>Ga0065721_10001239_pt1 | contig 188854 bp, 178 predicted proteins | sample Mesricmetagenome_FD_59108 | JGI IMG/M metagenome (GOLD analysis project Ga0065721, IMG submission 59108) | Mesophilic microbial community from rice straw/compost enrichment Sample: eDNA_1 v2 (version 2) | ecosystem: Engineered > Solid waste > Grass > Composting > Bioreactor | place: USA... | reverse complement strand
TTCTTACGGTTACCGCTGGCACGCTGCTCATCATCCAGGTGGCCTTCCATCTCGCCCTCCAGGGCAGCCTCCAAAATATCCTTTAGCAAAGGGGCAAACGCCCCATCTTTGCCAAACAGCGATTTACCGGCACGTAATTGCTCCAGGGTCTTGCGTTTAAGCTCTTCGTAGTTGAATTTGTCTTTCTTTTCCATAAAAAAACTGTGTTAAAGGTCTTAATTTTTTAACCTTTGACACAGTTTATTTTACAGTCTCCGCAACCTGGCACATCAGCATTCAACACCTCCGTATAATTAATTAGATGGTATTTTCAGCTTCTGCCCCGGATGTATAAGGTTTGGGTCCTTGATCTGGTCTTTATTAGCCTCATAGATCTGCTGCCAGGTTAATCCAGGGTAATTCTTTGCTATCTTACTCAGACTGTCCCCTGATTTTACTTCGTAAACTTGTTCTCCCCCTCCGCCACCGGATACACTGATATCCAGCCTGGCATCTGCCGAGCGGAATTCAGGATCCAGCTGCTCATATGTGTCCCACAACTTTTGTTTCACCTCCTCAGAGGGCGCAGCGCCGGTGATATATAGTACATTATCCTGCTCGGTAATCTGCAGGTTACTCAGACCGGCAGCATTTGCCTGGTCTATCAGTGCTTTATATTTATCCTGTAGTGCGCTCATAGTAGTGATTTTTAGAGCTTATTGCAATTTGAGGTTATTCTTTACTTTCTTAGGCTTTGCTTCCTGCGCCGTTTGCATAATCTTACGCAGGTCGCTCTTCTTAGCGGTGCCTTCCAGTGTCACTTCCCCATTAGATACGCTGACAGTTACTCCCGAGTAGCCCGCTGCGCTGAAGGAAGAATCCAGCGATTTCTTCAGCATATCATCCGGGTTCATGGCAACCGGTGGAGGAGGGGGCAGGGGCACCTGTACGTTGATGTTATTAACAACAGACTTAATGCCTTTTACATTTTTGGCGGCGTCCTCCGCAGTTTGTTTGGCCGTTTCGTCTGATACGTCACCGCTCAGGGTTGCCACACCATCCTGAACAGTAGCAGAGACTCCGGGTGTAGCGGTCAGTTTTTCATTTACGGCCTGCTGCAGTTTACTGTCGTTGGGTTTGCATGCAAACAAACAAACGCCTGTAAACATAAGACAGGCTAATAATAAAGATCTGTAGCTCATGGTTAAATGAATTTCTTACAATAACAACCCAGACAAAGGCTTTGTTTAAAAACAAAAGCGGATGTGCTTTTGCACATCCGCTTTTTATAGCATTTTATGTATTGTAATCAGTTCAGTACGTTCTTTTCCTGTACAATCTCAATACCCTTCTCTTCCTTAATCTTTGCAAAGCCCCCTGCTACATTACGCAGGTTGTGAATGCCTTCTCTTTTGAGCAGTGAGCAGGCTATAATACTACGGTAACCGCCCTGGCAATGTACATACAGGTTATGAAGATCATCAAAATCTGCCATAGTGCCCGGATCTGTCATCTCGCTCAGGTTCAGGTTAATGGCGCCTTTAACATGTCCGTCTGCAAATTCAGCCGGTTTGCGCACATCTACCACTACGAGGTTCTCATCATGGGGCAGGTCCATCGCCAGCTCATCTGCTTCTACCGTAATGATCAGGTCTCTTTGTTCGCCGGCGGCAATCCAGGCTTCGTAACCACCTTCCAGGTAGCCGCTAACGTTATCAAAACCTACACGGGCCAGGCGTACAATTGTTTCTTCTTCCTTTCCCGGTGCAGTAACCAGTATAATTTCCTGGTCAAATGGCAACAGACTGCCGGCCCATTCTGCAAACCGGCCTTCCAGCCCGATATTTATGGAACCGGGCACAAAGCCTTCTGCAAACTCATTAGCCATACGTGTGTCCAGTATCAGCACTTCTGCCGCCATCTTTTCCTTGAAGGTGGCAATGCTGAGCGGACGCAGGCTTTTCTCCATCACGGCCTTCAAAGCATCATAACCTTCTTTATTGATCTTGGCATTTACCGGGAAATAAGAAGGCGGAGCCGCCAGATCAGTGGTTACCTGTTGTATAAAGGTATCTTTATCTGCTGCCAGCAGTGCATAGTTGCTGCGCTTTTCATCTCCGATAGTGCTGTACGTATCAGGGCCAAGATTCTTACCACAGGCAGAGCCAGGGCCGTGTGCAGGATAAACGATCACATCATCCGGCAGGGATTTAATTTTCGTGTTCAGCGAATCAAACAGCAGGCCGGCCAGTTCTTCCTTGCCAAGATTGCCGCTGAACAGATCCGGGCGACCTACATCGCCTACAAAAAGGGTATCGCCGGTAAATACACTGTGTGGCTTTCCACTCTCATCGTACAGTAAATAGCAGGATGATTCCAGTGTATGCCCCGGAGTATGTAACACTTCCAGTGTCAGGCCGCCTATTTTGAAACGCTCACCGTCTGCAGCCAGGTACACAGGGAACTCTGTTTCTGCATTAGGACCATATACAATAGACGCCCTGGTGGCAGCAGCGAGGTCCAGGTGCCCTGACACAAAGTCTGCATGAAAGTGGGTTTCAAAAATGTATTTGATGGTAACGTTGTGCTCTTTAGCCAGGTCAAGATAAACATCAATGTCCCTTACGGGGTCAATCACCGCTGCCTCTCCTGCGGATGCAATAAAGTATGCAGCCTCAGAAAGACAATTGGTATATAATTGCTTAATGAACATGGTTTTTGATTTACGCAAAAATACGAAGGTTTGCGCGTTTACAGAAAAGGCATAGTCATTAGTTTATTTTAACATCCGGCTGATTGATGAATGAAAAAATAAAGTTATAGTCAGGCTGGCGCCAATAAAAAAGTATCCCGCCTGCGGGCGGGATACTTCAATATGATTACTGGTGGGGGCTACTTTTTTACAATTAACCTACCAGCTCTTCCACAAACTTTGCCACTTCAGCAATACGCTGCTTGTTGATAGTATAGTGGATAAATTTACCATCTCTCTCTGTAATTACAATGCCCGCCCTGCGTAGTATCGCGAGGTGCTGAGATGCTACGGACTGCTCCAGACGAAGCTTTACGTAAATCTCAGTTACAGTCATTTTCTTATGATCTTCCAGCAGCTTGATCATCTGCTGGCGCAGCTTATGGTTAATTGCACGCAATACCATAGCCGCCTTTTTAACGGCAATGTAATCCAATTTGATTTGGTCTTTTTCATTGTTACCTCTAGAAATAATAAGAGTATTAGAAGAGGTCGTTAATAATGTTTTTTCCATCGCATAATAGTTTTTTAAAAATGATGAAATGAAAGGGATCAACGGACAGTTTCAAACCCACACCTGTTAGAAAACAGTACCGGGTATCGATTTATACAAAATTATAATATTTGTCACAATAAAAAAAACTTCTATACCTTATTTTTTCATATATAACCGGCCCTATCTGCAAATAAAGCGCAATTTGACAGTTTTATGACAATTTACAACGATAGTAGTAGGGAATTCAGGGGTAAATGTGGAAAGCAGGAGGCAAAATCAACTTTTTTTGTCATTTCTCCCTTGTGTGGGGGTATAAAATGGTTTCAGGTAAAAGGGACTGAAATATGCAAGATCTTCAAACAGGTTTTCGCGGAAAGCCGCTTCCGTTAAGGGTATCATATGTTCCGCGCTGATACGGTAAGGCGCAAAAACAGCGTTAGCTTGAGGTCCCAGCAGTTGCTCCCACTTCGTACTACCGTCGCCGAAAAAATACATCTTGTTTTTACCTAACCATTCATTAAAAGCATCCGCAGTTAATATGAGTGCTTTAGGTTCGATCACCGGGGCAAGTCCTGCGTCATATACGGCTGTATACACCTCCATACGGCGCGCATCCAGCAGCGGGCAATACAATGCATGCTGATCCTGTAATGCAGCACTAAGGCCCTGTGCCATCATTTGGAGAGTAGAAATACCGATCAGCGGTCTGTTCCAGGCATAACACAATCCTTTGGCGGTGGCCACACCTACACGAAGCCCGGTGTAGGAACCCGGCCCTCCGCTTACAGCAACAGCGTCCAGCTGTGCAGGCGTGATACCTTGTGTATTAAAGATTTCCTGTATGAACAAAGTTAAGGTAGCAGCATGGTCACGCTCCTTGTCATTTGTCAGCGTTTGTAATACAACGCCATCCTTTGCCAGTGCCACAGATCCGATAGCTGTAGCAGTGTCTATATTTAATATTAATGCCAACCGTTCGCTGTTTTTTTGCGATTCTTCCTCCAGGAGCGCGCTAACGCGATAACGCTCATCTCCCGTTGCTTTATATACCGCAGTTAATACATCAAATACATGTTTAATACCTATCCTTTTCGCCCACTCAAAAGGCCCGTAAGGATAGTTGGTACCCAGTCGCATGGCAGTATCAATGTCCTGCCTGGAAGCGGTACCCTCTTCGGCAGTAAAATAAGCTTCATTGATGATCATGCACACCACCCGTGGAGTGACCAGGCCTACTGCATCCTGCACCAGGGAGTAAGACCAGCCCAGTTGCTGCATCAGGCGCTCAATCCCTTCCTGCTGCGCTTCGTCCAATATAGCCATTTCCGTAAGCGGCCGGTTAATAAAACCGGGTAGCCAGTTGCAGGCAACAATGTTAAAGCCCTGGCTGAAAGCGTGCTGGTGCATCAGTTCGGCCAGCGAAGATTTTGCCATGCTTCCCCATACCGGTACTTCCGGAGTCCTGGCATAAACTGCGGCATGTGCGGGCTCGTCGTCCAGTATCAGGTCTATCACCAGGTCAAAACGGCCGGGCAAAGATACTTCATCCGGGTTTTGCACCCAATGCAACCGGTGGCCTTCCAGTCCTTTTTGCTGCAGCTCTTTGTAACGTGCGGCATCTCCTACTACCAGGATGTTCATAGCTGAAATTTCTGCAAACCTACGGACAAATTCCAAATCCTGAATTTGGGATTTATTTACTTTTACACATATGGAAAAACAGATCATCAATACCAAACAGGCGCCGGAGCCCATCGGCCCGTATAACCAGGCTGTGAAAGCCGGCAATATGTTGTTTGTATCCGGGCAGATAGCACTGCACCCTGATACCAATCAGCTGGTAAAGGAAGATATCGTTGCTGAAACGCACCAGGTGATGCAGAACCTGAAACATATACTGTCTGAAGCGGGAATGGACTTTAATGACGTAGTAAAGGCCACCATCTTCATTACAGATATGAATAATTTTTCCCAGATCAATGAGATCTACGGCAAGTATTTTAGTAGTCATTTCCCTGCCCGTGAAACGGTACAGGTGTCTGCGCTGCCCAAAGGCGTTAATGTGGAGATATCGGTTATTGCCTGCAAATAATTAATAATTAACAATGAATAATTAACAATACTTACAGTACGTGTGACCTGAATGAATGGCAGGTTTCACAATTATTAATTATTCATTCTGCATAATTAATTACTAAAAAGCTGCGCAGCCAACCGTTTGTCGTGGCCATAAACATCGTCGCGGAAATTGAGTTGTCCCTTACTGTTCACAAATGCGGTGAAGTAGCCTATGAACACGGGGTACCTGGACTTTCAGGGATACATATACTTCCTTATTGCCGTTCATAGCCTTCTCAATTTTTTCCGAATTCCAGGCAGGATCGTTCCGCAGTAACCATTCTGCCAGGCGTTTGGGTTCTGCTACCCGTATACATCCATGACTGAAAGAGCGTTTCGTTTCTCCAAACAGGTAGCGCGAAGGAGTGTCATGCAGATAGATGTTATATTCGTTCGGGAACAGGAACTTTACCTTACCCAAGGCATTGGAGCGCCCAGGTTTCTGCCGGATGATATACGGGAAACTGGAACCGGAATATCTGCTCCAGTTAATACTGCCCGCGGGGATCTCCTTGCCGCTGGCATTTACCACCTCCATATTCTGCCTTGTTAAATAGGCCCGGTTACGTTTCACTGCCGGCAACACCTCGTTGGCCAGTATGCCGGGCGGCACGTTCCAGTAAGGACTGAATACTACAAACTTCATGATCCTTGTAAAAATAACGGTGCTGGCGCCTGGTTTACCTACAACTACATTGCAGCTCCAGGCCAGCTTACCGCCTTCGTATACGTGCAGCTTAAACTCAGGGATATTTACGAGTAAATAGTTATCGCCTGGTTCTACCGGTACCCAGCGCATGCGTTCCATATTCAGCAGTACCTGCTGTATACGTTTCTGCAACGGCACATTCAGTGCGTTTAATACCGGCTGTTGTATAGTACCGTTCACGGTAAGGCCCATACGTTCCTGGAAATTACGTATAGCAGTATCGAGAGCGGGCGTGAACAACGAGCTGGTATCCGCCACCGGCAGGTCGCCCCAGGTATGCAGCCGGTGCTTTACCTGCGTGATCACGGCTGCTGTATCTCCTTTCTTATAGATCTTTTTATCCGCATAGATAGAATCCCAGCGACCGCTCTTGTCCATATCATCAAGCTTTTTCAATGCATTCCGGAGCAAGATATAATACCTGTTCACCGGCTCTTCAAACGTATTACCGGGACGCTGTACCAGTGAGTCCAGCAAACTTTCCATATCCAGCTTCTTACGTGGTATGAACCATTCCAGGTCTTTGGCAGTGTCTGAGGTCATACCTCCCCATTCTTTGCTGCCATAATCGAAGAACTGGCCGGTGAGCATCATTTCCACCCTGGACATATCTGCCGCAGTAACCCTGCCGCTGTCCTGCGCTATCTTATCGTACAGCTGCTGCAGCGATGCACGTACAGCGTTGCTGTCCAGCTGCGTCATATTCAGGAAGTTGCCTGCCTGCTCGGTAAGCCTGCCATCGCCGGATACCCAGGCATAGTGGTAATTTCTCTGCCGGTAAAAATTCTTCATCAGGTCGGCATAGCTACGGTAGGCGGTATCCTGCTGCAGAAAACTGTCCAACGCAGTGCTGTCCAGCACCCGGTCTATGTACTCTTCTTTTGTATAATGGCTGGTATCCCTCACAAGCGGGGGACCTGCTTTCTGGCCCCGGTGGCAGGCCGCATTCAATAACAATAACAACAACAGCAGAGCGCTTATTTTTCGTAGCTGCATAAACGTAAGGGGGATTTATTATGGTTCCAACAATGACGGGGGCTGCTGACTTTTTGGTAAAATGGCCCCATCCACCTATTTTTAAACAAATTTTACCTTAAATAAGTTTGCCATGCCACCCAAAGCGCTACACGACATTCCCGGCCGCCTTACTGTACCAGGCCACACCGGGCGTTTTCATACACGGAGAAAAAACGCACCCTGGCCTTTTGGGAGATCACGGCCGGCTCGGTATCTCCCCTCCATCAGCATGTGCATGAACAGATCACCTACATTGCCGAGGGCACTTTTGAAATGCAGCTGGGAGAAGAGGTGTACACCCTGCACCAGCACGATACACTGATCATACCCTCCAACACACTGCACGGCGGGAAGGCTATTACAGACTGCCGTATCATAGATACTTTCTGTCCGGTACGGGAAGACTACAGATAAAAATAAGGGTTTAAGAATTTGAGCGTTGCATGTTTGTATGGAGACAATCTCAAACATTCAAACGCTCAAACTTTCAAACCCTTGAACCCTAAAGAATTTTATAGTTTAATTTCTTCGTCGCTTGCGTCAAAGAAGCGATACTCTGTAAGATGGTAATTGGTGTCTGCTTTTACCCTGATCCATTTGCGGAACTGAAAATACCATTTCCACTGGCGGCTGGTCAGGAAGCCTTTTGTGAGGAAAGCGCTTAAAATGGGGTGCACCCTGATGGTAAGACCTTTATGTTGGTGATTGATCAGGTACTGCAGGTTCTTTTCTATTTCATCAATGATCAGCACGGATGCGCCTATTTTGCCGGTGCCTTTGCAGGAGGGACAGTCTTCCGCTACTGAAATGGTCACTTCCGGCTTTACACGCTGACGGGTGATCTGCATCAAGCCGAATTTGGAGATCGGCAGGATGGTATGTTTAGCCCGGTCCTGGGCCATAAACTTTTCCATCGCTTCATACACCACCTTCTTGTTTTCCGGCAGCTTCATATCAATGAAGTCGATAATGATGATGCCGCCAAGGTCGCGCAGGCGTAATTGCCGGGCAATTTCCGCTGCCGCTTCCAGGTTGCTGGCCAGGGCGTTCTGTTCCTGGTTATTGCTGGAGCTTTTGTACCCGCTGTTCACATCGATCACATGCAGGGCCTCGGTCGCCTCGATAATGAGGTACACGCCGCTGTCAAGGTTCACCGTTTTACCAAAGGAGGCTTTCACCTGCCGGGTAATGCCATAGTGATCAAAAATGGGAGCGCCATTATGGTAATAAGTAACAATATCCTGTTTTTCAGGAGCTATTTTCTGAATATAAGCCCTGGTATCAGAATAAATGTTCTTGTCATTAATGACTATACGGTTAAAGCTTTCATTGAGCAGGTCGCGGAGAATGCTGGTGGTTTTGGCCTGTTCGCTGAGTATTTTCTGAGGAGGTTGTGCGCTGCGGAGGTTGGTCTGGATATTTTTCCATGTTTCTACCAGCGTGGTCAGGTCCTCATGCAGCTCTGCCGTTTTCTTGCCTTCTGCGGCGGTACGTACAATAACACCGAAATTAGGTGTTTTGATAGCCTCTACTATTTTCTGCAGGCGTTTTCTTTCTTCGGAAGAATGTATCTTTTTAGATACCGCTACAATATCGTTGAAGGGTGTTAACACTATAAACCTTCCGGGAAGAGATATCTCGCAGCTCAGGCGTGGGCCTTTTGAAGAGATGGGCTCTTTTAATATCTGCACCAGGATATTGGGCTTACCTCCTAATACATCCGTGATCTTGCCGGTCTTTACAATTTCCGGTTCGTTCTTAAATTTTGTAAAGTCAAATCCTTCGGGGGATTTATCAGAGATAGCAAGCTGGGTGAATTTGAGGATGGACCGGATATAAGGGCTAAGGTCGGTGTAGTGTAAAAAGGCATCTTTCTCAAAGCCAACATCTACAAAAGCTGCATTAAGGCCCGGGATCAGCTTTTTAACTTTTCCCAGGTACAAGTCCCCTACTGCAAAATTGGGATTGCCGCTCTCATGATGCAACTCCACCAACTTCTTATCCTCCAGCAACGCTATCTCCACACCAGTCGGTGCCGCATTTATAATAAGTTCCTTATTCAAGCGTCCAAAATTTTTACCATTATAACTTCACCTTCATTCATGGGTGATGCGGGCTGTGTTTTACAACTACCCACATACCAAAAATCGCTAACTGTACAACACAATCAGCTAATTCGTCACATACGTGATGATGGATTGCTTAAGGGTTTAGTGATCTGCAGGCGATGTCCGGGAAATGCTGTTGCGGGATCTGGTGGAAATTACCTGCATGACCTTGGCAATTTAACAAATTGAGAGCAATTCACAATAATAATGATTGCCGGAATCATGCAGGCTATATGAAAATCTTATCTGACCACGCGTAGCAATATACCTGTTTAGTATAAATGGCGGGAAACAGGAGAAATACTTATTTCTTATTTTTCTTATGCCGGTTTTTTCTTAACCTTTTCTTACGCTTGTGAGTGGCAATTTTATGTCTTTTTCTTTTCTTACCGCAAGGCATACTTTAATAAGTTTTTAAATGTTTGAAAATAAAATATTATTGAATGCTTTTAATATAACCGTCTATTTCTGCCTTGAGTGCCGGATCCTTTAATAGTTCCTTACATTTCTGGAATAAATCCACTGCTTTCTTCACGTCACCCTTGCTTCTGTAGGCTTCGGCCAGCACGAAATAGATCTTGGCCTCTTCCGGATGTCTGGGAAGCAAGGCTTCCAACCGTTCTATTGCTTTATCATACTGCCCTGATGTAATGGCCAGGTTAGCTAGCGTAACCTGTGCTTCCACATTATCAGGGTGTTCTGCCACAACTGCTCGTCAACTTCTGGACCCCTGTCATGGGTTCGCCGGTGTTCATATACACCAGCGCCTGTTGTATCTTGAGCGAATCGTTGCCGGGATTGAGTGTGATTGCCTGATCCAGGAGCTCAATAGCCTGTTGAGCCTCCCACTTCATGATTCCCGGCTCCGGGGCATGCTGCAGGTGCTCCAAAAATAAATTGGCTGCAAAGGTGAGGCTTTTTTCGGAATTTTCCAACTTAGCTGCCTGGCCCAGGTAATAGGCGGCAACGGGTAACTGGTTAAGACTGTCCCAGGTGGCGTACAATGCCTTATAAGCAGCTATTTGCTGGTTCTTTACATCACCTCTTACCACTTTATTCTCCCAGGAGTTGATCAGCAAAAGCTTTTCGGCAGGGATCTTTTTCTTGGCAGATGAGAGCAGGTCACTGAATGAAATAGGTTGTACGTCCTGTCCGCTGGACATAGAAGCGGCAGTTGGCATTGCTTTCTGACCCTTTTCAGGCCGCGGTATGGTACGACCAAAGGCCAGCAATACAATCAGTAATGCTACAGCAGTACCTACCAGGAGAACTTGCGATTTTTGCATGCCTAAATTTATTAGGCAGCAAAATTAAGAACTTTTGAGCTTCTTTACTTCAGCAACAAATTCTTTAGAAGGTTTGAAAGCAGGAATGTAGTGCTCCGGTATCTCCACAGCTACATTCTTCTTAATGTTACGGCCAATCTTGGCGGCTCTCTTTTTTGTGATGAAACTACCAAAACCCCGGATGTAAATGTGCTCGCCATTTGCCAGCGCTTCTTTGACCTCCTTAAACATGGCCTCGAGTGTTACTAACACATCTACTTTGGGGATGCCGGTTTTTTCAGCAATGTTGTTTATCAAGTCAGCTTTTCTCATAATTGAAGCGGAGGATTACTTATTTCTCAAAAATATTTAAAAAAATTATAATTACTGGTTTTAAGTAAGATAAATTTTATCTTTTTTCCTCATACCACCCTTGCCAATCTTTACAACATGCTTATATTGAATTGGTTTCGATGTTCTCAAATATCATGCAAAGTACCGGCCAGAAAAGGTTTCATACTCACTGCGTAACACCTTTTATGAATGGTGGAGCGTGAAATGGAAAATTTCACAAAACCATTGAGTAACGAATATACAAAAAATAATATTCATATCAGATTATTTTTTTGTCTCCGGCCTGTTATTTATAATTATATCTCCCCAGCCGTTTTCTCATCAGCCCCCGCCTCCTATATTTGCAGCGCATGAAAATGTTTTTTACAACGCAGCTGCTGGAATGGAACCATCAACACAATAGCCGTACCATGCCCTGGAAAGGGATCAAAGATCCCTACCGTATCTGGCTTTCGGAGATCATTCTCCAGCAAACCCGGGTAGAACAGGGCCAGCCTTATTACGAACGCTTTATTACTACCTACCCCACCATACAGGATCTTGCCGCCGCGCCGGATGAAGCTGTATTCCGCCTCTGGCAGGGACTGGGCTATTATGCCCGTTGTAAAAATATGCTGGCGGCCGCCCGGCAGGTGGTACAAAGCTATCAGGGCCGCTTCCCGGATACTTACGAAGCAATACAGTCGCTCAAAGGCGTTGGTCCCTACACCGCCGCAGCCATCGCGTCCTTTGCCTTTAACAGCCACCATGCTGTGCTGGACGGCAACGTTTTCCGGGTGCTTTCCCGCTATTTTGGAATTGACACGCCGGTAGACAGTACCGCCGGCAAAAAAGAATTTGCAGCGCTGGCGCAGGAGCTGCTGCCCGCCGGCCAGTCTGCCGTTTATAACCAGAGCATTATGGATTTCGGGGCCTCAATATGCAAACCGCAACAGCCGCTTTGCCCGCAATGCCCCCTGTCAAAAAAAATGTGTGGCACTCCGGCAGCAGATTGTTGCCCTGCTTCCCGTAAAGTCCAAAAAAACTCGTCATAAAAAAACGATACTTCTATTATATAGTATTGGATTACAAAGGCCAGGTGTTTATCCGCAAACGTACCGGCAATGATATATGGCAAAACCTGCACGAATTCATATTGCTGGAAACACCCTCCCCCATCACCGTACAGGAACTGCAGGCTTCCTCCGGCTTCAAAGCGCTGCTGCAGGATGTATTTTATACCGTACAGGGTATATCTCCCGCTTTTAAACAGCAGCTTACCCATCAAACTATACATAGCCAGTTCCTGTTGTTATCTGCAGCAAAAAAGCCTGCTATAACAAATTATATGGCTGTACCCATTAACCGGCTGAACAATTATGCCTTTCCGAAAACAATCACCGATTTCCTTGAAAATAAGTCCCTGGGATTGTTTTAGCGCGATAAAAATTTCTGCGCTGATTGTAAAAAAAATATTAACTTTAAAGAGGTTGTTTATAAGAAGAACATTTCATCAATAGATTAAATCCTACAACTATGAGAGGTGTTAATAAAGTAATCCTGATTGGCAACTTAGGTAGGGATCCGGATGTACAATTTTTGGAAGGCAATATCGCAGTAGCTAAATTCTCATTGGCGACTACAGAAACATTCAAGGATAGGGCAGGCAAGCTCATTTCCCAAACAGAATGGCATACAGTAGTACTGTGGCGCGGACTGGCAGAACTGGCACAAAAATACCTGCACAAAGGCAGCCTGGTATATATAGAAGGCCGCCTGCGTACCCGTAGCTGGGAAGACAAAGAAGGCAATAAGAAATTTGCCACGGAAGTGGTGGGTGATAACCTGGTAATGCTTGATAAGCGTATGGACATGAACAATGCAGAACACGCTATCCACCATAGCAACACAGGTAGCTCCACCGGCGAAAATTTCCCCAACGAAATACCTCCTTCCATGAGCGAACCGGCAGACGACCTGCCTTTTTAAATCTGATACAGGCGCAGCTCCGTTATCCATGAAAAATTATTAGTATTTTTACTGATAGTCCCAAATTGGGACATTCCCTTATATTTGCATAAGGGAAAGCGATTCGACGATCATAAGCCAGAATTTCTTTCCCCTTATTTTTGATTAAAAGTTAACAACTTGGATATCCATTCGGCAAGCATTTTATCCGGTAAACCATTCCTTTTGCAAGCCACCAATGCGCCAATCGCCACACCAAACGTGGTTATATACCTGCTGGTAATATTTATATTATTATTATTGGCATTTATAGTATCAGGTGCAGAGGTAGCCTTCTTCACCCTTAACTATAAGGACCTGAACGTACTGAAAACACGCCAGAATACCAGCGGTAAACTCATTACCAAGCTGCTTGAAAAGCCTAAATCACTGCTTGCCTCCCTTCAGATCGCCAGCATCCTGCTGGGCGTGGCCTTTATCATGGTCACCAATTACCTCATCACCCAGATGGAAGACCTGCAAACCCTGCCAGTGGTTTCCCTCCTGGTAAGGATCGCCTTCATCAGCTTTATTCTGCTATTTTTCGGACAAGTACTGCCCAGGGTATGGGCCGCCCAGAACAACATACGCTTTGCCACCTATTTTGCCTGGTTTGTCAGTATCATTCATGCTACCCTGGAACCAATCAGCGATTTCTTCGTAAACCTCAGCAACAGTATAGAAGACCGCCTCTTTCACCGCCAGAGCGGACACGTGAACTACCAGGAAATTGATCAGGCCATCGAGATGAGCGTTGATCCAACCGCCTCCCAGGAAGAAAAAAACATCCTGAAAGGCATCCTGAAGTTCGGCAACATCACCGTTAAACAGATCATGCGCACCCGCCTCGACGTGTCCGGCCTGGAATACGACAGCGGCTTTGAACAGGTAGCCAAACAGGTGGCAGACCTCCACTACTCCCGCCTGCCCGTTTACAAAGGCAACCTCGATAATATCGTTGGCGTGATTCATACCAAAGACCTGCTGCCGCACCTGGGCAAAGGCAATACCTTTGACTGGCATGAAGTAATGCGCCAGCCATTTTTTGTTCACGGCCATAAACTGATTGAAGACCTCCTCACTGAATTCCAGACCCGCCGCATGCATTTTGCCGTAGTGGTAGATGAGTTTGGCGGCACCAGCGGTATCGTTACCCTGGAAGATATCATGGAAGAAGTAATTGGCGATATTAAAGATGAATTTGACGAGGAAGAGTTCAACTACAGCAAAGTAGACAACTTTACCTATGTTTTTGAAGGCAAAACCATGCTGAATGATGTTTGCCGCATCATGAACGTACCGCCAGACACTTTTGAACATGTAAAAGGCGAAAGTGATTCGATCGGCGGACTTATCCTGGAGCTGGCCGGAAAATTTCCGGAAGAGAACAGCGTTATTAATTACGGGAATTTTGACTTCACCGTACTGGAAGTTAGCAAGATGCGTATTCAAAAGGTACAGGTCATTATCCGCCAGGATGAAGGCATTGCAGCCGGCTAAACCTGTTATCTGATTATCTAAAACCGTAAAATGAGGTACTTTCTTTTACTCTGTATAATATTGGGCGCCACCGCCTGCGAAGAGGTATATACACCCAAACCCCGGGGCTATTTCAACATCAGTTTCCCGGCAAGAGAATACCGCGTTTTTGATAAGCCCGGGTACCCCTATACCTTCGAATATCCTGTATATGCCAATATTACCCGCGACAGTAGCTTCTTTGGCGAAACGCCCGAAAACCCATACTGGATCAATGTAGAATTTCCCTCTCTCAACGGCAAGATCTACATGAGCTACAAAGAGATCGGGAAACATAGCAACACCCTGGAAAAGCTTGTGAACGATGCTTTTAAAATGACTTACAAACACACCTACAAGGCAGATTATATTGATGAAAAAGATATCCATACCCCAAACGGCGTAAGCGGCCTGTTCTACGAAGTAGGTGGTAACGCAGCCAGCGCCAAGCAGTTTTTTGCTACAGACTCGGGCCATCACTTCATCCGCGGAGCGCTCTACTTCGACGCTACCCCCAATGCAGACTCCCTCGCACCGGTACACAAGTTCCTCCAGGAAGATATGCTCCACCTGGTAGAGACCTTACGTTGGAGATAAAAGCTGTTAGCTTATTTTGTACCTTTGCCCCTGGCTAAAAGCCGGCAGCTAAAAGCTTACCGCTAACAATGATTATAATAGACGACAAATACATTAGTGACGAAGTAATTGAGGAGCAATTCGTCTGCAACCTGAGTGCCTGCAAAGGAGCCTGCTGCGTAGCCGGCGACTGTGGCGCCCCGCTTGAAAAACAGGAAATAAAAACCCTGAAAAAGATCTTCCCTAAAATCAAATCTTACCTGCGCGAAGAAGGCATACAGGAAATTGCCGCCACCGGCACCCATACCATCGACGATGAATACGGCTATGTAACGCCTATCGTCAACAAAGGCATCTGTGCTTACGCCGTTATTGATGAACATGGCATAGTAGGCTGCGGTATTGAAAAAGCATACAATGACGGCGTGGTCAACTTCAAGAAACCGATCTCCTGCCACCTCTATCCCATCCGCATTAAGAAATATGAGAGCTTTGAAGCAGTTAACTACGACCGCTGGGATATATGTGCGCCGGCATGCCGCAACGGTAAAAAGCTGCAGGTGCCTGTATACCGCTTCTTAAAGGAGGCGCTGATCCGCAAGTACGGCGATGAGTTCTATTCCGTGCTGGATAAGATCGCAAAGAAAGCAAAGCCTTAAAAGCTGGCCGGGTTTTTGACACCAATCCGCAGTTTTAGCCCTATCCGTGAAAGTTGCCTATCTTTATTTTGGATCTTGGAATTTTAGTTAGATATGCACCAAACAGCATCCACTTTCCTGGAAAAGAGCGAGCAAAAAGCTACCGATCTGGGTCACCGCCGCACTATCAATTTCAACATTGGTAAATATAATACTGCAGTAAAGGCAGGTAAACAGCAGTTCACCGACCTGCTGACGGCTCGCGAACGCGCCAAGAACATCAAATGGAGAGCACTGGAGCACCTGGATAAATACCTGGAAGAATTTGAAATGCACTTTACCCAGCGCGGAGGTAAAGTGATATGGGCAGAGAACACCCAACAGGTACAGGAAGAGATCCTCGCCATCTGTAAAGCCAAACAGTGCAAAAGCATCGTTAAAAGCAAATCAATGGCTACGGAGGAAGTGCACCTGAACAGCTTCCTGGCGCAACAGGGTATAGAATGTGTGGAAACAGACCTGGGAGAATACATTCAGCAGCTGGACGGAGAACCTCCCTACCATATTGTTACGCCGGCCATGCATAAAAGCAAGGAAGATGTAGCGCAACTCTTTGCCGAAAAATTAGGCACCCCTCCCAACCTTACACCCGAGGAACTTACACTGGTTGCGCGGGAGAACCTTCGACAAAAATACCAGCAGGCAGAAATAGGCATCACCGGCGCCAACTTCATTATTGCGGATGCCGGTGCTGTAGCCGTAAGTGAAAACGAAGGTAACGCCCGTCTGAGTACCGCTTTTCCCAAGACGCATATCGTGCTGGTAGGTATCGAAAAAGTACTGCCCTCCATCAATGACCTGGCGCTTTTCTGGCCATTGCTGGCTACCTACGGTACCGGGCAGCAGGTAACCGTATACAATTCTATTTTCAGCGGCCCCCGCCAGGAAGGGGAGACTGATGGTCCGGAGGAAATGTACGTGATCCTTATGGATAACGGCCGCACCAATATACTGGAGGATACCGAGGCCCGTGAAGCCCTTTACTGCATCCGCTGCGGCTCCTGCCTGAATGCCTGCCCCGTATACAAGAACATTGGCGGCCACACCTACGGCACTACCTACAGCGGCCCCATTGGCGCTGTTATTACGCCTTACCTTACAGACATGGATTCGTATGGCCATCTGAGTTATGCCTCCTCTCTCTGCGGCAACTGTACAGAAGTATGCCCGGTGCGTATCAACCTGCATGAGCTGCTGCTGCATAACCGCCACAAAGCAGTGGAAGAGAACTATACTTCCGGGGGAGAAAAAATGGCCTGGTTTGCCTGGAAACAAGCATCGCTGAGCCGCAGAATGATGAATATGGCCGGCGGAAAAATGAAGAACTTCTTTATAAAACGCTTTTTTGGGAAGGCATGGGGAGATGACCGGGAGCTGCCGGTGTTTGCTCCAAAATCGTTCAACCAGTTATGGAAAGAAAGAAATAACAGCTAATACTTTTTTTATGACCCTTATCGCTATACTGTTACCCTGGCTGTCCTTCCTGTTAAGGGGAAGGATCCTTTCCGGCATTCTCTGCCTGGTGTTACAAATTACCCTTATCGGCTGGCTGCCGGCAGCTATCTGGGCCGTGGTCTCTCTCAACAACGCCCGGGAGGACCGGCGGAACAGGGCTTTGATCAAAGCCATCCGGGAGAAATAGAGAAATAAACTTACTTACTGGATCTTTGCTGCCACCCGCTCAAACATGATGCGGTGCCCCAGGCCGTTCAGGTGTACACCGTCGCCACTATCATACTGAGGCGCTATATTACCGTCTGCCGTGCCCAGTCCGTCCCAGAAATCAATAAAATTGTTCCGGTAGCTGCTCATTATAATATCCCGCATGCGCTGCAGTTTCTTACGTTTGTCTGCAGTGGTATTACGGGGTTGTGTGGTTGTAATATAGTAGCGGATGCCCTGCTGACGTAAAATATCCGTCACCATCTTCAGGTTAACGCGGAAATCTTCTACAGAGAACCCTTCCGTGATATCATTGGAGGGCAGGTTAATGATGATAAGATCCGGCTTCAGGGATAGTGCCTTGTCAATATTATGTTCCAGGTCAGGCTTCGGTTTGTAGAAGGGTAAGTCCCGGCCTTCCGGCAATATCTTGTAGCTGGTGAAACCACCTACGGCAAGATTGGTTACCCTTACCGATGTATCATCTGATTGCAGGTACTCGCGGAGCAGGTTTACCCAGGCGCTGTCAGGCGTTTTAGGCCCCGTGCCTGCAGCTGTTGAAGATCCCAGTACCACAATGTGATGTGCACGTTGATGCTGATTGGCTTTGCGGGCACGTTTGGCCCTGCCAGACAGTTTTCCCATAGCCGTTACCACTACTTCACTTAAGGCCTCTCTGGACGGCTCCAGGGCCACCGTCACATTGTCCTGCTGTTTGTCAAATCGCAACTGCTGACTGTTATAGCCAATATAAGCCAGTTTCAATAAAGGAGATTCCGTCGTATCCAGTGGTATAGCGAAAGCTCCTTTACTGTCTGTTATAGCCGCTTTATTACCGGCGATGACATTTACACCGGGCAAAGGTTCGCCGCTCACCTTGTCTACCACTCTCCCGTTAAAAAAACGCTCAGCGGGAGCAGATAAGGCCACTCCCCGAACGGTTCTCCTCACCTTAGTCCCGTAGGCAGTTATCAACCCTTGTGGATCTCCGGCAACTGCATTTCCTTCCACTGCCTTATTTGTCACAAGCAAACCGGCGCTGATGCTGTCCTCCGTTCTGCTTATGGCAGCCTATTTTTTCCGTTACTGCAGCCAACGCAGCATCACGGGCTTTAGCTGCTTCCAGAGCTACTTCCGGTGTATGCTCCTTCTCAAGCTGGCGCGCTTTAACAGGTGGCCGCGCGGTCGCAGGCAAAGGGGGCTTTTTGTGAGTTCCTGATTTGGCCGGTGTGTCTGCAGCAGGTGGGACCTGCACCTGTTTAGTACTGTCAATTGCTTTATATGCCCGGGGAGCCGGTTGCTGCTCTTCCGATCTGGCGAAATTCTTTTGAAGCTCGGCAGATTGTTGCCGGTTGATCCATAAAAAACTCAGGGCCAGTATTACCAGGATGGCAGCAGCGGATGCCCAACGGTAGTACAGCAAACGCAGCCGGCCCTTATCAGACTTTGCCACCCGCTGCTCCAGCCTTTGCTGCAGCTCTGCCAGGTGTGCAGACTGATCAGGTTCATGCCCGGCGTAACCTTCCAGGGCTTCTGCCAGAAAAGGATCGTCCAGGGCCTGCCGTTCCAGGGCATGCATAGCTTTATCATCCAGCTCGCCGGCCAGGTACTGGCGTATAAGCGCTTCGCTTACCCTTGGTTTATTATTTGAATGCTTGTCAGGCATGTTTCTGCTCCATACATATTTTCAGGTTACGCTTGCCGTTCTGTATATAGCTCTTCACTTTCTTCATTTCGTATCCTGTAAGTTCTGCCACCTCGCGGTAACTTTTCTCCTGCAGGTAGAACAGCTGCACGCTTTTCTGCTGTTCAGCCGGCAGGGTTTCCAGGCATTGCTCCATGGCCTGCAGGCGCCCTTCCAGGCTAAACCCGTTTTCATGATGTAATAATTCCTCGCTTTCCATAACAGGCCGGTCTTCCAGGGATACCACCCTTCCTTCCCGCGGTTTCATGGCCCGCAGCTTCATGAGGCAATGATTGCGCGTGAGCACATGCAGCCAGCTTTTGAAGTTTTGCACCTCGTGCTGCTGCAGCTTGGGGATCAGCTCTTCAAATATCTGCATCACAGCGTCTTTACTGGCAGTTTCATCAAAATAGCGCAGGCACACCCCATATACCAGATTCATATAGCGTTGATAGAGCGCAGCCAGGAACTCCAACTTGCCGGTGGTTTTGTACTCCCGGATAAGGCCGGCGTCTGTTGCGTCCTGCATGGTATTGTGGTGTAGGAATGCCATATCTTCTACAGCAATACTAATAAAAATTTTTCTAGCCTGTTAAGTGATATTATTTTAACGAAATGCGGGGGGATATAGAAAAGCAAGGATAGTGCAGGGATCAGGCAGTTAATATAGTATAATGTGAAGCTACCGTGCACCGGTTTGCGGCACACGGTAGCGTGCAAGTTAGTGTTTAAAGTGGCGCATACCCGTCATCACCATCACCATGTCATGCTGCTTGCAGAACTCGATGGAGTCGTTGTCTCTTACAGACCCACCGGGCTGGATCACGGAAGTGATGCCTTCGGTATGGGCAATGCGTACGCAGTCGTCAAAGGGAAAGAAGGCGTCTGAAGCCATGGCAGCGCCTTTCAGGTCAAAATTGAACTGGTGGGCCTTTTCAATGGCATGGCGCAGGGCATCCACACGGGAGGTCTGGCCGCATCCCTTACCGATCAGCTGCTTGTTCTTTACCAGGGCAATGGCGTTTGATTTCAGGTGCTTGCACACCAGGTTGGCAAACTGCAGGTCTTCTTTTTCCGCCTGGGAGGCAGGACGGGCGCCGGCATCGTTCCAGTCTTTGTAGCTACCTGCATCATTGTCCTGCACCAGTACGCCGTTCAGTACATTCTTAAACATATAGGGCTGTCCGGCAGGCTGACGCTGTTCTAACAATATGCGGTTCTTCTTGGTAGTGAGAACGGCCAGTGCATCTGCATCAAAGCCTGGGGCAATGAGTATTTCAAAAAATATCTCGCTGATAGACTCCGCAGTGGCTTTGTCTACCACTACGTTGCATGCCAGCACGCCGCCAAAAGCGCTTTCCTTATCGCCTGCCAGGGCAGCTTCCCAGGCCTCTTTCAGCGTGGGACGGCTGGCAATGCCACACACATTGGTGTGTTTGATAACGGCAAAAGTGGTTTCCTTAAACTCCTGTACCAGCTGGCAGGCGGCGTCTACATCCACCAGGTTGTTATAGGAAAGCTCCTTGCCGTGGAGCTTGTTGAACAGCTCCTGCAGGTTGCCGTAAAATACCCCACGCTGATGCGGGTTCTCACCGTAACGCATTACCTGGCCTTCCGCTACGGAAGACTGGAAGTACTGCGCAGGTTCATTATTCAGGAAATACCTGGAAATAGCCACATCATAATGGGCGCATACTTCAAATGCTTTTGCGGCAAATTTGCGGCGTTCTTCAACAGTGGTATTGCCTTTATTTTCCACCAGTACCTGCTCTAAGTCTGCATACTGATCTTTGCTGGCTACGATCACCACATCTTTGTAATTCTTACCGGCTGCACGGATCAGCGATACGCCGCCAATGTCTATTTTCTCGATGATGGTCTGTTCGTCGCTGGTGCTTTTTACGGTTTCCTCAAAGGGATAAAGATCTACTATCACCAGGTCAATTTCCGGTATTCCGTACTCCTGCAATTGCGCAAGGTCCTGCGGGTTACCACGACGTGCCAGTATACCGCCAAATACCTTTGGGTGTAAGGTTTTTACCCTTCCGCCCAATATGGACGGATAGGCCGTCAGGTCTTCAACCGCTACACATTGCACTCCCTGCTCCTCGATAAATTTCTGCGTACCGCCCGTAGAATAAATAGTTACACCTTGTTCACCCAGTTTCTTCACAATGTTCTCCAGGTTATCTTTATAGAAAACGGAGATCAATGCTGATTTAATTTGCTTTTGCATGAATGGAAAAACATTAGAAATTAATAAGATAGGCTCCCTGATCCGGAACCGAAAAGCAGCGCAAAGTTAGGGCGCTGCAATCATTTTTCCACTGCTGTATTTGCCATAATGGGTTGGAAGCGTCAAAAATGATCATCTTAAAAACAAACATATCCTTTAATTGCATGATACTCAACTTTGGACGATGAGACAATAGCAGATAGTCTGTCCGGAATTTTTTTAAAGGGATGGATGGCCGCCAGCTACTGTCTATGATCACCAGCCTTGTATTACCGGTGCAGATAAACCCGCTGCTTACACCTTCAGGGATTCCGGGCTGCTGTAGACCCGGCGTATAGTTGTCCTTTACCAGGTATTGCTGCCTGGATGGCTGCAGGTATCTTTCTACCAGCGCCTTGTTATGCAGTAAGCCGGTATCTCCTGCAAACTGTACCCGCCTTTCCCTGATAATATCCACGGCCGTGTAACCGGGAACGTTATACACGATGATCAGCCTTCTTTTCTGTGCCTGTATAAGGTCTATGGCATATACACCACTCCAGCAAAGAACAAATGCAAGGGCTGTTATCAGCCCCTGTTTCCACCGCCCCAGCCACAAGGCCAGCAGAGCTGCCATAATTATATAGGCAAACACGGTTGCATACAGCGGCATATAGATATGATCTGTTACCGCGTAGGGCAGGCTTTCAATAAAGGCGGCCAGTTTATTCATCCCATTGATCAGCTGTTGCAGCACCATACCCGCGTAATGAGCTGCTACAGGAAAAGGCGATAAGGCCAATAGTAAAATAAGACCATACAGGATAACCGTGGAAAGGGCCACTATTACCAGGTTAGCCGGCAGAAAAAGGTTCGGGAACTGGTGAAAATAGTACAGGCACACTGGCAGGGTAAGCGCCTGTGCCGCCACACTTACCGCTGCCCCCTGCCATAACTTATCCAGCCACCACCACCGGATAGGCCACAGCTCATACAAGGGGCGGTAACACAGTACGATGCCCAGCACCGCCAGGTAGGATAACTGGAATCCAACATCCAGCAGCAACCAGGGATCATAACACAACAACAGGAAAGCAGACGCCGCCAGGGTGTTATAAATATTGGCATAACGGCGCAACAGCAGCTCTCCCGCAGCAATAACGGTGAACATCACCGCTGCCCGTAAAATAGACGCAGCTCCCCCCGCCAGGAGGGTAAAGCCCCATAACAGTACGCAGATAAGCAGCATTTTGATCACACCGGAATACCGGTGTGCTGGCCACCACTGCAGTAACCATAACAGGCAGCTGTAGATCAGCGCCAGGTGCATGCCTGATATGGCAATAATATGCACCACACCTGCATTGGTATATGACTGCACCAGGGTGCTCTCGAGGTCATAACGGTAGCCTATCAGCAAAGCTGCCGCCAGTGCGGATTCCGGCCCTCTGCCCAGGTACTGTTGCAGCGTGCGGATACACCAGTTCCTTGCGGGCAACAGGTAACGGGCCTCCATCCCCTCTGCCTGCAGCGATGATCTTTTCCAGTAGCCTGTCCTGATATATGCCTGGTGAAAGATCTGCCTGGCGGCGCAATACCGGCGGTAATCAAAAGCGCCGGGATTACCGCTGCTACTTACAGGCTGCAGTTCTCCGCAGATCAGTACCAGGTCTCCGCAGGTTAAGCTGGCCGCGGCCGTATCCCGTTGGAAGTACAAGAGTAGTTTACCATTTGCCCTTAGCGCTTTTCCATTACGGATAAATGCGTCCACCACTGCCACGGCCTTATAACTGCGCGCTTTTTCCTGCAAGGGTTCCTGTAGCCTCACCAATAAGGAGTTCTTACTATAAAAATGCTTTCCGAAATGATCAGCGTGGCGCCTTGCATCCTTCAGCCATACCAGCAAAGCGCCGCTGCAGCAGATGAGCAGATACACCCACATGCTGCGCAGGTTTCTCAGTACATATTGTTGGCCTGTAGCCAAAAATCTGATCAACATCATGCCCGCAATTGATGTCAAAACCAGGCAGACCATCCACCGCCAATCGCAGGAAAGCCATAGCTGCAGCCCGATACCGGTAGTGAATGCAATGGATAAACGTAAAAAGGGTGCGGTACGCAATGGACGATAATTTGGATTAACAATGTTTTTTAAGCGAGCGAATGTAATCAATCAACACCCCAAAATATGTTTATCATGTGTTAACAGGTGCATGAAAAATCTACCCCGGATCGCCCCGGAAAAGATCAAAAAACGATGGGTTACGTTAAAATCCCGTTAACATATTAAGATAATACTTATTTTATTTATATTGATTATCAATATTGTTTGATTTAAATAAAATTCAATCTGTTATTGATTAGTTAACATCTTTTTAAATTATAATATTTATAGTAAACTGCATTACCGGTCACGCTATTTTATTCGTAAATAGTCGTGTCTTTAATGGTTATTTTGAGGGAAAAGAAAGAGCCTGATTTTTATCAGGCTCTGATTTTTTTTACACTATCTTACAAACCTCAATTTTAACAAGCCTATGTATTTACGTTACTGTGCCCTGCTCTTGACAGGGCTGGTTGTTTCCCTAACTTCCAATGCACAACAGGAAACTTTATTATTAAGATCGCCATCTGTAAGTCAGGATAAGATTGCTTTTGCCTATGCCGGTGATATCTGGGTAGCAGGTAGAGATGGCTCAAATCCGCGCCGCATCACGGTTAATCCCGATGTAGAAGCTGAGCCCATGCTGTCTCCCGACGGTAAGTGGATTGCATTCAGCGGCAATTATGATGGTAACAATGATGTGTATGTTGTATCTGCAAACGGTGGTATTCCCCGCCGCATCACCTTCCATCCTTACGGAGATATTGTAAGGGGATGGCATGGTAATGATAAGATAGTGTTCTCATCTGCGCGTGAATCTTATTCTCCGCGTTATTACAAATTGTTTGAAGCAGATATCAACGGCGGACTGCCACAGGCACTGAAAATGCCGGAAGCGCACCAGGGAAATATCTCTCCGGATGGCAAATACACTGCTTATATCAAAAGTCCTGATCCTACTGAAAAATCAGGCGTTTACAGGCCTTTCAAACACTATCGCGGCGGCAACATGCCAAAGATCTGGATCTTCAATAACCAGACGCTGGAAATCACTGAAGTACCGGCAGCAGGTGCTAACAACACACGCCCCGTATGGATGGGTAATGACGTATACTTCCTGAGCGACCGTAACGGCACTACCAATGTTTTCCGCTATCAGCTCACTGATAAACAGGTTACACAGATCACCAACCATAAAGACTTTGATGTAAAAACACTGGCTGCCAGCGGCAACAGCCTTGTATATGAGCAGGCAGGTAAAATACATCTCTGGGAGAACGGCCGGTCAAAAGCCCTTGAAATAGCCCTGCAGGCTGATCTGCCGTATAAACGGCCCCACTGGACAGGCGGCAGCGTACGTAATATGAAGATATCACCCACCGGTGTGCGCGCTGTTGTAGAAGCCAGGGGCGAGATACTCACCGTTCCTGCAGAAAAAGGCGATATCCGTAATCTTACCAATACAACAGGCGCACATGAACGTGATCCGTCATGGTCGCCAGATGGTAAATGGATTGCCTACTTCTCTGATGAAAGCGGCGAGTATACCTTAAAGCTTCGTGATCAGAAAGGTGAAAAGCCGGCTATTACTATTTCCCTGGGAGAGCCCAGCTTTTACTATGATCCTGTCTGGTCGCCCGATAGTAAAAAGATCATCTATCATGATAAACATCTTCGTTTGTACTATATAGATATTGATGCTAAAAAGCCTGTTCTGATCGATGAAGATACCTACGACCGGCCCGACCAATCCTTTGCTGCCAGCTGGAGCCAGGATTCCCGCTGGATCACTTATCATAAAAGGCTGCCCAACATTCTGCGTGCTGTATTCATCTATGATGTAGCTACAGGTAAAAGCCACCAGATCACCGACGGGCGCAGCGAAGCCAGTCAGCCCACTTTCAGCCGCGACGGCAAATTTCTCTTCTTTACTGCCAGCACCAACTACGCGCTCAATACAGGCTGGCTGGACATGACCAACTACGAACGAGATGTACAAAGCAGCATCTACGCAGTAGTACTGGCCAATGAAGCGCCTTCATTACTGGCGCCGGAAAGTGATGAAGAAACCATTAAAAGCGGCGATACTCCTGCAAAACCAGCCGCTGCAGATACATCAAAAGCATCGAAAGATAAATCAAAGAACATCCGTATCGATCTGCAGGATATTGATCAGCGTATCGTTGCATTACCGCTCTCCGCCAAAGCATACACACGCCTCAACGCCAGTGTGGATGGCAAACTGTTTTACCTGGATGGCGGCAATCTTTATGCTTATGATATTGCCAAACGTAAAAGCGATGTGGTCATCAATACCGTTAGCAACTATGAGATCAGCGCAGACGGTAAAAAACTGTTGTACGCCAGCGGCAGCAACCTGGGTATTGTGAGTACCAGCGGTAAATCTACCAACAGCGATGGCAGGCTGAATACGTCTGGGATCCGCATCATGGTAGATCCGGCAGCAGAATGGAAACAGATGTTTAATGAACTGTGGCGCATGGAAAGAGATTTCTTCTATGTGGCCAACATGCACGGAGCCGACTGGAAAGCAATCAGGCATAAATACGAGCAATTCCTGCCCTATGTAAGTCACCGCGAAGACCTCAACTATCTTTTTAATGAGATGATGAGCGAGCTGGTGGTAGGGCACAACTATGTAGGACTGGGCGATGCGCCTTCGCCCATAAACGTGAACGTGGGCCTGCTGGGTGCAGACTATACTATTGAGAACGGGCATTACCGTTTCCGCAAAATATACTCCGGCCTTAATTGGAACCCGCAATTCCAGGCTCCTCTTACCCAGCCAGGCATACTGGTGAAGGAAGGCGATTACCTGCTCGCCGTAAACGGTAAACCGCTGGAAGAGAAAGATAATATTTACGATCTGCTGCAGAACACTGTGGGTAAACAGGTGCGCATCCTGGTAAACAGCCAGCCCTCTGCTACCGGCGCCAAAGAATTTACGGTGGTACCCGTCAATGCTGAAATCAACCTTCGCAACATGGCCTGGGTAGAAGGTAACCGCCGCCGGGTAGACCAGCTCAGTAACGGGCAGCTGGCCTATGTATATATGCCCAATACCGGTAGTGATGGCTATACCTTCTTTAACCGCTACTACTTCTCCCAGCTGGATAAAAAAGGCGTGGTGCTGGACGAACGCTTCAATGGTGGCGGCTCTGCAGCAGACTATGTAATAGACCTGATGAACCGCGAACTGCTCAACTACTGGGCTACCCGCGATGGCAGACCGCAAACCACTCCGGGCAACGCTATCTTTGGCCCCAAGATCATGGTCACCAATGGTTATGCAGGCTCCGGTGGAGACCTGATGCCTTTCCTCTTCCGTGAAAAGAAAATGGGACAGCTGGTAGGTACCACTACCATGGGTATACTGGTGGGTATTTATAATTATCCCGTATTGATGGATGGTGGCTATGCCACTGCGCCCCGCCTGGGTATCTTCAGCAAAGACGGAAAATGGATCATCGAGAATGAAGGCGTTGCGCCGGATGTAGAGATAGAAATGACACCGTCAGATGTGATTGCAGGTAAAGATCCGCAGCTGGACAAAGCGGTAGAGCTGCTGATGAAGGAAGTGAAGAAAACCGCCGATGTAACAATACCTAAACCACCTGTCAGGGCAAAATAAAAACGATTAAAGAATAAAACGTTTAAGGGCTTGAAACGTTCGCGGATAACCGCGGCATTTCAAGCCCTTAAACTTTTAAACTTTCTAGCCTTTATTTACTCAGGTACATGCTCTTTTCTTTATACAACTGCCTGAAATAAGGATCACGCAGGTCTTTAATGAAGCGGATGGCTTCACCGGTAGACTTCATCTCAGGGCCCAGTTCTTTATTAACGCCCGGGAACTTGTTAAAAGAGAATACCGGTTCCTTAATGGCGAAACCGTCCAGTTTCTTCTCTATTGTGAAATCGGTCAGTTTATTGGCGCCCAGCATTACTTTGGTGGCAATGTTGAGGTAAGGTACCTGGTATGACTTTTGGCAATGAAAGGCGTAGTACGGGAAGCGCGGGGGTTGGCTTCTATCACATATACCTTTCCGTTCTTAACGGCGAACTGTATGTTGATCAGGCCACGGATGTCCAGCGCACGGGCAATCTTCTCTGCATAGTACTCCATGGTTGTTACTTCCAGGGGACTAAGATTGAAGGCCGGTAATACAGCGTTACTGTCGCCGCTGTGGATGCCCGCCGGTTCTATATGCTCCATCACGCCCATCACGTGGAAGTTCTCACCGTCAAAGATGGCGTCTATTTCAGCCTCCTGGCAACGATCCAGGAAGTGATCTATCAGGATCTTGTTACCGGGCAGGTGTTTCAGCAGGCTGATCACCGCTTTCTCCAGCTCTTCTTCATTAATCACGATACGCATACGTTGGCCGCCCAGTACGTAGCTGGGGCGTACCAGCACCGGGTAACCTACTTCCTTGGCCACTTCAATGGCTTCGTCTGTAGTATAGGCGGTACCGTAGTTAGGATAAGGAATGTTCAGTTCTTTCAGCAGATCAGAGAAACGACCGCGGTCTTCAGCAATATCCATATTATCGAAAGAGGTGCCGATGATACGGATGCCTTTCTCTTCCAGGCGCCTGGCCAGCTTCAATGCGGTTTGTCCGCCCAGCTGTACAATCACACCTTCCGGTTTCTCCAGCTCGATGATTTCCCACAGGTGCTCCCAGAATACCGGCTCAAAGTACAGTTTATTGGCCATGTCAAAGTCTGTTGACACGGTTTCAGGGTTACAGTTCACCATAATGGCGTCGTACCCGCATTCCTGTATGGCCTGCAGGCCATGGGTGCAGCAGTAGTCAAACTCAATACCCTGGCCTATACGGTTAGGACCGGAACCCAGTACGATCACTTTCTTTCTTTCAGAAGGAATGCTTTCGTTCTGTGAATCAAAAGCGGAGTAAAAGTAAGGCGTCTTTGCTTCAAACTCTGCTGCGCAGGTATCTACCATTTTATAGGTACGCGTAATGCCGAGGGCTTTACGCTTTTCGTATACTTCTTCTTCGGTGAAGTCGCCAAAGAGGTGGGCGAGCTGTTTGTCTGAGAAGCCCATCTGTTTGGCTTCACGCAGCAGCTGGGCAGGAACACTTTGCAGATCATGCTCCGCCAGTTGTTTCTCCAGGTTCACGATATCGTTGATCTGGTGCAGGAACCAGCGGTCTATCAGGGTCAGTTGCTGGATGGTTTTTACAGATACCCCTTCCATCAATGCATCCTTGATACGGAAGATGCGGTCCCAGGTGGGCGTTTTCAGCCTTTCCAGCAGCTGGTCGCTCTTCATGAGTGATTTGCCGTAGTAGCCCAGGCCAATGGCTTCGTTCTCCAGGCTCTGGCAGGCTTTCTGAATGGCTTCGGGGAATGTACGGCCAATGGCCATTACCTCTCCTACAGATTTCATCTGCAGACCCAATGTTTCATCGGCGCCTTTGAACTTGTCAAAGTTCCAGCGCGGTACTTTTACAATCACATAGTCCAGCGCCGGTTCAAAGCAGGCAGAAGTATTGCCTGTGATCTGGTTGTTCAGTTCATCCAGCGTATAGCCAATAGCCAGTTTGGCGGCTATTTTAGCGATGGGATAACCCGTGGCTTTGGAAGCCAGTGCAGAAGAGCGGCTTACACGGGGATTTATTTCAATAGCAATGAGCTCTTCGTTCTCAGGGTTCAGTGCAAACTGTACGTTACAACCGCCGGCAAAATTGCCAAGGTCGCGCATCATCTGCATGGCCTTGTTACGCATCTCCTGGTAAGCAGTATCGCTCAGGGTCATGGCGGGCGCTACGGTAATGGAGTCGCCGGTGTGCACACCCATTGGGTCCAGGTTCTCCACGGTACAGATGATCACTACGTTGTCGTTCTTGTCGCGCAGCAGTTCCAGTTCAAATTCTTTCCAGCCCAGCACAGCTTTTTCTACCAGTACCTCGTGTATGGGAGAGGCCTGCAGGCCGCGGTTCAGCGCTTCATCCAGCTCATCCTTGCTGTGCACAAAACCCCCACCGGTACCGCCTAATGTAAATGAAGGGCGTATTACCAGCGGAAAGCCTATCTCCTGCGCAAACTCTTTTCCTTCCAGGTAAGAGTTGGCAGTTTTAGCGGGCGCTACAGGAACGTTCAGTTCTATCATCCACTGGCGGAACAGTTCACGGTCTTCCGCTTTGTTGATCGCTTTAATGTCTACCCCGATCAGGCGTACATTATACTTTTCCCAGATACCCAGTTCATCGGCTTCTTTACAAAGGTTCAGCGCAGTTTGTCCGCCCATGGTTGGCAGTACAGCATCTATCTGGTTCTCTTCCAGTATCTGCTCTATACTTTCCACGGTAAGCGGCAACAGGTATACCCTGTCGGCCATCATAGGATCCGTCATGATAGTGGCCGGATTAGAGTTGATCAGTACCACCTTTATCCCCTCTTCCCGCAGAGAACGGGCTGCCTGGGAACCGGAATAGTCAAATTCGCAAGCCTGACCAATAATAATAGGACCAGAACCGATAATGAGAACAGATTTGATAGATGAGTCTTTTGGCATTTGTATATAATCTATTGAAAATGAAAAACCCTGTTGATTTTCATGCCAAGTGATGGACAAAAAAAATCGTGCAAAATTAAGCGTTTCAAAGTATTGTGGGGAAATTAAATTTTCTTCAGGCGCTGTAAAATGCGCTTCCCTTAAACAATCGATTTAAAACATAGTATTATATGTTGTAGTATTTAACACGTATTCACCACATAAAGCATTAGTATAAATAGACATGTAAACCCTTACCTTTGCGCCGTAAATTTTATTTTTAATAACCTGATATCTATGAAAAAAATCTTTCTGTTCCTGTTAACCGCCGGTATAACCCTTTATGCCTGCAAGAAAGACAAAGACAACCAAGAGACTCCCGGTGTACAGATTGACCCGGCTGATGCCAAGGCGCTGACTGCCGCCGTAAAAGTGTTTCACGGCACCAACATTACCGGAGCAATTCCGCTCACGCCAGTTACGGAAGCTCCCGTATTGGCAGCCTCTTCCAACAACCAGACCATCATGGCGATCAGCGGACGTTATGCCGTGATCATCCCCGAAGTAGCATCCGGCGAGGTTTCCGGTTACTATGTACAGATCACCGGGGCTGATTCTTATTTCAAGGTGGATTATTCCAAGCCCGTCTCCGGCCGTAAAAAGCCCCGCACAAGCTCCGGTCTGTCCAGAATAACCGGCAGTAATGCAGATTCGGCCATCGTTATTGTACTGCCCGCCAATATAAAACCCGGTACTTTCTGCCTGGAATATGCGGCTTATGATGCTGAGAACCGCCTAAGCAATTTTATCAAAGCCTGCGTAACCGTTATTGCCGCCGGAACAGATGAAAGCGGAACGGCCATCCTTGGCAGCTGGAGGCTAAGCCGCGAACAAAGGGACGGCGAATGGCGGGATCCCTACAAGGCAGACAGCTCATTTAACCAGTATGCTTGCTCCGCGGATACGCTTGCAGCCTGCTCCCCCAACTTTACCAATTGCATTAGCGTAGCCCAGTATATTAACCAGGTGGTGACAAGCGAAGTCACCTTTGCTGATAATGGCAGGTTTGAATCTTATTTTTCTGAAAAGTACATGTATCTTTCGCTGGCGCGCACACCCTGTAACAATCCGTCCTACATTACCAATGATGAGAACTGGACGGATGCAGGCGGCTGGTCTTACAATGCAACCACCAAAAAGCTGACAGTGGTATATGATTATGACGATGGTGAGCCTAATTATGACGTGCTGATCATTCCTGTAGTTGAACTGAGCAGCACAAAACTGGTGCTGGAGAATGAGCCGGACGAGCGGTCTGAATACGTAAGAAAATAAAGGCAACCGCTTTTAATAAAGAAAGTCCCGGTAAGAACTTACCGGGACTTTCTGTTTTTATTATTATATGGCTGAACAAACTCGTTTTTTATGCTTTTACCCTGCTGCCCATAACAGCAATACAGGTACCCATCAGTGCAATAATGGAGAAAGAAATGCTTAAGTTGGACGCCTGCGCCACAAACCCGATCAGCGGCGGCCCTACCAAAAAGCCCAGGTAACCGATGGTAGATACGGCAGCCAGCGCCATGCCTGCAGACATTGATTTTGATTTTCCCGCAGCGCTGTACACCAGTGGCACCACCGAAGATACGCCCGCTCCCACCAGCAGAAAGCCGAATATGGCAGTGGCAAAATATGGCAGCAGTACTGCTATCAGCAGGCCGGATGCCGTTAAGGCGCCACTGAGCTGTAAAACCCTCCTGGAACCCAGACGGGTAGTAAGCCAGTCGGCTATAAAGCGGAAAGAAGCCATTGTACTCATAAAGGCCGCATAACCTATACCCGCCATACCATCCGGCGCCTTGATCACTTTCTTGAAATACACCCCGCTCCAGTCAAACATGGTACCTTCACAGATCATAGAGCAGAAAGCAATTACACCCAGTATGATCAGTGGCCACAGGATACGCAGTTTCCTCTTTGCCCAGATATAACGCACGCGCGCAAGCAATGCAGGGTTCCTCCATCTTTTCACAAATTTTTTAGCACGTCTTATTGCCCGCTCCCATATAGACATCGTTGCTTTCTTCAGCGCCGCTTCTTTATGCGGAACAATATGTCTGCCGCTTAATACAACAATCAATACGCCCATTACAGTGATCAGCAGGAAATGCTGGTAAGGCAGTATTTCCTGCCCGGCCATCAGCGCCCCTATGGCAGCCCCTGTAAAACCGGCCAGGCTCCAAAGTCCATGAAAGGAAGCCATTACTGATCTGCCATACATTTCCTCTACCGCTACGGCCTGCGTATTTACCGCTATGTTGGCCAGGTTACCGGTAAAGCCAAACAGCATCAGCACTGCAAACAATTGCCAGGGTGTTGCTACCAGGCCCAGTACCGGTAGCACTACTGCATAGAAAATACCGGCTACCAGCACCACCTGTTTGCTGCCGAAACGGCTCACCAGGTATCCGGCCACGGGCATGGATATCATTGAACCGATGGGAAGCGCCAGCAACACACCGCCAAGGCCGCCTTCGCTAAGGTGCAGCGACTGCTGTATAGCGGGTATGCGCGATGCCCAGCTGGAAAAACATAGCCCAGTTAAAAAAAACAGGGAGCTTACCGCAATACGAGCCACTCTTTTTGAAGACATAGCATCAATTGATAAAGATTGCAACATGTTATATTTATATCACTTTAATACCCAACTTCTGGTAGGGCGCTATTAATTCCGGCTCCAGGCGGTCGGTAATAATAGTATCCAGTTCTGACAGCTCACATACCTTAAATGCTTCTGCAGTGCCCATCTTATCACTGGTGGCCAGCGCCATTACCCGGCTGCCTGCCTGCACCATGGCATATTTCAATTCCGATTCTGCCAGGTCTATATTGGTAACCCCCGCCTCCGGATGCAGGCTGCAGATGCCCAGGAAGCAGATATCTGCCCTTACCCTTTCAAACATCCGGATGGTATCCAGGCCCGAAGTGATCTGCGAATTCTTAAACACCCGTCCACCGGTAAGGATCACTTCTGCAGATGGGTGCTCCATCAGCTGCATGGCAATGGGCACACTGTTGGTGATCACCGTAATCCGCAGCTGGGGCGGGAACATTTTTACCAGCGTATAGGTAGATGTACCGCCGTCCATAATAACCGTCTGCCCGTCATGCAGGAATGACAAAGCCTTGCCTGCAATGGTGCGTTTATCATCTTCATGTAAGCCTATCCGGTCTTTAAAAGAATAAGGATGGGGAGAATGAGGAATAGCGCCACCTCTTACCTTGATCAGCAGGCCGTTTTGCGCCAGCACTTCCAGGTCGCGGCGTACCGTATCCTCAGAAACCTGCAGATCATTGCTTAATTCTGTCTGTAATACCTTCTGATCTGTCTGCAGTTTCTTTAATATATAATCCAGGCGCTCTTCTTTCAACATGTTCTTGCTATTTTCTGCAATATTATGTAATTATTTGCAATATTCTACTATGATTATCGAGACTAAATGCATAATTTTGCACAAAACAGCAAGATATGGCAAGAATTGCAATAGACATGGATGGTGTGATGGCAGACAGCACACAGCATTATATAGACTGGTATGCAGCACGTTACGGTGTTAAGGTAGAGAAAGCAAGCCTGCTGGGAAAACCAGAAACCACCGGTTTCCCCCTGGAAGGCGTAGTTCGTCAGTTTCTGTACACACCGGGCTTTTTCAGAACAAAACCGGTTATTCCCGGCGCCCAGGAAGTGATCAAGGCCCTGCACGACAGACATGAAGTATACATTGTTTCAGCGGCCATGGAATTTCCGCAGTCGCTTTCTGAAAAACTGGCCTGGCTGGAAGAGTATTTCCCCTTCATCAGCTGGCATAACATCGTTTTCTGCGGATATAAGAATATTGTGGATGCAGATTATATGATCGACGATCATATCAAGAACCTGAGCACCTTCAAAGGGCAACCCCTATTGTTTACCGCTCCGCATAACGTGAACGTAGAGGGTTTCAAAAGGGTGAACACCTGGGAAGAAGTAGGTGAGCTGTTATTATAACTAATCCTGCTCATCCTCCTCGAAAACAGGTGGAGAGTACATCACGCCCGCACGGTTGTTGAACCAGGTGTAGGGGTAATAATCCGGGTTGCTCACAAACCCTGCTTTAACAGGTGCGGTGAGCATCCTGGCTTCGAAAGCTTCATATTCTCCCCTTGATCCAACGGGCAGGTGCTCTATATTACGCCATAATACATCATAGCCGTTATTGTGGCGGTTCACAAAACATTCAAACCATTCCTTCCTTTCGTCCTGCTGGTCAGCTTTAAGGCTTTCGCAAAGTTCTATGGCCGTATCCTTTACAAAGTCCTGCATCCATAAGGTGAGCGGCATCTTAAATGGTTGTACCAGCAGCATTACCTGGTCTGGCAATAACAAATGGCTCCTGATAATGATTTGCTGCTCTTCATGCGCGGCGTTCAGATGACGGGCAATGATGGCAGAATAGCGCGGCCGTGTCAACAGGTTGGGCCTTCCCATGACCGCCATAGATATAAACCATGTTTCCGGAAACTGCGGGGTGATTGACATAATTAACAATTTTTGGATCAGGATGAGTGGCCAGATATCAAAAGCATTCCTGGGCTACACAAACCTAAACAAAAATTGTTACTTACAGCAATTAATGTATTGTATCAATCCTCTTAAGATCAATATCGTTGTTATGGTTCCTATAAAAATTCAGGTCATTACATTTTTGTATACAGAATATAAATGTTTAAGAGGTGGTTAACATTGGAAGCGAAGTACAGTGGTTGTGCTTAAACTTTTTTGGAACGGCTTTGCTTACGCAGTAGTACAATATCCTTCTTGAAAGCATCCAGTGTTTCTTTTAGTGCGTTGTGTTGTTTTAACAACTGGTTGTAATCTTCCAGCAGGCGGTAATACTTTTCCCGCAGTGCCAGCAGTTCATCAGAATCTGAAGTTCGTACATCCTCTACCGTGTCAGGATGCAGAAAAGCGGCTGCTGTGATCTCCAGCGCTTTTGTTACTGCCTCGAGTTCGCCGGGCTCAAACAATGGTTTTTCAAAAAGGTTGTACATGGTTCTTCTGCTCATGTCTAAACGTCTGGCCAGCTTGCTCTTGTTCAGACCCTTTTCCTCTATCAGTTCTGTAAAGCGTTGCCCGTGGTGCGCTACTGTTGTTGCTGCCTGGCCTTTACCTCCTTTTACCACTACCATATTGTTCCACTGGTAAAACTCTTCTGCACTGATCCCTACAAGCGCGCAGAAACGTTCCAGGGTGGATCTTTTCATATCGCTTTTCCTGAGGTGATAGTGTGCTATCTGGTTGGTGAAGCCTGCCATTCTTGCGAAGTCAACAATCTTTATTTTTCTCTGTTTGAGGATTTGCTTTAAGCGCTGGCCCATGTGGATTAACCCGTGCTGCATGGTAAACTAAATTTTTTACACTTATTGTTTATGTCAGTTTTTCATAGTACATCATTATTACAATATAAATAATTCCTATTTCAATCAGCGAATTAAAATTTCGCAACAATAAGAAAAATATCATTAACACAATTCAGTATTCTTTGCTAAATCAATCTCCTGTTATATATCAGGCAGTCAGGCTGCGATACAAATTATCCACAATACAATTCACATTTCCCTGAGAACAGCCAGGAGCGCAGATCAGCAGCGTATTGGCGGAATGATAAAATAATAAGTAAAAAACATTCCGATTCAGATCATTATCAATATATTTGCTGACATTAAAGCAGGCAATTATCGTTTAACATGATGTATTATTAATTAAACCACCCAGTAATTTATCTGACATCAAATAGCCAAAAACCTTGAGACCATGAAGAAGTTAATACCTCAAACGCCGGTGCCTGTTAATATGCTGCAGGATATCCACTCCAGCCTGGTTAATCTTCCTATCCGTTTCCGCGAAAAAGTATGCGAAGAATGTTCCTGGAGCGTACCTACCTTTTACCGCAAAATGCGTGGGTTTGATAAACCCGCCGAAGCCAACCGTAAAATGGTGCCTGCACTCAGCAACGCGGAAAAAGAAAAGATCGTTGCCGTAATGGATGAAGTGTTCCGCGAGTTCTGGGAACATGGGGATAAGTATCGCAAGAAGCCGCAGCGCTGAACACTGTACCCGGATATTGGTTAACACGAAAGGAATATGGTAGTGCTGCAAAAAAATTTTACCTTGCAGCGGTTTTAATAAGAACATATACCTATGAAAAAATTCTTCGGGTTTTCCATCATCGCCACATTCATTGCGTTATCCACCATGCAGGTGGGCTTTGTTTCCTGCACAAAGGAAAATGACACTATCACCGTTCGGGATACAATTAAAGTGATCGACACCGTTACAGTGAAAGATACCATTAAAACGGTAGATACTACTGTTACCACCGAGATCCTGACAGCTAACAGCTGGAAGATCCAGGAGATCAGAGGCGTTACCGGTAATGCAAACGTGTATTACAAAAGAGGCAATACCGCCAACACCAATACACAAAACTTTGATAATGAGTATATCACTTTCAGAGCAGACAAAACAGGAACTTATGTGGATAATAACGGCGGCCAGAGCAGCCTGACCTGGGACTTTACCAATGCGGCGCATACAACCCTGTCCGTTACCGTAAACTTCCCTTCAGGCACCATTGCAATGACTTGGGACCATCTCTGCTATAGAAACAAAAGCATTAAATACGAAGAGTTCTATACCAGTAAAGGCGTTAACAGCCACTCCTACGGTCTGAGAATAATAAAATAACATTTCTATTTCTCCAATAAAAGAGAGGGCATTCACCAGCTGGGGGATGCCCTCTCTTTTTCCCCTCACCACCACCCCAACTAAACTTTTCGTTTTTATAAACTAAATACTTAGTTTTGCGGAAAGCTGATTTAACATGTACAAACCTATACTCTTATTCCTGCTACTGACCACCTGTTATTTTACACCTGCCAAAGCCCGGCAGAAAGATAGTATAGACAATGCCCTCGTAGTAAGCTGGTTCCAGGATCAGCAATATGATCAGGCAGCCGCATACCTGCAGAACCGCGTAAACCCCGCCAATACCAGTCAGCTGGCACTCCTGGGCTATGCATATTATCAATGGGGCAGATGGCCCGAAACCATTCAAACCTATCAGCAGATACTGCAATTGGACAGCCAGCACCTTTCCGCGCACCAATACCTGGCGGCTATCTTCATGCAACAGGAAAATCCTGTACAGGCCATCCCCCATTATCAAAAGCTGATCAGCCTGCGGCCGCAGCAGGCGCTTTATTACAGGCAGCTCAGCTTTGCATACTTTGCCGCCCGTATGCAGGATAGCGGCTTTGCCTGCCTGCAAAAAGCCTATGCCCTCAACCCCGCAGACGCCAAAGTAGTGGCCCGCCTGGCAGAAGAGTGGATGACCCAGCAACGCTATGCTGCGGCAGACAGCATCCTGCAGCCCTACCTGGCCACTGATTCCCTGCAAACCGCTGTCATCATCCCCGGCATCAAGAACGCTTTTTATTTAAAGGATTATCCCCGCGCCATCGCACTGGGCCAGCGTCTTATCCGCCTCAAAGTGATCTCCGCCACCGCCTACACATATGTAGCTGCCGCCTGCTATTATAACCGGCAATACCAGGAATGCATATACGTAAATGATTTCCTGACGCAACAGCAACTAAATACAGAAGCTACCATGTACTATGCCGCTATGGCCTGTACGGCATTGAAAGACTATACGCGCAGCAATGAGTTGCTGCAGCAATGCATTGATCTTTCCAAATCCAGAAGCCTGGATGATTATTACACAGCCATGGGCGCCAACTATGAAAATATGAAGGCCTATAGGAAAGCTACCGCCTGCCTGGATACCGCCTACTACCTCTTCCACAAGCCGCTCCGCCAGTATAGCATTGCCCGTATCTATGACGAGCATCTCAGCGATCCTGCCGCGGCCAAACGCCATTACCGCCGCTACCTGCTGATGGCGGCCCGCAGGGAAGAAGATCCCGCAGTTTTCAAATATGTACAGCAGCGGCTGGGAGAAATGGAGAAAAGAAAATAAATTTACTCTCCGTTGTAACCAAAAAACAAAAAGCAGCTATGGCCTACCCATATCAGATCAACAGTTTTGATGACTATCAGCAAGCCTATCACCAGAGCGTAGTAGACCCGGAAGGTTTCTGGGCCAACGTGGCAGAGAACTTTATGTGGCGCCGCCAATGGGATAAAGTGCTGGAATGGAATTTTAAAGATCCTGACATTAAATGGTTCCAGGGCGGTAAACTGAATATCACAGAAAACTGCCTGGATCGTCATCTGGGTACGCTAGGCAATACTCCTGCTATTATCTGGGAACCCAACGATCCGGAAGAACGCCACCGCATCCTTACCTATCGCGAACTGTATAACAAGGTATGCCAGTTTGCCAACGTATTGAAGAATAACGGCGTTAAAAAAGGCGATCGTGTCTGCATCTACATGGGCATGATCCCCGAACTGGCTATTGCCGTGCTGGCCTGCGCCCGGGTGGGAGCCATCCACTCCGTAGTATTCGGCGGTTTCAGCGCACAATCCATTGCAGACAGGATACAGGATGCGCAATGCAGCCTGGTAATCACCTGCGACGGCGCTTTCCGCGGTAATAAAGACATTCCTCTCAAAGCGGTGATAGACGATGCCCTGATGGCCTGCCCCAGCGTAAAACGCGTGATCGTTTGCACCCGTACCCGCACCCCGGTGAGCATGCTCAAAGGCCGCGATGTATGGTGGGAAGATGAGATCAAGGCAGTGGAAACCCAGGGCAACCCGCCTGCCCCTGCAGAGGAAATGGATGCAGAAGATACCCTCTTCATCCTCTACACCTCCGGCAGTACCGGCAAACCAAAAGGTGTAGTGCACACCTGCGGCGGCTACATGGTATATGCCAACTACACTTTTGTAAATACTTTCCAGTACCAGCCCGGCGAAGTGTACTTCTGTACCGCAGACATCGGCTGGATCACCGGGCATAGCTATATCCTCTACGGCCCCCTGAGCGCAGGCGCCACCACCCTGATGTTTGAAGGGGTGCCTACCTGGCCCGATGCCGGCCGCCTCTGGGACATTACGGATAAATTCAGGGTCAACATCCTGTACACCGCTCCCACCGCCATCCGCAGCCTGATGGGCTTCGGACTGGGCCCGGTAAATCATAAAGACCTCAGCTCTCTCCGCAAACTGGGCAGTGTAGGCGAACCCATTAACGAAGAAGCATGGCACTGGTTCAAAACACAGATCGGAAAAGATAAATGCCCGATCGTAGATACCTGGTGGCAAACAGAAACCGGCGGTATTATGATCACTCCCATAGCCGGTATCACCAAAGAAAAACCCGGCTACGCCACCCTGCCTTTACCTGGCATACAACCCATACTGGTGGATGAGAACGGGAAAGAGATTGAGGGCAATGGCGTGAACGGCAACCTCTGTATCAAGTTTCCCTGGCCCGGTATGCTGCGTACCACCTATGGCGATCATGAACGCTGCCGCAAAACCTATTTCGCTACCTACGATAACCTGTACTTTACCGGCGATGGTTGCCTGCGCGATGAAGACGGTTACTACCGCATTACCGGACGCGTAGACGATGTGCTGAATGTAAGCGGCCACCGTATCGGCACCGCCGAAGTGGAAAACGCCATCAACATGCACGCCGGCGTAGTAGAAAGCGCAGTAGTAGGCTACCCGCATGATATTAAAGGCCAGGGCATCTATGCCTATGTGATCGCAGAAAAAGCCACCCACGATGCTGAACTGACAAAAAAAGATATTATACAGACCGTGTCCCGCATTATCGGGCCCATTGCCAAACCCGATAAGATACAGTTTGTAAGCGGCCTTCCAAAAACACGCTCCGGTAAGATCATGCGCCGCATCCTGCGCAAAATAGCAGAAGGCGAGCTGGACAACCTGGGCGATACCTCTACCCTGCTGGATCCTGCAGTGGTGGAAGAGATCAAACGCGGAAGGCTGTAGGGAAGTACACAGCTGTCAGTTGACAGTTACCGGTTGCCAGTAAAAACGATTGCCAACCGGCAACTGTCAACTTTTTTTATTTTTACCAGCGCCTATGAACAAACACACCTGGCAATTATTTTCCCGTTACTGGTTGCGGCCGTTCGCTATCGTGCTGGCGATACTGACAGTACTATACTCCGCTTACTGCATTTATACCCTCCTGCCGGCTGCCCGGCACCTGTCTTTTCTCCGGCTGCTGAAATTACTGGCGCTGATATTACTGTACGCCGCCATCGCATGCCTGAATGCAGCGGCTTTCTTTGCAGCCGGCATTGCGGGCCGCGGATTGGCCAGGTCCTGGTACCAGCAGCCCATCAGGTTGTTCCCCGGCTTTCTGCTCATTCTCCTGCCCATGGCGCTGACCACCTTTATGCTCACGGCCTTTGTCAAACCGGCTGCGTCCTTCCGGCAGGCTAAACTGCTGCGCAATGCCGCCGCCCCCTCAGATACCCTGGGCCTCTTTGCATTATATGCGGCAGCCAAACCACTGCACCAGGAGCTGGCCGTACCCAGGAAACAACTGATAGACACTGTGGGTAAATACATGTCCAGGGACCAGGCCAACAGCCTTACCTGGCTGGACACCCTGACCGCACTTAACATCAGCGCCGAAGAAGTAAACTGGCATTATGTGGCTGATCCCCGTTATGGCTTTTACCCACCCGGTACCTTTGAGCTCCTGAAAGAGATGCACCGCATACAGAACAAGATCGATCTCAATATGCAGCAGCGCTGGAGATGCTTTCAGCAACCCATCTACCTCCTGCTGTTCTTCTCCCTGGGGCTTTTCCTGGGCGCCTGTTTTCTCCGCTACCCGCTTTGGGCGCTCCTGCTGTTTACCACGGTAGTTTATTTTGTATACCTGCTGATGATCAGCGAGGGCATAGAGAATGCCGCAAAAAAAGACAATTTTGCTTCCTGGGTGGCTTATCTCCTCCCGGTCTGGATCGTGCTGGCTGCCTGTGTTATTATGTATGTCTTCATCCGTACCACGCTTAAACCGGGCACACCCCTGCGGCGGATACGGATTCGTTAAGCTGTCGTCCTTACCTTTGTATCAGTTATGAGATACCTGAAGCGCGCACTCCGCATTATACTGGTGCTGCTGATGCTGTTCAACATCATCCTGGCTTTTCATGCCTGGAAATTCACCCATTTTTATGATGATGCAGGGCACCGCAACAAACGCCCCGAACAAATGAGCACCTGGGAAAAGACCCGCACCATATTGTTTGGTGTAGACCTTTCCAAACCTGTGCTCAGCGCCTTCCCGGAAGTAGCCTATGAAACCGTGCGTCTCAAAACCGCCAATGGCCTGAAACTGGAAGGCTGGTGGATTCCTGCCGCCCAAACGGCCAAAGGCACCGTGGTACTATTGCACGGCTACGGCAGTAACAAAGGGGCCAAACTGCCCGAAGCCCTGTATTTCCACCAACAGGGATATAACACCTTCCTGCTCGATTTCAGGGCACATGGCAACAGCGATGGCCATACCTGCAGTGTGGGCTATAAGGAAGCGGAAGATGTGAAGCTGGCTTATGATTATGTACGTCAACGCGCAACAGCACCGGTCATACTCTGGGGCATGAGCATGGGCGCCGCCGCTATCCTGAAAGCAGTGTCGCAGTACCAGCTGCAGCCCAATAAAGTGATCCTGGAAGCGCCTTTTGCCACCCTCACAGATGCCGTAAAAAGCCGCATGTGGGCCGTACACATGCCCGGCACTCCCTTTGCCCAGATCATTACTTTCTGGGGCGGTATAGAACAGGGTTTCTGGGCCCCCGGCTTCAGGCCGGCGGATGATGCCAGGCACCTGCATATGCCCGTGCTGCTTTGCTGGGGACGGACCGATATCCGCGTAATGGAACATGAGACCAACAGCATCTTCCGCCAGCTGGGCAGCACAAATAAAAAGCTCGTAGTGTTTGAACACTCCGGGCACCAGTCTTTTTACAGGAATGAAACAGAGAAATGGACGGCTGCAGTTAATGCCTTCCTTCATCAGCCATGATCAGCGGCGTATTACCACGGGCGTTCCTATTTTAAGCAGCTCATACAGCTCATTCACATCCGCATTCTTCATGCTTACACAACCCAGTGTCCAGTTAATGCGGCTGTCTACATAAGCATCCCGTATACCGGAGGCATATTCAACCCCATGGATACCGATCCCTCCGCCAATATCAGCATTGGGACCAATCAAACCCTGCTGCTGGCGCTGATGGAATTTTGCCCAGGAAGCTTCATTAGGATAATCCAGCAACATAAACCTGCTCCAGCGCCCGTCATAACGTTTAGCCTGGATGCGGAAAGTGCCTTCCGGTGTCTGGCGGTCGCCCTGTATCAGCTTATCAGCCATCTTGCGGCTTCCGAACACCACTTTATAGATCTTACGTAATTTTACATCTTCATACAGGTATAAGCGGTAATCGCTTTTATCTATCAGCAGGAAAACTTTGTCGGCATCAATATCATCCGGCCTCAGTTTTACGGTGTACAACCCGCTCTCATTATTAAACCCGCTTAAGGGTATCAATAATATCAGCAATAAACTAAACCAACTACAACGCGGCATCTCACAAGGGTTTTTTAGCTCTATGATAACGAAGGTCTTAAGAGTTTATTGTGCACACAATACCAAATTTCAAATTCCAAATACCAAATTCCAAAGTTGTGGCACGGATGTCCTGCTATAAAACAAGCGTCCCAAATTCCGAACCGGAACTTGGGACGCCTTTAGTATTCGCTTTTGGAATCTGGATTTTGGAATTTGGAATTTGGTGTTTGGTGTTCGCAACGCTTAGTAGCCAAACAGCTCCTCCAGGCTTACCTTCTTCACTTCACCGAATTTCTTGAGATCATCCAGGTTGATGTTCTTTTCAGAACCCAGTATGCAATAAGTGTAAGGCTTATTGGCCAGGTTCTCATCATGGAACTGTTTCACGTTATCAAAATTCAGTTTATCAACAGCTGCGTATACGTCTTTACGGTAGTCAGTGTTCAGTCCCAGTTTCTGCGCATTGAGATAGCTGAATATGATACCGTCCTGCGTGATACGTTGTGTTTCGATATCCTGCTTGAGGCTTTCCTTGGCGGTTTCCAGCAGCTTGTCAGAACGCGGAATATCATTCAGCAGTTCGTTCATGCCGTTGATCGCTTCGTTCATTTTATCTGCCTGGCTGCCTACGTAGGCCACAACAGAATAACGATCTTCCTTTTTATCAGGCTGCACATAGAAAGCGTAGGTAGAGTAAGCCAGCGCTTTTGATTCGCGGATGGTCTGGAATACGATAGAACCCATGCCGCCGCCGAAGTAGTTGTTGAACAGGTTCACCACCGCGGTGTTGGAGGGGTTGAAGTTGCCATTGTTCCGTACCCAGTTCACCTCTGCCTGTACCATATCATAGTCTGCAAACAATACCTGGTTGCTGGCCTGCGTGCTCTTTGCAAATTTCACGGCTTCCGGTGCAGCTTTGAAGGCAGCCGGTATGGGGTGCAGCTTCTTAACGGCAGCAGTGGCGTTAGCCAGTGATTGCGGACCATAGTAAATAACGGTATGCTTGTAAGATGGCAGGGTATGCAGTATCTCTGTCAGCTCTGCAGAAGTAAGGCCATCCAGCTCTTCTTTGCTCAGCTGGTTGTTGTACGGGTTCTTAGAACCATACATGCCATACTGTACCAGGCCCCGCATAATGGCTACCTTGCTCAGCTTATTATCTGTACGCGCTTTCAGCAGGCGTCCCTTGAGTGCTGCCAGGGCTTCTTCATTCGGCTGACAGTGTGTAAGCAGGTGATCAAACAGCTCTACTGCCTTATCAAAATTTTCCTGCAGACCGGAAATAGTGATCATCGTTACATCTGTACCGGATGACACGTTGAAGTTACAGGCAATGTTATAGAACTGCCTGCTGATCTCTTCTGTAGTGTATTTATCTGTTCCCAGGAATTGCAGGTACTGTGCTGCCAGCGGCAGTTTTTTATTGTTCCAGCTGCCCATGTCAAAACGGTAGTACAGGCGGAACAGGTCATTGGCTTTATTCTGTACATACAGTACTTCTGCAGGACCGATCTTGCTTTTCTGTATATCCTTGCTGTAATCCAGCCATTGCGGTTTCACCGGTGTGGCGGGAATGGCGGCAATAGACTGCAGGAAGGGCGACTGCGCTTCGCGGTTCACTTCTACCGGTGTAATAGCAGGCTTCAGCACTTTCTGGATGTTCTTGTCTTCGCCTTTGCGTTTGTACACCAGCACATAGTTATTGTTCAGGTACTTGTTGGCAAAATCAACGATCTGCTGTTTGGTAACCTTACTCATATCGTCTATCATCTTCACATCGCTCAGCCAGTTTTCTCCCCTGTGCTTGATGAAGCCGTCCATAATCGTGTTGGCACGGTTGTCGTTCCTTTCCAGGCCCTGTAATTCAGACAGCTTGGCGTTGTTAACGATGGCTTTTACCAGTGATTCGTCAAACTCTCCCTTCTTCAGTATCTCCAGCTGCCCAAGCAGCAGGTCTTTCACTTCTTCCAGGGTCTGGCCCTGCTTGGCTTTACCGCTCAATGCAAAAACAGTATAGTCTTTCCATTGCAGCTGGCTAACGCCTGCGTTCAGCACTTTCTGTTGTTTATTGATGTTGAGGTCCAGCAGGCCGGCCTTACCATTATTCAGTATCTGGCTCAGTACCTGGAGCAGTACGGTAGACTGTACGTCTGTTGCGCCGGGCATGCGGAAGGCGATGTTCACGTTCTCTGCATCAGGCCCAAACACTTCTTTTACTACAGGCGAGGTGATTGGCGCTTCAGGTGCAGCTTTGTATTCCTTCACAGGTTTGGGCTGCATGTAGGCAAACTGCTGATCTATCTTTTTGATCACGTAATCCGGATCAAAATCGCCGGCCATTACAATGGCCATATTGTTAGGCACGTAGTATGCTTCATAGAAATCCCGGATCGATTTCAGGTTCGGGTTTTTCAGGTGCTCCACGGTACCAATGGTAGACTGCTGTCCGTAGTTATGCGTGGGGAACAGTGCCGCCAGCATGGTTTCATACATCTTACGGCCATCATTATCCAGGCCGCGGTTCTTCTCTTCATACACGGCTTCCAGCTCGGTATGGAAAAGGCGGAAGATAGGCTGGCGGAAGCGTTCACTCTGCACGGCAAGGTATTTATCTACGGCGTTGGACGGAATGTCTTCCTCGTAGATGGTTTCTTCTACCCAGGTATGCGCATTGGTACCCTGGGCGCCCATGCCCGTCATCATCTTATCATACTCATTGGCAATGGCGTATTTGGCGGCCAGTCCGGAAACACTGTCTATCTTGTGATACACTGCCTTGCGGGCATCGTTGCCGCTGGTATGATTATAGGTATCATACAGGCCTTCTATTTCGTTCAGGTAAGACTTTTCCTTCTCCCAGTCCAGCGAGCCGAATTTATCGGTCCCTTTGAACAGCAGGTGCTCCAGGTAGTGGGCAAGACCGGTGTGATCTGCCGGATCGTTATTACTGCCTGCGCGTACCCCTATTAAGGTCTGGATGCGGGGTTCTTTCTTGTTCACGCTTAACACAACGGTGAGGCCGTTCTTCAGGGTATAGAAACGGGCCTGCATGGGGTCGTCCGTAACATACCTGTAGGTATAGCCTCCGGAATTTCCTTCCTTCCATTGATAATTAGCCTGTGCGTTGCTGGTTGAGTGCAAGGTACAGGACAAAAGAAGCAGGAAGATCGCTCTTTTAAGAATTGTCATACGGTGGTTTTTGAAAATTTAGTGACGTACCAAATATATGGAAAAGAGTATACGGGAGAACAGGGAATTTAGGGGGAAAGGTAAAAAATCATGAAAAAAGAAGCCCTGCCCATGGAACATTGGCTGTTCCCGGGCATTCATCCCGCCGTTAGTGATTGATGCGTGTTTCTTTCCGCGCTAACGGCCAATGATTAACCACTGGTATAAATTTATCTAGCTACCAAATAAATTACTGATGTATTACTTGTTGTGGCCTGAAGCGTAGCAGCATTGAATCGGCCTTGCCGGAGAAGGAACGCTTGTTGTGCAACAAGGTTACCAGGTAGGAGGAAGGAGCGTTATCAATTACTTTCAGTGAAGCAGCTGAAACAAGCTCTCTTACGTATTGGTCCCTCATAGAGTGTTGCCCTTGCCTGGCAACTGACTGTTTGGCAACCGGAGATTGTTGTATGGGTTGGGGTTGTACTCCTATTATTCTTGTGTCCCTTGAATGTGCCCATACAATAAACCCCGTACATGCCAGAAAGGTCATAAAAGTACGCATATCAAAGATTAGATCTGGTTACAAAGATATACTAAAACCCATTAAATCGTATACCTACGGAAAATGGATACTGTTCTAAGCCGTAATCATGCAATGGCGTGAGTGAAAAATTGCCGTAAAGTTTTACCGGGCCGTAGGCCAGCTCGCTTGTTAAGGCAAAGCGCCATTGTTTCAGGTTAAAATCGTCTGTACGCTTGATCTTGCCCCTTTCTTCACTGATCTGTTTAGTGCGCGATTTTACCAGGTATCCGCCCATCACGCCCATACTCAGTTCAAAAGAACGGCCCGGCCTTGCAGGGTTGGAATTGAAGTTCAGCATGAGCGGTACGCTCAGGTACTCGGCAAATAATTTATTCTTGGAAAAATTAACGGTATCCCGTATGATCTGCGTAGGATAACCGGGTACATAGGTAATATTGCGCGCATAGCGGTAATTATTCATTTCTACCCCTAATGCATATATAACGTTCAGTTTGTGCTTGTAGATGTTCAGACGCTGCTGGATGAGCCAGATATTTACATTGATAGACTTGCCCGTGATCAGTTTGAACTCATCAGGTGTTAAAGGCTCACTGCCGCCGCGCGGCGCAAAAGTATTCAGGCCATAAGCAGAATAGTCAAAGGATTTGGCCACCTGGGTGGCTGTCAGCGCATTGGGCGCATAGGAATACCGTACATCGCGGGATATAACGCTGGCCCCGGTATAATCGCTGCGGTCTATATAATTATTAAAGCCCACATCAATTACAAACCATTTGGTATGAAGATTCTTTTTAAGCTTATTGCGTGCGTATGTGGTATCGTTGTAGAATTTATAGGTGTTCTTGCCTCTTGCATCCTTGCCTTTGATAATGATCAAGCCTTTGATCTGGATGGTATCTGCCGTGGGAGCCGGCGCGGCAGATTGCGCCTGCACCTCCCTTACTGCCATCATTATCAATATCCAGAGTAGAATTTTATGCTTCATATTCAACAAAGATTAAAGGAACCTTGCCTGTTATTCTGATTTGTGACGTTTTTTCTTTGAAAAGAATTTAGCCACACTGGCTACACCGTTCAGCAGCCGGCTTTCACTGGTGCTGGTAACAGACATGATCAGCTCTCCCTGCACAGCAGGCGGTGCTGCCGGCTGCGCTTCGGGCGCCGCCATGTGTTGCAGTGTTTGCGTAGAAGCCAGTACCGGGCTTGGGTCGGTATTGACGGTGGCCATTTCCTGTACCGGTGGCACCGTGGCCTGTATGGTTTTTTCCATGTGCTGCTGCACAACTTCTTCAGAAGTAGCCCTGGGCTGTGGCAGCTGGGCCAGTACGCCCGCACTGTTGTTATTATTGTTCAGGCCTGAGTTGTTGCTATTGGCCACCGGCTGAGCGGCAGCTGCCGAAGGCTGTACAGCCCTTTCTCTCCCAGGTCTGGTATTTTTTTGCAGCGGTTTCACCCGCTTTTGCAGCCGTTTCATCCGCTGTTGCGGCTGCGGGTGCGTTCCTGGCCAGGGTGGGTGCTTCCTTCACCGGCTGATCATCCAGGTCAATCCTGGCCGGCTGGCGGGCGGGCGCTGCTTGCTGCATTTGCTGTGTAGCCGTGCTACCGGCAGCCGGTGTTTTTTCATTGACAGATGCCAGGGGTGCAGTCTGCACATCCTGCTGCTGTAATGGCAGCAGCCATACCAGGCAACCGGCTATTACAGCGGCAGCCGCGCCCCACCACCAGGCGGGATGCAGCCTGCGGCCACGGTTCCTGTAAAGAGCTGCCTTACCAGGCATCTTCAGCTGCGGATCTGCCTGTAAGCGGGTACGTTCAAACAGCTGCAGCGTTGCCTGTAGCCCGGGATGTTCCTGCAGGAACGCATGCAGCGTTTGCTCCTCGGTCTCACTCAGCTCGCCATCAATATAACTAAGCAGGTATGTTTCGTAATTTTCGGGGGTGAGGGTGTCTGTATGACGGTACAGCATTTCCTTGTTCTCAAAGCGCATCCCCGCTTCGTCTGCCGGCAGGCGGGTGGCCTGCCAGGTATCCAGCTCCTGCTGCAGGTGCGGATGTTTCTGGAGGAAGGCGTTCAGCGCCTGTAATTCAGCGGCATTCAGCTCCCCGTCAATAAAGCTCAGGAAAAACGTCTCATAATTCTCTGTGGTGATCTGGGTGCTGTGGTACAGCACCTCCCGGTTGCCAAACACAACGGCCCTGTCAGGCTGTAGTACGGTGGCTTTCAGCAGCTCCAGTTCTTTTGCCAGTTCCGGGTGTTGCTGCAGGAAGGCGTCTACCGCTGCACGTTCTTCACCATTCAGCTCTCCGTCGATATAGCTGAGCAGGAACGCCTCGTAATTCGATATGTTGATGTCTACAGACAACTTTATATGACGTTTTCCATTTTTATCAGATAGTTTTTAAGATGGATCCTGGCCCGGTGCAGGTACACTTTCACCTGCGATGGGTTCAGGCCCATGATGTTGCTGATCTCTTCATAGCTGTAACCTTCATAATCTTTCAGCAATACCAGGGAGCGTTGTACTTCAGACAGGCGGTTCAGGGCCTGCTCCAGTACATTTTTCGCATTGTGGATCCGCTGCTCCGATATCTTCTCCTCCTCTTTGAACTGATCTACCAGGGTAATACGCTTTACCTTCCTGACGTGATCGATCATATTATGGTACGCTACTGTAAACAGGTATGACTTCGCCTTTTCAAAAGGGACGTCACTACAGTGCTTCCATAATATTTCAAATGCATTCTGTACCACATCCCTCGCGTCTTCAGTGTGTTCAAGGTTTTTAACAATGAAGCGAAAGAGGTTGTCCGCGTACAGGTCCACGCATTTATTGTACTCCTTTTCCGTCATCCGGTTGCTGCGGGATTTTAGTGCTAATGTCCGACAATTACTTGAATACCAAAAACCAGTTTACAGTTGACTGCCGCAGCTTAATGCCCGGTTGCGCTACACACATCAACGGTTACCCCGGCGGCCGTCCCTCCCATTTTCCCATGGTAAATGATAGTATTATGACGGAGAGCCATCCTGAAATGTTACAAGCAGGTCAAAAAATCCGCCCCCAACCGCCATTCCGCCCTGGAAATCAGGATATCATCCTACATTTAATGCCATAACTTTGTTATTCCTTAATTGTAACGTATATGAACCAGCAATTTATTACCCGCTTACAACAGGAACTGGACGAGATCAGAACGGCCGGCCTGTATAAAAATGAACGGATCATTACCTCCGACCAGGGGGCCGAGATACAGGTTGGCGGCAAAACCGTGCTGAACTTCTGCGCCAATAACTACCTGGGACTCAGCTCCCACCCGGCGGTAATAGCAGCTGCCAAACAGGCCATAGATACCCACGGCTACGGCATGAGCAGTGTACGCTTTATCTGCGGCACACAGGATATTCACCGTGAGCTGGAGCAGAAAATTGCCCAATTCCTGGGCACCGAGGACACCATCCTCTATGCAGCTGCCTTTGATGCCAACGGCGGGGTATTTGAGCCCCTGTTCAACGAACAGGACGCCATCATCTCAGACGCCCTGAACCACGCCTCTATTATAGACGGGGTACGCCTCTGTAAAGCACAGCGTTTCCGTTACGAACATAATAACATGGCCGACCTGGAAGCCAAACTGCAGGAAGCAGCGGGCGCCCGCAGCCGGATCATCGTTACAGACGGCTCTTTCAGTATGGACGGCACCATTGCCCAGCTGGACAAGATCTGCGACCTCGCCGATAAATATAACGCCATCGTAATGAGCGATGAAAGTCATTCTTCCGGCTTCCTGGGTAAAACCGGCCGCGGTACCCACGAGTACCGGGGCGTTATGGGCCGTATTGATATCATTACCGGCACCCTGGGCAAAGCCCTTGGCGGTGCATCCGGCGGTTTTACCAGCGGCCGTAAGGAAGTGATCGATATGTTGCGCCAGCGCAGCCGCCCCTACCTGTTCTCCAACTCCGTGGCCCCCAGCATTGTAGGCGCCTCCATCGCCGTACTGGATATGCTCAGCGAAACCACGGCCCTGCGTGATAAGCTGGAGTACAACACCCAATACTTCCGCACCAAAATGACCGAAGCCGGTTTCGATATCAAACCCGGCGATCATCCCATTGTACCCGTAATGCTGTACGATGCCGTACTGGCTCAACAGTTTGCAGACAAACTGCTGCAGGAAGGGGTGTATGTGATCGGCTTCTTCTTCCCGGTGGTGCCAAAAGGCCAGGCCCGCATCAGGGTACAGCTGAGCGCCGCCCATGAACAGGAGCACCTTGACAAGGCTATTGCCGCCTTTACCAAGATAGGCACCGAGCTGAACGTGATTAAAAAGACCCTGGCTTAAGGGCATAACATATTGCCAACCAATTAAAACGGGAGCCGGTCAGGCAGCAATCTGCTGTTGACCGGCTTTCCTGCTTTAGTCCCCTCCATGCCCATCCCATGCGGCCTTTTACTGGTTTTCAGCCTGAAACCTTGTACAGTTCTATGTTTGATAGGAGATATTTCCTTTATAAGCCCTTATTGATTCCTTACTGATCCCTTGTTCATCCCTTCCTTATAAGATAGGGAATATCAGCGGCTGTGCCAGATATCTATCTGGTATTTGCATGGTATCGCCCTAAAAACTACCATAAATATGCCGGCGGCGCCCAGAAGGCCGCGCCTAATCTTATCGTAAACCTATTGCCTGATTTACTACTTTTGCAGCCGACAAATGACTATACTGATGAAACGTTTCGGCTGGATCTTACTGCTGGCAACCATACTGATCAATGCCTGCGCGCCCAACAATGTAAAAGAGGAAAAGAACTGGGAAAAGTACTTTGCCGCGTATAAGGTGGAAGGCTGCTTTATGCTGTATGACAACAGCAAGGGCCTTTTCAAGGTATATAACCTGGACCGGGCCAAGGAACGTTTTCTGCCCGCATCCACTTTTAAGATATTCAATGCCCTGGTAGGCCTGGAAACCGGGGTGATCAGGGATACCGCCATGGTGATCAAATGGGACGGCATCACCCGCGGGGATTCTGCCTGGAACCAGGATCTGAGCATGCAGCAGGCTTTCCGCCTGTCATCCGTGCCCTATTTCCAGGAGGTAGCCCGCCGCATTGGCAAGGATACCATGCAGAAATGGCTGGATTCCATTAAATACGGTAACATGAAGATCAGCCGGGTAGACACTTTCTGGCTGGACAACTCTCTCCAGATATCCCCGGATGAGCAGCTGGGTTTTCGTGAAAATGCTCTATTTTGACCAGCTGCCCTTCCGTAAAAGCACCATGCAATGGGTGCGCGCCATCATGCTGATGGAAAAAACAGGTAAATACGAACTGAGCTATAAATCCGGCTGGGGTATTGCCGGCCCTAAAAAAATAGGCTGGCTGGCCGGCTGGGTGGAAGAGAACGGGCGTCCTACCTTTTTTGTGCTGAACATCGAGTCTGAAGACCCGAACCTGGAAAGCCCCCAGCGCGATGTTCGCCTGAACATCCTGAAAAGCATCCTGGAGGAAGAAGGCTATTTTAAAGGCCTCAAATAGGTCCCAAACCGCCTGCAGCAGGCCCCATGCCTGTTAAAATTTCCTAAAACCCAGTATATCTGCTCTGTAAAACGTGGCAAAAAATTTATATTTGAGCCATATGTTACGTTTTCAGCATAGTGAATACTTATGGGGCCTCGTATTGCTGCTGGTGCTGCAGCTGGCATTTATCAGTGTTTCCTGGTGGAAACGCCGCTCTATCCGCAAGCTGGGCGACCCTGCCCTGGTGGAAAAGCTCTTCCTGGGCTATAGCCGCCGCTTATTTGTACTGAAGTTCTTCCTGCTGTTCTTTGCCTTCTTCCTGGGGGTAGTTGGCCTGGCCAATTTGCAGAAAGGCAGCCGTATGGATAAGATCACCCGCAAAGGGGTAGATGTGGTGATTGCCCTGGACGTAAGTAAAAGTATGCTGGCCGGCGATGTGAAGCCAGACCGCCTTACCCGCGCCAAACAGCTTATTACCAAACTGATGGACAAACTGGATAACGACCGTGTAGGCCTGGTGGTATTTGCAGGTAATGCTTACCTCCAGATGCCGCTGACCATTGACTACTCTGCCGCCAGGATGTACCTCAGCACTGTGAGCCCGGACATGATCCCCACCCAGGGTACTGCCCTCTCCCAGGCTATTCAGGTAAGCCACGATGCCTTCAACAAGAAAGAACGCAAACATAAAGCCCTTGTACTGATCTCTGACGGGGAAGATCATGACGCCGGCTCCCTGCAGAAAGCCAGGGCCGCCTTTGAAGACGGCGTGGTGATCAGCACCGTAGGCGTAGGCTCTCCCAACGGATCTCCCCTGCCCGACCCTGAGACGGGTGGTCCGAAGAAAGACAAGGAAGGTAATGTGATCATCTCCAAACTGAACGAAACAGAGCTGAAAGCCGTAGCTTCCGCAGGTAAAGGGGTATACACCCACCTGGATAATAATACCGAAGAAGTGGTTAATACCATTGTTAGCAAGATAGACGGGATGGAACAGAAAGAATTCGGAGAAAATATCTTTACAGACTATAATAGTTATTTTTACTACTTCCTGGCCGCCTGCCTGATCCTGATCGTGGCAGAATTCTTTATCCCGGAAGTAAAACGCAGCAAGGAAGAAGAAGTGGTCACCCTCGTTAAAGAATAATCATGCAGCGATCTACAATAACATATCGTATACTGGCCCTTGGCGCATTCCTGGCTATCAGCGCCGGAGCATTTGCGCAGAGCGGCAAAAAGTACATCCGCAAGGGCAACGAGCTGTATCAGAAACAGCAGTTTACCGATGCGGAGGCCAACTATAAAAAGGCCCTGCAACAGAACCAGCAGTCAGACGTAGGGCATTATAACCTGGGTAACTCCCTGTACGGTCAGAAAAAATTTGATGCGGCACGTACACAATATGCCAACAGTGCTAAAATAGCTGCCGACAAAACCACCAAAAGCGACGCCAATTACAACATAGGCAATACCTACATGGAGGCCAAGAAATGGGAAGAGAGCATCAAATCCTATAAACAGGCACTGAAACTGAACCCTGCCGACGAAGAAGCCCGCTACAACCTGGCATACGCGCAGGCCATGCTGAAGAAACAACAGCAGGGCGGCGGCGGAGATAACAAGGATAAGCAGGACAAGAAAAAACAGGAGCAGAACAAGGATCAGAACAAAGACAAACAGAACAAACAGGACCAGCAACAGGATAAAGACAAGGAACAGCAGGACCAGAACAAGCCTCAGTCCCAGCCCAGCAAACTGGACAGGGAAGAAGCTGAACGCCTGTTACAGGCCCTGAACCAGGAAGAGAAAAAACTCCAGGACAAACTGAAAAAAGCCAAAGGTCAGCAGGTACGTGTAGAAAAAGATTGGTAGTCTATTTGTAATGGTTTATTCATAAACTGCATAAACCATGTTAAGCACTTATGAGATCATTCTACGCCTGTTGCTGTCTGCCATATTAGGAGGCCTCATAGGAATAGACCGCGAAAAGCTGGAATGGGCCGCTGGTTTACGTACCCATATGCTGGTATGCCTGGGTTCCACGCTGGCCATGATCGTTTCTTCCTTCGGCTTTGATGATATACTCGGACATGATGGGGTGATCCTCGATCCCTCTCGTATAGCCTCGCTGGTGATCAGCGGCATTGGCTTTATAGGCGCCGGCACTATTCTTTTCAGGAAACGCAAGGCCATATACGGCCTTACCACCGCCGCTGGTCTATGGACGGTTGCCGCTATCGGCCTGGCAGTAGGCGGCGGCATGTATGCGGCGGCTGTAGCCACTACCTTCATTACCCTGCTTGTACTTATCGGTGTAAAAAAGATAGAGACCCGGTTTTTCAGTACAGATAAGAAAGACCTCAGTATCCGTATTCATTTTCAGCACGCCGCACTGTCGGTAAAAGACGTTTCCCTGTTACTGGAAGATCATGGCGTTGCCATTGGCGAGATCACCCTTATACAGCATGATAAAGAGCTGATGGAAGAGATGGAGATTGTGCTGGATAAATCTACAGTACAGCAGAAGATCATGGGGGCGATAGATGAGTTGAGGAAGCTGGAAGGTGTGCAGTCGGTAAATTTTGCGGCGATGTGACTGGAACGTATCACGCTTAAGCCCGGCTTATTGGGCGGGAAGCCAACCATACGCTGTATGCGGTTTCCTGTAGGCGATATCCCTGAAATGCCGGCTAACGGGATGACGGAGGATGAGGTACTGGAACAGCATCCAATGTTGGAAAGAGATGATATCCATGCTGCTCTGCGATAACCGGGTTATGTGGGACTTTCTAAAATCAAGTATTCATCAAGCGCTGAAGATGCTCATCACTGATGAAATTAATATAGTTGACCTCGAATAATAATATTAAAAAGCCCCGGCTTGTGCCAGGGCCTTCCCTTTTTTGTAAAGCTGCCATCCTTAAATTCTTCTGCTTAACTATTCTTTTACTGCCTGTAAGGGGGTGCCTTCCTTGATCTCGTCGCTGGCGTTTTTTACCAGTACGTCCTGGTCATTGAGCCCACCGAATATCTCTACCATTCCGTTGTATTCATTGCCGCGCGTTACAGGCACCCACCTGGATTGATTGTTAACTATCCTGATCACGAAGACTTTTTCTGAATTGCTTACGATCACGCTTTTAGGCACTACATATACATCCTGTTTCCCGGGCAGGGGCAGCAGCGCTTCTGCATACATACCGGGCAGCAGTTGCTTATCCTTATTGCTGATGTCCATTTCCAGCGTTTCTGTTCTCAGTCTGGTGTCCAGGCTCCCGGCCACACGTGCTACACGGGCCCTGAAGGTATCGCCGGGGAGTGATCTTACGGTAAAGCGCACTTCTCCCGCCTGCTGCAGACCGCCTGTATATACTTCGGGTACGGCTACGGCCAAACGTAGTTTAGACTGCTCTTCCAGGCGGAACATCGGCAGCTCTGCGCTCCTGGCTCCGGGGCCCACATACGTACCGGGATGCGCGTTACGCTGGCTGATCACACCACTGAAGGGGGCGCGTATCACCAGGTAGTCCAGCATGCGTTGCACTTCCTGGTAGGCAGAGCGGGCGGCCAGCAGTTCTGCGCTGTCTGCACTCATTTTAGAAAGGGCCAGGTCCAGGTCGTTGGGAGATATGGTACCGGGCACTTTACTGGTACGCAGCAGCCTTTCGTAGTTAGCCTTACTGGCCCTGAACACGGCTTCGCGGGTGTGCAAACGGGACCGGGCGCCCAGCAGCTGGCTGTTCATTTCAGGCGCTTCCAGTGTGGCCAGTATTTGTCCCTTGCTTACCTGGCTGCCCAGGTCTACCTGCACCTCTTTCACATAGCTGTTCACTTTAGCGTAGAGGTCTGCAAACTGGAAGGGCTTGATCTCTCCCGGCAGCTTCAGCGAATTTTCCAGCCGGCTCTTTTGCAGTACCAGCGTTTTAACCTGCACAGCCGTCTGCACCTCCTTCGTTTCCTCTTCCGCGTGAGACCCGTTGCAGGACGCCATCATCATCAGCAGCGGCGCACCGATCAGGCACAGATATGTATGTGTAGTTTGTTGCATTGTTGTTATTGATAATAGTATTGACTGTTCACATCTTCCGGGTCCAGCGAAACTGACCGGGTGCCCGCTTTCTCCCGCGCCCAGGCAAATATCAGCGGTAATATGAGCAGGGTGGCAAATGTGGAAGCGATCAGGCCGCCAATTACGGCGCGGCCCAGCGGCGCTGTCTGATCACCGGCTTCACCCAGGCCGCTGGCCATGGGTATCATGCCCACTACCATCGCGATGGTGGTCATAAGGATAGGCCGCAGGCGGATGGATACGCTTTCCATGGCCGACCTCAGGGCGTTGCCATTCTCCATCCGCAGCTTCTCTGCATTGGTTACCAGCAATACGGCATTGGCTACGGATACGCCTACAGACATGATCATGCCCATATACGATTGCAGGTTGAGCGTAGAACCGGTTAACAGCAGCATGATCAGCGATCCGGCCAGTACGGCGGGAATGGCGCTTACTACTACCAGCGCCACGCCAAAGGACTGGAAGTTGGCGGCCAGTAACAACAGTATCACAACAGCTGCTACCAGCAGGCCTGATTGCAGGCTGCCCAGGGTTTCATCCAGCAACTGGGTAAGGCCGCGCTTTTCCACCTTGATGCCCCTGGGCGGCTCGCCTGCCCGCTGGATGGCGGCATCTACATCATTGCTGGCCTGTCCAAGGTCCTGCTTGTGCACATTGGCGCCGATGGAGATGATGCGTACTGCCCCTACGCGATCATACTCTCCGGCAACGGTATCCGGTTGCAGGGTAGCTACATCCCCCAGCAGCGGACGCGTTCTGTCTTTCGAGATTGGAATAGCGGCCATATCGTTCATGCTGCTCATTTCATTTTCGGGTATGCTGATCTGCACAAAATAAGCGGTAGCATTTTTTTCATCCAGCCAGTTGTTCTTTTCCGTAAAGCGGCTGGAAGAGGTAGCAGCGGTCAGCGACTTTGCGATCTCTGTGATGCTCACGCCCAGCTGCCCTGCCCTTTCGCGATCAATATTGATACGGATGGCGGGGTAGTTCAGCGGCTGTACAATCTGTACATCACGCAGGTAGGGGATCTTCTTCATTTCCGCCAGCAGCTTCTGCGCAAAGGGTTTGCTCTGCTCCAGGTTCTTGCCCATTACGGCCACCTCAATGGGTGTGGCTGCACCCTGGCTCATTACTTTATCGGTAAGGTCTATGGGTTCAAAGCTCATCTTTACATCCGGCATGCGATAGTGGATACGTTTACGCAGGCGTTCCTTGAAGTCGTCCATATTTACCTTGTAATCTTCTTTCAGGTTCACCTGCATTACCGCCTCATTAGGCCCTGCCATGAAAAGGTAGATGGGACTGGTTGAATAGGAAGAAGGATGGGTGCCAATGAAAGAAGAAGTGATATCAATGTTCTTTTCTCCCGCCACTTCCTTCAGCACTGCTACCGCATCCAGCAGCATGGTTTCTGAACGTTCCAGGCGTGTGCCTTCGCGGGCTTTGAGCCGCAGCTGGAACTGCCCGTTATTGAGTTTGGGAAGGATGTCTCGCCCGATGACGCTGAAACATACCACTACGATGGCCACTATCCCTGCAAGGTAAATGATGGTAACAGGTTTACGCCGCAGCATCAGCTTTTCCAGGCGGGACATAAACCGGAGTTTGAACCTTTCAAAGCGGGAGATCTGTTGCACATGTTCCTGTTCATAATGCAACTCTTTTTCAATGTACGCGTCTGTTTTACTGCCGGTGGCGGATGATGCCTTTACATGATGCCTGCTGAATTTCTCCGGCTTCAGTATCCAGTTGGATAATACAGGCACCAGGGTTTGCGACAGCAGGTAAGATGCGATCATGGAAAAGCCAATGGCCAGCGACAGGGGCAGGAACATGGATCTTGGTACGCCTTTCATGGTAAAGGAAGGCGCAAACACAGCCAGTATGCAAAGGAGGATCAGTAGTTTGGGAAAAGCGATCTCCTTACAGGCATCCCAGATGGCCTTTGCTTTGGGTTTGCCCATTTCCAGGTGCTGGTGGATGTTCTCTATGGTAACGGTAGATTCATCTACCAGGATGCCGATGGCGAGGGCCAGGCCGCTGAGCGTCATGATGTTGATGGTTTGCCCGGCAAGCCTTAGTCCCATTACCCCGATGATGATGGATACGGGTATGGTAATGATCACGATCAGCGCGCTGCGCCGGTCGCCCAGGAACAGCAGCACCATAAGGCCTGTTAATACGGCGCCTATCACCCCTTCGCTGATCAGGCTTTTCACTGCATTTACCACGTACCTGCTCTGGTCAAATTCGAAGATCACTTTTACATCTTCCGGGAGCAGCTGCTGGATATCGGGCAATGCCGCTTTGAGGTTCTTTACTACAGACCAGGTAGAAGCGTTGGCGGTTTTGATCACGGGCATGTATACAGAACGTTTGCCATTGATCACGGCGTAGCTGCTGGTGATGTCTGCGCCGTCTTCTACGCGGGCAACATCCCGCAGGTATACGGAAGGGCCGCTTCCCATCAGGAGCGGGATATTTTCAAAGTCTTTGATCTGCCGGATCACCGTATTGCTGGGGGTGAGGTAGGTGACATCGCCAATGCGCACATTGCCTGCAGGCGAGATCTGGTTATTATCTTTTACCGCTGCAACGATCTGGTCGGGTGTAAGGTGGTGGCTACGCATCAGTACCGGGTCTACCCGTATCACCACCGTACGGTTGTTACCGCCAAAGGCGGCTGGTGAGGTAAGGCCCGCCACACGGGAGAACGAAGGGCGTACTACCGTCATGGCCAGGTCCTGTAATTCATTATTGCTGCGGGTTGGACTGCTCAGCGCCAACTGCCCGATAGGCAGCGTAGAGGCATCGAAACGGATAATGAACGGTGGTTGAGTACCGCTCGGCATTGATGAAAATGCACGATTAGCCATTGCCGTTACCTCTGCCGCTGCCTGGGCCATGTTGGTACCTTCATAGAAGGTGAGCTTAAGCATGGTTAACCCTTGAATATTCTTGGTTTCAATAGCCTTGATACCTGTTACGTACAGGAACAGGTTCTGGTAGTTGGTAGAGATAAACCCTTCCATCTGCTGTGGCGACATTCCACCGTAGGGCTGCGATACATAGATCGCAGGCAGGTTCAGATCGGGGAAGATGTCGATCCTGATATCCCGCATGGAGTTAATGCCAAAGAAAAGCAGGCCGATCACAATCACGAGAACGGATATAGGTTTCTGTAAGGCTATCCTGATCAAGTTCATAGCTGGTTCAAGAAAATGTTCAGATCTCCGGTTACCGCTGCCTTATATAAAAGCGCCTGCCATACACCGTTGTATGCCAGGTCTCGGTCCGTTTCTGCACGATTGATATTGTATAGCGCCTGCGCCAGGTCTGCAATATTGGAAAGGCCGTTCTCATACAGGGTGCTTTTCTGCAGAAAAGCGTCTGCGGCGGCTTTTACGCCCAGCGGTGCTTCCGCGTATTTGCGCACTGCATTGTGCAGCTGTTCATTTGCCAGTTGCAGCTGATGCTGCAGCCGGCTGTATACCTGGCTGTATTCATGTTTCAAGCCTGCAGCATGATGGGTTTCCCTGGCCACCTGCGCATGTGTGCGCAGCAGGTCGGTAACCGTCCAGGAAAGGTTAAGGCCCAGCAGGTAGTTGGTACGGGTAGGATGCACACCGTCCCACCAGGCCTGGCTGAAATGATCCTTATCGGCAGTAGCGGCGCCGTAATCGGCTGCAAAACCGGAGCCCCTGGTTTGTAATACGCCCATAAGGCTGAGCCGGGGCATTACATTCCTGCTGATGAGGCGGCGGTTGCTTTCTGTGAGCAGGATGCGATGCTGGTATAAACGCAGTAAGGGCTGTTCTTTGAGTACGGAATCTGTGGCGGCGGGCTGCATCATCTCTGGCGGGATGCGGGCCACAAAAAAGGTGTCCAGCGTAAAAGACTGCGGCGGTACGTCCATCATTTCCGCCAGTTTGTTGCTTTGGGCGGCTTCGTAGTTCTGTGCGTCTATCAGCGAAAGCCTCGCCCTGGATACTTCTGCGTTGGCAATGCTGCTGTCTACCCCGGCGTTCAGCCCGTTGAGCGCCCGGGTCACGATCATACGCTGCAGCGCTTCCGTACGGCGAAGGTTAGCTTCCATGGAGGCGCGCAGGCGTTGTGCCGCCAGCAGGTTAAGATAAGCGCCCGCAATGCGGGTCTGGTGTTCAAAGCGTTCCTGCTCCAGGTCGGCAGTGTTGGCGGCATGCTGCTCTTTCGCCAGCGCCACTTTAGCCTGCTGGCGGCCAAAGGTGACGAGGTCCCAGGAGATGTTGGCCAGGTATAGTCCGCCGAAGGCGGCGTTCCAGTTCTGTGTGGGTAGCGGCTGACCAGATGCGCCGGTGGTCCAGCCTTTATAACCCCAGAACGGACCGTTTTGCCCGTTGATGGTACCATAACTGTTCTGGGCGTTCAGGTTAAGGTCTGGCAGGTATTCCCGTTTAACGGCGCTGATATTTTCTGCTGCTGCACGCACGTAGCTTTCTTTGGCCTGGATAGACTGATAGCGCTGCAGACCCGTTTGCAAGGCCTCCTGCAGGGTTAATACCGCAGTTTGCCCCCGCGCCGGGGGGATTAAGCCTCCGGCGGCGATGAGTATCAGGCAAAGATGTTTGGCGGTATTCATGCAGTGATATAGCAGTTATTTGTTAAAAGATTGCTTCGTCGCGCTCTTCACTTTTTCCCTATAGCTCCTCGCAATGACGTTATGCTGAAGACCCGGGTTAATCACCAGCCACTTCACTTCTTTTAACTGTCGCAAAGTTAGCCGCGGCCCATCACCCTAGGTTGGACAAAACACCTATATACTTGTACTATTTGAACATAGAAAAAAATCAGCCGTAACAGCTAACAGCCAACCGCCGGCAGCTGGTTCAATCACCTGCTGATTGCCGCGCCACGAAATTCCTGGGGGCCCAGCCCTGTGTGGTTTTTGAAAAAGCGGCTGAAATAGGCGGGATCTTCAAACCCCAGCTCGTAGCTGATCTCTTTAATGCTTTTTTTGCTGAAGGAGAGGTTCCGTTTCGCTTCCAGCACCAGGCGGTCATGCAGCAGGTCGGTTACGGTTTTACCGGTTTTCTCGCGGGTGATCTCGTTCAGGCGCTTGGGGGTGAGGGCAAAGGCATTGGCATAGAAACCAACCTGGTGCTGCGCACGGAAATTCTTTTCCAGCAGCTGGCGCAGGTGTACAATACGGGCGTCTCCCTGCAGGGGAGCAATGGCCTGGGCGGCATTCCGCTTCTTCTCCCTTTCAGCCTGCAGTAAGAAGGCGCTGAGGTAATGTTTGATGATGCTCCGGCTGCCGGAACCGCTTTTTTCCCGGTACATCAGCTCTGCCAACAGCTGCAGGGAGGCGGCGGTGCGCTGGCTGATACGGATGGGAGCATAGCCATCGTAACATTCAAAGAGATTGGTAAAGTCGTATATCGTTTCCCGCTCGCGGCGGTTGCTGAAATAGAACTGTTCAGTAAAGGTGATGGCATGGCCCGCTTTGCCGCAGTCCAGCAACTGATGCACCTGGCCTGGCTGCAGCAGGAAAAGCATATTGTCCTGCAGTTCATAAGACACAAAATCAACGATATGCTGCCCACGGGCGCGGGTAAACCAGATCACCTGGAAATGGTCGTGGCGGTGAGGGAGTCGGGCCAACTCATTTTTGAAGGTATCCAGCTGAAAGATATTGAACTGCCCCGTAAAAGGCAGGTGCTGATAGGGTATGTCAATACCTTTGTGTAACATGCTTCTAATTTACGCCAATAAGACCCAGGCTGATTACCGTTCATACAAAGTTGACAGTTAACGGCGGCCGGTTAACAATATTTAACACAAATAAGGGGTCCTGACACTGGCAACCCATCACTCACCACTGACAACTCTTTTATTTACCTTTGCAGCACTATGCAGCTATACAGCCATTCACTGACAGCCTATAAGCGGTTAGCCACACTGGAAGTAAAAGTGGGCGACCTGCTCATCGGGAATTTCAACCCTATCCGTATCCAGACCATGACCACCACCGATACCATGGATACCGCGGGCACCGTTGCCCAGGCCATCCGCTGTATCGAAGCCGGCGCCGAGCTGGTGCGTATCACCGCACCCAGCAGGAACGAGGCGGAAAACCTGCTCCCTATCAAAAATGAGCTGCGTAAAAGAGGATACCATACCCCCCTGGTGGCGGATATCCACTTTACGCCCAATGCGGCGGAAATTGCCGCCCGCATAGTGGAAAAGGTACGTGTGAACCCGGGTAACTATGTGGATAAAAAGAAATTTGAGACCATCAATTATACCGACGCCGAATACCTGGCCGAAATAGACCGTATCCGTGAACGCTTCACCCCCCTGGTGAACATCTGTAAGGAATACGGCACCGCCATGCGCATCGGCACCAACCATGGCTCCCTGAGCGACCGTATCATGAGCCGCTACGGGGACACCCCTATGGGGATGGTAGAAAGCGCCATGGAGTTTCTCCGCATTGCGGAAGACCTCAATTACCGCAACATTGTGCTGAGCATGAAATCCAGCAACCCGCAGGTAATGGTGCAGGCTTACCGCCTGCTGGTGCAAACCATGCAGCAGGAACTGGGACACTGCTACCCCCTGCACCTGGGCGTAACAGAAGCCGGCGATGGAGAAGACGGCCGTATTAAATCTGCCGTAGGCATTGGCACCCTCCTGGAAGACGGCGTGGGCGATACCATTCGTGTGTCCCTTACGGAAGACCCGGAATTTGAGTTGCCCGTATGCCGCGACCTGGTAAAGCGTTATAACAACCGCGAAGGCCATGCCCCCATCGCTCCCATCAGCCAGCTGCCATATTCTCCCTTTGATTACAAGCGCCGGGAAACTATCGCAGTAGACAACATCGGCGCCAAACAGGTGCCCGTAGTAGCGGCCGATTTCCGGGAAGCATCCGCACCGGGGCTTAAACCCGAACACCTGGAGGCGATCGGTTATCAATATGACGAGGCTTCTGACAAATGGAATATTGCCGACCAGGCAGCGGATTATATCTTTTCCGACACCATCCTGCCCTTTGCATTACCCGGTACACTGAAGGTGATCATTCCTTATACTACCTGGCAACAGGCTGGTGATAAAAGCAAATACTTCCCCAGTATGCCGGTGACAGCATACCTGCAGGAAGGAGAACGGTCTGCCGTACTGAACCTGGTGGAAGTGCACAGCCAGGAGCTGCCCTCAGATGCGTTGCTGCAAAAGCTGCAGAACGATCCTACCGCGGTGCTCTGCATATCGGCGCCGCATAACCAGCACGCCATGCCCGAGGTACGCCGCTTTATTATGGCACTGATGGAGCAGCGTATCAGCACCCCCGTTATCCTGCTGTGCAGCAGCAAAACAACCAATATGGATGAAGCACTGCTGCATTATGCCATAGAGACCGGCGCCCTGCTGCTGGATGGAATGGGTGATGGCATCTGCCTCAGCCCCGGCGCTGAACAGCCTTACACGGCAGAAAGGATGGCCCGTATCAATACCATCGCCTTCGGCCTTTTGCAGGCTACCCGTACCCGTATTTCCAAAACAGAATATATCTCCTGCCCTTCCTGCGGCCGTACCCTGTTTGACCTGCAGGAAACCACCGCCCGGATCAGGGCCGTTACCAACCACCTTAAAGGTGTGAAGATCGCTATCATGGGCTGTATCGTTAACGGTCCGGGAGAAATGGCAGACGCAGACTTTGGCTATGTTGGCAGCGGCGTAGGCAAGATCACCCTGTACAAAGGCAAAGAAGTGGTAAAACGCGGCCTTAACAGCGATGTAGCCGTTACAGAACTCATTAACCTGATCAAGGATAACGGGATGTGGGTAGAGACCAGTAACTGATAAAAAAGAAAGTGTCCGTCTGGGGTGGGACGGACACGTTAGCAACAATAGGTATTTTTTGAGGTTAACAGGATGTTTGAGAAATGCTTTCACTACACTGCATCAATAGTGGTGGTGAAATACCGGGGCTAACTCATTTATTGGACAATACAAAGGTACATGCTCAGCGACCTGCCTTACAAGCGTATTTCTACGTGTTTTTGCGTGGAAAATACTTTTTATTATGTATCTTACTTTTCTAAAATATCATGTTCTGATGAAAAGATTGCTCACCGGTATCCTGATCTTGCTTATAAGTGCCTCCATATCAATGGTACAGGCGCAGGAGAAAAAGAGATCTGCCGGTAAAAAGAACAGAACCGAGCAAACAACGGCGGCCAATAAACCGCTGAAGAAAGATGGTACACCGGATAAAAGGTATAAGGTGAACAAAACAACCATCAAAGGCCCGGTAAAAAAAGACGGCACGCCGGATATGCGTTATAAGTCTAATAAAGACGCCGCTAAGAAAAGCTGAAAATAAGTAAGGTTTAAAACTGTTATAAGTAAAGAGGGGCTTCTGCGGAAGCCCTTTTTTGTGCTGCATGCGAAACGCAGAACGCATAATGATGGATACGGGGCTGAATATGTTCTGCATTAAACGTTTCGCGTTCAGCGTTTTGCGTTCAGCCTAATTTAGTAATTTCATCCCATGCTTGATTTCAGGTTAAAAGTATTTTACACCGTCGCCAAAAGGCTGAGCTTTACCAAAGCTGCAGAAGAGCTGTTTATTTCACAGCCGGCGGTTACCAAACATATCCATGAGCTGGAGCAGCAACTGGGCATTGCGCTGTTTGAACGCATCGGCAACAAGATCACCGTTACCCCGGCAGGTAAAATAGTCATGCGGCATGCAGAAGATATTTTCAGCAGTTACCGCAGCCTGGAATACGAGATCAACCAGCTGAAGCATGAAAGGGGCGGCAGGCTGCAGATAGGCGCCAGCACTACCATTGCCCAGTACTTTATTCCACCGCTGCTGGCCCGTTTTAACCAGCGGTATCCTGATGTAAAAACGTCCCTTATCAGCGGCAATACCGAACAGATAGAACAGGCACTGCTGGAAAAAAGTATCCAGCTTGGCATTATTGAAGGCAGCTCCAGGAACCCGCAACTGAAATACACGGAGTTTGCAAAAGATGAGATAGCGCTGATAGGAAATGTACAATACGAATACGGTAAGAACGAAACGCTCAGCGCACAGGAGCTGGCCACTATACCGCTGCTGGTGCGGGAACATGGATCCGGCACGCTGGAAGTGATCATAGAAGAGCTGAAACGTTTGAAGCTGAAACTGACGGATCTGAATATCGCCATGTATATGAGCAGCACGGAAAGTATGAAGTCTTACCTGCATTATGCCCCCAGCGCCGCCTTCCTCTCTTTACAGGCGGTGAACCGCGAGCTGGAGGCCGGTGAATTTAAGATATTGCCCGTAAAGAACTTCAAGCTGGTGCGTAAGTTTCAGTTCACCCACCTGCAGGGGCAGCAGGATAAGCTGGCCCTGCTCTTTATGCGCTTTGCAGGAAAGGAAATAAAAAATGAAAGGTGAGGCGTACTGAGTACACCTCACCTTTTATCTGTGTTCTTAAAACCTGAGTTATCTGCTTTTCTGCAGTGTATATACAATGTAAGCGCTCTTGCCTTCAAAATTCACCGGCGCTCTCCACACCATGCTGTTCCCATCTGCGGAGCTCAACTCTACCCGGTAACCTTCTGTTACGTTCTTTGCCTTTATGCCTTCAGACAGTTTCTTGAACTGGAACATGGTGCCGCCGGCCTGTTTGTACAGCGACCACATAATAGGCTGCGATACTGTATTGCAGCCATCTGAAGTGGATGACAGCGTGTAAGAACCTTTACCGTTAGACGGTAACACCCAGTTACTGCCCTGGAAGCAGCTATAGGAAGCCTCATCAAATACCGTTACTTTACTGTTTTCCGGTATTCCCTCGAACTGGATATCAGTTATCACCCAGTTGCCGGTAACACTGCCCTTGGAGATAGCAGCGCTGGTAGCGCCCGAAGAAGAAGCGCATGAAACGGCAAACAGGGATGCTGCGATAAGGCATAATGTTGCCAGTGTAAGATTTCTCATCTTCATCTGTTATGGTTTAAATTTTAATAGCTTCTGAGATAAGTGCAAAAGCAAGAAATATACCAATTAAACATCCCTGCGGGCTATTTTGTTGAAGCGGGGGCAGACTGGCTGGAAGGTTGCGGCTGTAATACCCGCTGTTCCATTTCATGGTACTTCCGGTAAAAATAGATATTGCTGGCCAATAGCGCCATCACCAGCATACAGAGGGCTATAAAGGCACAACGCCACCAAATGCTGACCTGTATATACCTGTTGGATGGTGTTTGCTGCAGGTTGATCACCGTATAGGCAGGCTCATCGCTTTGGCGGCGGCATCGTTGCTGCCGCCGGGCTTCCCGTTCGTCGCGCTGCAGTTCGCGGGCAATGTTATCCCATACTTCACCGGGTGGCTGAATGCCCCCTTCCATAGCCGCTTCCTGCAGCCTGTAAGCCGTATCAGCTATCTCAGACTCCAGCTCAGGGTATAAACGCAGCATTTGCTGCAGCAGCGCTTCTTCTTCCGCGCTGGCCAGGCCAAGCAGATAGCATTCTACCGCCCCACTATCTATGTATGCTCTGACATTCACGATGGATAGCAAAAATACACTATTTGAATCAGTTTTACCGCCTGCTGGCTTTGCCTGTTAGTACATGCGCTATCTGCCGGGAAATGGCATGATCGCAAAGCTTGTCCAGCCAGAAATATTCCCCGGCGGCATTCACTTCCAGGAAATAATACCGGTTGTCTGGCGACAGGATCAGATCGATCGCTCCGTAGTTCAGGCCGTATACATCCATAAAGGCCAGCAGCTTTTGCTGAATATCCTGGGGCAGTTCATAGGGCTCCCAGCTGTTTATCAGGGCAGCCCCGTCTTTACGCCAGTCGGTAGCTGAACGGTCTGACACCGCAGAGTTAACGCTGAAAGCAAAGATGGCATGCCCTACTATATTGATGCGCAGCTCCAGCTGCTTTTCTATTCTTTCCTGGAATACCATGGGGCAGTACTGCACGTTGTCTAACTCCTCCAGCTGAGATTCGTCAACGGTGTTGGTAAATACCACATGTTCCTCGCCTCCGCGATAGATGGCAAAAGCACTCTGCATTTTGGTGATCACCGGCGCATCTACCGAGCGGATGAAACGGCGTATTACTGCCGCATCGTTGCTGATGCAGGTGGCGGGGATGTTCAGTCCGCAGGCTGCGGCTATACGCAGCTGCTCTTCCTTACTGTCCAGCCGGCGGTACACGCTGTATTTTTCCAGCTGGAATATATCCAGGCCTTCTATCATGCCAAATAAGGTGCGCTTGCTTTCCTGCAGGGTAGCCGGCAGAAACTCTTTATCTATGAATTGTTCCAGGCCTTTGCCAATGTTATAGCTCCGCCTGTACCAGATACCTGCGGCATCGTGCAGAGTATGCAGGCCGCTTTCATTTTCCAGCATTATCTCCTGCTGGCCGTTCCGGTAAACAGAGCTGAGCCGGTTATGCAGGGGGTACTGATCTACGTTGAACCGTATCACTTCGCCGCCGGCTTCTTTTACAAACCGGCTGACGGTATCTACGGATATATTATCTGCCGAATGCGTTAATATGATCACCTTTTCTTTAGCCATGTTGAATCTTGTTTACGAGTTTTTCTGCGATAGTTTCTGCAATAGGATAGCCCAGGTATTTCTGCAGCATACCCCATTCGCCCTGGGGGTTTACTTCGAGGAACACATATTCCCCATCGGGCCGGCGTATCATGTCAATAGCGCCAAAGCTGAGGTCCAGCCGCTGCATAAGAACGTATATGCTTTCCTGTATGGAGGCCGGCAGTTCATAGGGCTCCCAGGGCAGTTGTGCGTTGGCCGCGCGCCAGTCTGTCTGCCCTTTCGCATCCTGTACAGCGTTGATCTTACCGGTATAAAAGGCGCCATCTGCATAGGCAATACGCAGCTCATACGCTTTAGGCACCTGCTGCTGGAATATCATAGGGCAGTAGGCCAGCGTATCCAGCTGTGTAAGGGCAGCTTCGGTAACACGTGTAGTGGGAAAGAACGCGCCGCTGCCGCTCATGCTCCTGCTAAGGGCGCCGTGCAGTTTCATAATAATGTTGCCCCGGCACTGTTCATAAAAGGTGCGTACATCGTCGCCCTGGTTGCTAAAAAGTGTAGCCGGTACCGTAAGACCGCTTTGCTGTGCGGCATCCAGCTGCCATAACTTATTGCTGCAAACGGCATGATCAGCCGCTATTTTATTTATCCAGGGCTGATGGCTGAGCGCGTCCAGGAAAATATGCAGGGTGGTATTATATTCCTTGTTAAATACAGGCAGGTATGCTGCATCCAGTTGGGGAGGGGTATTCAGCGCCCACAGTTTGCGGTACCATACGCCGCTGATGTCTGCCGCATGGATGCTGCGGCCCTGCTGATGCAGGCGCAGCCGGGCAGGCCCCTGATCCAGCGTGTAGCGAATGTTGCAGCTGGTACCAAAGGTGTCTGAATTAAAGCGCCAGGAAGGGTATCCCAGCTTGTCCAGGTGCTGTTGTACCAGGTCAATGGTATAATGATCCTGCGAATGGGTAATACAAAGTATCATGGTGGTATTAATAAAAACAAGCAATAGCGCGGTGGCTATTGCTTGTTATCCAGAATAGTCTTATGGAACTAGAAATCCCATTCTTCGTCATTGTCAGAAGGAAACTTCTGGGTTACATCACCGGGATGGTCTACAATTCTACCGGTAACGATGGACGTAAGCGGTTGCGCATTGCTGGCTTGTGATTCCAGGAATTGAGCGAAGAAGGGCTTTTGGAGTTCTTGGTTGGGTTGCATACTTAAATGTGATTTAAATTGTTAAAGAAAATGCAGCTATAGCTGCCATGCTACAATAAGAATTGCCAATGAAGACTACCAGTCTTCTTCATCCCAGTCAGAAGGGAATTTCAGGGTGGTCTGGCTTTCAGCCTGTTCAGCGGTAAGGCCGGCTTCCTGTTGGGCGGTAGTTACCTTGGCGTTGGCCTGGTTCTCCAGGAACTTCGCAAAGAAGGGTTTCTGTGCTTGGTTGTTGGGTTGCATACCAATTTGGGTTTAATGGTTAAGAAAAAAGAAATGTATTTATAGGGTATCAGTTTTTCATACGGAAACGGTTTGCATATTAAGTAAAAAATATGGTTAAAAGAACAACTGTTTTATAACGGCTTTGCAAACGCGGATGTTACGCTGACAGGAAAAATTTATAAGGTTATTTTGCTGAAATCGTACCTTTAGACCAACAACGGGGGCATAGTTATTGTGCATTTTTAACGCTGTCAGTTGTGATTCCTATACACCTGCAACTGTCATCCTACTGTATAACCAGCCTGTGCTGAACTTCAGTGCAGACGGTTAGTTTACCTGCCTGCAACTGCGAACGATGAACTGAACCAGATATAAACGGATTGGTTATGAGAGCATTAATGATTGCTTTGGCAATCATCCTATTTTCTATAAGGGCAAACAGCCAGGTGATCACTACTGCAGATAGTATTCACAGGATGCTGCGTATCTATGAGGATAATGACTTTATGAATGTACGTGGCAAAGGCACAGATGAATCTTATACAAATGGTACCCGGCTGGACTATTTCTACCAGCGCCAGTCAGCACCCCGGTTTATCGATAAATGGTTATTGCCCCGCACAGGCAAAAATGCCATCAATACCACACACTGGAGCCTGATGCATATTATGATCACCCCCGAAGACATCAGGACGCCCAAATACCAGCCCAATGACTATTCTTATGCCGCAGCCCTGATCCTGGCCCATGGCCTTGACTCTTATGATCCACAAAGAAAGTTCAGCCTGCAGTCTGAACTGATCATGGGTGTAATGGGGCCCCTGGCCTTTGGTGAGGAACTGCAGAAGTGGTTTCATAAGGTGTTGGGTTATACCCGGCCCAGGGGCTGGGATAACCAGCTGCCCAATGCGCCGCTGCTCAACTACAATTTCACCTATGAGAAAATGGTATGGCAACCCGGCCCCGCGCTGGAAATGATAGGCGGCGCCTCCGGTTACGCCGGAACGATGCTGGATGGCGCAGCAGTACATGCCACCCTGCGTGCAGGACATATGAATCCCTATTTCGGTATACCGCGGGGCAGCGGTCTGCAGGAAAAGAAATTCCAGGTATATGCATTTCTCCGTCCTACGGTGGAGTATACTTTGTACAATGCCCTGCTGGAAGGCGGACTTTTCAGCTGGCGTAACAGCCGTTTTGAGATTAACAGATCCTTTAAAACGGCTACCCTTAACCCCTGGGTATCCAGAATAGACTATGGCGTTACCCTTGCGTTCCGCCGCTATATACTGGCCTATACGCAGAAAACACAGAGCGCCTCCTTAAAAGGTACCCGTCAGCATGAAGTAGGAAATGTATCCCTATACATCCGCCTGTAGTTTTAACTTTTTAGTGAACGCTATACGGGGCCGCATAACGTAAAATGGTCGTATTTTTACATAATGTCCCGCGATTCTCAACAATACCACCAACGGTTCCAGGATGTTTACAGCCGGCTGAATGAACGCCAGCGTGAAGCTGTTGACAATACAGAAGGTCCTGTAATGGTGATCGCCGGCCCGGGTACGGGCAAAACGCAGATCCTGGCTTCCCGTATAGGCAAGATCCTGCGCGATACCGATTTCCTGCCGCAGAATATTCTCTGCCTTACCTATACGGATGCAGGTACCGTGGCCATGCGCAAACGCTTAACAGACTTTATCGGCCCCGATGCCTACCGTGTAAACATACACACCTTTCACTCTTTCTGTAATGAAGTGATCCAGGATAACCTGGCGTTGTTCGAGAAGAACGCCCTGGACCCCATTTCAGAACTGGAAAAGATACAGCTGCTGAAGAAACTGATAGACGGGTTTACCAAAGACAACCCGCTTAAACGTTACCGCGGCGATGTATACTTTGATATGAAGAACCTGGCGTCCCTGTTCTCTACCATGAAGCGGGAAGGCTGGACGGTAGACTACATCCGCGCCAGCATCAAGGCTTATATGGACAGCTTGCCGGAGCGCGACGAATACATCTGCAAACGCGCTACCAAAACCTTCAAAAAGGGGGATGTACGTACAGACAAAATAGAGATCGAGGCAGAAAAGATGGCCCGCCTGCAGGCTGCTGTAGAACAGTTTGATGTGTTCCAGTCTATGATGCATGCCGCCGGCCGCTATGATTTTGACGATATGATCAACTGGGTGATCCGTGCATTTGAACAGCACCCCCAGCTGCTCGCAGATTATAAAGAACGTTATCAATACATCCTGGTAGATGAATACCAGGATACCAGCGGTACGCAGAACCGCCTGATAGAACTGCTGATACGGGGCGAAGAACTGCCCAACGTGTTTGTGGTGGGCGATGATGACCAGAGTATCTACCGTTTCCAGGGCGCCAACATTGAGAACATGGAACAGTTTGCGGGCAGCTTTGCTGAAACGCTGCGTACCATTGTGCTCACACAGAACTACCGCTCTGTACAACCCATCCTGGATATATCCATGTCGCTCATAGACAATAACGGTCCATCCAGGTTGGTAAACCAGCTGCCGGGCCTCAGTAAAGAACTGGTGGCCAGTAACAGTAATCTTACCGGCTTATCCATACTACCGGTAATACAACGTTACAATACCCCCCGCGATGAAATGGCGGGCATTACACTGGCTGTTACCAGGCTGCTGGAGCAAGGTGTGAACCCCGGTAAGATAGCGGTGATCTACCGTGAGAACCGTTATGGTGAAGACCTGGCCCAGTACTTCCGGCTGAAGGGGCTGCCCGTTTACTCAAAGCGCAGTATCAATCTTTTTGAAGTGCCCTTTGCACGCAAGGTGCTGAACCTGTTGCGCTATGTGGCCTGCGAACTGGATACGCCCTACAGCGGCGACGATCTGCTATTCTCCATTCTGCATTATGATTTTTATAACATACCACCGGTAGAGATAGCGAAAGTAAGTATCCGCGTATCAGAAAAAGGATACGAACAAAAATCTTCCATCCGTCAGCACTTACAGGAATGGCTGAACACACGTAAGCCTACCTTGTTCACCGAAGCCCCTGCAGAAGCCATGATGCAGGTAGGGAAAATGGTGGAGAAATGGATACGCGATGCACATAACCTTACACTGCAACAGCTGTTTGCCAATATCATTAATGAAGGCGGCGTACTGGCCTTCGTGATGCAGTCTCCGGAAAAGATCTGGCTCATGAAAGTGTTGCAGGCGCTCTTTGATTTCATTAAAGAGGAAACCCGCCGCAACCCGGAGATGACGGTTACGTCTTTCATGGAGATGGCAGACCTGATGGAAAGCAACAAAATTCCGCTGCCGCTGATACAGGTGGCCGGCAATGATAAAGGCATTAACCTGATCACCGCACACGGTTCCAAGGGACTGGAGTTTGAGCATGTGTTCCTGGCCAGTGCCAATTCTCATCTCTGGGAAAAGAAAAAGAAGAACAACAGCGGTTTCTCCTTTCCGGATACAGTGTTCGTTACCCAAAGCACCTCTACAGATGAACAGGAGCTGCGGCGCCTGTTCTATGTGGCCATTACGCGGGCAGAAAAACATCTGTACATCAGCTACCCCGAGTTCAGGCAAGACGGTAAGCCACTGGAGCCCAGCCTTTTTATTACAGAAATTCTGGATCAGCACATCCTGCCTGACGAAAAGATCACGCTGTCTGAAGATGAGCTGTTTGAATTTGAGCTGCTGAACTATGCAAAAGGCCAGGCCCCGGAAATAGCACGGGTAGACCAGCAATTCATAGATACCCTGCTGTCTGGTTTTGTAATGAACGTAACAGCCCTCAACAACTACCTGGATTGTCCCCTGGGCTTTTTCTATAAAAACCTGGTGCGGGTGCCTACAGGCCGTTCAGAGAATACAGAGTTTGGCTCTTCTGTGCACTATGCGCTGGAAAAGCTCTTCTTAAAAATGCAGGAAGGCGGGCAAAACACTTTCCCCTCAAAGGAAGAGTTCCTGCGCGATTTTACCTGGAACATGCGGCGCAACCGGGAAGCCTTTACCCGGGAAGCTTTTGAGCGCCGGCTGGAATACGGGCGGGATATCCTTTCCCAGTATTACGATACCTATATTGACAGCTGGCCAAAGATCGTAAGCGTGGAGCGCAATATCCGCAACGTGGTAGTGAACGGGGTACCGGTAAAAGGGAAGGTAGATAAGCTGGAATTTGACGGTAACCAGGTGAACGTGGTTGACTATAAAACAGGCGATTATGAGAAGGCTATCAAAGAATACCGCAAATTTGACCGCCCCAATGAGCGCAATCCCAACGGGGGCGATTACTGGCGTCAGGCCGTATTTTATAAGATACTCCTGGATAACTACCGCACCAAAAACTGGCAGGTAGTGAGTACAGAGTTTGACTTTATCGAACCTAATAAACAGAAGGTATACCACAAAGAGAAGGTGACCATCACGCCCCAGGACCTCGCCGCCGTTAGCCAGCAGATTGTCAGCACCTGGGCAAAGATCCAGAATAAGGAGTTTTATGTAGGCTGCGGTAAGGAAGATTGTCCCTGGTGCAATTTCGTGAAAGACAACCGCCTGCATGTGGCCCTGCACAACCTGCAGGAGGAGGAAGAGGAGATAAGCGGTGAATAGTAAAAAAGTAAAGGCCGAAAGCACTAAGTTTGTAGTTTCGTGTGCCGTAAATAATCAACATACAACAATGAATCAATGTTTCCGGGGCTGGATCTGCTTCCTGATTGTCATAATATCGATTTCTCTCACGCGCTGCGCCAATATAGTGCCGCCTGGCGGCGGCCCCCGGGATACACTGCCTCCCCTGCTGCTGCAGGTGGATCCCCCGGACTCTTCCCTGCACTTTAACAGCACCAAGGTGCGGTTCTATTTTGACGAATATGTGGAGCTGGATAACATCTTTGACAAGATGATCGTCTCTCCTACCCTGAAACGCGTGCCTACGGTTACTTCCAAGCTGCGTACGGTTACCATGGAGATTAAGGATACCCTGGCGCCCAATACCACCTACACCTTTAACTTTTCTGATGCGGTGAAGGATGTGAATGAGCGTAACCCGATCATAGACTTTGCCTATGTGGTTTCTACCGGTGATTACCTGGACTCCCTGCAGATAAAAGGCCGTACCATCAACGCAGAGACTGGCAGAATAGACAGTAACGTGTCTGTAATGCTGTACCGCAATCATACCGATTCTGTTGTATCCAAGGAAAAACCGGTATACTATGCCCGCTCAAAAGGCAATGGCAGCTTCTGGTTCAAGAACCTGGCTCCCGGCGATTACAAGATATTTGCCATCAAAGAAGAAGACCGTGACCTGCAGTACACCCAGCCTGCTACAGAATCCATCGCTTTTGTAGACAGCCTGATCCACCTGCGCGAAGAAAATATCAATGATATTCCCATGATGCTGTTCATAGAAGAAGACAGTACTATGAGGCGGCCGGAAGACGAGGCGCCACAGGAAGAACCGTCTGAAGACGATAAAAAGAAAAAAAAGCCCCGCCTGCAGGTGGGCCCCGTGCTGGATAATAACCAGCAGGACCTGGATACCCCGCTGGTGCTGAACTTTACAATACCGCTCCACACGCTGGACAGTACGCAGCTGCACCTGGCAGAAGATACTGTTTTAAGGCAGGTGCCCTTTACAAGCCACCTGGATTCTACCCGCAGCAAGCTGACCCTCCACTATAAATGGAAGGAAGGCACTCCCTACCGGCTGATCATAGACAAAACCGCTGCCACCGATACCTTTAACCAGCAGCTGACCAAGGCGGATACCATCAGCTTCTCGTCCAAGAAGTTGTCTGATTACGGAAAGGTGCTCTTCCGGCTGAAGCTGAGCGACAGCACCACCAGGGCGCTTAAAGGCGATACCAGCATCCGTTTTGTGGTACAGCTGGTGAAAGACAAGGAGGTGAAATATTCCGGGACAATGGTGAACGGCAGCTGGAGCAAAGGCCTGATCATACCAGGGGAATACGAGATCCGTGTACTGCTGGATGAGAACGGCAACGGCAAATGGGACCGGGGCGTATACTATGGTTCACCTAAGCGCCAGCCGGAAAAAGTGGTCAGCTTCCCTGAAAAAAAGAACATCAAGGCCAACTGGGGGGTGAGAGAAGACCTGACCCTGTAAATGACTATTTTTGCATTATGATCTTTTCCTCCGCCCTGATTGAAACTGCGGTAAATGAATTTGCCAGGATGCCGGGTATAGGCAAAAAAACAGCACTGCGGCTGGTATTGCACCTGCTGAAGCAGGAGCCTGCACAGGTGCAGCAATTCAGTGAAGCAATTGCCCGTATGCGTCAGCAGATAAAGTTCTGCAAACAATGTCATAATGTATCAGATGAAGAAATCTGCAGCATCTGCGCCAGCCACTCGCGCAACAAGGGCATTGTATGCGTGGTAGAAACGATCCGGGATGTAATGGCCATTGAAAATACCCAGCAGTTTAACGGGCTCTATCATGTGCTGGGCGGTATCATCTCTCCTATTGATGGTATTGGCCCCGACCAGCTGAATATTCACTCCCTGGTAGAAAGGGTACAGCAGCAGGGCATTACCGAGGTGATCATGGCGCTTAGCCCTACCATAGAGGGAGATACTACCATCTATTACCTTTCCAAAAAACTACAGCAACCGGAACACCCGGTAAAGATCACTACTATTGCCCGTGGCATTGCCTTTGGCGGCGAGCTGGAGTATGCCGATGAAATGACGCTGGCACGCTCTATCACCAACCGGCTTCCCCTGGAAAATTATATGCAGAAATAATGACCGGTATGCTATAAAAAAATACAGGTGCTTAATAGCACCCGTGTGTGTTTAACCTGTAATTCCACGTTATGAAAAAGATAGCAGGCTATCTGCCCGCTGGTAATGCGTTGATGGGGGCTTCAGCATTTGCTGAAGATCTTTCCTGCAGCTTTTTCCATTGCTGCATTTCATACTTGTTCAGAAAACAGATCCTGAATACCCCTGGCTGGTCATTCTCTCCCGGCCCTTCTGCCGGAACCCGCTGCAAGCCCAATTTGGCAAGGTGCTGCTGTAAACTATGAATATGCTTTGATATACTCATGGCCGGTTATTGAAAGTCAACAATAGAAATGTAAGGCAGTAGCTCATTTGCAACAGCAGGACATGCACCGTGGGCGGCATGCTGCAGCGGAAAGGGAGTTGGTGGAGATCACCTTGGCAGATGGCAGTCTTTTGTTGTATTCGTATCGCATGATCTAAATAAATATACGGAGCTTATCTCCTAATTACCCTACAAATATAGTAGACTATATGGATTAAACAAAATTATTTTCTTTAACAAGCTGTTAACAATACCTACGCTCCTTTGGGTAGTGTGCAGCGGGCATAGACTATGGACTATTTTTATTAACTTTGCAGCCTCCGGAGGGTGGATTTGTTTATTGTTCGACCACCGGAAGCCACCTATTTTAAACCGTAACTAATAAACAAACCTTAACATGAAATCTTTGCAACAATGCGCCGCAGAGCGCATCCTGATCATTGACGGTGCTATGGGCACCATGATCCAGCGCTATAAACTCCAGGAATCCGACTACAGGGGAGAACGCTTCAAGAACCACCACAGCGATGTAAAAGGGAATAACGATCTCCTTAATCTCACACAGCCACAGATCATTTCAGCTATTCATAAAGAATACCTGGAAGCGGGCGCGGATATTATCGAAACCAATACTTTCAGCAGCACATCCATCGCTATGGCGGATTACGACATGCAGCACCTGGCCTATGAACTGAACGTGGCCGCTGCCCGCATAGCAAAAGAAGCCGCTGCCGAATACACTGCCAAAAACCCGGATAAGCCCCGGTTTGTGGCAGGCGCTATTGGTCCGCTGAACAAAACCTTATCTCTTTCTCCGGATGTAAACAATCCCGGCTACCGCTCCGTTACCTTCGACGAAGTAGCGGAAGCGTACACCGAGCAGATAAAAGGCCTGGTAGAGGGTGGTGTAGACATCCTGCTGATAGAAACCATCTTTGATACCCTGAACTGTAAGGCGGCAATCTATGCCATCAAACAGTACTTCCGTCAAAGCGGGCGGCCTGAGCTGCCTGTTATGATCTCAGGCACTATTACGGATGCTTCTGGCAGAACGCTGAGCGGCCAGACGCTGGAGGCGTTCTATATTTCGGTGATGCATGCCCAGCCATTCTCGATCGGGCTTAACTGCGCGCTGGGCGGTCAGCAGATGCGGCCTTATATAGAGGAGCTGTCGCATATAGCCGCGTGCCACGTTAGCTGCTATCCTAACGCCGGCCTGCCCAATGCCTTTGGGGAGTATGACGAGCAGCCGGAAGATACGGCACACATCATCGAGGACTTTGCCCGCGAAGGATTTGTAAATATTGTTGGCGGTTGCTGCGGCACTACGCCTGACCATATACGTCATATAGCATCACATGTGAAGGCGCTGCAACCCCGCCCCTTACCAAAACAGGAGCCTACACTCGCCTAAACACAAGCAGAGAAAGAATGAGTACAACAACAACGAATACTGATACCACGAACGGAACACTGGTGATAAAACCCTACCTGCGACTGAGCGGTCTTGAGCCGCTGGTGGTACGGCCGGAAACCAACTTCATTAATATCGGGGAACGCACCAACGTTACCGGGTCTAAAAAGTTTGCCCGCCTGATACGGGAAGGGCAGTACGAAGAGGCGCTGTCTGTAGCCCGGCAACAGGTGGAGAATGGCGCCCAGGTGCTGGACGTGAACATGGATGATGCCCTGCTGGACGGAGAAAAGGCCATGACCACCTTCCTCAACCTGCTGGCTGCCGAACCGGATATTTCCAGGATACCCATTATGATAGACTCCAGTAAGTTCAGCATCATAGAGGCAGGCCTGAAATGTATCCAGGGTAAATGTATCGTGAACTCTATCAGTCTCAAGGAAGGTGAAGCCAAATTCATTGAACAGGCCTTCATCTGCAAAAGCTTTGGCGCTGCCGTTGTGGTCATGGCCTTTGATGAACATGGCCAGGCAGATACGCTGGAGAAGAAAGTAAGCTTCAGCCACCGCGCCTATAAGATATTAACAGAGCAGGTAGGCTATGATCCCCAGGATATTATATTTGATCCCAACATCTTTGCCATTGCCACCGGCATTGAAGAACACAATAACTACGCGGTAGATTTTATTGAAGCTACCCGCCAGATAAAAGCCCTCATGCCGCTTACCCGGGTAAGCGGAGGGGTAAGTAATATTTCCTTTTCTTTCCGTGGTAACGATGTGGTGCGTGAAGCCATGCACTCCGTATTCCTTTTCCACGCTATTAAAGCAGGTATGGATATGGGCATTGTGAACGCCGGAATGGTGCAGATCTACGATGAGATTGAACCGCAGCTGCGTGAACTGTGTGAAGACGCCATTTTGAACCGCCGGGAAGATGCCACTGAGAGGCTGATCGCCTTCGCAGAAACCGTAAAGGCAAAGGGCAAGGCTGTCGAAAAAGATGAAAGCTGGCGTAACGGCACTGTACAGGAAAGACTGAGCCATGCACTGGTGAACGGAATTACCGATTATATAGAAGCGGATACAGAAGAAGCCCGCCAGCAATATCCCCGCCCGCTGGATGTGATAGAAGGCCCCCTGATGGATGGCATGAACATCGTGGGCGACCTGTTTGGCAGCGGTAAAATGTTCCTGCCCCAGGTAGTAAAAAGCGCCCGGGTAATGAAGAAGTCTGTGGCCGTACTTACTCCATATATAGAAGCAGAAAAACAGAAACTGGTAGAACAGAACGGCGGCCAGATAAAATCTGCCGGGAAGATCTTACTGGCTACCGTGAAAGGCGACGTGCATGACATTGGTAAGAACATCGTAGGCGTGGTATTGGGCTGTAACGGTTATGATATTATAGACATGGGTGTGATGGTGCCTGCAGAAAAGATCCTGCAAACGGCCCGCGAAGAGCAGGTGGATATCATTGGCCTCAGTGGCCTGATCACCCCCAGCCTGGATGAAATGGTGCATGTGGCCCGCGAACTTAAACGCCAGCAGTTTGATATTCCGCTGCTGATTGGCGGCGCTACCACTTCGCGCACCCATACCGCCGTGAAGATAGCGCCCGAGTATGATCATGGCGTGGTACACGTGCTGGATGCCTCCCGCAGCGTGACCGTTACAGGCAGCCTGCTGAACAAGGCCCTGAAAAAGAACTTCCTGGAAGAAGTGAAAACAGAATACGTAAAGCTGAACGACAATTTCAGAAATAAGCGGCCGGTTAAACAGTACCTCTCCCTGGCAGATGCCAGGAAGCTGCCCGCGGAAATTGACTGGAAGAACTTTACGCCTGTAAAACCCCGCAAGCTGGGTGTGCAGGTGTTCCGTGATTATAAACTGGCAGACATTGCTCCTTATATAGACTGGCAGCCTTTCTTTATTGCATGGGAACTGCACGGTAAATTTCCGCAGATCCTGCAGGATGAGGTGGTAGGTAAGGAAGCCACCCGCCTGTATAACGATGCGCAGGCAATGCTGCAACGCATCATTGATGAAAAATGGCTGGACGCCCATGCGGTGATCGGCCTTTTCCCTGCCAATGCTACAGGACCCGACAGCGTACAGATACAGCCGGAAAACGGCGAACCGGTACAGCTGGAATTCCTGCGGCAACAGATCAAAAAGGCGCCGGGACAGCCCAATTTCAGCCTGGCCGATTTTGTTGCCCCTGCCTCCACCGGTATCCGGGATTATATGGGCGCCTTTGCCGTTACCACCGGTGGCGGTATTGAAAAATGGCTGGAGAAATTCAAGGCTGATCACGATGATTACAGCAGCATCATGTTAAAAGCCCTGGCAGACCGCTTGGTAGAGGCCTTTGCAGAACTGATGCACGAGCGGGTACGTAAAGAGTGGTGGGGGTATGCCAGCGATGAGCACTTCAGCAACGAAGAACTGATCAAAGAAGCTTATTCCGGTATAAGGCCCGCACCGGGTTATCCGGCCTGTCCGGAACACACGGAGAAGTACAAGCTGTTTGGCCTCCTGGATGCTACCGCCAACACAGGTATCACCCTTACAGAATCACTGGCCATGTATCCTGCAGCCAGTGTAAGCGGCTGGTACTTTGCCAACCCCGCCAGCAAATACTTCGGTGTTGGTAAGATAGAAAAAGACCAGGTAGAAGACTACGCCCGTAGAAAAGGCTGGACAGTAGAAGAGGCTGAAAAATGGCTGCGTCCCAACCTGGAGTATGATATGTAACATTTAATAAAGTCAGCTGAGAGCTAACTACTAATAAATATGCGCATCGTTTCCTATAACGTTAACGGCTTACGTTCTGCCATGACCAAAGGTTTTGTTGACTGGCTGAAAACAGACCCGGGTGATATTATCTGCCTCCAGGAGATCAAAGCCCAGAAAGACAATGTAAACTACCGCCTGTTTGAAGACCTGGGCTATGAGCATTACTGGTTCCCCGCCCAGAAAAAAGGGTATAGCGGGGTAGCCGTACTTTCACGTATAACGCCTGACAATGTACAATATGGGAACGGCTTCATGCAAAGCGATGCGGAAGGCCGTGTGATCAGGCTCGACTTTAAAGATATTACCCTGCTCAATACCTACATGCCTTCAGGCACCAGCGGAGATGAACGCCAGACCTATAAATACCAGTGGCTGGAAGAATTCTTCGGCTATGTGGGCATACTCCGGGAAACAAGGCCCAACCTGGTTATCTGCGGCGATTATAACATCTGTCACAAACCGATCGATATTCATGATCCGGTAGGCAACAAGAAATCATCCGGCTTCCTGCCAGAAGAAAGAGCCTGGTTGGATAGGTTCTTCGAAAGCGGTTTTGTGGACAGCTTCCGTCATTTTAATCCGGATCCACATCAATACAGCTGGTGGAGTGTAAGGTCTAATGCAAGGGCCAATAACAAGGGCTGGCGGATAGATTATATCAATGTAAGCGCGCCGCTGCAAAGCCGTCTTAAACACGCTGAAATATTCCAGCAGGTATGCCATTCGGATCATTGTCCGGTATACCTGGAACTCCATCCTTAAACAGCATGATCATTTACAACGTTACCAGTAAGGTTACCAATGCCATCCATGAGCGCTGGGTGCAGTGGATGAAGGAAGTACACATTCCGGAAATAATGGCTACAGGCCTGTTTCATGATTACCGCATGTGTCGTTTACTGGAGCAGGACGATCAGGAAGGACCCACATTTACCGTGCAGTTCTTTACGGACAGCCTGGAGAACTATCATACCTTCCTTCACGAGCATGCTCCTATGCTCAGACAAAAGGGTTATGAGCAGTTTGGCAACCAGTTTATCGCCTTCAGAACCGTTATGCAGGTGGTATAAACCCGCAAACTTATCCACAGGAAATCCACTGTTTTCAGGGATTGGCCCTCTTACACAATACTTTCCGGAAACAGGCGTTTATTACTTAGTTCAAAGGAAATGCGCTGTGGGAGCGGATCTCATGGAAAACGTGGTATAAACAGCTATCTTCCCCAACAAGGGCCAATCAGCTGTAACCGTTACCAGTAGCCCCTTACAGCCGATAAAAATTTGAGCATTACTGGGGTAAAAAATTTGGTAATCTGATAAAACGCGCTATATTTGCTCACATCAAACATTTTTTTCACTAGTTAAATCTTACTAACTATGAACAAAGCCGAATTAATCGACAAGCTGGCCAAAGATGCCGCAATCACCAAAACCCAAGCTAACGAAGCTCTGGACTCTTTCACCAAAGCTGTTGCTGATACACTGAAAAAAGGTGGTAAAGTAACCCTGGTAGGTTTCGGTACCTTCTCTGTTTCTAAACGTGCTGCTCGTAACGGTAGAAACCCACAGACTGGCCAGATCATCAAGATCAAAGCTAAAAAAGTTGCTAAATTCAAAGCTGGTAAAGCGCTGTCTGACAAGCTCTAATCAGTTAGCACAACTTATTCAAGCAAGGAACATATGTTTCTTGCTTTTTTTTTGCCCTTATTACGACGCTGTTATGAATGCGATGAATTATGTAATTTGCGGCTGATTTCAGGCAGTGTAACAGCTGCCAATTGTAAACTGTAAACTATTATCAAAATGGGTAGAGGAGATATCAAAACCAAAAAAGGTAAGATCTCTAACGGATCCTTCGGTAAATCAAGACCCGCCAAAGTTCGTAAGACTGCTGCTGCTAAAGCAGAAAAGAAAGGGTAATGAAGAAGTAAAAAGAAAAAGTAAAAAAGAAAAAACAGCGCGAAGTACTGCATGGAGTTTTCAGTTTTTACTTTTTCTTTTTTATTTTATTAAGGCGCCAGCCGGTCTATCTGCCACGTTCCTCCTGCCGTTAAAGTATACTGCACCCTGTCATGTAAACGGTTACTACGCCCCTGCCAGAACTCCATCAGGGTTGGCTTCACAATATATCCGCCCCAGTGCTGCGGTCTTTCAGGCTCTTCCAGCACATACTTTGCTGCAATGATATTCACCTGCTCTTCCAGGAAACTCCGATGCGGTATTACCCTGCTCTGAGGAGAAGCAATAGCGCCAATACGGCTGCCCAGCGGGCGTGTACGGTAGTACTCATCGCTGGTGGCAGCATCTGTTTTGCTCACTGTACCGTCTATACGTACCTGCCTTTCCAGCTCACGCCAGAAAAACAAGAGGCTTACCTGCGGGTTGGCAGCCATCTCCACACCTTTGCGGCTTTCGTAGTTAGTGAAGAAAATAAACCCGTCTGCATCAAAGCTCTTTAATAATACAATGCGCGCAGAAGGCCTGCCTTCTGGTGTGCTGGTAGACAGCGTCATGGCATTGGGCTCATCCAGCTGGCTGTTAATGGCTTCCTGCCACCACAGTTCAAATTGTTGAAGGGGATGTTGTGCTACCTCGCTTTCATCTAAAGCGGCCAGGCGGTAATCTTTACGCAATGCTGCTATTTCTTGATTCAACATAAGGCCATGTTTATAATTACAAAGGTATTAATGAAGAGTCAAAATAATTATTTGTAAAATTGCAGCTGTTCAACATATGCGGTTATGAACAGAATCCTGTTATCCTTTATATTTATCACAGCCGGACTGGCAGCCTGCCATCAGCAGCCTAAGCAAGAACAGCAAACAACAGTAAATGCCGACACTGCTGCTGTCGCTTCTCCCTACTTCTACATGCAGCTAAAAGGCACTATCGCCAGTCAGCCGGTTACCATGCACCTGATGAAGACCAACCCGGATGTTTTCAGGGGGTATTACAGCTATGACCGCATCGGTGAACCGATAGATATATGGGGCGGACTGGATTTTAGCCAACAGTTAACCCTGTACGAAAACAGCCATACAGACGAGGAGATTACCTTCAAAGGCCGCTTTGATCCCGAAGGAAGTTTTAAGGGTACCTGGCGGGGTGCCGGCACCTCTCACCCCTTCTCTTTGAAAAAGAATTTTGATAAGGCCATACTGTTTGATGTGTACAGGGTTGTAGATTCATCCGCCCTTGTGCCTGGCCATCCGTATTCGCCTGTAGCTATTGCAAGCAACAGTATCCTGTGGCCTGCTGAGGGCACAGACAGCAAAACTGCAGACTTTATCAAAAGCGTGATGAGCGGCGGCAAGGCAGATATCACACCACGGCAGCTCGTAAAAAAAGAGGTGGATTCTTTCCTGCTTTTTTATAAAGGCAACGCTATAGACGTAGACACCTCCGCATTAAAAGAAGATAGTGTAAGCCCTATCTGGGACTGGACGGCTGAAAGCGATATGAAGGTGATCTGGAACCGCTATCCCCTCCTTGCACTGGAAAGCTTCTCATATGATTATACCGGCGGGGCGCACGGCAATGGCGGTGCTATCTACCAGGTACTTGATCTTTCCAGGCAAAAGGTACTGACAGCCGACGATGTGTTCAAGGGAGATTATAAAACCATACTGACCAGGGAGCTGGAGCAGGCCTTCCGTAAAAAGTACAGGGTACCTGAAGATGAACCTGTAAAAGGCATGCTGATAGTGGACAATATTGAACCGAACAACAACTTTATACTCACCAATAAGGGAGTTATGTTCAGCTATACACCCTATGAGATTGGCCCGTATGCATTAGGGCAGGTAAATCTGTTTGTGCCGTATGATCATATTAAGGATATCCTGAAGGAAGACTATTCAAAGTAGTAGTACTATTGCCACCATAAAAAAGAGGGGATACGCCGGCGGCGCATCCCCTCTTTCATTAATATCATCGCGGATCATCCGCTTACCAGTGTACCCACATTCTTACCCATGATCACCTGCAGCAGGTTACCGGGTTTATTCATATCAAATACAATGATTGGCAGTTTGTTTTCCTGGCAGAGTGTAAACGCGGTCATATCCATTACGTTCAGTGACTTCTGGTATACTTCCGCAAAGGTGATAGACTCAAACCGGGTGGCGGTGCTGTCCTTTTCTGGGTCGGCCGTGTAAATACCATCTACCCGGGTGCCTTTGAGGATCACATCGGCCTGTATTTCAATAGCGCGCAGGGAAGCGGCTGTATCTGTAGTAAAATAGGGATTACCCGTTCCTGCGCCGAAGATCACCACCCGGCCCTTTTCCAGGTGCCTGATAGCGCGGCGGCGTATATAAGGTTCCGCGATCTGCTCCATCTTAATGGCAGATTGCAGACGGGTATACAGGCCTACTTTTTCAAGGCCGCTTTGCATGGCCATTCCGTTGATTACTGTTGCCAGCATGCCCATATAGTCACCCTGAGCCCTTTCAATGCCTGTCTCTGCTTCGTTCATACCACGGTAGATATTACCGCCGCCAATCACAATTGCCACCTGAACGCCCAGGTCTGTAACGGCTTTAATATCATACGCATAATGTGTTATTACTTTAGGATCAATACCATAATTACCATCGCCCATCAGGGACTCACCGCTCAGTTTGAGCAAAATACGCTTATACTTTGGCAACATGACGCTATAATAAGATTGAAGAAGGTAGTTAGTTTAATATGATAAATATACAGGTATATGCACAAAAAAAAGGAGAGAATTTAGATTCTCTCCTTTTTCACAGGTTTTATATTTACCCTAATGCAATGCGTTTGAAGGCTGTTACAGTGAGATCAGCAGCTACTGATTTCAGGTAATCTGCAACAGATTTACTGTTATCCTTCACGAAAGCCTGCTGTAACAGGGTGCTTTCTTTAAAGAATTTATTCACCTTACCGGCGGCGATCTTTTCAGCCATTTCTGGTGCTTTGCCTTCTGCTTTCACCTGTTCGATGGCGATCTCTTTTTCACGGGCCACTACATCTGCAGGAACGCTGTCAGCGTCTACTGCGATGGGGTTCATGGCAGCGATCTGCATAGCAACGTCTTTACCAACTTCTCCGGCAACAGGTTTGGTGAAGCCAACCAGTACGCCCATGCGGTAGTTACCGTGGATATAGGCAGTAACGGAAGCTGCTTCTATTCTTTCAAATTTAGCGAGGGTGATCTTTTCACCGATCTTGGCTACCTGATCATTTACCTTATCAGCTACAGTTGCGCCGTCCAGTGTGGCTGCACCTAGTTCTTCAATGGTTTTGATACCACTTGCCAGGGCCAGGTCAACGATGGACTGAGCAAATTTTATGAAGTCTTCATTCTTGGCCACAAAATCGGTTTCGCAACCCAGACCTACGATCACGCCAGCTTTACCATCTTCAGCGGTTTTTGCGATGATCACACCTTCCTTGGTTTCGCGGTCAGAACGTAAAGCCGCTACTTTCTGTCCTTTCTTACGCAGGTAATCAACTGCTTTTTCAAAATCACCGTCACTTTCCACCAGTGCCTTCCTGCAGTCCATCATACCGGCGCCAGTTTGCTGACGCAGTTTGTTTACATCAGCTGCTGTAATTGTTGCCATGACTATAAATAGTTTAAAAGTTTACAAAGGTATTATCTTATGCAATTACGAATTACCAATTACAAAACCCATGTAGTTAATCATGCTGATCGCTACTTTGCGGTTCGTAAATGATAATTCGTAATTGGTATATGCTTGTGCTACTGATTAGGGTCGGGGACCACCACCGGGCCGGGGGCCACCAGGCCTGTTGCCGCCACCTGCTCCAGAAGGACGGCGCTGTCCGCCACCGCCACCACCGGGCCTGTTACCGCCGCCGGGACCTCTTCCGCCACCGCCGCCGGGCCTGTTACCACCACCTTGCCTGTTGCCACCACCAGGGCCTCTGCCGCCGCTGCCGGGGCCTCTGCCGCCGCCGCCAGGACCGCTTTTACGGCCTCTTTCACGGTCTTCACCGCCTTCCAGTTCAAAGCGGAGCGCCTTGCTGTCAGCTTCTTCTTCTTCCACTACGTCATCTGTTTTCTCAGTAGCCCTTTCAGCCAGGCCTTCTGCGATTGCAGCTGCGATATAGTTGGTTACGATAGCGATTGATTTAGTAGCGTCATCGTTGGCAGGGATTGCGAAATCCACCTTGGTAGGATCGGAGTTGGTATCTACCATACCGAAGGTGGAAACACCCAGGCGACGAGCTTCTGCCAGTGCAATGTGCTCGTGGCTGATATCTACGATGAACAGTGCAGCCGGAACACGGGCCAGCTGAGCGATACCGCCCAGAACCTTTTCCATTTTCTCTTTATCACGGCTCAGTGTCAGACGTTCTTTCTTGGTGATGTTATCGAAAGTACCATCTGTCAGCATTTTTTCGATGCTCTGCATTTTCTTCACGCTCTTACGGATAGTAGCGAAGTTGGTCAGCATACCACCCAGCCACCTTTCGGTAACGTAAGGCATGTTAACACGCTTGGCAGCTTCTGCTACTATTTCCTTAGCCTGTTTCTTGGTGGCCACGAACATGATCTTCTTACCGCTCTTTGCGATGGATTTCAGCGCGGCGGCTGCTTCCTGCAAACCTTCAACGGTCTTGTTCAGATCGATGATGTGAATACCTTTCTTTTCGGCGAAGATATATGGCAGCATCTTCGGGTTCCATTTTTTCTTCAGGTGGCCGAAGTGTACACCTGCCTCCAGTAACTGCTGCTGCAATGAGGTATTATTTTCCATGTGTATTATACTCTGTTAAAAAGGATCAATAAAATAATTAGCTTCTAGCACTTTTAGCTGCTAGCATTTAGCTAATGGGCTAAAGGCTATAGCTAATAGCTCCCATATACGTAGCGTTTAGAGAACTGGAAGCTCCTTCTGGCTTTACGTTTACCTGGTTTCTTACGTTCAACAGACCTCGGATCACGGGTAAGCTAGGCCAGCTGCTTTCAGGGCAGGGCGGAACTCAGGGTTCACTTCACACAGTGCGCGGGCGATACCCAGTTTCACAGCTTCTGCCTGACCTTTGATACCACCGCCGGCGGCATTTACTTTCACGTCAAATTTGTCCAGCGCATCAATGGTCTTCAGCGGCGCTTCCACCTGGTTCTGCAGGTAGATCAGCGCGAAGTATGTTTTATAATCCTTGTCGTTCACTGTAATGGCGCCGGTACCCTTGCTGATATAAACGCGGGCAACAGCTTCCTTACGACGACCGATGGTATTTTTTTGCTTTTCCATGTATCAGAGAAGAATTAGAAAGTTAAAGTTTGCGGTTTCTGTGCAGCATGCGGATGCTCAGCGCCAGCATATGCAAATAATTTTTTGTACATCTTGCGGCCCAGGCGGTTCTTAGGCAGCATGCCTTTTACAGCCCTTTCTATCACCACCTCAGGACGACGACGGATCAGATCCTTAGCCAGCTCTATTTTCTGGCCGCCGGGATAACCGGAGAAGGTCTGGTACTCTTTCTCGTTCATTTTATTACCGGTCAGGATTACCTTTTCTGCATTGATCACGATTACATAATCACCACAGTCGGTATGAGGCGTGTAGTACGGTTTGTTCTTACCCCTCAGAATGGCCGCAATCTTGGCGCTCATACGTCCAAGCGTCAGGTTGGTAGCATCCACTATGTACCAGTCACGCTTTACAGTAGCCTCATTGGCCGATTTGGTTTTGTAACTTAAGGTGTTCATTTTTATACGATAAAATTTACGTCAGTAAACAGTTATCCCGTAAAATCGGGAGTGCAAAGCTAAGTAGTTGCTATGGAATAACCATGGATTTCGTGGTCTTTTTTGCAAGACACCTCTGCAATTAACTGATTTTCAATAAAATTTTTGGCTAAAAGTTTTCAACACAACGTAGATGGGCCATCAGCCGGCGTGCTGGACAGGGCAAAAAGTATCACTTCTCAACAGGAGAATGATACTATTTACCCAAAACAGGATGAGAAGGATAGAGCAAGAATTGCGCAGGAATCAAATAGTTAATATAATATAACAGTCCCCGGGCCGGGGTTAGTTATCGTAGCCCGGGTTCTGACTGAGCAGTTCGTTCACGTCACGCTCCCGCTGCGGTACCGGTAACACCATTTTGGGATCATTATAGGACCGGGTACCGATATTCATTTTCAGCCGCTTACGCGTCCACAGCCAATCACCTTCAAAGGCCAGCTCCCGGAAACGTTCTTCCACCACCTGCTCTGCCGTAACGGTAGCCAGGGCTGCAGCATGAGCGCGGACCCTTACCGTATTCACATCCTCCAGCGGGGTCTTACCTCCAATAGTGGCTCCTGCCCGGGCATTGGCCTCAGCGCGTATCAGGTATATGTCTGCCAGCCTGATCACCGGGATAGCCCTGTAAAAGTCTTTCCACTTGCGGGAGTACTCCCCTATGCCGCCCGCAATGCCTGTACCCTCGTATATAAAAGCCCTGCGGTCGTCATGTTCCCCGTAGATTTTATAAAGATTGGTGTCCACGCGCACATCACCCCTTCCTGCCATAGGGGTGGCATTATAGGCCGCATACATGGTAGTTAATCCGCTGTTGGCAGAACCGCCATTGCTCTGGTCTGTCTGCAGCATGGCAAAAATATCTTCGGTAGAGCCGGACACATTATTAAACGCTTTATCAAAGGTAGCTGCCAGTGAAAAGCCGCCTTCGCTGATCACTTCTGTGGCGGCGGTGGCTGCCTCCGTGTATCTGGCCTGCGCCATGTATACCTTAGACAGGAGAGCCTGGGCGGCATACTTTGTTGCCCTGCCGTTATTGTCACTATATGATGCGGGCAGTGTTGCGGCAGCCGCTGTGAGGTCGCTGACAATCTGTTTATACACTGCATCCACCGTTGCCCTGGGTTTATTATCCTTTTCAGGATCATATACCGTTGTAGGCTCCAGCACCAGTGGTACGGCTTCATTCACGCCGATATTGCCTGCTGAGTAAGGTTGTCCGAACAGGTTTACCAGCTCATAATAGGTAAGGGCGCGTACAAATCTGGCCTCACCTTCAACAGCGTCTTTTTCGGCAGCATCCAGCAGGTCCAGCTTACTCAGTACCACGTTGGCGCCGTTAATGGTAACATACGAACGCTGCCAGATGCCCTGGGCGATGAGCGATTGCGCTACCTGTGCCTTGTTGAATATATCGCGGTATTCAGTGAAAGTGCCCACAAAAGATACCTGTCCCGCGCTGCCCAGCAGGTCTGGGATTAGAATATACCGTTCGCCGAAAGCGTTAAAGTCCTGCATGGATTTATAGGCGCCGAATAACACCGCCTTTACATCAGCCGCTGTCCGGATCTCATCCGGTGTAATATGCTGCCCGGGCTTTACATCCAGCTTGCTGTTACACGCTGCGGCTGTCAGCAGCAGCAGGCTGATAACAAATCTCAAAGGTATATGTCGGTTGCGCTTCATGTTGTGCTATTTAGAATTTAACATTCAACCCCACCACAAAAGTCCGCGCCTGGGGTATGGTGTAAAAATCCGTTCCGCCGGCTACATTGCGGTCTGTTTCTGAGGAGCTGCCCAGCGGAGTGGTATTTACTTCGGGATCGCTGATGTAATCTGTTTTTGTCCAGAGGTTATAGCCGGAAAGATATAACCTGCCGCTGTTGATCTTCAGCACAGACAGTACCTGTTTAGGCAGGGTATATCCCACTGTAAGCATTTTTAAACGGATATACGAACCATCGTAGATCCATCTGCTGGATGCACGCTGCCCGGTAGGATAGCTGATGCTTATACGCGGTACATCGGTAATATCGCCGGGTTTCTGCCACCTGCGCAATACTTCTGTTGTCTGGTTATCGAAGCCGCCGCTGAAACCGGACGACTGGTAAGCCCCTGCCCTGTTATAGATCTCATTGCCCTGTACAAATGTAAAAAAGGCACTCAGGTCAACACCTTTGTAGCTAAAGTTATTGGCAAAACCACCGGTATAATCCGGATTTGCGTTGCCCACCACTGTTCTTACTGCCTGGGCGTAGTTGCTGGTGGGCTTGCCATCTTTATCCATGTATTGTGCATCGCCGGTTGCGGGATCTACGCCCAGGTATTTGGGCAGATAGAACACACCGATCGCTTCTCCTTCTACGGCTCGCTGCTGGCCACTTTCAATGATCTGCCCCCGGAGGTCTGTTATCCTGTTCTTATTGAATGCAATGTTGAATGAAGTGGTCCACCTGAAAGCGCCGTCTATATTTACGGAGTTCAGAGTAAGCTCCAGGCCCTGGTTACGCAGTTTGCCCAGATTCCGGGTGATAACGTCAAAGCCTGTACTGGAAGGGATATTTACATTTAACAGGAGGTCTGTTGTTCTTTTGTTATAATAATCTACCTCTCCGGATAAACGATTAGCAAGGATACCAAACTCAATCCCCACATCTGCCTGTGCTGTTTTTTCCCAGTGCAGGTCCGGGTTGCCCAGCTGCGTGGGAACAAAGCCGGGTAGTGAAGGATAATTACTGATACCGTACAGGGACAGGTACTCGTATTCCCCGATCTCGGCATTACCTGTTAAACCATAGCTGGCCCGCAGCTTCAAAAAGTTCAGCACACTGGAACCTTTCAGAAAACCTTCCTCTGACAGTATCCATCCCAGCGATGCTGCAGGAAATGTACCGTAGCGCTTATCCGGGCCAAAACGGGAAGATCCGTCTGTTCTGACACTCAGCCCAGCCAGGTACCTGTCGTTAAAGCTGTAGTTGGCGCGAAGGAAGTAAGAAATAAAATCGTACCTGTTGTTAACGGAGCCTGCAAAGGTAATAGAAGTGGCGCCGGTAAGGTTCTTTATAGCATCTGAAGGATATTCCCTGCCCTGCGCTATTACCTCTTTAGCATCATTCTGCAGATAACTCATACCTATAACGGCAGAGAGCTTGTGTTGCGCGCCCAGCAGCGGTGAAACGGTAAAATAGTTATTGGTATTGAAACTGACGTTCTGCGCAGAAGCCGATTCTCCGAAGCCAACGCCACCGCCGTCTGTCGCGTCCTTTCCTATAAATCTTTCCTGGTAAAAGCTCAGCACATCTGCGCCGAACTCCGTGCGGAAAGAGAGCCAGGGCAGAAAATTATAATTGGCGTAAGCGTTGCCCAGGCTTCTGAAAGTGGTTTGTTTGTCACTGTTCAGGGCTGCATCCAGCAGACTGTTGGCGTATAAGGTCCTTTTATTGAGCTTTCCTGTGGCGGGATCTATGACCGGCGATATGGGCAGCTGGGCCACCAGCTGGCCTGGGGTAGAGTAGTTATTATCCTGTGTAACCCTGTCGAGTTGCGACCTGGCGATGCTTAGGTTGAGGCCTATTGACAGCTTGTCTGTGGCGGAATGTTCCAGGTTTAAGCGTCCGCCGTAACGGGTAAATTTATTGTTGATCACGATGGCGTCCTGCGCGTTGTAGAAGCCGGAAGCAAAGAAGCGTGTTTTCTCATTTCCGTCGGAGGCTGAGAGGTTTAGCTGGTTGCCCCTGGCTACGGAGCGGTAAATGGCGTCTTCCCAGTTGGTGTTCACCTCCTGGTTACGCCAGTCGGTACCAATGGCGTACCTGTCAAGTATAGCGCTTTCATAATACGCTTTGTAAACGTCTATTGCCTCCTGCTCTGTTCCAAAACCGTTATAGCCGTTGGCGAAATCTATACGGCCGTCGTTTACGGCAGCTTCTTCCACCAGGTCTACATATTGTTTAGCATTAAGGAAACCCCGTTTTTTGGTGGGCTTGCCCCAACTGCTGTTGAGGTCAAGGCTGATCACTGTTTTCTGACCTGCCTTTCCTTTCCTGGTGGTGATCAGTACCACTCCGTTAGCAGCCCTGGCGCCGTAGATAGCGGCAGCAGCGGCATCTTTCAACACCTCTATGGACGCAATATCGTTGGGGTTAATGTCAGCAACAGGGTTGGTGATCTCGTTATTGACGTCAGAAACACTGGCCGTCTGCACAGGCAGACCATCTATCACATATAAGGGCTGGCTGCTGGCAGAGATGGAGGAGGTGCCTCTGATCCGTACTTTCAGGCCCTGCCCTACTTTACCGCTGCCCGATTCTATTACCACACCGGCCGCCTTGCCCTGTATGGCAGACTCAAAGCTGGGAGCGGGAAAGTTTTCGATCTCCCCGGAGGATACTTTGGCAATGGCGCCTGTCAGATCACGCTTTGCCTGGGTGCCATAGCCTACTACCATCACTTCTGACAGGATTTTATTACCGGCAGATAGCCGCACATTTATTTCCTGCCGTCCGGCAATATCTACTTCCTGGTCTGTATAACCAAGAAAGGTAAAAACGAGGGTTTGTGCGGAGGAAGGCACACTAACAACGAAAGCGCCATCAGCGTTGGTGAACGCTCCCGCCGTAGTTCCTTTGACCTTTACAGTTACTCCCGGCAAAACAGCGCCGTCTGTCGCATCGGTTACCCGGCCCATCACTGTTCGTTGCTGCGCATAGCCCAATTGCAACATGCACAACAGCATGCCCATGAGAACTGCGTAAAATTGTTGCATAAGCAATATTTTGGTTCAATTATCTTGTCTTGAAGGGGGAAGGCCGGCGGCCCAACCGGACACTTCGTTAAACAGCAATATGATGAAGGCAATTTAGCCGCATTTGTCCCTACAGTCTAAAAGTATATATTTAATTAAAGGAAAATTAAATTAAAGCGAATGAATTTAATAGCTAAATTGAAAAAATCCCATTGCCGACTGACAAATGGGATTTTTTCCTTATAAGTGGTGCAATCCTGACAAAGTTTACTAGTCCCGGTTCCGGGCGCCCATGTAGATCATGAGGTACTGGAAAAGTGTAACGATAGACGCTACGGCGGCTACAACATAGGTCATAGCGGCCCACCAGAGGGCATCTTTGGCCTTGCTGTGCTCCTGGGGTCTCATAATAGCGGCGCTGTTTAACCACGCCAGTGCCCTCCGGGATGCATCAAACTCCACCGGCAGCGTGATCACAGAGAACAGAGTGGTTACGCCAAACAGTATAATACCGCCCAGCAGCAGGGCCGGGAACACGTTTACCAGCAATATACCGCCCAGCAGGACCCATTGTACCAGGCTGGAGCTGATCTGTACCGCCGGCACCAGTTTAGAGCGCATGGCCAGCCAGCGGTAGGAAGCAGCGTGCTGAACTGCGTGGCCGCACTCATGGGCGGCTACGGCAGCGGCAGCAACACTGGCGCTGCTATATACTTCCGGACTAAGATTTACGGTTTTATTGGCAGGATTATAGTGATCTGACAGGAAACCATCCACAGAAACCACCTGCACATCATAAATTCCATTATCCCGCAGCATTTTTTCGGCAATCTGCTTTCCGGTCATCCCGGATGAGGTAGGCACCTCGCTATATTGCTTAAACTTGCTTTTGAGGCGCCAGCTGACGAGCATGCTGATACCGATGAACAGCAGGGATAAGAACATCACGCCGGGGGGCATACCGGGCATAATAAATAACATCAAACTTGGTGTCATGCTCAATAGGTTAAAATATGTTGTAAAATTACTAAGGTAAATGATCAAATTTTCATCCAAACAATACGGTTCAGCCCTTTTTAAGGTTTCCTTAAGAAATGAAGGCTTAAGGCTGCGGCGTCTTGTCAGTTTAAAAAATTAACACTGTCATTATGACGCTGAACAAAAAGTACCCCCTGTCATATAAGACTATTTGACAGTAATTAAAACCTATATTATTAGGCTTTTTTCATATGTAAAATAAACGGTTATCACTCCTATTTATCAATATTTTACGACCGAACAATGCAAGTAATATTAAATTCAAAATGCGCTGAAACAAGCGATGGGAGCCGATCTGTCACATTATGAAAACTTTTCAAAAGTTATTCACATCAATTAAATAAACTTTTTTATTCTGAACCCATTTAGTAATTTAGACCTGAATTTAATGGGTTAGTAAGTAGAAAGAGTCAACGGAATCTTCTGTTGGCTCTTTTTCTTTTTCCTATGTTTGAGGTGAAGAATTGAAAGTTTAAAGTTTGAACGTTTGATAACGTTTTACCCCCTTTTCAAACTTTCCGATCTTCAGACGTTCAAACATTTTTTTATGAGCAAGATAAAGACCGCCTTCTTTTGTCAGCAATGTGGATACGAATCAGCTAAATGGAACGGAAGGTGTCCGAGCTGCGGACAATGGAACACGTTTGTAGAAGAAAAGATACAGAAAGATGTTCCCCTGCGTAATAATAACTGGAAACAGGAAGCGCCTTCCCGCTCTGATAACATCATTAACCTTTCGGAAATAAGCGGCACTGAAGAAGAGCGGCTGCTGACACCTGATGCAGAGCTTAACCGCGTACTCGGCGGTGGTATTGTACCTGGCTCGCTGGTACTGGTGGGTGGAGAGCCCGGCATTGGTAAGTCTACACTTTTCTTGCAGAACGCGCTGCTGCTGCCGCATATCACCACCCTTTACGTAAGCGGAGAAGAAAGTGCACAACAGGTAAAGATGCGTGCAGACCGCCTGGGAATAAAAAATGATCAGTTCTACCTTCTTACGGAAACGTCTACCCAAACTATCTTCCAGGAAGTAAAAAAACTGCACCCCCAACTTGTGATCATTGATTCGATACAAACCCTTCAATCGCCTTTCATTGAAGCAGCGCCGGGCAGTATATCCCAGATACGGGAAACTGCAGCAGAAATGCAACGTTTTGCCAAAGAAACACATACGCCTGTTTTCCTCATTGGTCACATTACCAAAGATGGCGCTATTGCCGGGCCTAAAATTCTGGAGCACATGGTAGACACTGTACTGCAGTTTGAAGGCGACCAGCACTATTCCTATCGCATTTTGCGAACTATCAAGAACAGGTTTGGATCCACCGCAGAACTTGGCATTTATGAAATGACGGGACAGGGTTTGCGGCAGGTTACCAATCCATCAGAAATACTGATCTCGCAGCGGGAAGACCAGCTAAGCGGAGTGGCCATTGCCGCAACGATGGAAGGCATGCGGCCTATGCTGGTGGAAGTGCAGGCGCTGGTAACCCAATCTGTGTATGGTACACCGCAACGTACCGCCACCGGTTTTGATCTTCGCCGTCTTCAACTGCTGCTGGCTGTACTGGAAAAACGTGGTGGCTTTCATTTTGGTGTAAAAGATGTGTTTCTCAACATTGCAGGCGGCATCCGGGTAGAAGATCCTGCCATTGATCTTGCCGTATTGTGTGCCCTGCTCTCATCATATGAAGATACAGCTATCGGCAGCAAGATCTGTTTTGCCGGTGAAGTGGGGCTCAGCGGGGAAATCCGCGCAGTGAACCGTATTGAACAACGCATTGCGGAAGCAGAAAAGCTTGGGTTCGATAAGATCTTTATATCCCGGTACAACAAGAAAGGCGGCGCCGGTAAATTTGATATTGAAGTAGTGCCGGTAGGCCGGGTGGATGAAGTGTACCAACAGCTCTTCTGAAAGCTGTAAGTGATTATCTTGCAGCTTTTAAACCCCATTGTTATGACCATGATCCGGAACCTGTTTGTTTCCCTGGTACATCTTTTTTATCCGCATGTCTGTGACAATTGCGGTGAAGGGCTTACTGCCGCAGAAGATGTGCTCTGCCTGCGTTGCCAGCACCGCCTTCCCCTTACCGGCTTCCATTTGTATGCCGATAATGCCCTGGAAAAGGTATTCTGGGGAAGAACAAAAGTGCATCATGCCATGGCCGCGTATTATTACAACCAGGGCGCTATGGTACGCCGCCTGGTTCACCAGTTCAAATATCACCGGCGACGGGACATTGCCCTGCATTTAGGCCGCCAGATGGGACTTATGCTGCAGCAAAGTACATGGCTAAACGAAATTGACTGCATTGTTCCCGTTCCCCTGCATAAAACCAGGGTTCGCCGCCGCGGTTATAACCAGTCTGCCCTGCTTGCCGCCGGCCTGGCTGAGATCATTCACCGCCCGGTGCTGCCGCATGCCCTGAAGCGGCTCAGTTATACTGATTCCCAGACCCGTAAGAACCGGGTATCCCGCTGGGAGAACGTGTCGGGTGTATTTACTGCGGCGGCAACCGCAGATCTGCGCGGGCGTCATGTATTGCTCATTGACGATGTGATTACTACCGGCGCCACCACGGAAGCCTGCTGCCTGGCACTCAGGGAGGCCGGTGCTATTGTAAGCGTCTGCGCACTGGCATTTACCCGCTAATTAATTATTGAATATTTTGACACAGGATATATTAACTTTACCAACTGATATCCACCAGCTAACTTTGCCTCATAAAAATGCGCTATTATGTTTAAATCATTGCTTATATCCATGGTGTTACTGTTATCAGCACCGGGAGCCTTTTATAGCTTTAAAGTAGAATCTATTGATGGCGGAAAGATCAATTTTGCCGATTATAAAGGCAAAAAGATCCTGATCGTTAACACTGCCTCCCAATGCGGCAATACCCCGCAATATGCCGACCTGGAAAAACTTTACAAAAAGTACCAGGGCAAACTGGTGATAGTTGGTTTTCCGGCTAACAATTTTCACGGGCAGGAGCCTGGCAGCAACAAAGAGATACAGGAATTCTGCAGCAGGAAATATGCTGTAACTTTCCCAATGGCAGCAAAAATATCTGTAAAGGGGGACGATATTCATCCTTTGTACAAATGGCTGCTGGCAGAGAGCAAGGCAAAACACTTTCAGCCGGAAGAAGTTACCTGGAACTTCCAGAAATACCTGATCGATGAAAAAGGTAACCTGGTAGCCGTATTTTCTCCAAAAACACAGCCCCTGTCAGAAGAAGTGATCGCTGCAATCGAAAAGCGTTACAATTGATGTATCAGGGCTGCTCCCTCTCATAACTATTGCCACCTTACCTGTGTAATGAACTGAACGCCTGTCCCGCAGCAAGCTTCGGGACAGGTGGACAGTCAAGCGGATAATAACTATTCAACCGAGTATAATACATATGCAAAGACAACTACTGTCCTTATTAACAGTGGCTGTACTTTCGGGAATGTGGTGTGCGTGTGAGAGTGGCAGTAATTCCCCTTCGTACAGTTGTTCAGGCTATACCATGCACCTGGCTTTCCAGGATAGCAGCGGTATTGATCTTGACATAAGTAATAACACCTTATTTCGCACCACCGCGGACACCGGGAACTATAAACACCTGGCCACCGAAGCCCTGATAGATTCTTTCAAGCTTATTATTAACCTGCTTGACGGGCCATATCATAACGACGCCATATGGGATGACAGCCTTCCCGAAAAAGTTTATTATTACAGCAAAACCAACCGGGGAGTGAACCAGGGACTGGTTTTGGCAGGTATAAGAGAGGGCACCACCATCAAATACTTTGAAACCGATACCTCCTGCGTGCTGCTAACCAAATGGGATCCTCAAAAGCTGACCATGACAGGCACCTACTACTTTGAAGCCAATAACCACACCGTAAAGGGCACCGGCACTTTTACCGACGTCTGTTTTGTTTCACTGAAATAGTGTGTTAGATTTGCTGCCTCATGCTATTCTCTGATATCATAGGACAGGAAAATATTCACCATCAGCTGGTGCAGGCAGTACAACAAAACCGGCTTAGCCATGCCATGCTGCTGCTGGCCCCGGAAGGCGCGGGCGGTTTACCCCTGGCGCTGGCGTTTACCCAATATCTTGTGTGTGAGAACAAGCAGGAGAACGATGCCTGCGGACAATGCCCGGCCTGCGTCAAAGCATCGCAGTATATCCACCCGGACATTCACTTTTCCTATCCTGTTATTCCGCGCAAGCCCGGCGATAAACCACTGAGTACAGATTATGCGGCTGAATGGCGGGAGTTTATCGGCACTCATCCCTATGGCAATGCCTATGACTGGCTGCAGTTTATCGGGGCAGAGAATAAGCAGGGCAATATTACGGCCAATGAATGTCATGATATCATCCGCAAACTCAGTCTTAAAAGCTTTGAAAGCCAGTACAAGATACTGCTGATGTGGATGCCCGAATACCTGGGCAACGAAGGCAACCGTTTGCTGAAACTGATAGAAGAACCACCGGCCAATACCCTGTTTATACTGGTAGCGGAAAACCAGGAGCAAATACTGGCCACCATTCTCTCCCGCACCCACCTGATCAGGGTTAACCCGCTTCCCAAAGAAGTGCTGGTTGATGCGCTGGTGAGCCGGGCCAGAGCAGCCCCTGCCAAAGCAAGACAGGCGGCTACCATTGCCATGGGAAATTACCGCGAAGCATTAACCCTTTTGCAGAATGCAGAGGATGATTACCATGAGCTGCTGCGCAACTGGCTGAACTTTATATTTACCGGCAATCGTCCTGCACTCCAGGCATGGATAGAACAGATGGCCAGCACCAAAACCGGGCGCGAGAACCAGAAACAGTTCCTTCGCTATTTTATCAACCTGCTGGAGCATAGCCTGCGTCTTCAGTTCCTGAACCGGGAACAGCTGGCATTTTCTGAAGAAGAAATGGATTTTGCCGCCAAGCTGAATAAGCTGGCCAACCTCCAACAAATGGAGAGCATCATGGAACTGCTGGATAACGCCTGCTATTATATTGAACGCAATGCCAATGCCAAGCTGCTATTTCACGCGCTATCCATCCGCCTGCAGTACATTTTCCGGAATAAACCCTTGCCGGTGCTCTAAAATTGGCGATCCCGCCAACCTTTCCCCGATTTTAGCTACCTTTGTGCCCACTGTCCTTTGTATCCTTTAAAATAATATGTATTTTGAAGGAGATCAGAGGGTAGGACTGGAATTGATATTTGGTAAAATTTAAATTAAACTGAACAATATGGCTTGTGCCGGATGTGGTACGGGTGCGGATGGGAAGCCAGCAGGATGCAAAAGCAACGGAGGATGCAGTAGCGGAGGATGTAACAGGCTTAATGTATTTGATTGGCTGGCCAATATTCCCTTGAGTGATAGCTTAGCACCATTTGATATTATAGAAGTAAGCTTTAATAACGGTAGTCGTAAAGATTTTTTCCGGAATGTTACCAGGCAGCTCTTTGAAAAAGGTGAAATGGTAACAGTGGAAGGCATCAGCGGTTTTGATATAGGAACCGTAAGCCTTACGGGCGAGTTAGTAAAGCTGCAGATGAAAAAAAGGCGGGCAGAAGATACCCCGGAGGTAAAAAAAGTGTTGCGCCGTCCTACGGCCGACGACCTGCACCGTATGAACGAGAACAAGGCCCGCGAAAGGGAAGCACTGATAAAAGCAAGGGCCCTGGCCCGCAATCTGGGCCTTGAAATGAAGCTGACAGAAGTGGAGATACAGGCCGATGGCCGTAAAGCTACTTTCTTCTATACTGCAGATGACCGCGTGGATTTCCGCGAGCTGATCAAGGTATATGCGTCTGAATTCCGGGTAAAGGTAGAAATGCGACAGATAGGCGCCCGGCAGGAAGCAGGTAAGGTTGGCGGTATTGGCAGCTGCGGACGTGAGCTTTGCTGCTCCACCTGGCTGTCTGATTTCAAAAGCGTGAACACCACCGCAGCCAGGTATCAGAACCTGTCTATCAACCAGGCAAAGCTGTCCGGGCAATGCGGCCGCCTCAAATGTTGCCTTAACTACGAGCTGGACACCTACCTGGATGCACTGAAAGACTTCCCCGAAGACGCCGATACCATCGAAACAGCAGCGGGAGTAGCCAGCCTGCAGAAAAGAGATATCTTCAAGAATCTCATGTGGTACAGCTACGACAGCAGCAATAAACAATATCCGCTCACTATTTCCCGTGTTAAAGAGATCCGCCAGCTGAACAAGCAGGGTATTAAACCCGAGGAACTCAAAGCCGTTGAAGTAGTGGTGTCCAAACCTAAGGAAACAGACCTGGGTTTTGCAGATGTAGTAGGCCATATCAGCCTTCGCTCCCTGGAAAAAACTGCGCACAAACGTAAGCAGAAGGACAAGGAAAAACAGAAGCAGCAACACCATCAGAAACAACAGTCGCAGCAGGGAGGTCAAAAACAATCCCAGCCGCAACAGCAGCCTAAAAGGGGCGGTGGTGATAACAGGCAGGAGCAAAAACAGCAGCACCAAAGACCAGAACAAAAACACCGGGAGCAGAAACAGCAACATCCGCAGCAACAAAAGCAGCGGCATGAAAAGCAGGGCCCCCGCCAGGATAACAGCAATAACCGGCAGGAACCAAGAGAACCAAGGGGCCACAGGGATCACAAACCGCGCCCTCCAAGGCCCAATAAAGGCAAAGAATAGTTAGTTTACTATACAACAGATAAAAAAGCGGGTATCGCCATTGGCTGATACCCGCTTTTATTTTATCTGCGTACACTCAGGTTTCCTGCTGAAAATGCAATTTGTAATAGTACATGTTTGTGCCCTCATCAAAACCACGTTCTATCAGATCGCGGTCGCCATGTATATAGATGTGAAAGTTGCGGTCCAGCTTTAATACACTCTTGAATACCTTTTGCTGTTTCTTTACAGCCGGGGCAGATATATCAAACTCGTCAGGTATTTCCTGGCGGAACTCCTGCTGGAAATGGTCACGATACTCTTTAAAAGAGGCAATGGCATCCGGATGCCCCAATACCTCCTGCGCAAAATCATCCAGCTGGAACTGCTCTTTTTCTTTAAAATAGGTAGCTGACTTATTGAGCAGGTCTACCTGGTCTACCCGGCTCATTTCATATTCATTGGGCAGCTTGTCCTGAATGAACAGTTTACACATGTTCACCGCGGTTTCTGTCTGAAGATAATTATCTTCCCGGCGCTGTACCTGTAAAAAAGCATCTTTCCAGTACACCGCCTCGTTCTGTTTGCTGATGCTGTCTATCACACTTACTTTATAACCGTTCTCTTCTTCTATATTGAATATCAGGCAGCCTTTGTCCAGTTTATTGATATTGATACCGTCCTCGTAATTTACCTGGTAATTGTCGTTGGAAAGAAATACCTTGAGGTACGTATCGCGGTTCTCCGATTTGAAGATGCCAATTGCCTCTGCCTCTTCACCGTCTGTAAGGCATTTGCTGAAATAGGCGAGGTATAGCTCACCGCCCTTTATCTTCGGGTGGGTGGAATGTTTATAGAGATGTTTGGCAATATTCACAGATTGCTCATAGAAATTGTCTTTGTCTGCAAAAATGCGCTTGCAGTACTGGAATACTTCATTTAACTGAAGATCGGCTTCATGATAAAAACGGAAATATTCGGCGTTATTATTAAACGGCTGTATAAAGTATGTAAGCAGCAGCTGGCTGATGGCTTCATCCTGCAAATCCAGCGGTACCTGTGAACAGATCAAAGGTTCATCCTGTGATGAATTACCTACTTTATGGATGGCCAGTTGCGCTAAATCCTGGAATGCTGAAACATGGATCATGGGTGCGAAAATAGTAAAAAAGCAGGCCATCTGTCACAGCACCGGATAGATATACAGGTTGCTTTCGCTGATAAAATTATATAGCTTCGCAAAGCCGCAGGCAGCGCCCTGCACACCATATTCAATCTGAACTAACATGCAAAGATCAATCTGTTTTTTAGCAGCTTTCATTATCATTTCTCTCTCTGTTACAGCACAGAAAAAGAAAGGATTGTATGAAGCTACTGACCTTACTCAGGAGAACATGTTCTCCCAGAACATTGAAGGGCCTAATTTTGACAAAGACGGCAACCTGTATGTGGTAAACTTCCAGCAGGATGGTACCATTGGCAAGATCAATACCAACGATGGCAGCGGAGAAATATTTGTGACCCTGCCGGAGGGCAGCATTGCCAACAGCATTGTATTTAACAGCGAAGGCAATATGCTCCTGGCCGATTTCAAAGGCCATAATGTACTGCAGGTGGATATGACTACAAAAAAGATCAGTGTATATGTTAATACCAAACAGTTCAATCAGCCAAATGATTTCTGCATTAACAGCAAGGGCCAGCTGTTTGCTTCTGATCCCAACTGGAAAGAGCAGAACGGACAACTGTGGCGTATAGACGATGGTGGTCACCCCGTGTTGGTTGAGCATCACATGGGTACCACCAACGGCATTACCCTGAGCCCTGATGAAAAAATCCTGTATGTAAACGAAAGTGTTCAGCGCAGAATATGGAAATACGATGTGGATGAGCGGGGAAATCTTTTCAATAAAAGACTTTTCACTGAATTTCCCGACTTTGGACTTGATGGTATGAAATGCGATAAAAAAGGGAACCTGTACGTATGCCGTCATGGCAAGGGGGTGATCGCTGTGTTTTCTCCGAAAGGACAGCTGATCCGTGAAATAGCCCTTAAAGGTAAACTATGCAGCAACCTGATATTTGGCGGTAAGGATAAAAAAACGGTGTATGTAACCCTGCAGGACAGAAAATGCATTGAGACCTTCAGGGTAGACACCCCGGGGAAATAATACTACGGCTTAGGGCCATATGACAATGGTCGATAGTCCACATAAATTCCGGACTATCGACCATTTTCTTTTTTAAATATTTAAACCGCCACAGGCACTGATCACCTGTCCGGTCAGATAATTACCCATATCTGATGCCAGGAACAGGCATACATTGGCAATATCCTCCGGTTTGCCGAAACGTCCCAGCGGGATCTTTTCTATATACGCTTTGGCGCCGTCACCATCTTTCAGGTAATGCGTCATATCCGTTTCAATAAACCCGGGAGCAACGGCATTGCAACGTATGTTGCGGCTACCCAGTTCCTGAGCGATGGATTTGGTAAACCCGATGATACCTGCTTTAGAGGCCGCATAGCTGCTTTGGCCTGCATTGCCTTTTATACCGATGATAGAGCTCATGTTAATGATAACACCGTTCTTGGCTTTCATCATAGGGCGTATTACATGTTTGGTCATGTTGTACACGCTCTTCAGGTTAATATCCATCACATCATCCCATTGGTCTGGACTCATACGCAGCAGTAGATTATCCTTTGAGATACCGGCGTTGTTCACGCAAATATCTACCTGGCCAAAATCTTTCAGTACATCATTCACCAGTGCTTCACAATCTTCATATAAGCCTGCGTTTGACTTATATGCCTTTGCCTTTACGCCTTTGGATTGCAGCTTTTGTTCCAGGGCCCTGGCTTTTTCATCAGAGCTTAAATATGTGAAGGCTACGTGCGCACCCTGTTCTGCGAATTTTTCTGCGATCGCTTCTCCGATTCCGCGGCTGGCACCTGTTACAATAGCAACTTTGTTCTCCAGTAATTTCATGTTGTCAGTTGATCTATTAAGTAGTTAAGAATGAGTATTGGAATATCTACAAAGCTTCAGCAAATTTCAGGATCTCTTCCACATAATGTCTTTCATTATTCAAACGAGGTACCTTATGCTGGCCTCCCAGTTTGCCTTTGCTCTTCAGCCATTCGGTAAAAGTACCTTTGGGCAGCACATGTATCACGGGCATGTGCAGTGCAATATCTTTATGCCGTTTGGCTTCATAATCAGAATTAACGGATTTCAGCTTATCATCCAGCGCCTGCGTGAACTGCCGGAGGTCTGCCGGGGGCGTTTCAAATTCTATCAGCCATTCGTGTCCGCCATTGCCCTGGTCACTGAAATAGATGGGTGCAGCTGTATAATCATTCACTATAGAACAGGTTACCTCACAGGCATGGGCAACTGCTTTATCTGAGTTTTCCACGATCAGCTCTTCCCCAAAAGCGTTAATGAAAGATTTGGTACGGCCGCTCACCTTGATACGGTACGGCGCCAGCGACACAAACTGTATGGTATCACCTACCAGGTAGCGCCATAGCCCGCCGTTGGTGCTGATGATGAGGGCGTAGTTTTTGTTAAGCTCAACATCCTGCAGCTGCAGGGTGCGGGGCTGTTCTTTCCCGTACTCTTCCATCGGCATAAACTCGTAGAAGATACCGTGGTTGAGGAACAACAGTAATCCCTCCTGGCCTATAATGTCCTGTGCAGCAAAGAAGCCCTCGGATGCATTGTAGGTTTCCTGGTAATACATATCGGGTTTGCGGATCAGTTTCCTAAACTGATCGCGGTAAGGCGTAAAGCTTACGCCACCATGCATGTACAGTTCTATATTGGGCCATACATCTGCAAGATTATCAGTGCCGGTAAGCTCGAAAATGCGTTTGATAAGCACCAGCGTCCAGGTAGGCACACCGGCTATAGATGTTACGTTTTCATGGATAACGGCATTGGCCATACGCTCTATTTTCTCTTCCCATTCATCCATCAGGGCAATGGAAAGATCAGGCGTGCGTATCATATTGCCATAGAAGGGCATGTTCTGTAACATAACAGCACTCAGGTCTCCATAGTAGGAGTCGCTTTCGGGTGAGAGTTTGTTCACCTGGTGGCTGCCACCTATGACCAGTGATTTGCCGGTGAGCAGATCTGAGTCGGGGAAGTTGTTGTAGAACAGGGAGAGCACATCCCTGCCCGAACGGTAATGGCATTCATCCAGGCTTTCTACAGACACAGGAATGAACTTACTTTTATCTGCTGTTGTGCCGCTTGATTTGGCAAACCATTTTATCGGGGTGTTCCACAGAACATTCTGCTGTCCTTCCATAACCCTCTGTATATAAGGTTTAATGGAATCGTAATTGTGTACAGGTACCCGTTGCTTAAATTCCTCTATTTTAAAGATGCTGGAAAAACCGTATTGCTTACCAAACTCAGTATACTGGGCGGCACTGATCAAACTTTGAAATACCTGCTGCTGCACCTGTAGGGGATATTGCATAAAATACTCTATGCGTCCCATACGCAATCGCGCCAATTGAGATATTGCAGGACTTAAAATTCTCATAATAGGAAAGGTTCATTTGAAGTTTTGAGGTCTGGCCCTCAATGATGTTATCTATTGTTGTTTAGCAGCTTCATCCAGGTAGTTTTTACGGCGCAGAATGAAATTTTGTCCAAGATACACTTTTCTTACCTGTTCGTCTGCTGCCAGTTCTTCGGCAGAGCCGGCCTTCAATATTTTACCTTCAAACAACAAATATGCCCTGTCTGTAATAGACAATGTTTCCTGTACATTATGGTCTGTAATGAGAATACCGATATTCTTGTACTTCAGCCTTGCAACGATAGACTGTATGTCTTCAACGGCAATAGGGTCTATACCGGCAAAAGGTTCATCCAGCAGGATAAATTTGGGATCAACGGCCAGGGCCCTGGCTATCTCTGTACGACGGCGCTCTCCCCCGCTCAGTACATCCCCGGGGCTTTTACGTACATGTTGTAACCTGAATTCGCTGAGCAGTGCTTCCAGCTTCTCTTTCTGCTGCGCCTTTTTCAGGTTGGTCATCTCCAATACGGCAGCGATATTATCCTCCACGCTTAATTTACGGAATACGGACGCCTCCTGGGGCAGATAACCAATGCCCATTTGCGCCCTTTTAAACATGGGAAGCTTGGTAATGTTCACCTCATCCAGGAATACTTCTCCTTCATCCGGCTTGATCAGCCCTACCACCATATAGAAAGTAGTGGTCTTACCTGCCCCGTTGGGGCCCAGCAAGCCTACGATCTCACCCTGCGACACTTCTACAGATACGTGGTTTACCACTGTCCTGTTACGGTAACGCTTAACTAACTGATCTGTATGAATTTTTAATGCCATATGTTCAAACTTAGCAAAAATAACCATTTAACCAAGATTATATTATTTTTGCCCCTCATAAAAATAACGGGATGAAAGTTACCGAACATATAGCTCAGGCAAAGGATACCCTGATCTCTTTTGAAATATTACCTCCGCTGAAAGGAAAGAGCATAGAGTCTATCTATGACCATTTAGACCCCCTGATGGAATTCAAGCCCTCATTTATCAATGTTACTTATCACCGCAGCGAGCATATGTTCAAAAAGAGGGGGGATGGTACTTTCGAAAAAGTAGAGATCCGTAAGCGGCCGGGTACTGTAGGTATTTGTGCCGCCATTATGAACCACTACAACGTAGATGCAGTGCCCCACCTGATCTGCGGAGGCTTTAGCAGGGAAGAAACCGAAAACGCGCTTATTGACCTCAACTTTCTAGGTGTGGATAATGTGCTGGTGCTGCGTGGAGACGCTCCCAGAAATGAAACCTTTTTTGAACCCAACCCCGACGGGCACCGCTATGCTATTGAGCTGCTGCAGCAGGTAGTACATATGAACAACGGTATTTACCTGGAGGAAGATCTGCAGGGCGGCGTAAAAACCAAATTCTGCATAGGCGTAGCCGGATACCCCGAGAAACATTTTGAGGCGCCCAACCTGCAGACAGACCTGACACATCTAAAAAAGAAGGTAGAGAACGGGGCTGATTATATTATTACACAGATGTTCTTCGATAACCGTAAATTCTTTGACTTTGTGGCGAAATGCCGCGAAATGGGCATAACGGTTCCGATCATTCCAGGGCTTAAACCACTTACCACCAAGAGGCAGCTTACGGTGCTACCCCGTACTTTCCATGTAGACATCCCGGATGATCTGGCCACCGAAGTATTGAAATGCAAAACAGACAAGGAGGTAGAAGAAGCAGGTACGCAGTGGCTGATACAACAGTCAAAAGAACTGAAAGCGTTTGGCGTGCCCGTACTGCACTATTATACCCTGGGCAAACCGAAGGTGATCAAAAAAGTAGTAGAGGCAATAGTATAAAGAAAATGCCAGTACGTAGAAACGTAATGGCATGTACGAATAACTGTCACACTTTTTGTTTTTTTGTCCTATGTCGATATCATTAAGACGGAAAACATAATATCTCCCCCTAAATAAAGAAGCAAAAAAACGTCCCGGCAAATGCCGGGACGTTTTCCTTTTAGTTGTACTATATTTCTATTATGGTTATTTCTTCTTTGTTTTGAACAGGTAACCAACGCTCACACCAAAGTAGTTGTTCTTTGATTTGCCACCATCCGGATCCAGGTTAGTCAGACCCAGGCTGTAGTTTACGCTGAACAGCAGACCATTTTTCAGTTCATAACCAGCCAGGAAGTTAGCACCGGCATCCAGGCGTTTCAGGTGCAGTGTTGCTTCGTCATCTTCGCCGATTTCTTCTGCTTTCCTGCCATCGAACTTAACTTTTCCGTCTTCTTCACCACTAGCCTTAGCTTTTCCGCTTAAGCCAAAGCCCAGGTAAGGACCAGCGCCTACGAAAATGCTACCAGCGCCAGCTTCGTGCTTATACATGAAGTTAACGGGCAGTTCCAGGTAATTCAATGTCAGTTTCTGCTCCGGGAAATTAAATTCAATACCTTCGATAGTCTCGGTGTAAGATGCTGATTTTACTCCTTTCATGATAAAGAGCAGTTGGGGCTGTAAAGAGAAATTCTCAGCCAGGGTGATGTCGGCAATACCACCGGCGTGAAAACCAGAAAGCCTTTTTGAAAGGTCACTAGCGTCTCCGCTTATTCCGGAGTTATTGTAACCAGCTTTAACACCGAAAGATACTTGGGCATAGGTAGACAGGGTTCCTACAAGGGCCAACAATACTAATACTACTTGTTTTTTCATTGTGAAAACTTGTTTTGTTAATTAATCGCCGCAAATATATATCACATATTCAATTTTAATAATTTGTTTATTTTAAATATTCGATTATTTTGAGCAGAAGACGTTTTAAGCAACATATTTATATATGATTAAAAAAACAAAAGTCCTGTCCAAGTAGTTTATGGACAGGACTTTATTAAACTATATTATTACCGTCAGTAATCTTCCCGGTTCAGTAAAACTCCCAGGCTGATACCCAGGTACCTGTTTTTAAGCGTGCTGCTGACCGATCTGTCAATGTCTGTTAACCCAATACTGTAATTGGCTCCCAATACTACCAGGTTGTTGAATTCCAGGCCCAGCATAATATTGGCTCCGGCATCCCAACGCCTCACCTGGGAATTGGTGGAGACAATATTAGTACGGTCGTTGAACCTGATCTCCTGGTGGGTATTTTCAACTACGCTTCCATTATAACGGATAGCCAGGTCGTATTTTCCATTCAGGGCATAACCGGCATAGGGGCCCGCTCCGGTGACCAGCTTCCCGAAAGAGAACGGGATCTTATATACAACGTTCAGCGGCAGCTCCAGATAGTGAAGCCTGATCTCCCTGGCCGATGGCATAAAAACACCTGCCGGGACCGCTGCCGGTGGTTCAAATTGAGCGCCCACTGTATTGTAGCGGAGCAGCGGCTGAATGTAAAGTCCTCCTTTCACCGGCATATTGACCATAAAATCCACATGCCAGCTGTTTAAGCGGGTGGGAGTACCGAGACCATTGTATTTGTAGCCAATGGTTGCATCTTTATAGCGCATATCTGCCAGGGTGTAGCCGCCTCGAAATCCAATACTAATCTGCGCATGTAGGGGTTGTCCGGCTAGGATAGCCAGGAATAGAAGATATGTAAAATTCTTCATGCATCTGTCCTGTTTAGATGAAAAACCTTTTGAAAACCGTTTTTTAAACTTTACTGTCCTTTTTTCCTTGATAGATCAGGGTCTCACAAACGTCTCTTCTTTGCACAGACCACGAAAGTACAAATTATAATAATGAGGTGCTTGTTAACATAAAAAAAACGGCCCTGAAACATTCAGGACCGTTTTGCAGATTTGCATGCGGTTACTGCTTTTACTTGCCACCGAATTTATAACCTACTGAAACACCGAAAGAGGTGTTCTTCCAGGAATAATCCACATTGTTGATCGTCTTTTCACTTACTACATTAACAAGACCCAGGTCAGTATTCAGTCCAAAATAAAGCCCTTGCGGCATTTCATATCCCACCTGGATACCTGCGCCAGCATCGAACCGGTTCAGTTTATAATCTCCGGCTTCATCATCAAAAGCTTTAACTTCTCCTGTGGCAGTACCAATAGTACCCTTTAGCTTACCTCCTACACCATAAGCCAGATACGGGCCCACGCCCAGCACCAGGTTACCGGTACCTACCTGTGGCTTGTACGTGAACAGGATAGGCAGTTGCAGGTAAGATAAATTGGCCTTGAAGCTTGCCAGGGCATTGTTATCCTTGTCTTTACCTCCCTTACCGGCGTATAATAAGCCGGTACCGATAAAGAATTCATCAGCCAGCGGAAGATCAGCCGTAATACCGGCCCTTACGCTGGTCTTCAGGCTACTTGTTTCTTTGTCGCTCCCTTCCTTGTTAGTATAACTGGAGAAGTTAGGGCCGGCTACTATGCCCCATTTAACCTGTCCGAAAGAAATTTCGGCGAACAACATGCCAACGGCGAACAATAGTACTTTTTTCATTTGTAAATGTTTTGCTTGGAAAGGCACCTGCAGGCCCGGTGCTGTCTCCTTTTTTGCTTGCATGGTTTATATAATAGGATGTGGCCTGCGCACATCATGATAAAAGCTATCCCTATATACAAAAGTTGAGGGTCAATTGTTTAGAACAGGTAACCAACAGATATACCAAATACGCGGTTCTTGTTCTTGTTATCGCTGCTGCTTTCTTCGCCTGAATTGATCTTGTTAAAACCAAGACCGTACTGGGCAGAAACCAGGAAATGGGATATTTCCGCACCTACCATTACGTTACCACCCCAGTCAAAACGCCTGTACTTATTCCGTCCCTGGTTAGGGTCATCGTTATTGAACGGGGTATCATCGTCCCATTCTATATCAGACTTACCACTGGTATTAACCACCCCGTTATTGAATTCATACTTGTTTTTACCGCCTACACCAAAGGCAAAATATGGACCAATACCTGCAAAGAGCCTGCAGTCTGAGCTTATCGGGATCTTACCTACAAAATTTAATGGAACCTCAATGTACCTGGGATTGGTTGTATACTTCGAATAAGGGTCTGTTACTGAGGGAGTGCCTTTGTTGCCTGACTCCAGTTTGGCCCCTTTACTGGAATAAAATACTCCCGGCTGAAAAGATAATACGTTCTGGATTAGCGGCATGTCGGCGATTACACCTACATGGTAAGACGGATAGGTCTTATTATTGTCAACAGTCCCATCGTTATTTACTGATATATTAGCCAGGTTGAGGCCACCTTTAACACCTACCCTCACCTGAGATACGGCCGCATATGATACGGCCAGGGCTGCAACGCATAGGATGATTCTCTTGCTCATAATCTAAAGGTTTAGTTCATGAAGAGTAAACCAAAGACTATGCCAATCGCTTTTTTCTCACTTTTATCTTACTGATTACAAACAGGTTACAGTATATCTTATCAGCAAACACGGCAAAAGCGTGTAGGCGGCATTCCCGTCCCGGGCATCATTTTGTTACCGCGGCGGTATCATTCTCCAACCTTTCCAGGAAACCATTCAGTTGTTCCACGCCTAAACGTTTGGCCAGGATCTTCTTTTTTTCGTCCAGCAGATAAACCACAGGAGTGCTGTATACATCGTACAGACGGCGGTAATTGCTTTGCGACTGGGGATCCCAGGCGTGTATCCAGCCGTTTAACTGGTACTTCTTTATAAATTGGAGCCATTCTTCCCGGGTTCCGTCTGTGCGTACCCCGATCATTACTACTCCTTTACGCTGCCAGTTGGCTTTAAATGCAGAATCCAGCTTCGGGACCTCCGTTTTGCAATGGCCACAGGTGGGGTCCCAGAAAACCAATACGGTATACTTTGCCTTTGTGCTGTAGAGTGACAGCGGCCTGGCAGCGGAATCCTGCATTTCCAGCGGAGGGGCTTGTTGTCCTATAAGATTGGGTGCAATTGCATAGGCCCTTGAAATAATCTTATTCTGCTGTTCTGCACTGAGCCAGTAGGCATCGCCGGGCACATAATATTTTTCCACCAGGTGCACAAATACCGCATCCATGCCCATGTACTGTGAGGTTTCATAGTGATAGGTGAGCCACCACAAGGTATATTTAAACATCTCCTTATCGTTGCGGGTCTTCGCCAGCAACTGATCACATTCTATTTTTGCTGAATCGGGATCTAAAGGCACCAGCTGCGTAAAGTATTTCTGCAATTTGCCCTCCAGAATGGGTGTGCGCACCAGTCTGCCGTCGTTCAGGTTTACATCGTCCCAGTAGTGCGTCTTAAAATAGCGGTAAGCAAAGGTAGAATCTGCATCAGCGGGTTTGGGTGGTATTTCCGGCTCTCTCATGGCCCTGAAGATGCTGGTCAGCAGCGATTCAGGATGCTTAGCCATAAAGTCATACCTGTAGTCCTGTATCTTTTTGTTCAAAGCCCCCTGCAGCGGTCTGGCCTTTGCACTGTCTGCCGCGGTTCTGGCAGCCAGCAATCGCTGCATTTCGCTTGATTCAGGGGCCAGGGAGGCCAGGAAACGGTTGTATTCCAGGAAAAGGTTGTTTTCAGGAGAATTTTTATAAACTGTTTTGCCTACCAGGTCGCTGGTGTCTGTCTCTATAGAGAAATGCTGCTTCTGATCCAGCAACATTTCAAAATACCGTTGCTTACCCGGGAAAACCACCAGGTAGATGCCGCCCGGCAGGGCTTCCTTACCTTTCAGCACGGCGGTGCCATCTGCACCGATCATAGCAGAATCGGCGAGGTAAGTGCCCTTACCCATATAATGTGCAAGGAACATCTTTCCACCGGTATATTGCTTGAAGTGTATAGTTAGCTCATAGCCCTGCGCCCACAGCTGCAGGTTGCCAAAGAGAAAGGTTGTGAGAATGAATATAAGTTTACGCATAGGATTAGGATGTGTAAATGTAAAATGATAAACGCAAAATGTGAAATATATGTTATGAGCTGCAAGCCCGAAGTTACAAGCCGTCAGCAGCTAATATATATGGCAAATCTTACAGTTTCTGGCTGATAGCTTATGTCTAATTAACTACCTTTGCATCCGTGAGGAAAAAAAATGTAGTACTGGAAAAAGTACCGGTAAGCGCTTATGCCGCAGAAGGTAAAGCCCTGGCCCGTAAAGATGGCAAAGTGATATTCATTGAAGGCGGCGTGGTACCCGGCGATGTGGTGGATATCAGGCTCAGTAAGAATAAAAAAGACTGGGCTGAAGGCAAGGCCATTCATATCCACTCCTATTCCAGCCAGCGTGTAAAGCCTTTTTGTGAACATTTTGGCACATGCGGCGGCTGTAAATGGCAGATGTTGCCCTACTCCCTTCAGCTGGAATATAAACAGCAGCAGGTGGAAGACCACCTGCGCCGTATAGGCAAGCTGCAGTTCCCTCCTATCGCTTCTATCCTGGGAGGGCAGCACAGCACCCGCTACCGTAACAAGCTGGAATTCACCTTCAGTAACAAGGCCTACCTTACCGATGAAGAAATTGCCCGGGAAGGCACTATTCCCCGCCGCAATGCCCTGGGCTTTCACATTCCCAGGCTGTTTGATAAGGTACTGGACATTCATACCTGCCACCTGCAGGACGAGCCCGTGAACAAGATTCGTAACACTGTCCGCGAATATGCCCTTGCAAACGACCTGTCTTTCTATGACATCCGGGCGCAGCAGGGCTGGCTACGGAACCTGGTAGTACGGATCTGTACCACCGGCGAGGTAATGGTGAACCTGGTGATCAACCATGAGGATGAACCGGCCCGCAAGGCTTTACTGGACCATCTGCTGGCGGCCGTACCAGACATTACCACCATTGTTTATACCATCAATCCTAAGAAGAATGATAGTATATTTGACCTGGAGCCCCGGGTGTATTACGGAAAAGGCTACGTTGAAGAGCAGCTTGAAGAATTCGTCTTTAAAATAGGCCCCAAGTCTTTTTTCCAGACAAATACCTACCAGGGCACGGTACTTTACCAGGTAACAAGGGAGTTTGCCGGACTGACCGGAACAGAAATTGTATATGACCTGTACTGTGGTACCGGCAGCATTGGTATTTTTGTATCCCGCAAAGCCGCCAAAGTGATTGGCATAGAACTGGTCAAAGAGGCGATAGACGATGCGAGGGAAAATGCAGCCCGCAACAAGGTAAACAATGCTACATTCTTTGCAGGCGACGTTGTTGACATCTGTGATGATAACTTCTTCGCACAACATGGCCAGCCAGACGTGGTCATCACAGACCCTCCACGGGCAGGTATGCACGAAAAAGCTGGTTAGTAAGCTGCTTCAGATAGCAGCGCCTAAAATAGTATATGTAAGCTGTAACCCGGCTACGCAAGCCAGAGATCTGGCATTGTTAAGCGAGTTATATTCTGTTACAAAAGTTCAGCCCGTAGATATGTTCCCACATACCCACCATATTGAGAACGTAGTACTGCTGGAGAAAAAAACCATAGCTAAATAAGATACGATGAACGAATTCAGGCCCGGCAGATTTGAAATTCTTCCTATGGTGATCAAAAATCTATTGATCATCAATGGATTGGTATACCTGGCACAAGTAACCCTTGGCCCTATGATAGGCGACTGGGTTACAGATAGATTTGCCCTGCATTACTGGGGTTCAGACCTGTTCCGCCCACACCAGCTCGTCACTCACCTGTTCATGCATGGTTCTTTCGGCCATCTTTTCATGAATATGTTCACCCTCTGGATGTTCGGCAGCACACTTGAAAATGTATGGGGCCCCAAAAGGTTCCTGATATTTTATATTATCTGCGGTATTGGCGCTGCCCTGTGCCACCTGGGAGTGCTTACATACGACAATATTAATCTTACACGTGATGTCGAAGCATTCCTGAGAGATTCTTCGTTCTCTAACTTTGCCCTGCTTGATCGTAAGTTATGACCTGGATTTCGCCAATTTCAGGGTGGATGGTCTTAAGGCAGCATTTGCACAACACCCTGCAGATCCCCAGCTGATCCAGGAGGCAAGGATCTATGTACAAACATATGTTGCCTACTATCGCGATACCGCTACCCTGGGTGCTTCCGGCGCAGTATACGGCATACTGTTCGCCTTTGGCTACCTGTTTCCGAATGCCCTCATCTTTTTGTATTTTTTATTCCCGATCAAAGCAAAATACGTTGTTGGCATGTTGATTGTAACGGAAGTGTTTTTAGGGATACAGAATTCCGCCGGCGATAACGTAGCGCACTTTGCGCACCTGGGCGGCGTGTTAATCAGCTTCATTTTGTTGAAGATCTGGAACAAGAATAACCGGCGGCATTTCTATTAGTCGTAAATTTGTAACAAAGCGATCAGCATGCGTACAGTGGAAAAAGAAAGGATCCCCAGCCTAACTTTGGGAGAGGAAAGAAACATCGTTACCCAGATCCTGGTTGTAAATCTGACAATATTTATTTTGCTGCTGTTCACCAGGGTAATTTATAATATGGAAGGTTATGGTACCGAACGGTTTAACCAGGAGATCCTTTCCTGGGCAAGCCTTCCCGCCAACCCTGCCCGCCTGCTTACCCGTCCCTGGACACTGATTACCGCCATGTTTTCCCATATCAGCTTCTGGCAGGTTTTCAGCAACATGTTATGGCTTTGGTGCTTCGGCTCCCTGCTGCAAAGCCTTGCCGGTCATCAGCGCATCCTCCCGCTGTACCTCTTTGGCGGCATTTGCGGCGCTATCTTTTATGTGATGGGCATGCACGCCATCCCCTCTTTTGAATCTCTGCTGCCGCAGGCTTCCCTGATAGGCGCCGGTGCAAGCGTAATGGCCCTTGCCATAGGCGTTACCACCATCGCCCCCAATTATCGTATCTTCCCGCTACTAGGCGGTGGTATTCCTCTCTGGGTTATTACGCTTGTTTTTGTAGCGTCACATGTCAGTGCGCATATTTTCTCCGCTAACGATAATTCACATACCTATTTCCCTTCCCTGATAGGCGGCGGACTTACGGGTTTTCTCTACATGCTGCAATGGAAAAAAGGAAAAGACTGGGGTGCCGGCTTTAACCGCCTTACCTACAAGGCCAGCCATGTATTTCACCCTACAGAACAGGAACATCCCGATGTTACCATTATCAAGAAAAAGCTCACAGCCTCCGGTGGCAACAACCCTTATCGCAGAGTAGGCAATGTTCCGGAGCAACGGCTCAACGAAATACTGGACAAGATCAACGAACAGGGAATGAATGCCCTTACACCCGAAGAAAAAGAAACCTTGGTCAGGGCCAGCAAACAGGAATAACCCCATCATCTTATCATAAATTCCCCAGCACCATTTGGAAATTGACAAGTGGATAAGTAAATTTATCTTTTGTTAAACACCACAATAACTAAGAACCCCAATCACCGTGAAATTATTGCAAGTACTGCTACCCCGCATTCTGCTCTGCTGCAATTGCCTGTTAATAGCTGCATTGCTAATATCCGTGTGGCTTCCTCACCTCAGCCCGCAGCTATGGTGGCCCAGCGGTTTTGCAGGCCTGCTCTTCCCCGTCTTACTTTGCCTGAACCTGCTATTTATACCGGTCTGGCTCTTATATAAGAAAAACTATTACTGGCTCCCGGTGGCGGCCACCCTGCTGTCGTACAAAGCCATACTGGTCAGCTTCTCCCCGCAGCTGCCCCAGGAGCCGGCCATGGGCCTGCGCCCTCCCTCCCAGTTCACAGTAATGACCTTCAACACCAGCAGTATGGGGGTAAAGGGCTATAAACTGGATAAAGAATTGCATGCCTCCATCATCCATACTTTGAAGGAAGCCAGTCCCGATCTGCTCTGCCTGCAGGAGTTCTACACCAACGATGACCCTAAGCTGACCGATAATATTGCCACCATCCGGCAAAACCTGGGTTATGGGCACTACTATTTTACGTCAGACAAAACCCACTGGGATACCTGGCATTATGGTATCATTCTCTTCTCCCGCTACCCGGTGATTCATACACGCAAAATACCCTGCGGCTACAGTGAAGCTGGCAGCGGCAGTAGTATACTGGAAGCAGATGTGCTGATCAATAATGATACCGTCAGGATCTATTCCGCTCAGCTCCGGTCTTACATGTTCAATCCCACAGAGCTTTCGCAGATCAATGCCATTAAGCGCCTGAATGGCCATCATGCACAGCTGCCGGCAGCCCGGGCCCTTGCTTCCAAGATGCGGCAAACCTTTACCATTCGCGCCCGGCAGGCGCAATTACTGCATGGACTGGCTACAGCAAGCCCTTACCCGGTAATTGTCTGCGGCGATATGAACGATACCCCGGTTTCGTATACCTATTACACCGTAAGCCGCCAATTGCAGGATGCTTTCCTGGAAAAAGGCAGCGGTATCGGCCGTACGCTTTCTTTCCTGTCGCCCACATTACGTATAGACTACATACTGGCGCATAGCCAGTTTAACATTCATGGTTACCGCACATTCACCAACGCTTCTTTTGAACATTTTCCTGTAATGGCGAGTTTCTCCCTCAAAGGGAAGTAAAGGCGAAGGGTATTTAATATTCCCTATCTTTAAACAAAAAAGAGTCAGGTTACAGGTGAGATTCATCAGATTATTCGCGAAAAGTATTCTGCTAACAGTAAATATCGGGGTAGTATTCCTGTTTCTCCTGGCGTGCCTGGCGCCCTGGGTGTCGCCCCAACGCTGGTGGCCTATCAGTTTCATCACCCTCGTATTCCCCTACCTGCTTGTGTTGCTGGTATTGTTTGCCGGCGCCTGGCTCCTGCTTAATATTAAATACAGCCTCATTTCAATCCTTGCCTTGCTAATCGGCTGGAAATCCATCAGCGCATACATTGCTTTTAACTGGCCTTCCGCTGAAAAGCAGTTTACAGCACCGGAGAACAGTATTAATGTAATGAGCTACAATGTAGGCCTGTTTGGCCTATACCGCGAAAAAGACAGCAAATACAACCGGCAGGCTATGTTCGCGCTGATCAAAAAACAGGCGCCTGATATTGCCTGCTTCCAGGATTTCTATACCTCTGAAAAACAACACGATTTCAATAACCGGGAAGATATCTCCAGGGAAATGCAGCTGCCCTACCGTTATTTTTCAAGCGACTTTAACCGCGATGGAATGCAGCACTGGGGCACTATTATATTCTCCCGTTACGCTATCATACAATCAGAAAAGGTAAAATTGTCTCCCGGACCGCTTGGCGAAAGCCTCATCTATGCAGATGTAGTGCGGAAGAAAGATACTTTTCGAATCATTAATATGCACCTGGAATCTTATCGCTTCAATGAAAAAGATTACCGCTCTATAGAAAAGATCAAAAAGCAGGAAGATACCGGCCTTGTTGCCACCAAAGGCATTATGCAGAAGATGAGAGAAGCATTTCAGCGCAGAGGCAGGCAGGCGGATATTGTGGCGGATTTTATTCGTAAAAGTCCTTATCCTGTAGTGGTTTGCGGCGACTTTAACGATACTCCCGCCTCATATACCTATTTTACCATTAAAGGCGGGCTGCAGGATGCTTTCCTGGAAAAGGGCACCGGCATAGGGCGCACTTTTACCGGCTTGGCGCCTACCCTCCGCATAGATTACATTTTACCAGGAAAATCCTTTACAGTAAACAGTTTTCGTAAGATCAACTCAGATCTCAGCGACCATTATCCAGTTATTGCCAATCTCACCCCGGGCGGTCGCTAAGGACTAAGCACTAATTATTATCTTTGCAATCCCGGAAATAAATAAATATGTCAGAATTTAAAATATACAATTCGTTAAATCGCGAAAAGGAAGTATTCACCCCCTTATATCCCGGCCTTGTGGGTATGTATGTCTGCGGGCCTACCGTATCCGGCGAATCCCACCTGGGCCATGCGCGTCCCTATATCACCTTTGATGTATTGTACCGCTACCTGAAATTCCTTGGCTATAAAGTACGTTATGTACGCAATATCACCGATGCCGGGCATTTTGAGGAAGAGGGCCGTGCCGCAGAGGATAAGATATCCAAGGTGGCTCAGCTGGAAAAGCAGGAACCCATGGAGATCGTGCAGAAGTACACCAACCTCTATCACTGGGCAATGCATCAGTTCAACTGCCAGGATCCAAGCATTGAACCAACAGCAACGGGACATATACTGGAACAGATAGAAATGATCAAAAAGATCATGGAAAAGGGTTATGCCTACGAAGTGAACGGCTCTGTTTATTTTGACGTAAGAAAATACGCGGCAACGCACGACTACGGCAGACTGAGCGGCCGGGTGCTGGACGATATGCTGGAAACTACCCGCGAGTTGGAAGGACAGGAAGAAAAACGGAATAAAGTAGACTTTGCCCTTTGGAAGAAAGCGCCACCTGAGCATCTTATGCGTTGGAACAGTCCCTGGGGCGAAGGCTTCCCGGGCTGGCATATTGAATGCTCCGCGATGAGCGGTAAGTACCTTGGCCAGCAGTTCGATATCCACGGCGGCGGGATGGACCTTCAGTTCCCGCATCATGAATGTGAGATAGCGCAAAGTGAAATTGCCCACGGCGAACTCATGGCCCGTTACTGGATGCACAATAACATGATCACCATTAACGGCCGTAAAATGGGCAAGGCCTATAATAATACCATCAAGCTGACAGAGCTCTTTGCTGGCACACATCCCCTGCTGGAAAAGCCTTACAGCCCGATGACCATCCGTTTCTTTGTATTGCAGACCCACTACCGCAGCACGCTGGACTTCTCCAATGAAGCCCTGCAGGCGGCAGAAAAAGGCCTCCAACGCTTATGGGCAGCTTACGAGGTGCTGCAGAAACTGGAATACATCAGTAATGGCAGCCCCCTAAACGAAGAACTGGATAAACAGGTACAGCAATGGTGCCATGAATGCACTGAGTTTATCAACGATGATCTCAACACGGCGAAAGTGCTGGCCAACCTATTTGAACTGGTTCCTGTTATCAACTCATTAAAAGGCGGGCAGATAAAGATGCATGAGATCAGTGAAGATGCTTTCAAAGTCCTGCAGAAAACCTGGCAAACCTTCCTCATAGATATACTGGGCCTGCAACCTGAAATATTGGTAACAGACAATTCGATGCTGGACGGTACACTTCAGCTGCTGATAGATATGCGGAAAGAAGCCAAGCTCCGGAAAGACTACGCCACTTCAGATAAGATACGTAACCAGCTACTGGCCATTGGCATTCAGCTGAAAGATGAGAAAGACGGTAGCGTGAGCTACAGCATTTTATAAAATCACCTGATCCGGGAATCGGTTTAATATGCGCAAACTTTGGATGATCATTACAGGCATGGCTTTATACGCCAGCGCCTGCCAGCCTTCTGCAAAAGAAAAGGCCAGCGATAACACAACAACAAACAATACCGTTTCTAGTGTTAAGGTACCCGCTTTCAGCACAGATACCGCTTATGCCTATACGGAAAAACAGGTAAGCTTCGGACCACGTATACCCAATACGCCGGCACAAAGAAAATGTGCCGACTGGCTCATACAAACACTGAAGCCCCTGGCAGACACTGTGTATGTACAGCACACCACTGTTAACGGTCCTAAAAATACTCCCCTGCCCTGCGTAAATATTGTTGGCGTTTTTAACCCGGCAGCCACACAACGTATACTGGTGCTGGCGCACTGGGATACACGCCCTTACGCAGACCAGGACGCTTTTGACAAGACCAAGGCATTTGATGGAGCCGATGACGGCGCCAGCGGTACTGCCGTGCTGTTGGAGCTGGCCAGGCAATTCCGTCTGCAACGGCCTGGCATCGGTGTAGACCTTCTGCTCACCGATGTAGAAGATTTCGGGGTAAGTGAGGAAGAGAACAGCTACTGCCTGGGCACCCAATACTGGGCCAGGCATCCACATGTACCTGGCTATAAGGCCAACTACGGTATCCTGCTGGATATGGTGGGTGGCCGCAACACACAGTTCTTTATGGAAGCCACTTCCCAGCAATATGCACTGGGCCCCATGAAAGCCCTGTGGGATGTAGCCAACAGGCTGGGATATTCTGATTTCTTCCGGTACGAAGGCAATGGCGCTGCCATTACAGACGATCACGTATACGTAAATACCATCGCTAACATACCTACATTTGATATCATTGCCATGCAGCCTAACGGCAATTTTGCTCCTCACTGGCATACGCAGAACGACAATATGAGTGTGATAGACAAGCGTACGCTACAGGCGGTAGGGCAAACCCTCATGCAGGTAATATATGCGCAACCATTTTGATAACAAAGGGCAGCCTGTAGCTGCCCTTTGTCTTTAAAACTGAATGTTATGCCCAAAGCCACCACTCCATTGTATCATCAGCATCTCAGCAAAGACAAAAAGCTCTTCCGCATCATGGATGGCCCCTTACCGGCCATGCCCGTAAAAAAAGAATACTAACCCCTGCGCCTTATTGGCGCCATTATGAGCCAGCAGTTATCTACCAGGGTGGCAGAAGTAATCTATCAACGCTTTCTGGATCTGTATGGCGGTAAAGAACCTACCGCACAACAAGTGCTGGATACCCCCCGCTCCTCTGTTGCGCGGCATTGGCCTTAGTAATGCCAAAGTGAGCTATGTACACAATGTGGCGCGCTTTACCGTAGAAGAAAAACTGACGGATAAGAAGCTGCACAAAATGGACAACGATGAAGTGATTGCTTATCTGACACAGATAAAAGGCATAGGGCGATGGACGGTTGAAATGTTACTGATGTTCTACCTGGGGCGTGAAGATGTTTTTGCTATTGATGATCTGGGCCTGCAGCAAAGTATGATCAAACTATACCGGCTGGATACGGCTGATAAAAAAGCGCTACGACTGCGCTTGCTGGAGATCTCTGCTAAATGGGCGCCTTACCGCACTTATGCCTGCAGGTATCTCTGGGCCTGGAAGGATATCAAGCCCGTTGCGGGTGATAAACGGTAGGCTGTATTTATACTTATACCTGAGACATTATATAGCTGATCGCATTCCTTGTTTTCTCAAAAGAGAAGATCTTTGCCAGCACACCTTTAAAGTGTTCTTCATCACTTATGTCATAAAAAGTTTCCTCCAATATAGAGTAAAGCTGGAAGGGATACACCTGTATGCTGCCATGTATGATCCATAATAAAGGGAACTGGTAATTACCCAATGCTGGAACTTTGATGATAAATTCGTGTCTCAATCCATTTGCCGTAAGCGTGTCTTTATTTTCAGTGCTGATCAGTGCGGGTGATGTTTTTATATCCACTGTCAGAATGTTATTGCTCATTTTTGACAGATAACTAGCCTGATCCAGTAAAATGTTTTTTGGCAGTGTGATTTTTTTCTCTAAAATATCCTCCGGCCATAGATTGGGAGCTGCTTCACTCATATTTCATGTGTTTTTACAAGTTAAAACAAAACTTTATCGGCAGATGATCCGAGAATCGTCTCGAGTCAATTAAACCGGCCTCTGTCAAAAGGCTGGTTCCTTTTATTTCGGTAACAATATCCAAATATTCATCATCAAAGTAATCTATCAGTCCGGGCCGCATGATTACCTGATCAAACAGGTTCCAATGATAGTTAATAGGTTTTGCCGGACTGTAGTAATGCGTTCCCGACACTTTCCCCTTCCCCAGATCTCCCAGAAAGCCCCACATTGGGTTGTAAAAAAAATCAAACTCTACCCCCTCCACCTTTCTTACCAGCCTTTTGGCTATCACTCTTTCGAACGTGGTATGAAACCCTCCACTTTGTACCAACCCATGCTCAAAGGGATGCATGTTAAAATCGCCAAACACGACAGTTTGCTTATGTCCAACCAAACTTTCTACACTATCAATAAAAGATTTTACACCCAACAAATATGCTGCCTGGTCGTCCCCTGTCCAGTGAAGCTTGCTTGGAAGATGTAAACACAACAAAGTTATGTTATTGTTCAAAACCGGAGAATACAAATATCTGGCCGTCATTCTCCTTGTTTCAGACAATAGCCCCAATAATGAATCTTTAAATTTTGTATATATCTGGATCTTATCGCATGTAATACCGGCACAAAAGTAAAAGGCGTTGGTGTTCCTGTTCAGTTTTCTAAGTACGTCTGCGGGTTTCAGGTTACATTCTGCCAGAAATATAAGATCGATTTCTTGTTCATCTACCAGGTCATACAACAAATCGGCTAGGTCATGGTTATTGAGGTTCCAGAAGCAATAGTTCATCGGCTAATAGGTAATGCGGCTAATAGACCTAATATAAAAAATTAGCCCAATAAATCATAGCGCTATTTCCCTAAAAAAACTCCCCACCCAGAAATGAGCGGGGATTGTTAATTACTAACTAACCCAATGCTTATAACTAAAACAAACTGTAATAAGTTGATTTACTTTGCCCACGTTCTTCTGCAATGCAATATAACTGCGGGCAACACTATTTTCCTGCTTCACTTATTGTTGCTGTTGCTCAGCAATCTTTGCCTTTATCTTGGTTTCAACTTCTGTGGCCACTTCAGGATTGTCTAACAGCAATTGTCTAACAGCATCACGACCCTGACCCAGTTTATTACCATCATAGCTGAACCAGCTGCCACTTTTCTGTATCACGCCATACTCCACGCCCATATCAATGATCTCTCCCATCTTGGAGATACCTTCTCCGAACACGATATCAAACTCTGCCTGGCGGAAGGGAGGCGCTACTTTATTCTTTACTACTTTTACCTTCACCCTGTTACCTACTGCTGTATCACCATCTTTAATCTGTGTCATACGGCGAATATCCAGGCGCACAGAAGCATAGAACTTCAGGGCATTACCACCGGTAGTGGTTTCGGGGTTACCGAACATCACACCTATTTTCTCTCGCAACTGGTTTATGAATATGCAACAGCAATTGGTTTTGGAGATAGTAGCTGTCAGCTTACGTAAGGCCTGTGACATCAGGCGGGCCTGTAAGCCCATCTTACTGTCTCCCATTTCACCCTCCAGTTCTCCTTTGGGCACCAGAGCGGCAACCGAGTCAATCACTACCACATCAACCGCACCGGATAAGATCAGGCGATCTGCTATTTCCAGCGCCTGCTCACCATGGTCTGGCTGAGAGATCAGCAGCGCATCCACATCTACTCCCAATCGTTTAGCATATGTGCTGTCAAACGCGTGCTCCGCATCTATAATTGCGCAGATACCACCCTTTTTCTGGGCTTCCGCAATAGTATGTATAGCAACTGTTGTTTTACCGGATGATTCAGGACCGTATATCTCTATAATCCTGCCTTTGGGGAAACCTCCAATACCCAGCGCAATATCCAGGCCCAATGAGCCGGTTGATATTACCTCCATCGGGTCAGTACCTTTCTCTCCCATCATCATTACGGATCCCTTACCAAAATCTTTCTCGATTTTATCCATGGTAAGGCGGAGCGCCTTCAATTTATCTGCATTGGCTGTAGACATATTAGTAAGTGTTTTTTACAAATTTAATGGTGTGCTAAGTTATGATCTAATTTTTGAAATTCCTAAAAAATTTAGCATTTAATCTTAAATACTAAATACAGTAGCAAATAAACCGCTGCTAGTCAACCGATCTCTGATTCTTTCAATCCGATTATTCACAACTGCCCTACAAAGATGCATCTCCCTTACGCAATGAATATGCGCAGCGAAAAAATAAATTTTAAAGTCTTTAACCTATGACCGCGTAGGCCAGTAATTGGGAAAATATGCCTACCAGCAAACCTGCATAAACATCCGCCGAACTGTGGGCAGATAAGACCATTCGTGCAGTGGCTACCAGCGCGGCCACAAAAACTGTGATCACCAGGGCGATTGTTACATTCATATGCATTCCGAACATCAGGGCCAGCAGAAAGCCGATCACACCGCCCCAGCCCGTGGTATGCATACTGATCTTCACAAAGATGTTGGAAATAAAAGAAATGATCACTGCCAGGAACACGCCCAGGAAAAAGGCATTGAAGAACGCCGGAGCCACCCCCTGTCTTTTAAAGGAGTAGAAGGCCCAGAAGTAATAAACAATAGAGGCAACGTATGGTATAATGCGATCCTGCTGGGAGTGCAGGTAAATAGAGTCTATAAACCGGAGCGCTTTTGCCAGCATTACTGTCAGCAAGGGAAAGAGTACGCTGATCATGATCACCCTGAAATAAAGGGTATCATATGCAAAACGGAGACTGGCCTGTTTAAAATTTACAAAATATTCAGGCAATGCCTGAACCGTCAGGAAGGTAACAATAATTGGTATGAACAATGGATGCAGCAGGTAAGAGATCACCTGCGCTACTGCGCGCAGGGCAGGCGAGAACACCGGCAACGCTTCGCGGTCGCCATTCACATGCAGTACTGTTTCTTTATCCATTTATCTTTATTAAAGTTCTTTTCTTAACCTGGCCACCGGGATGTTCAGTTGTTCCCTGTATTTGGCTACTGTCCGGCGGGCAATATTATAACCCTTGTCCTGCAGCATCTTGGTCAGGTTCTCGTCGCTAAGCGGTTTACGTTTGTTCTCCCCTTCAATAAGGTCTGAGAGTATTTTCTTTACCTCGCGGGTGGATACTTCTTCCCCGCTGTCTGTAGACAAAGATTCGCTGAAGAAGAATTTAAGCTTGAAAGTACCGAATTCCGTCTGCACATATTTGCTGTTGGCCACGCGGCTTACAGTAGATATGTCCAGCTGTGTGATATCTGCAATATCCTTCAGGATCATAGGCTTCATGGTGGTTTCATCCCCTGTCAGGAAAAATTCCCGCTGGTACTCCATGATAGATTCCATTGTAGACAGCAGTGTGTGCTGCCGCTGCTTGATGGCGTCTATAAACCATTTAGCCGCATCTATTTTCTGCTTGATGAACAATACGGCTTCCTTCTGCCGACGGTCTTTCTTATCTCCCCTGTCGTATTCTTTCAGCATCTCGCGGTATCCTTCAGAAATGCGGAGGTCTGGTGCGTTCTTGGAGTTCAGCGTCAGCTCCAGCTTACCGTTATTGTTAAAGATAAAGAAGTCGGGCACCACATAGCTTTCCGCTTTATTGATGGTAGCGTAGTTGCCTCCGGGTTTGGGCGTTAACCGGATGATCTGGTTAATGGCTTCTTTCAGCCCTTCATCACTCAGGTTCAAACCCTTCTGTATCTTTTCGTAATGCTTCTTGGTGAATTCGTCAAAGTAGCTATCCAGTATCTGGTAAGCGGTCTGTACGCCGGGATCATCCTGGGGTTTACGTTTCAGCTGCAGCAGCAGGCATTCTTTCAGGTCTGTACAGCATACGCCCGGCGGATCAAACTCCTGGATCTTTTTGATCAGCAGTTTTATTTCCTCCTCATCTGTGGAGACATTCTGCGAAAATGAAAGATCGTCTACAATGGCGCTTACTTCCCTGCGCAGGTAACCATCATCATCAATGCTGCCTATGATCTGTTCTGCTATGCGTTGCTGACGTTCATCCAGCTCCAGCATTCCCAGCTGGCTCAGTAGGTGCTCATGGAATGAGGTCTCTACCCGTACCGGTATCGTCTTATTCTCGTCCGGATCCGGGTAGTTATCATCACGAAGTCGATAATCGGCTATGTCATCATCACCCTCGTTAACATATTCTGATATGTCTATATTATCGTATTCATTTTCGCTGCCGTCCGGCTCAAAATCCTCTTCCTCCTCACCTTCTGTGGAAGAAGAGGGCAGTAGGTCTTCCTGGGTTTCCTTATTGGGGTCTTCATCGTGCGTCTCATCCTCCCCATATTCCAGTGCAGGGTTTTCCTCCAGCTCTTCCTTGATACGTTCTTCCAGGTTGGCAGTAGGCACCTGCAGCAATTTCATGAGCTGAATTTGCTGAGGCGATAGTTTCTGCAATAATTTTTGCTGTTGTGTCTGCTTTAACATAAATCTACTCCCTCTTGAGAACAAAAGTAATAACAATACAATATAAGTAACGACTTAAAGCGCCTACACCATTTTCATTTAACAATTGCCTAATAAGTCTCCGGTGGCTACAGTTTGCTTCTTTATCCCTGGTTCATACCGAGGTCCAACTCCAGCTGTTCAGGCAATAACCGGAACGATTTGCGGTGATAGGGGGTTTCACCGTGTTCACGGATGGCGTTACGGTGTTGGAGTGTTGGATATCCTTTGTTTTCGCTCCAGCCAAAATGCGGGTACTCATCATGCAGGCGTTGCATATATGCATCCCGGTAAGTTTTAGCCAGTATGGAGGCCGCCGCAATAGAGGCATATGTTCCGTCGCCCTGAATAATACAGGCATGCGGCACTTTTCCATAGGGTGTAAAGCGATTACCATCCACCAGTATAAAACCCGGCTGACAGGTAAGCTGTTCCAATGCCAGGTGCATGGCCCGGAAAGAGGCCTGCAGTATGTTAATACGATCTATTTCAATATTGTCCACACTAGCCACCGCATAACAAACCGCCTCTTTCTCGATGATATACCGCAACTGTTCGCGCTCTGCAGGTTTCAGTTGCTTGGAATCATTCAGCAACGGGTGCCGGAACCGTTTCGGTAATATCACTGCCGCCGCAAACACGGGTCCGGCCAGGCATCCGCGGCCTGCTTCATCACAACCTGCCTCCGGCTCTATATGTTGATGATAAGATAGTAGCAAACCATTAAAATTGATACCGGTAAAGTTATAAAACTATTTTGTGCCGCAATAATTTTACTGGAACAGCTCCTTAAAGTCCTTTTTTGAACGCCGTCCATTCTTTGTCCGATTTCTTTAATAATGTATCAATTTTTAGTTGGGTACTATCCCAGGTGGCTGCACTTGCCCCCTTCAGATCTTCCAGCTTTCTGTTGATATCGTTCCGCAATCCGGTTAGTTTCCTACGCGCCTGCACCGCCCTCCCGGTACTGTCGTCCCGTAATGCCTCTATCTTCTGGTCAATTTCCCTGCGGCGCTCCTCCAGGTCATTTGCCACTTTCTCTTTTTGTTCAGATAAATAGCCGGCGGCGGCATCCGCCGTCTCTTTCAGATCCTGCTGAATCTTTTCCAGGCCAGCCTTTACCTCCTCCCTTTTCTCTTCCCGGGTACTATTTTCCCGGCAGGCTAAAAAGGTCATTAATACTAATCCTGTCAGTAGTTTATTCATCTTCTGCATTTCAATTAACCAGAAACAGATAGCCCTCCCCGCATGCGGGGACAACAATTTTCACCCTATCAAAAGACGTTCCACTTTTTTCGTTCCGCTGAATGGCTTTCTGTCATATGCCCAAAATAACTATGTGATGGCGGGCTTCGTATACTGTTTTATCAAAAAAAAAGTTAGGTTTGGAGTCCTTTTACAAAATCGACACGCTTATATGAAGAGAGGTTTATTGATCTTTTTCCTCCTGCTTACTATCCAATGGGCCAGGGCAGATGAAGGTATGTGGCTGCCCTATTTACTGGGACAGCAGGTTTACAACGACATGGTTAAAAAAGGCCTGAAGCTCACCAAAGAACAGTTATACAGTATTAATAAGGCATCCGTAAAAGACGCCATCATTATTTTTGGCGGGGGGCTGTACGGGTGAGATCGTAAGCAACCAGGGTCTGATCTTTACTAATCACCATTGCGGCTATGATGCCATTGCCAGCGCCAGCTCGGTTACACACAATTACCTGAAAAACGGCTTCTACGCCCAGAATATGCAACAGGAGATCCCCGCTGCTAAACTTTCTGTACAATTCCTGGTAAAGGTGGAAGATGTGACCAAACAGGTAACAGATACCCTGCAGGACCTCACAGGTCAGGAAAGGGTACAGGCGCAACAGCAGGTATTTGCACAGATCATCGCCAAAGCCACCGAGGGCACTGGTTATGAGGGCAGAATACTGCCTATGTTCAAAGGCAATCAGTATCTGCTGTTCATATATGAGCGCTATAAAGACATCAGGCTGGTGGCCGCCCCTCCTGAAAGTGTAGGCAAATTTGGCGGAGATACTGATAACTGGGAATGGCCCCGCCATACAGGCGACTTTTCTGTTTTCAGGGTGTATGCCGACAAGAACGGCAAACCGGCGGAGTATGCTGCTTCCAACGTGCCGTTAAAACCTAAATACTTCCTGCCCATCTCCCTGAAAGGTGTAAAAGAAAATGATTACGCCATGATCTTTGGCTACCCGGGCGGTACCAACCGCTACGAAACATCTTTCGGTGTAAAACTGAAAGAAGAAGTGGAAAACCCTGCCATTGTGAGCCTGCGCGACATCCGCCTGAAGTTTATGTTTGAACGGATGAAAAAAGATCCGGCCATCAAACTGAAGCTGTCTTCCTCTTACGCCCGTATCGCCAACTACTGGAAATTCTTTGACGGTGAGACCAAACAACTCTTAAAGTACAAAGTACTGGAAGAGAAGCAGGAACATGAAGCGACCTTTGAAAAATGGGCCCAGGGCAAACCTGCATACCAGTCTGTTCTGAAAGACTATGCCCAGATCTATAAGGAATGGTCTCCCTATACCAAGCATCGGATTTACATTCATGAAGGCATCCTGGGCTCTCCACTGGCCGCTTTTGCCGCCAGCCTGCAGGCGGTTGAGAAGGCCCTTACACAATCCGGCACAGCGCCTGATGCAATACGAAAGAGCCTTGAGGCTGCGGATAAAGCCCGCAACGCTTTCCTGGCAGAAGAAGATAAACCTAGCGACCAGAAAATACTGGCTGCCATTTGCCGCAGGTTCTATACTGATATTCCGCCGGCACAACATCCCATCGGGTTCTACGATGCTGTAAAGGCCAAATTCGGTAACCTGGATGATGATAACACCTACCGCCTCTGGTCTGCCGCCATCATGAACGGTACTATTATTTTTAAGGATGAAAAGTGGAAGGAGTTCATGGCCCATCCTGATGCAGTGACCCTGCAAACAGACCCGGCTTTTGCCTTTGCCAGCAATTTTACAAAGAACTACGCCGGTAAGTACCTGCCGCTGTATAACCAGTTCTTGCTTAATAATAATGATCTGGACCGCATCTACCTGAAAGGCCTGATGGAAATGGAACCGGCCAAAAAATGGTATCCGGACGCTAATTTCTCCATGCGCCTTAGCTATGGACAGGTAAAGTCTTATAGCCCGCGTGACGGCATGGACTATGATTACGTGTGTACCATGAAAGGCGTAATGGAAAAATACCAGCCGGGCGACTATGAGTTTGATCTGCCTGAGAAATACATTGAGCTGTATAAAAAGAAAGACTTTGGCCAGTACAAAGATATTAAACGTAACGACCTGGTAGTGTGCTTTATCACCACCAATGATATTACAGGCGGCAACTCAGGTTCTCCCGTACTGAATGGCAACGGTGAACTGATCGGCCTTGCCTTTGATGGCAACTATGAAGCATTGAGCCATAAGATCCAGTTTGACCAGGCATATAACCGAACTATTTGCGTAGACATCCGTTACGTGCTCTGGTGCATAGACAAACTGGGAGGCGCCTCCAACATTATCAACGAACTGAAGATTATTAAGTAGGTTGTAACCTGCACAATAAAAAGCCCCCTGGTCACCAATAACCAGGGGGCTTTTTATTGCTGCGTACTTATACGTAATTATTAAAGTCAAGGGTTACTACGCATATCCATTTCGTAGCGGCACATTAGTTTTGCATTCGTTTCAATCACCCCAAAAAATTAAAGTGTATGAAAGGTAGAGTAGTGATGGCCATAATGGCCACGATGTTGTGCTGGTTGTGCAGTTGCCATGTTAATCCCCAGCCTGATCAAATGACCGTAACAGTTATACCCCATGGCACAACCAGCACTTTTTTAGCCATTAGTGGCAAAGGCTTCAGCCCCAGCGCAGCTGAGAACCGTGTAAGCATCGGAAGTACGGAAGTAAGCGTTGTTAGCGCCAGTACTCACCGGCTGATCGTAAAGGTTCCCGGGCACCTGAAAGGCACCGTTCCCGTAACCGTAAAAGTGAAGGAACAGTCTTCCAATGTAGCATACCTGCGTTACCCCTCCAGCGGGGCCCTGGCAGATGCTGTAAGACCTTAAAAAAGTGAACAACAGCAAGAGGCTGTATCGTACTCTCGATGCAGCCTTTTTCTTTCAGGAAGGGTTGGTATTATTTACTGCCTTTCCGGGTCCTTCGGCACTTCTGATACCGCGGTAATAGAATTGCTGCTTTACGATCCTTCCGTTTTCCCAATGCTGCACAAAAGCCTCTTTCAAAAAGCGAAGGCCGCCGGTTTTATGGTAAAAGGTGATCATCATCTCTCCCATTACCACCTGGTGCTCTTCATCCACCACAAGGGTCGGAATACGGAAGATCAGTTCATTCACCTTTTCAAGGCTCTGCTTTTCCAGCTCCAGCAGGCGTTGTTTGCCTATAATGGTTTCCTCATCATTCTCCAGCTGATAAATGTCGTCATCATAGAACCGTTCGATCACGGCTATGGTATTGCCTTGTTCAAGCAGTTGTTTATATTGATCGGCCAGTTCGCGTAACATAAGAAGATTTTATGGTGCCGCCTGTGTAGATGCAGCCGGCTTATCCTGCATACCAAGCATGAGCACTACTTTCCCGCTATCATACAGGTTCAGCGTCTGATCTGCTATATCAAAAGTGTAACTATGATCGCTTAACAGGCGCAGGAAAGTGCTTTCGCGCTCATTGGCAGTATCATCCAGGCAGGCCATGCGAGTGCTGATTACCTGTTTGAACTGTATCTGCACGCTGTCTGCCTCATAATTGCCGCCTACCCGGTTACAGCCGCCATGGCCGCTGAAGCGTTTCTGTACAGTATCAAACTCCAGCCAGATGGGAGACTGAGTGAGTGTTGTACCATTCAGTTGTATCAGATTCCACCTTTTCTTTGCAATGAATGTCCAGGGATCAGGTCTGTCAGCGCCTGCCTGTTCCGTGACTTCGGGCTGCTTTTCGTTTGTGGTTTTACCCTGGCGGTTACAGGTGTTAGCCAGTAGCACTACGGTTGTTGCTGTCAGTATCAGTTTTGTGATCATACAGGTGGTTTTTCTTTGTAGATAAACATGTAATAAAGCACAAAAATTAAGCCTTCTTTATCCGGCTCAGCACCTCCTTGTAATAGGCCAGCTTGGTTTTGGCGCTGATGCTGACTATCTGCACATCATTGGCCGTCAGCATATCCAGCTTAAAGCCAGATGCTTTTACAAACTCCGCAGGAATATAATAGTACAGCTTATTGGGCACCTGTATGGTGTTATGCTGAAACTTCTGTCTTGCACGATAGGTCAGCAGCCACCACAGATCCGTTTCCACAAAATCCAGTGAAAGTCCGAATATATGGATATCCTTTGTAAAGAAGAGATCCAGCCAGGAATGTTCTTTCAGGGGCCCTTGCCTAAGCCGTCTTAACAAAGGTAGCTTAGGCGCGTATTTGGTGGTATAGGTGGTGCCAGACACCACATAATTGCGCATCTGCTGCAGCTGACCACCATAATGTTCAAAACCGAGGTTGATGCTCATAGGGTTCTGGCAGTCTCCGTGAATATGCCAGAAATGGGTCCCGTTCTGTGTATAGCGCCTGAAAATACTGAAAGACCGCTCTGATACCAGGCTGCTGCGCTGTGCGGGCGCACCTCCCTCCAGCGTATATTCGTAATTAGTGGTCAGTATATGTTCCGGTTGCAGGTTGCGTATCAGGCTATGCAGTTCATTGGGTGCAATGGCCGCTACCTTTGAGGCGATAAATGCTTTCAGCTCTTTCTCCCTGATATGAGACTGGCGGATAGCTGTCAGGAATATTTCTTCATATAGCAGTGGAAATGGCTTTTTATCATCCAGCTGTACACATTCGGTATTGCAAAATCTCAGTATTTCCTGCAGCAGGTCTTTCCAGCTCTGCCCCCTGGAAATATTATTGATGTCGTTGCCTACGAGTAAAATGGGGTGTTGCATAGGTCATGGATTTATACTGACTTGAAATTACTCGTTTTCATTGCAGGGTATTTGCGTTCAGGCCTTTATTACCCGAAAGGTAAGATTAATTCTCGAAGGCAGGGGGCGGGAGGTTTTAGGCACCTGGTGCTGCCAGTAATGCTGTATTGTGCCTTTCATGATCAATAAGGACCCATGCTGCAGCTCCAGCTCATATTTCAGGCGGTGATCGCTTTTGTAGCGCAGCATAAAGCGGCGGGTGGCGCCCAGGTTCACAGAAGCGATCAGGGGGTTAAGGCCCAGCTCAGGCTCATCATCGGCATGCCAGCCCATAGCGTCTTTACCATCACGGTACAGGTTCAGCAGCACGCTGTTAAATTGAACACCTGCTACCGGCTCAATACGTTGCCTGATCTCCGGCAAAGGCGGCGTCCAGGGTTGGGGACTGTAAGTTTTGCCCGAAAAAGCATAGGTACTCCCGGCATCTCCATGCCAGGCCATCAGCCGGGGAAACAACACCTGCTTACCGTACATGTTCATGGATTCCTGTTTCCAGTCAATCTTTTTCAACAATTGCTGTAATAAACGGTCAGCTTCCGGGATTGTAAAAAAATGCGGGTAATATTCCAGCGCACCATCTTTCAACAGTACCTTATGAGGAGCATCGTCTTCCGGAAATACAAACAGTTGCTGGTTCATTCAACAAAAGTAGGGGGAAAACCTAATAACAAATTCCAGATTCCAAAATTCAAATACCAAATTCCAGAACCAGATGGCAAAAAAAATCCCAGATTCCGTGTGAAGAATCTGGGATTTAAATATTGGAATTTGGTATTTTATTACCCTACCTGCTCTGTCTTCATTGATTTCTGCTGACGCTTTCTTTCTTCTTCATCCAGTATGGTTTTACGCATACGGATAAAATTGGGCGTTACTTCGATACACTCATCATGCTGGATGTATTCCATACATTCTTCGAGTGTCATCTGTATTTTAGGCGCAATGCTGGTGGCAGCATCGCTACCGCTTGCTCGCATGTTGGTCAGCTTTTTACCTTCATTGGGATTCACTACCAGATCGCCGGGCTTGTTGTTCTCACCGATGATCATGCCTTTATATACCTCTTCTCCCGGATCAACAAAGAAAGAGCCCCTGTCCTGCAGCTTATCCAGTGAATAACCGGTAGTGGTACCGGCTTCCTTGGCAATCAGCACACCGTTGTTACGGCCGGGGATAGGTCCTTTCCAGGGTTTGTAGTCATTGAAGCGATGTGCCATTACAGCTTCTCCTGCAGTTGAGGTCAGCATCTGCGTACGCAAGCCGATCAAACCACGGGAAGGAATTTCAAACTCCAGGTGCTGCATGTCGCCTTTGGTTTCCATGATCTGCATCTCACCTTTACGGCGTGTTACCAGGTCGATCACCTTACTGGCAAACTCCTGGGGAACGTCTACCACCAGGGTTTCATAAGGTTCATGCTTTTTACCGTCAATGGTTTTCACAATTACCTGGGGCTGTCCAACGGTCAGCTCATAACCTTCACGGCGCATGGTTTCAATCAATACGCCCAGGTGCAATATGCCGCGGCCATATACCATGAAGCTATCGGCGCTGTCTGTATCAACAACACGGAGCGCCAGGTTCTTTTCAGTTTCTTTTATCAGGCGGTCGCGCAGGTGACGGCTGGTTACGAACTTACCATCCTTACCGAAGAAAGGAGAGTTGTTGATACCGAACATCATGTTCATGGTAGGCTCGTCTACGCTGATCACCGGCAGCGCTTCAGGGTTTTCAAAGTCGGCAATGGTATCGCCGATGTTGAAGTCTTCCACGCCTACTACCGCGCAGATATCGCCAGCTACTACTTCTGATACTTTCTTCTTACCCAGTGCTTCAAATATGTACAGCTCTCTTACACGTCCTTTTTTCACGCCGTCTGCCTGTACCAATGTAAAAGGCTGGTTTTCCTTAATGCTGCCCCTGGTTACTTTACCTACGGCAATACGGCCCAGGAAAGAGGAGTAATCCAGTGAGGTGATCTGCAGCTGCAGGTTACCTTCAGATACTTTAGGTTCGGGCACATATTTCAGGATACCATCCAGCAGGGGGGTAATATCTTCACATTGTGTCAGGGAATCGTTGAACCAGCCATTCTTACCGGAACCGTAGAAGGTGGGGAAGTTCAGCTGTTCTTCGGTAGCGTCCAGGTTAAAGAACAGTTCGAAAACTGCATCATGAACTTCATCGGGACGGCAGTTGGGCTTATCCACTTTATTGATAACCACGATGGGCTTCAGGTTCAGTTGCAGCGCTTTCTGCAGCACGAAACGGGTTTGCGGCATCGGCCCTTCAAAGGCGTCAACCAGCAGGATAACACCGTCTGCCATTTTCAGTACGCGCTCTACTTCTCCGCCAAAGTCGGCGTGGCCCGGGGTGTCGATCACATTGATCTTCACACCTTTGTACTCCACAGATGCGTTCTTACTGAAAATGGTGATACCACGTTCCCTTTCCAGGTCGTTACTATCCATGATCAGATCGCCGGTTTCCTGGTTAGCCCGGAAAACGTTGGTCTGATGAAGGATTTTGTCTACCAGGGTGGTCTTACCGTGGTCTACGTGAGCAATAATAGCTATGTTACGAATATTCATATATACAATTCAGATGTCAAGCTTGCAGCGTCAGCATTTTCTGACCGCACAAAAGAAGGCGCAAAGGTACGAAAAGACTGCGAAAAATCAGGGAAATGAATTTAAATTAGTATGAACATTGGTGGCACGGAACAAATATGCTGACTCTCAGCCGGTTATAGCTGCACTGCCGGGACTGCCGCTATAAATTGTCTGTCTGACGAAGGTTTACTAAAACTTCACTAAGCTTACACTAAGATTGCAGGAGGGTCTGACGAAGGTGTAACGAAGATGGGACGAGGACTCCATGAGGAAATCACGAAGGTACCAGGAGGAAAACATGAGGAGTACACCGCGCTTTTGCCAACACCGGGCATTACTTTTGCGCTGCAAAAACCCGGTATCTCAAAAAATCCACTGCCATGATGTCCAGATTGCTGCAAAGAAAACGCCTGCTTTTCATATTACCGGCCATTCTTTCGACTGCTTTCGTGAAAGCCCAGCCCATCCCTCCCCAGGATTCCGTGCTCTCCGGCTTCCGGTATGCCTACCCAGTGCATTCTATTTCCCTGAACATCCAGGGCCAGGCATTAAAGATGGCCTATATGGACGTACCCGCCCAACGGCCCAACGGGAAAACCGTCATGCTGCTGCACGGCAAGAATTTTTGCGGCGCCTACTGGGACAGCACCGCTGCTGATCTGAGCCGCAACGGTTACCGGGTGATCATCCCCGACCAGATCGGTTTCGGAAAATCATCCAAACCCAGACAACTGCAATACAGTTTCCAGCTGCTGGCGCAGAATACAAAGGCAATACTGGACAGCCTGCAGATCACCAGCACCGCTGTACTGGGTCATTCAATGGGCGGTATGCTGGCCGTTCGCTTTGCGCTGATGTACCCTGACATTACAGAAAAACTGATCCTGGAAAACCCGATAGGGCTGGAAGACTGGAAAGTGAAAGTGCCTTATCAATCTATTGACAAATGGTGCCAGTCAGAGCTGCAGCAGAATTACGATAAGATCAGAAAATATCAGATGGAGAACTACTACGCCGGGAAGTGGAGCCCTGCATACGACAAATGGGCACAATTACTTGCCAGCTGGACCAAAGGTCCGGACTACCCCCTGATAGCCTGGAATGCCGCCCTTACGTATGATATGATCTTTACACAGCCGGTGTACTACGAATTTGAACAGATCCAGGCCCCTACCCTGCTGATCATCGGACAACGCGACCGTACTGCTCTTGGGAAAGCGGCCGCTCCCGAAGCCCTTCGTAAAACTTTAGGCAACTATCCTGAACTGGGTAAACGTGCCGCCCGGAGAATACCACATGCCAGGCTTGTACCGCTTGAAGGGGTGGGTCATCTTCCCCATATAGAGGCTTATCCGCGCTTTATTAGCGCTTTGCTGAACTTCCTGAAGCAGGATTAGTCATTCGCATTAAACGGAGAATATAGTCAAATCCGGCCTGGTTACCGGGGTTGTTCACCGCACCGGCAATATCCATCTTTTCCCGGGAGGTAAGGTGCCAGCTAAGCGCCGCCGCCTTATCTTCCCGCTGGGGAACATACTGGAAAATAACCCGGTGAAACTTACCCGGGAAATAGCCTTCTATGTAATTCACCTGGTTATCCTGCTCAAAATCCTGCATGGCGCTCCAGTGCTGCTGCATGGTGAACAGCGGTTCAAAGACCAGGTCTCCCAGGTCTTTTTGTTTTTTGATAGGCTGGATATCATTCTTACGGGTGTCGCGCACCTGTATGTACACAATGCCGCTGGTATTTTCGTTGATCCAGTGCCGGAAATTATAGAGAAAACGCAGGGTGGTTTCCTGTCCGAAATTGTCGCGGATACCGGCGTCCATTACATCCACAATGGGATTGCTGGGCAGGAAGACGTTTGGCAGTACATAGGGAAAAGTGGCACACATGCGGATGGCGCTGCTGATCTGCAAATCCAGCGCTTGCTGTGACGCAAAGTACTGTCCAAAATCTACGGCGTCCACATCGCGCAGGGGCCGGGTTGGATGCAGGTATTCCGGCGCACACAGATAGCTGATCGGCTGCGGCGAGATCATCAGGCGGCGGCCATCTGCATTAATGGTGGCATTCCAGATCAGCATGGGGATCAGGGCCTGCTGCTCCGGTTCGCGGTAGTCTTTCAGTGTTTTCTGCAGCACATGATCTGTATTCTCGTTCAGTTGTTTTTCAAAGTAATATCCCCGGTCTTTTCCATAATGGTTCTCCCCAATGTGGAACTCTCTGAAAGGCGTGATAAAATCATTCACGGCCATAGCAGAAAAAACAGAGTTGAGCAGGTCCCGTGAGATACGCTCGGTATAAACGCTGTCGTAGATATTGATGGCTTCGCCCTGCTGTTTCCGGTAATACAGCTCCCGGTAATAGGATGCGCCAATCATGCCGCCGGAGGCCCCCGGTCATTAACATGGTATGCTTCATCAGCTCGCCGTTCATCATCGCATCCAGGTGTTGTAGTACGTTCATGCTCCAGGTGGCGGACCGCACGCCGCCTCCGCTGAAATTCATTACCACCAGTTTGGGCTTGTGCCCGCGGGGAAACCTGGATTTCCACCGCTCCAGGATCTGCAGGGTATGTTCCCGGTCTTTCTGCGCCAGTTCTGCTGAAAAGAACTGCTGTAAGGATGCTACGTTATATTCCGGCCGTTGTTTTTTCTGATGATAGTTAAGCCCGTAAGCTTTATTGCGGTTGTCGATCAGGTTATTTACCGTCATCCAGTTCAGGAGGAACATCATCACCAGCAAAGCCGGGATGGCCCAGGTTTGCAACAGGTAGGCATAGGCGCCGGCCACTCCTATCAGGAAAGCAAAGAACACCATTACGCTGGCGCCCGCCGGGATGCGGCAAACGTTGTAATCCATCAGGAAGGCCAGGATCACCAGGAACACCAACGCGGCGCCCACCGTGATCATAGATGCAAAGTGGTGCTGCTTCAGGATGCTGTCCAGGTAATGCTTGTTATAGTGATCCACATTTCGGGCCCGGCGTATCATGAACGGCGAAGAAAAATAATTGTGTACCGGCAGAGCATTTTCATCGCGCTCCTGGGTGGGTTTCAGCACCATACGCAAAAAGTTGCGGGGACTGCCAAACTTTCGCTCCAGGCGACGGCTGATGTTTTTATCTGCGTTAAAAAAGTAGAAGAAGGAAAAAAAGATCACGAACAGCAGGCCGCAGATAAACCCTTCTGCCAATAAAAGTATTTCCGGTACGGTGCTCAGTTGCTGGTACCGCTGGTATTCCCAGCCGCGGATCAGCACGCATATCACGAAGGTGAGGGGAATCAGGGAGTTGTTCAGGCAATACCTGAAAAATGGCTGAGAAGTGGTAGCCAGGAATTTAAAGCGCCCCGTATGCAGTATAAAAGTGGTAATATTCCAGCTCATGGTAAAGAACCCAGTGGCCAGGCCCAGTATAGTGGTGCTGTAAAAATTCACTTTCCCCAGGTACTCCGGCGCCAGGAACAGGGCGTCGCCACCGAACACTTTGGCAAAGCCCCCGTTAATGGTGCTGAAAAGTATAGCCCAGAATATGAGCAACACCTGGTACTTACGGAAATGTAACAGCAGGAGCTGGATAGGGAAAGAATAGTAAATTTTTACCAGCAGTAATTTCACTTTCACGTGCAAGATAGTTTGTGCCGGAGGGATGACGGCATCCAACGGGCAATTACTGATAAACTTACGAAAAATAGTCGTAAGTTATCAGCCTGCTATCTTAGCGGTGGCAGGGGCTTTTCCGTTACTTAAAAACAACGTCCACACCAGCGCCAGCAAGAGCAGCATGCCGGTAAACTGGTGCAGAATAGCCATCAGCATGGGTATTTTTACCTGGCTGTTCATCACGGTGAGCACTCCCAGTAATACCTGCAACAGCACCAGCAGTAATGGCAGGTAGCGGATACGGTGCAAACGGCAGAATACCGGCGTCTGGGCGGCTTTCCACCACCATATGGCTACCAGTATACTGATCAGGTAAGCCAGTCCGCGGTGAATGAACTGTATGGTGATCTGGTTATGAACGATATCTGTAAAAAATCCTCCCTGGCGAAACATTCCGGCCGGCCACCACATACCGTTGATATCCGGCCAGGTACTTGCGGCCAGTGCCGCGTGCAGGCCCGCCATAAAAGCACCGTATACCAGCTGCAGCGTTAAAAGTACCAGCAGCCAGATATTCAGTTTACGCAGCGATGGTGTATAAACCAGGTCTTTAGCCGGCGTACTTATTTTAAGCGCAAACCACAACACATAGCAGAGCAACAGCAGGGCCGCAATAAAGTGTACGGCCAAACGTATATGGCTCACATACAGGTTCTCTTCATTCAGGCCGCTCTTTACCATGATCCAGCCGATGGCGCCCTGCAATGCACCCAGCAGAAAGAGGATCAGCATAGGCTGTACCATAGACCGTCCTATCTTCTGTTTGGCCACGAAATAAATAAATGGCAGTGCAAATACAAGTCCCATCAGGCGGGCCCAGTCGCGGTGCAGCCACTCCCAGAAATAAATGGACTTAAAATCGGCCAGTGTAAAATGGCTGTTCACATATTTGAACTGTGCTATCTCCTTGTATTTGTCAAAAGCAGCCTGCCAGGCCTGTTCTGTCATAGGGGGCAATGCACCAAGGATAGGCTGCCATTCAGTAATAGAAAGGCCGGAACCGGTGAGCCTGGTAATACCCCCCAATAATACCTGTATGATGACCATCCCCACGCCTGTAAAAAGCCAGATGGCTACAGGACGGTGCTGCTGCAATGCGTTTTTTTCCATAACCGCTGCAAAATTAGGGAAGTTTACAATTGGTAGCGTGCTGTTCAGACTGAGTCTTATCATCAAAAATCCGGAATTGTTTCATTAAATTTCAGCCTCAGTGCATAAATGCTATGCTCCCACCGGGAAAAATGATCATACGCCTGCTGTTACAGCTGTCTGTTTACCTGCGCATCTTTATTGTATTTGCGGCCGCTATTGTGTTGCTGTTGCTGGCAGCCTGGTGTTTCTGGTGGTTACCCCAGGGAACAGACATGATCCTGAAGGCTACTGAAACCCGCTGGAGTGGAATTGTTCTGCTGCTGATGCTTTTTTTCTGGGCCTATGTGAACTGGTATTCCGGCCGCATACTGGCATTCAGGAAGAACCAGCGCTTTAACTGGTTCCCCGTAGGATGGGAACCGGTGTTCCTGAAACACCTGCCCGGCCTCCTGGGCTTCCTTTGTTTTACCGTGGTAGGCTTGGCCATTCTGCAGGCCCCCTCTGGTATTGGTAAACGGCCAGGGGCACTGCTGCCGGTCATCACGCTGCTGCATATCGCACTGTATGCATCCGCATCGCAGCTGATGAAGGTATGGGGCAACCGGCTGGCAGCGCGCAACCAGCTGCTACAGGTATGTACATGGCTACTGGTATCTGTGTTTGGCGCAATATTGCTTTGCGGATGGATCAATACCCCTTCTTCGCTTGTAACGGGCATCTGCTGGATGCAGTATGCCTGCCTCTTCCTGATAAATAACCGCGCCAAACTTAACCTGCTGAATACGAGATGGCTGCGATCACCCTTCTTTACACGCTTCCTCGAAAAAGTGTGGAACGACGCCGGCAGTGCACAAACACGCAGACCGGAAGAAGCCCTGCTCTTCGCTATCTTTAACGGCATCAGCCTGATAGCAGCCATCTGTTATTTCACCGCTATTTTTTATCTGCCGTTTGCCAACAGCATTGGCAGCTTCTCGTTTGCGCTGCTGGGATTGGGTGTGTTACTGGGTTTTGCCAATATCATATCCCTGCTTTCTATATTGTCCGGTATCAACTTTACCGTGGTATATATTGTACTGGTGGTAATAATCGGTTATTTGTTTGAACCACACAACGTACGCATTTACAAGCACCGTAACAGTACCGAAAAAGTGTTTGACGAACGCCAGCACCTGGAAGAGTTTTTTGTGCAATGGCTGCAGCAGCGGGAAACAGAAATCCGGCGGGACAGTATCTATCCAGTTTTCTTTGTATTGGCGGATGGCGGTGCTTCCCGCTCCGGCTACTGGACGGCAGCCGTGCTTACCCGCCTGGAAGAAGCATCTGACAGGCGTTTTTCCAGGCATCTGCTCTGCCTTTCTGGGGAATCAGGTGGCAGCATGGGCAACAGTGCATTCTTTTGCCTGCTGCAGCAGCGCGACAGTATCTACCAGACGGGACATACGCTTCAGCAGGAAGCAAAGGAATACCTTAAAAGTGATTTCCTGACCTATACCCTGGCCCGTATGATGGGGCCCGATATGTTCCGGCCGGTATTCCCCTTTCCCTTCATTTATGACCGCGCAGCAGCACTGGAGTATGCAACAGAGCATGCAGCACCGGATTCCATTATCATTGGCCGATCTTTCATGCAGTTGATGTCAGGCCTGATTGCACGACGCGGAGATAGCGCCTACAAGCTGCCGATCTTACACCTGAACACCACGCGCATGCAGGACGGTGCACCGGGACTGGTAAGCAATATCATCATAGACTCTACCATCTTTGGTAAAAGGATAGATGTGCTGGACCTGCTGGAACCCGGACAGGATATCCGTTTAAGCACAGCCGTTATATTAGGTGCACGCTTTCCTTACATAAACCCTGCAGGCCGCATTGGAAATAATTACTTTGTAGACGGCGGCTATTTCGACAATTCCGGCGCCGGGGCGGTGCATGAAATGATTATGCAGTTACATCAATGGTCCAACGACAGCAGCTGGTACAGCCGCTATCCGCGTCTGCGTACTTTGCAGCTGGCTGATAAACTGCGCTGGTATGTGATCCATATTACCAATGGCCGGCAAGACCCGCTGGTGCTGAGAAAAGTACACCCGGTAGTAAATGATCTTTTCTCTCCGGTGCAAACACTGATAGGTTCTTATAATACGCAAACTGTTGTTAACAATCTCCGCCTCATCCGCTACCTTGGAGAACTCAATAAGGATACTACCTATTTTCCCATCTCCCTGTATGAAAAGAATGACAGTAGTGTATACCCTATGAACTGGGCCATTTCAGACACCACGCTACGACGGATGAACAACCGGCTGGACCACTATCCCCGACTGGATTCCCTGGTAAAATGGGTCCGCAATAATTTCAATCTGCCTGCAGGCGATGTGTCAGAACTGGGCAGAGGCATGTAAATGCCCTTATCAGATTTTCACTTTCTCTTAACGAACGCGTAATATTCTGTTAACGCCGGCGCCGGATCTTTGCGGCAACAAAACAAAGGCATTAGGTATTAGCTAATATACTGCCCCATTAACACGAACTTTAAAAAACTTAATGTCATGTATAACATGCCCAGAACTATCATTATTGCAGCTGCTGCAATGATGCTTACCACCGCCTCCAGGGCTCAGCACAACGTTTTAGCCTATAACGGCCCCGCCGTAAACAAGACCTTATCACATGCCGTAACGAAAGAAGCACCTGTCCGTTTTAAAGTAAACCTCACCCGTTCAGGCGGCGATTCCCTGGTGTTTCGCCTGAGACTTGAGAACGCAACAGCAGAAAAAGTTGTATTAATGATCAAAGATAAGAATGCCAATGTGCTGCATCGCGAAGTGATCCCTGCTACGCCTGTATATGTGGGCCGTTATAACCTGCAAAGCCTGGAAGATGGCGATTACACTTTCGAACNAAGGAATGGCAGAGATAAGATTGCGGAGAAAACTAATCGGGATCAGAACTGAACTGGCTGTAAAACAGGATAGGATCTGTACAGTAATCGTACGGCCTATCCTGTTTGATAATAATGTCTTTACTTTACCATTGCTTTATAAAGCACTTCCATCACATTCTCGCGAATATGCATGGTGCTTAATTTAAGATTCGTACCGCCGCTTGGGTTTACCCGGTTACTCAGGAAAATGAACACCAGGTTATACTGCGGGTCTACCCAGATACAAGTACCTGTAAACCCGGTATGCCCGAAAGTAAGGGAAGATGCACTGGCCGAAGGATAAGGATCCTTTCTCTTCGCATTGTCCCTTTCGGGCTTGTCAAAACCTAAACCCCTCCGGCTGTACGAGCTGCCATAGGAGGTAAATAACCGGATCGTTTCCGGTTTAATGAACTGGATATCATTGTACCGTCCTCCATTCAGCAACATCTGCATGATCACGGCCAGGTCATGTGCATTCGAGAATAAACCGGCATGGCCCGCTACCCCACCAAACATTGCCGCGCCAGGATCATGTACATCTCCACGCAACAACTGCATACGGAAAACCTGCTCACGTTCTGTGGGTACTATCCGTTGCAAAGGAAACCGCTCCCTGGGCAGGAAGCCGGTGGTGCCCAGCCCAAGCGGGTCGTAAAAGGTTTCTTTTACATACTGGTTCAGCCGCTTACCTGTAAGCTGTTCTACAATCTTCCCGAGGAAGATGAAGTCCAGATCGCTGTATACGTATCCCTGGCGTAAATTAAGCTTGCTGTCCAGTATTTTTTTGAACATCATCGCCTGGTAAGCGCTGTCCATATACATGTTCTCTGCCACACGCACTGTGTGGGTAGCATCCGCATGTTTGTGATATAGTACTGTATCCGGCGTGCCGTCTGTATTCAATGTTTCGCGGTAGAAGGGAATGTAGGGTACCAGGCCTGCCTGGTGCAGTAATATGTCCCGTACGCGCAAACCTGCCTTGTTGGTGTTCTTTACCATGGGCAGATAATCACCCAGCGTTGCGTCAAGGTTCAGTTTTCCTTCATCGTACAAACGCATGATCGATATGGTGGTAGCACATACTTTGGTAACAGACGCCAGGTCATATATAGATGCAGGGGTGACTTCCTCCCAACGGTTGTAATCATAGTAACCAAAACATTTGTTATACACGATCCTGCCGTCTTTCATGGCCAGTATCTGCCCACCCGGGGCGGCTCCGTTATCCATCATATTTTTTGCCAGCCCGTCTATCTGCGTCATTATCAGTGAACGCATACCAACGTCTTCCGGTTCTACCGTAGGCAGGTTTGTGAAGGAGGGTAGCGAATAAGTGATACCCGCGCCGGAAGGGAAGTTATTGCATACTGATACGGGCAGCTTCCCTTTGGGGCCCAGCTTTCCGAAGAGCAGATCGGCAACGGCTTTATGCGTAATATCATCATCTTCATAAGCTGCTACCACAGCAGGCGCTTCGCAGAAATACTGGAGGGCGTAAGGATTGCCAAAGGCAACTGTTACTGTCGGCATTTCTTTCTGCAGCTGTCCTATCAGCACTTTTTCTGCTACAGAGATGCCGAAGCTGTTAGCTGGCCGCCGGTTATAATTGTGCAGTCCGATGATCACCGCCTTATAGTCGCGTTGCAGGCGGTTCATCAGTGGCGCCACTTCATGTATGGTTTGCCGGTTGGTAAATACAAAAACATCTGCGTCCGGCCGGTATTGTTTAACCGTTTGCAGAAAGTTGTTGCTGGCATCTGCGCCAACAGCTACCACGGCAATTTTCTGTTTACGCAGGGGAAATGGCTGGAACGGTATCAGGCGGTTATCGTTCCTTAGAAGTGTAATGGCCTGCTGTGCAATATGGCGGCGTAAACTGTCCGTTTGGGCGTTCAGATCATTGGTCAGGTTAACGGTATCGATCACCTGTGGGTTGTTCAGGCCCAGGTTATATTTGGCCCGCAGCACTTTTTTCACACGGCGGTTCACTTCTTCCCAGGAGATCTGGCCTCTTTTAATACCGCGCATAATGGCCTGTATGCTGCCTGTTGCGGTAGAGGGTAATATCATGAGATCATTGCCAGCCAGCAATGACCGTAAAGATTCTTCGCCGTTTGTATGGAACTTGGCAATACCCTTCATTTCAAGGGCATCTGTTACCACCAGGCCTTTGAAGCCCATTTCTTCCTTCAGCAGGTCTGTAACCGCCTTGTATGAAATTGATGTGGGCGTATTGGCTTTCCTGTCGATAGCCGGCACATACAGGTGGGCCACCATAATAGATCCCACACCGGCGTCGATGGCTTCTTTGAAGGGGTACAGCTCCAGTGAGTCGAGTGCGGCGCGTGATTTGCCGATCACCGGCAGGTCCAGGTGGGAATCTACATCCGTATCACCATGTCCGGGAAAATGTTTGGCGCAGGCCATAATACCGCCATCCTGCATGCCTTTGATCATGGCTACGCCCATACGGGCTACCTGGTACTTGTTTTCACCAAAAGAGCGGTCATTGATCACCGGGTTGTTGGGATTGTTGTTCACATCCACGTCCGGTGCAAAATCAATATGAATGCCCAGGCGACGGCACTGATTGGCCAGCAGGCGTCCGGCCTCATAAGCCAGGGTACTATCTTGCAAGGCGCCTATCATCAGGTTGCGGGGCAGGCTGATCACACTGTCCAGCCGCATGCCCAGGCCCCATTCCCCATCTATGGCAACCAGCAGGGGTACTTTGGAGATGGATTGGTAATAATTGGTCAATGATGCCTGCCTTACCGGTCCGCCCTGGAAAAAGATCACACCGCCTACCTTATTGTTGCGTACGTCGCTTACCACCTTGTCTATGTGGTCCTGTCCCAGGTTGGAGTGCGCCCTGATCATGATCAGCTGCGCAATGCGTTCTTCCGGCGTAAGAGAGTTAAAAACGCTGTCTGCCCATTGTACTGCCTTGTCTTGTAACGTGTTGTCTGTTGGTGCCTGGAGCCCGTTTTGTGCTTGTCCCGTCCTGAATATAGTGATGAGCCCCAGTAGTAGTAAATACTTCCTGATCATTTTATAAACTTACAAATATTTATATGAGGTTCAACGAATTAATAATATTATTTATATAACTATCTAACCTTCATAAAATAAATACGTTGCGAAAAATCATATTTCAATAAATTTTATGTTTTTAGACACTTTTTTAAATTGTGTTCACTATTACTCATAAATATTTCATATTATTTAATCAACCGTAATTTTTTTACCAATACATTCAATTGTTTGTTATATTTGCAATCTTGCTATTAAAGTATTTTTAACTAGAATCATGGTCAATATTATTTTATTTGGCCCTCCCGGTAGCGGCAAGGGCACACAAAGTGCTAACCTGATCAAGAAGTACGGTCTCATTCACCTGAGCACCGGCGATCTGCTGCGGAGTGAAATAGAAGCCCAGACCCCGCTTGGCCTGGAAGCTAAAAAGTTTATGGATGCCGGTCAGCTGGTGCCTGACGAAGTAGTGATCGGCATGATCAGTTCCAAATTAGATGCCAACCCGGACACACGGGGCTTTATATTTGACGGCTTTCCCCGTACTACTGCCCAGGCAGAAGCACTGGACAAGCTGCTCACCCTGAAGAAAACTTCCATCTCTGCTGTACTGAGCCTGGAAGTACCGGAAGATGAGCTGATCAAACGCCTGCTGAACCGTGGCCTTACCTCCGGCCGCAGCGACGATGCCAATGAAGATGTGGTGAAAGCACGTATTGTGGAATACCATAACAAAACTGCTCCTGTGGCTGATCACTATGCCAAATATGGCAAATTCAGGAAGATTAAAGGCAGTGGCACTATAGACGAGATCTTCGGCCTCCTGAGTAAGGAGATAGATGACCTGGTAGTGGAAAGAGTATAAAACCCGCAACCTTAGCGGATCCGATATAAAATTTATTGAACGCAAAGATCGTAAGTGACGTGGTTCCTGAAAATCACGCAAACTTCCCGATCTTTGCGTTTTTATTTATTGCAGGCCTGGCCTGCCCATGTAAATGCTAAAGCTTTGGAAAAGGGCAACTTTGTAGATTATATCCGTGTATTTTGTAAATCCGGCAAGGGTGGCGCCGGCAGCACCCATTTCATGCGCACCAAGTTTAACCCCATGGCTGGCCCAGACGGAGGCGATGGCGGCCGTGGCGGCCACATCATCCTGAAAGGCAATGCGCAGCTATGGACCCTGCTTCACCTTCGCTGGCACAAGAACGTGATAGCTACAGACGGCGGCAACGGCAGCCGTAACAATTGCACCGGGCCTAACGGGAACGATGTTGTGATCGAAGTGCCGCTGGGTACACAGGTGTATGACGAAGCCTCCGGCGAACTGGAAGCGGAGATTCTGGACGATGGCCAGCAGATCATTTTGCTGCCCGGCGGACAAGGCGGCCGCGGCAACGCTTATTTTAAGACCCCTACCAACCAGGCTCCTGAATACTCCCAACCCGGAGAACCAGGCCAGGAAGGCTGGAAATTGCTGGAACTGAAAGTACTGGCAGATGTGGGACTTGTTGGGTTCCCTAATGCAGGTAAATCTACTTTGCTCTCCACCATCACCGCCGCCAAACCTAAAATAGCAGATTACGCATTTACCACCCTTACTCCTCAACTGGGCATTGTTTCCTACCACGACGACCGGTCTTTCTGTATTGCCGATCTTCCCGGTATCATCGAAGGCGCCCACGAAGGCCGTGGCCTTGGGCACCGTTTCCTGCGGCATATAGAGCGTAACTCTGTATTACTGTTCCTCATCCCGGCAGACAGCAAAGATCACCGCCAGGAATTCAACATCCTTGTAAATGAACTGGAACAGTATAACCCTGAGTTGCTGGATAAACAATTTCTGCTGGCCATCAGCAAAAGCGACATGCTGGACGAAGAACTGCAGAAGGCCATCGAAGCAGAACTACCGGAAAACGTGCCGCATGTATTCATTTCAGCCGTTACCCAACAGGGACTGACAGACCTGAAAGACATGCTGTGGCAGGCGCTGAACGACTAATAGGCTGCCTTTATACCTGCATAAATAATTTCTCTTTGGGATGCGTTCGTTTCTTTCGGAACTTTGCACTGTCATTCAGTGCAAGGAAACCCCACCCTATCCGATAACTTCTTAAATGAATTAATATGCAATCACATCCCGAATTAAAATTCCGTACACGCAGATGGGTAAAACCGGAAGACCTCAATCCCAATCATACCTTATTTGGCGGCAGCCTGCTTAAATGGATCGATGAGGAAGCGGTGATCTATGCCATTCTGCAGCTGGACAATCCCAAAGTGGTTACCAAGTTCATATCAGAGATTAATTTCATCAGCGCACCACGGCTGGGAGATATCATTGAACTGGGCATTGTGGCCACCCATTTTGGCCGTACCTCCATCACACTGAAATGCGAGGTAAGGAACAAGATCACACAACAGCCGGTGCTGGCTATAGAGAAAATGGTATTTGTGAATGTAGATGAAAATGGTAAACCTGTTCCGCATGGTAAAACCGCCATCACTTTCGCAAAAGACCGTTTGAAAGACGATCCTGCCACGCTGAATTAAGCAGCAGCATCATTGAATTGCGCAGCTGTCTGTGCGGTCTTTCTTGCAACGCCCCGCCGTATGAAATAGCTGCCGGTTAAAAGCACACATAAAGCAAGCAGGGAGCAACCCGCCATAACGCCGGTCATCGGGAATGCAGTATGATCATACTTGCTCAGCAGGCTAACCGCTACGGATGCCAGTGCTCCCAGCCCCATCTGCAAAGCGCCCATCAGGGCAGACGCACTACCTGCATGCTGGGCAAATGGCGCCATAGATAGCGCAGACGCATTCGGAAAAATAAACCCGGCACAGGAAAGGAAAATAAAAATTGTAGCCAAAGTGCCCGCAAGCCCCAGCCAACCATTACCAGCCCCGGTAACCAGTATAATGCCCGTAATAGCCTGAATGGCCAGGGCCACGATGATGATCTGCTCACTTTTATATTTCCTGAGTAAAACGCTGTTCACCTGCCCGGAACCGATCAGTCCTGCTGCCAGCGCAGCAAAGATCAGGCTGTACTGGGTGCCCGATACCCTGAAGATCTCCAGGAAAACATACGGCGATCCGGCTACATAAGAAAGCAGCCCGGCAAATACCATGGCGCCAGCTATTGCATAGGTGGTGAAGCGTGGCTCTTTTATAACAAACAGAAAACTGCGGATAATAGGGGTGGGCATCAGTGAATAGTGCGGATCCGGCTGATAGCTCTCCGGCAGTTTCCAGTAGGAAGCCGCCAGGATAACGGCCGCCAGCACCGTCAATATGATAAAGATGTAATGCCATCCCATGAACTCCGTTACATATCCGCCAATAGCAGGCGCCAGCATTGGCGATACCCCTACCACCAGCAACAGCATTGAAAACACGCGGGCATTCTCTTCTACCGGGAAGAGATCACGCACCATAGCAGTTGCGGCCACCGTACAGGCGCAGCACCCTAATGCCTGCAGAAAACGTAAGGCGATCAGTGCATCTACAGACGTTACGAACACGCAACCCAGGGAAGCCAGCAGGTAAACAACCAGACCAATATGCAGCGGACGTTTTCTGCCAAAACGGTCCAGCAGCGGCCCATACAACAACTGCCCAAAAGAAACGCCTATGAAAAAGCTGGACAGTGAAAGGGAAACTTCTGCTATGCTGGAGTGCAGATCCTTTGCTATAGCCGGGAAACCCGGCAGGTACATATCAATAGAAAAAGGCGCCAGTGCAGTAAGGGCGCCTAATATCAGTATCAGTAAAAAATGGTTGCGCTTATTGTAGGTCATGATATCCGGAATAATCATACAAAGCTAGCGCTCCTCGTGTTCACTTACATGTACCAAATCCCGGTATTCATTGTACTTATGAAGGGTTGATCTTGTTACTTTCCTTTACCTTCACCGGTACGGGGCGGATATCCCATACTATGCCCAGGAATCCCAGGAAACGGATGATATAATAGGTAATATCTATCTCCCACCAGTAAAATCCCTGCCGGGCAGCACTCTGGTAATAGTGGTGATTATTGTGCCAGCCTTCTCCCAGTGTAACCAGGGCCAGTATCAGGCTATTGCGGGACTGATCTCCTGTTTTGTAACGCTGACGGCCTATCTTATGCATCAGGGAGTTGATGGTAAAGGTGCCATGGAACAACAGGATAGTGCTCAGGAAAAACCCGATGAACAGGGTGGAAAGCCCCGCGCTCCAGTCAAAGAAACCGGTGCCGTTCACTTTATTGCCGATCAGGTATACCGCCAGCGCCAGTATTACAGGTGGTACAAAGTGATATTTATTCAGCCAGTACAGTTCCCGGTGTTTCATATCCTTGATCAGATCATAGCGGGTAGGTTTGTATTCTGGCCCCATGATCCAGCCAATGTGGGCATACCAGAAACCATACAGGTTTGCAGAGTGCGGATCCTCAGGTGTATCACTATGCTTGTGATGAATGCGGTGATTGGCGGCCCACCACAACACGCCTTTCTGAAAACTGCTCTGCGCCCCGAAAGCCAGTATGAACTGAAAGAAACGTGAAGTCTTGAATGCGCGGTGGGAAAAATACCGATGATAACCGCCGGTTACAAAAAACATACGTGCCACATACAGTACGACACATACAATCCAGTCAAACGCATGCACAGTGGTAAAGAATGCCAGGAAAGGTACCAGGTGAATGCCTATAAAATCGAGCTCATGAAGCCAGTCAGGTTGTTTCCGTATTTGTTTTGCGGTATTCATTTGCCAAAGATAGGTTGATTACATTTTGCAGTCAATGATATAAATCATTTCGCCGACTGACGGTTTGCAAAATCGCTAATCCTGATTACTATGTTTTCTTGAGCCAACCATGGGATTCGAACCCACGACCTACAATTTACGAAACTGTTGCTCTACCGGCTGAGCTAGGTTGGCTTGACCGGTACAAATTTAATCATCCCCGCGTTATTAAAAACAGCAGCAGGAAAATTTCTGCGCTGTACAGGCTGCCCTGTATGCATACTATCCCTTTTATTGTTTATTGATCTGAGGAACATCTCCTATCTGATGCTGTATGAACAAGGTATACAGTGACGCGGGTATCAGTGAGTAAAATTTTATACGGTAAGCACCATCGGGAACCGGCAGGCAGGACAATGCGGGCAGAAAGTGTTGTTCAATTGCGCCTTTTACTACCTCGTTACCGCGATCATATAAACGGCCGGCTACTTCCAGGCACTCGCCTGCAACACTGTAGTTCTGTTCTTCCAGCTGTTTGCGGGTATAGTTGCTCAGGCAGGTCATCGTTTCATATACATGAAACACTGCCGGGAACCGGTGCAGCGGTTTTCTCAGTTCCGGTATTGCGTCTTCAATCAATGCCGGTACTTCATATTGATTGATCATAGTAGCAGGTGTTTGGTGCTCCACTATCATCACCAGCAATTGTGCCAGTATATTGATATTCTTACTCCGCCACAGTTGTTTCCGCGTATACTGAAAACAGGTACCAATCTTGTGTACTCATCAAAAAAAGCGGTATGAATAAAAAGCGCGCTGCCTGGCAAATAGGCACTTCAGGATGGAGTTATAAACACTGGAAAGGTTTGTACTACCCGGAAAAGATGAAGCCGGTGGATTACCTGGCTTTCTACAGCCAGGAATTCACCTGCACCGAGATCAATACCAGCTTTTACCGCCTGCCTAAAGGAAAAACGGTGCAGGACTGGGTGGAGAAAGTACCGGCGGACTTTATATTCTGCCCCAAGCTGAGCCGCTATATTACCCATATGAAGAAACTGCGGGACCCGGTAGCAGGCATGCAGGTTTACTTTAGTGTTTTTGACCTGATAAAGAAACGGCTGGGGCCAGTATTGGTACAGCTGCCGGAACGTTTAGCTTTTGATGCGGGTGTGGCAAAAGAATTTTACAGCCTGCTGGCCAATACCTATAAACACTATGATTTTTCCTTTGAAGTACGGCATACCAGCTGGTTCAGCCGGCAAAGCCTGTCGCTGATGGAAGAATATGGAGTTGGGCTGGCAATAGCGCATTCGGGTAAAGCGCTTTTCCTTACAAAGAAGCGGTAACCGCTCCGCATATCTACCTGCGCTTTCATGGTCCGGGCGATCTCTACGCATCCAATTACGCCACCGTTTCACTGCGGGCATATGCTCGTAAATGTAAACGCTGGATGGAAGAAGGTCACAATCTATGGATCTTTTTCAACAACGATGTGCATGGCTATGCCCTGGAAAATGCAAAAAAACTGAAAGCACTCATTGCTTCTGCCTAAAGTCCCAGCCCGCCCAGCATACCGCCGGCAACGCCTTTCATTTCAGACTCCCAGGCGTTCTCCGCATTTTTCAAGGCACGGTTAAGCGCTGTAATCAGCAGGTCTTCCAGTTCTTCTTTGTTGTCCGGGTTCAACAGGTGCTCTTTTATTGTGATACCCTTTATTTCGCGGTTCCCGTTAACAGTTACTTTTACATCGCCATCACCGGCGTCCCCATCTACCGTAATATTAGCCAGCCTTGCTTTTCCTTCCTGCATTTTTTGCTGCGCTTCCTGTAGCTTTCCAAAGAGATCTCCGAACATATAACATGTTTTAACATCACAAAGATATAGCATGTAGTGTTATATGCTTATATGTCTCAATTCCTTATCTTTCCGGTCAATTTCATGACTGGCATGATCGAAACAAAGGTTTGTATTATTGGCGCCGGACCGGGAGGAGCCACTGCTGCCCTGCAGCTGGCGCAACTGGGCATAGGCTGCGTAGTGGTAGACAAGGCTGTATTCCCGAGAGATAAAGTTTGCGGAGACGGGCTGAGCGGAAAAGTGCTGACCGCGCTGGAAGCAATTGACAAGGAGGTGGCAGAACGCCTGCGCCAGTATACGCAGAAACTGGGCAGCTGGGGCGTCACTTTTGTATCACCCGGCAGGGTAGCTATGGATGTGTCCTATAAACCTGATTACGACCGCCATACAGACGAACCGGCCGGCTTTGTGTGTAAACGTATCCATTTTGACAATTTTCTGGTAGAGGAGCTGAAACGCAGGCCTGAGATACAACTGTTTGAAGGCGTTACAATAGAGAAATATGAGCTGCAGGAAGACGCTTACGTGGTTACAGATGCTACCGGCAATTTTACCGTAAAGGCGCAATTGCTGATCGTAGCCAACGGGGCGCATTCTTCTTTCACCAAAGAAGTAGCCAACATCCGGATGGAACCCGCCTACTACGCCGCCGGCGTAAGAGCTTACTACAAGAATGTAAAAGGAACCCATCCCGATAATTTCATTGAGCTGCATTTTCTGAAACCCCTGCTGCCAGGTTACCTCTGGATCTTTCCCCTGCCCAACGGCGAAGCCAATGTGGGCATGGATATGATCAGTGAAGCGGTACGCAGCCGGAAAGTGAACCTGAAGAAATTGCTCACCGAAACCATTGAGAACGATCCCGTTTTCAGGGAGCGTTTCCGGGATGCGGAGATGACCAGCAGCATAGAAGGTTATGGCTTGCCGCTGGGCAGTAAGAGAAGAAAATTATCCGGCGAGCGTTATATGCTGGTTGGCGATGCCGCCTACCTGGTAGACCCTTTCACCGGCGAGGGTATTGGCAATGCGCTATACGCCGGCCGGTTCGCCGCCCAGCAGGCCGCCGCTGCGCTCAAAGCCAACGATCTTTCTGCAGCAGGCCTTGCGGCTTACGATGAACGTGTATACCGGGTGCTGGGGCCAGAACTGAAGCTGAGCCATCGTCTGCAGAAACTGGTAAAATATCCCTGGCTGTTTAACCTGCTCATGAAAATGGGCACACGTAACAAACAGCTGAAAGAGCTGATCTCATGCATGTTCTATGAGGTTGACCTGCGTAAAAAGCTGGCCCGGCCTTCTTTCTATATCAAACTGTTATTAAACAAATAACCACCTGTGAAGAAGCGTTTATTCCTATCAATCTGCACAACCGTGTTTATGGCAGCCAACAGCAATGCCCAGCAAGGGCTTTATATCCACGATGAGGCAGGACACCTGCAGCTCACTATGGCAGGCGCTTCCCATCTTGCCGCCCTTCCACTCAAATGCATGCAGCAGGAATTTCCGTATAAAACAGGTGTGGTATTTACAGACAGCTCGCTGGTAAAGCACCCGCGGGATTATCACCCGGCTTTTTACGGATGCTATGACTGGCACAGCAGCGTACATGGCCACTGGATGCTGGTAAAGCTCTTAAAATCGTTCCGCGATATTCCACAGAAAACACAGATCCGCACAAAACTGGCAGAAAACCTTACGGCAGATAATATCCGGATTGAACAACGCATCTACCACGAAAAAGAAAATAAAGGCTTTGAGCGCATTTATGGTTGGAGCTGGCTGCTGCAGCTGCAAAGAGAGCTGCTTACCTGGCAGGACCCGCTGGGCGCAGCACTGAGCAAAAACCTCCAGCCACTGGCCACCCAATTTTCAAGGTCCTATATCGCTTTCCTTGATAAGCTGGTGTACCCTATCCGGGTAGGTGAACATACCAACCTTGCCTTTGGCCTGCGCCTTGCCTGGGACTATGCCGCCGTTGCAAAGGATACTGCGCTGCAGAGCGCCATCAGCAAAGCGGCCCTCCGCTTCTATGCAAAAGACAAGGGCTGCCCCATCAACTGGGAGCCGGGAGGCTACGACTTTCTTTCTCCCTGCCTGGAAGAGGCAGACCTGATGTGGCGTATCATGCCCGCAGCGCAATATAATGCATGGGTGCAGGACTTTTTACCGGGACTATTCACTGACCCTGTTAACATTCTTTCCATTGCACGGGTAAAAGACCGTACTGATGGTAAACTTGTACACCTCGATGGACTTAATCTCAGCAGGGCGTGGTGCCTGTACGGCATTGCCCGCCATGTAACACACAACCGTGCCGCCATTCGCGAACTGGCGCGCCAGCACCTGGAGGCCGCACTGCCGCATGTGGCCAGTGGGGATTATGCCGGCGAGCACTGGTTAGGCTCTTTCGCTGTTTACGCATTAACAGTGGAGAATAATGAATGATCAGTTTTAAAATATAGTTATGTTCCGCCTTTTTTATCCCTGTATGCTGGCACTGCTGGCAGTGTCACTTTGTTTTCCCATGCGCAGCGGCGCACAAAACAAGCGTTTCAGTATAGGCCCCGCCCCTGATTGGCTGGTGCCGTATCAGCCCGATCTTCAGAAAACGCCGGATCCCAATGAAATAAGCGACGGCTATTACATCCGTTTATATGAAGAACAGTATCATGCCGAACGTAAAAGCCAGTACCGCCATGTAGTGCGGCAGATCGTTTCGGAAGCGGGCGTTCAGAACGGCGCTGAGGTATCTGTTGTCTATGATCCTGTATACGAACAACTTAAATTCCATCAGCTGGTAGTACGCCGCAACGGCGCCGTTATTAACCGGCTGAACGCAGGCAAGTTCCGTTTCCTTCAACAGGAAAAGGAACTATCCCGTTTCATTTACAGTGGCTTATACACCGCCTATTTCATAGTAGATGATGTTCGCAAAGGCGACCAGATAGAATATGCTTACACCCTGGAGGGACATAATCCCATCTTCGAGGATAAATATTTTAACACCTTCCACTTTGGCGCCAGTGAGCCGGTGATGAACTTCTATAAAGCGCTGATAGCATCTCCTTCCCGCCGCCTGCAATTCAAAGCATTCAATGATGCACCACAACCGCTCAGAAAAGCTGCTGGCAACATGACCGTCTATGAGTGGAACCTGGTGCAGATCACGCAGCCACGGGCCGGAAATTATGCCACTCCTTCCTGGTACAGCGCTTATCCGTTTGTACAGGTCAGCGAGTATAACAGCTGGGAGGAAATTGTGAACTGGGCTGTGCAGGTCAATACCATAGAACACGCCATAACACCGGCACTGCAAAACAAGGTGGATGCCTGGCTGAAAGCAGGCGCCGGTAACAAAACAGCCTATCTGCAAAGCGCTGTAAGATTTGTGCAGGATGATATCCGCTATATGGGTATAGAAATGGGCGAGTATTCCCATCGCCCCAGCCAGCCCGATAAAATACTCAGTCAACGTTTTGGCGACTGCAAAGACAAATCCCTGCTGCTGGCTACATTGCTGAAGGCCGGCGGCATTGATGCAAATGTGGCCTATGTGAATACCGGCGCCAAGGGTACGGTAACAGACTACCTGCCCTCACCTGTCATGTTTGATCACGTTATTGTAAACGCCCATCTTGATGGCAAGAGCTATTGGATAGACCCTACTATCAATTATCAGCGGGGGCCTGTTACCAGCATCACTATACCGGACTACCAGAAAGCACTGGTGATCAAAGCAGGGAATAAGGCTTTCAGCGAGATACCGCAAACCAACACCAGCATTACCACCATACGGGAAAACTTTACCCTGCCTGCAGACAATGAGCAACCAGGCAAACTGGAAGTGTTTTCCAGCTACACTGGCCGGCATGCAGATAATATCAGGGCAGAGTTTGCGGAAGCCAGCCAGAAAGATTTGCAGCAATCCTACCTGAATTATTACAAAAATATCTATGGCAATGTAACGGCAGATTCCTCTGTCCGCTACTATGATGTGGAAAACGGACCCAATGTGATGGAGGTGGTAGAACGATACTCCCTGCATGATCCCTGGACCATAGACAGCACAGATAAGAATAAGCAAACATTTTATCTCAGGTCCAAAATACTGACAGACTTGCTCCCGCTACTGGAATCAGATACTTTTGATGCCCCGCTGGCACTGAGATATCCTTATTCGCTGGACTATACCCTGACATTTGACATGCCGGAAAACTGGTCTTTTGAACGATTCCCAGCTGCACCTGAAAAATAAGTACTACCGGCTTGACTTTAATTCTGCTGTTTCCGGGCGCACTATAAAGCTGCATTATCAATACACCGCTTACCAGGATCACATTCCGGTAGAAAGCCTGGCCGCCTACCGCAAAGACCGGAAGGAAATCTCGGAGAACGCCGCATTTACACTAACCTGGAATAAAGCGTTGAGTAGTTCGCAACCAGGCGGCGGTAGTGGCATAAGCTGGGTACTGCTGGTGCTGTCCCTGCTGTTTGCAGGTATCTTCGGCTATATAGCAGCTAAATTTTATGAACGGTCTGTACTGCCGGTAAGATACAATCTTGATCCCTGGAATATAGGTGGATGGCTTGTCCTGATGAGTATAGGCATTGTCTTCTCTCCACTGTCAATCCTGATACAGACAATTAAGGGAGGTTATTTTGCAAGCGCTACCTGGGAGGCCTACATTCGGGCACAGAATAGCCAGTCGTTGATACTGCTGCTGATCGCAGAAGTGGCAGCTAATGCATTCCTTTGGGTATATTCCATTCTGCTGCTCATTCTTTTCTTAAAGCGGAGAGATACTTTCCCGGCAGCCTGCATTGTGTATTACGGGGCAAACCTGGTGATCCAGCTGCTGGATGCTGTTGCGGTCAGTGCCATCAATCCGTCCTTTAACTGGAGCGATGAATCAATGCCTACCATCATCCGCACAATTATTGCCGCCGCTATCTGGATTCCTTACCTGCTGAAGTCAGAGCGTGTGAGGAATACCTTTGTTGTTCCGCACTCTTCAGCTGTACAATAACATGATCTCAAAACAGCGGTTAGCTTTCAGCATACCAGTTGAAAGCTAACCGCCAATAACTTTCTGTTAATAATCTATTGTCTCGGAGTCAAATATCACCACCTTATCCCACAGGTGCTGGCAGTTCTCAACAAATGCCTTGTGAATGGGATGCTCCTGGTAGATATCATGATCTTCAATGCTGTTGAACACCGTCAGCTCGCAATAGCTGTAGCTTTTATCTATCACAGGGCGATCTGTGCTGGCAGGCTTGCCCAGGTTAAATACCTGGATCGTTTCTATTGCGGCCAAAGAACTTACGCCATCCTCAAACTTCTTAATATCTTCGGCGGAAAGTCCGGGTTTGAGGTAAAAGTTTACCACGTGTACAAATTTCTTATCCTTCGGTTTAAGCATATCAATCATTTTTTGCGGTTCCCAAGTTAGCCGTTGTATTTTTAAAAATCAACCCGTCTTTCATAACAAAGCTTACACGGCCCATGCTTTGTATATCCTGTAAAGGGTCTCCGTCTACAGCCACAATATCTGCCAGCTTGCCGGGGGTAATGCTGCCCAGCTTATCTTTCATACCCAGCAGGTCTGCTGCCTGTATGGTAGCCGCCTTAATGGCTTCCATGGCCGGCATGCCCGCTTCTACCATGTAGGTGAACTCCAGCCAGTTCTTGCCGTGCACATATACACCTGCGTCTGTACCAAACGCGATCTTCACACCAGCTTTATAGGCCTTGGCAAAAGTGCCCTGTAACCTGGGGCCAATAGAAGCTGCTTTTGGCTGCACCAAAGGGGGATAGTACCCGGGAATTTTGGAAGAGTCTGCAGTAGATTTTCCGGCGATGATAGTGGGTACATACCAGGTACCGTATTGCTTAGCCAGGGCCATGGTCTCATCATCCATGAAGGTGCCGTGCTCTATAGAGGTGATACCGGCGCGGATAGCGCGCTTCATACCTTCTACCCCGTGTGCATGGGCTGCCACGGCAAACCCGTAATCTTTAGCCGTTTCCACAATCGCCTTCAGCTCTTCTTCCGTGAATTGCGGGCTGCTGCCGTCTTTGGCAACGCTCAGCACACCGCCAGTAGCGGTGATCTTGATAAGGTCTGCCCCATTTTTATACGCCTGGCGTACGGCTTTCCGGCATTCGTCAGGGCCATTCACCACACCGGATTCAGGGCCCGGATCACCCATCAGGTCACGGCGGTATCCGTTGCTGGGGTCTGCATGGCCTCCGGTGGTGGCAATGGATTTGCCGGCAGTAAATATTCTCGGCCCCTTTATCAGGCCTTTATTGACCGCGTTGCGCAACGAGATATTCACCCCGCTGCCGCCAAGATCGCGTACGGTTGTAAAGCCTGCCATCAAAGTGCGGTCTGCAAACACTACGCTCTGGAATGCGTAGTCGGCAGGGTTCATCGTGAACTTTTCGGAATAGGCGTTCTTGCTGGTTTCTGATTCCATGTGCACATGCATGTCCATCCAGCCGGGCGTAACAGTTTGTTTACGCAGGTCAATGATTTTGTCCTGGTCATTGCCTTTTACAAATCCGTCTTTTACATCACTGATCTTGTTGCCGGTGATGATAACGGATACATTTTTACGTGGTGCATTGCCGATGCCGTCTATCAGCGAACCGCAATGCAGGATCGTGTGCTGGGCACTGACGCTGCTGAGGCCCAGCGCAAACAATACGGTCAGTAAGTTGGTCTTCATACAACAGGTACTGGATTTAATGGTTGACAAAATGAGTAACTAACTATGTTGTGCTATGTATTTACGAACGCTGCGCAGGTTCACCGCATACACCAGCAGCAATACCAGTATGGCGGCTGCCAGCGTGCCCGACCCCGGCCAGGCAGATACATACATGGAATGCGCCGTTAGCAGGCGCGCTGCCTGCCATTGCAACAAGGCTACCAATAGCAGGGCAACAATACCGGTAACAAGATATAACGGTGCAAACTGCCGCATCAGGTAGCGCCTCAGCTGCCCGGGCCCTGTACCCAGCATGATGAGCAACTGTATCTCCTTTTTACAGGAGGCGATCACGAGCTGAATGAACATGCTGAACACCAGCAATGCAAACAGCAGCAACACCACGCCAAAGAAGCCGATCACCGATACAATGGTTTGTACGATCAGCTTTGTCTTACTGTACTTTACTTTGTCCTGGTTGGTGCTGTAGCCATTCTCTTCCAGGAAACTGACCAGCGCCGGGTTGGCCGGATCACGGGTTTTGATCACCACTCTTGACGGCGCAGCAGCTGTTCCGCTGCCAAAACGCCGGTTGGCCCATTCCATAAATGTTGCGGGCACCAGGAAGGAGGAGATACGATCAGAAAACCCAACGATCCTGCCGGTGAACTGTTCAGACAGGAGCCCCTTTGAAATAGTGATCTTTACCGGCAGGTTCTTTACCGTTTCCTGCGATACCTGTGGAAGGTTCTGGCTCAGCGCAAATCCGAAATTATACAGGTTCAGAAAATCATTGGGAAGGATAATGGGGATATTGCGCGCTCCTTCTTCCCATTGCCATTCGTCGTTCTTTACATCGATAAATGAATCAGGTACCGATTCAAAAAACATGTCTGTATAAAACTGCAGATCGCCAGGGGCAGCAGCTGTTACCTTGAACTGGCTGGAGCTGATGAAGCCGGCAGCTTCCACAAAGGGTTGCTGTCTTATCTTCTCCATCTCTTCCGGCGTGAACACGCTTTTTTCCGGCTGTCCCATCATGGCATTTGTGATCTTTTTGTTGATCACCAGGAAGTCTGCACTCTCGTTCTGGTTTTGCCGCCCGTACAGCAGCTGGCTGAAATTGGTATGGGCCTGTATGGCTATCAGCAACAGCACCATGGCAATACCCAGACCTGTAGTGGCCATCAGGAGCCGGGCCTTACCTACGCCAGTTTGTATGATCTTCTTTAATAGCGTGAAAAAAGGGAACATGTGATCGGCTTTTAGCTCATAAATTCATCTGCACATCGTAAGGAAAACGGGCATCGCTGTCCAGGTCTGTCAGAATGAACCCGGCCTGACGCGCCCTGCACTCTGCTGCGATCAGTGCCGCCGCCCGCTGTGCATTCTCTTCATCAAGATGACTGAAGGGCTCATCCATCAGCAGCCATTTGAAAGGCTGTACCAGGGCCCGTATAATGGCAATACGCTGCCGCTCTCCGTAAGACAGGGTACGGCCGCTCTGCCGCAGCACATGGCTTACCTGCAGTTTAGCCGCCATCTCTTCCACCTTTTCGCGGGTACAATAGGGTTGCGGCAGCATCACCCGTTTCAGTTCAATATTTTCCAGCGCCGTCAGCTGCTCAAACAGCCGGAGGTCCTGAAAAATAATGCTGACCTGCTGCTGCCGCATGGCAGCGAGTGCTTCTTTATCATAATCCTGCCATGATCTTCCATTAACGAGCACCTTACCCGTATAGTCAAACCGTACATGATACAGGTAATGAATAAGGGTGGTTTTGCCGGTGCCGGATGGCGCTTTGATCTTCACAAACTGTCCCGGCGGGAACTGAACATCTTTATTCCAGATATCTGAATCCCTTTGTTCCAGTTTTTCCCGCAGGGGCAAAGGTATCAGGCGTTGCAATTGGATCAGCATATATTCGATAAACCTAAAATGGACGAGCGCCATCTGTTGATAGCGCTCGTCCTGATATGGATATAATCACTTATTGTCCGGATGCTGCAGATGCGCTGTCTGCCTGCATTGCATCTGCAACGGCAGCAGCGGCGGCGGCGGCGCCTTCCTGCTCGTGTTCCCTGTAATATTTGGCTACAGCCGTACCCAGGTTCACCAGCTGTACCAGGCTGTTCTCCTGCCCATTTCTGAAGGTCAGGATCACCTGGGATTCCTGTAGTTTGCCGTTAAAGGGTTGGCTTACGGCCTTCAGGTCTTTCAGCAGGCTCTTTGCCTGCAGGGCCAGTGGCTTACCATCTTCCGGTATCTCATTCTCAGGAATATTTTTTACCAGTTTCTCGATGTTCACATAAGCGCCCATCGGGTTACCTTTTATTTTACCGGCAATATCGCCGTCCAGCTTTGCTTTGCTTTTGCCTGCCAGGTATTGCTGCAGCCACATACTGTCTGAAGCGGCCGTTATAAATTTATCTGTGACAGACAAGGCAGGCATGTTAGGAATTTGCTGTTCCAATACATAGTTGTCGCCTTCCTTATGGAAAATGTTGCTCAACAGCGAAGAGTTCATCAGCTTTTCAAAAGCTGCTTTGTCACCAACTTTCATGGCAAATACCCATTTGCTGTCAGGACGGGTAGTGCTGTCCTGCGGGAAATACGCCAGGGGTTTCTTCTTTACGGAGAAATCAGAAGCCGCAAAGATCATCTGTCCTTTAAAGGCATTCAGCACATCATCCAGCGTAAGACCGGATTTACCCATCATCATATTCACAATACCGTCTGTACCGGTGCTTTTAATAATATCGCCTACCATGCGCAGGTCAAAACCGTAAGCCAGGAACATGTCTATAGAATCGCCCGGATACTTTTCAAGCATATCCACATCCAGCGCATTGTTGCCGTACTTTTTATAGATGTCAGACATTTCTTTACCCGCATAAGACTTGCCGTTCATTACCACCTGTCCATTGTCAAAGTTCACAGAACCGGCATAGTAACAATCCTCCAGCAGTTTCTTTAAATTGGCCGGCAGCATGGTTACCTGGTTATTGTAGATCACTTCGGGGTGGATGAAGAAAGTCATGTCAGCACTTTCTTTCAGCAGACCTTTGAATGCCTCAATGGAACCTGCTGTTTCGCTGTCCTTCAGGTGGAAGAGATTGTCCAGCACCCCGGCCCATTGCTCTTCTATTGCCGCATCAACGGTAACAAGGGCGGCTGGCGCGGCAGTGGCTGCATCGTCCTCTTCTTCATCTATACTGTCCTGGTCATCCGGGCCAGGAATGCCGGGTACCGGTACTCTTCCTTTGTTTTTCAGTTTGTCCAGGTCAAAAGGTTTCAGGAAAATCACGCTGGACTTTGTCCATCCAACAATAGATTCGTTATCCTGCAACCAAGCATAGGTAAAATCGTTTTGGGTTTTGGAGCTGAAACCGGGGCTGTTCTCTTTCATGAAAGCCTCAAATTTCGCGGCATCTTTCAAACTGCCGGTAAAGCTGGCATAAGACTGTTTTCCCGGTCCGAACACCATCGCTGCAAAGAAATTACTGTTCAGGTCCACGCCGGAGTCCTCCAGGCTTTTCAGGGCCTTGGCAGCCTCGCTGCTGGTGTCTTTACCCTGCAGGGCGGTAAAAAGTTTGTCTACCGTTATACCGCTGGTAATCAGCTTCTGTACGATCTGCTTGCTGTTCACCCCCACAACAACCCCGGCAGATTTAGGGATGTGTTTGCTTTCTTCAGGAATTTTGGAACAACTGCTGAACACAATTGCCGCAGTAAGGGCGGTTAACAGAACCCGGTAAATTGTACTGTGCTTGAAATGCATAAGAAGGGATTCAAAAGATTTAAAATATGATGAATACCGTGAAATTACAGAAAAATACTCCCCTGTGCGCACAATAAGACAATTCCTCCGATTGTTTTATACCTTTGCAGAACGGGTTTTAACTATTCCTATTAACTGAACACTAAGAACAGCGCCAACATGTTCCTCATTTTGTTGCAATACATCCGGCCGTTAACGGCTATAGAGCACTATCTTGATGCCCACAATACATTTCTCGAAAAGTATTATCAAAGCGGACAATTTATCCTGTCTGGCCGCAGAAAGCCCAGGTCTGGCGGATTAATTCTCTGCAAAGCCTCCAGCCGCAAGGAAGTAGAAAAAATTATTGCGGAAGACCCGTTCGATAAATATCAGCTGGCACTTTACGAGATCATTGAATTTGAGCCTACTACCTACGTTAATGAGCTGCAGTCCTACCTTTCCTGATCCTGCACAGTGATGTTTTAAGTAAGCCTATACCTCGTACCACCTTTTTATAAGTTGTAACCCACATCTTCGGTACCTTCCGGGGCATGGGGATTTCTTTTTCTTTAAAAAAGGTTGCAATCGAATGTAAAAGTTTGTACCTTAATTGCACCGGGGAGTTTCCCGGGTGTATTCACGTTATAAAACAAGCGTTATGTTGTCTTGCTGTTGTAGCATGATGTTGCCCGTAGTGTAGTGTAGATAATTTCCGCTTTTATTGCCGAAACCAGATATTGTGAGTCTTCCACGTTGCTCAGGGGGAGAGGTGTGCCCGCACAATCCTGCATCGCTTCCCCGCCCTCGCCACACGCAGAAGTCCGTAATATAATCTATCAACCATCCTTCTACACTTAAAACCAGCGACTCATGAATGTTCACGTCAATTTACGTCTGCCGCTACGTGCTGCCCTATGGCTGCTCCTATTGCTGGGCGTAACACCTGCTTCTGCCCAGCAGAAAAAGATCACCGGTACGGTTACCGATGAGAAATCACAAACCCCGTTGCCCGGCGTTACCGTGGTGGTAAAAGGCACCAACCGTGGTACCGCCACTACTCCCACCGGCACTTTTGCCATCGACGCCAGACAAGGCGAAACCCTTGTATTTTCTTTTGTGGGTTATAGTCCCAAAGAAGTATCGGTAGGTGAAAGCGCTACCATGAACGTTGCCATATCCGAGAATATCGGCAACCTTAATGAAGTGGTGGTAACCGGCTATGGCAGCCAGTCTAAAAAAGACATCACCGGCGCAGTAGCGACGGTGGATGTCAAGAAACTGCTGTCCACCCCGGCCTCCAACATCGGTCAGGCACTCCAGGGCCGTGTTGCCGGCGTTACCATCGGCACAGACAACAGCCCCGGTGGTAATGTAATGGTACGTATCCGCGGATTTGGTACCATTAACGACAACTCTCCGCTTTACATTATTGACGGTGTGCCCACCAAAGGCAACCTCAATACCCTCAACCTGGGCGATATAGAATCCACCCAGATTCTGAAAGATGCCTCTGCCGCCTCCATTTACGGTTCCCGGGCAGGCAACGGAGTAGTGATCATCACCACCGTTAAAGGTAAACTGGGAAAACCCAAGGTGAGCTACGACTTTTACTACGGCACCCAGCGCCCCGGTAAATTCCTTGACCTGCTCAATACCGAAGAATATGCCAACCTGCTCTGGGAATCCCGCAAAAATGCCGGTAACGTAGGGGCCAACGGCAACCCTACCCACGCCCAGTTTGGTAACGGAGCCACTCCCCGCATACCGGACTACATCTTCCCCGAAGGGGCCATGGAAGGCGATCCCCGTGTGAACCCCGCAAACTATACAACGGATATCGAAAGCCCTGACTTCAGGAAAAGCAAATGGCTCATTACGCGCGCCAACAAAACAGGCACCAACTGGATGGACGAGATCTTTGATCCGGCCCCTATCCAGAACCACCAGCTGAAAGTGTCCGGCGGCAGCGAGACTGGCCGCTACGCTATGTCGCTCAACTATTTCAACCAGGACGGTATCCTGATCTACACCGGCTACAAACGCTACTCTGTACGCGCCAATACGGAGTTCAATGTTTCCAAATCCATCCGTGCGGGCGAGAACTTCCAGGTAGCCTATGGCGAGCGCGTAGGCCAGCCGGCCGGCAACCAGAACGAAGGCAACCCCATCTCCTTTGCTTACCGCATGCAGCCCATTATACCAGTTCGCGACATCATGGGTAATTTTGCGGGTACCAAAGGCGGTGATCTTGACAATGCCAAAAATCCTGTGGCCGCCCTGTATCGCAATAAAGACAACCTGTCAAAAGAGCTCCGTCTCTTCGGTAATGCCTGGGCGGAGGTAGACATTCTCAAGAACCTGACCGTACGTACCAGTTTTGGTGTGGACTTTAACTGGCTGAACTACAAGAACTATGTGATCCGCGACATAGAATCCAGCGAATCTGCCAGTGTAAACAGCCTCACCATCAATACCAACTACGGCAATACCTGGACCTGGTACAACACACTTACTTACCGCTTTGACCTGGGCACCATGCACCACTTCAACATCCTTGGTGGTACAGAAGCTATCTCCAGCATGTTTGACCCGCTCACGGCAGGCCGCCAGCGCTTCTTCCTGGATGACCTGGACAACCGCTACCTGGATGCGGGCAACGGTAGTACCGCCACCAACAGCGGCGTGTACAATAACTGGAGACTGGCCTCTGAATTCGGTAAGATCAACTATGGATATAATGATAAATACCTGGTAGACTTTACGCTGCGCCGCGACCGCTCTTCCCGTTTTGCCAAAAGCAACAACGTGGCCCTGTTTCCCGCAGCCAGCGCCGGATGGCGTATCTCTGAAGAGGCGTTTATGAAATCAGTTACCGCGGTGAACGATCTTAAACTGCGTGTAGGCTGGGGTAAAACCGGTAATCAGGAAATCGGGAACTACACCCCTTATACTACCTTCTCTACCAACCCAACCAACTCGTTTTACGACCTGAACGGCTCAAAAACTTCCTCCCTGCAGGGATATGAACTGAGCCAGTTCGGCAACCCCAACGCTAAATGGGAAACCACCACCAGTACCAATATCGGTCTGGACGCTACCATGCTGAGGGGTAAACTTGGCTTTTCCGTAGATCTTTACCAGCGCAAAACCAGCGACATGCTTTTCCCGGTAGAGATACAGTATACACAGGGCCAGGCCACCAACCCCTTCCGGAATATTGCCACCATGGTGAATAAAGGGATAGAACTGGGACTGAACTACTATGGCGATGCCATGAAAGGCGACTTTACCTACGATCTGAGCGTAAATGTCAGCGCCTATAAGAACGAAGTGCAGAAAACCGACGGTAATCCCAACACCCGCTTCTTTGGATTTACCACCCGCCTGCCGGCGATGACGGTTACACAGGCAGGCCATCCCATTTCCTCTTTCTTCGGGTATGTGATCGATGGTATCTTCCAGACAGATGATGAAGCCGCCAAAGCACCGCTGCAGTTCAGCAACACCCTGGGCGCCAATAACAAGGCGGGGCAATTCCGCTTCCGCGATGTGAATGGCGATAATAAGATCGATGCCAATGACCGTACCATCATCGGCAGCCCTCACCCGGATTTCACTTACGGCTTCAACGCGGAAGTTAAGTACAAACAGTTTGGCCTTACCCTCTTTGCACAAGGCGTTCAGGGTAATCAGCTGTTTAACTATGTAAGGTACTGGACAGACTTCCCCACGTTTGCAGGCAACCGCAGCCGCCGTATGCTGGAAGATTCCTGGCGTCCTGGCAAAACAGACGCTAAACTGCCACAGCTCCGCTCTAATGACGTGATCAGCAGCAACCCTTCTACCTACTACCTGGAGAATGGTTCCTATCTGCGCGTTAAGAACGTTATGCTTTCCTACAACCTGCCTGAAAGCCTGCTGAAAAGGCTGGGCATCAGCTCATTGAAAGTATATGTACAAGGCCAGAACCTGCTCACTTTCACCGGTTATACCGGTCTTGATCCGGAGATCAACCTGCGTAATTACGATCCTAATAACGACCGTCATATGGGCGTGGACGAAGGCGCATACCCGATGTCCAAAGTGTACCTGGTTGGAGCTAACCTTACTTTCTAAACACCAAACTATCTGTTATGAATACACGCAAATTAATATATACCGCGATGCTGCTGGCCCTGTCAACGGCCTGCAGTAACAGCTTCCTGGATCTCAAGCCCAAAGGCGTGCTGCTGCCTGAGCAGCTGACCACGCCCAATGGTGTAAATGCACTGCTTATTTCTGCCTACTCCCTTTTAGACGGTGTAGGCGCGGGTAATACTGTTTACCACAGCTCTGCCGACAACTGGGTGTACGGCAGCGTAGCTTCAGACGATGCCTATAAAGGAACCACTGCCGGCGACCAGCCCGCCATCAGCTTCATTGAAGTGTACAAGATCCTGCCGGATAACGATTATTTCCGCGGTAAATGGCGCGCTGTTTACGATGGTATCGCCCGTACAAACGATGTATTGCAAACACTGGCCCAAACAGAAGCCATCGGCGACGAAGACCGTGTGCGCATCACGGCAGAGTGCCGCTTTCTACGCGCACACTATCACTTCGAGGCCAAGAAAATGTGGAACAAGGTGCCGTATATAGATGAGACCATTTACAACCCGGAAGACCCGGAAAGCACCAAGGTTACCAATACAGAAGACATCTGGCCCAAGATCGTGGAAGACCTGCAGATGGCCTATCAGAACCTGCCCCATCGCCAGTCTCAGCCCGGCCGCGCCACCAAATGGGCTGCAGCCGCACTCCTGGCCAAAGCATATATGTTTCAGCACAAATTTACAGAGGCTAAAACCCTGCTTGACCTGATCGTAACCCAGGGCGGTTACCGGCTGGTAGACCGCTATGCAGACAATTTCCGTGCGGCCACCAACAACAACCCGGAATCCATCTTCGAGGTACAGCACTCCGTAAACGATGGCGCCCCCGGTGGGCAGAACGGTAACGAAGGCGTTACACTTAACTACCCCTACGGCGGTCCTACCAACTGCTGCGGATTCTTCCAGCCCTCACAAAACCTGGTGAATGCCTTTAAAACAAACAACGGCCTTCCCATGCTGGACAATTTTAACGATGCAGATGTAACGAACGACCAGGGCCTTGAATCCAATGCGCCCTTTACGCCTTATGCAGGCACCCTGGATCCCCGGCTTGACTGGACCGTGGGCCGCCGTGGTATTCCCTACCTCGATCACGGCCTGCACCCGGGAAAAGCCTGGATCCGCGACCAGGCCTATGCAGGGCCCTATTCCCCCAAAAAGCACATGTTCTATAAGTCAGACATCGGTAATGCCACTTCTACCAACAACCCGCGGCAGAACGCGAATAACTACCGCATCATTCGTTATTCCCATGTGCTCCTGTGGCTGGCAGAATGCGAAGCCGAGGTTGGCTCCCTGGAACGTGCCCGTGAACTGGTGAACATGATCCGCCAGCGCGCCGCCAACCCCGATGGCTTTGTAAAAATGCCCGATGGCACCAATGCCGCCAACTACAGCATTAGCCTGTATACTACCCCATGGGCAGACAAGGCTGCCGCCCTCAAAGCCATCCGCTTTGAAGATCGCCTGGAATTTGCCATGGAAGGTCACCGTTTCTTTGACCTGGTACGCTGGGGCATTGCCAAAGATGTATTAAATGCCTACGTTGAAAAGGAAAAACTGAAACGCACTTACTATAATGAAGCTGTATTCGGAGATAACAACATCTATTATCCTATTCCCCTGCAGGAAATTGTGAACAGTTCGAAAAACGGACAACCCACACTTACGCAGAACCCCGGGTACTAGTGTAAACAGCTATTTAGAAGAAGGCCGTTCGCCAGCTGGTGAACGGCCTTCTCTATATACCGGAAGTGCAACATGTCGCATAATACCCCTAATAAGTCCCATACCACCATTTTCACTTCCTTATTTCCTGCCTATGTTTGTATCATCAAAACAAAATAATTCTACAACTAAAAAAATAGCAGCATCATGGAAACAACAGCCAACAAATCAATCACCGTTCAAAGCACTGTTAATGCACCGGTAGAAAAGGTGTGGAAATACTGGTCAGAACCCGCCCACATTATGCAGTGGTGCCAGGCCTCTGACGACTGGCATGCTCCCCATGCAGAGAACGACCTGCGCAACGGCGGTAAATTCAGCACCACCATGGCGGCTAAAGATGGCAGCTTCAGTTTTGATTTCAGTGGTGTTTATGACAATGTGGAAGAACACAAGCTGATAACATACACTATGGGCGATGGCAGGAAAGTATCCATTGTTTTCACCGCTAAAGGAGACCAGACGGAAGTAGTGGAAACTTTTGATATGGAAAACACTCACTCTGAAGAAATGCAGCGGAGCGGCTGGCAGGCAATACTGGACAATTTCAGAAAGTATACGGAAACGAATTGATCATCCTCTGAAAATATGCTGACTTATATTGCCAGGCCGCTGTTAAGGTTGAGCGGCCTGGCCGTAAGGTTCAGCCACTACTGTTAACTACTGTTAACACGTTTCAACGCTCCATCCTCCCTGCCCACCGATACTAAGCGCCCATTTACCGACAGCCCTTCACCCTCCCTCCCCTTATCTCTAGTTTTGTTGAATGGCAAAACTGATTACCGGAATATTAGGAGCATACGTGCTGGTTGCCGGTTGTAAGGGAAAAGCAGAAACGCCGCACGCTACCCCTCCACCCAATCCGCCTGCTATAGTGGACGTCATTGTGACCAGCACCACCCCTGTGAACAATACCATAGAGGCCAGCGGCACCATTGTGGCCAATGAATATGCAGAACTGCATCCCGAAATAAGCGGCCGAATTACCTATCTCAATGTGCCCGAAGGCACACAGATCGCAAAAGGTACACTCATTGCCCGTATTAATGATGCAGACCTCCAGGCGCAATTAGAAAAGTCCAAAGTACAGCTGGACCTTTATCAGAAAACCGAAGAACGCGACCGCAAACTGCTGGCCATTAACGGCATCAACCAGGCAGATTATGACCTGGCCCTCAATAATGTGAACAGCACAAAAGCAGATATAGATTATACCCAGGCACAGATAGATAAAACCATTATCCGCGCACCCTTCAATGGTATCATTGGCTTGCGCCAGGTAAGCATCGGTGCCTATGTAAGTCCCGCTACTGTGATCGCCACCATTCAGCAGCTGGATAAGATCAGGGTGGATTTCACCCTGCCGGAGCAATACAGCAATGTAGTGAAGAAAGGTGCAATAGCAGATGTAATGTTAGATGCAGCCGGTAACATTCACCGCAAAGCACAGATCATTGCTGCAGAGCCGCAGATCACTCCCACCAGCCGCAACCTGAAAGTGAGGGCCGTGCTGGAGGACGGCAAAGGTCGCCCGGGCGCATTTGCAAAAGTGTACATCAACGCGGGAGCCGATGCAAAGTCTATCCTGGTGCCTACCAACGCCATCATCCCCAACGATAAGAACAACCAGGTCATTCTTGTAAAGAACGGCAAAGCCACTTTTACAGATGTACGCACCGCCGTAAGAGAAGCAAATAATATTGAAATAACAGAAGGTGTAAACCCCGGTGACACGGTAGTGGTCACCGGCGTGCTATTTGCCAGGCCGGGTGCTAAACTGAAAGTACGCAGCGTAAAAACGCTGACCCAGCTGGCAGCAGAACAGCAATAACATCGTTAGACGGAAACCAGACTTAAGACAGTAACCATGAATATTTCTGAACTGTCACTGAAGCGCCCCGTGCTGGCTACAGTGATGAACCTGTTGATCATTTTGTTCGGGGTAATTGGATACAGCTTTCTCGCTTTAAGGGATTATCCTGCCATAGACCCACCGGTGATCACCGTAAGCACAAACTACACCGGCGCTAACCCGGACGTGATAGAAAGCCAGATCTCTGAACCGCTGGAAAAACAGATCAATGGCATTCCCGGCATCCGCACCATATCATCCACCAGTTCCCTGGGCAATAGCTCCATTACCGTAGAGTTTAACCTGGGTGTGGACCTGGAAGCCGCCGCCAGCGATGTGCGGGACAAAGTAAGCCAGGCCACCCGCTCTCTACCCCTGGATATAGATGCCCCTCCCGTAGTGACCAAGGCAGACGCCAACAGCGATCCTATCCTGATCCTTGCCGTACAAAGCCATACCAAAAGCCTCATGGAGCTGAGCGATTATACAGATAACGTGCTGCAGCAGCAACTGCAGACCATCGACCAGGTAAGCTCCGTTAATGTGTTTGGCGATAAGAGCTACGCTATGCGCATCTGGCTGGATCAGGCCAAAATGAACGCCTACAATATTGCCTTTAACGATATCAGTACCGCGCTTAATAACGAGAACGTACAGCTGCCCGCCGGTAAGGTATACGGCAACAATACTGAACTTACCATCAATACCCTGGGCCGCCTTACTACTGAAAAGGATTTCCGTGATCTTATCCTGCGCGAAGACAGCAGCGGCATTATTCGCCTGAGCAATGTGGCGCGGGTGGAACTGGGCCCGCACGATAGAAGAACAAAGCTGGAAAATACAATGGCGTAAACGCCATTGGCCTGGCCATCATTCCCCAACCCGGCGCCAACAATATCCTGATCGCAGATGAATTCAACAAACGGCTGGAGCAGATCAGAAAGGGAAATAAAACTGACGTGGAATTTCATGTGCTGATAGACAACACCCGTATCATCCGCCAGTCGCTGGCAGAAGTAAAGGAAACCCTGCTCATTGCCTTTGCACTGGTGGTGCTGGTGATCTTCTTCTTTTTCCGCAACTGGCTCATCGCCATCCGGCCGCTGATAGATATTCCGATCTCGCTCATCGCTACCTTCTTTGTAGTATACGTGGCAGGCTTCTCTATCAACATCCTTACCCTGCTGGGCATTGTACTGGCCACAGGACTGGTAGTGGACGACGGCATCGTGGTCACGGAAAATATATTCCGCAAACTGGAACAGGGAATGCCCATTCACAAGGCCGCGCTCGAAGGCAGTAAGGAGATCTTCTTTGCCGTTATTTCCACATCCATCACGCTGGCAGTGGTATTTATGCCGGTGCTCTTTCTGCAGGGCTTTGTGGGCCGCCTGTTCCGCGAGTTTGGAGTGGTACTGGCCACCGCCGTGATCATCTCCGCCTTTGTGTCCCTCACCATTACGCCGGTATTGAATGTATACCTGAACCGGAAGAAACCCGGGCATGGATGGCTGTACGACAAAACAGAGCCATTCTTTACCGGTATGGAAATCGGCTATAAGCGCATACTGCAGGGCTTCATGAAATTACGATGGCTGGCCTGGGTGATCATTGCCGTTTGCGGCATCATCATCTGGCTCATCCTCCGCAGCATCCAAAGTGAGATCGCTCCGCTGGAAGACCGCAGCAGCATCCGCTTCTCCGTTACACTGCCCGAAGGATCCAGCTTTAACTATACGCAGCAGGTAACAGATCGCATTGCCAATTACCTGTATGATTCCATACCCGAACGCGACTTTGTATTTGCCAGAACGCCCGGCGGCAACGGTACGGTAATGAATACTTCCCAGCCCCGTATCGGTCTCATAAGTCCGCGCGAACGAAGCCGCAGCCAGAATGAAATTACCAACGACCTGCAGCAAAAGCTGCGCCGCCTTCAATGATGCCGTCGCACTCTTCGCCATCCAGGAACAAACCGATCGCGGTGGGATCAGGATCCAAAACCAGCCTGCCCGTACAATTCGTGCTGCAAAACCAGGACTTGAACAAACTGAAAGCGGTGATCCCGAAATTCCTGGATGAAGCGCGGAAGGATAAAACCTTTTCTAATGTGGATGTAGACCTGAAGTTCAATAAACCCGGTGTAGAAGTCAGCTTTGACAGGATCAAAATCAAAGACCTGGGCCTCTCTACCAGCGATGTGGCCACCGCCCTGCAATCAGCCTTCAGCGGGGGCAGGCTGGCCTACTTCATCATGAACGGCTACCAGTATTATGTGATCGCGCAGATGGAAAGAGGGGAAAGAAATACACCGGCAGATATCACTAATATTTATGTGCGCAATAAGAATGGTGATAACATCTCCCTTTCCGCCGTTGTGCATATCAATACCAATATCAGTCCCTCTACCCTCTATCACTTTAACCGCTACAAGGATGCTACCATATCTGCGTCGCTGGCGCCGGGCAAAACCATTGGCGATGGTATAAAGGCTATGCAGGCTATTGCCAACCGTTTACTGGACTCCGGTTTCCACACATCGCTGGCAGGCGCATCACGTGACTATGCAGAAAGTTCCTCCAACATTGTATTTGCATTCACTTTAGCACTGATCCTGATCTACCTGGTACTGGCAGCACAGTTTGAAAGTTTTATCGATCCGCTGACCATTATGCTCACTGTGCCGCTGGCGCTGGCGGGCGCACTGTTAAGCCTGTGGATATTTCATCAGACACTAAATATTTTTTCAGAAATAGGTATGATCATGCTCATTGGCCTGGTTACCAAAAATGGTATCCTGATCGTTGAGTTCACCAACCAGAAACGGGAAGCCGGTATGTCTAAAACCGAAGCGGTGATAGAAGCAGCCTCTCAGCGTTTACGCCCTATCCTCATGACCAGCCTGGCCACCTCCCTGGGCGCGCTGCCCATTGCCCTCAGCCTGGGCGCAGCATCCACCAGCAGGATACCCCTGGGTATAGTAGTGGTAGGCGGCATTTTATTTTCACTGGTGCTCACGCTCTTTGTAATACCGGCCGTATACACTTACGTTTCCGGTAAGCACAAAGCGCATGTTCCCGTAATAAACGAATAAGCATGAACAAATGGATCTTATATATCGCCTTCCTGTTTTTTCCGGCCGCCTTGCAGGCGCAGCAGCTCAGCCTGCGCGATGCGGTGGAGATTGCCCTGAGAAATAACATGGGCATACAGCTGGCCCGCAATAATACTACAGCCGCGGGTATCAGCAACAGCTACGGCATGGCAGGCGGCCTGCCGCTAATTACGGCCACCGGTACGGATGTGGAACAGGTAACCAGCATTAAGCAGGAATATGCCAACCCGGCCAATAACAAAACCAGTAACAATGCCTCTTCCAATAATCTGAGCGCTTCGCTCAACGCCTCAATGCTGCTCTATAATGGTAACAAGGTACAAAATGCGCACCGGCGCCTGGGGCTTATTGAATCACAGAGCAGGCAACAGCTCAACTCCCGGGCGCTTACCCTGGTGTATAATGTAATGCTGCGGTATTACGATATCATCCGCCAGCAAAGCTATGCCCGTACGCTCAGCGCTTCAATAGATGTTTCCCGCGAAAAGCTGGAGATCGTTAAGGCGCAGCAAAGCGCAGGGGTGGCCAACAATGCAGACCTGTTCCAGGCACAGGTGGATCTTAATACACAGGTGCAAAACCTGCAGGCGCAACAACTGGTGATTGCGCAAGCCAAAACGGACCTGCTTACGCTGCTTACCCTTAAACCAGATTCTGCGCTCAATATATCCGATACCATCGTAGTAGACAGGTCAGTAGAACTGGGACCTGTGATCAATGCCATACAGTCTAACCCGGACATCAGCGCGGCAGACCAGCAGATCGCTATCAACGAATACATTGAAAAAGAAACCGCCGCCCAGCGCTACCCATCCCTGAGCGCCAATGCAGGATATAACTTCAGCCATACAAAGAATGCTGCAGGCTTCTCGCTCCTGAATCAAAGCTATGGACCCTTTGCAGGCGTGGGGGTGAGCATTCCCATTTTCAATGGCAGCATCTTCAGAAAGCAAACGGAAATAGCGGGTATCAATGTGAAGAATGCACAATTACAGAAAGACACCCTGGTGCTGAATTACACGGCTAACGCGGTGAAGAACTGGCAGGCTTACAATAATAACCTGCAACAGCTGGAAACGGCCAAAACCAATTATGACCTTTCCGGAAAATTACTGGACCTGGTGTTACAACGCTTCCAGCTGAAGCAGGCAACCATTGTAGATCTGAAAAATGCGCAGGACAGTTTTGAAAATGCGGGTTACCTGCTGGTGAATGTCAGTTTCTCTGCCAAAGCCGCAGAGCTGCGGCTGAAATATTATGCCAACCAGTTGCAATACTGAGATGCCGTCTTAGCGTACCGCTGCTGTTTCTGCCCGGTGCTTGAGCTCCTGCAGGCCATTATCGTAGTCTTTTTTCAGCGAACCTTCCATGAACAGGCCCATGATGTTCTGCGGGCGCGGAAACTCGGAGTCAAATCCCCAGGCCACGGTAGTTTTACCTTCTGCTTCATTCAGCTTGAAATAACAGCTGGCAACAGATTCCCAGGGCTTGATGAAATACAGCTTTTGCTGCACATTTGTATAGGGCTCCAGCGAAACATTCTCCAGTTTTCCTTCTCCTATCTTCTCTCCCTTCCATGTGCTGGCGGCGCCCACCGTACCATCTTCACCACTGAGGGTATGCTGAGCGCCCGGGTCCATTTTATACCAGGGATTCCATTTGTTGAACTCCTCGAACTTTACCAGATGCGGCCATATAACGTTGGCCGGTGCGTTGATCACTACAGTCCGTTCAATATGCATTTTTTGTAGGGGCCGTAAACAGCAGGATAAGAAATACGACAACCAGGATGCCGATGATCCAGAGCAGTATTTTAACTACTTTCATGACAGTTGAAGGTTTAGTTCAACTAAATATACGTGATTTCCCGCTGCAAAGACGGTTCGGGGCGCCACTCATCCTTCTTCCGGTATCGGCTGGCAGCCATGGTAAGTTTAAATACTACTCTTTCTTATTATCGTAGGTTTTCTGTGCCTCCTGGGCTTTTTCAAAATCAAGTATCACAGAATTGATACAGTAACGAAGCCCGGTAGGCGGGGGCCCGTCATCAAACACATGTCCCAGGTGGGCTTTGCAACGGCCGCACATCACCTCGGTGCGCTGCATGCCGTGAGAATTATCAGGCGCATAGATCACGCTTGTTTTTGTCAGGGGCTGGAAAAAGCTAGGCCAGCCGCAGCTGCTTTCAAACTTGGCGTCTGATACAAATAGCGGGTTACCGCAGGCAGCACAGTAATATGTACCCTTCTCCTTGCTGTTCCAGTATTTACCTGTGAATGCCCATTCTGTTCCTTTCTCCCTGGCAATATGATAAACATCCGCCGGCAATATCTTCTTCCATTCTACATTATCCAGGCTTACTTTTGCACTATCGCTGCGGGAATAGATTTCGTTCTTTTTTCCTTCTTGCATGGTGGGATTTTTTTCTTACACGCATATACGCTCAATCATCACTGTTAAACTATAAGTTAACAGATTTTATTATATAAAGGTATCCTTTTTTACTATTAAGTTACAAAGACCGCTCCAATCTGGCTTGTACCGGTATGTTAAAATTCTCTCTTTCGGGCATGGCATTATAATTCCTAACTTTACGCCAAAAGGTGTTTTAAGTGGCCGATATCATAAATTTACTACCCGACAATATTGCCAACCAGATTGCAGCCGGTGAAGTGATCCAACGACCCGCCTCTGCGGTGAAAGAGCTCCTGGAAAATGCGGTGGAGTGCCGGTGCAACAGAAATTCAACTCATTATCCGCGATGCAGGTAAGGAACTGGTGCAGGTGATAGGACAACGGCGCCGGGATGAGCGAAACAGATGCACGCATGTAGCTTTGAGCGCCATGCCACTTCCAAGATCCGGTCTATTGATGATCTTTTCGGCATCCGCACCATGGGCTTTCGTGGCGAAGCGCTGGCCTCTATTGCTGCCGTGGCGCAGGTAGCCCTCAAAACCCGCCGGCACGATTCCCCCATCGGCACTTATATAGAAATAGACAACAGCGTGGTACGCAAACAGGAGCCCTGCCAGACAGCAGAAGGCACCAGCTTTGCCATGAAGAACCTTTTCTTTAACGTACCTGCGCGTCGTAACTTCCTCAAAAGCAACGCTGCAGAAATGCGGCACATTGTAGATGAGTTTATCCGGGTGGCCATGGCCTTCCCGCACCTGCAATTCACCTTTACCAGCAACGGCCAGCAGATGTTCTACCTGGAAAAAGGCTCGCTCAAACAGCGGGTGATCGCCATCCTGGGACAGCATTATAATGCCCGGCTGGTAACGGTAAAGGAAAGTACAGACTATGTAAACATACACGGCTTTGTAGGCAAGCCGGAAACGGCCAAGAAAACCCGGGGTGACCAGTTCTTCTTCGTGAATAACCGCTTTATCAAAAGCCCTTACCTGCACCACGCCATTATGAGCGCCTTCTCGGAAATGATCCCCGCAGACAGCTTTCCGCTGTATGTGCTCTTTATTGACCTGGATCCCGCCCATGTGGATATCAACGTGCACCCCACCAAACAGGAAATAAAGTTTGACGACGAAAAGATATTGTACGCCTTCGTGCAGTCTGCCGTTAAACATGCCCTGGCCCAGTTCAATGTTACGCCTACGCTTGACTTTGACCTGGACCCCGGCATTCAGCAGCTCGACGCGGTGAGTAAACCCTTTACAGAACAGCAGCAGCAACGCTCTGCCAGCGGCTCCCTGTACAAAACGTTTACCCAGGCCAACCAGGCTCACGTGATCGATAAAAGCAGCGGGAGCAACCTGAAACACTGGAAGGATATTTATGAGATCGGCAGGTCTGATTTTAACCGCCCCGCTGCAGCAATGCCGGCCGCCAATGGCGATGACAATGAGTTTGTGAACCGCCCCTCCACCGCCTCTGTGATAGATGAGCGCTGGCAGGAGGCCGCTACTGATACCAAGGTACCCGTACAGGTACACCAGCAATACATTCTTTCCCAGATAAAATCCGGCTTCATCCTGATAGACCAGCAGGCCGCGCACGAAAGGATACTGTATGAAAGGTACCAGCGCGCCCTCCAGGAAAAGCCCATGCCCACACAGCAAAGTCTTTTTCCGCAAACCCTGCAGCTGCTACCCGCAGATGCGGCCCTCATCAGTGAAATGCTGCCAGATCTGCATCTGCTGGGCTATGACATGGAGCCCTTTGGCAACCACACTTTTGTAGTGCGGGGTACTCCCGCAGACATCCAGAGCGGTAACGAACAGGCCAGCATTGAAGGCCTGCTGGAACAGTTCAAACACTTCAGCGCCGAACTGAAAGTCGAATAAACGCGAACAACTGACCCGCTCTATGGCCAGGAACAATTCCATCCCGGCCGGTAAGGTGCTCAGTACCCGTGAAATGCAGAATATTATTGACGAACTGTTTGCCTGCAGTATGCCCAATGTATCACCAGGCGGCAAGTATACCTATGTTTCCTTCAAGCTGACAGATATCAACCGTATGTTCGAGAAAGGGAATTAAGGAGTAATGATAGTATGCTCCCCGGCCTTTTTGTTAATATAGTATTATCAGAGCAGGCCTTTCAGCCGTTTGTACAGTTCCAGGTACAGGTGGTAGTGCTCCCGGTATATGTACTTACCTTCTTCACGGGGCGTAAATACGGCCTCTTCCACCGCTGCAGGACTGGTATAGGGCAATCCCAATGCCTCATAGCCTACCATGGCGGCCCCCAGGGCCGAAGCATCGTGCTGCTGCGCCAGGTACATAGGCTGCTGGAAGATGTCTGCCATCAGTTGTATCCAGCCCGGCGAATGGGTAAAGCCCCCGCTTACAGAGATCTTACTGATGGGCCCCGCTGTTTCCTGCAACGCCTGCCCTATGCTGAGCAACCCGAAGGCCACACTTTCCAGGAGGGCGCGCATAAAATGCAGCGCGGTATGCTGGGGTTGTATACCGATGAAGGCCCCTCGGGCGTGCGGGTCCCAAACCGGTGCGCGCTCTCCCAGCAGGTAGGGCAGACATATTACGCCTTCTGCGCCGGGCGCTATGACCAGGGCCTGTTCAATAGCGGTGTTCAGGTCTTCCGGCCCCTGTTGCTGCAGAAAATCCCTTACAAACCATTGCAGGGCCACGCCTCCGTTGTTCACAGGACCGCCCGTAACGTAATGTTTGTTATCTAATATATAGTTGAATAAGCGCTGTTCGGGATCATCAACCGGTGTGGGAACCGTCATCCGCATGGCGCCACTGGTGGCAATGGTAAGCGTGGCATGGCCGGGCGCCAGGGCGCCGCTGCCCAGTTGCGCCAGGCAGCCGTCACTGGCGCCTGTTACCAGCGGGGTGTTTGCCGGTATGCCTAAATCGGCAGCAACCGCTGGATGCAGTCCGGGTAATATATAATTTGCCGGAACCGGTTCCGGTAACTGGCTGGCCGTAATACCGGCAAAGGCCAGGGCGTCTTTACTCCACTGCCGCTGGCGGATGTCAAACAGGCCGGTGGCAGATGCTACGGAATGATCTATAACATAACGCCCTGAAAAACAATGCAGCACATACTCTTTGATACCCAGGAACATGTGTGCCTGCTGAAACAGGTCTGGCGCTTCTTCCCGCAACCAGGCTATTTTGCAGAGCGGCGACATGGGATGTACCGGCACGCCTGTTTGCTGGTACAGGGCCTTGCCCTCTGCTGTGGGCTGCAGGGCGGTGGCAATATCCTGGCTGCGGTTATCCGCCCAGATGATCAGCGGCGTCAGTGCCCGGTGCTGTGCATCCATTGCCATCACGCTGTGCATGGCACTGCTGAATGAAATTGCCGCCGGTGCGGCGCCCATCTGCCGCACTACCTCCCTGATCCCGTGTTTAACCGCCCGTAAAATATCTTCCGGGTTTTGCTCACTATACCCCGGCTGGGGCAAATGAGTGCTATATGCCTGCTGCTGAACCGCCTGCACGCTGCCGTTTGGCAACAGGGCTATCACTTTGGTGCTTCCGGTGCCAATATCGGCGCCGATCATGTAAATTAATGGGCTGCTCATACCTTAAAAGGTTCTCAAAATAAAAAACACCTTTCATTTTCTACGTTTAATTTATAGTATTTAAAGCCTTTTATAGAGTCAAAACATATCCACGTATTATGGCATTTGAAATAAAGCAGCAAGGCAAGGTCTATGATGTCTGTATTGTAGGTTCAGGAGCCGGTGGCGGTATGGCCGCCAAGATTTTATCAGACGCAGGACTAAAAGTGGCGTTATTGGAAGCAGGGCCAAAATACGACCCGGCAGACCCGGAACAGGCCACCCAGTTAAAGTGGCCCTGGCAGTCTCCCCGCCGCGGAGCAACCACTACCCGCCCCTTCGGCGATTTTGACGCTGCCTACGGCGGCTGGGAAATTGAAGGAGAGCCTTACACCACAAAGAACGGCACGCAATTCGACTGGTTCCGCTCGCGTATGCTGGGCGGACGTACCAATCACTGGGGACGTATATCACTGCGCTTCGGTCCCCGCGACTTCAAACACAAAAGTTATGATGGCCTGGGTGATGACTGGCCCATCTCTTACGACGACGTAAAACCTTTTTACGACCGCGTAGACAAGATGATCGGCGTATTTGGTACCAAAGAAGGCATCTTCAATGAACCGGACGGCTACTTCCTTCCTCCGCCCAAACCGCGCCTGCACGAGCTGATGATCAAGGGTGCCGGCGAACGTTTAGGCATCCCGGTAATTACTGCCCGTATGTCTATGTTAACACGTTCGGTGAACAAGGACCGCGGCGCCTGTTTTTACTGCAGCCAGTGTAACCGCGGCTGTACCGTGTATGCCGACTTCTCCTCCTCTTCCTGCCTGGTAAAACCAGCCATGAAGTCGGGCCATGTTGATCTCTACACCAACGCAATGGCGCGCGAAGTAATAACAGATGATAAAGGAAAGGCAACCGCCGTTTCCTATGTTGATAAAACAGACCTGCAGGAGTACCAGGTTAAGGCCAGAGTAATTGTACTGGCAGCCAGCGCCTGTGAATCCGCCCGTCTGCTGCTCAACTCTAAATCTGCTACCTTCCCCAACGGCCTTGCCAATGGCAGCGGCGTGGTGGGCAAATATCTGCATGACTCTACCGGCTCATCCCGCGGGGCATTCCTTCCGCAGCTGATGGACCGTAAACGCTATAATGAAGATGGCGTGGGCGGTATGCACGTTTATATTCCGTGGTGGCTGGATAACAAGAAACTGGACTTTGCCCGCGGGTATCACGTTGAACTGGGTGGCGGTATGCATATGCCCATGTATGGTTTCGGTTTTGGTATTGAGCGCCTGAATGGCAAGTACGGCGTTCCTGCCGGAGAAACCAAACAGGCCGGCGGTTACGGCGCGTCCCTGAAGAACGACTACCGCCGTTTCTATGGCGCCACCATTGGATTTGCAGGCCGCGGCGAGTGTATTGCCCGTGAAGACAATTACTGTGAGATCGATCCGAATGTAGTAGACAAATATGGTATACCCGTACTGCGTTTCAACTACACCTGGAGCGACCATGAGATCAAACAGGCAAAGCACATGCAGGATACTTTTGAGCAGCTCATTCACGAACTGGGCGGGGTGCCCCTTGGAGACAAACCCGGCGCCGATACCATGTATGGCCTGGAAACACCCGGCCGTATTATACATGAAGTAGGTACCACCCGTATGGGCAATGATCCGAAACGCTCTGTACTCAACAAATACAACCAGGCGCATGAGGTGAAGAACCTCTTTGTGGTAGATGGAGGCCCCTTTGTGTCCCAGGCAGATAAAAATCCTACCTGGACCATCCTGGCCCTCTCTATGCGCGCCTCTGAGTATATTATAGATGAGCTGAAGAAACAGAATTTGTAAAAATCAGTCCCTGGTCATTAGCAGCTGCTTTAACCAAGGACTAGTAATTAAACTGACTAAACATGGATAGAAGAGAGTCCCTCAAAGCCCTGGCTGTCGGGTCTTTTTCTGTAAGCACTTTCCTCGCCGCCTGTAAGGACAATAAGACGACCGTAAAGGAAACGAAGGATGGCGCCGGTGCTGAAGTGTATGGCCGCACCGCCGAAGAAAAGGAAAGGGATGCCAGACTGATGGGCGATAAGTTCTTTACCAATGCGGAGATGAAAACCATCACGGCGCTGGTGGCCCTCATCATCCCGGCAGACGAGCGTTCGGGCAGTGCGGTGGATGCCGGTGTGCCTGATTTCATTGAGTTCATGGCAAAAGACCAGCCCCGCTACCAGCTGCCGCTGCGCGGCGGACTTCGCTGGCTGGATGTGTTCGTGCCTCAAGCATCATAAAAAGATCTTTGTAGAATGTAACGCCCAGCAGCAAACCGCTGTGCTGGACGTCATTGCCTACCCGGAAAAAGCCACCCCCGAAACAAGCCAGGGGGTGATGTTCTTCAGCACACTGCGCAACCTGACCGCTACCGGCTTCTTTACCAGCAAGATAGGTATAAAAGACCTGGGCTACGTTGGTAACACGCCGAATGAATGGGATGGGGTGCCGGATGATGTACTGAAACAGTACGGGCTGGCTTATGATGAGAAACTGCTGCCGCTTTACCTCAAAATGGAGGACAGAGGCAAGCTGATGACATGGGATTAAAATCTTTTTTAATTATATTATCCAAAATTTTTGTTACTCATGGTCCAGGAAAAGAATAACCAGGAAAATTCAAATTCCGTTTCCCGCAGATCGTTCCTAAAGAATGGCGCATTAACCGCCGCCAGCTTTATGATCATTCCACGTCATGTACTGGGAGGTAAAGGATATATAGCGCCCAGCGATCGCCTCCGCATTGCCGGTATAGGTGTTGGCGGTAAAGGGCAGAGCGATATTGCCGAATTTGCCAAAGGCCCCGCAGATATTGCGTTTCTGTGCGATGTGGATGAGCGCCGCGCGGCCAATTCCGTGAAAGCGTTCCCGAAAGCGAAATTCTATAAAGACTTCCGCGTTATGCTGGAAAAAGAGCACAAGAACATTGACGCGGTCTCTGTTTCCACGCCAGATCACCAGCACGCCGTGGCCGCCATGGCTGCCATGCAGCTGGGCAAGCACGTATATGTGCAAAAACCGCTTACCCACGATATCTACGAAGCACGTATGCTTACCAAAGCAGCTGAACGTTATAAAGTGGTGACCCAGATGGGTAACCAGGGCTCCTCCGGCGATGGCGTTCGCCAGCTGATGGAATGGTACAAAGCAGGCCTGGTGGGCGATGTGCACACCGTATACTGCTGGACAGACCGTCCCGTATGGCCGCAGGGTATTCCCTGGCCCCAGGCAAAGGCAGAAGTGCCTAAAGAACTGGACTGGGATCTGTGGCTGGGTACTGCCCCCTACAGGGACTATATAGATAAGTTAGTGCCCTTCAACTGGCGCGGCTGGTGGGATTACGGTACCGGCGCCATCGGCGACATGGGCTGTCATATCATTGAGCCGCCCTTCCGCGTGCTGGACCTGGGCTACCCTACTGCCGTAGAGTGCAGCGTAGGCAGCGTTTATGTGGATGAGTTCAAACGCGGCTATTTCCCTGAAAGCTGCCCGCCTTCTTCTCACGTTACGCTGAAGTTCAAGGGCAGGAACGGTAAAGATGTGACCATGCACTGGATGGACGGTGGCATTCAGCCTGAGCGCCCCGAAGAGCTGGGCCCCAACGAAAGGATGGGCGACGGCGGTAACGGCGCCCTGTTCATAGGCGATAAAGGCAAAATGATGTGCGGAACCTATGGTATGTTCCCCAGCCTGCTGCCCACATCCCGCAACCAGCAGGTAAATGTGCCGAAAACTATTGCCCGTGTGCCCGAAGGCCACTACCAGCAATGGGTAAATGCCGCTATTGCCGGTTATAACAGCGATAAGGCAAAAGCCCTCAGCTCTCCCTTCACCATAGCCGGCCCGCTTACCGAAACCGTGCTGATGAGCAACCTCGCCATCCGCAGCTTCGATATCAAGAAAGAAGTGAACGGCAAATCCAGCTTCCCCGGCCGCTATATTAAACTGCTGTGGGATGGCGAAGCCATGAAGATCACCAATTTTGACGAGGCCAACCAGTTCGTGAAGCGCCAATACCGCGACGGCTGGAGCCTGGGTGTGTAATTAATTGGTCTATATACTGATGTGCGGATCTGCAGCTGCCTGCACAAGGCAGTTTGCTCAGATCCGCACTTTCTTTTTAGCCCCCCGCAGATCATCATATTAAAATATTCCTGGTGTGATTTTCGTTTAGTACAATACGAATACTATTTTTACATCGCCAAACCATATCCCAGTTATATGCGGAGAAATTACTTTTGGCCGCTTGCCTTGATGATAGGCGGTCTGATCTTATGGGCCTGTAAAAAGGAGGTAAGCCGTGAGGGTGAATCTCCCGGAACAATTCCCAGTACCTGCGGGTATGCCCCCTATACCAGTGGCTCTACGTATAACTATGAGACCTACCGAGGTGAAACAGGTGATACCAACTACTTCACCGTTACGGTTACAGGTGATAGCACCATCAACGGGCTGTCTTATAAAAAGCTTTCTTCAGACACCGCCACCACTTACGACCGTTGCGATAACGGCACCTACCGCCAGCTGGTAAAAGGCCTTTCGTATATGGGATATTCTGTGGACAGCATAACCTCCGTTTACCTGAAAGATTTTGTGCCGGTTGGCAGCAGCTGGTCTGATACCGTTACCGTAAAGGATGGCGGTGTTAACGTAAACGTATATCTCACGTACACCATTACCCAGAAAGGGATCAACAAACGTGTATTTGACCTGGACTATACCGAAGTAATAGCAGTAAGACTGGCAGCAGCCACCAGAGTACTGGGACAAACTATTTCGCTGGGCACCCTGGTTACCAACTATTACGCCAAAGATATTGGCCTGATACAGGCAGACCAGGCCGAAGATACCACCCGTCTCAGAAGCTACAATATCCAATAGGGATCAATCAATACTGATCCCTTACAGCAGTGAGGAACTTCTCTACCGCCCTTCTTACAACAGCAGAGGAATTGTTGGTGTGATTATTTACCAGCACGCTGAACACCAGCGTTTTACCCTTCTTAGTTACCAGGTAGCCGCTCAGTGCTACACAGCCATTCAGGGTGCCTGTTTTGGCATGCACAAACTGCCCCGGGTAGTAATTGCGTAATGTGCCCTTACCCCCTGTAGGAAATATGCTCCACAACCTTGCTTCCGGCACCTGTTGACGCATCTTTGTCAGCACGCTCACAAAATCCCTGGGAGTGAATAGATTGTACCGCGATAGCCCCGAACCATCTGCCCATTTCGGCGTATCGGGCAGAAACCGCAGGTAATCCCGCTGCATATACCCGATCGTCTTTGCGGTGCTGATCGTATCCCACTGCCTCGCCGCGCACATCATCAGTATCTGTTCAGCAAAGAAGTTATCACTGCGATGCATCATCGGGGTAAATAAAGTATCTACCGGCTGACTGTGTAAGATCTTAAAGGCAGCGTCGTTTAATTGCGGCGAGCCTTCCGCTGCATACACCGGTTTATGCAGGGTGTCCTGCAGGCGCCTGGCAATGTCCTGCAGGCTGCCGGTGATAAACGGGACTTCAGCCAGTAATGGTCCGTAGTCATTGCCTGCAAACTGCAGGGAGAACCGGTTACTGCGTTCATCCCTGTCTGTAAAGGCCTCTTCCAGCGTATCATTCCGCTGCCAGCTGAAATGTTCAGGATCGCTGAACTCAGGGGGGGTTATACTGATGGTATCCCGGTGATGCCTGATGCGGGCCACATTGCCGTAGATGGGCCACTCATTCAGCTCGGGCTGGTAGTAGTCTGCATAATCGCTCCAGCCCCATCCCGGGCCAAAACGTTTATTGGTGTTAACGGCAGGCAGCAGTACAATACGTTTATCCGTTTGCGTAAGCAGCTGCATTACGGGTTGTGTAATAAAATCCGGATGCAGGAAGGAGGGATCGGCAGTACCTTTTATGTACAGAACAGAATCAGTTTCCAGGTATCGCATACCCGGCAGGCTGTCGCCCAGTAACTGCAGGCCGGTGAACAGGGTGAAGATCTTGGTATTGGACGCCGGCGTAAAGTACTTGTCCGCCTGGTATTGGTACCAATAGTTCTGGCTGGCGGGATCGTAGATGCAGATACCTACGTGCGCCTGTTTGATGGCCGGGTTGTTCAGCAGTACCTGCGCTGGTTTACGGATGCCCGGCTGCTGCGCCTGCAGGGCTGTTACTTGCAATAACAGTACAGAAAGGAATAAGGTGAGTGTAACCTTGTTGTTCATGTGCGATGTTTAAAGAAAAGCTCCGGGAGTTGGTGACATCCCGGAGCATAAGGTTTCCTGGTAGTATAATAATGTTTAGCTGAAATAGCGGGTGGTGCCTGGTTTTGCGTAGGCATAGAAACCATCACTGTCCGGCATTACCGGCGGATTGGCGTCAAATGCATAAGTGGCCGGTTGCAGGTTAATGCCTGAGTTCAGTGCCTTGTCCCAGGGTATAATTTGCCCTGAATAGGTGGCCATACGGCCGATGATGGCAGAGAGGGTGGCCTGCGCCCCACGTTCAGCATCCCAGAACTTGTATTCGCCTTTGGCAATGGCAGCAAACAGCTCATCGTGTTCTGTCTGATAAGGATTGTTTTCCTTCTTTTTATCAAACTGGTACAGCACTTTTCCTTTGTGGTCCTGTATCAGCCCTTTATCGCAGATGATACGGCCCCGGGTGCCTACTATCTCTTCGTCTACCCGGCTGGCGCTGTCTTTCCAGTGGCGGCACTGGCTGTTCATCACCACACCGTCGGCATAACGGTATTCTACGTAGTGGTGGTCAAAGATCTCACCGGTATCTTTACCGGTGCGTACGGCACGGCCGCCCATACCAACGGCAGATGCGGGTGTTGCGTTCTTGAACCAGTTGCCAACATCAATGTTGTGGATGTGCTGCTCTACAATATGATCGCCGCACAGCCAGTTGAAGTAGTACCAGTTACGCATCTGGTATTCCATTTCCGTATACTCGGGTTTGCGTGGCCTTATCCACAAAGCGCCCTGGTTCCACCAAACCTGCATGGAGAGGATATCGCCTATCATACCATCCTGCACGCGTTTGTACAGTTCACGGTAGGAGTTCTGGTAACGGCGTTGCAGGCCTACTACCACATTGAGCTTTTTAGCCTTAGCCTGTTCTGCCGCCTCCAGCACTTTCTTGATACCGGCAGGATCCGTGGCCACGGGCTTTTCCATAAATACATGTTTATTCTGTTTGATGGCCTCTTCGAAATGAATGGGACGGAACCCGGGAGGGGTAGCCAGCACCACCACATCTGCAAGTGCTATGGCTTTCTGGTAGGCATCAAAACCAACAAACTTGTGCTCTTCTGTCACCTTCAGACGGTCTGCCTTGCCTTGTTCTTCCAGGGCCTCCTTAATATTGTTGTAACTATCTTTCAGCCGGTCGGCAAAGGCATCTGCCATAGCCACCAGCTCTACATTTTCTTTTGTGCTTAATGCTTGCGTAGCGGCGCCGGTTCCAACGGCCACCGCAACCTATAAGGGCAATCTTAATGGTATCTTTCGCGCCGGAGAAGTAATTGGCGTGGCTCAGTACAGGCATCGCAAGCAGGCCGCCGGCCAGTAAGCCAGACTGCTTCATAAAGTCCCTGCGGCCCTGATCGTGGAATGTTTGTTTTTCGTTCTTCATACATGCGTTTTTATAGCGGTTAGAATCAATTAATAATTAATTTCCTCAGCGGGCTCCAACGTATTTGTCGAGAACTTCGGCAAAGAATTGTTCCGCTTCTTCTTTTGTAGGCTGCTTTACGGGCCGTACTATCCTGAAACCGATAAAGGGTGCGTCTGCATTCCACCATTTGCTCTTAGGTATCTGCGGATCGCGGCGGTTCCAGTTGGGATCAGATCTTAACCTGGCGGCGCTGCGTACTTTGCCGGCATCGTCCTGGTAGTTACCACCCTTAATGGTACGGGGCGTTTTGCTGGTGGGCTTGTTCCATGGGTCAGTAGCTTCGGCATGCTCCAGGAACCGGGCATCGTACTGGTCCAGCGTCCATTCTGCCACATTACCCAGCATATCATACAGGCCCCATGCATTTGGTTTCAGCTGCCCTACTTTGTGATATTTTCCCTCGCTGTTGGCGGCGTACCAGGCATATTCTTTCAGCTGTCCTTCCTCATCACCAAAAGGATAGGCGGTAGTGGCGCCCGCACGGCAGGCGTACTCCCACTCAGCTTCAGTGGGCAGCCGGTAGAAAACCCCGGTCTTTACGTACAGCCAGCGGCAATAAGACAGGGCGCCATACTGGCTCATACTGTTGGCAGGATATCCGCCGGTTTTACCCATACCAAGAGTAAGATCTATATAGGGAGGGCTGGGCCTTGTCATGCCGTCGGGAACGGGGGTTTTATCTTTTTCAGGATCCGCATATACATCGTATTCGTCAAAAGTCACTTCACAGGCGCCCATCCAGAAAGGGGCGATGGTCACCTTTTTCTGCGGGCCTTCATCGGTGCCGCGGCCTTTTTCTCCGGCAGGACTGCCAATGGTAAAAGATCCGCCCGCAATAGGCACCATTTTGAATGCGATCTCTGTTCCGGGTATTTTTTCTTCATACGAGGTAAAGGCTGTGTTACCGTTACCACCCTGTTGTGCCAGTACGGTTTGAGTCAACAACAAGCCTAAAGTTACTGCTGTCAGTTTTTCCATCATGTAGCTGAAAAAAGATGAGAAGGTAAATTATTAAATCTGAGGATGGAATGCAATATTATTTTGACGGGATAGAATATGATGGGATGAATTATTAAATTTAAGCCTGTATCATCTACATTTAACCTGTTAAACGTTATGGAAAGAAGAACATTCCTGCAACAAGGCACCCTGGCGGGCATCTCTGCCCTGGCTTTTGGCGGCGTTCAGGCGGCCACCGGCCCTGCAGCAGCAAAAGCGGAAAAGACCTTTAATATGAACTATGCCCCGCATGATGGCATGTTCAAGAACAGCGCCGGCGCTGATTTCCTTGACCAGATCCGCTTTATGCATGATCAGGGTTTCCGTGCCATTGAAGACAATGGCCTGCTGAAAAGGGATACTGCCATGCAGGAAAAGATCGGCAACCTGCTCGCCAAACTGGGTATGACCATGGGCGTGTTTGTAATAGACAGTGGCGATAACTGGAAAGTTTCTCTGACCACCGGCAAACAGGAATTCAAAGATAATTTCTTAAAGACCTGCCGCACTGCCGTAGATGCTGCCAAACGCGTAAATGCCAAATGGGCCACGGTAGTGCCGGGCTTTTTTGAACGTAAACTGCCCATTGGCGTACAAACCGGGAATGTTATAGATGCCCTGCGGGCCGGCGCCGAAGTACTGGAGCCCAGCGGACTGGTAATGGTGCTGGAACCGCTCAGCGACACGCCGGAGCTCTTCCTGCGCACTGCAGATCAGACCTATGAGATCTGCCGCGCCGTAAACAGTCCCTCCTGCAAGATCCTGTATGATATTTACCATATGCAGCGTAATACCGGCCATCTTATTCCCATGATGGATATGTGCTGGAGCGAAATTGCGTATATCCAGATCGGTGATAATCCCGGGCGTAAAGAGCCGGGCACCGGTGAGATCAACTACAGGAACATCTTCAAACACCTGCACGAAAAAGGCTACAAGGGCGTGCTGGGTATGGAGCACGGCAACTTCCACGAGGGCAAGGAAGGAGAAGTAGCCCTGATCAAAGCCTATCGCGAATGCGATAACTTCCTGGCTTAAGTAAAGGCAATTCTGACTTTGGTTTAAAATAACAAGAGGGTGTATCAGTTTTGATACGCCCTCGTTATTTAATGACTGATCCGGCTGAAACCCAATCCAATCAGAAATTGGTGATGTTATGCCGACTGTTTGGCAAAACAAGGCATGCCTGGTATGATCATCAGTGGCGTAGCCAGGATCAGCTGTTAAAGTCAGAACTGGTATTGCAAATGGTAATACATGTCC
>Ga0065721_10048675_pt1 | contig 191667 bp, 175 predicted proteins | sample Mesricmetagenome_FD_59108 | JGI IMG/M metagenome (GOLD analysis project Ga0065721, IMG submission 59108) | Mesophilic microbial community from rice straw/compost enrichment Sample: eDNA_1 v2 (version 2) | ecosystem: Engineered > Solid waste > Grass > Composting > Bioreactor | place: USA... | reverse complement strand
CTCCCGATTCTGCCGCGCAATCCCGCCGCGATTGCCAAAAACCGCTCCCACCTCCTCCCCGACCGCTCCCGTTTCTCCCTACGACAACCTCACCGCTTGAGCTTCAATCGCGGAATCCGGGTTCAAGCTCGATCCCGACGAGCAAAAAAACGCGGAGCTGATCACCCGCCACGTCGCGCAGGTCGTTCCGGAACTCAACCGGGAACTCGCCCGTTTGCTCGCGACACGCGATCTCGCCCAACTGGTCGGCGTCGAAGCCGACGGCCGCCGCTTGGTCTTGGTCAACGTCATCCCCATGTCCGGCCGCCGCTCCGCGAACGTGTTCTGGCTCTGGCACGACGGCGGCCCGCGCATCTTCCAGCTCCTCGCCGATCCTCACAGCGGAGAAATCGTGAGCTGGCGGTTTAATTGGTATTTATAGAAGTTCACCGCTTCGTCCATCACGCCATGTCCACCACCACGCGCGACGTTTACCTCGGCACCGACTCCGGCGCCACCACCTCCAAGACCGGCGGCGTCTTCGCCGACGGCTCGCCCATCTCGCTCAAGCTCCGCCAGAGCTCGACCAACTCCCAGCTCGGCACCGACGCCGTGATCGCCGGCTGGATCGAGGGCGCCGAAGGATTTCTCAAGGACAACGGTCTCACCTGGGATCGCGTCGCCGCCGTCGGCCTCGCCCTCCCCGGCCCCTACCGCGCCTACGGCGTCTTGGAAAAATCCGCCAACCTCCCCGACAGCTTCGCCGGCTGGAATTTCCACGCCGACTACGCCGCCGCGCTCGCCAAGGCCGCCGGCCGCTCCATCCCGCTCTACGCCGGCAACGACGGCGACTTCGGCGGCGTCGGCGAGGCCGCCCGCGTGCGCGGCGACACCAAGGCCACCGTGCTGCTTCTCGCCCCCGGCTCCGGGCTCGGCGCCGCCTACATCGACGCCAACGGCCTGCCTCTTTCCGGCGACAACCTTTCCGGCATGGAAGCCGGCCACATGCCCGTGCCGCTCCACCTTCTCGGCGGCGGCTTGGAAAAACTCCCGCCCTTCCGCTGCGGCTGCGAGCGCCCCTGGGGCTGCATCGAGGCTTACTCCACGATTTCCGGCCTGCCGCAATACCTCGAGGCCTACCTCCCTCGTTATCCGGATCACGAACTTGCCACCTCGACCGACACGCCGAAGCAAAAGGCGCTCTCCCTCCGCGGCCGCGCCCAAAAGGGCGATCCGCTCGCGCTCGAGATCTTCGACACCCAGGCCCGCGCCCTCGGCATCCATGTCGCCAACCTTTGCCTCGCGCTGGATCCCGGCATCGTCGTCATCGGCGGCGGTCTTATCGACCCCGAGAGCACCACGCCCGAGTTCCGCCAACGCTACCTCGACGGCATCCGCCGCGCCGCGGAGCCCCTCCTCTACCCCGCCCAGCGCGAACGCATAAAGATCGTCCCCGCCACGCTCGGCGAACTCTCCCAGGCGATCGGCGCCGCCTTGGTCGCGCTCTATTCCACCAAGTAAAGCCGTCCCGCCCTCGCCGAGTTCCCTGAAAACGGAACAACCGGCGAATCGGAGTGCATCCCCGATCGCCGGCTGTCCGGAAATTAGCCGCGTCCCGAAGGACGCCGCGAAACCCTTGCTCGATCAGCTCAGGCGCCGCACGAGTCGCAGCCCGTGCCGGTCTTGGCGGATTTGTTTTTCCCGGACTTCTTCTGTTCCGGCCGGCCCTTGGCTTTTTTGCCGGTGCAGCAGCAATCCTTGTCGATGCCGCAAACCTTGCCGTCCTGGCCCGTGATGCAGGCGCAGGCCGCGGCGGGCGAGGTCCGCCCCCTGGCTTTTCTGTCGGCGGGACGATCGGCGAAAGCCGACGAGGCGGCGAGGGCGCACGCGCAGGTGAGAACAAACAGGGAACGAAGAGTTTTCATGGGGACAGGGTTTAACGATGAATGAAACGAATGCGAGAAATGCTACGCGGCGCCGGATTGTTTTCCCGTGGTGTTTTTCCACGCGCCGGGCGGGGCCGTGTTCCTCCTTCTCAGTCGCTTACTTCGCCATCCCCGGGCCGGTGAAGGGCTTTTCGGCGAACCCCTCGGGCACCAAGAAATGGCTGTCCGGCACCGAGCCCGACGTCACCGCCACCGCCTGCATCGTGATCCGCATCTGCGGGAGGGTCATCTCCATCTTCAGCGGCACGCCGTCGATTTCCTTCATGTAGTTCGCCTCCTGCCCGCCCAACGACGTGTTCGCGAAGGTCTTGGCGTCGAGTCCGGGGATCGCGTTCGTCGCCCATAGCCGGTTGTGGATGACCTTCCCCTCGCTCGTGATCTCGACCACGTATTCGTCGCAGGAATACCCGAGAATCTTGGCCGAGCCGCCGGCTTTTTTGACCGTGTAATGGAACTTCCCGGAGTCGGCGTTCGCCGTGTCGACGGGCAGCTTGGAGTAGGTCCGGCCTTTGCGATCGATCCAATAGGACACCGGCGGATCGACCAGCGTGATCACCTCCATCGGCATCGCCCCTCCCTCGGAACTCAGGTGCGTCTTGCCGGCCTTGGTGCGGAGGGTCATCGATTTCGGCATCATCGCGGAGATCATGTCGCCGCCTTTGCCGGCCGCCGCATCCTCCGCCATCTTGATCTGCGCCTCCATCGCGGCGCGCATCTGCGGATTCTGCTCCATCATCGCCTTCATCTGCGGGTTCTCGAGCATGGCCTTCATCTGCGCCAGCTTCGCGGGATCGGCCATCTGCTTCTGGGTCTCGGCCATCTTCGCCTTGAGATCGGCGTCGGTGATCTGCGCGTTTAAGGTCCATTTCAGGGTGCCCTCGAAGCGCTCCGCACGCGCGGCGACAACGACGAGGCAGACAAAGGCGATCGAACCAAGAATGCGATGGAGTTTCATGGTGCGCAGAGCCTTGCCCCTTCGTTTCCCCCCGGGCGAGCCCCGAGATGCAAAAAAGCCGCAAACTTAACCCAAAGAAAAACCGGGGAGATTCGAGTCTCCCCGGTCGGTGAATCAAAGGACCCGGCGCCGGTCGCGCTTCGGCTACTTCCGCGCGCCGTTCACGAAGCGCTCGATGCGGTCGCAGGCGACGATGAGCTGTTCGTAGCTCGTCGCGAAGCAGGCGCGGACGTGACCGGTGCCGTTTTCGCCGAAGGCGGTGCCGGGCACCACCGCGACCTTCTCCTCCTTGAGCAGGCCGACGGCGAACTCCTTCTCGGCCATGCCGACGCCCGTTGTGCTCGGGAAGGCGTAGAAGCTGCCGCGCGGCGAGTGGCAGGCGAGGCCGATCTCATTGAAGCGGCGCACCACGAGATCGCGGCGACGGTGATACTGGTCGCGCATCTCGCACACGTTGTCCCAACCGTTGTTGAGGGCCTCGAGCGCGGCCTCCTGGGCGATGATCGAGGCGCACATCATCGAGTATTGGTGCACCTTCATCATCGCGTCGATGAGCTCGGCCGGGCCGCAGGCGTAGCCGATGCGCCAGCCGGTCATGGCGAAGGCCTTCGAGAAGCCGTGCAGGAAGATCGTGCGCTCCCGCATGCCGGGCAGGCTCGCGATGCTCGTGTGCGTGCCCTCGAAGGTGAGCTCGGAATAGATCTCGTCGCTGAAGACCAGCAGGTCCTTCTCGCGGCAGAAGGCGGCGATGGCCTCGAGCTGCGCGCGATCGCAGGTGCCGCCCGTCGGGTTGCAGGGCAGGTTCAGCATCAGGATCTTGCAGCCCGGCACCCACGCGGCGCGCAGGGCCTCGGCGGTGAGGGCGAAGTTGTCCTTCGCGTAGGTCGGCACCGCCACGCCTTCGCCATGCGCGAGCGAGATGCTCGGATGGTAGGAAACGTAGCAGGGCTGGTGATACATCACCTTGTCGCCCGGGTTGCAGAAGGCGCGGAAGGCGAGATCCAGCGCCTCGGAAACGCCGACCGTGATGATGATCTGGTCCTCCGGGCGGTAGTTCACTCCGAAGTGCTCCGTCACGTAGTTCGCGACGGCCTTGCGCAGCTCGGGCATGCCGAGGTTGGAGGTGTAGTAGGTCTTGCCCTGCTCGAGGGCGGTGATGGCGGCCTTGCGCACGTGCCAGGGCGTCACGAAGTCGGGCTCGCCGACGCCGAGGGAGATCACGTCCTGGCCCTTCATCTTGGCCACGAGCTCGAAGAAATCGCGAATGCCGCTCCTGGGCAGCGACGCCACGTGGCGCGCCACCCAGCGGTTGCCGGGGTTGCTCATCGGGAAGAACCTCCGGTTAGGGGCTGACGTTGAGCCGGTCACCCGAGCCTTCGCCGTCGTCGAGACGGAAGCCGCCCTCCTTGTAGGAACGCAGCAGGAAGTGCGTGCTCGTCGAGAGCACGCCGCCGAAGGTGGAGAGTTTTTCCGACACGAAGGCCGCGGCCTTCTGCAAAGTCGGGGCGTTCACGAAGACCAGCAGATCGTAGGATCCCGACATGAGGTAGCAGGACTCGACCTCGTCGAACTGGCACAGCCGCTCGGCCATGCGGTTGAACCCGCCGCCCCGCTCGGGGCTCAGACGGACCTCGATCACCGCGCGCACGGCGGCACCGGCGGCGGCCTCGCGGGAAAGATCGAGCACCGGACGCCAGCCGAGGAAGATTTTATCTTTTTTCAGCTGTTCCAGGTGCTGTTCGACTTCGGCGACGGAGAGACCCGCGACCTGAGCCATTTGCTCGGTCGTGAGTCTGCCACCTTCGAGGAGCAGCTTGAGAACAGGGTTCATAGGGACGCGCAATCCACCCGACCCGCCGCCCCGACGCCATCCAAAACTATCGGCTCCCGCTCAGCACTTCCGGCATCACGCGCGCCCCGCGCATGGCGGCGCTTGCCTCCCGAGGCCCCGGACGCGCATGCTTTTCGGTTCATGAACGCCGAGTCCCACGCCACGTCACCGTCCGCCGCCCACGTCGCCCCGAGCGACTTTATTCGCGACATCGTGGCCCAAGACCTCGCCGCCGGCCGCTGTCCCGAAGGCGTCGTCACCCGCTTCCCGCCCGAGCCCAACGGCTACCTCCACATCGGCCACGCCAAGTCCATCTGCCTCAACTTCGGCATCGCCCTCGAAAACGGCGGCCGCTGCCACCTGCGCATGGACGACACCAACCCGGCCAAGGAGGACGTCGAATACGTCGAGTCCATCACCGCCGACGTGAAATGGCTCATCTCCGGCTGGGCCGACTCCGTCCTCGGCCTCAAACCCAAGGGCGCGAAACCCGCCCCCTCCGCCGCCGGCGACGACTTCCGCATCCGCCCCGTCCCCGCCGCCGAAAACACCACCCGCGCCGACGAACTCGAACCCTTCTTCGCCAGCGATTACCTCGAACAGCTCTACCTCTTCGCCGAGCGCCTCATCGAGAAGGGCAAGGCCTACGTCTGCGACCTCTCGCCAAAAGAGACCGACGAATACCGCGGCGCCCCCGACAAACCGGGCAAAAACAGCCCCTACCGCGACCGCTCCGTCGCCGAAAACCTCGACCTTTTCCGCCGCATGCGCGCCGGCGAGTTCCCCGACGGCTCCCGCACCCTCCGCGCCAAGATCGACATGGCCTCGCCCAACGTCTGGCTGCGCGACCCCCTCCTCTACCGCATCCGCCACATGGACCACCACCACGCCGGCGCCGGCTGGTGCGTGTATCCGCTTTACGACTACGCCCACTGTTTGAGCGACTACCTCGAGGGCGTCACCCACTCCATCTGCACGCTCGAGTTCGAGGTCCACCGCCCGCTCTACGACTGGATCCTCGAATCGCTCGAACTGCCGCGCGCCCTGCCCCGCCAGTTCGAGTTCGCGAAGCTCCACCTCGCCTACACCCTTGTCAGCAAGCGCCGCCTCCTCCAGCTCGTGAACGAGAAGGTTGTCGCCGGCTGGGACGACCCGCGCATGCCCACCCTCGCCGGCATCCGCCGCCGCGGCGTGCCCGCCGCCGCCCTCCGCCGCTTCGTCATCGGCGTCGGCGTCACCAAGTTCGACAGCCTCACCGAGCTCGCCGTCTACGAGAACGCCGTGCGCGACGAGCTCAACGCCACCGCGCACCGCCGCTTCGCCGTCCTGCGCCCGCTCAAGATCGTCCTCACCAACCTCGCCCCCGACGAGGTCATCGAGTGCCCCGCCGGCAACCTCCCCTCCGATCCCGCCGCCGGCACCCGCCCCCTCGCCCTCACCCGCGAGGTGTTCATCGAGACCGAGGACTTCGCCGAGGTGCCGCCGCCGAAATATTTCCGCCTCAAACCCGGCGGCGAGGTCCGCCTCAAATACGCCGGCATCATCAAGTGCGACGAGGTCGTGAAGGACGCCTCCGGCGCCATCGTCGAGATCCGCTGCACCTACGACCGCGACACCCGCACCGGCCAGCCCGGCGCCGACCGCAAGGTCAAGGGCACCATCCACTGGGTCTCCGCCGCGCATGCCATCGACGCCGAGGTCCGCCTCTACGACCGCCTCTTCACCCACCCCGAGCCCGGCTCCGTCGACGACATCCACGAGGTCATCAACTCGAAGTCCCTCGAGATCGTCCGCGCCAAGCTCGAGCCCTCGCTCGCCGCCGCCACGCCCGCCGACCGCTTCCAGTTCGAACGCCTCGGCTACTTCACGCCCGACCCGAAGGACTCCGCCCCCGGCAAACCCGTCTTCAACCGCACCATCACCCTCAAGGACACCTGGGCGAAATAAACCGCTCCGCGCCCGCGCCTTTTGTTGGCCAACACCCCCGCGCCCCTCCATCCTTCGCCCATGCCTCTGAAACAGAAACCCACCGGCAAACTCATCTCCTTCGAAGGCCCGGAAGGCAGCGGCAAATCCACCCAGATCGCCCTTCTCGCCAAGCACCTCCAGCTCCTCGGCCGCGAAGTGCTCACCACCCGCGAACCCGGCGGCACCGAGATCGGCGAACAGATCCGCAACATCATCGTTCACAACTCCAAGGGCGACGAGATGTGCCCCGAGACCGAGGTATTTCTCTTCGCCGCCGCCCGCGCCCAGCTCGTGCGCGAGGTTATCGCCCCCGCCCTCATCGCCGGCCGCGTCGTCCTCTCCGACCGCTTCCTCGACAGCTCCACCGTTTACCAAGGCATCGCCCGCAACCTCGGCTCCGATCCGGTGCAGCAGATCAACCGCTTCGCCGTGGGCAACGTCATGCCCGACCTCACCATCGTCATCGACGTCCCCATCGAGGTCAGCCTCGCCCGCATCCGCCTCCGCGCCTCCGACCTCCCCGATCGCATGGAGCGCGAGAACGCCGAGTTCTTCTCCAAGGTCCGCGAAGGCTACCTCCTCCTCGCGAAAAGCATGCCGCAACGCTTCGTCGTGGTCGACGGCACCCAGCCCGAGGCCGAGGTCGAGAAACAGGTCTGGACCGCCGTCCAAAAACTCATCGCCTGAGCGTGCTCGAACCGCGGGCTGAAACCTGAGACCTGAAACCTGAGGTCGATTCTTCCGCCTGCTGCTTCAGGTTTCCGCGCCTCCGCCCTTTCCTCTTCCGCGATGGTTCTCTCCGCCTCCGCTCCGCTTCCCTGGCCCGACGCCCTCGCCGGCACACCCGCCGTCGCCGTCATCGAGCAGGCCCTCGCACGCGCCCGCCTTTCGCACAGCCTCCTTCTCACCGGCGACGACATCGATCTCCTCCGCGGCGCCGCCCTCGCCCTCGCCGACCGCCTCCTCAACCCGCCCTCGATCACCCCCGAACGCCACCGCCCCGTCGCCGACGGCTCGCACCCCGACTGCTTCCACCTCCGCCCCGCCGGCAAGATGCGCCAGATCGGCGCCGAAGCCACGCGCGAGTTGATCGGCAAGGTTCAGGTCTCCGCCTCCGCCGGCGGCCACAAGGTCGGCATCATCCACGAGTGCGACCGGATGAACGTCGCCGCGGCCAACATCTTCCTCAAAACCCTCGAGGAACCGCCCGCGCACACCACGCTCCTCCTCCTCACGACGCGCCCGCACGCTCTGCTACCCACGATCCGCAGCCGTTGCCAGCTCTTCCGCTTTTCCGCGCCCGGCGCCACCACGCCCGTCGACGGCTGGCCCGCCTGGCTCGAAGACTACCGCGCCTGGCTCGGTTTGCTCCACGGCGGCGCCGCCAAGACCGCGCCCGCCGACGCGATGTTTCGCCTCTACGGCCTCGTCGCGCGCTTCGGCGTGCTCCTCGAAAACGCGACCGACACGCTCTGGGCCGAGCAGAAAAAAACGCTGCCCGACACGCTCACCGACGAGGAGCAGGACGCGATCGAAACCGGCCTGAGCAAAGGTCTCCGCGACCGCCTCTTCGCCGACCTCGAACGCGCCACCAGCACCTTCGCCCGCGAGATCTTGGTCACGCCCGAAGCCGCGACCGCCGCCCGCGCCTTCGCCGAGACGGTGAAACATCTCGAACACGCCGCCGGCCTCCTCCGCGTCAATTTCAACGACGCCTCCGCCCTCGAGCTTTTCCTTCTCAAAACCCTCCGCGCTTGGACGCGGAAGTAGCGCCGCGTCACGCCCGCCGCATCATCCGCGCGCACGCCCCTTGCGCCACGTTGCCCCATGAAGCTCACCAACCTCCACGTCGTGCTGCCGGAGAACTGGTTCGAGGTCCCCGATGTGAAACCGCGCGAATTTCGTTCCATCGACGACGAAACCGGTCGCCTCCAGATTTCCCTCAATCCGCCGCTCGCTCCCGATACCGACCCGCTCAACGACCTTCGACTGATCCTCGCGGGGACTTCCGACCTCGGAGAGGAACAAGCCGCCGAACTCGACGAGTTTCCGACCGGCCCCGTCGCGACACTGCTTTTCAAGAGCCCGCGCGTCGGTCTCTTCCAAGCCTGGCTCATCTCCCATCCCGACGCCTCGATTTTCGCCACCTACACGATGGGGTCGCTCGCCCGTGCCCAATACGAGTTGCGCGAATCCTCTCATATCCTCCGCGGCATGCGCATCGTCTCCACCATGGACGACTTCGTGCCCTACTCCCCTCCTCCCGAAGAGCCGCGCCCTTGGTGGAAGTTTTGGTAACGGCCCCCGCCGCCTCGCTCCGCTCATCCACTTCTTCATCTGCGCCATCCGAGTGATCCGCGGTTAAAATCATCCCCACCCCCGGCCCTCCCCTCGCCGATCCCGCCTCCTCCCATCCCCCAAAAATCGTTTGCGCGCACCGCCGAAGCGCCTACTCATTCCCCGGCAACTCATGAAAGAAGTTGCCACGTCCGCCTCCTCCGCCAGCGCGTCCGCCGCCGACGCCGATTTCTACCTGCCGGCCGAGAAATTTTTCCCCGCGAACCTGCCCGTCGGCCTCACCTTCGACGACGTCTCGCTCGCCACCCTCTACTCGGACATTCTCCCGAAGGACGCCGACACCGCCACCTCCCTCTCCGAGGCCCTCCAGCTCTCCATTCCGATCGTGTCCTCCGACATGGACACCGTCACCGAGTCCCGCATGGCCATCTCCATGGCCCTCAACGGCGGCCTCGGCCTGCTCCACTACAACATGCCGGCCAAGGACCAGGTGAAGGAGGTCGCCCGCGTCAAACGCCACATCCACGGCCTCATCCAGGACCCCATCACCGTCACGCCCGACCAGCTCGTCGGCGACATCCTCGCCCTCGTCGAGCTCAAGAAATACGACTTCCGCACCTTCCCCGTCCTCGACGCCTCGGGCAAACTCGTCGGCCTCCTCCCCGGCTCCGCCGTGCGCGACCGCTACAAGGCCCGCACCGTCGCCCAGTGCATGACGCCCCGCGCCGACCTGCTCACGGTCAACAAGCGCCAGCTCAAGCCCGACCCGATCAAGGCCGCCGACGCCTTCTTCACCGAAAACATCGGCATCCACAAGATGCTCGTCGTCGACGACGACGACCGCCTCCGCGGCCTCGTCACCTTCTCCGACATCGACCGCATCATCACCGACGCGAAATCCCGCCGGAAGCCCGCCCGCGACGCCGATTTCCGCCTCGTCGCCGGCGCCGCCATCGCGCCCGTCCGTCTCCCCGACGGCACGCTCGACCGCGAAAAGATCATCACCCACGTCGGCCACCTCGTCGACGAACACATCGACGCCGTCGCCATCTCCACCGCCCACGGCCACACCGCCGGCGTCGGCGACATGGTCAAAATGATCCGCGGCGCCTTTCCCAAGCTCACCATCATCGCCGGCAACGTCACCTCCGGCGCCGGCGTCGAGTATCTCGCCGATTGCGGCGCCAACGTCATCAAGGTCGGCCAGGGCCCCGGCTCCATCTGCACCACGCGCATCGTCGCCGGCGTCGGCATCCCGCAGCTCACCGCGCTCTTTGTCGCTTCCCGCGCCGCGCAAAAGAAGGGCGTCAAGATCCTCGCCGACGGCGGCATCACCAAGTCGGGCGACATCGTCAAAGCCCTCACCCTCGCCGACGCCGTCATCCTCGGCGGCCTCCTCGCCGGCTGCCGCGAGGCCCCCGGCGAGATCATGGAGATCAACGGCAAACTCTATAAACAATACCGCGGCATGGGCTCCCTCGCCGCCATGCAGGCCGGCAGCGCCGCCCGCTACGGCCACGACAAGACCGACAAGACCCGCAAGCTCACCGCCGAGGGCATCGAGGCCCTCAAGGAGGTCTCGGGCAACGTCGACGACGTGTTGGCCAACCTCGTCGGCGGCCTCCAAAGCGGCATGGGCTACCTCGGCGCCGCCGACCTCCCCTCCCTGCGCCAGAAGGCCCGCTATATCCGCGTGAGCCCCGCCGGCCAGAAGGAAGCCGCCCCGCACGACGTCATCGAGGTCAAGGCCGCCCCGAAGGGCTGATCCCCTCATGACCCTCCCCTCGCGTCGCGTCCTCCTCGTCGTCGCCGGCGCGCTGTTGCTCGTCGCGGTCCTCCTCGGCGTCCCGTGGCTGAGCCCGACGCGCGGCGTCGAGCGCACGTGGAAAAACGTGATCTCCGCCGTCGAGCGAAACGACCGCGAGGCGCTCGCCGCGTATTTGTCCGAAAACTACAAGGACGGCTTCGACCTCGATCGCGAGGCCGCGCTCCAACTGGTCGCGGCCGTGCGCGGACAGTTCATGGTCTGCACGATCCGCCGCGAACAACCCGAGCTCGTGATGGACGTGAACAAGCGCGCCGCCATCACCCGCGCGCTCATCCGCATCGACGGCCGGGGCTCGCCCGTCGCCGCCGCCGTCGTCCAGGCCTCGCACGCCAGCCAGACGCCGACCGAATTTCGCTGGCGCCGCGCCTCGGGGAAGCCCTGGGACTGGCGCCTCGTCTCCGTCGAAAACGCCGACGCCTCGCGCGGCGTCGCCCGCTTCCAACGCGAAGCCGGCCAGTTCGGTTTCACGCCCTGAGGCAGGGCGCGATCGCTTGGGCGTGTCGCGTCGGAGCGGTCAATCTCTGAGCGGCAGCCCGGCCGGCCCGACGGTCCGGCCCCACCCAACGCCCCTCCCCTACCGCCACAACGGATCCACCGTCCACGGCGTCCGCGTGTTCGCGTCCGCCTCGCGCTCGAGGATCGGCCACACCGCCGCCACGTCGGGCGCGATCGGCATCAGATCGCGCCACGATTTCTTGAAGCGTTCGCGCACGAGTTTGTCGAAAAACGCGATCAGCTCGTCGTAGAAGCCGTCCTGGTTCACCAACACGAGCGGTTTGTCGTGACGGTTGAGCATCCGCGCCATCAGGATCTCGATCAGCTCCTCCAGCGTGCCGAAACCTCCCGGCAACGCCACGAAGGCCGTCGCGCGTTCCTCCATGATCCGCCGCCGTTCGCGCATCGATTCCGTCACGATCAACTCGTCCGCGTCGCGATAGGCCAGTTCGCGCTCGACCATGAAATCCGGGATGACGCCGATCACGCGTCCGCCCGCCGCTTTCGCCGCCAAGGCCACCGAGCCCATGACGCCCGCCTGTCCGCCGCCGTAGACGAGCCCCCAGCCGCGCTCCGCCAGCCCGCGCCCGAGCTCCGCTCCCGCGGCGTAATACTTCGGGTCCAGCTCCAGCCCGCTCGCGCAGTAGACGCACAGATTTCGCTCCATGCCGGGCATCACAACAAAGCCCACGCGCGCGGCAATCCGACAGCCGCGCGCGCCCCGAAACGGCTCCGCCGTTCCGCCACGCCCGCATGCCTCTTCGTGGCGGAAGCGCGGAGCGCTTTCGTCATCCTTTCGTCGCCAGCCCGCTCCATACACGAACAACCGGCTCGCCCTCGCCTCACCGTCCCTCGTCCGCGAAAAAAGGCGGGCCATTCGGCCCGCCTTCGGAATTTTCAGGATGCTTCCAGCTTTTCGTGTCTTTCGGGTGTTTCGTGGTTCTCAACTCCGAATGACCGCGGACCACATCGCGTCGTCAGAGCACGAAGCCGTCCGGCACCTCCACGCCCTTCGGCACCACGAGAACGCCGTCACGGATGATGATCCCGTGCGGATAGGTTCCATCCTCCTTTCCGTGGGCGCGAATGTTCACCCCCGCGCCGATGCGCGCGTTCTTGTCGATGATCGCGTGCTCGATGTGGCTGCCCGCGCCGACGCCGATGTGCGGACGACCCGCGGCGATATTGGCCCGAATCTCGTCCTCGCTCTCGTAATAGTCGGCGCCCATCATCACGACGTCCTTGAGGACGGAGCCGGCGCGCACGATGGAGCGGATGCCGAGCACGCTGTGCGTGATCGCGGAGTCCTCGATGATCGAGCCGTCGCCGAAGACCGCGAAATCGAAGGTGCAGCGGTTGATCTTCGAGGGCGGCAGGTAACGGTCCTGCGTGTAGATCGGCGCCGCGGGATCGTAGAAATTGAAAGGCGGCAGCGGCTGCGCGAGCGCGAGGTTGGCGTCGAAGAACGCCTTCACCGTGCCGATGTCCTCCCAGTAGCCCTCGAAGACGTGGGCGTAGAGCTTCTTCTGTCCGAGCAGCGAGGGAATGACCTCCTTGCCGAAGTCGGTCATGCCGTTGTCCAGCGCCTCGGCGAGGGCCTTGCGGTTGAAGACGTAGATGCCCATCGAGGCGAGGCAGTGCTTCTCGCCGGATTTGTTCGCGAGGCGCGACTGCAGCTTCTCGCTGATCGCGAGCCCCTCGATGACCTTCGGGTCCTTCGGCTTCTCGACGAACTCGGAGATGGCGAGGTCGTCGCCAACGCGCATCAGCCCGAGCCCCTCCACCTTCGAGACCGGGAAGGGCACCGCCGCGATCGTCACGTCCGCGCCGGTCGCGATGTGCTCGGCGATGATCTTGCGAAAATCCATCCGGTAGAGCTGGTCGCCCGAGAGGATGAGCACGAACTCGTGCGGAAAGTTGCGAAAGTGCTGGAGATTGCGCCGCACCGCGTCCGCCGTGCCCTGATACCAGTCGCTCGTCTTCTCCGTCTGCTCGGCGGAAAGGATGTCCACGAAGCCGCCGCCGAAGGGGTCGAAGTGGAAGGTGTTCTGGATGTGCCGATGCAGCGAGGCGGTGTGGAACTGCGTCAGTAGGAAGATGCGGTTGATGTCGCTGTTGAGACAGTTGCTTATCGGGATGTCGACCAGCCGATACTTGCCCGCGAGCGGCACCGCCGGCTTGCAACGTTCCATCGTGAGAGGGTGCAAACGCGTGCCGCGTCCGCCGCCCATGATCACCGCCAATACGTTCTTTTGAGGGGTCATTGTAGAGGTTGGCCCTAAAGCCTTGCGGAAACTTTGCGGCGACCCGTAGCTTCGCCAGCCAAAAACCCTCGGAAAACTTCATGTGCGGAATCGTTGGTTACGTCGGGCGCCAAAAGGCCGCCTCCATCATGCTCGAAGGCCTAAAGCGCCTCGAATACCGCGGTTATGACTCCGCCGGCCTCGCCGTCCTGCAAGACGACGGCGTCACGAACGTGAAGTCGGTGGGTCGCGTGGCAAACCTCGCCAAACTCGTCTCCGGCAAACGCCTCGCCGGCACCACGGGCATTTCCCACACGCGCTGGGCCACCCACGGCGGCGTCACCGACGCCAACGCCCACCCCCACCTCTCCAGCGACGGCCAGATCGCCCTCGTCCACAACGGCGTCATCGAAAACTACGCCGCGATCAAAAAATTTCTCCTGACGAAGGGCTACACCTTCGCCTCCGAAACCGACACCGAGGTGCTCGCCAACCTCATCGCCTACCACCTGGCGAAGGAGCCCGCCGGCGCCGCTTCCGGCGGGATCACGACCGCCTCGGCCGTGTCCGAAGCCGCCTCCGACGCGCCGTCCCGCCTCCTCACCGCGGTTCGCAAGACCCTCCTCCACGTCGAAGGCACCTACGGCATCGCCGTCGTCTCGCCCGCCTTCCCCGGCGAACTCGTCGCCGCGCGCAAAGGCTCCCCCCTCATCCTCGGAGTCGGCGACCAGGAGCACCTCATCGCCTCCGACGTCTCCGCCCTCGTCTCGCGCACCCAGAACGTCGTCTACCTCAAGGACGGCGAACTCGTGCACGTCACCGCCGCGGGCTTCACCCTCAGCACGCTCGACCTCTCCGACGTCTCGCCGGTGATCGACAAGGTCACCTGGTCGGTCGACGACGCCGAGCTCGGCGACCACCCGCACTACATGCTGAAGGAGATTTTCGAGCAGCCCCAGGCCCTCGAAAACGCCATGCGCGGCCGCTTCTCCGCCGACGGCTCCACCGCCAACTTCGGCGGTCTCAACCTCACGCCCGCCGATTTCCGCACCATCGACCGTTTCGTCTTCACCTCCTGCGGCACCGGATGGCACGCCTGCCTCGTCGCCGAGCACCTCATCGAGCGCTACGCCCGCATCCCGGTGGAGGTCGACTACGCGTCCGAGTTCCGCTACCGCAACGCCCCCCTCGACCGCGACGCGTTGTTCTTCGTCATCTCCCAGTCCGGCGAGACGATCGACACCCTCGCCGCCCTCCGCGAGGCCAAGCGCAAGGGCTACAAGTGCATGGCGATCTGCAACGTCGTCGGCTCCACCATCGCGCGCGAGGCCGACGGCGGCATCTACCAGCACGCCGGCCCCGAGATCGGCGTCGCCTCGACCAAGGCCTTCACCAGCCAGCTCGCCATCGCCGCGATGTTCGCCCTCTACGTCGCCCGCATGCGCGACATGAGCTTCGCCGACGGCGTCGAATACGTCGCCGGCCTCAAGCAGGTGCCCGAGCTCGCGCGCCGCGCCCTCGAACAGGCCCCGCGTATCAAGGAAATCGCTACACGCTACGCGAAATACAACGACTTCCTCTTCCTCGGCCGCCTCGACCTCTTCCCCATCGCCCTCGAGGGCGCCCTCAAGCTCAAGGAGATATCCTACATCCACGCCGAGGGCTACCCCGCGGCCGAGATGAAACACGGCCCCATCGCCCTCGTCAGCGACCAATGCCCGAGCGTCTTCTTCGTCCCGAAGGGCGAGCTCTTCAACAAGGTCGTCTCCTCCATGCAGGAGATCAAGGCGCGCAAGGGCCCGATCATCGCCATCGTGCCCGAAAACCTGGAACTCCCCGAGGGCCTCGCCGACGAGATCATCCCGATCCCCGACTGCCACCCCGCCGCCGCGCCCATCCTCGCGACCATCCCGGTGCAGCTCCTCAGCTACTACATCGCCGTCGCCCGCGGCTGCGACGTCGACAAACCCCGCAATCTCGCGAAATCCGTCACGGTGGAATAAACTCCCCCCCGTCCGCTGGCTCCTTGCTCCCCGCTCCTCGCTCCCGGCTCAAATGACCATCCTTCCCTCCGCCGCCGACTTCGCCCGCCTCGCCACGCAGGGCAACCTCGTGCCCGTCTACGCCGACCTCATGGCGGACTTCGAAACGCCCGTCTCCGCCTACGCGAAGCTCCGCGGCCACGGCCCCTCCTACCTTCTCGAGTCCGTCGAGGGCGGCGACACCCTCTCGCGCTACAGCTTCATCGGCTGCCGCCCGCGCAAGGTCTTCGCCTGCGGCCCCGAGACCACGAAGATCCGCGAACTCGGCCAGCCCGACCGCGAGGTCCCCACGCCGAAGGATCCGCTCGCGCTCATCGAGTCCGAGATGAGGGGCTACAAGCCCGTATCTGTTCCGGGACTACCGCGCTTCACCGGCGGCGCCGTCGGCTTCATCGCCTACGAATACGCCACTCGCATCGAACCCACCATCCCCGCTCCGGAAAAGGACGAGTTGGGCACTCCCCTGCTCTACTTCATGCTGTCGGATTCGCTGCTGATCTTCGACCGCGCGAAACAAACCCTCCGCCTCTGCGTCAACGCCCACCTCGCCCCCGGCGAGGCCCCCGAGGCCGCCTACGCCCGCGCGGTGAAGGAGCTCGAGGCGCTCCACGATCTCCTCGCCCAGCCCAGCACGCTCGCCCCCGCCCCGCTCCTCGAGCCCGGCCCCGTCGCCGTGCCCCCGGGCAACTTCACCAAGGAGGCCTTCGAGAAGGCCGTGCTCGACGGACAGGAATACGTGCGCTCCGGCGACATCATCCAGTTCGTCCCCTCGCAGCGTTTCTCCAAGCCTTTCAACCGCACGCCGCTCGAGCTCTACCGCGCGCTCCGCACGGTGAACCCCTCGCCCTACATGTTCATCCTCGACGCGGGCGACTTCGCCATCGTCGGCGCCTCGCCCGAGGTCCACGTGCGCCTCACCGACGGCCTCGTCGAGATTCGCCCCATCGCCGGCACCCGCAAACGCGGCGCCACGCACACCGAGGATCTCGCGCTCGAAAAAGATCTCCTCGCCGACCAGAAGGAACGCGCCGAGCACCTCATGCTCGTCGACCTCGCGCGCAACGACATCGGCCGCGTCTGCCAATACGGCTCCGTCACCGTGCCCGAGAGCTTCGTCATCGAGCGCTACTCGCACGTCATGCACATCGTCTCGCAGGTCGAGGGGAAGATCGCGCCCGACAAAAACGCCTTCGACCTCATGCGCGCCACCTTCCCCGCCGGCACCGTGAGCGGCGCGCCGAAGATCCGCGCCATGCAGATCATCGCGCAGACCGAACCCGTGCAGCGCGGCTTCTACGCCGGCGCGCTCGGCTACTTCGGCTACGACGGCAACAGCGACACCTGCATCATGCTCCGCACCTCGCTCATCAAGGACGGCATGATCCACATCCAGGCGGGAGCCGGCGTCGTCGCCGACAGCGTGCCCGAGAGCGAATTCCAGGAAACGGTCAACAAGGCCTCCGCCCTCTTCAAAGCCGTCGCCATCGCCGAGCGGCTCTAAAAGACACGGTGAAGTATCTCGACCGCGAGACGCGTAAGCTAATCGGCCTTCCCGTCGGGCACGCTCTCGCTCTCGCGGTGTGGAGCATGTTCCAACCTCGCGAAACTTGGACGCCGCTCCTGCTCTGGGGCATCTGGCTCCCCGTCCTCTGGATCTTCTTTTCACCGCGAATGACGATCTTCGTGACGCTGGCCTCCACACCCTTCCTCCTCATGCATACCTTCTACCGAAGCTGAGGACCACCCTCTCCCCTTTGCGCCTTCTGTGCCTTTTGTGACCATCCTCACCCGCGCTCCCATCGCGCTTGCCTCCGATGAGCCCGCTCGCGCCTGATTTCCCGCGATGATCGGCGTCTTCGATTCCGGCTTTGGCGGTCTCACCGTGCTCGCCTCGCTCCTGCGCGCGCTGCCGGACTACGACTACCTCTATCTCGGCGACAGCGCCCGCGCGCCCTACGGCGCCCGCAGCGCCGAGGCGGTCAACGAGTTCACGCTCGAAGCCGTCGAGTGGCTCTTCGACCAGGGCTGCCCGCTCGTCGTCCTCGCCTGCAACACCGCCTCCGCCCGCGCGCTGCGCAACATCCAGCAGCTCCACCTTCCGAAACACCGCCCCGACCGCCGAGTGCTCGGCGTCGTGCGTCCGTCCGTCGAGGCGCTCGCCGGCATCCCCGTCGGCACGGTTGCGATTCCCGACCAGACTCCGCCCACCGACATCGAAGGCCTCGTCGCCGTGCTCGGCACGCGGGCCACGATCGACTCCGATTCCTACGGCATCGAGCTGCGCAAACTCGCCCCGCATCTGCGCCTCGTCCAGCAGGCCTGCCCGCTCTGGGTTCCACTCGTCGAAGCCGGCGAAATCGACGGCCCCGGCGCCGAATATTTTCTCCGCCAAGATCTCGAACGCATGCGCGCCGCCGCCGGCGAATGGCCGCGCCGCCTCCTGCTCGGTTGCACGCATTATCCGCTGCTCCTGCCGACTCTCCGCCGCCTCGCGCCGCCCGAGGTCGAGTTCATTGCCCAGGGCGACCTCGTCGCCGAACGCCTCGCCGACTGGATGCACCGCCATCCCGACCAGGAACGTCTCCTCGGCCGCGGCGGCACACGCCGCTACGTCACGACCGACGACCCCGCGTGGTTCTCCGCGCAAGGCGCCCGCCTCCTCGGCACGCGCATCGAGACCACCCGCGTGCGCATTCGCGGATAACATCCACACATCCGACAATGTAGACCCGACCGCTGGTCGGGTGCCAGGCCGGCGGCCTGGCCTACACCTGCGTCGCCGCGCGGCCTTTTCCCTTGCCGCATCCACCCCCGGACCGGAAAACCGCGCCCCTTTTTCATGCAGACCCAGCCGATTCAGAAGATCACCCTCGACCAAATCGACATCCACGGCGGCACGCAGACGCGCGTGAAAACCAACGAGGAGGCGATCGAGAGCTACGCCGAGGAGATGAACAACGGCACGGTCTTCCCGCCCATCACGCTCTTCTTCGACGGCGCCACCTACTGGCTCGCGGACGGTTTTCACCGCTACCTCGCCGCCAAACGCATCGGCCTGCCCGCCATCGACGCCGAGGTGAAGGCCGGCGGTCGAATCGATGCGCTCAAACACGCCCTCGGCGCCAACGCCACCAACGGCGTCTACCGCACCAACGCCGACAAACGCAACGCCGCCGCCATCGCCCTCGAGGAGTGGCCCGGTCTCGCCAATACCGTCATCGCCGAGATCTGCCGCGTCTCCGCCGACCTCGTGCGCACGCGCCGCAAAGAACTCGAGCAAGCCGGCAAAATCGAGCGCCCTCAACGCGTCGTCGGCCGCGACGGCAAGGAGTATCCCGCCGAGATCGAGCGTGAACTCACCGAACAAACCGACGAAAAGGCGATTCACCGCGGCGGCGGGGCTTCCGCCGGCGAAGGCGGCGGCGGCGGTGGCGGCGGGAAACCCTCGACCAAAGGCGATGGCGGCGCGCCCGGCGGCACCAACGCCGAACTCGAACGCGAGGCCCGCGCCATGATGCATCGCGGCGAGATGAACCCCTTCGAGCTGTGCAAGCTCATGAGCGTCACGGCGCACGACTACGCCACCACGATCGTCAATCTGCTCAACACCATGCCGCCCCACGCGCCGAAGCGCGAGGAGGCCCTGCTCCGCCTCAAGCGCTTCATCGAGCGCGTGCTCGCCGGCGAGATCGTCCTCGGCGCCGAAGCCGAGTGGTCCGGCGCCCCCTCCGCTCCCGCCACGAGCGCGGTCACCGACTCGCGCCCGGACACCCACGACGCCGACGAAGAGAACGAAGACGGCTCCGCATCGGAAGAAGAGGCGGACGAAAATTCTTACGACGCCGACAGCGCCGCGAGCGACGAGGACGAAAACGCATAAGATCCCGCCGCCTTTGCGGTTGTCGTCTCAGCTGTCGCGAAATGGTCCGCGCTTCCCCATGAAGTCCCTCACCCGACTGTTCGTTATTTCCCTTCTCGGCCTCGGCGCGCTCTCCGCCCAAGCCCAATCCTCAAATCCGGCGACCACGTCGGTCCCGCGCAACGACTGGATCGCCCGCCACGAAGGTTTCAACGCCATCGCCAAGAAAGGCGGCGTCGACCTGCTCTTCCTCCGAGACTCGATCACCGACGGCCGTTTCGGCCGGGTCTCTTTTTTATCAGCGGCCACGTATTCAAATTTTCACCACAGATTTCACGAATAAACCCAGATCCTAATCCGGCCTGCGCTTACCTCTGAAATCCGCGCTCCTTCGCCTTCGCAGTCCCGTCCGCCTACAGCCAACGCGAAATCAGCGACGCAATCGCCTCGTCGCAGGCTTGGTCCGCGTCGCCGACGTTTGTCGCCGCGATCGCCGCGAAGTTTCGTTTCGGCGCGAGCCACATCACGACATACCAATAGGTGTTCGATCCGGCATGGGTGAGCGCCCGCCCCCGCGCCCAGCCGCGTTCCACGCTGATCCAGCCACAGGCGTATTCCTCGCCCGAATGCGGAGTATGGAGATGACGGAAGGACTCCGGCCTTAGCAGCTTCTCCGTCCGCCCCGCGTCAAGGTGCAGGCGGGCATAAGTCGCCAGGTCCCCGAGCGAACAATGCACGGTGGCGCCAGGCCCGATCGCGGGCGGATTGTCCTGCTGGACCGGCGTCATGCGCCCACCCTTCCGCGTGTGGCCCCACGGCTCCGCCACTTGACCAAGCCGGTCCGGCACGCCGAAACCGGCGCTCGACATCCCGAGCGGGCCGAAAAGCCGCGTGCGCATCAGCTCCTCCCACGGACGATTCGCGACGGTCTCCAGCATGTGCCCGGCGACGGCGTAGCCTTGGTTTGAATACACATGACGGCTCCCCGGCGCATGGGCGGGCGGCGCGGCGAGCAGCGACGCCACGAAGCGCGCACGTTGCGTCATCGGCGTGCCCTCCCGTTTCCATGCTCGGCTCCACAACTCCGCCGGAGCGTGTTCGGGCAGGCCGCCCCGATGCCGCAGCAGTTGGTCGAGCGTGACCGCGCGATAGTCGGGATGGATTTTTAACTGCGGCAGCGCCTCCGCCACGGTCGTGTCCCAGCGCAATTTTCCCTCCTCGACCATCATCGCCGCGAGCGTGGCGGTCATCGACTTCGTGCAGGAGCCGATGTGGAAGCGGTCGGTCTTGGCGATGGGCGTGGAGGAGCCGATCTTGCGCACGCCGACCGCCTCGTGCTCGACGATTTTCCCGCCCAGCAGCGCCAGCGCGGCCATGCCGGGCAGGTCGTGTCTGGCGCGGATCGTCTCCAGTCGTGCGCGAAACGAGTCGGCCGGCCCCGCGGCGAGCGCGCGGAACGCGGAAGCGAGAAATGGAGAGGCGAGCAGCAGCCGGGTGAAATCGCGTCGTTTCATAAATTCGGGCGCCGCTCGCGTCGCGGTCTCAGCCCACCCAGGCGCGGGCGTTGCGGAAGAGGCGCATCCAGGGGGCATCCTCCTGACCGCGCCACGCGGGCGGGACGTAGCTCTGCTGCACCACGCGGAACACGCGCTCGGGGTGCGGCATCATGATCGTCACGCGGCCGTCGCGGGTCGTGATCGCCGTAGTGCCAAAGGGACTACCGTTCGGATTGAGCGGATAGTGCTCCGTGGGGCGGTGGTGGTTGTCCACGTAGCGCGCGGCGACGAGACCGGAGGCGGAGAACTTGGCCGCGGCCTCGGCGGAGGCGAACTCGGTGTAGCCCTCGCCGTGCGCGACGGCGATCGGGATCACGCTGCCTTCCATGCCGGCGAAGAGCACGCTCGGGCTCTTCTCGATCAGCAGCGAGGCGACGCGCGCCTCGAAACGCTCGCTCTGGTTTTGCACGAAGCGCGGCCAGCCCTCGGCGCCGGGGATGATCGAGTGCAGGTTGCTCATCATCTGGCAGCCGTTGCAGACGCCGAGCGCGAAGGTGTCGGTCCGCGCGAAGAAGGCGGAGAACTCGTCGCGGGCGCGCGGGTTGAAGAGGATGCTCTTCGCCCAGCCCTCGCCGGCGCCGAGCACGTCGCCGTAGGAGAAGCCGCCGCAGGCCACGAGGCCGCGGAAGTCCTTCAACGAGACGCGGCCGCTCAGGATGTCGGTCATGTGCACGTCGACGGCCTTGAAGCCGGCGCGGGTGAAGGCCGCCGCCATCTCGACCTCGCCGTTCACGCCCTGCTCGCGCAGGATCGCCATGGCCGGACGGACGGAGGAATTGGCCACATAAGGCGCAGAAATCGCAGAAGAAAGCCCACCGGCCTTTGCGTCTTTTGTGCCTTCTGTGGCCGCCTCCCCAAACCTGAAGGTGATCTTCGGGCTGATGCCGGGGTTCGTGCGGTCGAGGCGGAGGGCGTGCTCCTGCTCGGCGCACTTCGGATTGTCGCGCAGGCCGGCCATGCGGCGGGTGACGTCGCTCCAAATGTCGCGGAGCGCGAAGAGATCTTCGGCGAAAATCTCGCGCCCGTCCTGCGTGACGCGCACCTGGAAATCCGTAGTGATCGAACCGATACGCGTGGTGCAGCCGGCGAGGCCCTGCTCGGCGAGCACGGAGCGCACGGCGTCGAGGTCGGCGGCGCGCACCTGGATGATCGCGCCGAGCTCCTCGGCGAAGAGCGCGGCGAAGGGATCGGCGCCGGCGGGCAACTCGAGCGCGAGACCGGTGTTGCCCGCGAAGCCCATCTCCACGGCGGTGGCGAAGAGACCGCCGTCGGAGCGGTCGTGGTAGGCGAGAAGCTTGCCTTCGCGACCGAGCCGCTGGATCGCGTTCCAGAAGCCCTTCAGGTCGGCGGCGCTGTCGACGTCGGCGGAAGCCTGGCCGGTCTGGTTGAAGACCTGCGCGAGGATGGAGCCGCCGAGGCGGTTCTTGCCGCGACCGAGGTCGACGAGGAGGAGCGTGGTCTCGCCGGCGTCGGTGACGAGCTGCGGCGTGAGCGACTGGCGGATGTCGGCGACGGGCGCGAAGGCCGAGATGATGAGCGAGAGCGGCGCGGTGACACGCTTCTGTTCGCCGGTGGTCCGGTCCTTCCAGACGGTGGACATGCTCATCGAGTCCTTGCCCACCGGGATGGTGATGCCGAGGGCCGGACAGAGTTCCATGCCGACGGCCTGCACGGCGGCGTAGAGGTCGGCGCCGTCGCCGGGGAGCGCGGGCGCGGCCATCCAGTTGGCGGAGAGGTTGACCTTGCCGATATCGCCCACCTGCGCGGCGGCGAGGTTGGTCAACGCTTCGCCGACGGCGAGGCGGGCGGAGGCGGCGGCGCTGTTGATCGCGACGGGCGTGCGTTCGCCCATCGACATCGCCTCGCCGGTGTAGGCGTCGAAGGCGGTGGCGGTGACGGCGCAGTCGGCCACGGGCACCTGCCAGGGGCCGACCATCTGGTCGCGGCAGATGAGGCCGGTCACGGTGCGGTCGCCGATGGAGATGAGGAAGGTCTTGTCCGCGACGGCGGGGTGCGCGAGCACGCGGCGGGCGGCCTCGGCGAGGGCGACGCCGCCGAGCGAGAGCGGGGCGAGCGGACGGACGCGCGTCGTATCCGTGCGGTGCATACGCGGCGGTTTGCCGAGCAGCACCTCGAGCGGGAGGTCGATGGGCGTGTTCTTGAAATGCGGGTCCTCGAGGACGAGGCGCTTCTCCTCGGTGGCCTCGCCGACGACGGCGAAGGGGCAGCGCTCGCGGGCGCAGAGGGCCTCGAAGGTGGCGAGGCGATCGGCCGGCACGGCGAGGACGTAGCGCTCCTGCGACTCGTTGCACCAGATCTCGAGCGGCGACATGCCGGGCTCGTCGTTGGGGATCTTGCGGAGGTCGAAGCGGCCGCCGCGGCCGCCGTCGTTGACGAGCTCGGGCAGGGCGTTGGAGACGCCGCCGGCGCCGACGTCGTGGATGAAGGAGATGGGGTTCTCTTCGCCGAGGGCCCAGCAGCGGTCGATGACCTCCTGGGCGCGGCGCTCCATCTCGGCGTTGTCGCGCTGCACGGAGGCGAAATCGAGATCCTCCGCGCCGGCGCCGCTGGCCATGGAGGAGGCCGCGCCGCCGCCGAGGCCGATGAGCATGGCGGGCCCGCCGAGAACGATGAGTTTGTCGCCGGGGCGGATCTCGCCCTTGCGGATGTGGCCCTCGCGGATGTTGCCGAGGCCGCCGGCGAGCATGATGGGCTTGTGGTAGCCGCGGATCTCGGTGGCGGAGGCGGAGCCTTCGGGGGCCGGCACCTCCTGCTCGTAGGTGCGGAAGTAGCCGTTGATGGCGGGGCGGCCGAACTCGTTGTTGAAGGCGGCGGCGCCGAGCGGGCCGTCGATCATGATGTCGAGGGCGGAGACGATGCGGCCGGGTTTGCCGTTGTCCTTTTCCCAGGGCTGGGTCGCGCCCGGTATCCGGAGATTCGATACAGTGAAGCCGGTGAGGCCGGCCTTGGGCTTGGAGCCGCGGCCGGTGGCGCCCTCGTCGCGGATCTCGCCGCCGGAGCCGGTGGCGGCGCCGGCCCAGGGGGAGATGGCGGTCGGGTGGTTGTGCGTCTCGACCTTGCAGAGGATGTGCACCGGCTCGGTGTGCGCGGCGTATTCGTTGGTCTTCGGGTCGGCCCAGAAGCGGTCGGCGACGTGGCCGGCGAGCACGGCGGCGTTGTCCTTGTAGGCGGAGAGGATGCCGTCGCTGTGCAGCTGGTAGGTGTTCCGGATCATCTGGAACAGCGACTTGTCCTTCGCGGAGCCGTCGATCTCCCAGGTGGCGTTGAAGATCTTGTGGCGGCAGTGCTCGGAGTTGGCCTGCGCGAACATCATCAGTTCGATGTCGTTCGGGTCGCGTCCGAGGGCGGTGAAGTTCTTGACGAGGTAGTCGATCTCGTCGTCGGCGAGCGCGAGCCCGAGGGCGGTGTTGGCCTCGACGAGGGCGGCGCGGCCCCGGGCGAGCACGGGCACGCTCGTCATGGGCTTCGGCGTGGCGTGGGAGAAGAGCGCGGCGCAGTCGTCGAGGCGATCGAAGCAGACCTGCGTCATGCGGTCGTGGATCTTGCCGCGGAGCGTGGCGAGTTGCGCGGCGCCCAGGACCATGAGGGGCTTGGTGAGCGCGGCGTTGTCGATGTCGAAGGTGAACTCGACCACGCGCTCGATGCGGGCGATTTGCGAGAGGCCGCAGATGTGCGCGATGTCGGTGGCCTTGGAGGACCAGGGCGAGATCGTGCCGGGACGCGGGGCGACGACCTGGACGACGCCGCTGATCGCGGGGAGCTCCCGGGTGGGGCCGTAGGTGAGGAGTTTTTCCAGGACCTCGCGCTGGGCGGCGGGGAGTTCCTTCACGCCCTCGGAGAGCTCGACCACGTGCACGAATTGCGCGCGAACGGCGCGAACGGGAAGACCGGCGGCGGAGAAGTCGGCGCGGAGTTTTTCCAGGCGAAACGGAGAGAGGGCGGAGGAGCCGCGGAGGGTCAGCATGGTCGGGAAACCCGCGATGTTTCGGCGGGCGGGCGGCGCGGTCAAGGGGCGGCGAGAGTTTGCGGCATTTTCGGGCGCATACGGGTAATTTCGCCGAAAAAGCCGTTGACCGGCCCGGTCACGCCTTCGGTATGGCACGTTTTTAATGCCGTGAAGGTCTCCGACAGCGACAGCCCCGGGCAGAGTGGCTCGCACCAGGTGGGTGCGGGCGGGGTGCGCGCGAGATTCGCGAATCGTCGAGTTTAGCTCTTCGTCCCTTTTTCCCGACTCATGTCCGACAAGATCACCCACGAATGCGGAATCGCGCTGGTCCGGCTGCTCAAGCCCCTCTCCTACTACCAGGAGAAATACGGCACCCCGCTCTGGGGTTTCACCAAGCTCTTCCTCCTCATGGAAAAGCAGCACAACCGCGGCCAGGACGGCGCGGGCGTCGCCTGCGTGAAACTCGATATGCCCGTGGGCGAACCCTTCATGTTCCGCGAGCGCTGCGTGAAGGCCAACCCGCTCGACAAGATCTTCAAGACGCTCCTCGCCCAATACGAGGAGAAGAAGGCCGAGGGCGAGATCCACCCCGAGTTCCCGGACACGGTGAAGAAACACTTCGACTTCGGCGGCGAGCTCCTCGTCGGCCACCTGCGCTACGGCACCTCCGGCGGTTACAACATCTCCTCCTGCCACCCCTACTTCCGCCGATCCCCTTGGCCCACGCGCAACCTCGCGCTGTGCGGCAACTTCAACATGACCAACACCGAGGAGCTGAACCAGTCGCTCGTCGGCATGGGGCAGCACCCGATCTTCGCCACCGACACGCAGGCCCTGCTGGAAAAGATCGGCTTCTTCCTCGATGAGGAACACGAGGAGCTCTACCGCACGCTCCGGCAACAGGGGCTCCCCGGCGAGGAGATCTCCCGTCAGATCAGCGAACGCCTCGATCTCGGCCGCGTTATCACCCGCTCCGCCACAAAATGGGACGGCGGATACACGCTCTGCGGACTCGTCGGCAACGGCGACGCATTTGTCGCGCGCGACCCCGCCGGCATCCGCCCCGCCTTCTATTTCCAAAACGACGAGGTCATCGCCTTCGCCTCCGAACGCGCCCCGCTTCAGACGATCTTCGACCTCTCCGCGGAGGACGTGAACGAGATCCCTCCCGGTCACGTGGTCGTGATGAAGCGCGACGGCCGCGTCTCCCTGACCCAGTTCACCGCTCCCCTGCCCCGCGCCTCCTGCTCCTTCGAACGCATCTACTTCTCCCGCGGCAACGACCTCGACATCTACCGGGAGCGCAAAGCCCTCGGCGCCCGCCTCGCTCCTCAGGTGCTCAAGGCCGTCGACGGCGACTGGGGACGCACCGTCTTCAGCTTTATCCCCAACACCGCCGAGGTCGCCTACTTCGGCCTCATGCACGGCCTCCGCGAGATCCGACGCGCCGAGGTGAAAAAGGGCATCCTCGAGGCCGCCGCGAAGGGCGAGATAACCGAAGCCCTCCTCGACGAGCTCGTCACCAATAACTGGCCCCGCGGCGAAAAGGTCGTCTCGAAGGACATCAAGCTGCGCACCTTCATCGGCCAGGAGTCGATGCGCAACCACCTCGCCAGCCACGTCTACGACATCAGCTACGGCTCCATCCGCCCCGGCGACAACCTCGTCTGCGTCGACGACTCCATCGTGCGCGGCACCACCCTGCGCAAATCCATCCTGCGCATCCTCACCCGCCTCCATCCGCGCAAGATCGTCATCGTCTCCACCGCGCCGCAGATCCGCTACCCCGACTGCTACGGCATCGACATGTCGCAGCTCGGCAAATTCATCGCCTTCGAGGCCGCCGTCACCCTCCTCAAGGAACGCGGCCAGACCGAGCTCCTCACCGAGGTCTACCAGCAATGCCGCGAGGCCGTGAAAAAAGGCGAGTCGGTCAACTACGTGCAGCGCATCTACGCCCCCTTCACCGCCGACGAGATCTCCGCGAAGATCGCCCAGTTCGTCCGCCCCAAGGTCGAGTGGAACGGCGAGATCGAGGTCATCTTCCAGACCCTCGAAAACCTCCACGCCGCCTGCCCGAACCACACCGGCGACTGGTATTTCTCCGGCAAATACCCGACCCGTGGCGGCTACCGCGTCGTCAACCAGGCCTTCATCAACTACTACGAAAACAGCGAGGGCGGCCGGGCGTATTGAGCTATCAGGTAGGGCGAGACCGCCGGGGCCCGCCGTCCGTGCTCCCCCGCACGCGTCACTTCACCACGGCGGGCCCAGCGGTCCCGCCCTACCTCAAAACGCCGCCCGATTTCCGCCCTTTCATTAGCGTCCATTAGCGTTCATTAGCGGTTCCTTTCCTCCGTCCGATGTCTCTTTCCTACGAATCCTCCGGCGTTAACTACGACCAGCTCGATGCCTTCAAACGCGCCTGCCAGAAGGCCGCCAAGACCACCGCGCCCCTGCTCGCGTCGCACGGTTACGCCGAACCCGCCAACACCCGCGGCGAAAGCTGCTACCTCATGGAGGCCGACGACCACTTTCTCGCCCACGTCGAGGAAGGCCTCGGCACCAAGAACCTCGTGGCCGACGCCGTCTACGCCGCGACGGGCAAAAATTTCTACCGCGAGATCTCGATCGATACCGTCGCCACCATCGTCAACGACCTCGTGACCTGCGGCGCGCTCCCGATCTCCGTCGCCATGCACGCCGCCGTGGGCGAGTCCGCCTGGTTCGCCGATTCCGCCCGCATGGAGGCGCTCGTCGAGGGCTGGGCCGAAGGTTGCCGCCAGTCCGGCGCCGTCTGGGGCGGCGGTGAAACCCCCACCCTCCGCGGCATCGTCAACGCCGACGCCATCGTCCTCGCCGGCTCCGCCATCGGCAAAATCCAGCCCAAGTCCCAGCGCATCACCGGCGACGTGAAGGACGGCGACGCCATCGTGTTTCTCGCCAGCTCGGGCGTGCAGACCAACGGACTCTCCCTCTGCCGTCTCATCGCCTCGAAGCTCCCGCAGGGTTACCAGACGCCCATCGGCCACGGCGACCCGCGCACCTTCGGCGAAGCCCTCCTCGCGCCCTCCGTCATCTACGTCGCCTTCGTCGCCGAGTGCCAAAAGCGAGGCATCCCGCTCAACTACGTCGCGCACGTCACCGGCCACGGCTGGCGCAAGATCATGCGCCTCGACGAGCCCTTCGTTTACGAGATCACCGACCCCGGCGAGGAGCCCGCCCTCTTCAAATTCCTCCGCGAGGCCGGTCCGATCGACCTGCGCGAGGCCTACGCGACCTTCAACCAGGGCGTCGGCTTCGCCGCCTACGTCTCGCCCGAGCATCTCGACGCGACTCTCGCCGCCGCCAAGGCCTCCGGTTACACCGCCTGGCACGCCGGCACGGTGAAAAAGCAGGGCGATCGCAAGGCCGTCGTCATCCCGAGCCTCGGTCTCGAATACGACGGGAGCACCCTGCAAGTGCGCTGATCGTCAGACCGGCTTAGCCACAAAAGTCGCAAAAAGCGCAGAACCGATCCTCGGCAAAACTCGCCGTCGCGGTTCTGTTTTTGCGTCTTCTGTGCCTTTTTTGGCCATCTCCGCCACCGCCCGCCCCTATGCGTCTCCGCCGTCTCACCCTGCAAAATCTCCGCAACATCCCGTTCGCGGAGTTTTTGTTTTCGGGACGGCAGCAGTTCTTCGTGGGACAAAACGGCCAGGGTAAGACCAACCTTCTCGAGGCCGTCGGCTTCGTCACCGCACTGCGCTCCTTCCGCACCGCCGACGCCTCGCTCCTCGTCGCCCACGGCAAACGCGAGGGCGCCCTCGCCGCCGAGTTCGAGCACGAGACCTTCGGCCCCAGCCGCGTCGTCATCACCCTCCGCTCCGGCGGCAAGGAGGTCGTCTGCGACGGCGAACGCATCACGCGCCTCGCCGACTTCCTCGGACGCTTCCCCACCGTCGTCTTCTCCTCGCAGGACCAGCAGCTCGTCCGCGGCGCGCCCTCCCTCCGCCGCCGCTGGATCGACCTCGCCCTCGCCGGCGTCGACAAGGCCTACCTGTATTCACTAACTAACTACCACCGCGCGCTCGACGGCCGCAACCAGCTCCTCAAGCGCCAGGCCTCCGCCGCCGAGCTCGCCGCCTTCGAGGCCCCGCTCGCCGAGGCCGCCGCCGCCCTCGTCGCCGCGCGCCGCGCCGGAGTCGACACCCTCGCGCCCCACGTCGCCGCCGCCTACGCCGCGCTCAGCGCCGACGCCGAACCCGCCGCCCTCGCCTACCAGGTCGATACCGCGCCCGAGGCCGGCGACGCCGCCGCGTGGCGCGCCCACTTCGAAAAAAACCGCGCCCGCGACCTCCAGTTTCGCTCCACCCTCTCCGGCCCGCACCGCGACGACCTCGCGCTCAAGGTCGGCGGCCGTCCCGCCAAGGACTACGGCTCCGAGGGACAACAACGCTCGCTCGTCCTCGCCCTCCGCCTCGCGCAGGTGAACCACATCCGCGCCGCCACCGGCGTGCAACCCGTGCTCCTCGCCGACGACGTCCTCGGAGAACTCGACCCCGCCCGCCGCCGACGCTTCTGGAGCGCGCTCGGCGAAGAACGTCAGGTCCTCGCCACCGGCACCGAACTGCCCGCCGCCGAACTCGGCTCCTGGGAAATCTTCCGCGTCGCCGCCGGCGCATTCACGCCGGAGGCGGCCGCATGACGCGCTCGCCCCACTCCTGTAAGCCCGACCGCTGGTCGGGCCGTCCGGCCGACGGCCGGGCCTACACGCAACCATCCGCCACATGACCTTCGACACCCCCGCCTGGATCTTCGCCGCGCTCGCCGCCGTCATCGTCGGTCTATCCAAGACCGGCGTGCCCGGCCTCGGCATGTTGTCCGTGGCGATTTTCGCCAACCTCCTGCCGACCAAACAAGCCAGCGGCTTCGTCCTCCCCCTGCTCATCTTCGGCGACCTCGTCGCGGTGTTCTCCTACCGCAAGCACACCGACTGGAGCCACCTCCGTCGCCTCTTCCTCTGGACAGGCGCGGGCGTCGTGCTCGGCGCGCTCGCCATGCGCGTCATCAACAACCGCGAGGCCCAGCTCCTCGTCGGCTCCATGATCGTCACCCTCGTCGGCCTGCACGTCTGGAGAAAACGTCAGACCAAAATCGGCGGTGCCGCGCAGCCCGACGCCGTCGCCGAACACGGCGCGTGGTTCGCCCCGACCATCGGCATTCTCACCGGCTTCACCACGCTCGTCGCCAACGCCGCCGGTCCGCTCATGGCGATCTACCTGCTCGCGATGCGCCTGCCGAAGATGGCCTACGTCGGCACCGCCGCGATGTTCTTCCTCCTGCTCAACCTCTTCAAGGTGCCCTTCATGGTCGGCCTCGGCCTCATCACGGTCGACAGCTTCGCGTTCAACCTCGCGCTCGCGCCCGCCGTTCTCGCGGGCGCCTTCCTCGGCCGCTGGCTGCTCCCGCGCGTCTCGCAACATTGGTTCGAGCGCCTCGCCCTCGCCCTCAGCGCCGCCGCCGGGATCAAACTTTTGCTCGGTTGATGCCAATGCCCTTGGCTTGGGATCATATCGATGAACGCGATCAAAATCCGCCGTCTTTATCCGTGCCCCCCGGTGTGATCCGTGGTTGAACCCCTCGTCCTCGCCGACCGATATGGCTTCCAAAAACGTCAGGCAACTCTGGGCCGCCAAACTCGCCGGCGGCGGCTCTCTCGCCGGCTCCGGGCCGCGCGGCGGCGCCGGCAAGATCGCCACGCTTCCCGTCGGAACCGTCCTTCCCGTCTCGGCCCTGCGCAAGACAACCGCCGCCGACGGACCGGCCCCCCACCCGCTCGCCGGCGGCGCCCAGCGCGTCGCGTTTTCCGGGCAGGTTCTCGGCATCGATCCCTCGCTCCGCGGCACCGGCCTCGCGCTCATCGAATTCGTCCCCGGCCGCGCGCCGATCCTGCTCCGTTGTCGCACCGTAAACGTGCCCGCCAAACGCAGCATGGCCTTCGCCCTCGGTGAAATCTCCGCCGCGGTCGCCGCGTTTTTGAAAGACTTCGAGGTCCGTCACGTCGCGCTCGAACAGACGATCTACGTGCAGAACTTCCAGACCGCGCAGATCCTCGGAGCCGCCCGTGGCGCCGCCATCGCCGCCGCCGCGCTCCACGGCCACGAGGAGGTTTACGAATATCCGCCGCTTCGCGTGAAACAGGCTGTCGTCGGCGTGGGCCGCGCGAGCAAGGAGCAGATGGCGCGCACCGTGATGGCGCTGCTCGGGCACGGTCGCATGCTCGCAAGCGACGAAGCCGACGCGGCCGGCGTCGCCCTCTGCCACGCCTTCACCTGGCGCGGCTGACTCGTCGAGGCGCCTCAGCCCTCCAAACCGAACACCGCCTTCGCGTAAGCCTCGGGGTCGAAGGGTTGCAGGTCTTCCTTCTGCTCGCCGAGGCCGACGTAGTGGATCGGCAACTTCAACGCGCGCCAGATGCCGACGACCGCGCCGCCGCGGCTGGTCCCGTCGAGCTTGGTGACGACGAGACCGGTGAGGCCGAAGCTCTGGTGAAACACGCGGGCCTGCTCGATCGAGTTGCTGCCGAGCGAGCCGTCGACCACGAGCCACGAAAAATGCGGCGCGCTGGGATCGAGCTTTTGCAGCACGCGTCGGATCTTCGCGAGCTCCTCCATGAGGTTGCTCTTCGTGTGGAGGCGACCGGCGGTGTCGATGATGACGACGTCCTTGCCTCGGCTCTTGCCGGCCTGGAGCGCGTCGTAGGCCACGGCCGCGGCGTCGGCGCCGGTGTGGCTGGAAACGATGTCGAGTTCGAGGCGCTCCGCCCAGGTCTTGAGCTGCTCGACGGCGGCGGCGCGGAAGGTGTCGCAGGCGGCGACGAGCACGGACTTGCCCTGCCGCTGGAGCGCCCAGGCGAGCTTCGCGGTCGTGGTCGTTTTGCCCGAGCCGTTGACGCCGATCATCACGATCACGGCGGGCGAGCCGTCGGCGCGTTTCTCGAGCGCGGGCTGACCGGCGCTGCCGCCGAGCACGCGGGTGAGCACGGCGGCGCCGATCTCGGCCGCGCGCTTGCCCTCGAGCTGCGGGTCCTTGCGGTAGGCCTCCTTGATCTCCTTCAGGATCTCGTCGGTCGTCTCGACGCCGAAGTCGGCGGTGATGAGCGCCTCCTCGAGCTCGTCGAGCGACGAGGCGTCGATCTTGCGCCCGCCGAAGAGCGAACGCGTCTTGCCGGCGATGGCCGCGACGGTCTTCGCGAGGCCGTCCTTAAATTTTTTGAAGAGTCCGAACATGAATTATCCCACGAAACACACGAAATGACACGAAAACCAAGACCCCCCTTTTCTTTCGCGCCTTTTCGTGTGTTTCGCGGGCTCCCAAATCAGATGACTTTGCGGGCGTCGCGACCGAGCTGGTCCTTCAGCCGGTCGAGGATGCCGTTGATGAAACGTTTCGCGTCGGCGTTGGAGAACTGCTTCGAGAGGTCGATCGCCTCGTTGATCGAGACGACGGGCGGGATGTCCTTGCGGTGGATCATCTCGTAGATCGCGAGGCGCAGGATCGCGAGGTCGATGCGCGCGATACGCTCGAAATCCCAGTTGTGCGCGAGGCCGCGGATGCGACCGTCGATTTCGTCGCAATGCTCGATCACGCCGTGGATCAGCTCCTCTCCGAACGCATAGTGCTCGCGGGGCTTGCCGTCGGCGGCCTGGAGGTTCTCGAAGAACAACTCCAAATCCGAGGCGAGGTGATCAGGGCGGTTGATGCTCCAGGCGTAAAGATATTGCAGCGCGGCCGTGCGACCGTCGCGACGTTGGGCGAAAAGGGCTTTGTTGCTCATTTCGGGAAAGTGTCAGGCCAGGGTCTTGTTGAGTGCGGCCATCTCGAGGGCCGCGGCGGCGAACTCGGCCCCGCGGTCGTATTCGCCGGTCGTGCGCTTCTCGGCCTGCTCGCGGGTATTGACGACGATCACGCCGTTGATCGCGGGCACGCCGGTGTCGAGCGAGACGCGCATGAGCGCGTGGGCCGCCGCGTCGCCGACCATCTCGTGGTGGTTGGTGTCGCCGGCGATGAGGACGCCGAGCGCGATCACCGCGTGGAAGCGTCCGGTCGCGGCGAGACGCTGCACGGCCCAGGGCACCTCGTGCGATCCGGGCACGCGCACAACCTCGATCGAATCGGCCGGCACGCCGGCCGCGACGAGCGTGGCGGTGGCGCGGGTCACGAGCGCGTCGACGAGGGCGGCGTTGAAACGGGCCGCGACGATGCCAAAGCGCAGCGAGGCGGCATCGGAAACGGACACTGGCGTGGGCGCGTCGAGACTCATGGGAAAGAAGGAACGGAAACCCATGCGGCCCGTTCCGCCGCGAAGCAAACGGGAAAAACACGGGCTTCGACGCAGTCTCGGGACGGCGCCCCCCTGTCCTCTTCTCAGGCCTCGTCTTCCGCCTGATAGCTGCCGGCGTAACCGGGACGGTAGAGCCGCGCGCCACCGAGTCCCGCCAGCGTGGCGAAATGCGCGTCGCGCGAAAACACCCGCCAACCGCGCGCCGCCGCCGTAGCCGAGATGAGCAAGTCGTTTGACGGAAGCGTGTGCCCCGCCTCGCGCGCGCGCCACGCAAGCGCCTTGGCCGCTTCCCATTCGGGCTCGCCGCAGGCGATGTAAGGAAGCACGCCGAAAAACATTTCGAGCGCACGGCGCTCCTCCTTTCGCGCACCGCCGAGCACCTCCAGTTTCACCGGCGAGCACCAGGCGGCTTCGTATTCGTCGAGCAAGGCGCGCAACGCGACTTTCGTGGCAAGGTCGCCTTGGCGGCGGGCGGCTTCGATCCAGACGGAGGAGTCGACGAGGACCATGGCGCGTCGCGTGAGCTCAGGAGTCCTGCCGCGCTTTTTCGTCCGCCGTCTGATCCGGGTAATCGAAGGCCCCTTCCATCAGCAAACGGCCAAACTCGCGAGCTTTCCGGCGCTTCAAAAACTCCGCCACCGCGTGAGCCACGGCAGGACCTTTTTTGCGTTCGTTGGTCACCGCCATGAGCTCGGCCAAGGTGGCGTCATCGAGTTCCACGGTAATTTTCATACCAAGAAACTGACATTCTCCTAAAATAGGGCAACAATTTCCCTAAAGTTTAGGATTCCATCACCAGCTCGTCCTTGGAAACAGTGAACTTCACCGTCGAGTCGTCGGCGACTTCGCCGGCGACGAGGGCGCGGGCGAGCTTCGTTTCGACGTGGCGTTGAAGGAAACGCTTGAGCGGGCGCGCGCCGAAGACCGGGTCGTAGCCCTTCTCGGCCGCCCACTCCTTCGCCTTCTTGTCGAACTCCACGGTGACACGGCGCTCGGCGAGGCGCTTGTTCAAGTCGGCCACGAGCAGATCCACGATGCGCGTGATCTCCTCCAGCGTGAGCGGCTTGAAGAGGATGGTCTCGTCAATGCGGTTGAGGAATTCGGGGCGGAAGGCCTTGCGCAGCTCGGCCATCACGCTCTCGCGAACGCTCTCCGGGATGGTGTCGCCGGCCACGCCTTCGAGCAGGTAACGCGAGCCGATGTTGGAGGTGAGGATGATGACGGTGTTCTTGAAGTCGACGGTGCGGCCCTGCGAATCGGTGATGCGGCCGTCGTCGAGCACCTGTAGCAGAACATTGAATACATCCGGGTGTGCCTTTTCGACCTCGTCGAAGAGCACGACCGCGTAGGGCTTGCGGCGCACGGCCTCGGTGAGCTGGCCGCCCTCGTCGTAGCCGACGTAGCCCGGAGGCGCGCCGATGAGACGGGCGACGGCGTGCTTCTCCATGTATTCGGACATGTCGATGCGCACGAGCGCGGCCTCGCTGTCGAAAAGCGTCTCGGCGAGCGTCTTCGCGAGCTCGGTTTTGCCGACGCCGGTCGGGCCGAGGAAGAGGAAGCTGCCGACGGGGCGACGCGGGTCCTTGATGCCGGCGCGGGCGCGGAGGATCGCCTCGCTCACGAGTTGCACGCCCTCATCCTGGCCGATGACGCGTTTGTGCAGCGTGTCGCTCAGGCGCAGGAGTTTCTCGCGCTCGCTCTCGACGAGGCGCGTGACCGGGATGCCGCTCCACTTCGCGACGATGCCGGCGACCTCTTCGGCGGAGACCTCCTCCTTGAAAAGTTCGGTCTGCGCGGAGGCGGCCTCGAGTTTCTTGAGCTCGGCCTCGAGCTGCGGAATGCGGCCGTGGCGGAGCTCGGCGAGTTTGTTCAGGTCGTAGGCGCGCTCGGCTTTTTCGAGCTCGATGCGGGCGGCGTCGAGGTCGCCGCGCACTTTGCGCACGCGCTCGACGGAGGCTTTTTCGGACTCCCACTTGGCGCGAAGGCCGGCGGCCTGCTCGCGAGTGTCGGCGAGTTCCTTGTTGAGCGCTTCGAGGCGGGTTTTCGACGCGGGATCTTTTTCGAGCTTCAGCGCGGCCTGCTCGATCTCGAGCTGGAGGACGCGGCGCTGGAGGGCATCGAGTTCCTGCGGAGCGCTGTCCATCTCGGTGCGGATGAGCGCGCAGGCCTCGTCGATGAGGTCGATGGCCTTGTCGGGGAGGAAGCGGTCGGAGATGTAGCGCTCGGAGAGGGTGACGGCCGCGACGAGGGCGTTGTCCTGGATGCGCACGCCGTGGTGCAGCTCGAAGCGCTCCTTGAGGCCGCGGAGGATGGAGATGGCGTCCTCGGTCGAGGGCGGATCGACCTGCACGGGCTGGAAGCGACGCTCGAGCGCGGCGTCCTTCTCGATGTATTTGCGATACTCGTCGAGCGTGGTGGCGCCGATGCAGTGAAGCTCGCCGCGGGCGAGCATGGGCTTGAGGAGGTTGCCGGCGTCCATCGCGCCCTCGGTCTTGCCGGCGCCGACGATAGTGTGGAGCTCGTCAATAAAGAGCAGGATGCGGCCGTCGGAGGATTTGACCTCGGCGAGCACGGCCTTGAGGCGCTCCTCGAATTCGCCGCGGTATTTGGCGCCGGCGATGAGCGCGCCCATGTCGAGCGCGTAGACGGTCTTGTCCTTCAGCCCCTCGGGCACGTCGCCGCGCACAATGCGCTGGGCGAGGCCCTCGACGATGGCGGTCTTGCCGACGCCGGGTTCGCCGATGAGCACGGGGTTGTTCTTGGTCTTGCGCGAAAGGATGCGGATGGCGCGGCGGATCTCGTCGTCGCGGCCGATGACGGGGTCCATCTTGCCCTTGCGCGCCTGGGCGCAGAGGTCGGTGCCGTATTTGGCGAGAGCGTCGTAGGTCGCCTCGGGGTTGTCGGAGGTGACGCGCTGGTTGCCGCGGGTGGCCTTCAGCGCGGCGAGCACGCGGGCGCGGTCGAGGCCGAAAGATTTGAGGTATTTGGCGAAGCTCTCGGGCTTGGCGACCTCGACGAGGCCGAGCAGTAGGTGTTCGGTGGATACAAACTCGTCCTTGAGCTGCTTCGCCTCGGCCTCGGCGCGCGTGAGGGCGTCGTTGACGGCCTGGGTGACGAAGACTTTGGAGGCGTCGACGCTGCCGGAGACGCGCGGGAGGCGCTCGACCTCGCGCTCGGCGGCGAGTTGCAGGGCGGAGACGGTGAGGCCGGCCTTGTCCACGAGCGCGGGCACGATGCCGTTTTCCTGCCCGAGCAGGGCGAGCAAAAGATGCCAGCTGTCGACCTCGGTGTGTCCGTGACGGCGGGCGATCGCCTGGGCCTCGGCCAAGGCGGCGCGCGACATTTGCGTGAGCGTTTCGGGATTCATGATGTCGACCTCTTCGCACGCGGCGCGCCAAGCGCCCCGGCCGGCCTTCCCGAGGGAGCCTTCGATCCGGTGCGTCATCAACCGGGCGCCTTGTCCCAGTCGCGCCTCCCGGCCGGGTCATGAAGACCCGCAAACGAAGACGGCCCGCGCCCATCCCGGCGTTTTAAAGCGAATAACATCCCCTATGCATTTGCTTTGCTCGCACCGTGACGAACGCGGACCGAAACTCGGGTATTTTTAAGAACGCGAGAAGCTCGCGCGCTAGGGGTGCCGGGATTAAGCGGCTCCAACCGAAGCATCGCAGGCAACTCGCTTGCGTTGAAAGCTTATCCAACGGGTGGTGTCGAGCCTAGGCTGGGCGTTAACCCTTAAATTACAGGCCTGTAAACGTCTTTCGTTTTTCGACGCAGGACGTCGGAAAGCCCGTGCCACTTTCAGGCGTAAGCTTTTCACCTTTCCGGAAAAACAGATCGCATCGCGCTCCGCGCCGTCGATCGATGCGCGCCGCCCCGCGGAATCTGGCCCCGCGAGTGGAAATCTGGGGGACTTTTCCAATCCCGGACGACTCCCTCGACCACGGCACGGGCTTCGCCCCCGCCCGAAACCATCACCTGGCTACTTTGTGGCGAGCGCGCGGCGGAGCACCGCGAGCAGCGTGTCGGCCGCGTAGGGTTTGGGCAGGAAAAACACCGATTGTTCGCCGGTATCGGGAGGCACCTCGCCGCCGACCAAGGCGCCCAGCCCGATGATTCGCACCTTCGGATCGATCGCGCGCAACGCGTCCGCGAGACCGGGCTTCTCCATGCCGGGCATCCGCAGATCCGCGACCACCGCCGCTATCTCCGACCGTCGTTGCTCGAAGATCGCGATCGCGGCCACGCCGTCGGACGCGGTGATCACGCGATAACCAAAAGCCGACAGCATCTCCCGCGTGACCTCGAGGAGCGAACTCTCGTCGTCGACCACCAGGATCAACTCGCCCGCCCCCTGCCGTGGATGCTCCGACTCGGAACGGGGCGCGCCGCCTTCGGACGCTTCGGGTCGCGCGGGCAGGAATATCCGGAAGGTGGCGCCCTGGCCGGGGGCGCTTTCCACCTCCACCCGGCCGCCGTGACTGCGCACGATGCCGAGCGCGGTCGAAAGGCCGAGGCCGGTGCCCTTGCCCGGCGCCTTGGTCGTGAAAAAAGGCTCGAAGATTCGCGCCTGCACCTCGGCGCTCATGCCGCAGCCGTTGTCGCTCACCTCGATCATCACGTGCCGCCCGGGCGTCTCCCCCCGCGCCACATCCGGCCTCTTCGGTTCAAGAACGACGTTGGACGCGCGCAAGTTCAGCCGGCCTCCGTCGGGTAGCGCGTCGCGCGCATTGACGCAGAAATTGAGCAGCACCTGGTTCAACTGCGTCGCGTCGCCCATCACCGACCACAGGTCGTGGGCCAGTTCGCAGTTAACGACGATGTTATGCGGAAACGAGCTCCGCACGAAGGTCTCCACCTCGCGGACGACGTCGCGCAGGTCCAGAGGCCTCCGCGCGACCTCCACCCCGCGGGCGAAGGAAAGCACCTGACGCACCAGGCCGGCCGCGCGACGGGTGCTGCGCTCCATGCCGTCGAGCGTCGACGTCGTCGACGGAGGCAGCCTGCTCAGGCGCAGCAACTCGATGCCCATCATGACCGGCGCGAGGAGATTGTTCAGGTCGTGCGCCAATCCCCCCGCGAGCGCGCCGACGCTCTCGAGACGTTGCGCGCGCAGGAACTGTTGTTCGAGCCGTCGACGCTCGGAGATGTCGGCCACGACCACGACGAAGTATTTCGGGCGGGCCTCCGTGTCCCGGATGATCTTCACGACCACGCTCACCCACACCTCCTGGCCGTCCTTCCGCCGATAGCGCTTGTCGGCGGTGAATTCGTCGCGCTCGTCGGAGAGCAGGGCCTCGACGGAGGCCACGCTCTCGGCGAGGTCTTCCGACGCCGTCAACTCGGTGAAATGCATCCCCAGCAGCTCCTCCCTCGACCAGCCCGCGATCACGCAAAGCTGGTCGTTCACCCAGCGGAAATGCCCGTCGGGCGAAACATGGGCGATGCCGACCGCGGCCTGCTCGAAGGTCGCGCGAAAACGCTCCTCGCTCTCCCGCAACGCCTCCTCCGCCCGGATGCGTTCCGAAATGTCGATGCCCGCGCCGATGAGGCAGGGGCGCCCCTCGAACATCACCCGACGGCCGGTGAAGAAATACGGGAGCGCGCGTCCGTCCTTGGTCCGGAAAAGGGCCTCCACCGCCGTGTCCCCTTTCTCGAAGACCTCCGCGATTCGCGCATGCACATGGGCGTGGTCGTCCGGCGCGAAGAAATCCAGCGGACTCATCCGCGAGACCTCCTCCGCGGTGTAACCGGTGACCTCCTCGAAGTTTTTGTTCCAACGCAAAAACTTCAGGTTCTGATCGTAGAAATACAGCACCCCCGGCATGCTGTCGATCATCGTGGCCGAGAAGTTGCGCTCCGCGGCGGCCGCCTCCTCCGCACGCCGCCGGTTCGCCTCGCGGGCCATGCTGTCGAGCGCGAAGCCGATGTCGCCGGCCGCCTCGCGCAGCAGCTCGATCTCCCCTTCCTGAAAGAACCCCCGCTCGCGTGAATAGACCGCCAGCACTCCGACGATCCGCCCGCCTTCCCGGATCGGCAGGGCCGCCGCCGCACGCACGCCCTTGCGGTAGATCTCCCAGCCCAGGGGCAGGTTCACCGCCGGATCGAGCATATCGTTGAACACCACCGGCTCGCCGGATCGAAACGCCAGCCCGGAAGGTCCCATGCCTTCGGGCCGTTCGTCCGAATACACGACCATCGTCAGGACAAACTCCCTCCCCTCCCCCGCCGCCGCCACCGGATTCAGGCGCTTCTCCGTCGGATCGTGCCAACCGATCCAGGTCAGCTGCAGACCGCCATCCGTCACCAACACGTCGCATACGCGCTGAAACAGTTCCTCCCGGTTCGAGAAGCGCACGATCGCCTGGTTGATGTGGCTCAAGGCGGAATTGACCCGTCCCAGCCGCCTCAACTCCTCCTTCTGACGGACCAGCCTCGCGTTGCTCTCCTCGAGCGCTCCGTAGGTCTTGCGAACGATCAGCCAAAGGAAAGCCGCCGTCGCCAACACGAAACCTATGCCCTTGTAGATGCCCAGGTTCACCACGTGCTCCAACGTCGGGGCGAACAATCCGATCGCGTGGTCGGAAAACAGAATCCACGCCACGGCCACCGCCGCGTATCCCGCCGCGATGAGAAGCGCCGGCGACCGCCAACGGGACGACACATGGGAGTCCGCCCCATCGTCGGATTTGTTGTCCGCACGGTGTTCTTTCGGTTGAGAGGCCACGGCGCCGCGATTGAGCGCGCAACACCGCGCGAGCGCGAGCGCTAAGCGGCATAAGCAACGCTTCTCCCCCGTCCGTCTCGCTTCCCTCGAATTTCCCCCACCCCGCTCCCCATCGATTTCCCGCGTCGGCCCGCGCTCGCCGAAGACGATGCGCGGGCCACGCCGCCATGCGCGCCGGATCGGGCCTCACCTCGAGGCGGCGCACGCCTCCGTCAGCAAATCGGAGACCACCCGAACGGCGAATGCGTGGTCGCCGGCAGCCATACGGCGAGCAGGACAAGCGACAACAGGCGGCGAAGCACGCGGCGAAAAGCGGAGGACATCCCCGGCTTGTCAATTTTTGCCGGCGCGCCGGCTCCGCTTTCGATCCCCGGGTGTCACTGGAGCATTTCCGACCACACCGTGGCCGATCCCGGCGGTCGCGGCCTCCCTCGGCGACGGCCACGGTGTTTTTCGCCCCCTTAGCGGAGGCCGCCAAGTTTCAGGATGAAGTCGAAATGCGCCTTCGTCAGCGGCATGACGGAAAGGCGGCTTTGGCGGAGAAGCGGCAGGTCGGCCAACTTCGGCTCGGCCTTGATGGTGGCTAGTTCGACCGGCCGCGGCAGCGCCTCGCCGATCGTGAGCTCCACCGCCGACCAATCGCCCTCGGTGGCCTTCGGGTCGGGGAAGTGTTCCTTCGTGACGGTCGCGGTGCCGAGCACGGCCTTGGTGGTGACGCTCGCGTAAAACAGCACGCGGTCGCCGCGCTTCATCGAGCGGAGATGGTTGCGGGCCTGAAAATTCCGCACCCCGTCCCAGACGGTCTTCTTGTCGCGGACAAAATCGCTCCACGAGTAGGCCTCGGGTTCCGTTTTCACCATCCAGTATTGGGTTGTCATGATGTTGCGCCGATGAATGCGTTCCCGCGCATGGACGCAACCCCGCCCGATAATCCCGACCCCGATCTGCAGGCGCAGGCACGGCGCGCTCAACGGATTCTGTTTTTCGCGATGGCGCTGCTGATTGGCGTGCCGATCTTGCTGTTTGTGCTTTTTCACACCTGATTCCCAAGCGAATGAACCGCACGCTCCTTCCGATCCGGGTGCTTTTCATCATCCTCTGCGCCGTCGCGGGCTGGCTGGTTTGCCTGACGGTTCCAGAGTGGGATAACCATCATGTCCTCGCGGTGATAGTCGGCTTTCTCATCGGATCGCTGGTCGTGCTGGTCGATTTGATGCTGAAGGGGTTCTCCCTGCGCGGCCTCTCGGCGCTGACCTTCGGGCTGCTCGTCGGCTCGTTGATCTCCTACCTGATCAGCGTCTCCCCCCTGCTCAGCGCCGGCGATCCGCAGATCCTGTTCCTGGTCCGGCTCGCCCTGTTCCTGATCGTGACCTACCTGGCGACGGTCATCGCGCTGCGCGGCAAGGACGAATTCAACCTGGTCATTCCCTACGTGCGCTTCGTGCCCCACGAGGTCGACGTGCCGCTCGTGGTCGTCGACACGAGCGTCCTGATCGACGGGCGCATCGCGCGGATCTGCGAGGCCGGCTTCATCCCCGGCGCGCTCATCATCCCGCGATTCATCCTGAACGAACTGCAGGGCATCGCCGACTCGCCCGAGCCGGCCCGCCGCGCCCGCGGTCGTCGCGGATTGGATACGCTCAACGAGCTGCGTCGCATCAAGCGGCTCGATTTGCGCATCCACGAAAGCGAGGCGAAACGCGGCGAGATCGACGCGAAGCTGGTCTTCCTCGCCACCTCGATGAAGGCGAAGCTGCTCACCGTGGACGAAAATCTCGCGAAACTCGCCGACTTCCACGGCGTGATTTGCCTGCATCCGGCGAATCTCGCCCGCGCCCTCCAGCCGAACTACGCGCTCGGCGAAGTCATCGACATCGACCTCGTCAAGGCGGGCAAAGACGAAGGCCAGGCGGTCGGCTACCTGCCCGACGGTTCCCTGGTCGTGGTCAACGAGGGCCTGCACGCCCTAGGCCAAAGGGTGCGCGCCGAGATCATCGGCACCATGCCCTCCGGCAACGGACGCATCCTTTTCGCCCGCTACGCGGGCACCGACTGACTCCGCCGGCTCAATCCGCCAAGCAGCCGCCCGGCGCGGCGACCGAAAGAAAAGACGCCAACGCGGGATCGACGCGCTCGCCTCCTCCGCCCGCGGCCTTCTCCGCCGCACGCCACCCCACCACGAGCCGGCTCTCCGGCGCCGGCCCTTCGAGCGAACGAAACGTGACGCCCTCGGGCAAGGGCTTCGCCTCGCTCGGACACATGAACGTCGCCCCGAGTCCCGCGCGGACGAGACCGACCGCGTTGGCCCGCGGCCACACCTCCTCCGCGATGCGCGGTGTCACCCCGGCGCGGGAAAAAGCGGCGAGAATCCGATCGTAAAACCCGGGATTGTGCGCACGCGGGAAAAGCACCCACGGCGTGTCCGCCAGGTCCTTCAACCGCAATCCCGGCCGCCGCGCCAAACCGTGGTCCGCGGGAAGCAACACCCCGTTTTTCTCGCGCAACAACTCGCGCGTGCGCAGACCCGGCGTCGTCGCGTCGGGATGAAAAAAACCGCACGCCAGCTCCCCGGCGGCGAGCGCCACGAGCTGCGCCGAGGTCGGCGACTCGTTCAATTCCAACCGTATTCTCGGGAAACGCCGGTGAAACTCCCGCAGGATCCCGGGCAGCACCGTCGCCATCGCCAAGCCCGTGAAGGCCACCTTCACCTGCCCGGTCTGCCCCTCCCCCAAGGCGCGCAGCTCGTCCGGCACCGCGGCCAGCCCGCGCAACAGCGGCTCCACCCGCTCGAGCAACACCCGTCCCGCGGCGCTGAGCTCCACCTTGCGCCGCGAACGCGCGAACAACTCCACGCCGAACGCCGCCTCCAGTTGCGCGATCTGCCGGCTCAGGGCCGGCTGCGCCACCGCGAGCGATTCCGCCGCACGCCGAAAATGCAGCGTCCGCGCCACCTCCCGAAAATAAACGAGATGTCGCAGTTCGAAATCGAATTGATACTCACGAGGCATCACAGCCGAGGAAACAAGTATTTCCCGGCAACGCAACCGCCTGCTATGATGGCGGCTCTTTTCTCGGTGAACGCACGCCTCGCGTGTGTTGGCCGAATCACGACGACCCTCGACCAAAGACCATGTCCGACCAACCCAAATCGCTCTTCCAAAAAGTCTGGGAAGCGCACTCCGTGCGCAAGCTCGCCAACGGCCAGACCCAGCTCCTCATCGGCACGCATCTGATTCATGAGGTGACCTCCCCGCAGGCCTTCGGCATGTTGCGCGACCTCGGCCTGAAGGTCCTCATGCCCCACCGCACCTTCGCGACGGTGGACCACATCGTCCCCACCAACGAACTCGTCGAGCCCTACAAGGATCCGCTCGCCCAGGCGATGATGGACGAGCTGCGCAAGAACTGCAAAGAGTTCGGCCTCACCTTCTTCGACCGCAGCACCGGCAAGCAGGGCATCGTCCACATCGTCGGCCCCGAGCAGGGCATCACCCAGCCCGGCACCACGATCGCCTGCGGCGACTCGCACACCTCCACCCACGGCGCCTTCGGTGCGATCGCCTTCGGCATCGGCACCAGCCAGGTGCGCGACGTGCTCGCCACCCAGACGATGGCGCTCGCCCCGCTCAAGGTCCGCCGCATCGAGGTCAACGGCAAGCTGCGCCCCGGCGTCTACGCCAAGGACGTCATCCTTCACATCATCCGCCTCACCGGCGTGAACGGCGGCACCGGCTACGCCTACGAATACGCCGGCTCCACCTTCGACAACTTCTCGATGGAGGAGCGCATGACCGTCTGCAACATGTCCATCGAGGGCGGCGCCCGCGTCGGCTACGTCAATCCCGACGAAACCACCTTCGCCTATCTGAAGGGCCGTCCCTACTCGCCGAAGGGCGCCGCGTGGGACGAGGCCGTCGCCCGCTGGAAGGCCTTCGCCTCCGATCCCGGTTGCCACTACGACGACGTCCTGAAGATCGACGCCGCCGACATCGCGCCGACCGTCACCTGGGGCATCAATCCCGGCCAGGGCATCTCGATCAACGAGACCATCCCCGATCCCGCCAAGGCCGCCTCGCCCGACGAGAAGGCCGGCATCGAGGAGGCTCTCGCCTACATGAAGCTGCCCGCCGGCGCGCCCATCAAGGGCACCAAGATCAACGTCGCCTTCCTCGGCTCCTGCACCAACGGCCGCCTCTCGGACTTCCGCGAGGTCGCCAAGTTCATCAAGGGCAAGAAGGTCGCCCCGGGCGTGCGCGCCATCGCCGTGCCCGGCTCGCAGATCGTCGCGCTCCAGTGCGAGAAGGAAGGAATCGACAAGGTTCTCACCGAGGCGGGCTTCGAGTGGCGCGCCGCCGGTTGCTCGATGTGCCTCGCGATGAATCCCGACAAGCTCGTCGGCGACGAACTCTGCGCCTCGTCCTCGAACCGCAACTTCAAGGGCCGCCAGGGCTCCGTCACCGGCCGCACCGTGCTCATGAGTCCGGTCATGGTCGCCGCCGCCGCCGTCACCGGCCAGGTCTCCGACGCCCGCGAAGTCTTCGCGGTGAACTAACCCATCAAACTGGCCAACCACGAAACACACGAAAGACACGAACCGAACCTTCTGCTTTTCGTGCGGTTCGTGTTTTTCGTGGTTAAAAATTCCGACTCCTCAATTTTATGGCTCTCGAAAAAATCACCCAAGTCTCCGGCAAGGCCGTCTACGTCCCCGGCAACGACATCGACACCGACCGCATCATCCCGGCGCGCTTCATGAAGTGCGTCACCTTCGACGGTCTCGGCGAGTTCCTCTTCTTCGACGTTCGCCACGACCCGCAGGGCAAGAAGCTCGACCACCCGATCGACCGCCCCGAACACAAGGGCGCCACGATCCTCCTCTCCGGCGCCAACTTCGGCTGCGGTTCCTCCCGCGAGCACGCCCCGCAGGCGATCCACAAGGCCGGCTTCCGCGCCATCGTCGCGGAAAACTTCGCCGAGATCTTCTTCGGCAACTCGACCACGCTCGGCATCCCCTGCGTGAACGCCTCGCGCGAGGACATCGCCAAGGTCGCCGCCGCGATCGAGAAAAACCCCGAGCTCCAGGTCGTCGTCGACGTCGAGAAACTCGAGGTCCGTTTCGGCGACGAATCGATCAAGGTCACCCAGCGCGACAGCGCCCGCGACGCCCTCATCAACGGCCGCTGGGACGCCATCGGCGAATTGCTCGACGGCAAGCAGCAGGTTCTCGAAACCGCGGCCAAGCTGCCCTACCTCGCGCCCGCCGCCTGATCTCCCGCGTCGCTTTTCGTGTTTTCCCGGCCCCGGCCGCGCCGTTGCGCGCCGGGGCTTTTTGCGTCCCTCACTCCCGAGCCACGACCGTGTCGTAGAGACCATAGTGAGAGAGACCTTCGTGGCTCTCGATTCCGGTGTAGCGCAATGACGCATCCTCGTAACGACGGAACGCGAACACCGCCTGGTTCATCTGCTCGGTGTTGAACACCCGCAGACGCACCAACAGGTGAAAATCCTTCACCGTCAGACCGGTCACCATTTCAAACAGGTCCGGTTCGATCTTCGTGATCACGTCCTGCAACGTGTTTTCCCGGAAATCCGTCAGATACATGAACGCGGGGATTCGGGTCGCGAACTTGATCAGCTTTTCCTGCACCAGCTTTCGCTTCGATTTAAACTCCCTCTCCTCGGCGGTGAGCTCCCGTTTTTCCTTCGCCGTCAGGCCATCTTCCTTCGCCTTGTTTTTCAGGTTCTTCACCACCTCGCTCTTGTTGATGATGGTCTCGAGGACGTTGTCGTCCAGCGAGCGCCAGCCTTCGATACGCTCCACGGCGGCCATCGCCTCGGGATTGTCGAGGATTCGGCGCAGGGTGTCGTTGTCGACGTTCACCAAGAGCACGCTTTCCCACTTGCGCGCGAGCAGCGTCGCCGAGGTGCCGGCGATGGCGATGTCGAGAATGCCGTCCGCGTCGATCTGCGTCATGTTCGCGCCGTCGTAGGCGAGCACGGGCAAAAACGACACGAGGTCCTTAACCGCGTTTCCGGATTAGGTTCGTTGGGCGAGAGGCCAATGCCATATTCGGAGAGCTGACGCAGCGCACGCGTCGGCGCGAAATCGAAGACGAAACACACCGGTTTAAGTATCTCCTCCTCGTTCGGATCGTCGCCGTTTGGATTCTTGATCGACCACGGCGATTGCACTCGAAACGCCGCCTGAAAGTAGGTCTCGGGCGATTTCAGATTGCGCAGCATCAGGATGGAGGACCACTGCGGCACCGTGACGCCGGTCGTGAGTTTTCCGCACGAGAGCGTGATCGTCTTCGTGTCGAAACCTCCGCCGATCGCCTTGCGCACGGGAGGCAGCGCATCGAGCCCGATGCCCGCCGAAGCGCCGGCCGCCACGATCACCGTGTAGTCGTGCCAGAATACGTTGTGTTTCGCGGCCATCGAAGCCGGTCGCCGACGTGACGTTCGGCTTTCCACCTTGGTGAAGCTCGCCGGCGCCTGCGGTTTGCCTCTTCCGGAACTGCTCGATTTTGATCGCTTGCCGCCGGCTTTGGCCGAAGCCCAGGCCAAATATGACCGCGACCGCGTGGCGCCGTCGGACAAGCCCGCCAAGGGCAAGTTGAAACGCGTCAAATCCAAGAAAAAGGGCTGATCCAAGGAGGCGGCACCAAGCGCAACACCGGTTTCGAGCGCTTGACGTGGCACACGGGCTCCCCCTTGTGGCGCCCATGCCCGCCGCCACCGATCAGAATTTCCAAGACTACAAACGCGCCGAGGCCAAGGCGCTCGAGATCATGCGAGCCATGAAGGCCACCACCCCGCGCACCGTGGACATCGAGCTCGCCTTGCTCGTGGCGATCTTCGAGCTGCACAAACCCAGCCTGCCCGGACCGCAGGTCGCCAAAATCATCCAAGGCCATCTGCAGGTATTGGCGGAGCACTACGCCCCGCGCCCGCCGGCCCCGCCCGACGCCAAGTCCTGAGCGATCCATCGGAAAAATCCGCCGCCCGTCCCCTTCCGGGCGACGGCACGCAAAAAGCCCCGTCCATGCGGACGGGGCTTTGTCTTGGGAGTGAGGCGACGATCGGGCGGCGTCCTCAGGCGACGCGCTCGACCACGAGCGGCGGAGGAGTCGGACGCTTCGGCGCGAGACGGTAGGCGTCCTTGAAGTAGTTGAGCGCCTGCTCGAGCTTCGACTCGTCGTTGTAGTGGATCATCATGAGCGGCTCGCCCTGCTTCACCTGGGTGCCGACCTTCTTGATCTCGGAAACACCGACCGCGAAATCGATCTTGTCCGAGGGCTTTTCCTTGCCGGCGCCGAGGATGTGCACGCCGCGGGCGATCATCGCCGCGTTGATGGTGTGCACGTAGCCGCGCTTCGGGGCGGGCAGCTTGCGGATGTATTTCGCCTTCGGGAGCTTTTCCGGGTCGTCGATGTAGGCCGGGTCGCCGCCCTGCGACTTGACGAGGTCCTTGAGCTTCTCGAGCGCGGTGCCGTCGGTGAGGTGACGCTCGACGGTCTGCTTGGCGGAAAGGGTCGATCCCGCGACGCCGGCGAGGCGCACGATCTCCATGCCGAGCTTGAGAACGAGTTCCTTCATGTCCTCGGGGCCCTCGCCCTTGAGCAGGGAGATGGCCTCCTTGAGTTCGAGGCCGGTGCCGACGGTGTCGCCGAGCGGCTGGTTCATGTCGGTGACGAGGGCGACGCAGCGGCGCTTCATCGAGCGGCCGACGCGGGTCATCGCGCGGGCGAGCTGCTTGGCCTGCTCAAGATCCTTGATGAAGGAACCGTTGCCCCACTTCACGTCGATCACGAGGCCTTCGCTGCCCTCCGCGAGCTTCTTGGAAAGCACGCTGCCGGTGATGAGCGGGAGGCTCGGGATGGTGCCGGTCTCCTTGCGGAGCTCGAGAAACTTGGCGTCGGCCGGGGCGAGATCCTCGGTCTGCGCGCAGATGGCGCCGTTGATCTTCGCGAGCTGGTTGGAGAAGTGGTCGATCGAAAGGTTCGTCTTCAGGCCCGGGACGGCGGAGAGCTTGTCGAGGGTGCTGATGACGTAGTCGTGCTCGGGACCGCACATCATGGGCACCACGACGCCGCTCGCCATGGCGAGCGGAACGAGAACGAGGGCGGTCTTGTCGCCCACGCCGCCGGTGGAGTATTTGTCGATCTTCGGCTTCGCGATGTGGGAGAGGTCGATCACCTCGCCGGAGAGCATCATCTCCTCGGTCAGAATGGCGGTCTCCTGAGCCGACATCTGTTGGAAATAGATCGCCATCAAAAGCGCGGCGAGCTGGTGCTGCGGCATCTCGCCGTCCAGCGTGCTGTCGATGATGAATCGGATTTCTTCTTGTGTAAACTCTTGGCCGTCACGCTTTTTCTCGATCAAGGAATTGAAGGAGGGCTTGATGAAGCGGCGTTGAGGAATATTGCGTTTCGACATGTGTTTGTGGAAAAGTCAGAAGCGGGCCGGGTGGCCGTAAGCGGCCAAGCGGAGCAGAAACCACATAAAAGTCGAGCCGATAACAAGGGCTTGCGCGACCCGGCGCCCGCACGGTTGATTGGCCGGATGTCCGCTCGTTTCCACCTCGCCGCCGTTTTGGACGCCGGTCTCAAGCATGCCGCCGCCTCCGCCGGCTTTGACACCGCCCTCTTCGCGCCCGACGTGCGCGTCGCCGCGGCCCAGCATGGCGACTATCAGGCCAATGGCGTCCTGGCCTTCGCGAAGCAGACCAAGCAGAACCCGCGCGCCGCCGCGCAGGCCCTCGTCGCCGCGCTCCCGGCCGAGATCACCGACCTGGCCGACGTCGCGATCGCCGGTCCCGGTTTCATCAACTTCACCCTCAAGCCCGCCGCCCTCGAGACCTGGCTCGCGGCCCACGCCACGCCCGAGACCCTGCGCGCCGCGGCCGCCGAGGGCAGCCCGATCGCCGGTCAGACCTGGGTGATCGACTACTCCTCGCCCAACACCGCCAAGCAAATGCACGTCGGCCACCTGCGCTCCGCCGTCATCGGCGAGGCCGTCGCCCGCATCGCGGCCTTCGGCGGCGCGCGCGTCATCCGCGACAATCACATCGGCGACTGGGGCACCTCCTTCGGCAAGATCATCTGGGCCTACAAGCAGGCCCTCGCCTCCGACCGCGCCGCCCTCGAGGCCGCGCTCGCCGCCACCCCGCTCGAGGAGTTCGAGCGCCTCTACAAGGTCGGCAACTCCGCCGCCGACGCCGATCCCGCCGTGCTCGAGGCCTCGCGCGCCGAGCTTGTGAAACTCCAGTCCGGCGACCCGGAAAACACCGCCATCTGGCGCCGCATCGGCGAGGTGTCGGTCGACGCCTTCCAGAAGATCTACGACCTGCTCGGTATCCACTTCGACCATACGCTCGGCGAGAGCTTCTACAACGACAAGGTCGGCCGCGTTTACGAGGAGCTCCAGACCTGCGGCGTCGCCGAGGAGAGCCAGGGCGCGCTCGTCGTCTTCCACGACGACCATCCGCGCTACTCGCGCCACGCCGAGCGCCCGAACCCCTTCATCATCCGCAAAGCCGACGGCGCCGCCAACTACGCCTCCACCGACCTCGCCACCATCCTGTATCGGTCGGAGCACTTCAAGGCCGACGCCTCCCTCTACGTCGTCGACAAGCGCCAGGGCGACCACTTCGAGCAGCTCTTCCTCACCGCGAAAAAGTGGTTCGCCAAGACCGGCCGCCCGCTCATGCGCCTCGAGCACCTCGGCTTCGGCACCGTGCTCGGCGAGGACGGCCGCCCGCTCAAAACCCGCAGCGGGGAAAACATCAAACTCAAGGACCTCCTCGACGAGGCCGTCGACCGCGCCCGGCGCCTCGTCGACGAAAAATCCAGCGAACTGCCCGAGTCGGAGCGCGCCGCCATCGCCGAGATCGTCGGCATCGGCTCCGTGCAATACGCCGATCTCAGCCAGAACCGCTCGAGCGACTACACCTTCTCGTGGGACAAGATGATCTCCCTCGAGGGCAACACCGCCGCCTATCTCCTCTACGCCGTCGCCCGCGTCCACTCGATCTTCCGCAAGCTCGGCCTCCGGCCCGGCGACGCCGCCTCCGAGTCCGGCGCCGCGCCGCTCGAGACCGCCGTCGAGCTCGCCCTCGCCCGCAAGCTCGTGCAGTTCGCCGACGCCCAGGCCGCCGCCGTCTCCACGCTCCGTCCCCACGTGCTCTGCCTCTACCTCTACGAACTCGCCGGCGCCTTCAGCGCCTTCTACACCGCCGACAAGGTCGCGGTCGGCGATCCGGCCGTGCGAGCCCGCCGCGTCCGCCTCTGCGCGCGCACCCTGCTCGTATTGGAGACCGGACTACAGCTGCTCGGCCTGCGCACCCTGAACCGGATGTAAATCCCGCTCCGCCTCCCCCGCCCGTCCGGCCCGGGCCGGATTGCGCGGTCGACTTTTTACAAATCCCCCTCCTAGCCTCCCGCCCCGATGTCCACCACGCAGGAATTCTACATCCGCAAGGCCACCGAGACCGACGCCCGCGGTCCCTTCACCCTGGAGCAGCTCACGTCCCTCGCCGAGACCGGCCAGCTCGACGCCGAGACGCTCTACTATGACGCGACCGCCGAAAACTGGGCGCCGATCAACGGCAACCCCGCCCTCATGGAGGCGCTCTTCCCTGCCAAGAAAACCCTGCGCGTGAAGCCGAAGAGCGACTCCCAGGTGAAGCCGCTCAACACCGTCGCGAGCGACGACCGCCCGATCACGGTCAGCGAGATGCTCCTCGCCGCCGAAGGCCGCACCGCCGACACGAAGGACAAGGCCGATCCCTCCATCGCCCATGGCCGCGCCGCCGCCGTCGGCCTCTACGCCGGCATGGCCGTCCTCTTCATCACCGCCATCGCCTACATCCTGCCGCACATCGACGTTCTCTTCGCCTTCGAACTCGGCGGTATCCTGCAAAATCCCCTCTGCCTTTTCGGCCTCCTCAACCTCGTCCTCGGCGTCTGCCTCGCCCTTGGCGCCGTCGGCACCTATCCCGCCGTCCGCTTCGCCGCCATGATCGGTTTCGGATTCGCCGGCACGATCTTCTACCTTCAAGGTGAGACGCTCCCTCTCGCCTTCTCCGCCGCCGCCGGCTTCGGCCTTTTCTTCTGCACCTTGCTCCTGAACCTGCCCGGAGTCATCGTTTCCGCCGTTCTCGGCTTCGTGGGCGCCTGCGGCCTCGCCCACCATCTTTTCACCCACTGATTTTCCCTTCGCGCCGCGCGCGACCATGCCCCTCCCCGGCCTCCAGCTCTGGCAACGCGCCGTCCGCGTCTACACCCGGGATATCTGGCGCAACGAATATCTCGAGGGGCGCGGCGCCCGCGCCCGTCTCTACACCTGCCTCCGCGTCGTCTCGATCACCCTCACCGGCATCGTCGAGACCAAGACCCCCAGCCGGGCCGCCGCGCTCAGTTTCTCCACCCTGCTCGGCCTCGGCCCTCTCATGGCCATCGCCGTGCTCGTCGCGGGCTTCGTCCTCGACCGGCAGGATCCGGATCTCGCGGTCAACACCCTCAACCGCCTCATCAAGTTCGTCGCTCCGCAGATCACCCAATACGAACGTCTCGAGGCGGAACAACACGCCGCCCGCATCGCGGCCTCGACCGAGGCCGACGCCACGTCCGTCGCCCCGCCGCCACAACAAACCGCGCCGCGCAAATCCGACATCGTTGCCGCGGCCAATCTCAATCTTCCGTCTCCCGCCCCGTCCTCCTCGCCCCCGGACGAGGAAGGTCGCATCGAGCCCAACCCCGAGCTCGTCAGCCTCATCGACGGCTTCATCGCCGGCTCCCGATCCTCCACCGCCGGCATCGTCGGCCTGGTCACGCTGATCTTCATCGTTCTCCAGCTCTTCACCTCGGTTGAAAACGCCTTCAACGAGATCTGGGGCGTCCGGCTCGGCCGCTCCTGGCTGATGCGCATCGTCTACTACTGGACCGTGCTCACGCTCGGCGCCGTCCTCTTTTTCGCCGTCGTCACCACGCTCTCCGCCGGAGCCTACTTCAATCTCGTCGAGCGAAGCCTGCCCTTCGGCCTCGGCCCCGCCGTGGTCGACTTTCTCCAGTGGCTCCTGCCCTCGCTCTCCGGACTGCTCCTCGTCCTGGTGCTGACTTTCTTCTACAAGTTCATCCCCAACACCCGCGTGCTCTGGCGTAGCGCCTTCGCCGGCGCCGTTCTCGTCGGCCTCCTCGCGCTGCTCAACAACTACCTCGCCTTCCTCTACCTCTCCAAGGTCGTGCAGCAGCGCAGCCTCTTCGGCTCGCTCGGCATCCTGCCGATCCTGATGTTCGGCCTCTACATCTTCTGGTTCTTCCTGCTCCTCGGCGGACAGCTCAGCTACGCGATCCAGAACGTCCACTTCCGCAACAGCCAGGCCGCGTGGAACACCCTCGCCGAAGCGATGCGCGAGCGCCTCTCGCTCACCGTCCTCCTGCGCATCGGGCGCCGCTTCCGCGATTGCCTGCCCCCGGTCCGGGCGAGCGAGCTCGGCGCCGAACTCGGCGTGCCCACGCAGGTTCTCAACGAGTGTCTCAACCGCCTCGTCCAGATGCATCTCCTCACGCCGGTCCCCCCCGAGAAAGGCGACCAGGAAAACGATCTTCGTTATCAGCCCGCCCGCCCGCTCAACCGCACCACGCTGGCCGATTTCAAACGCCTCGACGACGAGCACGGCGGCGACCCCGCCGGCCCCACCCTCACCGATTTCGACCCCATCGTCCTCGCCTACGACAAGGAGCTCGGCGCTCTCCAGGGCAGCGCCTTTTTCCAGCGCACCTTGGACGATCTGATCGACACCCACCCCATGCCCCGGCGCCAGGAGTGAGGGACTCCCGGCGGACGAAGCCGGAGCACGGATTTTCCACTCCCTCCCCGTCCCGCGATTCGCGGTTGCCTGCCCGCCGCGGCCTGCCTCACGTTCTCCCCTTTCCCCATGATTTCCTGGATCCAACGAACCTTCCAGCAGCACTTCAAATGGCTCTTCCTCGCCCTGCTGGTGATCGTCATCATCTCCTTCGTCTTCATCACCAACGCCTCCTCCGGCCTGGGCGGCGGCGCGCACCGCAAGCTCCCCGACCGCCCCTTCTTCGGCATCAACCTCGCCCGGGGTGACGCGGTCAAGGCCCTCTTCGAGGACGCCCAGCTCAGCCTCTACCTCCGCCGCCCCTCCTTCGCCTCCCAGCCGTCCGAGGGCGAGATCCAGCAATACGCGCTCGAACGCCACGCGGCCCTTCACCTCGCCGATCAGCTCCGCCTGCCCGCGCCGGCGCCCGATTCCAACGAATTCCGCGCCTACATCCAGAGCCTCGGCCGCTTCATCGGCCCGGACGGCCGTTTCGATCCCAAGGCCTACGCCGCCTTCATCGATTCGCTCAAAACCAACCCGCGCCTCACCGAAGGCGACGTCGCCCGCGTCCTCGCCGACGACCTTCGCGCCCGCGCCTACGAAAACCTCCTCGCCGGCCCCGGCCATGTTCTCCCCGCCGATCTCGCCGAACAGGTCGCCCGCCGCGACACCCGCTGGACCCTCGCCATCGCCTCCATCGACGGCAAGGACTTCGCCCCCCGTATCGACACTTCCGATACGGCTCTCGCCGCCTGGTTCGAAAACAACTCCCGCCGTTACGAGATTCCCGCCCGCGTCTCCGTCGCCGCCATCACCGTGCCCGCCGCCCGCTTCGCCGACGGCGTTAAGCTGACCGAGGCCGAGATCCGCGCCGCCTACGACGCCAATCCCGCCCGTTATCCCGCCCCCGCTCCTCTCAAGGCCCCCGACGTCAAGATCGACTCCGCCACCGGCCAGGACGAGAACGCCGACGCGTCCTTCGCCCTCGTCCGCGGCCTCGTCGAGGCCGACCTCCGCAAACAACGCGCCGAAAAGGCCGCCCTCGCCGCCGCCGACGACCTCGCCGTGAAGCTCCTCGAGCAACACGTCTCCCTCGACCAGCTGCCCGCCTTCCTCGCTTCGCACAAACTCGCCGCCGACGAACTCGGCCCCGTCGGCGCCGGCGCCGTCCCCGCCGCCCTCGGTGGTGAAAACGCCGCCTCCCGCATCGTGCCCGAGGTCGCCCGTCTCACCGCCGAGCGCCCCTACTCCAACCCGCTTCCCGTGCCCGCCGGCGCCGCCATCCTCGTCTGGCGCGAAAACGTTCCGGCCCGCATTCCCGCCCTCTCCGAGGTCAAGGAGACGGTTCTCGCCGACTACCAGGCCGCGGAAAAACGCCGCCTCTTCAACGAAACCGGCCGCAAACTCCGCGACACCGTCGCCTCCGCCGTCGCCTCCGGCAAACCCTTTGCCGACGCCCTCGGCTCCGCCGCCTCCGCGGTCGGCTTGAAGGTCGAGATCAAAACGCCCGCCGCGTTCACCCTCGTCCAGCCCCCGCCGGAGATCGATTACGCCGCCTACCAGGCCTTGGAAACGCTCGAGGAAGGCAAGATCGGCGAGTTCCTGCCCTCCGGCGAAAACTCCGCGGTGCTCGTCCACGCCATCAAGAAAGATGTCCCCGCCTTCGATCCCGACTCGCCCGCCGCCACGGAGATCAAGAACCAGATGGCCCCCGTCCTCGCCGAGCGCAACGCCCGGAGCATCCTCGCCGCCATCGTCGAGGCCGAGCTCTCCAAGTCCGCCCCGGTCATTGACTAAGAACGGCTCCTCGCAAGCCGTCCCCGTCCCTTCGCTTCGCCCCGGCCGCCGCCACGCGCCGGGGCTTTTTCCGGAGTCGCCGCGCCACCATCCGCCTTCCGAACATCGGAGCTCGCCATTGGTCATTGGACATTGGTCCTCGGTCCTTCCTTTCTTTTCCCGTGCCCATTCATCGCTACGTCCCCGTCACCGCCCCCTGTCGCCTCTGCGGCGACGGCTTCGACCATCGGCAATCCCCGTCCGATGCGGACCTGACCACGTGCCCCACCTGCGGGCAGACCGTTAAGCGCGCCGGCGTCCAGGCGATAAACACGCCGAAACTTCTCAAGCCCCTGTCCGTCTCCGACGCCAAATCCCTCGGCTTTTCCGTTTTCAAAAAAACCGCCTCCGGCGAATTCGAACGTCAATGATCGTCCCCTCCCGTCCCGCCCGCGTCCTCCTCGCCGCCATGCTCGCCGCGGCCCTTCCCGCCTTCGGCGATCCCGCGCCGATCCCGGACGCCGACGCGCAACCCGCCTCTCCGTCGGCCCCCGAGACGCCCGTCGAGACCGGTCTCACCCCGCTTCCCGCCCCGAATTCCGATTCCGACCCCGCCACCTCCGCCGACCGTCGCTCGGCCGTCGCCGACATCATGGAGGCCTCGCCTCCCGTCACGCCCTACGCCGAACCCCTCACCCTCGAGTCCGCGATCGCCCAGGCCCTCGAAGCCAACTTCGACGTCCAGATCCAACGCATCACCGCGAAAGCCACCGCCGAGGCCGAGGACATCGCCCGCGCCGACTACGATCCCACCATCACCATCTCCGCGATCACCCGGCAGACCCAGACCACCCGCACCACCGTCGACTCGAACGGCAACATCATCCCCGGCACCGGCGCCCGCATCGACAACGACGACGCCAGCATCAGCCTCAGCCAAAGGACCCCGCTCGGCACCACCATCACGGGCACCACCAACCTCAACCGCCGCGACTCCAATCGCGCCGTCATGCCGCCCGACCCCGCCTACGATTCCGACGTCAGCATCACCATCCGCCAACCCCTCCTCCGAGGTGCCGGCACCTCGATCAACAACGCCGCCATCGAGCGCGCCCGCCTGGGCACCGAACGCGCCCGCGCCGACTTCGCCGCCCAGGTCTTCACCGTCGTCCGGGACATCGAGATCGCCTACGCCAACCTCGCCTACGCCCGCGAACAGGTCGGCATCCGCACCTTCTCCCTCGAGGTTCGCAAAAAGCTCCTCGAGGAAAACCGCGCCCGCCGCGACACCGGCGTCGCCACCGACCTCGAGGTCCTCCAGGCCGAGGTCGGCGTCGCCACCGCCGCGCGCGACCTCGTTCTCGCCCGGCAAACCGCCCGCGATCGCGAGGACGAGCTCCTCCGTCTCCTCGGCCGCGAGACCTTCGAGCACCCGATCGGCCCCGTCATCATGCCTCCCGCCGCGGCTCCGGCGGTCGACATGCTCGCCAGCCTCGAACGCGCCCGCGCCAACACTCCCGAATACTTCTCGGCCCTGGCCGCCATCCGCCAGCAGGAGGTCGACATTCGCACCGCGAAAAACGCCCGCCTGCCCCAGCTCGATCTCACCGCCAGCGCCGGCTACACCAACACCGACGAGGAACTCCGCACCAGCCACTCCGACCTCTGGGACGGCCGCGGCTACAACTGGCGTGTCGGCGCCTCCCTCAGTTTTCCCTGGGGCTTCCGCGAAGAACGCGCCCGTCTCCGCCAGGCCCGCGCCGGCCGCGAACGCGAGGAACTCCGTCTCGCCCAGATCGAGCAAAACATCCTCGTCTCCGTCCGCAACGCGGTGCGCGCGCTCGAGGCCAGCGCCGAAAACCTTCGCCTCTCCACCCTCACCGCCGAACTCCGCGCCCGCGAATACGAGACCGAAAAAGCCCGCTACGACAGCGGCCTCTCCACCTTCCGCCGCGTGCAGGAGGCCCAGGACGACCTCGACCTCGCGCGCCTCGCCGAACTCCAGGCCAAGGTCAATCTCCGCGCCGCCCAAGCCAACCTCGACCGTCTCGAAGGCACCGCCGCCGACCGCTACAAGCTCACGCTCCTCCCCTGAAGACTCGACGAAACGCGCGCGTCTTCGCGCCCGACAAACGCCCCTCCGCGTTCCGTCCGTCTCCGATCGCCCCGCCTTCGCCCTTCACGACATGCGTCCTCCTTCCGAATGCCCCGTCTGCGGCGCGGCCGTTCCGCCCAAGGCCAAGGCCTGCCCGGAATGCGGCGCCGACGAACGCAGCGGCTGGAACGAGGACGACACCCGCTACGACGGTCTCGACCTGCCCGAGTCCGCCTACGAGGACGACGACTCGCCCGCGCCTCGCCGCCGCCCCGTCACCTCCACCGGCATTCACCCCTTTTGGTGGATCGTGGCCGCGCTCCTGCTGCTCGTCTGGATCACCGGCCTCATCGTCCGCTGATCCTTCGCCGGATCCGCCGCCCCCATCGTCGGCCTGAATTTCCAAACCGTCCGCGGGGCGTGTTTTTTCGTGGCCAAAGAGGCCTGCGGTCCGTCCTGTGCTTGGGCTTTCGCTTATGTCCCAGTTCCTTGCATCCCTTGAATCCGCCGTCGCCGCCGCCTCGTCCTTCGTCTGGGGACCGCCGCTGCTCATCGCGCTCGGGGGGCTCCACGTTTTCCTCACCTTCCGCCTCGGCTTCATCCAACGCCGCCTCGGCACCATGATCCGCCTCTCCGTCGCCCGCGACTCGAGCGGTTCGGGCGACGTCTCCCACTGGGGCGCCCTCGCCACCGCCCTCGCCGCCACCGTCGGCACTGGCAACATCGTCGGCGTCGCCACCGCCCTCGCCCTCGGCGGCCCCGGCGCCCTCCTCTGGATGTGGCTCACCGGCGTCTTCGGCATCGCGACCAAATACGCCGAGGCCTTCATCGCCGTGAAGCACCGCGTCCGCAACCCCGACGGCACCCACGCCGGCGGCGCCATGTATGTGCTGCGCGACGCCCTCAAGATGCCCCGCCTCGCCGCCGTCTTCGCCGCGCTCGTCGGCATCGCCGCCTTCGGCATCGGCAACATGGTCCAGGCGCACTCCATCTCCTCCTTCACCACCGAGCGCCTTGGCCTGCCCGGCTGGCAAACCGGCCTCGTCCTCGCCGTCCTCACCTCGCTCGTCGTCTTCGGCGGCATCAGGTCCATCGCCCGCGTCTGCGTGCTGCTCGTGCCGCTCATGATCATCGGCTACCTCGGCGGCTGCCTCGCCCTCCTCGTCAAATACGCCGACCGCCTGCCCGACGCGCTCTCGCTCGTGTTCTCCTCCGCCTTCTCCGGCCATGCCGCCGTCGGCGGCTTCATCGGCGCCGGCGTCGCTCAGGCCATCCGCTACGGCGTCGCCCGCGGCCTCTTCTCCAACGAGTCCGGCATGGGCAGCGCGCCCATCGTCTCCGCCGCCGCCCGCACCGCCGATCCCGTGCGCCAGGCACTCGTCGCCGCCTCCGCCACCTTCTGGGACACCGTCGTCGTCTGCGCCTGCACCGGCCTCGCCCTCCTCGTCACCGGCGAATGGCAGGGCGGCGCGAAAGGCGCCGCGCTCACCGCCGCCAGCTTCTCCCACCTCGGCGCCTGGGGCCCCTGGTTCCTCTACATCGCCCTATTCACCTTCTGCTTCTCGACCATCCTCGGCTGGGCCTACTACGGCGAACGCGGCGTCGAATACCTCTTCGGCCAGCGCTCCCTCCGCCCCTATCGCGCCCTCTGGGTGATCGCGACCTTCGTCGGCGCCAGCCTCTCGCTCCAGCTCGTCTGGGACTTCGCCGACATGGCCAACGGCCTCATGGTCATCCCCAACCTCATCGCGCTGCTCCTCCTCCACAACCAGATCGCGACCGACACCCGCGCCTACTTCGCGAAGAAGTCCTGACCGAAAATCCCAAGGGGCGCCCGCAAAGGGCGCCCTTCTCGCATACAAGCGTCGCCCGGCGGCGGGCCACGCACGCTTCCCGCCTGCGCTTCGGCGAAAGTCGGTTATCTTGAACGACACCCAGGCTCGTGTCGCCCATGTCCAAGCTCCCAAGTTCCCAGATCTATTCCTCCGACGTCTACCGCATGGCGTGCAGGCAGTTCGACCGCGCCGCCGACGCGATCAATCTCCCCGAAAACCTCCGCGAACGCACCAAGCATCCTCGCCGGGCCGTCGTGATGTCGCTTCCCGTCCAACGCGACAACGGCACCGTCACCGTCTTCGAGGGCTTTCGCGTCCAGCACAACCTCTCCACCGGTCCCGCCAAGGGCGGCGTCCGCTTCCACCCCGACGTCACCCTCGGCGAGGTCGCCGCCCTCGCCATGTGGATGAGCTGGAAAACCGCCCTCGCGGGTCTGCCCTACGGCGGCGCCAAGGGCGGCGTGATCGTCGATCCGACCAAGCTCTCCGCCGGCGAGCTCGAACGTCTTTCGCGCCGCTACATGCAGGAACTCATCCCCTTCGCCGGTCCCCACGTCGACGTTCCCGCGCCCGACCTCGGCACCAACGAGACCATGATGGGCTGGATGGTCGACACCTGGTCCAGCCACGTCGGCCGCCTCGAGCCCGCCGCCGTCACCGGCAAGCCCCTCTCCCTCGGCGGCTCCCAGGGCCGGCGCGAGGCCACCGGCGCCGGCGTGGCGTATTTGGTTTCCCGATACCTCGAGGACATGCGCGTCCCCCTCTCCCAGGCCGACGTCGCCATCCAGGGCTTCGGCAACGTCGGCGGCGAGGCCGCCCGCGCCCTCGTCAAGCGCGGCGCGAAGATCGTCGCCATCTCCGACTACACCGGCGGCTACCACAACCCGCGCGGCATCGACGTCGAAAAGGCCCTCGCCTGCGTGGCCGCCACCCGCAGCCTCGCCGATTTCGACGGAGGCGACGCCATCACCAACGAGGAGCTGCTCACCCTCGAGTGCACCGCGCTCATCCCCGCCGCGCTCGAACGCGTCATCACCCCGGCCATCGCCCCTCGGCTCCGCTGCCGGCTGCTCGCCGAGGCCGCCAACGGCCCCACCACCTTCGAGGCCGACCGTTGGCTCGAGAAGCACCGCCCCGACATCGAGATCATCCCCGACGTCCTCTGCAACGCCGGCGGCGTCATCGTGTCCTACTTCGAGTGGCTGCAGAACCTGGACAACTACTACTGGACCCGCGACGAGGTGCTGGAGAAGCTCTTCCGCCAGCTCGAACAGGCCCGCGAAGCCGTCGAACGCCAGCGCGCCCGCTACAAGTTCAGCCGTCGCCTCGCCGCGCAAACCCTCGGCATCCAACGGGTCGCCGACGCCAAGGCCGCCCGCGGCCTGTTCCCGTGAATCCCCCTCTGTCGCTCCGGCCCCCCTGCGTGCCTTTCCCCCTTTACTCCCCGCCCCGCTAAAAACAGCCTGCCCGCATCATGACCGCGATTCACGTTCCCATCCTCGGCGTCTTCGGCCTCGGTGGCCCCGAGCTGCTCATCATCCTCGCCGTGCTCATCCTTCTGTTCGGCGCCAAGAAGCTGCCCGAGCTCGCGAAGGGCCTCGGCAAGTCGATGAGCGAATTCAAGAAGGCCGCCAAAGAGATCGATGCGGAAGAGGAAAAGACCGAAACCAAAGCCGCGTCGAAATCCGTCGAGCCCGCCAAGCCCGGCGGCAACTGACCTCCCCCCCCGAACTCTTCGTTCGCCAAAAGCCCGGCCGAAAACGGCCGGGCTTTTTCATGCGCTTTCGCATGCAAACGTATCAACTCCCGGCGCTGTAGCAGCCCGACCGCCGGTCGGGTTGCGGGCTGCCAGGCCGGCCGGCCTGGCCTGCAGGAATCGCCGTCCTCCGACTTTCGATGGGACGGGAATCGCGAAATCGTATCCTGCCCGCCGGTCAGAACCGCGGCGGCGCGATCGGTGTCTCCACCGCGAGCACGCTCTGCTCTCCCGTCCTCGCCTTGTAGGCCTCGCGGATCGCCTCGATCCCCGCGCGTTTGGCCGGCGTCGCCGGATGCACGATCACGAGCACTCGGCTGCGCTCGCGACCGGGCTCGCTCCGGCCCTCCTCGCGCCACTGCCCGTGGGCGTCGAGCACCGTCAGCCCGTCGGGGAAACGCGGCGTCACCTCCTCGTCGAGAAAACTGCGCCACACGCCCTCGGCCGCGGAAAGGCCGAGTCCCTCCGCCTCGGCGGGCGCGATCGCGAAATACAGCTCCGTCTTCACCCAGCTCTCGGCCGCCGGCGCCGGCGCCGTATCGGGAGCGACGTCGGGACGTGCCTCCGGCCGGGGCGTGCCTTGGCAGGCGGCCAGCAAGGCGCAGACGAGAACGGCGGAAACGATCCGACTTTTCATGCGCGCAACATCGTCGTGGCGCCCGACAGCGTCAACGTCTCGCCGGCGAAGGACTTCAGACCGCGTGACGGTCGATGTAGGCGCGGATCGCCGCGGCGTCGGCCGGCAGCTTGTGCTTCACCAGCGGTTTCGCCTTCAGCGCCTCGAGGCTCGGAGCGGTCGGCTCGATCTTGATCGCCGAAGTGATCGTCTCAGGGAACTTCGCCGGGCTCGCGGTGGCAAGCACGATGCTCGGCCGCTCCTTCGAGAGCGACTTGAAGCCGCAGGCGGTGTGCGGATCCGCGATGTAATTATAATCCTGATACACCTGACGGATGATCGAGGGGATCTCCTCGTCCGTCGTGCGCGAGGCGGTGAAGGTGTCGCGGTCGAAGTTCTCGAAGGTGTAGGCGCCGGTCCTCTTGAAGGTCTCCATGATCTCGCGGACCTTCGCCGGATCGCGGCCGACGCTGAAATAGAGGAAGCGCTCGAAGTTGCTGGACACCTGGATGTCCATCGAGGGCGCGAGCGAGGGCGTGACCACGCCCACCCGGTAGTCGCCGGTGGTGAAGAGACGGTGCAGAATGTCGTTCTGGTTGGTCGCGACGCGGAAGGAGTGCAGCGGCACGCCCATCTTCTGGAGCAGCCAGCCCGCGAGCACGTTGCCGAAGTTGCCCGTGGGCACGACCCACTCGGTCTCCTCCCGCACGCCGGCGGGCAGACGCAACCAGGCCCAGAGGTAATACACGCACTGGGCGAGGATGCGGGCCAGGTTGATGGAATTGACCGCGCTCAGGCGGTGGCGCGTGCGGAACTCCTGGTCGGCGAAGAGTTCCTTCAGCGCGGCCTGCGCGTCGTCGAAGGTGCCGGAGATCGCGAGGGCGTGGACGTTGTCCGCGCCGGTGCAGGCCATCTGACGCTCCTGGAGCGGCGAGGTGCGACCGTCGGGATACAGGATGAAGATCGCGGTGCCGGGCTTGCCGAGCAGACCGTGGATCGCCGCCGAACCGGTGTCGCCCGAGGTGGCGCCGAGGACGTTGATCGACTGCCCGCGGACCTGGCACTGGTGGCCGTAGAGGTTGCCGAGGAGCTGGAGGGCGAAGTCCTTGAAGGCGAGCGTGGGCCCGTGGAAGAGCTCCAGCACATAGGTCTTCTCGTCTAGCTTCACGACCGGCGCGATGTCGGCGTGCGAGAAGGTGGTGTAGCTCCTGGCGACCAGCGCGCGAAGCGTGTCGGCGGGGATGTCGGTCGCGAAGCGCGAGAGAAACTCGTAACAGAGTTCCGGATACGACAGGGCGGCGAAGCGCGCGAGCTCCCCGGCGGTGAAACGCGGTAGCGATTCGGGCAGGTAGAGCCCGCCGTCCGGCGCGAGACCGGTGGCGACGGCGTCGGAAAATCCGAGGGCGGGGGCTTGGCCGCGGGTGGAGATGAACTTCATGTGGACCAGAACGACAGAACGGCGGAGGTCAGTGCGACAGAAAACAGAGGGTGGAGGGCGACGGAGGGGGTTTAGCGGCCAGGGGAGAAATCCGTGAAGTGCTTGATCGCTCCCATGGGCTCCCGGCCGTCGCTCTGTCTTCCACCGCTCTTTCGGTTTCCCTCCGGAGCCGTGGCTCTGGTCTCCGTCGCTCCGCCGTTCTTTACAGCTTGTCCAGCTGGAAGGCGGCGTGGGCCACGCGGGCGGCCTCGTCGGCCTTGGACTTCTCGACCACCACGGAGATTTTGATCTCCGAGGTGCTGATGAGCTGGATGTTCACGCCGGCGTCGGCCAGCGCGCTGAAGAGCATGGCGGCCACGCCGCTGTGGGTCTTCATCCCGACGCCGACCACCGAGAGCTTTGCCACGTCGTCATACACCGCCACCTCGCCGCCGCCGAGCCCGGCCAGCACCGGTTCGAGCGTGCGACGGGCCTTTTCGGTGTCGGTCTGGGGCACGGTGAAGGTGAGGTTGGCCACGCCGTTGCGGCCGACGTTTTGCACGATCATGTCGACGATGATCGAGGCGTCCGCGAGGGCCTTGAACACCCGGGCCGCGGTGCCCGGCTGGTCGGGGATGCCGGAGACGACCAGCTTGGCCTGGTCCTTGTCCACGGCGACGCCGCGGACGACGACTTTTTCCATGTAGGCGACTTCTTTTTTCACGATGGTTCCCGGGTTGTAATTGAAGGAGGAGCGGACTTCGAAAACGACGTCGTATTTGTGCGCGAACTCGACCGAGCGCGACTGCATGACCTTGGAGCCGGAGGAGGCGAGCTCGAGCATCTCGTCGTAGGAGATTTCATCGAGCTTCTTGGCCTCCTTCACCACGCGCGGATCGGCGGTGTAGACGCCGTCCACGTCGGTGTAGATCTCGCATTTGTCGGCCTTGAGCGCGCCGGCCAGCGCGATGGCGGTGAGGTCGGAACCGCCGCGGCCGAGCGTGGAAACGCGGCCCTCGTCGGTGATGCCCTGGAAGCCCGCCACGATCACCACCTTGCCGGCATTCAGGTCCGCCTCGATGGGCTTGGCGTTGATGCCCTGGATCTTCGCCTTGGTGTGGACCTTGTCGGTCAGGATGCCGGCCTGCGCGCCGGTATAGGACACGGCGGGCACGCCCAGCCCGTGGAGGGCCATCGCGGTGAGCGCGATCGTCTCCTGTTCGCCGACGGCGAGCAGCTGGTCCATCTCGCGATCGTCGGGGCGTTCGCACACGGCTTTGGCGCGGGCGATCAGCTCGTTGGTCACGCCGGAGCGGGCGGAGACAACGACAACGACGTCGTGACCATCGTCGCGGTAGCTTTTGATGCGGGCTGCGACCTTTTTGATGCGTTCGACGTCACCGACGGAGGTGCCTCCGTATTTTTGGACGATGCGGGACATGGCGTTGGGCGAGGGTTGGAAAAGACGAAAGGGAGAAGCCAACCCGGATACGACGCGCGACTCAAAACAAAAGCTAATCGCCCACCGAAGCCCCGGATGATCGGGCCTTTCCGCGCCGGACACGACGGGGACTCAATTTTGACCTTCATTTTCCCGTATCTGCACAGTCTCTTCCAACCAGCGCGCAGACGACCTGCCCCTCGCTCCGAGAGAGTTCGACTGCGCACCACTCCCGTCCATGAATCCCTACATCGCTGAAGTCCTCGACATCGTCGCCCGCCGCAACGCCGGCGAGCCCGAGTTTCTCCAAGCCGCGCATGAAGTGCTCGAATCCCTCGGGCCCGTCATCGAGCGCCGCCGCAAATACCGCGACGCCCGCATCCTCGAGCGCATCGTCGAGCCCGAGCGCCAGATCATCTTCCGCGTCGCCTGGGTGGACGACGCCGGCCGCCCGCAGGTCAACCGCGGCATCCGCGTGCAATACAACAGCGCCATCGGCCCCTACAAGGGCGGCATCCGCTTCCACCCGAGCGTCAATGTCGGCATCCTCAAGTTCCTCGGCTTCGAGCAGGTGTTCAAAAACGCGCTCACCACGCTGCCCATGGGCGGCGGCAAGGGCGGCTCCGACTTCGATCCGAAGGGCAAGAGCGAGCAGGAGATCATGCGCTTCTGCCAGAGCTTCATGACGGAGCTTTACCGCCACATCGGCCCCAATCTGGACGTCCCCGCCGGCGACATCGGCGTCGGCGCCCGCGAGATCGGCTACATGTTCGGCCAATACAAGCGCATCGCCAACGAATTCTCCGGCGTGCTCACCGGCAAGGGACTCAAGTGGGGCGGCTCGCTCATCCGCCCGGAAGCCACCGGCTACGGCGCGGTCTACTTCGCCGAGGAGATGCTCAAGACCCGGTCCGAATCCCTCACCGGCAAAGTCTGCGTCATCTCCGGCTCCGGCAACGTCGCCCAATACACGGCGCAGAAACTTCTCGAATACGGCGCCAAGCCCGTGACCTTCTCCGACTCCGGGGGCACCATCCACGACCCCGCGGGCATCGACGAGGAAAAGCTCGCCTGGGTCATGGAGCTCAAGAACGTCCGCCGCGGCCGCATCGCGGAATACGCGCAACAATTCCCCGGCTCCACCTTCCACGCCGGCAAGCGCCCGTGGGACGTGCCCTGCGACTGCGCGTTCCCCAGCGCCACGCAAAACGAGCTCAACGGCGAAGACGCCGCCACCCTCGTGAAGAACGGCTGCAGCGTCGTCTCCGAAGGCGCCAACATGCCCTCCACCCCCGAGGCCGTCTCCACCTTCCTCGCCGCCAAGATCCTCTACGGCCCGGGCAAGGCCGCCAACGCCGGCGGCGTCGCGACCTCCGGTCTCGAGATGTCGCAAAACTCGCTTCGTCTCAACTGGAACCGCGAGGAGGTCGACCGTCGCCTGCACGACATCATGATCAACATCCACGAAAGCGCCCGCGCGACCGCCGAGGAATACGGCCAGCCGGGCAACTACGTCCTCGGCGCCAACATCGCCGGCTTCGTCAAGGTCGCCGACGCGATGATCGAGCAGGGCGTGGTCTAAACAACCTCGTTCCGTCCCTCCCCGGGACCCCGTCAAGGCCCGGCCTCCCGGCCGGGCCTTTTTCCTGCGTATCCATCCCCCCCGACATCCGGCCGCCATGAACTCCTCCCCCGCCACGCCTCCGCTCACCACCGGACTTCCCCGCCTCGACGCCGTCATGCACGGCATCACCGCCGGCGACAACATCGTGTGGCTGGTCGACGAATGGGAGGAATACCGCGCGCTCGTCATCCCCTACGCCGAAGCGGCCCGCGCGGCGAAACGCGACCTCCACTACTTCCGCTTCGGCCCCGACCCCGCGCTGCTCGCGCCCGAGGAATGCACGGGCTTTCACGCCATCGATCCGGCCCGCGGCTTCGAGCGGTTCGTGCGCGCCGTCCACGAGGTCATCGAGTCCGCCGGACGTGGCGCCATCTACATCTTCGACAACCTTTCCCACCTGGCCGAGGCCTGGACCTCCGACCAGAGCATGGGCAACTTTTTCCGCCTCACCTGCCCCCGGCTCTGGCGGCTGGAAACCGTCACCTACTTCGCGCTCCAGCGCGCCCGGCATGCCGAGCAGGGCATCGGCCCGATCCTGCGCACCACGCAGTTCATGCTGGATATCGTCCGGGTGGACGAGCACCTCTACGTGCGGCCGATCAAGGTGCCCCATCACGCCGACCAGTCGATGGACACCATCCATCTCTGGCGCGACGACGACTTCATCCCGGTGCGCGAGAGCGCGATGCTCGCCCAGATCCTTTCGCGCATCCAGTGGCCGCGCCTGCGCAACAACCGGCTCGGCGGCTATTGGCAACGTCTCTTCGACGAGGTCGACGCCCTCCTGCGCGAGGAGGCCGAGGACCGCGCCGCCCCCGGCCGCCGCGAGGAGCTGCTGCACCGCGTGCGCCTCGCCTTCGCCGTCCATCGCTCCGGCATCGCCTCTCTCGTGGAGCAGTTCCTCACGCTCGAGGATTTCATCGCCATCCGCCGGCGCATGATCGGCATCGGTTCGGTCGGCGGCAAAACCCTCGGCATGCTCGTGGCGCGCGCGGTGCTCCGCGACCGCGCCCCCGACCTCGCCGCCCGCCTCGAGGTGCACGACTCCTTCTTCGTCGGCGCCGAGGTCTTCGTGAGCTTCCTGATCGAGAACGAGGTCTGGTGGCTGCGAGAAAAACAAAAACGCGAGGAAGGCTTCCTCACCGACCTCGAGCTCGGCCGCGAACGCATCCGCCACGGCCGTTTCCCCGACCAGTTGATGGAGCAGTTCGAGAGCATGCTCGATTACTTCGGCGAGTCGCCCTACATCGTGCGCTCCTCGTCCGTCCTCGAGGACGCCCGCGGCAACGCATTCTCCGGCAAATACGACAGCATCTTCGTCGTGAACCGCGGCACGCGCGAGGAACGCATGGCCGCCCTGCTCACCGCCGTGCGCACGGTCTACGCCAGCGTGCTCGGCGAGGAAGCCCTGCTCTACCGCAAACGTCGCGGACTGCTCGATAGCGAGGAACGCATGGCCCTGCTCATCATGCGCGTCTCCGGCGCCGCCCACGGCCGCTATTTTTTCCCGCAGGCCGCCGGCGTCGCCCTCTCCTTCAATCCCTACGTCTGGCACCCCGACATCGATCCGCGCGCGGGCGTGGTGCGTCTCGTCTTCGGCCTCGGCACCCGCGCCGTCGACCGCAGCGACGACGACTACACCCGACTCGTCGCACTCAACGCCCCCCATCGTCGGCCCGAGACGAGTTTCGAGGAGGCCATCGACCACGCCCAGCGCCGCATGGATTGCCTCGACCTCGTCTCCGGCCGCCAGATCTCGCTGCCCCTCCACGAGGTGCTGCGCGAGCAGGGCTCCGACCTGCCGCTTTCCCTCTACTGCACCGAGGCCGACGACGGCCATCCGTGGGTCACCTTCGAGGGCCTGTTGAAGGACACCCCCGTGATCGAGGATCTGCGGCGCATGCTCGCCGTGCTCGAGGAGGCCTTCGGCGCCCCCGTCGACACCGAATTCACGCTCAACTTCCTTCCCGACGGCACCTACCGCATCCACCTTCTCCAGTGCCGCACCTTCCAGTTCCGCCGCGAGACGGAGGAGCTCGCCGCCCGCCAGGAGGGCGTGACCCGACGCACCCTGCTCACCGCCGGCGGCGCGGTCATCGGCATCAGCCGCGAACAACGCCTGATCCGCATCATCTACATCGTGCAACGCGCCTACGCCGCCCTCCCCGAACAGGCGCGCTACGAAGTCGCCCGCATCATCGGCCGGATCTGCCGCCGCCACGACGACGCGCACGGGGGCCTGCTCCTCGTCGGCCCCGGCCGCTGGGGCACCTCGAGCCCCTCGCTCGGCATCCCCGTCTCCTTCGCCGAGATCAACCACGCCTCCGCCATCTGCGAGGTCGTAGCCATGCACGAGGGCCTCATTCCCGACGTCTCGCTCGGCACCCACTTCTTCAACGATCTCGTCGAATACGACACGCTCTACGTCGCCTACTTCCCGCAGAAAACCGGCAACCGGATCGACACCGATTGGTTCGAGAGCGCCCCCAACCAACTCGTCGCCTGCGAGCCCGAGGCGGCGGAATTCGCCGACGTCATCCGCGTGATCGATTGTCCCGCCGACGCCCCGCCCGTCTGGCTCCGCGCCGACGCCACCGCGCAACGCGCCGAGGTTTTCACCCTGCCCTCCTGAACGCTTCGGCGCGTCCGCGAAAAATTCGGCTGTCTGCCGCCGACGAAGTGCTCCACCGTGGCCGGATGTTCGAAATCACCGGCACCATCAAAAAAATCTTCGACGAACAGACCTTCGGCAGCGGCTTCAACAAGCGCGAGTTCGTGCTCACCATCGAGAGCGGCCGCTTCCCCCAGGACATCAAGTTCGAGTGCGTGAAGGACAAGGTCGCGCTCGTCGCGGGCCTCAAGCCCGGCGCCAAGGTGAAGGTCTTCTTCGATCTCCGGGGCCGCGAGTGGAAGGACAACTACTACGTGAATCTCAACGCCTGGAAAATCGAGGCCGCCGGCGGCGACGCATCCGCCGACGCGCCCCCGCCGGACGACGACGGGGCTCCGTTGCCCGTCGAACCGGGCGACACGGTTCAAGACGAGGACGTGCCGTTCTAAAAATCCCGCCTCGCGATCTCCGCGCCTTCCCCGCCACGGAGGTCCGGTTGCCCCGGACTTCCTGTTCAGCTGTAGTCCCGGCGTCCTTCCAGCGCGCTGCGCAAGGTCACCGCGTCGGCGTAGAGCACGCCGCCGCCGCTCGGCAGGCCGAAACCGATCCGGGAAACCTTCACCGCGGCGCCCGACGGGCCGCCCGATTCTTCCGCCAGCTGCTGCGTGATGAAGTGGCAGGTCGCCTCCCCTTCGACATCGTTGCTCAGGGCGAGGATCAACTCCCGCACCTCGCCCGAGCCGAGACGATTGCGCAACGCCTCCCAGTTGAGTTCGTCCGGCCCGACGCCGTTGATCGGCGAAAGCCGCCCGTGCAACACATGGTAGACCCCGCGATAGGCGCCCGAACGCTCCATCGCCACGAGATCCGGCGTGTGCTCGACGACGCAGACGACGCCCTGGTCGCGTCGCTCGTCGGCGCACACCGCGCACAGCTCGCTCTCGGCCAGGTTGCCGCAACGCGCGCAGCGTCGCACCGTCCGCGCGGCCTCCTCCAGCACCGCCACGAGTTCCGGAAGCCGCGCCGGCTTCTCCACCAGGAGATGCAACGCGATCCGCTCGGCGGAACGGTAGCCGACGCCCGGCAAACGTTTCAGCGCCTGCTGGAGTTTCTCAAACGCAGGGGTCACGCGATTTGCGAGTAAGGCTTACGACCGATGATCGGTCCGCCGGCGCGGTCGCACCGGCGGGGGCGCCGTGTTTCCGTCATCGATCATCCACCGTAAACGACGAATCCTTAGAACAAGCCCGGCATCTGGAACGCGGAGGTGACCTTTTGCATCTCCTCCTCGTTGTATTTCTTCGCCGCGGCGGCGGCCTCCTGCACGGCGGCTAGGATCTCGGCCGAGACCATGGCGGCGTCCTCCTTGAGAAACTCGGGATCGACCTTGAGCGCGAGGAACTGGCCCGCTCCGTTGATCTTCACCTGCACCGCGCCGCCGCCGCGCGAGAAATCGAACTCCTTCGCCGCGAGCTGGCTTTGGAGCGCCTCGATCGAGCGCTGCATTTTCTGGGCTTGTTTGAGGAGTTTTCCGACGCCGGCCATGATGTGTGGATGGGTTTAAGGGTTGGGTGTGACGAAAAGTAAGCCGCCGAGTGCCGCGCAAGCCGCCTCCGCTTTCAAGCCAAAGCTTGGCCGGCGTCGGCCGGATGCCGCCCGGCCCGGGTTCAACACCTCCGCTTCGCCGGAAAGGCCGCGGAGCTTTTCGAGACCCGGTCGAGCCCGCGCGCCGGATCCTCCCGCACCCGAGGCGGGCCCGGTGATGCCGGCCACCCGGCATGGGTTGCCTTGGAAACAATCGTGACGACCGCCCCCGGCGCCTTGGTCCCCGATGCGAAAGTCGCGCCCGGTCGCTCCCCGAGCCGGCAACAGCGTCCGCGCTTTCCGGCTCTTGCCCGCGGGCCGTCGCTCGCCACGCTGCCACGCTCTCGCCCCCCGAAAACAAGGGCCGCGAACGTTCGTCATGCGCCGCACCACGCAAACTCTCCTCGGCAGGTAAACCCCGGAAAACCGTTCCGCCGCCCCGTCATGCCCGATCTGGAATCACTCGACTGGTCCGCGCTGGACCGCCTGCGCGCGATCTTCCTCGCGCGCGACGCCGCGTCCGCCGGCCCGTATTGGCAAAACCACGACACGCTCGCCGCCTACGACGCCACCTACGCCGAACGCATCGGCTGGAAATGGGACGCGCTCCTCCGCGAACTTCGGCTTCGCCGCTGGGCCCCGCCGGCCGGCACCGTTCTGCTCGATTACGGCTGCGGCTCCGGCGTCGCCGGCCGCCGCGTGCTCGCCGCCTTCGGCCCGGAGCGATTCGCCGGCCTCGCCCTCCACGATCACAGCGCCGAGGCGGTCGCCTTCGCCGCCGGGCGGGCCGAGGCTGAGTTTCCCGCGCTTCCGCGTGTCCCCCTTTCCCTCGCCGCGCCCGACCGGCCCTTCACGCTCGTCGTCAGCCACGTCCTCAACGAACTCCCTCCCGCCGCACGCGAGGAACTCGTCTCTCTCGCCGCCTCCGCCGCCGCGGTGATCTGGGTCGAACCCGGCACGCATGCCGACAGCCGCGCGCTCGCCGAGGTGCGCGACACGTTGCGCATCCAACATCGCATCGTCGCCCCCTGCACCCACCGGGAAAACTGCCCGCTTTTCGCGGAAACCAACGCCCGCGAATGGTGCCACTACTTCGCCGAACCGCCGGTCGGCGTGCAAAACGACTCCGCCTGGGTCCGCTTCGCCCAACGCGCCGGCGTCGACCTTCGCAGCCAGGCCTACAGTTGTCTCGTTCTCGAACGCGGCGACGGCCTCGCGCCCGACGCCACCTCCTCGTTCCCTGCTCCTGGCTCCGCGCTCCACCCCGCCCGGGTCCTCGGCCGCCCGGAGGTTTTCAAACCCTACGCCCGTCTGCTCGCCTGCGATGCCGCCGGCTTGCATTGGCTCGAACTGCCCAAGCGCGTCGATCCCGCCCTGGTCAAACGCCTCGACAAAAAGCCGCCCGTGCCGCTCTACGCCTTGGCCCACGACGGCAAACGCATCGCCTCCGCCGCGCCGCTCGTCGCCGACTCCGCCGGCTGACCTCCTGCCGCGTCCCTCCGCACCTTGCCCGCGCACCCGGCCCCCGCTCCACGCGCACGCTTCTTCCCTTGACCCCCTCGCCGCCGCGCACGGAACCTGACCGTTTATGAAAGCCGGAATCGTCGGTCTCCCCAACGTGGGCAAGTCCACCCTCTTCAACGCCCTCACGCGCTCCCGCAAGGCCGAGGCCGCAAACTACCCGTTCTGCACCATCGACCCGAACGTGGGCGTCGTCACCGTGCCCGACGAGCGTCTCCTCGCCCTCCAGAAAATCGCCAAGACCCAGGTCGTCATCCCGGCCGCCATCGAGTTCGTCGACATCGCCGGCCTCGTGAAGGGCGCCAGCCAGGGCGAAGGTCTCGGCAACCAGTTCCTCGCCAACATCCGCGAAGTCGACGCCATCGTCCATGTCGTCCGCTGCTTCGAGGACTCCGACATCCTCCACACCATGGGCTCGGTCGATCCCGTGCGCGACATCGACGTCATCACCACCGAGCTCATCCTCGCCGACCTCGACGCCGTCCAGAAGCGCATCGAGAAGACCCAGAAAAAAGCCCGCTCCGGCGACAAGGAGGCGCAGGCCGAGCTGGCCCTGCTCGAACGCCTCGTCCCCCACCTCAACGAGAACAAACCGGCCAACATCCTCGAGTGCTCCGAGGAGGAGCAAAAACTCCTCAAGCTCTTCCAGCTCCTCTCCGCCAAACCCGTCCTCTACGCCTGCAACGTCGCCGAGGGCGATCTGGCCAACGCCGAGCAGAATCCCTTCGTGCAAAAAGTGGCCGCCTTCGTGAAGGAGCACCACGACGCCGCCTACGTGCCGATCTCCGCCCGCATCGAGGCCGAGCTCGTCGACCTTTCCCCCGAGGAGGCGAAGGAGTTTCTCGCCGATCTCGGCGTCACCGACTCCGGCGTGAGCAATCTCATCCGCGCCAGCTACTCCCTCCTCGGCCTTCAGACCTACTTCACCGCCGGTGAAAAGGAGGTCCGCGCCTGGACGATCAAGAAGGGCTGGAAAGCCCCGCAGGCCGCCGGCGTCATCCACACCGACTTCGAAAAAGGCTTCATCAAGGCCGAGGTCGTTTCCTACGAGGACCTCGTCCGCCTCGGCAGCACCGCCGCCGCGCGCGAGGCCGGCAAATACCGCCTCGAGGGCAAGGAATACGTCTTCCAGGACGGCGACGTCGCCCTCTTCCGATTCAACAACTGATCCCAAGAACCCCGCGCCGGGAATGGCGTCGGTTCTGTTGACGAGGCGCGGGAAACCGCGCCTCGTTTCGTTTCAACGCGAAACGAGCGCCCTTTCCCGCGCCCGGTCCCCGCGAACCCTCCCATGCCGATTCTCGCCGTCATCGATCTGCTCAAGGGCGCCGACCTCCTCATCTATCCGCTCGCGCTTTGCTCGCTGGTGCTGGTGTTCATCCTCTGCGAACGAGGCTACGCCCTCCGCCGCTCCGCGATCATTCCCGACGATCTCGCCGACGCGCTCGTGGCCGGACGCCCGGCGAACGGCGACGAAAATTCCGTGCTCGGACGCATCGTGCGCTTCGCCCGGGCCCACCCCGGCGACGCCGAAGGTCTGCGCGCCTTCGCCCGGCTCGAGGTCTCGCGCATGGAGCGCGGCCTGCCCTATCTCGACGTCATCTACGCGGGCGCGCCGCTCATCGGCCTGACCGGCACCGTGTGGGCGCTCATCCGCGTCTTCTCCAGCGTCACCGGCGCGAACGGCCTGCCCGACCCGGTGAAATTCACCAGCGGCGTCTCGCTCGCCCTCTCCGCCACCGTGATCGGCCTCTGCATCGCGATCCCCGCGCTCATCGGCGGCGGCGTCTTGCAACGTCGCGTGGACAAATACGCCGCCCAGCTCGACGTGCTCCTCGCCCGCCTGCTCGCGGAAAACCCCGAGAACCGGACCGCCTGACCGCGCACGCCGCCTCCGCAACAGCCGGTCCGTTTCCCCCGTCAATCCTCGCAAGCCGCGCCCCGCCTCCCGAATTCCATGAACGGTCTTCAGCCACGTCGCCGCCGTCGCCCCGAGCTCAACCTCGTGCCGCTCGTCGACGTGCTCGTGATGCTCGTCTTCTTCGCTTTCGTGACGATGCAGTTCCGCTCTCCCGGCACGCTCAACATCACCCTCCCGCGCGTGGAGACGGCGGGGGAAAACGCCTTCGAGGGCGCGGTCATCCTCGGCATCGGCAAAAACGAAGAGCTCACCTTCGCCACCGACACCACCGCGCCGCGCCCAATCGACCGCGCCGAACTTCCCGCCCTCCTCGCCCGGGTGCGCGAGATGGGCCGCGACACGCCGGTGTTGATCCGCGCCGACGAGACCACCGAGCTGAAGACGCTCGCCTTCGTCATGGACGCCTGCCGCAAGGCCGGTCTCAACAAGTTCAGCCTGCAAAGCCGCTGAAACCCCCGAAGAAGCGCGAAAGCCCCAAAATAGAGTCTGGTTTTTTGCGTCGTCTGCGCCTTCTTGCGGCCATGAGCAAAAAGATCGTTCTCACCGGTTGCACCAAGGGTCTCGGCCGCGCGCTCGTCGACGAGTTCATCGCGCTCGGCCACACCGTCATCGGCTGCGGACGCAATCCCGAGGCCATTCTCGATCTCCGCTTCGCCGTGCCCGCCCCCAGCACCTTCGACGTGCTCGACGTCTCCGAGGCGAAAAAGGTCGAGCTCTGGGCCGAACGCATGATCACCCAGCACGGCGCCCCCGACCTCGTCATCAACAACGCCGGTCTGCTCACCGAACCCGCGCCGCTCTGGAAACAGAACGCCGCGAAGGTGGCCCAGCTCTTCCAGGTCAACCTCGCCGGCATCGTTCACGTCGTGCAGGGCTTCGCGCCGGCGATGATCGAGCGCGGCTCCGGCGTGATCGTGAACCTCTCCTCCGGCTGGGGGCGCTCGGTCTCGGGCGAGTTCGCCCCCTACTGCGCGAGCAAATGGGGTGTCGAAGGCCTCACGAAAGCGCTCGCCGAGGAGCTGCCCGCACCGCTGGCCGCGGTGCCCCTCAGCCCGGGCGTCATCGACACCGCGATGCTGCGCCAATGCTACGCCGAGGGCGCCGGCGACTACCCGAAACCCGGGGAATGGGCCAAAGCCGCCGCGCCGTTCCTGCTTTCGCTCGGTCGCAAGGACAACGGCAAGAGCCTCACCGTCCCGGGCTTCTGAGGGCGCGGACCGCCGCCCGGCGATTTCCTCCGGGCCGGCCCGCTCCGCGCCTCAGTCGGCGGCCTGCTCGATCGGCATCTCGTGGAGTTTCAACTCGGGGTTTTTCTCCACGAAATATTCGCGCGTCCAATCGTTGGGGAAGAGGACGACCGGGTTCCCGAACTTGTCCGTGCCGAAACTGACGCCGCTGGCGACGACCAGGCTCTGCGGATTTTCGAGCGCCGGATGCGGCGAGATCCAGCGCAACTGGGTCCACGGCGCGGGCTCGAGCTTCGACTCGGCGTTGTATTCGGCCTTCAGACGCGCCTGCACGACCTCGAACTGCAGCGGACCGACGGCGGCGAGCAGCGTCGCGCCCGGAGGAGCGTTGCGCGGCTGGAAGGACTGGACGACGCCTTCCTGGAGAAGCTGCTCGAGACCGGCGCGGTATTTTTTGGCGTCGGAGGAGGTGGGGTTGAAAATGTAGGCGAAGACCTCGCTCGGGAAGCGCGGGATCTCGTCGTAGGCGATGGAGCGGTCCTCCGTCAGCGTGTCGCCGATGCCGAAGGCGTCGTGACCGACGAGACCGATCACGTCGCCCGGCCAGGCCACGTCGACCGTCTCGCGTTCCTGGCCGAAAAGCTTGTGCGAGGAGGACAGGCGGACCTGTTTTCCGGTGCGCTGGTGGGTGACGACCATGTCCCGCTCGAACTTGCCGGAACAGACCCGGAGGAAAGCGATGCGGTCGCGATGCTTCGGGTCCATGTTCGCCTGAATCTTGAAGACAAAGCCGGAGAACTTCGGATGCGTGACCGGCACCTCGCGGGCCTCGGTGGGCGCCGGCGCGCCGGGGACGACGACCGAGGTCGAGCGCCGCGATGTCGGCGGAATGGAGTTTTGGAGAAAACCCTCGAGAAGCAGCTGCACGCCGAAGTTGTTCACCGCGGAGCCGAAGAAGACCGGCGTCTGTTTGCCGGCGTGAACCGCCGCCAGATCAAGCGGCGCGGTGGCGCCGTCGAGCATGGCGATCTGCTCGGTGACCTCGGCGTAGGTGAGATCGTCGAATTTCTCGCGCACCTGCGGATCGTCGAGGCCGGTGACGTTGACCGGGGCGCGAAACGCGCCGCCGGGCACGCGCTCGAATAGATGAACCTGAGAGGAACGACGGTCGAAAACGCCGCGGAAAGTCGGACCGTTCCCGAGCGGCCAGGTGATCGGACAAGGAGCGAGGCCGAGCACGCGTTCGAGTTCGTCGATCAACTCGAGCGGGTCCCGTATGGGACGGTCGCACTTGTTCATAAAGGTGAAGATCGGGATGCCGCGGCGCCGGCAGACCTCGAAGAGCTTGCGCGTCTGCGGCTCGATGCCCTTGGCGGAGTCGATGACCATGAGGGCGGCGTCGACGGCAGTGAGCACGCGGTAGGTGTCCTCGGAGAAGTCCTTGTGGCCGGGGGTGTCGAGCAGGTTGACCGCGTAGCCCTGGTAGTCGAATTGCAGCACGGTGGAGGAGACCGAGATGCCGCGTTGCTTCTCGAGCTCCATCCAGTCGGAGGTCGTGGAACGCTGCTGCTTGCGCGCGGTGACGGAGCCGGCGAGGTGGATGGCGTTGCCGTAAAGCAGGAACTTCTCGGTGAGCGTGGTCTTGCCGGCGTCGGGATGCGAGATGATGGCGAATGTGCGGCGGCGGGCGATTTCCTGGGCGGGCGTCATGACGAAACCCGCGAGCACACGCGCCCTCGGCGGCGAGGGGAAGGGGAAAACCGAACCGCCCTTCACTTCGGCACCACAAGACGCGATTCGGGGAGGTGTTCCCGATCGCCGCCGGATGGCGTGTTTTTTGCCAAATCTGCGGAGCCACCGAGCCGGGGTTAATCTAGTGTAACCACCAGAAGTTTCGACACGTCCAAATCAGGAAATCCCCCTATGACCACGCCGATTTTGACGCTTTGATAACGCAGGATGCGGTCGCTCCGTTTGTAAAAACCACTTTGTTTATCCTCAACCCCTCCTACCCATGTTACTCACCGTCACTCTGCTCGGTCTGCTTTATGCCGTGGGCCTCGTCGTGCTCGCCGGTGCGCTTTGGCGCGCCCCCGAAGGATTCGAGGATGAAACAGGATTTCATCGGGGGCAGGAACCGCGTGGCGAATAAGCTTCGCCGACACGTTTGGGACCACTTTCACCGCCCGGGCGACCGGGCGGTTTTTTTTGGGCTTTCGCGAGGCGCACGGCGCCGGTGAAAGTGCGCGGCTATGGCCGAAGCTTCCCTGAAACTGAAATCCAACGCCCGCGCCCGCGTGCTTTCCGGCCACCCGTGGGTCTTCGGCAACGAGGTGGAGGCGCTCGCCCCCTCGGAACTCGACGGCGAGGTGATCGAGCTGCGCGACCGCGCCGGCCGCTTCCTCGGCGTCGGCATCTACAACTCGAAGTCGCAGATCGTCTGGCGGAGAATCGGCCGCGAACGCGTCGCCCTCGACGAAGCCTTTGTCCGGAACGCGATCGAGCGCGCGTTGGCGCGTCGTGGCGGAGTGGATACGACGGCGAACCGCCGCCTCGTGTGGTCCGAGTCCGACGACCTGCCGGGCGTCGTCGTCGACCAGTTCGGCGACACCCTGGTCGTGCAGATCCAGACGCTGGCGATGGACCGGCGCGCCTCGTTGATCGTGGACGCCCTCGCCGAGATCACCGGCGCCGCGGAGATCATCCTCCGCAACGACGCCAGCATCCGCCGCCTCGAGGGCCTGTCCCTGACGGTGTCCACCCGCAGCGGCCGGCCCTGGGAGCCGCGCTGGCACCGCATCGACGGCTTCGACTACTGGCTCGACCTGCAGAACGGCCAGAAAACCGGCTTCTACCTCGACCAACGTCTGCAACACGCGCTCGTGGCCCGCCACGCCCGCGGCCGTCGCGTGCTGGACGCCTTTTGCAACCAAGGCTCCTTCGCCCTGCACGCCGCCCGCGCCGGCGCCAGCCTCGTCCGCGGACTCGACAGCGCGGCCGACGCGATCGAACAGGCGCGCCGCAACGCCGAGCGCAACGACGCGCCCGTCGAATTCGAATGCGTGAACGTCTTCGACTACTTCGGCGCAAAGCGCGACGAAAGCTGGGATCTGATCGTGCTCGATCCCCCGCCTTTCGCGAAATCGAGGAGCGCGCTGCCCGGCGCCCTGCGCGGTTACAAGGAACTCAACCTTCGCGCGATGAAGGCGCTCTCTCCCGGCGGACTCCTCGCCACCTACACCTGCTCGTATCACATGCAGGACGCCGAGTTGCGCGGCGTGCTCGCCGAGGCCGCCGCCGACGCGAAGCGCAAGGTGCAGGTCATCGAGTTTTGCCATCAGCCGCCCGACCACCCGGTGCTGGTCACGATGCCCGAAAGCGAATATTTGCGCGGCTACCTCCTACGCGTCGAATAACCCTCCCCGCCTATGGCCCTCACCACGCTTCACTGGTCCAGTCAAATCCTCGGCAAACAGACCACCACGCAGGTCCTGTTGCCCGACGTCGGCAAACCTCCTTTCGCAACCTATTACCTCCTGCACGGACGCTCCGACGACCACACCACCTGGCTGCGCCGCACCCGGCTCGAGGTCTACGCCGCGAAGTATCCGTTGATCATCGTCATGCCCGACGGTCACCGCGGCTTCTACACCGACAACGTCGACGGCCCCGCTTGGGCGAAACACATCGGCGAGGAACTGCCCGCAATGATCGAACGCACCTTCCACGCCAAGCCCTCCCGTTCGGCGCGTGCGATCGGCGGCCTCTCCATGGGCGGCTACGGCGCGCTCCGGGTCGGCCTCGCCTACGCCGACCGCTTCTGCTCGATCAACAGCCACTCCGGCGCGATGGGCTGGTCGCGTTTCCGCGACGGCAAGACGCTCGAGCTCGAGGCCCGGCGCATGAACTGGAACGCCGCCATGCGGGCGGAGATGAAACGCATCTTCGGGGACAAGCCGCTGCGCGACGGACCGCACGATCCCCTCGCCCACGCCCGCAAAGCCAAGCGCGCCGGCCGCCTGCCCAAGCTTCTCATCGACTGCGGCACGGACGACTTCCTGATCGAGTCGAACCGCGAATTCGCGCACGACCTCACCCGCGCCAAGATCCCCCACATCTACCGGGAGTTCCCCGGAGCCCACAACTGGGACTACTGGGACATCCACATCCGCGAGGCGCTCGAATTCCACGCGGCCAATCTTCGTCTCAAGCCCCTCGGCGGCTGAACGCCTCCCTCCCCGACGGCCGGATTGCCGTCTCCCCGATCGGGCGAACTCTCCCCCGATCCGCACCGCAACATATGGCTTCATTGCAAGACGCCGTTTTATTTTGACATCGTATCATTTTTTATTTTCACATCAAAGCATCTCGTTCGCTCCGCCCATGCCCACCGCCCACAAAGGTTCCCCCGCCGAAGTCGCCGCGCTCGACGCCTACATCAAGCTGATGCGCGCCGCGGAGACCGTCACCTCCCGTGCCCACGGCAACCTCGGAGACCTCACCATCACCCAGTTTGGCGTGCTCGAGGCGCTCTATCATCGCGGCCCGCTCTGCGCCGGCGACATCGCAAAAAAAATCCTCAAAAGCGCCGGCAATCTCACTCTCGTTCTCTCTAATCTCGAACGCGACGGTCTCATCGCCCGTGAGCGCGACCGTTCCGACGCCCGCCGCTGGATCATCTCCCTCACCAAAACCGGACGCAATCGCATCGCCGCCCTCTTCCCCCAGGTCGCCGCCTCCATCACCGCCGAATTTTCCCACCTTTCCCCCGCCGAGCAGGCGATGCTCGGCGAGCTTTGCAAAAAGCTCGGCCGCGGCCGCTCCGACGTCTCCTCCGCCCTCCGGAGCTGAGTCTCCATTTGTTCCAGTTAGTTTAACATCAAACATAAATCCATCCACGCACCAATACCATGAGCATCCTGTCCCGCACCCTCCGCACCGATCCCACCACGGCCGCTCCGCTCGTTCTGCGTCTCGCCCTCGGCTCCGTTTTTGTCGCGCATGGAGGCCAAAAACTCTTCGGCTGGTGGGGAGGCCACGGCTTCGACAACACGGCGAAGTTCTTCGAATCGCAGCTCGGTCTCTCGCCCGGTTGGCTTCACGCTTCGCTCGCCGGCGGCGGCGAGTTTTTCGGAGGCCTCCTCCTCCTGTTCGGCCTCCTCACCCGCTTCGCCGCCGCCCAGGCCGCGGTGATCATGGCCGTAGCCATCTGGACCGTCCACCGCTCCGCCTTCTTCTCCGACAAGGGCGGCATGGAATTCCCGCTGACCCTCCTCCTGATCGCCGTCGCGCTCGCGCTCACCGGCGGCGGAGCCCTCTCCGTCGACGCCCACCTCGCCGCGTCCAAGCCCGCATCCAAAAACGGCAAGTAACCCGCCGTTCCGACCTCCCTCCTCCATGAAAATCCTCGGCCTCCATCACGTCACCGCAATGGCCGGCGACGTCGCCGCCAACGCATCCTTTTACACGCGCGTCCTCGGCCTGCGACTCATCAAACGCACCGTCAATTTCGACGATCCGTCGGCCTACCACCTCTACTTCGGCGACACCGTCGGCACGCCGGGCTCCGCCCTCACCTTCTTCTATTGGGCGGGCCAACCGCGCGGCCACGTCGGGCCGGGACAGGCGACCGCCACCGCCTGGTCGGTGCCCGGCGCATCAGCGGACTTCTGGCGCGCCCGCCTCGCCGAACACGGCGTCGCCTTCACGGAAGAAACGCGTTTCGCCGACACCGTCCTGCGCTTCGCGGATCCCGACGGTCTCCGGCTCGAGATCGTCGCCACCGCCGAACCCGACGCCCGCCTGCCTTGGGCGCATCCGGAGATCCCGGTCGCGCACGGCTTGAGAGGTTTTCACTCCGTCACGCTCACCCACGCCGATTCCGGACGCACCGCCCGGCTTCTCGTCGAGCGCATGGGATGGCGCGAAACCGCACGCGACTCCACACCCTCCGGCGAATCGCGTGTGCGCTACGCGGTCGCCGACGGCGGACCAGGCGCCTACGTCGATCTGGTCTCGGCTCCCGCCGCGTCCCGAGGTCGTCCCGGCGCCGGCACGGTGCATCATGTCGCATTCCGCGTCGCCGACGACGCCGACGAACTCGCCGCCCTCGCGGAATGGCGCGCCGCCGGCCTCGCCGTCAGTCCGCAAATGGACCGGAATTACTTCCGCTCGATCTACGCCCGGGAACCCGGCGGCGTGCTTTTCGAGATAGCCACCGACACGCCGGGATTTCTCGTCGACGAAACCGTCGATTCGCTCGGCACGACCTTGAAGTTGCCCGCCCACTACGAACCCCATCGCGCCGCCATCGAGGCTCACCTCGAACCGCTGCCGGTGTGATCCCCCCTCAGGCTTCAGTCCCTCCACCCTCATCTCCCATGAAATCCCTTCTCCTCCTCACCGCCAGCGTCCGCCACGAGGGCTCGGCCTCCCGCGCCGCCGCCGCCCATTTCACCTCCGCCCTCCGCGCCTCCAATCCCGGTCTCCGCGTCGTCGAGCGCGACCTCGCCGCCCGGCCACCCGCGCATCTCACCACCGAGTGGGCGGGCGCCGTCCACACACCCGCCGACAAACGCACGCCGGAACAACAGGCGCTCCTCGCCGAGTCCGACGCCTTCATCGCCGAGCTGAAAGCCGCCGACGCCGTCGTCGTCGCCACCGCGATGTATAACTTCGGCGTGCCCTCGACGCTCAAGGCCTGGATCGACGCCGTCGTGCGCAGCGGCCAGACCTTCGTCTACGAGGCCGACGGCCCCAAGGGCCTGCTCACCGGCAAACGCGCTCTCACCATCGTCGCCTCCGCCGGTGACTACGCTCCGGGCACGCCCGCCGCCGCGATCGACTTCGCCTCGCCCTACCTGCGCTTCGTCCTCGGCTTCGTCGGCATCTCCGACGTCACCCAGGTTCCCGTCCCCAACCAGGCCGGAGACCAACGCGCCGCCGCCGTCGCCACCGCCCACGCCCGCCTCGACGAACTCGCCCGCGCCTGGTCCGCCTGAATCCCCGGGGCTCCGCCCTGCGCCCACTTCTGGTCTCAGGTTTCATCGCTGCATCCCCTTTCCATGCGCCTCCCGAGCCGCCCCCATTTCTTCCGCCCCGCGACCGATCCCTCCGCCCCGCCGCTGCTTCTCCTCCACGGCACCGGCGGCGACGAACACGACCTCGTCGGTCTCGCGGACCGGATGTCGCCCGGCTCGGCTCTCCTCGCGCCGCGCGGCCTCGTGAGCGAACACGGCGCCGCCCGGTTCTTCCCGCGCCTCGGCGAAGGTGTCTTCGATCCCGCGCGGATCGTGCCGCGCATCGCCGAACTGGCCGCCTTCGTCGCGGAGGCTTCGCGTCATTATAAACTGGATACAGGCCGATCCGCCGCCGGCCTCGTCGCCCTCGGGTTCTCCAACGGCGCCAACGCCGCCGCCGCGCTCCTCCAGTTTCATCCCGAACTGCCGCTCGCCGGCGCGGTCCTCCTCCGTGCCATGTTCGTGCTCGATCGCCCCGCGCCGGCCGGCGCCCTCGCCGGACGTCGCGTGCTCCTCCTCAACGGCGCCCACGATCCGATCGTGCCTCCCGATCACCCGCCCCGGCTCGCCGCCCTGCTTCGCGCGGGCGGCGCCGCGGTCGACTCCGTCATCCATCCGGACGCCGGCCACGGCCTGACGCCGGACGACCTCGCGCGCGGCGCCTCCTTCTTCGCGGAGGCCGAACGGGCTAGAAACCGTCCACGCTGATCGGCGCCGACTTCTCGTTCTCCACCGCGAGCTCGGCCTTGCGCTGCGCTTCGGTCTCGTCCCAGCGCTCCTTGCGGGCGGCGAGATAGTCGTCGAAGCGCTTGTGGTAGACGATCAGCCAATCGCCCTGCTTGCGCGCGCGCAACACATCGGCCCCCTCCTCGCCCAACGCGAAATCGTAACCCAAAATCGTGTCCTCCTGCTTTTGTCCCTCCTTCTTGGGCACCCGCCGCCAGGTTTGACCACCGCGCATCCGGCTCAGGATGGCGTTTATCTCAAACTCGTTCAACGGCTTGCCCACACGCCGGTAAAGCTCCACCACCGAGCGGCCATTGAGGTAATAGACATGCACCCGCCAGCCGTCGTCGTCGCTGGGCCGCCGGTGCAGTGCGCTTTTCCAGAAAATCTGCTCCTTCCATTCCTCCGCCGCCGTGGGCAGCAGGTGGGAAAAAGGCGTAAGCGGAATGTCGCGCAACTGCCTCTCCTTCTCCCGTGGCGACATGTCCCTCGGCCAGTAAAAGTTCTTCCCCACATTGGTTTGCATGATCCGCGAGGACATCTGCTCCGGGGTGTCGCCGATGCGCGCCATCGCCACGGAACTGGCGAAAGCCAAGAGAAACGAGGTCGCGAGACGGCACAGCCGTCCGCGCGTCGGGGCGGGGTGAACGGTCATGCGCGCACGCTGACGAATCTCCCCGGTCCCTCGCCAGCGCAAAGTCCACCGGTCCGGGAGGGGGATTTCCCCCGATGTTCGCAAACTCCGCCGGTGCTTGCGCGATTTCGCCAAAATGTCCTTGCACGCCTTCCCGCGAAAGCCTGTGTTCTCGCCTTTATTTCCATGAAAGCGACCATCAAAACCCAAGGTCAGCAGTTCGCCGTCACCGAAGGCGACATCCTTTTCGTGAACCGTTTCCCGAACACCGAGGCCGGTTCCGTCGTCGAGATCACCGAGGTGCTTTCCGCCGGTGAAGGCGCCTCCTTCAAGGTCGGCACCCCCACCCTCGCCGGCGCCAAGGTCACCGCCAAGGTCCTCGAGAACAAGCGCGGCGACAAGATCATCGTCTTCAAGAAGCGCAAGCGCAAGGGCATGCAGCGCAAGCAGGGCCACCGCCAGGAGCTCTCCGTCATCAAGATCGAGACCATCTCCGCCTAAGCTTTAACATCAACCGCAACCCTCGACAGGAGAACCTAAGTCATGGCCCATAAAAAAGGTGCAGGCTCTACATCCAACGGCCGCGAGTCCCACAGCAAGCGCCGCGGCGTGAAGGTCTTCGGCGGCCAGTCCGTCGTCGCCGGCAACATCATCGTCCGTCAGTGCGGCTCCAAGCTGCACGCCGGCGCCAACGTCGGCACCGGCCGCGACTGGACCCTCTTCGCCCTCAAGGACGGCGTCGTCCAGTTCGACAAGGCCCGCCGCCGCGTCGCCGTCGTCTGATATCCGTTTCAGTCGCTTTTTCCTCTTCCAAGCGCCGACTCCCTTACGGAGTCGGCGTTTTTTATTCCTGCTTTTGGCCCGGATTTTCCCTCCTTCTTTCCGCCGCGCCCTTTCGTCCCCCATGTCTCCCGACCGCCTCGCCGAACTCCGCCGCCAGCGCGCACTCGTCGCCCAGCACCTCGCCTGGCTCGACTCCGAGCTCGCCGCCGCCGAAACCGGCAAAGCACCCGCACCTTCTCCCGCCTCCCCTCCCGCATCCGTCGTCCCCGCCGCCCCTGTCGACAACGAGACGCCTTCCGCCTCATCCGCGAGCAACGCGACGCCCGAGCCCGACCTCGATCCGGCCGTCGCCTTGGCCAACGCCCGCGCCGACGAGATCATCGAACGCTACCGCGCCACCGAAGCCTACGACCCCGCCACCGCCAAACGCGGCTGCCTCGTGCTCGTCGGCGCCCTATTCGCCCTCGGCGGGGCCGTGATCCTCGCCATCTACTATTTCGGCTACGCCAACCGGTAGCCTCCGCCCAACACGACACGGGGCCGCCGGAGGGAGCGACCGAGCGGGTTGAATTCACCCGTCTGCCCCGGTTTCATCCGCGCCAGGTCGCCGCCCGCCCGCGCCCAATCGTGGCGTGGTTGCCCCGCGCCCGCCGCCTCAGGGCAGCCACGGAAACCGCCGCGCGTCCGGCTTGCGCTTCTCGCGCTGCGCGCCGTGAAACTCCTTCGCCTCCTCGCTCATGTAATAGAGCAGGGTCGCGTTGCCCGCGAGTTCCTGGATGCCCGACTGACCGTCGAGCTCGGCGTTGAACGCGCTCTTCAACGCGCGAATCGCCAGCGGCGAATGCCCGAGGATCTCCTTCGCCCATTTCACGCCCTCGGCCTCCAGCTCGGCCACGGGCACCACCGCGTTCACCAGCCCCATCTCGAGGGCCTCCCGCGCGTTGTATTGACGACACAAATACCAGATTTCGCGCGCTTTCTTCTGGCCGACCAGCCGAGCCAGATAGCTGCTGCCGAAGCCCGCGTCGAAGGAGCCCATGCGCGGCCCCACTTGTCCGAAGACGCCGTTGTCCGCCGCGATCGTCAGGTCGCACACGACGTGGAGCACGTGCCCGCCGCCGATCGCGTAACCCGCCACCAGCGCGATCACCACCTTCGGCATCGAGCGGATGAGCTTTTGCAGATCGAGCACGTTAAGCCGCGGCACGCCGTCCGTGCCGACGTAGCCCGCGTGCCCACGCACGCCTTGGTCGCCGCCCGCGCAGAAGGCGTATTTGCCATCCGTGTGCGGACCGGCGCCGGTCAGGAGCACCACGCCGACCTTCGGATCCTCTCGCGCGTCGAGAAAGGCCTCATACATCTGCTGCACCGTGTCGGGAGTGAACGCGTTGCGCCGGTGCGGGCGGTTGATCGTCACCTTCGCGATTCCGTCCGCCTTCTCGTAAATGATGTCGGAGTATTCCTTAACGCGTTTCCAAGCGATGCTCTGGGTCATGGTAACCGACCACGCTGCCTTCGCCGCCCGCCCCGTCAACGCCCGCGCTACGCCGAGCCTGGTGGTCCTCCCGCCCTCCGCGCGGGTGGAATCGCACCCGTTGACTCCCGCCCCCACGAGAAGCGAGGCTCTCGCGCTTCGCCACAGCGACTTCCCATGAGTTCCGCCCCCGCGTTTTCCACGCTCTCCGCCCGCGTCAGGCTCGGGCTCTGTCTCGGCGCGCTGGGCGTCGTCTTCGGCGATATCGGCACGAGTCCGCTCTACGCCCTCCGCGAATCTCTCCTCCACCTCTCGCCCGCCGACCGCATGCCGGGCGTCCTCGGCGTCCTCTCGCTCATCTTCTGGTCGCTGATGATCGTGGTGAGCCTCAAATACGTCACCGTCGTCACGCGGGCCGACAACCGCGGCGAAGGCGGCATCTTCGCCCTCCTCGCCCTCGGCGGACTCGACCGCGGTCGCAACTCGCGCCGCCGCATCGGCGTCGGGGTCGTCATCGCCCTGCTCGGTGCTGCGATGATCTGCGGCGAGTGCGTCATCACCCCCGCCATCTCCGTGCTCAGCGCCTCCGAAGGCCTGCGCCTGCTCGTGCCCGCCGCCGACCATTTCGTCATCCCGCTCTGCATCCTCATCCTTGTCGGTGTCTTCTGGATGCAACGCCACGGCACCAAGAAAATCGGCGAGCTCTTCGGCCCGGTCATGCTCCTGTGGTTCGCCGTCCTCGGCGGCCTCGGACTCTGGCATGTTGCGCAAAACCCCGCCGTGCTCCGCGCCCTCGATCCGCGTCTCGGCGTCGACTTTCTCGTCCACCATCCCGACGCCACCTTCGGCGTGCTTGGTTCCGTCGTCCTCGCCATCACCGGCGTCGAGGCGCTCTACGCCGACATGGGCCACTTCGGCCGTCCCGCCATCCTCCGCGCCTGGTATACCCTCGTGTTGCCCGGTCTCACGCTCAACTACTTCGGGCAAGGCGCCTACGTCCTGAAGCATCCCGAGGCCGTGGAAAATCCCTTCCTCTCGCTCGCCCCCGAGGGTCCCTTCCGCGCCGCCCTCCTCGTCCTCTCCCTCGTCGCCGCCGTCATCGCCAGCCAAGCCCTGATCTCGGGCACCTTCTCGCTCGTCCGCCAAGCCATCCAGCTCGGCTACTTCCCGCGCCTTCGCGTGCTCCACACCAACCCCGACCAGCGCGGCCAAATCTACCTTCCGCTCGTCAACCTCCTCCTCGCCCTAGGCAGCATCCTCACGGTGCTCCTCTTCCAATCCTCCTCCGCCCTCGCCTCCGCCTACGGCATCGCCGTGACCGCCACCATGTCGGTCACGTCCTTCGCGCTCTTCTTCGTCGCCTATCGCCATTGGCGCTGGAATCCCGTTCTCGCCGCGCTCATGTGCCTCGGCTTCGGCGCCGTCGATCTGATCTTCTTCGGTGCGAACCTCCCCAAGCTCGCCGCCGGCGGCTGGTTGCCCCTCTCCATCGCCGTCGCCGTCCTCGCCATCATGCACACGTGGAAGAGCGGCCGCATGCATATCCAGGAAAAGGTCTACGGCCCCGCCATCGCCGAGCTCGAACTCTCCAGCATCGCGCGCAGCAAAAACATCGTCCGCGTGCCCGGCTCCGCCGTCTTCATGGTCGCCACGCCGAAAGGCACCCCGCTCGCCCTCCTCCACCACCTCAAGGCCAACAAGTGCCTCCAGAAAACCGTCGTCCTCCTCACCATCCTCACCGAGGAGGTGCCCGCCGTGGACGACGAGGAGCGCATGACCCTCGAGTCCCTCGGCGAGGGCGTCTGGCGCGCCGTAGTGCGTTATGGATACATGGAATCGCCCGACGTCGCCAAGATGGTCGAGCGCATCAAGGGCCAGGGCGTGCCGCTCAACCTCGTCGCCACCACCTTCTACTTCAACCGCGAGATGATCCTCACCGGCGGCGACGCGCGCATGTTCAACTGGCAGAAATCGCTCTACGCCTTCCTCAGCCGCAACGCCTCCCCGGTGAAGGACTACTACCGCATCCTGCCCACGCAGATCATCGAGATCGGCCTGCCCGTGCAGCTCTGACCTTCGACCTTTGAAAGGACTCCCGCGCCGGCCATCCCGCCGCCGTTGCCGTATCCGCGTGCCACGGCTCATATCGCCTCCTGCAACTCTCCGCCACCCGAGGCAGTTTCCGACGATTGAAGGAGCGGGGAAAAACCAAACAAGTTACGAACTTCCCCGCACTCCCCCATCGCTTCCTCAATGAGCCCCGCCCCGTCTCCCCTCAATCCTCGCCGCCGTCACGTCGAGCTTCTGTCCAGCGCGCCATTAAGCATGCAATGGCGAGGCGGGGACTTCATGGGGTGGCAAACAAACGCGCGCCGACAACTCGCCCGGCTGACCGGACTCGACCGAATTCTGGCGCAGGAACGTCCGCCGCTCGCGGCGCGTCAGATCTGGCGGCGTGAACACGCGCTGGGCGTGATCGAAAAACTGGCGTTCACCACGGAACCCAACACCGAGGCGGTCGCCTACCTGTGCATCCCGCACGGTTTCCGCGCGCCGGGTCCGTTTTTCATCTGCCTCCAAGGTCACTCGACCGGCGCGCACAACTCCATCGCCGTCGCCAAAGACGACGATCGCGTCGCCATCGAGGTCGCGGGCGACCGCGACTTTGGCCTCGGCTGCATGCGACGCGGGATCGCCGCCTTGTGTCTTGAGCAACGCGCCTTCGGCGAGCGCGCCGATTTCCCCGGCTCCGGCCCATGGGTGAACGCTTGCCACAATCCCGCCATGCACGCGCTCATGCTGGGGCGCACGCTTCTCGCGGAACGCATCTACGACGTCGATCGCGCCATCGACTACCTGCTGACGCGCGACGACGTCGATCCCGCCCGGCTCGGCGTGACGGGCAATTCCGGCGGCGGCACCACGAGCACTTTCGCCGGCGCCCTCCTCGATCGTCTCACCCACGTGATGCCCTCCTGCAGCTTCGCGAGCTTCGCCGACTCGATCATGAGTCTCGACCACTGCTGCTGCAATTACGTGCCCGGTTTGCTCGATTGGGGAGAAGCCGCGGACGTGGCCGGCCTGATCGCCCCGAAGCCGCTCGTCATAGTCAACGGCGACGCCGACCCGATCTTCCCCGTCGAAGCCGCCAAGCGCGAGTTCGCCCGACTTCGCTCGATCTACGAGGCCGCCGGGGCCCGCGATCTTTGCCGTCACGTGATCTGCGACGGCGGACACCGCTACTACGCCGAGGCGGCGTGGGAGGCGATGATTCCCCTGCTCTAGGCGGCTTCTCGCCCCACCGCGTGCAGAACTCGCCGCCCGCGGGTCGTCTGTGGAACACGACTTTTCTTTCGCCGACCACGTGGAATCCCCTATGCCAACGACCACGATGCACGACTCGCTCTTCTCCACGCCACGCCGCGCAACTCCTCTGACGCTCGCACACGATTTCCCCTTCGACCCCACCGGCGGCTACACGCCCGAGCAACTGCGCACGCTCAAGCCCGAGACCGAGGAACCGGCCGATTTCGACGCCTTCTGGCGGGCCACCTTCGAGGAGGCCATGCGCACGCCGCTCGACTGGAAAATCCGCCCCTCCGACCATCCGGGCACCGAAGAGGTCGAGGTTTTCGACATCGAGTTCGCCTCGATGATCGGCGGCCGCGTCGGCGGCTGGCTCACCCGCCCGCGCGGACGCCCCGCCACGCGTGGCGCCGTGCTCACCCACGGATACGGCGGACGCGCCGCGCCCGAGCTCGCGCCTCCCTTTTCCGACGCCGTCATCATCCAGCCCGTGCTCACCGGCCTGCCCGAACGCAGCCTCGATCCGCGTATCCGTCTCGCCGACGGCGGACACGTGATCCACGGCATCGAAAGCCGCGAGACCTACGCGCATCGCTGGTGCACGGCCGACGTCTGGCGCGCCGCGTCCGTCCTGCACGAGATCGCGCCCGAGATAAAACACGGTCGCCTCCACTACTACGGCGGCAGCTTCGGCGGCGGCATCGGCGCGCTCGCCCTGCCCTGGGACTCCCGCTTCCACTCCGCTCACCTCAACGTGCCGAGCTTCGGCAATCATCCGCTGCGTCTGCAACTCCCCTGCTCCGGCAGCGGCGAACGGGTGCGCGACTACGCGAAGGAACACCCCGAGGTCATCAAGGTGCTTCAGTATTTCGACTCGGCCATCGCCGCGCGCCGCATCAAAATCCCCGTGCACGTCGCCGCCGCGCTCTTCGACCCCGCCGTGCCCCCCGCCGGACAATTCTCCGTCTACCACATGCTCGGCGGCCCGAAACGTCTCTTCGAACTGAGCGCCGGCCATTTTGACCATCCGCTCTGCGTCGACGAAAAGCTCCCTCTCCCCGAAGACCTGAAGCGTTTCTTCGAGTGAAGCCGGGCAACCCCGCGCACTCGCGACCGGGACACGGAAAGACGATCTCTTCCCGAGTCTTTCCGTGTGTTCCGTGGGCGGGCCTCGGTGCTCCGCCGCGGACCCTCCAGCCTCACGCCAACTCCATGCCGAGCCCGGAGGCGATGTCGTCGAGCAACACCCGCGCGCCGTCGTAACGCATCCCGCCCACGAAGGGATCCTCGGCGAGGAAGAGCGGCGTATCGAGATCGACGAAATCGAACCCGCCGAGTCCGGCCGCGAAGCACGCGGAAAAAGTCATCGCGAGGCGCGACTCCACGTTGCCACCGATCATCAGGCCGATGCCGCGCGCCTTCGCCTCGAGCGCGAGATCAAGCGCCGCCGCCACGCCGGATTTCATCAGTTTGATGTTCGCCACCTGCGCCGCGCGCGCCTCGGCGATCCGCGCCACATCCTCCGCCGTGCAGGCCGCCTCGTCGGCCGCGAGCTTCCAGCCCGACAGCTCCGCGAGTTCGCGCGCACCCTCGAGGTCGTCCTTCGCCAGCCACTGCTCCAATAGCGCGGGCACAATTCCCGCCGCCTTCAATCCTCGCACCAACTCCACCGCTCCCTCGCGCGACACGCCGGCGTTGCCGTCGAGGATGAGCGGCGAATCCGGCGCGACTTCGTGGATCGCTCGCAGACGCTCGAGATCGTGCGCCGCGCCGGCCTTGCCGCCGACCTTCACCTTGATCTGGCGGATGCCACGCGCACGGATGTCGCGCGACGCCGCGGCCGACTCCGCCGGCGAACCGGTCGTCACCGTCATGTCGGTCTCCAACTCGGTGCCCGCGCCGCCGAAGAATTTCCACAGCGGCAAACCCGCCCGCCGCGTCAACGCGTCGAGCAGCGCCATCTCGAAACCGCACTGCGCCGAGCCCGAACCCGAGCCGCCCGCCACGCGAAACGCCGTCGCGATCTCGCGCCAATTTTCCAAACTCGCCTCGCGTCCCTCCACCGCGCCGTCCGCCCCCGACAACACCGCGAGCGCCTGCTCCTGCGTCTCGCCGTTGTAGGCGGGAAACGGCGCCGCCTCGCCGATCCCGCGCGTGCCGTCGGCCAGTTCGACCGTCACCAAGACGTTCCGCGCCACATCCTGCGCCCCGCCCGAAATCCCGAAGGGCGCGCGCAACGCGATGTCGAGCGGCGTGGCCTCGACTCGCACGATTCGTGTCGCGCCCGTTTTCACCGCAACGCCTCACCCGCGGCCTTCGCCGCCTCCGCGAACAAGCGCCGACGCGTCTCCGCATCCTTCTTTCGATCCGTCCGGATCTCAATCACGCGCAGTCCCGGCTGACCCACCTCGGTCCGCAGCAGCGTGCGCAAACCTGATGCCGACGACACGATTCGGTGCGGCACGCCATACGCCGCGCACAGCTTCGCGATCTCCACCTTCTGCGGCGTCGCCCAATACTCCTCGAAGGGCGGATCGAACTTCGCCACGGGCAAATGTCCGAAAATCCCGCCGCCCTCGTTGTTGATCACCACGACGGTCAGCGAGCCCTTCAACTTCGCCGCGGTAAGCAACCCGTTCGTGTCGTGCAAAAACGCCAGATCGCCCGTCAGCAGCACCGTCGGCTCGCCGCCGTGCGCCACGCCGAGCGCGGTCGAGAGCGTGCCGTCGATTCCGTTCGCGCCGCGGTTCGCGATCACTCGCGGCCCGTCCGCGCGCGCCGGCGCCAGATGCTCCAGATCGCGCACCGGCATGCTGCTCGCCACAAAAAGCGTCCGGCCGCGCTTCAACTCCGCCGCGATCGTGCGTGTGCACGCCCCCTCGAAGCCCGGCTCGGTTTCCGCGTTCGCCAGAACTTTCTGAGCCGCCGCCTCCGCCTTCGCCCAGCTCTGTTCCCACTCCTGCGGCGCCCCCTGAAACACCAGCGGCGGATATTTCAGCTCCTCCGCCCGCGCACGCACCCGCCGTGTCCGCGCATGCAGCCCGTCACGGTTTTCCCGATACGGCGTGAACTGCACCACCGGCACGTCGATCTTCGCCAGCCACGCGCGCAGCACCTTGCTCGTCGGCAGATCGCCGAAAATCACCACGACCTCCGGCGCCAATTTTTCCGCCGCGCGTTCGTCGCGCAGGATCGCGTCGTAGGCCGCGACCACCGTCGCCCGCGTCGAGACCTGCAAACGCGCGCCCGAAATCGCGTCCGCCAGCACCGGCCAACCGTAGCCCGCGCCGTGCGCCAACGCGCATTCGCCCCGGTCGAAACCGACACCCGCCACGATCACGCCGCGCTTCGAAACGAAATCCGCCGGCAGACCGAGCTTCACCGGCGCCTCCGCCGTCGCCGCCGGTGGCTCCTCGAAAAATTCCTCCCACTCCACCGCGCAGGCCAGCGCCTTCGCCGTGTCGTCCTCGATCGGCGGCAGAGGATCGCGAAACGGCGCGTTCAGATGCACCGGCCCGCCCTCCGCCGCGCGCGCCACCGTGTGACGCAACGTCTGCCGCAGATAGCGCAGCAACTCCGCACGCGGCGCCGGCACCGCCAGCTCGTGATAAAAACCCACAAAGCTCCCGAACAACTTCTGCTGGTCGATCGTCTGCCCCGACGCGCAATCGCGCAGCTCCGGCGGCCGATCCGCTGTCACGACGAGAAGCGGCGTGCCGCTCTCCTTCGCCTCGATCACCGCCGGCAGGTAGTTGGCCCCCGCCGAACCGCTCGTGCAGAGCAACAGCACCGGCGCGCCCGTGCGCTTCGCGATCCCGAGCCCGAAGAAAGCCGCCGAGCGTTCGTCGAGCACCGGCGTCGTCTCGATCCCCGGATGCGCCACGAGCGCCATCGTGAGCGGCGTGTTGCGCGAACCCGGCGAGACCACCGCGTGCCGCACGCCGGCCCGCCAAAGCGTCTCCGCCGCCACCGAGCACCACAGCGCGTTCGTGTTCCGAAAATCGAGAGTCATACGGTCGAATAGATAGCCACGAAACACACGAAATACACGAAAGGTCCAAACCGGGTTTCTCCGTTTTCGTGTGTTTCGTGGTTAGAAACTCAGCCCCTCAACGCCGCCAGCAGCGCCTGAAACTTCAGCTCGGTTTCAACAAACTCCCGCTCCGGCTCCGAGCCCGCCACGATGCCCGCGCCGGCGTAGACCCGTGCGCGCTCGCCTTCGACCAGCGCCGAACGCAGCCCGACGAAAAACTCGCCGCCGCCGCGCGCGTTGATCCAGCCGATCGCGCCCGCGTAGAGCCCGCGCGGAAACCCTTCCAGCTCGCGAATGCGCGCCACCGCCGCCTCGCGCGGCGTGCCCCCCACCGCCGGCGTCGGATGCAGCACCGACACCAGATCGAGCAACCGCACGCCCTCCGGCAGTTTTCCGCACATCGGCGTGTGCAGATGCTGCACGTTCGCCAGCTTTCGCAGCACCGGCGTCGCCGCGTGCTCCAACTTCACACCGAGCGGCTCAAGCCGACGCGTGATCGAGGCGATCACATGCCGATGCTCGCGCAGATCCTTTTCGCTCCGCAGCAAGCCCGCCGCCAGCGCCGCGTCCTCGCTCGCTCCCACGCCACGCCGCGCCGAACCCGCCAGCGCCTCGGTCTCCACAACGCCCTGGCTCACGCGCACGAGCCGCTCCGGCGAGGCACCGATGAAACTCGGCCCCGCTCCCGTCGCCGCCGAAAACGCGTAACAATCCGGAAAACGTTCGCGCAGCCCGTTGAGCACCTCGAGCGGATGCAACGCGCGACTCGCCCGCAGATCGATCGCCCGCGCGAGCACGATCTTTTGAAACTCGCCCGCCGCGATCCGCTCCAGCCCGCGCCGCACCGCCGAGCGGTAGTCGCCGGCCTCCGTCTGCTCGAAGGTAGGAACGGACCGCTGCGTCGTCCGCAACTCGTCACGGCGGGCCCCGCGGTCCCGCCCTACCTCCTCATATTCGAAACGGGCAAACCGCCCGTGCGCGCGCCACACGCGCTGCGTCAGGGCGTCGAGATCGCTGCCCTCCTCGACCACGAGATTCGCCACCGCCGTCGTCACCTCGCCGGCGCGCGCCACCTGCCAGCGCGGCACGAAGACCCGCGCCGCCGGAAACGCCTCGCCCGGTTCGACCTCGTCGTGAAACGCGAACGTCGTGAAAAAATGCGGCCCGCCAAACGGCGCGTCGACGTCTCCCACCGCGACCGTCCGCGCCAAGGTTTCATCCACGAAACGCTGCACCGCCGCGAAGCGTCCCGCCCCGCTCGCCGTCGCGCTCACCGCCACCTCGGCCCCCGCGATCGCGCTCTGCGCCGACGGACGCTCCGCATAAAAATGCGGCTCGGTCGGCTCGAAGATCGCCTCGAGCACGGCGAGCGGATCGAGCGCCGGCACGACAAGCGAGATGCTCGCGAGAACCGCCTTTCCCTCCTCCGCCGCCTTCGCCTGACACCCCGCCAAAAACGCCCGCAACGCCTCCGGCGAGGCGTCTTCCGAAGGCTTGATCGGCAAGATGGTCATGTCCCAGGCGGAATCAGTTCATCATGGATTTCACGGACAGGCACGGATACCAAACCCTGAACCGTTATCCGTGAAGTCCGTGATCGAGGTTCAGCCCTTCGCCGTGCCGGCCTCGGGAGCCTGCGGACGCGGGAACAGGATCGCGGTCTCGGCGACCTTCGCGCCGGTCAGCGACTCGCCCCAGACGAGCTGGTCGCGCCAGGAGCCGCCCGGCGTGTATCCGAGAACGCCATACACCTTCTGCGCGGTCGTCGGCATGACGGCGGGCAGCAGGCTCGCGCCGAGGCGCAGCGCCTCGGCCATCGTGGCGAGCGCGGTCTTCAGCAGCGCCTGATCCGCGGCCTCGGTCGACTTGCCGAGCTTCCACGGCGCGCGTTGCTCGACGTAGCGATTCGTCGCGGTGACGAAGGCAAACGCGCGCTCCAGCGCGATGTGGAACTGGAAGCCCTCGCAAAGCGTGATGAACTCGTCGCGGGTCTTCTCCCATAGCGCGCGCAGCTCGCGCTCCGGCGCGAGGTTCGCGTCCGCGGCGATCTCCGCGGCCGACGCCCCCGCGGGCACGACGCCGCCGGCGAAGCGGTTGGTCATGTTGAGGGTGCGGTTGACGAGGTTGCCCAGGTTGTTCGCGAGCTCGGCGTTGTAGCGGGCGAGGAACTGGTTGAGCGAAAAATCGCTGTCCTGGCCGACGCTCATCTCGCGGATCATGAAGAAGCGCAGCGCGTCCACGCCGTAGCGCTCGGCGAACTCGATCGGCTCGACGAAGTTGCCCGTGCTTTTCGACATCTTCGAGCCGTTGATCGACCACCAGCCGTGGGCGAGGATGCTCTTCGGCGTCGGCAGCCCGCAGGCCTTGAGCATGATCGGCCAATACACCGCGTGCGGCGGCACGAGGATGTCCTTGCCGATCACGTGGAAGTCGGCCGGCCAGACGCCCTCCTTGCCCTCGACGGCGGAGTAGTAGTTCACCAGCGCGTCGAACCACACGTAGGTGACGTAGTTCGTGTCGAAGGGCAGCGGGATGCCCCACTCGAGACGCTCGCGCGGACGCGAGATGCAGAGGTCGTTGAGCGGCTCGGAGAGGAACTCCAGCACCTGCTTCTGGCGGTAGCGCGGGAAGATGAAGTTGTCGTTCTCCTTCAGGAACCGGATCAGCCAGTCCTGATACTTGGCCAGCTTGAAGAAGTAGTTCGCCTCGGTGATCTCGGTCACCTCGCCGAAGATCTCCGGCCACGAGCCGTCGGGGTTGCGGTCCTTCTCCTGGAGAAACTGCTCCTGACGCGTCGAGTAGAAGCCCTTGTATTCGGCCTTGTAGATCTCGCCCTGGTCGTAGAGCTGCTGAAGGATGCGCGCGACGACGTCCTTGTGACGCTGCTCGGTGGTGCGGATGAAGTCGTCGTTCGAGATGTCGAGCTTCGCGCACATGGCGCGAAACTCCTGGCTCACCTCGTCGCAAAACTGCTGCGGCGCGATGCCGCGCTTGCGGGCGCTCTGCTGGACCTTCTGCCCGTGTTCGTCGACGCCGGTGAGGAAATAGACCCGGTCGCCCATCATTCGCCGGAACCGGGCAATGACGTCCGTCAGCACCTTTTCATAGGCGTGGCCCAGATGCGGCGAACCGTTCACATAGTCGATCGCGGTCGTGATGTAGAAGGTCTTCATGCGGTGGATCGGCGAACGAAAGCCAGCCCGCCCCGCTTGTCGAAGGTTTTGAAACGGCCCTTACCCGCCCGGAGCATCCCCAAGCTTGAGCCCGCCGGCGACTTCCCCGACCTTCCCCCCCCCGACCCCGCATGGGCAACTTCCTCCGCCTCGCCGTCTTCATCCTCGCCCTCGGCGCCCTCGCCGCGGGCACGGGCGCGCTGCTTTTGCAGGAACGGCACCGCCAGCGCGCGCTCGAGCGTCACCTCTTCGAGCCCCCCTTCCTCGACCAACACGCGATCGAGGAGGCCCTGCGCGCCCACCATGTGAGAACCCAGCGCGGCCTGCTCGCCCTCGCCGGCCTCGGCCTCGCCTGCCTCGTCGCCGTCGCGGTGGTGCCGTCCCGGGTCGCCCCGCACGCGCCCGCCGTCGACCCCGCCACCGCCCGCACCGAAATGCGCGGCCTCGAAAGCCTCGCCCGCGCCGCCAACGCCCAGCGCCTCGAACTCGACCACGAACGCGAGGCCCGCCACCGCAGCGAACAGGACCTCCATCTCCAACAGCTTCTCGCCAACCACGCCCTGCAGGACAAAATCCGCCTCGGGCGCGATCTTCACGACGGCTTGGTCCAGACGCTCTACGCCACCGGTCTCGTCCTCGAAACCGCCTCCCAGCAACTCGCGGCCTCGCCCGCCGATCCGGCCGAGGCCGCGCGGCTCGTGGATCGCGCCAAAACCACCCTCAACGCCGCCATCCGCGAAGCCCGGGGCGCCATCAGCGGCCTCACCCCCGACGCCCTCGAGGAGCAAAGTTTCCCCGCCGCCGTCCAGTCGATCCTCGACCACATCGACGTCGGCCGCCTTCGCGAACGTCACATTCACCTCGATCCCGGCTTGCCGGCCTTCGCCGACCCCGTCCGCACGGACCTGCTTCAGATCATCCGCGAATCCGTCAGCAACGCCCTCCGCCACGGCGCCGCCACCCGCCTCGATTTGATTTTCACCCCCCTCGACGAACATCGTCTCCGGCTCCAGATCCGCGACAACGGCCGCGGCTTCGACCCCGCCGCCGTCACCCGGGGCCACGGTCTCGACAATCTCGCCGCCCGCGCCCGCTCCCTTGGCGCCACCCTCGACATCGACTCCGCCCCCGGCCACGGCAGCACCATCATCCTCACCCTTCCCGCTTCCGTCTGATCCCGTTTTCATCCACCCCGTGTCTTCCGTTTCTCCCGTGGGCAACCCACCCGAATCCTCGAACTCCGCTCCCATCCGCCTCGCCCTCGTCGACGACAGCGAACTCGTCCGCGTCGGCCTCCGCACGCTGCTCGGCCTCCATCGCCAGCACATCGAGATCGTCGCCGAGGCCGCCAACGTCGCCGAAGCCTTGGCCGACATTCCGCCCGCCCGCGCCGACGTCGTCCTTCTCGACATGCGCCTGCCCGACGGCCACGGCGTCGACGTCTGCCGCCGTCTCCTCGCCGCCTCGCCGGGCACGAAGGTTCTTTTTCTCACCTCGCAGGTCGACGACGACCTCATCGCCGACTCCATCCGCGCCGGCGCCTCCGGCTACCTCCTCAAGGAGATCAACGGCCAGGAACTCGTGCGCGCCATCCGCGACGTCGCCGCCGGCGGCCAGGCGATCGACACCGCCGTCACCGCCCGTCTCATGCGCCTCGTGCGCGGCGACGGCGCCCCCGCCCCCGGAACCGGCGAACTGCTCAGCGCCCAGGATCGCCGCATCCTCGCCCTCCTCGCCGAGGGTAAAACCAACAAGGAGATCGGCGCCGCCCTCGGCCTCGCGGAAAAGACGATCAAAAACTACCTCACCACGCTTTTCGACAAACTCGGCATCGAGCGTCGCTCCCAGGCCGCCGCCTACTACGTCCAGCATTACGGCGAAAGGTAGACGCTCCCGGCCGTCTCCGGCGTCCGCGCGCCCGCCGGTCGTCGTCGCGCGCGGGCAACCGGACTAACGACAGCCCGCGGTTGATCGGATGCGTCGGTTGTTCATGATGTGTCGCACCATGCAATACCGACGCCTCGGAAAAACCGGTCTTCAAATCTCCGCCCTCTCCTTCGGTGCCTGGGTCACCTTCGGCAACCAGATCGGCGACGACACCGCCCGCGAGCTCCTCCACACCGCCTACGCCGGCGGCGTCAATTTCTTCGACAACGCCGAGGGCTACGCCGAAGGCCAGGCCGAGATCGTCATGGGCCGCATCCTCAAGACCTCCGGCTGGCCGCGCGGATCCTACATGGTGTCGAGCAAGGTTTTCTTCGGCGACGCCTACAAGGGCCCCAACGGCCGCGGCCTCTCGCGCAAACACGTCGTCGAGGCCTGCCACGCCGCGCTCGCCCGCCTCCAGGTCGACCATCTCGATCTATTCTTCTGCCATCGCCCCGATCCCGACACGCCCGTCGGCGAAACCTGCCGTGCGATGCACGACCTCATCACGCAGGGCAAGGTCCTCTACTGGGGCACGAGCGAGTGGAGCGCCGCCGAGATCGCCGCCGCCCAGACCTTCTGCGCGAAACACAACCTTCACGCACCCGTGATGGAGCAGCCTCAATACAACCTCTTCCATCGCCGCCGCGTGGAGGAGGAATACGCGCCTCTCTACGAATCCGACGACGGGCTCGGCACCACCATCTGGTCGCCCCTCGCCTCGGGTTTGCTCACCGGCAAATACAACAATGGCATCCCCTCCGACTCCCGCCTCACCGTGAAGGGCATGGAGTGGCTGCGCGAACGCATCACCGACGAACAAAAGGACAAGCTCGCCATCGTCCCCTCTCTCGCCGAGCTCGCCCGCGAACTCGACACCACCCTGCCCCGCCTCGCCGTCGCCTGGTGTCTCGCCAACCCGCGCGTGAGCACCGTCATCCTCGGCGCCTCCAAGCCCGCCCAGCTCACCGAAAACCTCGGCGCCCTGGACGTGTTGCCCAAACTCACGCCCGAAATCCTCGGGCGCCTCGACAAGCTCACCCGCCCCGCCGCGACCTGAGTCCGCCCCGGCCTCCTCCGGTCTCCTCGAGATCGTTCCCGCGCGACACCGGAGCCCCGGCGCTCTCCGCGGACCGCCGTCCCCGCCCCCGCCTTCGGCCACCCTGGCCGGGGGTGAAACCAGAAGCCCGCCCCGGTGTCCCACCGGAACCGTCCCCATGAAAATCCCGTCCTCGCCCCTCGCCCTGCTCGGTCTGTTCGTTCTTGCGGGCAATCTCTCCGCGGAAAGCGTCGCCGCCGTGCCCGCCGCCGACTCCACCGAGGTCGACGAATCTCCCGCCGCCCTCACTCCGGTCTCCGCCTCCCCCGGAAGCATCCGCCTCGTCGGCGCCAACGGACGCGAGGTCGACTTCGCCGGCATCTGGGAGGCACGCCCCGAGGGTCTCGTCGTGCTCATCACGCCCGATTCGCCGGTCGCCACCGTCGCGTGGGACCGCTTCGATCTCGCCCGTTTGCGCAGCGACGAACCCGCCATCGACGCCGCCCGCCAGCGCGCGATCTTTCTCCGCAGCCCGCAGCCCATCAACCTGGGCCTTTTCGCCGGCCTCCTCACGCCCGCCCAGGCCGCCGCCGAGCTGCGGCGCATGCTCGACGAGGGCGTCACGCTCAAGGTGCCCGTCCGCTACCGCACCACCACGACCAGCAGCAGCTCGACCACCATCGATCCCGCCCTGCCCGTCATCTACAACGGCATCATCATCAACCCGCCCCCGGTCGTCTCGCAGACCAACAAAACCGTGTCCGAGACTCGCTTCAGCCCCGACGAGATCACCACCTCGCCTCGCCGCGTCCTGTCCACGCTCTCCCGCACCGAGGGCGTCGCCGCCCAGGACCGCCGGGATCTCTTCGATCTCGTGAAAACCAACCCGGTGCTCCTCGAAAACACCGCCGCCTCGCTGGAGCGCATCGCCGCCTCGTTGCCGCCCAGGCATCTCCTGCCGAACGACCCCACCTTTCTGACCCTCGCCGCCCGCCTGCGCGAATTCGCCAAGGGACTCCGGGCCCTCACCACCGCCGTGAGCATCGACCACTCCGACCAGATGCTCATGCGCGACCTGCTCTACCTCGCCGACAGCCCCCACCTGCGCTGATCCGCATCCGCCGGCCGGCGCCTAGGCGCGCGAGGTCGCCGGCTCCCCGCCCCCCGCGGTCCGCCGAGGCACCAGACGCAGGCCCCCGGCCGCCTCGGCGCCAGTCGTCTCGTGATATTCGGCGTCCTCGTTGACGCTCCACAGGTCATACTCCCGCCGTCCCGCGAGGATGTTTTTCGCGCAAAGCATCGCGGTCATCATCGCGTGGTCCTGGTTGTTGTATTTGTGCATGCCGTTCCGGCCGATCAGGTGCAACGAGGGGAACCGCCGCTCCAGCTCCGCCCGCAACGTCGCGACGTTGTCGGCGTATTCGTCGTCGTAAACCGGATACGCCTTTTTCTGCCGCACGACGACGCCTTCGAGAACCTCCGTGGCCCGGGCGAGGCCGATCTTCTCCAACTCGCTTTTCGCCAGCTCGACCAGCGCGGCGTCGTCGGAGTCCCAGAGCCCGTCCCCCTCGAAGCAAAAATACTCCATGCCGTAGCAGTTCATGCCCGGCTCCGGGATCAGCTCGGGAGACCACGAGCGAAAATTCTGGATGCGACCGACCCGCACCGAGGGATCGTGGATGTAGATCCAGTTGTCCGAAAACCGCCCGCTGTCCGGCAGGATCACCGCCACGGTGATGAAATCCCGGTAGCTCAATCGCCCCGCCGCCGCCAGCACCTCGGGCGGCAGGGACGGCGAGATCGCCCGCGCCAGTTCCCGCAACGGCACCGTGGAGATCACCTCGTCGGCCTCGAGCGAACCCTCGCCGTCGACCTCGCCCCGGAAACGCAGGCGCCAACGCCCCTCCTCCGTGCGCTCCAGTCCGGTCACGCTGCGTCCCATCATCACCGCCCCGCCCTGACGGCACACGCGCCGCGCGCACTCCTCCCACATCATGCCGGGACCGTGCCTCGGATAACGAAACGAGGTGATGAGCGATTTCGCCCCGTCCTTGCCCGCGCCGCCACGTCCGGGCCTCAGCGCGTCCTTGATCGCGGCGCCGAGGGACAAACCCTTGATCCGCTGCGCCGCCCAATCGGCCGAGATCTCGCGACAATCCATGCCCCAGACCTTCTCGGTGTAGCTCTTGAAGAATATGCCGAACAGGCGGCGCCCGAACTGGTTGCTCACCCACTCCTCGAAGTTCGCCGGTTCCGGCACCGGCCGGAGCCTCGCCTTCATCCAGGAAAGGACGCATCGCGCCGACTCGACCGGACCGAGCTTCGTCAACGCGTCGTAGGGCTTTAACGGATACGAGAAGAATTTCCCCCGATAAAAGATGCGCGAGGATCGGGGACGCCGGAGAAAATCGTCCGGAAGCAGCTCGTCCCACAGCGCCTCCACCTCGGCCGACTTCGAGAAAAACCGATGCCCGCCGATGTCGAAACGGTAGCCCTTGTGACGCACCGTCCGCGAGATTCCGCCGACGTAGTCCGGATCGGCCTCGATCACGGTGACGCGTTGTCCGGCCTTGGTGAGCAGGTAGGCCGCGGTCAGTCCCGCGGGCCCGCCTCCGATGATGGCGATGTGACGTGCTTGCATGGTGGAAATTTTTTCAGGCGACCCATTCGCCGCGGGCGAACTGGGCGGCGAAACGCAGTTGGATGAACGCGCCCAGCAGCGCCGCCGCCGCGCCGACGGCGACAAGACCGCGACGCCAGGCCGGTCTGGTCGGGCCGATCTCCGAAAACGCGTGCACCACGGCCGGCACGAGGAAGACATGCGCGCAGAAATGGTAGCGCGTCATGCTCTCGAGCCGCACCGAGAACACCCCGGCCACCGAGATCGCGAACAGCGCGGTCCCGACAAAATAGAATCCCGCCCGCTCCCGCCATCGCGTGGGGCCTCGCCGCGCGGCGCAAATCTCCCACGTCGCGATCAGCGCGAGGCAGGACATCGTCGCCGGCACGGAAAACTGGCCGAGCTGCCAGGCGTGCTCCCATTCCGGATACCAGCGCGCGTAGGCCGCCGGCTTCAGCAGCGCGAAATAGTCGGCCTTCACGCCCCACCCCGCCTCCTGCGTCAGCATGTAGATGTTCCAGTGCCCCCAGCGGACGTGGCAGTAGACGAAAAACGCGATCATCCCCAGCAACGCCACCCCCGCCAACGCCACTCCCCTCCCGAATCCTCGCGTCCGCAACGACCGCAGCCATCGCCCCGCCCCGCCTCGCCGCCATTGCTCGAGATACGAACAAAACGCCGGCAACAACGCGGCGGGCGCGCCGGCGATACGCGTCCCGGTCATGCCCACGCCGTGCAAGGCCGCCCAGCCGAAGGCGCGCCGCCCGGGCCGCGCGCTCCAAAACACATACCCGAGCGTGAAGAACAAAAACAGCGACTCCGAGTAGGCCGCGATCAGGTAAAACGCCGCGGGATGCGCCAGCACGAAGCCCGCCGCCGCCGCGCGACGTCCCGCGGAGAGCCCGAGATCGCGCGCGATGAGCAGAAAGTAGGTCCAGAATCCCACCGTCGCGATCTGCGAGGCGAGCGGCAGACCGGTTTTCGGGGGAAGGCCCATCCCGTGGATCAGCGCCGCCCCCAGCAGCGGAAACCCCGGGAAAAAAGCGGTGTTCGACACCTCCATCCGCTTCACCGGACTCGGCGGGACCGGCGACTGATAGCCGCGCCCGATGATGTTGAGAAACCAATGGCTGTCGTGTTGCACGAGCCGCCGGTAGCGCTCGCCCAGGCCGCCTCCGCCCATCGGTCCGACCAGCAGCACCGAGAGATGAAAAACGGTGATCGCCAGGGCCAGGCCGAGGCAGTGCGCGAATTGTCGGGGCGCGGGAGGTGGAGCGGTGTTCAATGGAGAGGTGAGAGCAAAGCCGGAAACGGTGGGTTCGGGCCTATGCTAACCCGGGCCGCGCCCCGGGTTTATCGGTCCCGGCTCCGCCCGCGAGGTGGGCGAATCCCGGGGCGCGACGATGGAGAATTCGGCGGCCCAGCCGCGCTCGCCTCACGGCTCTCCGGCGCGCCGGTGCAACACCGCCACCGGCCATTCGACGAAAAGCTCCCGCAACCGCAGCGTGCCGTCCTCGTGCGGACGATGCGACGTTCCGGTGGCGACGTTTCTCCATTCGCCGCGCGCCCCGGCCTCCGGCGGCAGGGTCACCCGCGTCTCGTCCCACGCCGCGCCGATCGGCGGCCAAACCAGGTTCGCCACGAGCCGCGGCGTCACGACCAGCAACCGATCCCATCCTTCCGAACGCAGAAACCCGATCGCGTGTTCGGCCAAGGTCCCCTCGACCCGCAACGCCTCGTAGCCGCCGTTCTCGAAAAGCGCCGGATGCTCCCCGCGGAAACGCAGCAACGCGCGCGTCAAGGCCAGCTTAATGCCGCCGTCCCGCCAAAGCGCCAGCAGATCGCCGGCCGCGGCGCCGCTCGTCCGCTCCGCGAGCGCGTGCAGCGCGGCGTGGTCGACCGGGCGACGATTGTCGGGATCGACCAGGCTGAAATCCCAGCCCTCGTTCCCCTGGTAGACGTCGGGCACGCCCGGCACGGTGAGCTTGAGCGCCACCTGCACGAGCGAGTTGACCATGCCCGCTCGCGCGAGTCGTTCCGCCGCCGGCCGGAAGCGGGACAAAAACGGATTTCCCGGATCGAGGATGCTCGCCACGAACCGGTCGCAGGCCTCGAGCCAGGCCTCGTTGGGATGCAGCACGGAGGTGTTCACCTTCGCCTCGCTCACGGCCTTGCGCAGATGCGACGTGATCCGCTCCCGGAAACCGTCGTCGACGCCCTCCGCCCGTGTCGGCCAGGCGCCGAGCAACATCTGGTAAAATCGGTATTCCTCGTCCGCGTCCGGCGCGAGACGCCCCCCGACCCGGGTTTTCGCCGGCTCGTTGATCCGCCGCCAGTCCTCCAGCCACACGCGCCACTCCCAGGGGATCTCCGAGAGGGCGAGCAGGCGCGCGCGCGCATCCTCGCTCATCTTCGTGTCGTGCGTCGAGGTGGCGAGCAGGGTTCGCGGCGCGCGCTCGAGCCGCGCCCGGTTCGCCTCGTGAAACTCCTCCGGCGTTTTTCCGAAGACGCCGGGATCGCCGCCCACCTCGTTGAGCGCGACGAGCCGGTTGAAGGTGTAGTAGCTCGTGTCCTCCACCGCCTTGGCCGTGACCGCGCCCGTGTATTGCTGGAAGGTCAGCGCCCAGTCGTTGATCGCGTCGCGATGCGGTGGATACGCCCCCGCCTCGGGATAGTCTCCCAGCAGGGCGTCGCGCACGAAATGCACCGTCGCCGGCTCGATCCGCGGATCGATGAGAAGCGCCGCGCGCGCCGCCTGCGCGATCTCCGCGCGATCCGTCCCCCGCGCCTGCTCGTCCTTCCTCCGGTAGGTCCGATAGACCGCGAAGCCGGCGAGCAGCGCGCGGACGGCGGCGGCGAGCTCGGTGACCGTGAAATCGCGCCAACGTCGGTCCACCTCGAGCCGGTCCTTCAGGGTCTGCGCGAGCATCAACACCGTGTTCGCGAACATCTCGTCGAGCACGAGGCGCTTGTTGCGCAACACGACCGCGGCGTAGTCCTCCCGTTTCCCGCAAAAGTCCGCGTAGATCGCGTCGAAGGCGATCTCCTGCCGCGAATCGGTCAACAGGCCCGCGAGCTGCTCGACGAACTCGTAGCCGGTGGTGCCATCCGTCCTCCAGGAGCGCGGCAGCGCCTCGCCCACCGCGAGGATCTTCTCCACGTAGACGGGGAACAGATGTTCGCCCACGCCGCCCGCCTCGCCGGCCAAGGTCTGAAGGCGCGACAGGTAGCCGGCGGGATCCCGCAGGCCGTCGATGTGATCGACTCGCAGCCCCGTGACGACGCCGCGGCGGATCAATTCGCGCAGTTTCGCGTGCACCGCCTCGAAAACCCGGGGTTCCTCCATTCGCAGGCCGATGAGCGTGTCGATCGCGAAGAAGCGCCGATAATTCGTGCCGTGCGCACCGGCCTGCCAGCGCGCGAGCCGGTAGTGTTGCCGGTCGATCAACCGGTCCAGTTCGTCGAAGCTGCCCGGATCTCCGGGTTGACCGTTCAAACGCCGCAAACGCTCCGCGACGATCGCCTCGGCTTCGGGACCGCTCGCGCCCTCGAGGATCTCGGACTCGGTTTCCGGACGCAGCGGCAGACGCACCGGACCGAAGGCCAGCGAAAGCGTTCCATTCTCGAAAACGAGCCGCAGATCGCCGCGCTCGAGCATGAGCCCGTAGTGCTCCGGCAACAACGGCGCGAAGACGCGCGCCCGGCCGGGGTCGGCGTGATCGTTCCAATGGATGTCGAAAAAATCGGCGAAGGCCGAAGCCCGCCCGTGGCGCAGCACGTCGCGCCACCAGCGGTTGTGCGGTCCCTCGATGCCCATGTGGTTGGGCACGATGTCGAGCAGCAGCCCCATGTCGTGTTCGCGCAGGCGGGCCGACAGGCGCAGCAGGCCCGCTTCGCCGCCAAGCTCGGGATTGACGAGTTCGTGATCGCACACGTCGTAGCCGTGCAAGCTCCCCGGGGTGGGCCGGAATATCGGCGAGCAGTAGCAATCCCGGACACCGAGCGCGTGCAGCCTCGGCACGATCTCCGCCAGGTGGTCGAAGGTGAAACCGGGGTGCAGCTGCACCCGATAGGTCGCGCGTGGCCGACGCGCGGCGGGATTCGCGGCGGCCGGCGTCATGGCCCCTCCTCGCGCAGGAGCACCGCCCCCGGCGTCGGGAACACGAGACGATCATGATCGAAGCGGATCGCGCCTCCCGGACCGTCTCCGCCGAAGAGTCCGTCGCTGCTCGCGAGGCGTTTTCGCCAACGGCGGCCGGGCGTGCAGGCGACGAAGCCCGTCTCCGGCACCGTGCTCAGCCCGGGCTCGAGACCGACCAGCAGCAGCCAATCGCCGTCCTCGTCCCGCCATCGAAGAGCGAAGGCGTTGTCCGCCACCTGCTCCACCGCCCAACGTTCGCGCGGCGGATTCCTGAAAACCGGCGTCGCGGCGCGCAGACGAAGGCAGGCGCGATAAAGCGCGAGCACCTCCGCATGCGGAGGCCGCGCGTGCTCCGCCCAATCGAGCTTGCTGCGGAGAAACGCGCGTTCGTCCTGCGGATCGGGCATGGCCGCGAGCGTGCGGGCGTCGTGGCCCGCCTTCTGGCGCGCAAACTCGCGTCGCCGTCCTTCCGCGACGCCCGCGCCCACGTCCGGCGGAAGATCGGTGAAAAAGACGAAAGGCGTCCCCGCCGCCCACTCCTGCCCCATGAACAGCATCGGCGTGTAGGGACTCAGGCACAGCAGCATCGAAAGCGCGCGATAGGACTCGGGCGACACGCTATCGTTCAGGCGCTCCCCGAGCGGACGGTTTCCCACCTGGTCGTGGTTGGAGATGCAGTGCACGAACTGCTCGGGCGGCCGATGACGAGCCGGCGTGCCGCGGGCTCTTCCGTGGTGCGGACTGTGTTGTCCCTCGTAGAGCCATCCGGAGCGCAGGACGCGCACGCACTCCTCCACGCGACCGGAAAAGCTGGAAAAGTAGGACGCTCGCTGACGCGTGAGCGCGACACGCGCGCTGTGATGAAAATCGTCCGCCCACACACCGTCCACACCCCAGCCCCCAGCGCCGGCCGGCGTTATCACACGCGCCTCGTTGCGATCGTCCTCCGCGATCGTGAAGGCGCCGCGCTTCCTCGCCGCGGCGGCGATCTCCGCCACGATGTGGGTGGCGGAGTCGTCCTCCATCGCGTGGGTGGCGTCGAGCCTCAGTCCGTCGAAACGATATTCGTCGAGCCACATGCAGGCGTTGCCGACGAAGAAGGCGCGCACCGCCGGTTCGGAGAAATTCAGGGTCCGCCCCCAGTCGGTGTGTTTCGACGAATGAAAATAATCCTCCGCGTAGCGCGCGAGAACCGCGCCCGAGGGGCCGAGATGATTGTAGACCACGTCGAGGACGACCGCGAGGCCGCGCGCGTGGGCGGCGTCCACGAAGGCGCGCAAATCGTCCGGGCGCCCGTAACACCGCGCCGGAGCGTAGGGCATGACGCCGTCGTAGCCCCAGTTTCTCGCTCCCGCGAAATCGGCCACCGGCATGAGCTGGACGGTGTTGATCCCGAGCTCGACGAGATCGTCGAGCCGGCGTGCCGCGCTGGCGAATGTCCCCTCCGGCGTGAAGGCGCCGACGTGCATCTCGTAGATCACCCGCCCGCGCCACGCCGGCCGACGCCAACTGGATCGCCTCCACTCGAAGGCCGCCGGATCGACGACTTCCGACGGCCCTTCCACGCCGCGCGGTTGGAAACGCGACGCGGGATCGGGCAGCGCGACGTCGTCCAGCACGTAGCGATAAAGATCGCCCGCCCGGCCGAAGGGATCGGTCGCCTCCCAATAGCCGTCCTCGACCTGCTCCATCGGCAGCGCCCGCGTCCCGTCCCGGCTCTCGATGCGCACTCGGAGACGTCGGCGCGCCGGCGCCCAGACGCGATAGAAGACGCCGTTCGCACGCGGAACGGCGCCCTGCCCTCCCGCCAGGCCGGCCGTTCCGGGTTGTTCAATCAAAAGGGTCGTGTGCATGGATGTTCGCAGCCCTCCGCGGAGCGGCTTCGAAAATCGTAACAAGACCCGGGCGCCCCCGATCATCGGGCGCCCGCCCTAAATCCCCCTCGGCGCGAAACGCGGCCGACGCGGGGATCGATCAGACGCGGCGCTCGCGCCAGCCGCCGCGGCGGAAGAGCACGGCGCTCCACAAGGCGAGCACCGAGAAGGAAACCGGCACCGCGATGAAGACGCCCGTCGGCCCGAGCCCCAGAGGCCGGGCCAACACCCACGCCAGCGGGATCTGCCCGAGCCAAAAGCAGAAAAAATTGAGCCGCGTCGGCGTGCCGGTGTCACCCGCGCCGTTGAACGCGCCCTCGAAACACATGCCCGCGGCGTAGAGCGGGAAGGCCAGGCTCACCACCCAAAGGGCGCGCACCGCGTGGGCGTAGACCTCGGGATCCGTGGTGAAGAGACCCGAGATGGGACGCGCGCAGGCGATGAACACGAGCCCCACCGCGCCGAGAAACAGCGCGTTGTAACGCACCGCGATCCACACCGCCCTCGCCGCGCGGTCCGGACTCCCCGCGCCGAGATTCTGCCCCACGAGCGTCGCGCCGGCGTTGGCCAATCCCCAGGCCGGCATCAGAGCGAAGACGATCACGCGAATCGCGATCGTGTAGCCGGCGACGACCGGGCTGCCGAACAACGCGAGGATCTTGAACAACCCCACCCAGCTCGTGGTGCTGATGAGCAGCTGGCCGATGCCGTTGGCCGAGGTGCGGAGAATCGTCGCCAGGCTGTCGGCGCGCGGCTTCAAATCGGACCAACCGACGCGCACCGTGCCGGCGCGAACGGTGAGGTGCCAGACCTGGTAGAGCACGCCCACGCCGCGGCCGATGTTGGTCGCCACCGCCGCGCCCGTCACGCCGAGCTCGGGGAACGGTCCCCAACCGAAGATGAAGCAGGGATCGAGCACGATGTTGAGCCCGTTCGCCAGCATCAGGGTGCGCATCGCCAGCGTCGCGTCGCCGGCGCCGCGAAAGACGGCGTTGATGAGGAAAATCAAGAACACGGTCGCGTTGCCGCCGAACATCACGCGGGCGAAGTTCGTCCCCGCCTCCACGACCTCGGGTTCCGCGCCCATGAGGCGAAGGATGTCCGCCGCGAAAACGCCAAACACGACGCCGAGGGCGAGCGAGACCGTCGAGCCGAGCACGAGGATCTGCCCCGCCGCCTGCGCCGCGAGCGCGGGATTCTTTTCCCCGATGCGACGGGAGACGATCGCCGTCGCGGCGAAGGAGATCCCGATCGCGACGGCGTAGACGAGCGACATCACCGACTCGGTCAATCCGACCACCGCCACCGCCTCCTTGCCCAGACGAGCGACCCAGAACACGTCCACGATCGTGAAGAGCGACTCCATCAGCATCTCGACGATCATCGGCACGGCCAGCAGCAGCACCGCGCGCTCCAGGCCGAGCGTGGTGTAGTCGTGTTGTTCGCCGCGCAATGCCTGCCGCACCGCCGCCCAGAAACCGGGGGCCGCGGGCGTCGAATCGACGGAGGACGAGGATGCGGTGTCGGACATAAAAAAGGACCGGAAACGCTGCGGCGGAGGTTCTCCGGATCAAGCCTCGCCGCCGGCCCCCTCCACACGCTCGAGCATGCGGGCGAGGTGAACTTGTTCCGGGCCGAGGTCGGCCAGCTGCAATGCTCGACGAAAACCCGCCGCCGCCTCGCGGTGCGCGCCCATCCGCCAATGCAGCTCGGCCGCGACCGCGTGGTAGAGATGATGTCGCTCGAGCCGAGCGCGATCGGGGATCTCCTCCAACGCGGCGAGCCCCGCGGCGGCGCCGCGCAGGTTCGCCACCGCGACCGCGCGGTTGAGCGCGACGATGGGCGAAGGTTTCAGCCTCATCAGATCGTCGTAGTGATCGAGGATGCGCCCCCAATCCGTGGACGCCGCGTCCGGCGCGAGACAATGGCAGGCCGCGATCCCCGCCTGCACATGATACTCCGTGAGCGCGTCGCCGCTCGCCGCGACGACGAGGTGGTGCAGGCCGCGGTCGATCAACGCCCGATCCCACTTGGAGCGGTCCTGGGACTCGAGCCGGAGCAACTCGCCCTGTTCGTCGACCCGGGTGGGAAAGCGGGCGGTGTTGAACAACATCAACGCGAGCAAGGCGTGCGCGCGGGGCGTGTCGCCCGCGGGATGCCCGACGAGCAGATGCGTCAGGCGCACCGCCTCCCGGCAGAGATCCTCGCGCAGGAGCCGCTCGCCGCTCGAGGCCTTGTAGCCCTCGTTGAACAGGAGGTAGAGCGTCGCGAGCACGCCGTCGAGACGCGCGGCGAGTTCCTCCCCCGCGGGCGGCAGCTCGAAACGCACGCCGGCGTCGCGCAAGCGCTGCTTCGTGCGCGTGAGCTGTTTCTCGATCGCCGCCTCGGTGCCGAGAAAGGCCCGTGCGATCTCGCCGGTGCCGAAGCCGCCGAGAACCTTCAGCGCGAGGATCACCTGCGCGTCCGGCGACACCGCGGGATGACAGCAGACGAACAGCAGGCGCAACGCGTCGTCGCGGATCGCATGTTCGTCCGCCTCCTCCGCCGCCGCATCCGCGGCGGGCGCCGCGGACGCCGTTTGCTCCAGGTAGGCGGCGATGGCGCCCTCCTTGGCCGCCGACATGCCGTCGTGCCGCAGCGCGTCGAGCGCGAGATTGATCGCCACACGGCTGATCCACGCGGAGGGATTCGGCGGCACGCCGCCCATCGACCAGGTGCGCATGGCGCGCAGCATCGCCTCCTGCACGACATCCTCGATCAAGGACAGGTTGTGCACGCCAAAGCGGCGCGTCAGCGCGCCGTGCAGGCGTCCGGCCTCGTGCCGGAAGAAATGCTCCACCAGCACCGCGGGGCCGGCGGCACCGTCGGGGGCGGGCTGGGCGTCGGTTTCGGCCACGACGAGAATCCCGGCTCAGGCGGCGGGCCCGGAAACGACACCGAGGTGACAGGTCTCGGCCATCGGACGGATTTCGATGATCAGTCCGTGTTCGAGCCCCGGATGGCGGCGCGCGATCTCGGTGGCCTCGTTCATCCCCGAAACCCGGAGCATCACATAGCCGCCGACGGCCTCTTTCGCCTCCGCGAACGGCCCGTCGACGACGCGCGAGCCTCCGGCGCCGGACACCACCCGCGACTCGAGTTCGAGCGGGCGGCCGTCGACGGCCTTCCCCTGGGCGCGGAGTCCTTCATACCAGGCGTTCCAACGCTCCACGAGTCGTTGGCGCTCGTCGGGGGTGAGATGCTCGTGCGTCTCCGGGCCGGTGTTGCGGAAAAGAAGCAGGTAAGGCGTGGACGAATCGGTGTTCATGGCGGGGGATGGGGTTTGTGGCTGGTTCGTCCTCACAACGAAGCACGGAACCGATTTCGGACAGGGTTTCGCGCAACCGGAAGAAATTTTTCCGCGGACACGATGTCCGGAAACGCCCGGCTCGTTCGTCGTGAGATGGTTCCCTTCCCTTTCCCGCATGAAAACCAAACTACCCGTCACCATCGTCCGCGTGCTCATGGGCCTTCCGCTGCTCGTCTTCGGCCTCAACGGCTTTCTCAATTTCATCCCGCCTCCGGAGGGGGAACTTCCCCCGCGCGCGGCGGAGTTTGCCCAAGCTCTGGCGAACAGCGGCTACATGATGCCGTTGATCGGGGCGACGCAGCTGGCCGTGGCCGTGCTGCTCCTCCTCAATCGGTTCGTGCCGCTCGCGCTCGTGCTGTTCGCCCCTTTCATCGTGAACAGCGTCGCCTTCCACCTCGCCCTCGAACGAAGCGGCCTGGTGCCGGCCGCCGTGTTCCTCGCTTTCGAACTGTATCTCGCCTGGGCCTACCGCGCCGCGTGGCGGCCTTTGTTCACCGCGCGCGCCGAACCCGCGTAGAGCGTCATCCGGCTCACAATTCCCCTGTCCGTTCATCCCGCCCCCGCGAAACCTCAACCCACCATCACCATGCCTGCCTACGTCGACGGATTCATCTTGCCCATCCCGACCAAGAACCTCGCCACCTATCGCCGCATCGCGCGACAAGCCTCGAAAATCTGGCGCGAACACGGCGCGCTCGATTATCGCGAATGCGTCGGCGACGACCTCGCGGTATCCTTCGGCACTCCTTTCCCCAATCTGGTGAAACCGAAACGCGGGGAGACCATCGTCTTCGCCTGGATCACCTTCAAATCCCGCGCCCATCGTGATCGCGTGAACGCCGCCGTGATGAAGGACCCGCGCCTCAAGTGCGACCCCAAGTCCGTGCCCTTCGACTGCAAGCGCATGTCCTACGGCGGATTCAAGACATTGGTCGGCGACTGATCCGAAACTCGGATCCACCCGGCGATGTCCGGGACGCGCTGGGCGGACAAGTTTCGGCAAACCTCCAAGCCCCGCTCCGACCTCGACCCGATGGGCCGACGCCCGCGGAGACGGTAGCTTGGGGTGTCATGCCGACTCCCCCGCCTTCGCACCCCGTCCCCGCATCGAAATCCGCCGCCGCCCGCTCCGGGGACGGCGCCACCGCCGTGTCGGCGCGCAAGCGCGTGGCCCCCTCGCGCGCTGTCGTGCGCGGCGACCAGGGCATCAAAATCACGCGAGCCGTCACCATCCGCCGACCGGCCGAGCTCCTCTACGCTTTTTGGCGGGATCTCGAGAATCTCGCGCGCGTCATCAAACACCCTGTCACGATCACCCGCACCTCCGATCTCGCCTCGCATTGGTCGGTCAGCGCGCCCGGCGGCGGCCGGGTCGAATGGGACGCGGTGATCATCAACGAGAATCCGGGCCGTCTCCTCGCCTGGCGCTCTCGCGAAGACGCCGAGGTGCCCAACGCCGGCACGGTGCGTTTCGATCCCGCGCCCGGCGACGAAGGCACCGAGGTCACGGTGAACCTCGAATACAATCCCCCGGCCGGGAAACTCGGGGCGCTTTTCGCCAAGCTCACCGGCGACGAAGCCGGTCAGCAAGTCGCCGAAACGCTGCGTCGTCTCAAAGCCCTCATGGAGGCGGGCGAAATCCCCACCACCGAAGGCCAGCCCGTCGGCAAACCCCAAAGCAAAAGACAAAACGCATGAAAGCCGTCTGCTGGATGGGTAAGAAAAAGATGGAGGTGCAGACGGTCGACGACCCGCGGATCCTCAATCCGCGCGACTGCATCGTCCGCATCACCGCCACCGCGATCTGCGGTTCCGACCTTCATCTCTACGACGGCTACGTCCCGACGATGGAGAAAGGCGACATCCTCGGCCACGAGTTCATGGGCGAAGTCGTCGAGGTCGGCCCGGAGGTGAAAAAGCTCAAGGTCGGCGACCGCGTCGTCGTGCCCTTCACCATCTCCTGCGGCGGCTGTTTCCACTGCTCGAGACAGCAGTGGTCCTGCTGCGACAACACCAACCCCAACGCATCTCTCCTCGAGGCCATCGCCGGCTACAGCGGGGCCGCGCTCTACGGTTACTCGCATCTCTACGGCGGCTACGCCGGCGGTCAGGCCCAATACGCCCGCGTGCCCTTCGCCGATGTCGGCCCGATCAAGATCGAGACCGACATTCCCGACGAGAAGGTCCTGTTCCTCTCCGACATTTTCCCGACCGGCTACATGGCGGCGGAAAACTGCGACATCGAGCCCGGCCGCAGCGTGGTCGCCGTCTGGGGCTGCGGCCCCGTCGGGCAGTTCGCGATCCGCAGCGCCCTCCTTCTCGGCGCCGCGAAGGTCATCGCCATCGACAACGTGCCCGAGCGCCTCCGCATGGCCGAAGCCGGCGGCGCGATGACGATCAACCACGACGAGGTCGACGACGTGCTCGACCACCTCAAGGCCCTCACCGGCGGGCGCGGCCCCGACGCCGCGATCGACGCCGTCGGCATGGAGGCCCACGGTTCCGCCTACGATCAGGTGAAGCAGACGCTGAAGCTGGAAAACGACCGCGCCTACGCGCTGCGCCAGGCGATGCGCGCGGTGCGCAAAGGCGGCGTGCTCTCCGTCCCCGGCGTGTATTCGGGTTTCATCGACAAGGTTCCCTTCGGCGCGGTCTTCGGCAAGGGCGTCACGATCAAACAAGGGCAGACGCACATGCACCGCTACCTGCGTCCGCTGCTCGACTTGATCCAGGACGGGAAAATCGATCCGTCCTTCGTGATCACCCACCGCGTGCCGCTCACCGAGGCTCCCGCGGCCTACCAAACCTTCTGCAACAAGGAGGACGACTGCATCAAAGTCGTGCTCGATCCGGCCGCCTGACGGGAGACTCGTCCGGGCGTCCGCGAAAAACGTGAAACAAAACAGCGCGCCCAAGGGCGCGCTGCGCAGAAGGGTTGGCTTGGTTCCGACGAAACGGACCGACGGGCCTTACTCGAACTGCTTGAGTTCGTCGGCCGTCCAGGGCTTGGAACGGGCGGCCTCGGCCTTCAGGACCTCGGCGACCTTTTCCGTCGTGATGAAGGCGGCGTCGTTGCCCCATTCGTGACGGATGTAGCTCAGAACCTGCGCGATTCTCTCGTTGGTCCAGTTGTAGCCGCCGCCGGGGACCTTGCCGAAGGCGGGCATGGCGCCGTTGTAGTTCGCGCCCTTCACCTCGATGGGACCGGTGAGGCCGTGAAGCAGAACGCGAACCAGCCGCTCCTCGCTGCCCGTGACCCATTCGGAGCCGGCGAGCGGAGGGAAGGCGCCGGGCACGCCCTGGCCGTTGGCCTGGTGACAGGCGACGCAGGTCTGGTAGGCCTGCTTGCCCTTCGCGAGAATCTGTTCGGGCGTGAGCTCGACCGGAACATCCGAGGCGGCCTTGGCGGCCTCGGCGTCGTAACGGTGATCGTAGACCAAGGGATCGAAATCGCCGCGGTAGTGCACGACGTAGATCGAGCAGACGAGGATCAGCGCGGAGATGATGCCGAGCAGGAAAAGCGGCATCGGCGAAAAACCTTCGGAAGGTTCGGCCTTCTCGCGGAGGAGAATGGCGTGCACCTGCTGGAGACTTTCGTCGTTCACCCCCCCTTGCTCGGCCTGCTGGTGCGCGGACGAAGGAACGTGCGGAGCGGGGATGGCGCCGGGATCTTTGGGATGCTTGCTGCTGCTCATTTTGCGGCCTCCGGCTGGGCTTCGGCATCGGCCTTGGCGGGTTCTTCGGCCTTGGGAACGTAGACGCGCTTGGCCTCCTCCGGATAAAGGGGCGGATCCTTGAGCGAGAGAAGGTAGGCGATCAGATCCTCGCCTCGCTGGGTCAGGACGATTTCATGGCCCGCCGGCGGCTGGTCCTTCTCGGGCAGGAGATGCTGGACGGCGTGGGGCGACGGTTCGCCGATGATCGGGCGCGTCTCGAAAAGGAAACGATACGGCGGCATGATCGAACCGTAGGTCTTGTTGCCAAGGGTGATCTTGGAGATCTCGGCCGGGTTGTAGAAGTGCTGGATATGCCAGTTGCGGCCGCCTTCGCCGGCGAAGCGGGCGCCAACGTTGCGCAGGTCGGGACCGGTGCGCATGGTGCCGAGGTAGACGCGCTTCTCGTGGATGTAGTCGCGCGCCACGCTGCCGCGCTCGCCCCAACCGCGCTCGATGTCCGTGCCGTAGCCCGGATGGCGAACCTGTTGGGTGTGGCAGTAGACGCAGCCGAGGTCGCGATAAACCTCCGCACCGCGCTGGGCGTTGCCGGGCAGGGCCTCGGGGAAGGCCTTCCCCTCGCCTTCGTCGTAGACGGGCTGGAGTTTGGCGTAGCTCAGGTGGTTGGTCAGGATGATGCCCGTCCAACTGAAGGCGATGGCGAAAAAGATGCCGAGGAAGATGAGGGGAGCGCGATTCATCGAGCGATCTCCATATCGGGAGCGTTGCGGAAGAGCGTGGGCTGGGTGGTGCCGGCGGTGCGACGCTGGCAGATCATCCAGGTCAGGTTGATGGCGAAGGCGATGTGACCGATGGTGATCAGGATGCCGGAGTAGCTACGCCATTCGAGCCACTTGAGGGTCTCGGCCATGACCTCCAGGAAGTTCTTCGGGGCGGCGGGATCGCCGTGGAGAAGATGCATGTTCACGCCCTGCTCGAGGCCGCCGACGGTGAGCGCGAGGACCATCGCGAGGCTGCCGAGGGCGGTGGCCCAGAAGTGCAGGCTGATGAGCTTGGCGGAGGGCCACTCCTTCAGGAGGACGCGGGGAAGGATGTAGTAGACCGCGCCGAACATCACCATCGTGAAGAAGGAATAGAGGCCGTGGTGGGCGTGGGCGACGGTATGCTGGGTGAAGTGCGCGATCTCGGCGAAGGAGCGCATCGAGGCGAGCGAGCCGATGAGCGAGGTGAGCGTGTAGTTGACCGCGCCGAAGACGACGAAGCGGAGCGTGGGGCTGTATTTCAGCGCCCGGAAGCTGCCCATCATCGTGAGATGATGGTTGATCGCGGTGACGAGCACGGGGACGACCATCATGAAGGACGCCGCGATGCCGGCGGTCTGCACCCAGACGGGCACGGGGCCGCCGATGAGGTGATGGACGCCCGCCCAGTTGTAGAAGATGGCGAGCGACCAGAAGCCGAGGACGGAAAGGTAGTAGCTGTGGATCGGCTTACCGAGGACCTTCGGGAGGAAGTAGTAGATCGCGGCGAGGCCGATCGGCGTGAACCAGAGGCCGAGCACGTTGTGGGCGAACCACCAATTGACGAGCGACTGGACGGTGCCGTAGGTCGCGGTGCCCGGGAACACCAGCATCACCTGGGCGACCGAGTAAAGCCAGGGGAACCAGAAGAGCGCGGCCAGGAGATACCACTGGGAAACGTAGATGTGCTTCGCGCGACCGAAGCGGAAGGTGATCAGCGCCCAAGCGCCGACGAGCGCGTAGGCGACGAAGAGGATCGGCGTGGCGTAGGTCGGGATCTCGAGCCACTCGATCGAGGTGCTGTCGCCGGCGAGGATGCCCGCGATGCCCACCGTGACGCCGATGTTCCAGAACGCGGCGGCGAGGGTGAGCATTCCGGCATGACGGACCTCGGCGCGGGCGAGACGGGCCATCAGCCAAAGCGCGACGGCGAAGGAGACGTTGACCGACCAGCCGTAGATCACCGCGTTGAGATGCGCGGCGCGCACGCGGCCGAAGGTGAGCCACTCGACGTTCCCGAGAAACTCGGGCGAGTGCATCTTGAAGGAGGCGATCAGCGCGAAGACCGTGCCGATGAGAAGCCACAGCGCGGCGGAACCGAGGAAGTAGAGCGTCGGCGCCTTGGTCGAGGCGTCGATCGCGCTCAACTCGGCGCGCTTCGCCATATCGGGCGAAGCCACGGGGCTGAGGGATGCGGTGAGGGTGGCGGACATTTCGGAAAAAGGGAAAAGCAGGACGGGAACCGACGGACGATGCCAGCGGACGCCAAAAGCGAGGCACGATAGCAGCGCGGGCGCTGACGGTCGTTAGCGAAGCTTAACGGTTTTTGTTCTTCGGCGGCTTGGGCTGATTGAGCGTCTGGTCGGTGGGCTTTCCGAGCGGTTCCTCGTCGTCAAAGATAACCTTGGCGCCCTCCTCCAGGTCTTGGAGCTGGCCCTTCTTGCTCGCCCAATAAAGCGCATAGACCGCGCTCGCGACGACGAGCATGGACATGGGCAGGGCGACAAAGTAGAGGAACCATTCGGGCATGTGTGCAAAGAGCGGGGAACCCGGCGCGGGCGTGGGGCGTCGCGCCAGGTCCGCGAACGCGGGAGCCTACTTCTTGGCGTGCTCCTGGATCGTGAGTTCGATGGCTCGATCGATGGGGAGACGGACGACGCCGTTCTCCTTGTCGATCCAGCCGTAGGTGGTGGCGGCGGACTGCTCCTTGCCGCGGAGTTCGGCCAAGGCGGCCTTGCGCTCCTCGGGAGTCTTCACGCCGTCGCCGGCCGGGGCCGGCTGATGGGGCAGATACGCCACGACGAGGATGAGGCCGAAGATGGCGAAGCCGCCGACGGCCGCCACGAGGGTGGCGAAGAAGGAGCCTTTGGATTCGTGGGCGGAGGATGCGTCACTCATGGTGCGTGAGGGATTCGACGATGCGGGGGTCGCGGATCGGGATGAGCTTGGTCTTGGCGAAGCTGTTCAGGTAGGCCCAGACACAGACGCCGCCGATGCCGACGACGGAGGTCGCGATCCAGAGCAGGTTGATGCTGACGAAGGAGTAGGCGTCGCCGTTGGCGTGCTTCATCGAGGGCATCACGTTGTAGATGACGTCGATGAGGAACACGAAGCCGATGAACCAGGCGATGCGGGTCATCACGACCTTGTTGAGCTTCCGCTTGTAGGAGAGCAGGGCCAGGAAGGGCGCGACGAAGTGGCCGAAGAGCAGGAACATGCCGATCCAGCCCCAGGAGTTGAAGGCGCCGTCCTTGTTGATCTCGCGGAGGCTATACCAGAAGGTCTCCTCGGGCACGTTGGCCATGTAGATGAGGAAATACTGGGAGAAGGTGATGTAGGCCCAGAAGACGGTGAAGGCGAACATCAGCATGCCATGCGAGTGCATGTGATTGTTGTTCAGGATGCCCTTGTAGTCGCCGCGCACCCAGAGCCAGACCGTGAGGATCATGCCGAGGGAGAGCGCGCCGCGCACGCAGTTGGAGAAGAACCACACGCCATACATCGTCGAGAACCAGTGGTAGTCGAGAGCCTTGACCCAGAGGATGATGCAAAGGGTCATGGACAGGGCGGTGAAAGGCAGGCCGATCGCGGTCCAGACGCGGTTGGCGAAGGTGTGGGAGACCTGGCCGTCGACGTCCTGCGCGAAGGAGTGGGCGCGGAAACGACCGGCGAGCACGATCCAGCCGCCGAAACCGACCAAGCTCGAGACGAGGAGCGAGGTGGTGTTGAGCAGACCGGACTTCTTGAACCAGAGGACGTCCTGCCCGACGGTGCCGTGGCCGCCGACCTTCGCGAGGTCGTAGTTCGGGTCCGTCCACTTCCAGAGCGTGCCCGGCGCGACGAAGGCCGAGATGATCAACGGAAGGAAGAGGAGGGCGAGCCAAGGCAGGCAGGCGAGCCAGTTCTCGAACTGGCGACGCAACACGGTGGACCACGAGGCGTCGAAGACGTGGTGGATCATCACCAGGAAAAGCGCGCCGAGGGCGATGCCGATCCAGAAGACGATGCCGGTCAGATAGGAGAAGGCGAGCGCCTTGCCCCCGCCGACGAAGACACCGGCGGCGGTGGCGAGGAGGCCGATGACGCCGATGGTGAGTGCCTTGGTGGCGGCGGAGGACGGGGCGCCGGCGGAAGCGACGGCGGGAGAAGCGGTGGCGGCGTGGGTGCTCATTTCAGGCCAAGCTCGGATTTATGGGCGGGGGCGACGTCGGCGACGGTGCCGGTCTGGGCGCGCTGGAGGGCGCGCACGTAGGCAACGACGGCCCAACGGTCGGCCGGCTCGATTTTGTCGGCGTAGGACATCATCGTGTTCTTGCCGTGGGTGATGGTGTTGAAGATCTCGCCTTCGGGCATCTGGCGGATGCGATCGTCATGGAAGGTGGGCGTGGCGCCCATGCCATACTGCTTGGTGATGCCGTTGCCGTCGCCGAGGGCACCGTGGCAGGGGGCGCAATAGATGGTAAATTGGCCCTGGCCGCGCTCGAGGAGCTTGGCGTCGATCGCCACCGAGGCGGGGAACCCGGCCGCGAAGGAACCGTCGGAGCTCCGGCCGCGGTAGAGATGATCGTCGGCGGCGAGGAACTTGTCGTCCTTGCGGGCGTAGCTGCGACCGTAGGCGACCACGCCGGCGGGCGCGGGCCGGTCGGCGCGACCGTCGGCGAAGAAGGCCGAGGCGGCTTGCGCCTTGTATTTGGGCTGCTGATCCATGTCGGGGAAGATCTGGAGCGGCGGCTTGGTGGACTCGGAACCGCGGAAGCCCAGGACGGACACGGCGGCGACGACGACGAACAGGAGGACGAGATAGGCGTAACGCATGGTCTTAGGCCTCCAGCTCGGAGATTTCCTTGGCGCCGGCCTGGGTGAGCAGGGCGCGGGCGCGGGCGAGGTCGAAACGGGGATCACGGGCCTCGATGACGACGTAGAAGGCGTCGTCGAGACCGCGCAGGATCTCCTTCGACTTCAGCACCGGATGGTAGTGCTGCGGCAGAAGGTTCATGATGAACATGCCGGCGATGGTGGCGAAGGCCGTGAAGAGGATCGTGAGCTCGTAGGCCACGGGGAAGGCGAAGAGCGGGCTGAAGTAGGGTTTGCCGCCGACGATCAGCGGATAGTCGACGCTGTTCATGAACCAGATCATTGACATGCCGGTGATGAAGCCGGTGATGCCGCCGAGCAGGGAGAACTTCGGAACGTGCGAGCGGCGCACGCCCATCGCGCCGTCCAATCCGTGGACGGGGAACGGGGTGATGCAGTCCCAGTTTTTGTAGCCTGCGTCGCGCACTTGCTCGGCCGCGTGGTAGATTTCCGGCGCGGTGTCGAAGCGGGCGATCAGACCGTAGAGAGAAGCAGCCATGGTCGTGGTCGTGGAAGGAGGTTGGGCTTAGTGCTTGTCGTGGCCGCCGTGGACGTCGGCCTGCGGCATGACCGCCTTGATCTCGGCCATCGGCATGATGGGGAGGAAGCGGATGAAGAGGAGGAAGAGGACGCCGAAGACGCCGAAAGTGCCGAAGAAGGTGAAGATCTCGACGGCCGAGGGGCTGTAGTAGCCCCAGGAGCTCGGCAGGAAGTCGCGGGCGAGGGAGGTGACGATGATCACGAAACGCTCGAACCACATGCCGACGTTGACGAAGATCGAGAGCACCCAGACGAAGGCGATGTTCTGGCGGACCTTCTTGAACCAGAAGAACTGCGGCGTGATGACGTTGCAGCCGATCATGATCCAGTAGGCCCAAGCGTAGTGGCCGAAGGCGCGGTTGATGAAGGCGAAGCCCTCGTAGGGGTTTGCTCCATACCACGCGATGAAGAACTCCATGCCGTAGGCGTAGCCGACGATGGTGCCGGTCGCCAAAACGATCTTACACATGCAGTCGATGTGATACTGCGTGATCAGGTCCTCCAAACGGAAGATGGCGCGCAGGGGCAGCATGAGCGTGAGCACCATGCCGAAGCCCGAGAAGATCGCGCCCGCCACGAAGTAGGGAGGGAAGATCGTGGTGTGCCAGCCGGGGAGAAGCGAGACCGCGAAGTCGAAGGACACGATGGTGTGCACGGACAACACGAGCGGCGTGGAGACGCCGGCCAGGATGAGGTAGGCCATCTCGTAGTTGCTCCAATGGCGGTTGCTGCCGCGCCAGCCCATGGCGAAGATGCCATAGAGGAAGCTCTTCACCTTGTTGCCGGCCTTGTAGAAACGGTCGCGCAGGATCGCGAGGTCGGGGATGAGGCCGACATACCAGAAGAGCACGGAAACGGTGCCGTAGGTGGAGACGGCGAACACGTCCCACTCCAGCGGCGAACGGAACTGCGGCCAGATCGCGTTCGAGTTGGGGAACGGGAAGAGGTAGCCGGGAAGAACGGCGAACCAGACGCGGCCGACGTGGAAGACCGGGAAGATCGCGGCGCAAACCACCGCGAAGATCGTCATGGCCTCGGCGGCGCGGTTGATCGAGGTGCGCCACTTCTGGCGCAACAGACACAAGATCGCCGAAATCAGCGTGCCGGCGTGGCCGATGCCGATCCAGAACACGAAGTTCACGATGTCCCAGGCCCAGTTGACCGGGTTGGCGTGACCCCAGACACCGACGCCGGCGGCGACGAGATAGGCGATGCCGGCGATCGTGAAGAGGGCGAGGAAGCCCGAGACCGCGAAGGCGATCCACCACCACTTGGGCGTGGGCGCCTCGATGATGCCGCAGATCTTCTCGGTGACCCAGTTGAGACTGCGATTGTTCTCAACGAGGGTCGCGCGGGGAAGCGGGGCCGGATTGACCTCGGCGAGAATCGCCGGAGCGGGATGATCGGAATGAGCGTGAGCCATTAGCTGTTACCTCCGAACAGGATTTTGCCGAGGGAGGCGTGCGGCTTTTGTTCTACTTTCGAACCGTGGGAATCGTGGGTGTCGTGACCGTGCCCCATGCCGGCGGGGTGGGCCTTGCTGTTGTATTCCTGACGGCTGAGCGGCAGGGCGGCGTAGTCGGGCATCTCGGGATTCGGGTTGCGAAGCTTGCCGAGATAGGTGGTGCGCGGACGGATGTTGAGGTAGCCGAGGAGCTGGTAGTCCTGCTCGAGGGCCTTCATCTGAGAGACGCGGCTGTTCGGGTCCTTGATGTTGCCGAACACGATCGAGTCCGCCGGGCAGGCTTGGGCGCAGGCAACGTTGAAGGAGCCGTCCGGGATGGCGACATCCGCGGAGGCGCCGGCCTTCACCTTCTGCGCTATCTTGGCCTGCTGGATGCGCTGCACGCAGTAGGTGCACTTCTCCATCACGCCGCGCATGCGCACGGTGACGTCCGGGTTCTTCACCATCTTGACCAGCTCGGGCATGCCCTTCTTGCCCAACGGGCCCATGTAGAGGCTGTCGAGCTGGCGCTGGTTGTAATCGAAGAAGTTGAAGCGGCGGACCTTATACGGGCAGTTGTTCGCGCAATAGCGGGTGCCGATGCAGCGGTTGTAGGCCATCGTGTTGAGGCCTTCCTGATCGTGCACCGTGGCGTTGACGGGGCACACGGTCTCGCAGGGAGCGAGTTCGCAGTGCTGGCAGGCCATGGGCTGGAGGGAGACCTGCGGGTCCTCGGGGAGCTCGGCGTTGCCGGGACCGCCGAAGGCGGCGGCTTCCGCCTTGCCGTCGGAGTAGTAGCGGTCGAGGCGGATCCAGTGCATCTCGCGGCCGCGGAGGACCTGGTCCTTGCCGACGATCGGGATGTTGTTCTCGGCCTGGCAGGCGATGATGCAGGCGTTGCAGCCGATGCAGGTGTTGAGGTCGATCGACATGCCCCACTGGTGCACGCCGTCGAGGTGGGCGTTCTTGCCCGCGTAGTCGGGCGTCTCCATCAGCGAGCCGCCGCGGGGAGTCGTCGAGGCACGCTCGGCGGTGATGCGGGCGCGCTCCTCACGCGGAAGCTTGGCAAACTCCTCGGGCGTGTAATCACCGTAGGTCGCGGGGGCGTGGGCTTCCATGCCCATGCCGGCGACGAAGCCGGGATTCTTCCGGAACTCGTCGACATTGGCCTCGCGAACGATGTCGCGGCCTTCCATCGACCAGTGCTCCTGGGTGTTGGCGAGAAGGGCGAATTCCCCGGGAACGACGGTGAGCTTGGCGCCGGTGGCGTAGGCTTGCGAGCTGGTGGTGCGAAGGGCGTAGGCGTCGACGCCCACTCCGGTGCCGACGCGACCGGTCACGCGACGACCGTAGCCGAGGGCGATCGCGACGGTGTAGTTGGAGAGACCGGGCTGGATGTGGATCGGACCGCGGAGCGTCCGACCATTGACGGTGAGTTCGCCGACGAAGGCCTTCTCCTTGCCTTGGGTGAAGGTGGCGGTCTCCTTGCGGGCGACCTGGATGAGGGAGCCGCCGGGTTCGATGCCGAGCTTCTTGGCGAGGCGCGGCGAGACGAGGATGGCGTTGTCCCAGGCGATCTTGGTGATCGGGTCGGGGCATTCCTGCAGCCAGCCGTTGTTGGCGAAGCGGCCGTCGTCCATCTTGGCGTCGACGATGAAGCGAACCTCGAGCGAGTTCTCGTCGACCGCGACCGGATTGAACGCGGAGGCGGAGGCGAGGAGCTTGCTCAAGCCGTCGGCGCGAGGCGCGACCTCGACGACCGGATAGGCGGAGCCGGCGAGAAGACCGTCGTGGAGGAATTGACGGAAACCCTTGTCGCCTTCGATGCCGCCGAGGGCGTTGAGCGCGGTGATGGTCTGGTAGACGAGGCTGTAGCCGTCGGCCTTGGACTCACCGAGGATACGGGCGAGAACCTCGATCTCGGAAAGACCGCCGAAGAGCGGAAGAATCATCGGCTGGACGGGCACGATGGTGCCGTCGGCCGTGCGGGCGTCGCCCCAGGATTCAAGGTAATGGGCGGCGGAGATGTGCACTCCGGCGGGGACGGCGGCGGAAGTCTCGTCGACGTAATAGCCGAGACGGACGACCTGGCCGGCCTTGCCCATCGCGGCGGCGAAATCGAGATCGGCCGGGGCGTTGTAGGCGGGGTTGCCACCGAGAACGACCAGGGTCTTGACCGCACCGTCGTGAAGGAGCTTCGCGACGTCGGCGATGCCGGCGGCGACGGGCGCGGGAATGGCGACGAAATCGACCGTGTTGCCGATCGCGCCGAGGGCGGCGTTGAGGGCGTAGACGACGGCGTGAACCTCGGCGGGAAGATGCGCGCCGGCGACGATCAGGCTACGGCCCTTGTGGGCGAGCAGGTCTTTGGCGCACTCGGCGAGCCACTTTTCCTGGTCCTTGAACTCGAGGCCGCGGGTGAGCTGGGCGAGTTGGGTGGAACCGGTGACGGCGCCGTAAAGGGCGGCGGCGAAGGCGAGCAGGTGGCTGCTGGCGAGGCGGAGACGGTGATCCGCCATCGAGCCGGTGAGAGTGAAGGTGCTTTCGACCGCGTAGAGACGGTTGAGGTCGGCGTCCTTGGTGAGCGCCTTGCGGCCCTTCGCGAAATCGCGGGTGTAACCGACGGAACCGGCCTCGGTGCTGAAGAAATCGGCGTCGAGGGAAACGATTCGCTTGGCCTTGGCGAAACGGTAGAGGGGCTTCACGTCGCGGCCGAAGATGGCCTTGGCGGCCTCGACGGGCGGCTCGTCGACGACGGCGTCATACTCGGCCCAGACCGCCTCGGGGAACTCGCGCTTGATCTTGGCCACGAGACGCTCGCGGGTGGGCGAGCCGGAGGATTCGGCGAGGAAAACGAGGCCGGCGCCCCTGGAGGCCTTGGCCTCGGTGCCGATGGCGGCGAGCAGGTCCTGGATCTGCGCCGCGCTGGCGGCGGCGCCTCGAATCGTGGACGTGGTGGAACGGTCAGGATCGTAAAGGTCGAGAACCGAGGCTTGGACGAAGGCGTTGGTTCCGCCGCCGTAGGGGGTGTAGGACGGATTGCCCTCGAGCTTGGTCGGACGGCCCTGATGGGTCTCGGCGAGGATCGGGATCGCGTTGCGGCGAAGCGGGAAGGCCGAGGCGTAGTAGAGGGGAAGACCCGGGATGATGTGCTCGACGGACTTGCCGTAGGCGAGGATGTTGACCTCCGGGCGGCGGCATCCGGTGGCCAGGCCCACGCCGCCGAGGGCGAAGGAGGCCGCCATGAGCTTGAAGAAGCGGCGACGGTCGACGCCGTTCAGATTGTCGGCGCCTTCCGGGAATTCACGGGCCATCTGTTCCTTGAAGCCCGGGGTTTCGGCGAGTTCGTCGAGGCTGCGCCAGTAGCGGGGACCGGTGAGGGTGCCGGTGTCGTTCTGTTCGGGCGCGGAGTGGTCAAATTTGCGTTTCATCTGCGTCGTGTCGGTCGATCGGCGGGATCAGCGGTGGCAGCCGGAGCAGCTCTGGGGAGGTTGGACGTTCCAGTCGTGGACGAATTTCTTGCCGTCGGCGGCCTGGCCTTCGGCGCCGCCGGGGTGCTTCCAGTCGAGGTTGGTGACGAGCTTCGGATCGCGCAGGACGGCCTCGGGGTTGCGATGGCAGTCGAGACACCAGCTCATCGAGAGCGGCTGGTCGTGCTTCACGACCTCCATCTCGTTGATCTTGCCGTGGCACTCGACGCAGGAGACGCCGCGGGCGACGTGGACGGAGTGGTTGAAATAAACGTAATCGGGGACCTCGTGGACGTTGACCCACGGCACGGGATTGCCGGAAGCGTAGCTCTCGCGCACGGGAGCGAGGAGCGGGCTGTCGGTCTTGATGATGCTGTGGCAGTTCATGCACGTCTGCGCCGTCGGGATGTTGGCGTGACCGGAGGTCTCGACGTTGCTGTGGCAATAGCGGCAATCGAGGCCGAGCTGGCCGGCGTGCAGCGCGTGGCTGAACGGCACCGGTTGCTCCGGAGCGTAGCCGACGCGGGTGTATTTCGGCGTGGCGTAGTAGGTGACGCCGGCGAGGACGATGCCGGTGGTCAGCGCGATGAAGATGAGGATCTGCAGCGGCAGCTTGTTTACCGACTTGGGAAACAGGTTGGACATGGGCCGGGAAAAGGGCGGCTCCGAACGCGGAAGGCGACGGATACGGGGTTAGAGTGAATCAGCCGAACGGGCCACCGAGCGGGTGTCCGCCTGAATGACAAAGGGACGCTCCGAGGAGGGCGCGGAACCGTCGGAAGTGCTTGGAGCGGAGCCGAGCGCGGATTTCGCCGCCAAGCGGGTGCCGCCGAAAAGGCCGAGGCCGGCAAGACCGGCGAGCGCCTTGGCGAAGAAGGTCTTTCTCGTGTGGATGTTGCTCACGATTGGTCGTAATTTGGTTAAAGTCGCCGCGCACCTCAGAGGTCGCTCATTCCAAAGTAAAACAAAAACTCCACCGTTCCGGACGAGTTAAGGAAGGGTAGAAGTTGAACAAAAAATGGGTGGGTCGCCTGCTTATCCTGGATCGCGCCCGCTCTTATGAACGACGCACGCCCGCGACGAGGTCGGCGGCCCTGGCCCCTATCGCCGGGGCGATGGCGGCGCGGTTGTCGAGGTTGTCCCGGATGACGTTCACCAATGCGCTGCCCACCACCACGCCGTCCGCGTGGCGTGCCACCTCGGCGACGTGCTCGCGTTTGCCGATGCCGAAACCCACCACCACCGGCAAATCGGTGTGCGCCTTGATCGCGCCGACCGCCTCGGGAATGCCGCTCGCGACCGCGTCGCGGACCCCGGTGACGCCTTCGCGGGACACATAATAGATGAAGCCCGTCGTGGCCGCCGTGATCCGGGCCAAACGCTCCGGGGGCGTGGTCGGGGCCACGATAAACACGGATTTGAGCCCCTCCCGCGCGCAGGCGGCGGCCACGTCGGCGGACTCCTCGGGCGGCAGGTCCAGCACCAGCATGCCGTCGAGACCGGCCGCCTTGGCCTCGCGCACGTAGGCGTCGGTGCCGTTCGCGAAGACGAGATTATAGTAGGTGTAGAAGACCAGGGGCGTCTCGGGAAACTCTTGGCGCAGGGAGCGGACGAGTTCGTTGACCTTCGCCATCGTCATGCCGCTCTCGAGGGCGCGCTGGGCCGCGAGCTGGTTGGTCTGGCCGTCGGCGAGCGGATCGGAAAACGGCACGCCGAGCTCGAGGATGTCGACGCCGTTGCGCAGCACCGCGCGGCAAACCTCCAGGGAGGTCGAAAAATCGGGGTCGCCGGCGCAGAGGTAGGCGACGAAGGCGGCGCGATTCTCGGCGCGGGCGCGGGCAAATGCGTTGGCGATGCGATCCATAAGCCGGCCATCGACACGCAAAGCCCCGCCGCGCGCAACGGGTTTTTACCCCCTCCCGGCGGGACGCGTCGCTCCCCCGCCCTTCCCGGCTCCAAAAGCTCGCCTCACGGCGCCGCGCCCGCCTTCGTCTTCCGCCAGCATGCTCGCCTGCCGTTCGCTCGACGTCCTGCCCCGCCCCGGCTCCGCCCCGCTCGTTCGTTCCGCCTCGGCCGATTTCGCCCCCGGCCGGCTTCACGCGCTCATCGGCCCCTCCGGCTGCGGGAAAACCACCCTCCTCAAGGGCCTGCTCGGCATCCTGCCGACCCGCGGCGAGATTCTCCTGCGCGGGGCGCCCGCGCCCGACCGCGAAACGCTTCTCCGCGAGGTCGCCTTCGCCCCCCAGTTCAGCATCGCCCACGGCAAGCTCACCGTCGCCGAGGCGCTCTCCGCCGCGCTTCGCCTGTATCGGAAAACCCATGACACGGCCGACGTGGCCGCCCGCCTGCCCGTGCTGCTCGGGCTCGTCGGCCTCGCGGAACGCGCCGACACCCTCGTGGAAAAACTCTCCGGCGGGCAACTGCGCCGCCTCGGTCTCGCCCTCGAACTCGCCACCGAGCCCGCCTGCCTCCTCTGCGACGAGGTCACGAGCGGCCTCGATCCGCGCAGCGAGGACCAGATCCTCGCCGTGCTCCGCCGGCTCGTCGCCGAGCAGGACCGCACCGTCCTCTGCGTCATCCACAACCTCGCCAAGCTCGACCAGTTCGACCTCGTCACCGTCGTCTACGAGGGCGCCGTCGTGTTTCAGGGAACCTTGCCCGCGCTGCTCGCCCACTTCGACATCGCCGACGCGCTGGCCCTCTACGACCGCCTCGCCGAACGCCCCGTCGACGAATGGCTCGCGCTCCGGCCCGCCGCCCCGGTCGCGGAAGACGACGCCTCCGCGCCCGCCGTCTATCCCGCCCCCCGCCCCGTGGCCCGTCCCGGCGTGCTCTCCCAGATCGCCACCCTGCTCGCCCGACGTTGGCGGCTCTTCGCCCGCGACCGCGGCACGCTCGCGCTCACCGCCGCGATCACATTCGGCTTTCCCTGCCTCGTCGTGATCTTCGCCCTCGGCGGCCTGCCCCAGCTCCGCGGCCTGGAGCTCCAGCCCACCGGCGGCATCCTCGAGTCCCTGCAGGCCCGCGCCGAGTTTCGCCGCGACGCCGCCAACACCGCCACGCTCGTCTCCGGCCTCATTCTGTTTCAGGTCATCCTGCTCTGCCTCATGGGCAGCAACAACGGCGCCCGCGAGATCGCCGCCGAACGCGCCCTCTACGAAAAGGAGCGCATGGCCGGTCTCCGCCCCGCCGCCTACGCCAGCGCGAAGATCGCCTGGGTCGCCCTCCTCGGCGCCGCGCAGGGCCTCTGGATGACCGTTTTCGTCAAGGTCCTCTGCGCCTTCCCCGGCGCCTGGCTTCCGCAACTCGCCGTCCTCTCCGCGGCCGGCGCCTCGATGAGCGTCGTCTGTCTCGGCATCTCCGCCCTGCTCACCTCGCCCGAACGCGCCTCTCTGCTCTCGATCTATCTGGTCGGATTTCAACTTCCGCTCTCCGGCGTCGTGCTCGCCCTGCCCGCCGCGCTCGTCTGGACCGTGCGACCCTTCATCGCCACCTATTGGGGCTGGTCCGGCTACCTCACCGCGATGCGCGACTCCCGTTTCTACGACGCCGTCGTCATGCTCAATCCCGGCTGGCGCGCCGGCGCGTCCCTCGCCCTCGCCGTCCTCGCCGCGCACGCCCTCATCGGCGCCGTGCTCGTTCACCGCGGCGTGCGCGCCCAACGCTGGCCCTGAACTCCCGCGGTCACGCCACACGAAACCCCGCCGCCGGCAAACGCGTCTTTCTTGATCCCCGAACGCACCGCATCCGGCTTTGCGGTTGCCCCTCCTTCGCCTCCCGGCGATTACAATTCCACCCTATGCGCCGTCCCTCCCCCTCCGCCGGCCTCCGCGTCACACTCGTCCTCCTCTACACCGCCCTCGGGCTCCTCGCACCCGGCTGCGCCCGGCAGGGCAACGAACCCTTCCCGGTCTCCGCCTACCTCGACGGCCCGGACAACCTTCTGGGCAACCGCTACACCCTCGAAGCCGAGATCGACGCGCAACTTCAGTGGAAGGAGGGCACCGGCCGCCTCCTCTCCGTCCGCCCGATCGAGACGGAGCACACCGCCACCCGCCTGCCCGTCTTCATCTCCGATTCCCTCAACGCCAACCTCATGGTCGCGCAGCGTTATCGTTTCGAACTCACCGTCCGTCGCGGCGGTCTTCTCTACGTCACCGCCCTGCGTAAGCTCTAGAGACTCGCCCCGGCCCTCCGATTCTCCGGCCGCCCTGTCCTCTTCCCGACCTCCGCTCCCCTCCGGCCCTCCGATTCCCATGCGCTTTCCCCGTCTATCCCTCCTCGTCGCCGCCCTCTCCGCCGGTCCCCTCGTCGCGCAAACCCCGCCCGCGGCGCCGTCCGCGCCCAACGCCCCGACCTCCCCCGCCACGCCCGGCGCCGCCGGCGCGCCCCGCTCCGCCGCCGAGTCCGCCTTCAACGCCCTCGGCACCGCCAACCTCGAGAGCAACACCCTCCTCAAGGTCATCGAAAAGGCCTTCGACACCGACTCCGACGCCTTCAACCCCGAGGACGGCACCATCACCTACAAGGGCCACACCTACAATCTCGGCCAGATGCGCGTCTTCCGCGCCCGCTTCGAGCGCTACCTCTCCCAGCCCGAGTCGATCGACAACGACGTCTACCGCGCCATCCTCAACGAGATCTTCAGCCTCCTCTCCACCCGCGGCGGCGAGGTCTCCGGCGAGACCACCCGCAAGGCCTGGCAACTCCTGTATCGGGCCGCCGAATACGAGGCCGACGGCGGCGCCTCCCTCGCCGTCGCCAACCAGGTCTTCAACGCCTGGCGCATCCGCGACGAACGCGACGCCCTCGCCGTCACCTCCGCCGAGCTCGACCGCATCCGCCGGCAGCAACGGGCCGCCATCTCCTTCGCCGGCGACACCATGGCCCGCGAAGGCGTCGCCAACGCCACCGGCATGGTCAATTCCACCACGCAGAACGTCACCGACGCCGTCGCCAACGCCACCCCCGCCGGTCCCGCCGTGAACATCAATTCCGGCGACAACTCCGGCCAGAACAACTCCCGCGGCAACAACACCGGCGGCCGTCGCCAGGGCAACGCCAACAACACCGACCCCCGCTCCGTCAAAAACGCCCCCGTCACCACCCAGGGGCCCGTCTCCCAGATGTTCCGCGCCCGCGAGCTCGCCGAGACCGAGGCCAAGATCATGGCCGCCGAGTCCAGCACCGTGCTCACCGGCCTCCAGGCGAAACTCCAGTTTCAGACCGCGCTCGTGAACCTGTTTCTCCAGCGCCGCTTCCAGCACTGCCTCATCGCCGCCAGCTTCTACCGCTACATCTTCAAGGGCACCGCCCAGAACCTCGAGGTAGGCAAAAAGGAGATCCAATCCTTCCTCCCCTCCAGCGACCTCGCCCTCACCGTCGAGACCCTCGAGTTCCTCTCCCGCGAGGCCATCAACGACACCGAGGCCTCCATGCAGGCCGTGCGCGCCAGCTTCGCCGACGGCCAGCTCGTCGCCGCCCTCGAACGTCTCCAGGAAACCTTCTTCCTCGGCGAATACACCCCCGCCGTCGCCGGCTTCGAACGCGAAAAAAAGCAGGTCCTCCTCAATCTTTACCGCCAGATCGACCAGGCCCGGAAGCTCGCCGACCTGAAGGACTACGACGCCGTCGACAAGCTCGTCGCCGAGATCGGCCAGGTCGCGAAAGACTTCCGCTCCGGCGAGGTCGTCTCCGCCATCCGCGCCGCCCAGCGCATGAGCACCCTCGCCCTCTACGCCGCCCAGCAGGCCGCCGCCGCCGGCGACTTCATCCGCGCCCAGGAGGGCGTCCAGCGCGCCGCCGCCCTCTGGCCGCTCAATCCCGCCATCAAGACCTACACCGAGAACATGGCCAACCAGGTCGACCTCGGTTCGCAGGCCGCCCAGCTCTTCGACGACGCCCTCAAGCGCAACGATCTCCGCCGTATCTACGACCAGCGCAGCGAACTCGCCATCGCGCTCCTCACCGACTCCGTCCGCGGCCCCCGCCTGAAGGAGATCATCGAACAACTCTCCCGCGTCGAAATCTTCCTCGCCCAGGCCCAGGAACTCCTCGCGCAGAACAACGCCTTCGCCGCCTGGGAGGCGCTCGACCAGGCCTCCTCCCTCACGCCCAACGACGTGCTGGTCAACCAACGCCGGGCCGAGCTCGCCCCGCGCGTCGCCAACTTTGTCGGCCGTATCGACGCCGCCAAACGCCACGAAGAAGCCGGCCGCCCCGCCGCCGCCCTCACCCAGTGGCTCGCCGCGCAAAGCATCTATCCCGCCAGCTCCCTCGCCCGCCTCGGTATTGAACGTGTCGGCGGCCTCCTCCTCGACGAGCTTGCCCTCGAAACCGGGCCCAACGCCCGCCCCGCCACTCCCTCCGGCACCCAAGCCTCTCTCGATCGCTAAGCTCCCTGTGACGGGAAGCGCGGAGCGCTTCCGCCACGCCCGCGCTCCCTTCAGGGGCCCCTCGCCGGCAACCGCCTCACGCCTCCGCGCAACGCCCCAGCGCATCGCGCCCCGCCGGCGTCGCGCTCAATCGCACCGCGCCGGTCTCGTCCCGCTCCGCCTCGAGCCAGCCCTCGTGCACGAGCGTGTCGATCCGCGCCAACACTTCGTCCTCCGATAAGTTCGCCAACGAACCGTGTCCGCGAAGTTCGGTCAGCCCGAGCCGGCGCAGCTTCTCCGAACGACCTCCCCGCAACGCTCGGGCCGCTTCCGCCCTCCCGGCCCCCGCCTCCGCCGCCGCCACGCACATCCCCAGCACCGCCCCTCGCTCCGCCTCTCCCATCGCGCGCGGCACGACCGTTGCCCAAGGCTCCTCCACCTCCTTCCGCCGAAAGGCCTGACACCGCCGCACGTGCATCTCGCAACCAAACCCCTCCCTCGAAAACTCAAGCCTCCCCGCCCCACCCGCCTCCCCTAAAACCCCATCCGCCCGCCTACCCGCACCTTCATCGGTCCCGCTTCTTCCACACAATTTGCCATAAATTGCTCGAAATCTCTCAAAATCTTCCAAACAACTCCCCTCCTATCGCCATGTCCGCCACCCCTCGCCGTAAAAAGCCCGCCTCCAGCTCCGCCGCCTTCGCCGCTGCGCGCGACACCTACGCCGCCCTCGGCGTCGACGTCGAAGCCGCGCTCGCCACCCTCGCCGCCACCCCCATCTCCCTCCACTGCTGGCAGGGCGACGACGTCGGGGGCTTCGAGAAGCCCGACGCCACCCTCTCCGGCGGCGGCATCCAGACCACCGGCAACTATCCGGGCAAGGCGCGCACGCTCGATCAGCTCCGCCAAGACCTCGATCTTGTCTTCAAGCTCCTCCCCGGCCGCCATCGCCTGAATCTCCACGCCATCTACGCCGACTTCGCCGGCAAGCCCGTCGAGCGCGACTCCATCGAGCCGAAGCACTTCGCCTCCTGGGTTGACTGGGCCCTCGATCGCAAACTGCACGGTCTCGATTTCAACCCGTCCTGCTTCTCGCACCCGCTTTCCTCCGACGGCACGCTCTCGCATCCCGACAAAAAGATCCGCCAGTTCTGGATCGACCACTGCATCGCGTCCCGTCGCATCGGCGCCCACTTCGGCAAAAAGTTCGGCACGCGCACCGTCACCAATGTTTGGATACCGGACGGCTCCAAGGACACGCCCTTCGACCGCGCCGCTCCCCGCGCCCGCCTCGCCGAGGCGCTCGACAAGGTCTTCGCCGAGAAGCTCAACGCCAAGCACCACCTCGACGCCGTCGAGTCCAAGCTCTTCGGCATCGGCGCCGAGTCCTACACCGTCGGCTCGCACGAGTTCTACCTCGGCTACGCGCTGAAGCGCGGCAATGTCGCTTACTGCCTCGACGCCGGCCACTTCCACCCCACCGAATCGCTCGCCGACAAGATCTCCTCCGTCCTCCAGTTCGCCCCCGCCCTCCTCCTCCACGTCAGCCGCGGCGTGCGCTGGGACTCCGACCACGTCGTCACCTGCGACGATCCCACCCGCGCCATCTTCGAGGAACTCGTCCGCGGAAACTTCCTCGGCCGCACCGCCATCGGCCTCGACTATTTCGACGCCTCCATCAACCGCATCGCCGCTTGGGTCATCGGCACCCGCGCCGCTCAGAAGGCCCTTCTCGCCGCCCTCCTCGAACCCGCCGCGCAGCTCCGCGCCGCCGAGAGGTCCGGCAACCACGCCCTCCGCCTCGCCCTCTTCGAGGAAAGCCGCGCCCTCCCGCTCGGCCCCGTCTGGGACGAGTTCTGCCGCCGCCACGACACCCCCGCCGGCGTCGCCTTCATGGACGAGATCGCCGCCTACGAGAAGGCCGTCCTTTCCAAGCGCTAAACCTCCCGCCCCCGCGCCACCCGCTCCGCGCCGCCCTCCTCACCGGGGGCGGCTCTTCCAGCCCCTTAACCATAAGCACCACTAACTCAGCCTAGGAAAAACCCGGCCCCAACCCGCGCATTTCTTGGCGTCCGTCCTTTCTGCGCCCTCCGCGCCTTTTGTGGCCCCTTCAGATTTCCGCCCGCATCCCTCCTTTTCCACCATGCCCACGTATCAATACGTCAACTACGCCTGGGACGACGCCAAGGCCGCGTCCCTCGATCCCGTCGGTCGCCTCGTCTACCGCTCCAACCTCCTCGGTTCCGACCAGCGCATCACCAACACCGGCGGCGGCAACACCTCCTCCAAGCTCATCGAAAAAGACCCCATCACCGGCCAGCCCGTCGAGGTCCTCTGGGTGAAGGGCTCCGGCGGCGACCTCCGCACCGCGGGCCGCGAGTTTTTCTCCTCCCTTTACCAAGAAAAGCTCCTCGCGCTCCAAGGCGTTTACAACGCTCGCCCCGACAAGGGTCTCAAGTCCCAGGCCGAGGACGACATGGTCGGCATGCAGGCGCACGCCACCTTCAACCTCAATCCTCGCGCCTCCTCGATCGACACGCCCCTGCACAGCTTCCTCCCGGGCAAGCATGTCGACCACATGCACCCGAACGCCATCATCGCCATCGCCGCGTCCTCACGTTGCGAGGAGCTGACGAAGGAAATCTTCGGCGGCGAGATGGCCTACGTGCCTTGGATGCGCCCCGGCTTCGAGCTCGGCCTCGCGATGCAGGAGATCTCGAAGAAAAACCCGAACGTGCGCGCCATCATGATGGGCCAGCACGGCTTCATCTCCTGGGCCGACGACGACAAGGAGTGCTACACCCAGACGCTCAACTTCATCGAAAAGGCCTCCGCCTACATCGAAAAGAAATACGCCGAAAAGGGCGGCGACGCGAAGGCCTTCGGCGGCCAGAAATACCAGACCCTCCCCGAGGAACAACGCCGCGCCACCCTCGCCGCCATCCTCCCCTGGCTCCGCGGCCAAGTCTCGCAGCAGAAGCGTTTCATCGGCACCATCCAGGACGACGAGAAGATCCTCCGCTTCGTCAACTCGGTCGACGCCCCGCGCCTCGCCGCGCTCGGCACCTCCTGCCCCGACCACTTCCTCCGCACCAAGATCAAGCCGCTCTACGTCGACTGGAATCCGCAGACCGAGGACCTCGCCGCGCTCAAGCTCAAGCTCGCCGCCGCCCTCGACCAATACCGCGTCGACTACACCGCCTACTACAACGTCTGCCGTCGCCCCAACTCGCCCGCGATGCGCGACCCCAACCCGACCGTCGTTCTCATCCCCGGCCTCGGCATGATCGCCTGGGGCAAGGACAAGTCCGAGAGCCGCGTCACCGCCGAGTTCTACAACTGCGCCGTCGAGGTCATGCGCGGCGCCGAGGCGATCGACAAATACATCGCCCTCCCGCAGCAGGAGGCCTTCGACATCGAATATTGGCTGCTCGAGGAGGCGAAGCTCAAGCGCATGCCCGCCGAGAAGGAGCTCGCCCGCCAGGTCATCCTCGTCATCGGCGCCGGCTCCGGCATCGGCAAGGAAACCGCCCACCGCCTCGCCAAGGAAGGCGCCCACATCGTGTGCGTCGACCTCAACAAGGAGGCCGCCGAAGCCACCGCCAAGGAACTCACCGACAAGCTCGGCCTCGGCATCGGCGTCGCCGGCACCGGCATCTCCAACTGCGGCCCCGCCCTCGGTCTGGCCTGCAACATCACCGACCGCGCCAGCATCCGCGCCATGCTCGACCAGGTCGCGCTCGCCTACGGCGGCTTCGACTCCATCTGCGTGACGGCCGGCATCTTCGTGCCCAGCGACACCACCGGCCACATCCCGGACGACAAGTGGGCGCTCACCTTCAACATCAACGTCGCCGGCAGTTACTTCGTCGCCGACGAGGCCTACAAGACCTGGAAACTCCAGGGGCTGCGCGGCAACCTCGTGCTCACCACCTCGGCCAACGCCGTCGTCGCGAAAAAGGGTTCCGTCGCCTACGACACCTCCAAGGCCGCCGCCAACCACCTCGTGCGCGAACTCGCCATCGAGCTTGCCCCGCTCGTGCGCGTCAACGGCGTCGCCCCCGCCACCGTGGTGCAGGGCTCCGCGATGTTCCCGCGCGACCGCGTCATCGGCTCGCTGGCGAAATACAACATTCCCTACACCGACGACGAGGCGACCGAGAGCCTGGTGAAGAAGCTGGCCCAGTTCTACGCCGACCGCACGCTCACCAAGAGCCCGATCACTCCGGCCGACCAGGCCGAGGCCTACTTCCTCCTCGTCACGCAGCGCCTGAGCAAGACGACCGGCCAGATCGTGACCGTCGACGGCGGCCTGCACGAAGCCTTCCTGCGCTGAGTTCGTGTGGCCACGGCCGTCGCCGGCCGTGTTCGCCTTCGACGTAGCGGAAGCGTGAATACGCTTTCGTTCCGTCAACTCCGGCGACCGTCGTGGTAACGATCGCCGCCGCGCGGGGATGTGTGGTGCATCCCCCGCGCGGCGCAGGCCCATTCATTTGCCACAAACCAAAGCCCGCGGCCCAAAACGCCGCGGGCTTTTTCATCTCCCTCCCCCACACCACAATGCCCCCCGCACCCCCTACCCAAGCACCTTCCGCATCCGAAACCTCTCAAACTCCACGCCGAAGCGAACGACGTGCTCGACCTCGATCAGCTCGTAGCCGTGCTTCGCAAAAAACGGGCGGCTGATCCGGCTCGCCTCCGTGTGAATCGCCGCGACACCCCGCTCCCGCGCCCCGAGCCGTGCATAAATCTCCGCCCCGATTCCCCGCCGGGCGTAATCCGTTGAGCAATACAGAAAAGCCAGATGGTCCTCCGGCTCCAACTGCCCGAACGCCACCACCCGGCCCTCGACCTCCGCCACCAAGGTCAGTCCGCGCGACATCCGCACCCGGAATTCGTCCATATCATCCGGATAAAGCGCCCAAGCCGCCACCTGCTCGGCCGTATACGCCTGCGGCCCGATCCCCCGCACCGCATCACGATACACCGCCGCCAAGCCCTCCGCATCCGAAGCCAAAAACTCCCGAATAATCATCGTCCCATCACGCTCCCCATCATCACCAAGGAGTCGATGATGTTCCTTTCCGCCCCAAACGCTCGGCTAAGCCACGGAGATGAATGGCGCGGGGCCTGCGCAAGCAGGACCCATGACACTTACCAGAGTTGGCTCCATCGCTTTGTTAGGCTCAGTTATCCTTTACTGCACTCTATAGTTGCTGATTTGATCGATAACGCGAGAAATGATCAAATTGCGCGAGCCCAAGGTAATAAAACACCTTACTTCGATTCTAAGCTTACCGCATCTATCAGACCTGCGCGCCTGATTCAGACCTTCGGGCGAGATATCAAAGCTCGCCTCTGCGTATACTTGGACCTTCCCCGGAGTTCCGAGCTTCTGCGGGATGATCTGATGTAAAATCGCCGAACCACCTTCAAAGACCGCCTTAATTTCCATTCTATCTATTACCAACGGAAATGGCGTTAGATTAGTGACATACAGATAACAGCACGCTCTGCGTGCGGGTGCATCGGCCGTGAAGCACTCGCCGGAAGCTTGAGCCTGAATGTCGATCTGTTCGTCGATCCTCTTCTTCGAATAGAAGCGGCTGATTAAACTGGGCAGGAGCGCGCTCGCGACTCGCACAAATATCGAAATTCCGGCTATCGTTTCCATATTGGTCTTTTCTGCCTAACGCCAAAGATCAGTCTCGGAGGTAGCTGGCGCGACCTGTGCGACAGCCCAGGTCGTGACAGCTACCGGAGTTGTCTACATCGCCTTTTTAGCCTCTTTTTATCTTTGTGGAACATACCGTAATAGATCAAGATATATCGAGTAAAGTAATCGCTGGTCATAAACTAAATTCTGATATTCTGATTTGAGGATGTATGCAGTAGACTTCGATTGAATCCGAAAGAATTCATCTCCCGCTTTTTTAAATGCATCTACAGTCTGTGGATGGTAGGTCCCCGGATATAATCCAGATGGCATAAGCAGGCCGAAAACCCTTCGATGTCCTTGATCTGCCCTTCTAAGGAGGGCTTGGAGCTCGGGATCTAATCGAACTCCAATATGATTGGCCAAAAGAACCAAGAATGTTACTGCTCTCTCAAGCTGCGCCCTGTCGGCATCAATTTGCGCTGACTCCTGCAGGAACTTTCTAAGGTCGAACTCTGCTGGATTCTGAATCGTATCAATCCTGACTCCATAAAAACGAACTTTGGGGAGTGCTGCGGCTTTTATGTAATCAGATATGGTTCTTGGATTGTCTTTTTGAACCGTGGCGTAAGTGGAAACCGCAATCACCTTGCCTGTCTTTTTTCTGATTATCGGTCCGCCACTATTTCCCGGAACAATCCCTCCTGAAACCTCTATCTCTCCTCTCGATTTCGCAATAATTTTGGCCTCCGAAATGCGCATTCCCTGCCCAAGGGAGTTTCCATATATGATAACCTCTTCACCTAGGCCAACGCTATCCATGTCCTTCTCCGATTCGAAATAATATTCAAATCCCCCCTCAAGGCGATAAACTACAATATCGCGATCAGTCGCAATCCATCCTTTTAAGGGCTTAATGACAGCGCCGTTGAACAGTTCGTAGCGATGGGGAGGTCCACCATTTATTACATGCTGATTTGAAATCAGGTAATAACTTTCTTTCTCCTTTACAATAAAGCCGGTTCCAGCGCCCGCGGAATTCGTCATTATTAGACACGCATTTTCAGGATTGGCGCGTGCGAAGGCGACCAGTGCCAGCAGCAGTATAATATATTTCATTATTTGGCCAACACTCAATGTGCACCAGACGGCCGCTTGGCGCGGAGTGTACATTAGCACAATCCGCGCCAAGCAATCGTCTTGGCACCACCGCTTTATTAGGCTTAATTAATTATCATCTTCCGTCTCTCTTTGATCTCTCTTCTCCTTTTCCTTATCCTCACGAGCCTGCTTATCTTCCTTTGGGTCAAAGTCGCTGGATCCCTTAACCCATCTATTGGGCTCGCTGGGACTATTCCATTCAAGATACCTATCATCATTGTTTTTGTTCATGGGAGGAAAATCTGACTACCGCGCTAATAGATCGCTTCTCTTTTCCGGATCGAAAGCGCGCAAGAACGCGATAGGATTTGGCAGTGGGCAACACTGAGACCAATCGCTCTTCCGTGATACTCTCCCCCGGCTCAACCCAGCAATGGTCTGTAAACAGATCCAAGGCCAACCTACGCTCCTGATCCCATACGATTTCCTTCAGTGCCCCCCTCGCAATCCTTCCTATAAATACATACATGACCGAATCATCACGATTGAAGCTAACTCTTGAAGAGCCAACATTCTGGGCCGCAACAATGATCTTCAAGTAGTGCTTCTCTCCATCAGAGATTCCTTCAGCAACAAGACTAAGGTTGAGGCGATTTGAGAATGTGCGGCCCTTGACGAAGTGATAGTATATCCAGATTCCAGCAACGAGAATGGCGACGCATTGAAATAGGCTCAATATCGGCTCGGCGTTCTCGATCACCCAGGCCAATATTTGAGTAATCACTGGAGTCGCCTGAGAGAAAGCGAATAGCGCTGCAGCCCCCGCTAAAACAATGACAGGCAGAAGAACCGCACCAGCCAGTAGGAAAACCAGAAGCTCTGTCTTGTTACTTTTCATTTCTGCCTAGCGTTGTTTAGCTCTAAGAGGCATGCTGGGCCGTGGGACTACAAGCCGCGGGGAACCTAGATTTCAAACTGTGCTGATTTGGCCGGGCCTGCGATAGATGCCACGCTATGACTGCCCCCCACTCGTTCACCTGCGAGGCGCTTCGCGATGCTACAGACTACAAGCCCAAAGCTTTCCCCACCGAACAACCCGCCGCCAAATTCGCGTGGTTGGCGTGCGAAAAAAGGCACAACAGCCATGAGCATCGCTTCCATAATCGTCGTGCCCTAGGCTGTGTGGCTGAAGCTGTTATTTCCGCCGGCGGCCCGCACCCGCGAGGGCCAGCGAACCCATGCCAAAAAGAAGGCCAAAGGTCGCGGGCTCGGGAATCATGGCCGCCCCGGATACCACCGACTGCCAGTCGGTCCCGATGCGAATCTCATCGATCGCCCCGCCGGCTCCGAAACTAAATCCCACGCGGTCGATCACCTCGATGACATTGTAGATATTCACGTTGCTCCCCGGCACCACCACATAAGGCGCGGGGGCCGATTGAAGATCCGGCATCACCCCGGTCACGGCGCTGAAATCGGTGAATAGCCAAGTATCCAAACGGTCCTCGCCCGACGAGGTATCCAGCCGCCCCACCCACAGGAATGTCGTATTCTGCACCCCCGTGACGATGGTTCGCGCAACCGCACCGTCCGCAGTATCGAAGGGAAACGGATCGTAAAGCCGCATGGTCGCATTTCCCGAAGCGATGCTAAAACTGACGACGGGATTGTAGGTCCCCCAAGTCCCTGAATAGAGACCAAAACTCCATGAGTTCGTGGTGACTTGGCCGATCACGCTGAAAAAATCACGCCATCAACCTGGGTGTCGATGAATAGGGCCGAGTCCAACAGTCGCTCGCCCCTGGCCGATACAGCACCCGATTCAAGATGATTGCCCGAAGCGATCATGCCCGCCGGTGTCGCAAGCGATCCGCTCGCGATGGCGCCCCGATTACCGGTCACACTTTGCGATGTGGCATTGTTATACCATCCGTCATTCCAACCAAAGCCACCGTCCTCACCTGCGGTAAGTGTGCCGGTGTCGTATTCAAACCCTTCATAAACCAACACAGCGGCCTTCAGGCTTGTGCTGATCAAAAGGGGCAAGGTGAGACCAACCGTGAAAAGCGGCAAACGATGGATGCGGGAGTTCATGGGGTGGAGAACGTTAGTTGGATTCCGATGGGGCGTAGAATCGTATTCGCCGAACGTCCTGGCCATCTCCCGGTAAAATCCCCTATTTTGGCAAGCCCGGAGCCACATGATTTTACACATTTCTTCCAATCGCTGGCATCTGGCGGTCGGGCGAACAGCCAGCTCGAACATGACCCGCTCCAGCACCCTCAAAATTCTACCGGCTCTCCTGATCTCCCTTCTACTCCCCGGCAGCTTCACCTGCGCGGCGCTTCGCGAGACCGAAGGATACAAGCGCCGAGACTTTTACCCCGACACCATCGCGTGGAACCAATCCGCGGCCGTTGTCGCCCTCGAAGCGTATGCAAAGGCGACAACGGCAAAGCCCGCCCCGGCCATGTCATCGTGCCCGAATCCGTTTTGCTAAAACTCAAAAATCCCGACGGCGAAATCCGCCTGAGTGACCTGCACAAGCTCGCCAACCTCTCCGCCGACGACATCCGCGGCTTCGTCTCGTCAGCGGCCCGCCTCCTTCCGACTTCGTCGATCTCGCGAAAGATCCCGCCTCGGACGTCGGGATCTACAAAGGCCGCAAAACCTTCCGCCCCGCGCCGCCGCCTCATCCAGCCCGCCGCGCGCATCGTCGACGTCGCCACCCTGCCATCGCCATCCCGCGCCTCCCCTCATTCGACAACATCCACTGGGCGCCGCCCCCGCTTCCTGCTCTCGTCCTTTTATCATGCGCTACTTCCCCGTCGTCCTCGTCACGTTTCGTTTCATCGCCGTCCTTGTCGTCGCTCTCGCGATCTATCGCCTGACCAGCACGCTTGCTGGTTCCTCCGCTCCGTTTGTCGGCCACGATTTCGTCGACGCGATGAACAGGGTCCGCGCTGAAGCGATCAAGGGTGGCGTCCTTCTCGGCGGCTACGGCGTGTTGCTTTATCTCGTTTCACCGGTGCTCGCCGCCCTCGTCACCCGCGGCTGCCCCGACAACCGCTCCTCGCACGAAAGATAAAACTCCCCGCCGCCCGTCTCTCCGGCCCGACGCGACCGCCCGTCGCCGCTTTCCCTTCGCATTCCCCATGCAACTCCTCGCCCTCGCCGCGCTCATCGCCGGCACCCTCCTCTATCATTCGGAAATGGGATTGCGCACGGTCGCCATCTACTGGGCCATCTTCTGGGGTTCGCTGCTGCTCGCTCTCATTCTCCCGCCCGTCTCCGTCCTCGTCGTCCAGTGCTTCACCGTCGCGATCTTCTTCGCTCACGTGAAAATCAAGGCCGCGAACCTCGGCTGAACCAAACGGACCGGGGCCATCGTAGCCGCCGGAGCGCGGCCCCATGCGCGCGAGAACGTCGCAGGCCCCCGATCAACCGTTCTCCACACAATAACAAGCCCTGCATCGTCGATCCGCTCCCGGACATCGCCCCGGCCCGGAAGCGGGACGCACGCGCATCGCCGACGCCCCGGCATTCCGGCCATCGCGCGGAGCCTGTTCCAAGGCCGCCCGCCCGCCTGCTCCGTCGGACACGCCGACAGGCCTCCCCCTCTGGACCGTCGTTTCCCTCCGTCTCGTCCCGGGACGCCCGCCTGAATCTCGGCCGTCGACCATCGTTCTCACGGAGGAAAACCTCCCCGCCGGCGACGCGAGAAAGGCCCCGCCGCGCCACCGGGCTCCGCTCTTAAAGCCGTCCCCCCATTTGTTTCGCGGCCGCTCTTGGTTACCGTGTGGCAACGCGCCGGATCCCCCCGGCCTCCCCGGCCTCCCCGCCCACCTCATCCGCCATGCCGCCCGCACCGCTTCAGCTCTTGCTCGTCGAGGACGATGAAACCGACGCCTTTCTCGAGACCCGCGAGTTGCAACGCGCGGGGTTTGTCCTCGCACCCACCCGGGTCGCCACCGAGGCCGACCTGCGCGCGGCCCTCGTCCGGCAACCGTGGGACCTCGTGCTTTGCGACTACACCCTGCCGGGCTTCAGCGGCTCCGAGGCCTTGCGCATTTCCAAGGAACTCGCGCCCGAGACGCCGTTCATCTTCGTCTCCGGCACGATCGGCGAGGCGGCCATCGTGGAGGCGATGCGCTCCGGCGCGCAGGACTACGTGATGAAGGATCGGCTCAACCGGCTCGCCCCCGCCGTCAGCCGCGAACTGCGGGAAGCCGCCACACGCCGCGAGGCCCGTCTCAACGAACGCTGGATGCGCGAGACCGAGCACAAATACCGGCAACTCTTCGACGCCCTCACCGAAGCCGTCTTCGTCATCGACCAGGCGAGCGGACGCATCCTCGACACCAATCGTCAGGCGGAACATCTGCTCGGTCGCGAACGCCACGCCATCGTCGGCCAAAACCACAATACCCTCTTCGCCTCTCCCCGGGGCGCGCTCGTGCTCGCCGAACTCCGCGAGGCGGCCGCCTCGCCCGACCGCGGCGGCCTCGTGCTCCATTTGCTCAAACCCGGCGGCAGGCGCCTGCCCGTGCACGCCTCGGCCTCCCCCATCGAACTCTACGGCCGCTCGCTTCTCCTCGTGCTCATGCACACGCGACTCGAGCGCCCCGATCCGTCCGCCCCCGGACTCACCGCCGACCAGATCCTCGCCGAGGTCTCGACCTGGCCGCACGAAGCCGTCGAAGACCTGCTCGGCCGCCTCGCCCGCCTCCATCACGAGGAAAGCCCGGCCGTCGGGCGCCGCTAGCTTCCGAAACGCGGGGAGGTTTGTGAAACGCCGCCGGCGCCCTAGGCTTCGGCCGTGAATATCCGACACAACCCCGCGCGATCCCGCTTCGAACTCGCGGCCGAGCCCGAACCCGCCGTCTGCGAATATCACCGCGACGGCTCCGTCTGGACGCTTTCCCACACCTACGTGCCCGACTCGCTGCGCGGAGGCGGCGTCGCCGGCGCGCTCGTCAAAACCGCGCTCGAGCACATCAAGGCCGAAGGCGGCGGCGTCATTCCCGCCTGCTCCTACGTCGCCGCCTACATCCGGCGTCACCCCGAATACGAGGACCTGGTCCGGACGCCCTGACACGGATCCCGCCCTCGCTTCCCGTCGTCACACCCTTCCCCTTCTCCGGCCTCCGCGCTCGCGTCTGCGCACTTCGGCGTCCAAGCTCCGGCCACGCCTCCCCGCCGCCTCTTTCGCCCCATGAGACACCTCCGCCCCCTCCTCCTTCTCACCGGCGCCGTGGCCGTGCTCGCCACCGGCGCGATCTATTGCGCGGCGCGGAGGATCGAGCATGTCGCCGGCGCAGCGGTCGTGCCCGACCTCGGAGCCTTGCCGCACCAACGCGTGGGACTCGTGCTCGGCTGCGCACCCGTCCTGAAATCCGGCCGGCCCAACGCCTATTTCGAAAACCGGATCGACGCCGCCGCGACGCTCTTCCACGCCGGCAAGGTCGACCACCTCCTCGTCAGCGGCGACAACCACTCCGCGCACTACGACGAACCGAGCGCGATGAAGGAGGCGCTCGTCTCGCGCGGCGTTCCCGCGGACCGCATCGCGCTGGATTTCGCCGGCTTCAGAACGCTCGATTCGATCGTGCGGGCCAAAAAGGTTTTCGGACTTTCCGAGGTCTGCGTCATCAGCCAGCGCGACCACGCCCAACGCGCCGTCTACATCGCGCGACAAAAGGGCCTCGCCGCCGTGGCCTTCCCCGCCCGCGATGTCTCCGTCCGTCAGGGGCTGCGCACACGCGCACGCGAGGCGCTCGCCCGCGTGGGCACCCTGCTCGATCTCCACGTTCTCGGACGCAAGCCGCGCTTCCTCGGCCCCAAGATCGACATCGGCCGAACCGGATGATGTAATCTGCGGGCCGGACGGCGCCCGCGCCGCCCCCGCCACGCCTCTCTCTTTCGCCGTTCCCATGTCCTCCGCTCCTCCGCCGCTTCCCGCGTCCGGCAATCCAGACAACGACCACCTGCGTCTGCTCGCGATTTTCCACTACGTCGTCGCCGGGATTCTTCTGCTCGGGCTCGGTTTCATCGGCATCCACTACACCATCATGCGGACCGTCTTCGGGAATCCCGGGATGTGGAAAAACCAGCCGGACGCGCCGGTTCCGCCCGCGGAGTTCTTCAACGCCTTCGTCTGGTTCTACGCCTTCTTCGGCGTCTGCACCCTTCTCGGCTGCTTCGCCAACCTGCTCTCCGCCGGCTTCATTCGCAAACGTCGCCACCGGACTTTCTCCCTCGTCGTCGCCGGCTTCGATTGCACGATATTCCCCTTCGGCACCGCGCTCGGCGTCTTCACGTTCATCGTCTTGCTCCGCGACTCCGTGCGCCGGCTCTACGGCGACGACACGGGCGACCGTTGAGCCGGGGAGCCTCGGGAGGTCCCGCTCCTCGGGCGACGTTATCGGGGGCGAATTTCCCACCATAACGTGGGGTCCCGCGCGGACAGACGTTCGACGCTCGGTGGCGTAGCGTGCGGGCCGACAAGCCGCCGTCGCGCGGCGCAGACGCGTCGCCGCCGGATCCGGGTTTCCCGCCCTCAGTCCCCTCCCATCGCCCACGTCATGAGTCCCCACTACATCGTCATCGCCGACCACGCCCACCTCCGCATCTTCACCGAACGCACCGACCCCGGTCAGACCACCCCCGCCCTCGACGAGGTTTTCGCCTTCGACTTCACCCCCGGCCGCAACGGCTACACCGACAACGACACCGATCGTGCCGGCCGTTTCCAAAGCTCGAAACACCAGGGCGTCGCCTCCGGCGCGCCCTCCGCCCGCACCGGCATGTCGATCGACGAACGCCTTCCCATGCAACGCGAGGCGCACCGGCGCGCCGTCGTCGAGATCGCCGGCTCGATCGAGACCTTTTTCCTCCGTCATCCCGACGCGACCTGGGATTTCGCCGCCGGTCCGTCGACGCACAACGCGATCCTGGAACGTCTCCCCGCCCCGCTCCGCCAACGCCTGCGCACCTCCCGGGCCAAGGACCTCGTGAACCAGCCCGTCGGCGAGCTTCGAGAACGTTTCCTCAATCTCGTCTGATTCGCCGGTCCGGCCGCCGGAGTCGCGGTCGGCCGCATCGTCATGAGCCTGCTTCGCCATTCCCGGCTGCCCCGGCTTTCGGAGCCCGACGCCTTCCTCTGGGGCACCGGCATCGAGGACACCTTCATCACCGAGCCCTGGCCGCAAACCGGGCGCACCCTCGACGAGTATGAGCTCACCGGCCACTACCAGCGCTGGCACGCCGATCTCGGTTTGATCGGGCAACTCGGCGTGCGCGCCGCACGCTACGGCATCCCCTGGCATCGCATCCAGCCGGGACGCGGCACCTGGGAATGGGACTTCGTCGACCGCGCCGTCGACCGGCTCCTCGGTCTCGGCGTCGAGCCGATCATCGACCTCGTCCACTACGGCCTGCCGCCCTGGATCGAGAACGCGTATCTCCATCCCGACTTTCCCGATCTCATGGCCGACTACGCCGCCCGCGTGGCGGAGCGTTTCCGCGGTCGCGTCCACGCCTACACCCCGCTCAACGAACCGCGCATCACCGCCTGGTATTGCGGGCGCCTCGGCTGGTGGCCTCCCCACCGTCGGGGCTGGCGCGGTTTCGTCGCAGTCCTGTTCGCCGCTTGTCGTGGGATAGTGAATACGGTCCGCGCGCTTCGCTCGGTCGACCCCGACATTCTCGTCGCCCACGTCGACGCGACCGACCTCCATGTCGCCGAACAGGCCCGGTTCGAGGCCGAGTCCCGACATCGGCAGGAGCTCGTTTTTCTCGCCCTCGACCTCGTCTCCGGACGCGTTCGCGCCGGACATCCGTTGTGGGCATGGACGCTTCGCCAAGGCGCTTCCGAGACGGACCTCGAGTGGTTCGGGCGGCACGCGATCGATCTTCCGCTCATCGGCATCAACCTCTACCCGATGTTCACCCGCAAGGTGGCGCGGGCCTCGCCCTCCGGCAGGCTGCGCTGGACCATGCCCTACGCCTCCGCCGACATCGTCGAGCAACTCGGCGAGCTCTACTGGCGACGTTATCAAAGACCGGTCTTCATCTCGGAAACCGCCTCCGTCGGCTCCGTCGAACGACGCGCGACCTGGCTCGCCGATTCCGTCGCCGCGGCGAAACGCCTCCGCTCCCGCGGCGTGCCGCTCGTCGGCTACACCTGGTGGCCGCTCTTCGCGCTCGTCACCTGGGCTTATCGACAAGGCCGGCACCCGCCGCGCTACTACCTCAAGCAGATGGGTCTGTGGGACCTCGACGACCGGCTCGAACGCGTGCCCACGCCGCTGGTCGACACGTTTCGCCAGCTCGTCGAGGGAGGCTCCGACGCCGTCGGCCTGCTCGCCGACACCCCGTCCCCGGCCCCCTTCCCTTCGCCGTGAACCACCGTCTTTCCCCATGAACACGCGCCCGCCCGAACAACCGGACAACATGATTCGTTTCCCCGCCTGGCTCGCGTGTGACGCGGGGCATCGTCCTCCGCGAAAACGCCCCGGACCGCCCCCCGGGCCGCTCTTCGAGAGTTTTTTCTTCGCCGGCTTCGAGTGCACCGCGACCAGCAACCTTCACCGACGCTGGATCGACCAGATCGCCGCCACCGGGCACGATCGCCATGCCGACGGGGACTATCGTCGCCTGCGCGAGGTCGGACTGCTCGCCGCGCGCGAAGGCATCCGCTGGCCGCTCGTCGACCGCCGCGGACGGCTGGATTTCGGCTCCGTGCTTCCTTTCCTGGAAGCCTCCCGACGCCACGGCATCACCGTGATCTGGGATCTCTTCCACTACGGCTATCCCCGGGATCTCGACCCCTTCTCCGAGGACTTCGTCCGCCGCTTCGCCGACTACTGCCACGCCGCCGCCAAGTTGATCGGAGCCCGCGCCGACGGACGCGTTTGCTACTTCACGCCCGTCAACGAACCCTCGTTTCTCTCCTGGGCCGGCGGCACCGCCGGACGTTTCGCGCCTCACCTCACAAACCGCGGGCCCGAGCTGAAGATCGCGCTCGTGCGCGCCGCCATCGCCGGCATCGACGCCATCCGCGCCGTGCTGCCCGACGCGCGCATGATCAACGCCGATCCCCTGTGCCGCGTGGCGCCGCCGCTCGATCACGCGGACCCGCACGCCCACGCCGAGGACTTCAACAACCGCGCCGTCTTCGAGTCCTGGGACATGCTTTGCGGCCGCACTCTCCCCGAACTCGGTGGCAGCCGCCGCCATCTCGATATCGTCGGCGTGAACTACTACTGGACCAACCAATGGGAGATCGGTCGCGAGGAGCGGCCGCTGCCCGACGACGACCCGCGTCGATGGTCGCTATCGTGGCTCCTCCGCCAGGTCTGGAAACGCTACGGCGGCGACCTCCTCGTCACCGAAACCTCCCATGTCGGCGACATGCGCGCGCCCTGGCTGCGAACCGTCGCCGAGGAATGCGGGAAACTGCTCGACGAAGGCGTGCCGATCCGGGGCGTCTGCCTTTATCCCGTTCTCGGCATGCCCGAGTGGCACGACCCCTTCATCTGGACGCGGATGGGACTCTGGGACCTGGTTCCCCGGCACGACGGATTGGAACGTTGTCTCCACACGCCGATGCTCGACGCGCTTCGCGAGGCGCAACGCGTCGAACGGCGCTTCGCCGCCTCCCCCCATCCCGCCGCCCCCGACTCCTCACCCGTCGTCGACGCCGAATCCGTCGGCGCCCCGGCCGGATAATCCCCCCCGGCCCTCGCTCCCCATGACCTACCAGAACCCCGTTTGGTCCGGATACTTCGCCGACCCCTTCGTTCTGTCGTGGGAAAACGAATACTACGCCTACGGCACCGGCGAGACGACGGAGCCGGACGCCTCGGGAAACCAGCGCGCGTTCCGCATCCTTCGCTCCCGCGATCTGGCGACCTGGACGCCCGTCGGCGCCGCGCTGGTCGTTCCGCCCGAGAAAGCCGGACACGCCTTCTGGGCCCCCGCGGTCGCGGAGCAAGGCGGGCGCTTTTATTGCTACTACTCGAGCGCGCCGGCCGACCGCGACGAGCAGCACCGCCTCCATGTCGCCGTCGCCGATTCCCCGCTCGGCCCCTTCCACGACCACGGGCCGGTGCTTCCCGAAAGCGAAGGCTTCTGCATCGACGCGCATCCCTTCCGCGACCCGCAAGACGGCACGTGGTATCTGTATTTCGCCCGCGACTACTTCGACGAACGCGTCGGCACCGGCCTCGCCGTCGTCCCTCTCTCACCGGACCTCCTCCGCGCCTCCGGACCTCCGCATCTCGTGCTGCGCCCCAACTCCGACTGGCAGATCTACGAGCGCGACCGCGCGCTCTACGGCCGCCGCTGGCCGGCCTGGCACACCGTCGAGGGACCCTGCGTCGTCGCGCACGACGGGCGATACCACTGCTTTTATTCAGGAGGCAACTGGAGGACACGCGACTACGGCGTGAACTACGCGGTCGCCGGTCATCCGCTCGGCCCTTGGGAGCACGCGCCGGAAACCTGGCCCGTCGTGCTGCGCGAGAAAGGCGGCGACGCCCTCGGCCCCGGCCACAACTCCCACATCGTCGGACCCGACGGACGTTCCGAGTTTCTCGTCTATCACGCCTGGGACTCGGCCCATCGCGTGCGTCGCATGTTCATCGATCACCTCGTATGGACCGACTCCGGCCCGCGTTGCCTCGGCCCGACCCGCACGCCGCAACCTCTCGGCTTGCACCCGCCCGGCGGCCCTCGGTCCAAAACCGAACGCGTCAATCCGGCAACGTGAAATAGAACGTCGCGCCCTCGTTCACCCGGCCGACGGCGCGAACTTCGCCGCCGTGCTTCACCACAACGCGCCGCACCGTGGCGAGTCCTACGCCCGATCCGCTGAACTCGCCCTGCGCATGGAGACGCTGGAAAGGCTTGAAAAGCCGTGCCGCGTGCCGCTCGTCGAAACCCGCGCCGTTGTCGCGCACGAAAAATTCCCGCCCCGAAGGCCCGTCGACGAAACCGAACTCGATCCGCGGTTCCCGGGTCCGCGCGGTAAACTTCCAGGCGTTGCCGAACAGATTTTCCAGGACGATGCGGAGCATGCCGGGATCTCCGCGCGCGACCGCTCCGGGCCGGATGTCCACCCGCGGCTTCTTCCCTCCTCGCTCCGAGGCCAGCCGCTCCGCCACCTCGCGGGCCAAGGCGGACAGATCCACCTCCTCCTTCGCCACCTGCCCGTTCGGCAGACGCGCGAGTTTCAGGATGTCCCGGATCAGGACGCCCATGCGATCGCCCGCCTCCTTGAGTCGTTCGAGATATTCCAGGACGCCCTCGGGAAGCCGATCGCCGAAATCCTCACGGATCATGCCCGCGTAGCCCAGCATCGCGCGCAGCGGCGACTGCAAGTCGTGGGAAACTGAATACGCGAAGGACTCGAGCTCCTGGTTCGCGTTCTCCAGCTCGCGCGTGCGCAGCCGCACCCGGTTCTCAAGCTCCGCGTAGACCTTCACGTTCTCCATCGCCACGCCCACGCTGTCGGCCAGCGCCTGCAACAGCTCCAGCTCCTCCTCCGTCGGGCGGTGCGGACGCGCCCAGTAGTTTCCGATCGCCGCGATCGGAGCCTCCTTGCGGATCGGCACCATCGCCAGGCTCCGCACGAAGGTCGGCCGATACTCCTCCGCCGGAATGCGCGGATCCTCGTGGATGTCCTCGATCACCGCCGCCTGCCGGTGGGTCATCACCCAGCCGCTGACGCAAGCCGAAAGCGGGAACCGTTTCCCCTTCCAAAGCGGGGCGATCGCGTCCTCGTCCGCGCAGTGGCAGTTGTCGCCCTCCCGTAGCACGAAGGTCGCGCCGTCCGCGCCCGTGAGCCGACGCGCCACGCCACGCACGATTTCCATGATACGCGGCAGATCACGCGCCAGGGAAAGCTCCTGGATCGCGGCGATGAGTCGTTTGGTCGGGGAAACGTCGGGGCTGGGACGGGAGTTCATGAGGACATCGGCCTACGACCACGGTTAAAGCGCCACCGATCGGCGACAACCACCGGAAATTTTCCCCGCACCCGGGATCACCTTAACGATTTCTAAAGGTGCGATCCGTTATATTGGCGTGAACTCGATCGCGTCGTGATGCTTCTCTCCTCCGTCCCCCTCTCCCCTTTCCCCCGCACCCGCCACCTGCTCGTCGCGCTCCCGCTCGCCGCGCTTCTCCCCGGCTGCTCCACCACCGGCCCGCGCCCCTCCACCACGCCGGGCATCGACACGCCCCCCGCGTGGGCGCGCTCCGAGCTCGCCCCGGACGGCGCCCTCGACACCGCCGCGCTCGCCTCCTGGTGGAAACGCTTCGACGACCCCGTGCTCGATCGCCTCGTCGCCGAGGCCCTCGCCAACAATCCCGACGTCCGCATCGCCGTCTCCCGCATCGCCCAGGCGCGCGCCAACCGCACCGTCGAAAGGTCCGCGCTCCTCCCCTCGCTCGGCGCCGGCGTCTCCGGCCGCGGCACCCGCACCCGCGACCACCGCACCGACACCGTGACCGAGGGCGACACCTACTCCGCCTCGCTCGACGCCAGCTGGGAGATCGACCTCTTCGGCAAAAACCGCCTCGGCCTCGCCGCGGCCGACGCCGACTTCTCCCGCACCGAGGAAAACCTCCGCGCCGCGCAGGTCTCCCTCGCCGCCGAGGTCGCGCTCACCTACGTCGAGCTCCGCTCCGCCGAGGTCCAGCTCGACGTCGTCCGACGCTCCCTCGCCAGCCGCGAGGAAACCACCCGCCTCACCCGCTGGCGCGAACAGGCCGGCGTCGGCGACGTCCTCGACACCCGACAGGCGGAAAACTCCCTCGAACAAGCCCGCGCCTCGCTCCCCGCGCTGGAGCAAAGCCTCTCCGAAACGCGCAACGCCCTCGCCGTCCTCTGCGGCCGCACGCCCGGCTCTCTCGACGAACTCCTCTCCGCCACCGGCCGCGTGCCCGCGCCTCCCGCCGCCCTCGCCGTCGGCATCCCCGCCGAGACGCTCCGCCAGCGCCCCGACGTCCGCGCCGCCGCCCTCGCCGTCGAGGCCGCCGCCAAACGCTCCGACGCCGCCCGCCGCGACCGCCTGCCCACGCTCAAGCTCACCGGCTCCCTCGGCGTCGACGCCGCCGAGTTCGGCAAACTCGCCAACCCCGCCAGCACCGTCGCCAGCCTCGCCGGCGGCCTCACCGCCCCGATCTTCAACGCCGGCCGCATCGGCGCCAACATCCGTATCCAGGACGAGAATACGCTCCAGGCCCTCGTCTCCTACGAGTCCGCCGTGCTCGACGCCCTCGCCGAGGTCGAAAACGCCCTCGAGGCCGTCCGCCGCCAGGCCGAGCGCCACGAGGCCCTCGAACGCGCCGCCGCCGCCGCCCGCGAGGCCGACGCCCTCGCCCGCCAACAATACGAGGCCGGCTCGGTCGACTTCCTCCGCGTCCTCGACGCCGAACGCTCGCTCCTCTCCGCCGAGCAGAGCCTCGCCACCACCGCCGCCGCCCTCAGCTCCGCCCACATCCGCCTCTACAAGGCCCTCGGCGGCGGCTGGTCCGCCGACACCGACGCCAGCTCCGACGCCGGCCTCGCCAACGCCGACGCCCCCGCCTCCGACACCATCGACACCTCCTCCCTTTGAACCACATGAGCTCCGCTTCGTCTTCCTCCACCCCCGCCACCGACGCCCGCCCGAGCCGCCTCGCCGAGATCGTCACGCCCCCGTCCCGCGGCCCGCTCCACCGCCACCGCGGCAAGCTCATCGCCGCCGCCGTCCTCCTCCTCGGCGCCGGCGCCTTCCTCTGGAGCCGCGCCCGCGCGACCGACACGCAGGCGCCCGCCTTCGTCACCACGCCGCTCACCCGCGGCGACATCGGCCTCACCATCACCGCCACCGGCAAGCTCGCCCCGACCAACGAGGTCATCGTCGGCAGCGAACTCTCCGGCACCGTCCTCGAGGTCTACGTCGACATCAACGACCGCGTCACCAAGGGCCAGCCGCTCGCCAAACTCGACACCACCAAGCTCGCCCAGCAGATCGAGAGCAGCCGCGCCAACCTCCGCGCCGCCCAGGCCTCCGTCGCCCAAGCCGAGGCCACCGTGCGCGAGACCGCCGCCACCCTGAAACGACTCCAGGAACTGCGCCGCGTGAGCGAGGGAAAACTCCCCTCGCAAACCGAGTTCGACGCCGCCACCGCCGCCGCCGACCGCGCCGCCGCCAACCTCCTCGCCGCGCAGGCCTCCGTCGCCCAGGCCGAGGCCACCCTTCGCATCAACGAAAACGACCTCTCCAAGGCCGTCATCAAGTCCCCCATCGACGGCATCGTGCTCACCCGCGCCGTCGAGCCCGGCCAGACCGTCGCCGCCAGCTTCACCGCGCCCGAGCTGTTCGTCATCGCCGAGAACCTCGACCACATGAAGCTCACCGTCACCGTCGCCGAAGCCGACATCGGCCGCCTCGCCGCCGGACAGAGCGCCACCTTCACCGTCGACGCCTGGCCCGACCGCACCTACCGCGCCAAGGTCCGGCGCGTCGCCTTCGGCTCCTCCGTCACCAACAACGTCGTCACCTACGAGACCGACCTCGAGGTCTCCAACGCCGACCTCAGCCTCCGCCCCGGCATGACCGCCACCGCCGACATCCGCGTGGCCGAAAGCAAAAACGTCTTCCTCGTCCCCGCCGCCGCCCTGCGATTCGACCCCGAGAAAGCCTCCGCGCCCGTCGCCGAGGCCCCGAAGAAAACCTTCGTGCAAAGTCTCACGCCCATGCCGCGCATGAACCGCCCCCGCGCCCCCGGCGGCAACGGCGAACGCGACGGCGCGCGCCAGACCCGCTCCAAAATCTGGATCCTCCGCGACGGCGTCCCCCGGTCCATTCCGGTCAAACTCGGCCTCAACGACGGCCGCCAAGTCGAGATCTCCGGCGACGACCTCGTCGAAAATCTCCCCGTCATCACCAAGGCCGCCGCGCCTTCCGCCAAATGAGCACGCCCCCCGACAACGCCCCCGTCATCGAGCTCCGCGGCATCACCAAGACCTACGGCCGCGGCGACGCCGCCTTCCAGGCCCTGCGCGGCGTCGACCTCGTCGTCCGCCGCGGCGAGTTCGTCGCCGTCATGGGCCCGAGCGGCTCCGGCAAGTCGACCCTCATGAACATCCTCGGCTGCCTCGATACGCCCACCACCGGCGAATACCTCTACGAGGACATCCCCGTCCACTCGCTCGACAACGACCAGCGCGCCCTCCTCCGCCGCCACGCCCTCGGCTTCATCTTCCAGGGCTTCAACCTCCTCGCCCGCACCAGCGCGCTCGAGAACGTCGAGCTCCCGCTCCTCTACCGCGGACTCGGCCGCCGCGCGCGCCACGAAAAAGCCCTCGCCGCGCTCACCGCCGTCGGCCTCCCGACCAAGCTCCGCAACACGCCCGCCGAACTCTCCGGCGGACAACAACAACGCGTCGCCATCGCCCGCGCCATCGTCACCGAACCCACCACGCTCTTCGCCGACGAGCCCACCGGCAACCTCGACACCGCCACCACCGTCGAAGTCATGAACCTCCTCGTCCGCCTCAACACCGAGCTCGGCATCACCATCCTCATGGTCACGCACGAGGACGAGGTCGCCGCCTACGCCAAACGCATCATCCACGTCCGCGACGGCCTCATCGCCTCCGACGAGCTCAACCACCGCGACATCCGCGTCCCCTGACCTTTCCCGCCCATCCCGCGGCCAATGTTCGTAATACGAACATTGGCCGGCGCGCCTCCCCTCTCCCGTGTCCGCGCCCCGGTCCGCTCCTCTCTCGCCATGATTTTCCTCAACGCCTTCCTCATCGCCCTGCGCGAGATCCGCCGCAACCTCATGCGCGCCTTTCTCACCGTGCTCGGCGTAATCATCGGCGTCGCCGCCGTCATCACCATGGTCACGCTCGGCAACGGCGCCACCGAGGCCGTGAAGGCCCAGATATCCAACCTCGGCAGCAACCTCGTCATGCTCCGCCCCGGCATGGGCTTCGGCCCGCGCTCCTCCTCCGCCGGCGTGCCCGCCTTCACCCTCGCCGACGTCGCCGCGCTCTCCGAACAGGTCGAGGGCATCGCCGCCATCGCGCCCGTGCGCAGCGGCAGCTACTCCACCATCTCGCGCCAGAACGCGCGCTCCACCTCCGTCACCGGCACCACCGTCGACTACTTCGACATCAACAAATGGAAGCTCGCCGACGGCCGCCTCTTCACCGAGAGCGACTACCGCATCGGCGCCGCCGTCGCCGTCATCGGCAACACCGTGCGCAAGGAACTCTTCGGCGACGAGGACCCGCTCGGCCAAAAAATCCGCATCGGCAACGCCGCCATCGAGGTGATCGGCGTGCTCGCCCCCAAGGGCCAGGGCGGCATGGGCGACCAGGACGACACCATCATCCTCCCGCTCTCCACCCTCCAGCGCCGCCTCGCCGGGAAAACCTCCGAGCACGACATCGGCATGATCAGCATCTCCGCGGCCGACGAGGTCGACGGCGCGCGCCTCATCGCCGACATCACCTCGCTCATGCGCCAGCGCCGCAACCTCCAGCCCAACCAGGACAACAACTTCAACGTCTTCGACACCCGCCAGATCGCCGACACCCTCAGCTCCTCCACCAAGATGATGACCACGCTGCTCGCCGCCGTCGCCGGCGTCTCGCTCATGGTCGGCGGCATCGGCATCATGAACATCATGCTCGTCTCCGTCACCGAGCGCACCCGCGAGATCGGCATCCGCCTCTCCATCGGCGCCACCGCGCGCGAGGTCCTGCTCCAGTTCCTCGTCGAGGCCGTCACCCTCTCCTGCATCGGAGGCCTCGTCGGCATCGCGCTCGCCTTCGCCCTCTGCGCCATTCTCGCGCCGGTCATCCAGGTGGGCTTCGTCTTCGATCCGAAGATCAACCTCATCGCCTTCCTCTTCTCCGCCGTCGTCGGCATCGTCTTCGGCTTCACCCCCGCCCGCCGCGCCGCCGGCCTCGACCCCATCGTCGCCCTCCGCCACGAATAACCCCGCCCACTCCCCGCTCCTAGCTCCCAACTCCCCGCTCCCATGCGCCTCCTCCTCATCGAAGACGACCCCGCGCTTCAGCGCAGCCTGGCCGCCGCCCTGCGCGAGGAGAACTACGCCGTCGACACCGCCTCCGACGGCGAGGACGGCCTCTACAAGGCGCTCGAGACCGCTTATGACCTCATCCTCCTCGACGTCATGCTCCCCGGACTCGACGGCTGGCAGGTCCTTTCCCGCCTCCGCCCCGCGCGCGGCACGCCCGTCCTCATGCTCACCGCGCGCGACACCGTTCCCGACCGCGTCAAAGGTCTCGACCACGGCGCCGACGACTACCTGACCAAACCCTTCGACCTCGACGAACTCCTCGCCCGCATCCGCGCCCTCATCCGCCGCTCCGCCGGACGCGTCCACCCCGCCATCGAGATCGGCCTGCTCGTTGTCGACACCGCCTCCCGCGTCGTCACGCTCGGCGGCGCGCCCGTCGCCCTCACCGCCCGCGAGTATTCACTGCTCGAATACCTCGCCCTTCACCGAGGCCAGGTCGTCAGCCGCGCCGAGCTCTACGACCACCTCTTCGACGAGGACGACGACTCCGTCTCCAACCTTCTCGACGTCCACGTCTCCAACCTCCGCAAAAAACTCGGCGCCGATCTTATCGTCACCCGCCGCGGCCAAGGCTACATCATCCCCTAGGCGGGGCGGGACCGCCGGGCCCGCCGCTCCATCGCTTTCTCCTTCGTCACTCCCTCTCCCTCCTCCGCCGGGCCCGCCACTCGCGCTCCAGATCCACGATGCAGCTCCCCTTCCACTCCCTCCGCTGGCGACTCCAGGCCTGGCACGGGCTCATCCTCCTGCTCGTCATCGTCGCCCTCTGCGGCGCCGTCCACCGCCTCGCCACCGTCCACGAGTTCCAGCGCATCGACCGCGAGGTCGTCGCCGCCGAGCGCGCGCTTGTCCGCGGCCTGATCGACGCCTGGCGCCCCGCCGATCTCCCCGAGGGCCCGCTCTCCCCCCGCTTCGTCTTCGAACGCATCCGCGCCGGCGACGCCACCGTGCCGTCCGCCGTCGCCGCGCGTTTCTCCGGCACCGAACCCGGCCACGTCTACTTCGTCATCCGGGACGCCGACGGGAAAATCCTGCTGCGCTCCGACAACGCCCCCGCCGGCCGCGTCCCGACGCCCTCCGCCGCGTCCTCGGAGTTCTCCGACAATCTCCGCACCGTCGGCCGCCATCGCGAACTCCATCGCGCCACCAGCGACGGCGTCGCCGTGCTCGTCGGACGCGACATCTCCGCCGAGCAGGACCAGATGCTGCGCTTCACCGCCTGGCTCGCCGCCGTCGGCCTCGGCGTCTGGCTCCTCGGCCTGCTCGGCGGCTGGTGGCTCGCCGGCCGCGCCATCCGCCCCGTCGACTCCATCAGCCGCACCGCCACGCGCATCGCCGAGGGCAACCTCGACGAGCGTATCGACACCGCGGATACCGACAGCGAGCTCGACCAGCTCGGCCGCGTGCTCAACCAGACCTTCGACCGCCTGCACGACTCCTTCGAGCGCCAGCGCCGCTTCACCGCCGACGCCGCGCACGAGCTGCGCACGCCCGTCTCCATCCTCCTCTCCGAGACGCAGCGCATCCTCCGGCGCGAGCGCTCCGCCGGGGAATATCACGAAGCCCTCCAAACCTGCCACGACACCGCCGGCCGCATGCGCCGCCTGGTCGAGGCGCTGCTCCTCCTCGCCCGTCTCGAAAACAACTCCGTCGCACCTCGCCGCGAACGCCTCGATCTCGCCGTCGTCGCCGACGACACCGCGCGCCACCTCGCGCCGCTCGCCGAGGAACGCCGCGTCACGATCCACACCGAGCTGAGCCCCGCCGTCTGCCTCGGCGATCCCGACGCGCTCGGCATCCTGGTCACCAATCTCGTCGCCAACGCCCTCCAGCATCACCGCCCCGAAGGCGGCTCGGTGTGGCTGCGCACGCAGCTTGAATCCGGTCGCGCCGTGCTCGTCGTCCGCGACGACGGCCCCGGCATCCCCGGGAAAAATCTGCCGCACATCTTCGAGCGTTTCCACCGCGCCGACTCCGCGCGCACCGGCGGCTCCGGCCACACCGGCCTGGGCCTCGCGATCGCGAAGACCATCGCGGACAACCATCAGGGCGAACTCGCCGCCACCAGCCGTCCCGGCGAAGGCGCCACCTTCACGCTCTCGCTCCCGGCCGACGCGCCCGACGACACGCGCGCTGAACGCGACGCGCGCCCGTGATAAAACCGGCGAACGCGGCCTTTGGGCCGGACCGACTCAGGCGCCGGGCGCCATGCCTCGTTCGCTCGCCTTGGCGAAAGTCAGCATGCGGGCGAACTCCGGCGTGGAGGCGCGTTCGTCGGACGCCAGTTTTTCCAGCGCCTGCGAGCGATTGAGCCCTTCGCGGAAAAGAATGCGATAAAGGGCCTTCACTCGCTCGATCTGCTCGGGCGTGAATCCTTTCCGCTCCAGTCCGATCTTGTTGATCGCGCGGATGAGCGCCGGCTGGCCGTCGGCGATGAAAAAAGGCGCCACGTCCTGCACGACCTTCGCGTAGGCGCTCACCATCGCGTAGGCGCCGATGCGGCAAAACTGGTGGATGCCCGCCACGCCGCCCACGACGACGTGGTCCTCGATCACGACATGGCCCGCGACCGAAACCGCGTTGCTCATCACGATATGACTGCCGAAGCGGCAATCGTGCGCGATGTGGCCGTAGGCGAGGAAGGTGTTGTCGTCGCCGAGCGTGGTGAACTCGCCGTCCTTCGTCGCCGCATGCACGGTGAAGTATTCGCGGAAGACGTTGCGCGCGCCGACACGCACGCCGGGGTTGCCGCCCTTGTATTTGAGATCCTGCGTCTTTCCGCCGATGCAGGCGTAGGGAAACACCTCGCAGGCCTCGCCGAGCCAGGTGTTGCCCTCGACGGACGCGTGGTGATGCAGGCGGGTGCGGTCTCCGAGACGCACGCCGGGACCGACGTAGCAAAGCGGGCCGATCTCGACGTCGACGCCCAGTTGGGCGGAGGGATCGACGACGGCGGTGGGATGGATTTGGGTCGGCATGCGGCGCGGGAATCTCGCTCTCCGGATTAGCGCTCCATCTCGGCGGTGTCGATGATGGCGAACATCAGCTCGGCGGAGGAGACCACCTGACCGTCGACGGTGCAGGTGACCTCGGCGCTCGCGAGCTTGTTGCCACGGGCCTTGGTGAGCTTGGCGTTGAGGATGAGCTGGTCGCCGGGGCGCACGGGCTTGCGAAACTTCACCTTGTCGGCGCTCATGAAGAGGGAGGTCTTCCCCTCGCTGCTGCCGCGGCGGAGCATGAGGATGCCGGCGGCCTGCGCCATCGCCTCGAGCTGGAGCACGCCGGGCATGACGGGGTTGCCGGGGAAGTGGCCCTGGAAATAGGGTTCGTTGATCGAGACGTTCTTGATCGCGACGAGCGCGTCGTCGCCGACGAACTCCATCACGCGATCCACCATCAGGAAGGGATAGCGGTGCGGCAGCGTGTCGAGGATGCGGCGGATATCGAGCTCGGTCTCGGTGGGCAGCACCATCGCGGGGCGCGGTTTCTTTTTCGGGCCCTTTTTCTTCTCGGCGAGTTTCTCGGCGAGGGCCTTGGTGAGCTCTGCGTTGATCGCATGGCCCGGACGGGTGGCGATGATGTGCGCCTTGATCGGGAGGCCGAGCAGCGTGATGTCGCCGATGATATCGAGCATCTTGTGGCGCACGAACTCGTCTTTGAAGCGCAGACCCTCCTTGGAGAGGATCTTGTCGCCCTTGATCACGACGGCGCAGTCGAGCGAGCCGCCCTTGATCTTGCCCATCTTGATGAGCGCCTCGATGTCCTCGTAGACCGTGAAGGTGCGCGCGGCGGCGATCTGCGTCATGTAGACGTCGGGATCGATGTTGAGGGAGAGGAACTGCGCGTGGATGCCGCGGTCGTCGGCCGAGGTGCAGGAGATCTTGAAGCCGTCGTGTGGCAGCGCGATGAGGGACGAGTTGCCCTTCTGGATCGAGACGGCCTCCTCGAGGACGAAATACTCGCGCTCCTTGTCCTGCTCGACGGGGTCGCCCTGCATGATGAGGTCGACGAAGGGCTTGGCGGAGCCGTCGAGGATGGGCGGCTCGGAGGCGTTCATCTCGATGACGCAATTGTCGATGCCGCAGCCATGAAGCGCGCTGAGCACGTGCTCGACGGTGTGGACCTTCGCGTGGCCCTCCTGGATCGTGGTCTGGCGCACGAGATCGCCGACGAGCTCGGCGCGGGGCTTGATCTCCGGAGCGCCGTTGAGGTCGACACGGCGAAACACGTAACCGGTGTCGGGGGCGGCGGGCTTGAGCGTGAGGGTGACCGTTTCGCCGGTGTGGAGGGCTTGGCCGGATATGGAGACCTCTCGGGCGAGCGTGCGTTGTTTCATGGCTTTTTGCGTAAGGGGTCAGGGTGCCGAGCCGGGCGCGGGCGAGGCAAGCGCGGTTTCCGTCCGCCCCGAAGCCGCGCGAGAGCCGAAGCCGGCCGCATCGTCACGGAGAATTCTCGCCAAAAATTCGTGCAACAACTCCCGCCCTGGCTCGTTCTGCGCCCAAGGAACGTGCGGATAGTCGCCTTCCACGTAACGCGCGCCCGGGCGCGCCGCGGCGTGTTTGCGGCCCTCGGCCACCGGGATAACCGAATCGTTTCGCCCGTGCGTCAGCAAGACGGGCACTTCGGCCGGGAGCTCGCGCAACACCCGGGCGGTGTCCATCCGCTCGCCGCCAAAGTAGAGCCACACGCCCAGACGTCGCGCCATGCTCGGCAGACTCGAGAAGGTGCTCTCCAACACCAAACCCGCCACCGGTCGGCGCGCGGCCAGTTGCGCCGCGAAGGCTCCGCCGAGCGAAAATCCATGCGCGAAGATCGCGTCGCCGCGCACGTCGGGACGCTTCGCCACGATGTCGAACCAGGCCGCGCCGTTCTCGATGTCGTTTTCCAAGGCCGGCACACCGTCCGAGCGACCGTAGCCGACGTGTTCACAGACGAGCACCGACACGCCGAGCCGGTGCCAGATCTCCACCGTCTGACGCTGGTCGTCGATCAGCTCGGCGTTGCCGTGAAAATAAAGAACGACCGGCGCGGGCCGCTCCGCCGACGCTCCCTCCGCCGGGCGCCACCACGCCTCCACGCGACCACCCGTCGGCAGATCCCGCCACCAACTCTCGTAGCCGGCGGGCGCGCTCCGCCCCGCGGCGCGATCGCGTCCGGTCTTCGGGTAAAGCACGACTTCCTTGTCCCACGCGACCAAGGCGCACAGCACCACGTAGCCCGCCACGACGAGTCCGCCGAGCCACGCGAGCTTCATCGCGCACCTCCGTCCACGGCATGCGCGTCCATGTTCTCCACCGTGCGGACGAGCAGTTCACGCAACAGATCCGCTCGCCCCTGCGTCGAGAGCGGATGATGTCGATGATCGTCCGCCACCGCTCGCGCCCCCGGCCTCGCCGCGGCCAGCAGTTCGAAATGCCGAAACGGCACCACCTCGTCGGCCCGGCCGTGGGTGAGCAGCACCGGCACGCGCGGATCGAGCCGGCGCAACACCGCCGTGGCGTCGAAATTCTCGCGTGTGAACAAGATCCAAATGAACCGATCATGCGCCGCCTCGCGCAGGCTCGCCACCGTGCCCTCCAAGGCCAACCCGGCCACCGGACGCTCGGCCGCGAGCTCCGCCGCAAAAACACCGCCCAGCGAAAACCCGTGCGCGAGGACGAGATCGCGCCGCACCTCCGGTCGAGCCGTCACACGGTCGAACCACTCCAGCGAATCGCCTTTGCACGCGGCGACGCCCGGCTCGCCCTCCGAACGTCCGTAGCCTCGATACTCGACGAGCAATACGCTCGCGCCGAGCGCATGCCACAGCTCGGCGAAATCCCGCGAATCATCGATCAACTCGCCGTTGCCGTGATACACCAGCACCGCCGGCGCCGGTCGCTCCGCCGAGGCCCCTCGCGCGGGCAGCCACCAGGCCTCGACCCGCGTGCCGTCGCGCATCGTGTGCCACCAGGTCTCGTAACCCGCGGGAGCCGTCTTGCCGGCCGCGCGTTCACGTCCGTGCATCGGGAAGATGATCGCCTCCTTTTTCCACGCAACAACACCGCAAACAGCGAGATAGGTCACGGTTGCCAACACCGCCAGACGCAGCGCCGCCTTTGTCCGAGTCCGTTGTCCTGTCGCCATGCCCCGACGTTTTCCCAAGCCGGTCCGGAGGCGAGCCTTAAGCCCCGCCTGTTTATTTTCACGGGATCATAAGCGGACGATGAAACCGGCCTTTCGGAGCGTTCACGACTCGCCAGCCGGATGCATTTCAACAAGGATACTTTTCCGCGTCGCGACCACCCCGTCCCTCGTCGCCCGCCCCCGTCAACCCCAAGCGCCGCCATGCAACTCGCCGTCTACAGCACGAAACCGCATGACCGCCACTTTTTCGACGCCGCAAACGCTCGTGCCGGACATGTCCTGCACTACCTTGAGGCTCGTCTCGACCGTCACACCGCCACCCTCGCGCGAGGCCGGACCGCGGTGAGTCTTTTTGTCAACGATCGCGCCGATGCCGCCGCTCTCGCCGCCCTCGCCGACCAAGGCGTGCGCCTCGTCACCCTGCGCTCCGGCGGCTACAACCACGTCGATCTCGAGACCGCTCGCGCCCTCGGTCTCACCGTCACCCACGTGCCGGACTATTCCCCGCATGCCGTCGCCGAGCACACCGTCGCCCTCCTCCTTTCGCTCGTCCGCCGCATCCCCCAGGCCTACTCGAGGGTGCGCGAGGGCAACTTTTCCATCGAGGGCCTGCTGGGCTTCGACCTTCACGGCAAAACCGCCGTCCTCGTCGGCACCGGAAGAGTCGGCCTGTGCGTCGGGCGCATCCTGCAAGGCTTCGGCGTGCGCGTGCTCGCCTACGATCCGCGACCATCGCCGGCCGCGCGCGAAGCGGGCTTCGCCTTCGGCCCGCTCCAGAACGTGCTCGGCGAGGCCGACATCGTGACGCTCCATTGCCCGCTTTTGCCGACCACGCGCCACCTGATCAACCGCGCCACGCTCGGCTGGATGAAACGCGGCGCGGTGCTGCTCAACACCTCCCGCGGCGGCTTGCTCGACGGCGGCGCGGTGTTCGACGCGCTCGAAACCGGCCGGCTGGCCGCGCTCGGGATCGACGTCTACGAGGACGAAGCCGCCCTGCTCTACGACGACATCTCCGGCCAAGGCATACGCGACGAATGGCTCTCCCGTCTCATCGCCCGCCCCAACGTGCTCGTCACCGGACATCAGGGTTTCTTCACCCGCGAAGCGCTCGCCACCATCGCCGCCGGCACGATCGGCGCCCTCGACGCCTTCGCCGCCGGCCGTCCCTGCCCGCACACGCTCACCGCGCCAGGCACGAGTTCCGCGATCGTCCCGCCCGCCGCGCCGCACGGCTCGAAATCCTCCTTCCCGGTCCATACCCCGCCGGCGGTCGCGGTCGAACACGGTTAACACCAAATTAGCAGGGAGCCCGCCGGGCGCGCCGTGACGAAGGGAGCGGACACAACTCGGAAACGATCAGCACGACCACAGGCGCGCGCGTATCCAGGAACTCACGACGAAAGCGGTGAGACGTGGTCCGATCCCGCTTGCCGGGTCCGGATGCCACGAAACGAAAAAGCCCGGCCGACGGCCGCCGGGCCTGCATCAGGAAACCTGCGTCCCGGACGCTCGCGTGTTTTCGCGGGCGTCGCCGGAGCGGGGCGGGATCACTCCACCACGCGCGGCACGAGCACCATGTTGTCGCGTTGGGCGGGGGCGTTGCGCAGGGCCTCCTCGACGGACAGGCCGGGACGCGGTTCGTCGGCATGGAGAACATTGAAGATCGGCGTGGCGTGCGCGGTGGGTTCCACGCCGTCGACGTTCACCTGCTTGAGCTGCTCGATGTGACCGAGGATGTCGCCGAGCTGCGCGGAAAACTTCTCCTTCTCCCCGGGCGTGAGCGCGAGGCGCGAAAGCGTGGCGAGGTGATCGATGTCGATGTGAACCGGAGAAGACATGGCACTAGGTTTTAACCACGAAACACACGAAATACACGAAAGGAAAAACCAAACCGTGCGTAACCGAAGGCAGGTCCGGCTCGGCTCGTTTTTGCGTATTTCGTGTGTTTCGTGGTTTCGAGAATCAGAAGTCCGCGATGCGGAGAAGGAGAGGTTTGCCGAGGGTGCAGTTGAGACGGGCGAGGCGATTCACGGTCAGGCGAATCTGCGCCTCGCTGCATTCGTGCGTGGTGAGGAGAAGCGACGCGGCGTCGGGTTTTTCACTCGGGCTCTGAACAAGGCTGGCGATGCTGACGCCGGCCTTGGCGGTGCAGCTCGCGATCTTGGCGAGCACGCCGGGCTGGTCCTTCACGTCGAGACGCAGGTAGTGGCGCGAACGGATCGCGGAGGGCGGCGTGAGGGCGAGTCTCGTCGCGGGCGCCGGCGGCAACACGGAGGCGCCGCGCACGAGTAGCGAAGCGGCGTCGACGATGTCTCCGATCACCGCGCTGGCGGTCGGGTCCTGGCCGGCGCCGCGGCCGATGTAGGTCGTCTCGCCGACGACGTCGCCGAACACGGAGATGCCGTTGTAGACTCCGTTGACGTTGGCGATGGCCTTGGTGAGCGGAAGCAACGCGGGGTAGACGCCGACGGAAAGGGCGTCGTGCTCGACGTCGCGTTCGATGACGGCGAGGAGCTTGATCGCGAAGCCGTTCTCGCGAGCGAAGGCGAGGTCGGCCTGGGTGAGCTGCGTGATGCCCTCGACGACCATCTTCTTGGTCGGCACCCAGGTGCCGTGCGCGAGGAAGGCGAGCACGGAGGCCTTGTGGGCGGTGTCCCAGCCCTCGACGTCGAGCGACTCGTCGGCCTCGGCGTAGCCGAGCTCCTTCGCCTCCTTGAGGATCACCGGATAACTCAGCCCCTCGCGTTCCATGCGCGTGAGAATGTAGTTACAGGTGCCGTTGAGGATGCCGTAGATGCGACGGAACCTGTTCGCGACGAGCCCCTCGCGCAGGGCCTTGATGATCGGGATGCCGCCGGCGACGGAGGCCTCGAAGAAGAACTGGCCGCCGTGTTTCTTGGCGGTGGCGAAAAGCTCGGGACCGTGGGCGCAGAGGAGCGCCTTGTTGGCGGAGACGACGGTCTTGCCGCGCTTGAGCGCCTCGAGCGTGACCTGACGGGCGATGCCGGTGCCGCCGATGAGCTCGCATACGATCCGGATCTCGGGATCGGTGGCGATGGAGAGCGGATCGGTCGTGAGCTGCCTGGCCTTCAGGCGCACGGCGCGCTTCTTCTTGAGGTCGCGCACGGACGCGCGGGCGAGCACGAGCCTGGCGCCGAGGCGGGCCTCGAGTTCGGGGCGGGCGCGCTCGATGTGTTTCCACACGCCCTGGCCGACGGTGCCGAGGCCGCAGATGCCGATATTGATGACGGAAACGCTCATGAAATTATGACCTGGGATTGATGATTTATGGTTGAGCGGAGTTCTCCGACGCGACGTCCGGCTCGGCGGGCTTCTTGACGAACTTGTTCTCCGTGCCGTTGCAGAGGCGGACGATGTTCGAGCGGTGGCGCGCGATCACGAAGACGCCGAGCACGGTGGCGAGAATCGCGAAGGCGGTCGGCGAGCCGAACAGCCAGGCGGCGGCGGGCAGCGCGACCGAGGCGACGATCGAGGCGAGGGAGACGTAACGGGAGATTTGGAAAACGACCACCCACAGCGCGAGCGCGACGAGGGTCGGAAACGGAAGGAGAACGATGAGGCCGCCCGCCGAGGTGGCGACGCCCTTGCCGCCCTTGAAGCGCGTGAAGCAGCTGAAGCTGTGGCCGATCAGCGCGAAGACGAGGCCGGTGATCTGCATCCAGATCGTGGCAACCTCGTCGCAGGCGCAATCGGCGGCGACGGCGATGAGCGGCCAACCCGCCGCCACCGCGCCCTTCAGCGCATCGAGGAAAAACGCCAGATCGCCGGCGCGTTTGCCCTTCTTGCCAAACATGCCGCCGAGCACGCGCTTCACGTTCGTCGCGCCCGGGTTCTTCGAGCCGTGCTCGAAGATGTTCACGCCGAACTTGCGCGCGATCAGCCAGCCAAAGGGCAGCGCCCCGAGGAAGTAGCCGGCGACGGCGGCGAGAAGAAGCGGGATCAGCATGGGACGAGGAGAAGGGACCGTTTAACGCCGAACGCCCAACCTTTAACGCCCGACAACGGAATGCCTGCGCGATCCATTGAACGTTAAAGGTTAAGCGTTGAACGTTGCGCGTTCGGCGCGGCACACGCCGCGCCGTCAGAGCTGCACGAACTTGGCCATCTTGATGTTCTCGTTGGCCTTGATCGCATCCCGCGCGGCGGCGCTCGGCTCGTGGTCGACGCGCACCACCATGTAGGCGGTGCCACCGGGCGTGAGCCGGGAAAGCGACATGTCGGCGATGTTCACGCCGTCGTTGCCGAGGAGCATGCCGACGGTGCCGACCATGCCGGGCTTGTCGCTGTTCTCGAGGACGAGGAGCGAACCCTCGGCGGCGACCTCGACCTCGCGGCCGTTGATGCCGACGATGCGGGGCTCGTTGTTCTTGCCGATGATCGTGCCGCGCGCGGAGTGCACGGTGCCGTCGCCGCCGGTGGCCTCGATCTCGATCAAATCGGTGTAGTCGCCGGCGTCGGAGCTCTTCACGACCTCGAACTGCACGCCGAGGCGCTGGAGGAGCGTGGGCGCGTTGACGGCGTTCACGCTGTCGCCGCTGATGCGACGGAGGAAACCGCTCTGCACCGCGCGGGTGATGGCGTTGACGTCGAGGTCGGCGACCTTGCCGGTGTAGGCGACGCGGAGCTTGGCGATCTGCTTCGGCGCGATCTGCTGCACGAGCGTGCCGAGCTTGCCGCCGAGGGCGATGTAGGGCGCGAGCGTCTTGGCCGAGGCGGCGTCCATCGAGGGCAGGTTGACGGCGTTGCGCACGGCGCCGTGGAGAAGCACGTCGGTGATCTGCTCCGCGATCTCGATGCCGACCGACTCCTGCGCCTCGGCGGTGGAGGCGCCGAGGTGCGGCGTGAGGGTGACGTTGGGAAGGCTGCGGAACTCGCTGTCCTTGACGAGGGGTTCGTCCTCGAACACGTCGAGGCCGGCGGCGGCGACATGACCGCTCTTCAGCGCCTCGAGAAGCGCCGACTCCTTGATGATGCCGCCGCGGGCGCAGTTGAAGAGACGGACGCCCTTCTTGCACTTCGCGAGCGCGGCCTCGTCGATCATGTATTTCGTCTCCTGCGTGAGAGGCATGTGGACCGTGATGTAGTCGGCCTGCGGGAGGAGTTCCTCGAACGAGACGGCCTCGACGCCCATCGCCTTCGCGCGGCTGGGGGCGAGGTAGGGATCGTAGGCGACGACCTTCATGCCGAAGGCGAGCGCACGCTTCGCGACCTCGCCGCCGATGCGGCCCATGCCGACGATGCCGAGGGTCTTCTTGAAAAGCTCGACGCCGCCGAACGATTTGCGGTCCCACTCGCCGCGGCGCATCGAGGCGGCGGCGTTGGCGATCGGACGGGCGCCGCAGAGCATGTGGGTGAAGGTGAGCTCGGCGGTGGCGATGGTGTTGCCGCCGGGGGTGTTCATGACGACGACGCCGTGCTCGGTGGCGGCCTCGACGTCGACGTTGTCCACGCCCACGCCGGCGCGGCCGACGACCTTGAGCTTGGGGGCGGCGGCGAACACCGCACGCGTGATCTTCGTCTCCGAACGGACGGCGATCGCGCTCACATCCTTCACCAGCTCGATGATCTTCTCGGGAGAGGAGCCGTAAGCCTCGATGACTTCAAAGCCCGGCTGCTGACGCAGATAGGCGACGCCCTTGGGTGAGATCTTGTCGGCGACGAGGATTTTCATGGAAGGAAAAGGGTCTAGGTAATGCCCCGCCTCCCCGACCCGGCAAGGAAAAGCTCGGCGCGTGGCAACAGCCCCCTAGCCTCGGACGCCATGACGCGCATCCAGCAGCAATACGCATTCCTCACCGAGTGCCTGAAACTTTCGGAAATCTTTCGTCAGGCGCTGCTTCCCGTGAGCCGCCGCCGGGAGAACGACGCCGAGCATTCCTGGCACCTTTGCCTGATGGCGATCACGCTCGCGGAGCACGCCAACCAGCCCGTCGACCTCGCCCGCGTGCTGAAGATGCTCATCATCCACGACATCGTGGAAATCGACGCGGGCGACACCTACGCCTACGACACGGCGCGCATGGCCGGGCAACACGAGCGCGAGGCGAAGGCCGCCGACCGCATCTTCGGGCTGCTCCCGCCCGACCAGGCCGTCGAACTGCGTCAATGCTGGGAGGAGTTCGAGGCGAAGATCACCCCTGAGGCGAAGTTCGCCGCCGCCATCGACCGCCTCCAGCCGATCCTGCTCAACGTTCTCTCGGGCGGCGAAAAATGGCGCGAGCACGGCGTGACGAAGGCGATGGTCGTCGCGCGCAACCAACACGCCAACGACGGCGCCTCCGCGGTCTGGGCCCATGCGCTCACGCTGCTCGACGACGCCGTGGCGCGCGGCTTTTTGCCCGCGGAATAACCCAACGAAACGAGTGGAAACCAACCGGGGGCCGGGCCCCGCCGGACGCGCACGGGGCGCGCCGCGGCCTTACACGAGATCCGGCGGCACGGTGGCGACCGCCTCCTCGAGGGTGGTGACGCCCTCCTTCACCTTGAGCAGGCTGTCCTGGTGGAGGGTCTTCATGCCGCCGCGCATCGCGATTTTCTTCAACTCGGCCGACTCGAGCCCCTTGTTGATGCCCTCGATGAGTTCGGAGTTGGTCACCATGAGCTCGTGGATGCCGACGCGACCCTTGTAGCCGGTGCCATTGCACTTCGGGCAGCCCTTCGGGTTGGCTTTGAAAATCTGGCCGCTCCAACCGATGCCGGTCTCGAGAAGTTCCTTCTCCCGTCCTTCGGGCTCATGCGTGACCCGGCAGGTTTTGCAGACCCGGCGCATGAGTCGTTGGGCGCAGACGCAGAGCAGCGAGGAGCTGATCATGAAGGGCTCGATGCCCATGTCGGTGAGACGGGCGATCGTGCTCGGGGCGTCGTTGGTGTGGAGCGTGGAGATGAGGAGGTGACCGGTGAGCGCGGCCTCGACGGCGATGCCGGCGGTCTCCTTGTCGCGGATCTCGCCCACGAGGATGATGTCGGGGTCCTGACGAAGATAGGCGCGGAGCGCGCTCGCGAACGTGAGCCCGATCTGCCGGTGCATCTGCATCTGGTTGATGCCGGGCAGCGTGTATTCGATCGGGTCCTCGGCGGTGCGGATGACGAGCTCGGGGCTGTTGATCTCGCCGAGCGCGGAGTAGAGCGTCATGGATTTTCCACTACCGGTCGGGCCGCAATGGAGGATCATGCCGTAGGGCTGGCGGATGCACTCGCGGTATTTGGCGAGATTCTCCTCGGAGAAGCCGAGCGCGGTGAGCGGCAGCGTGGACTTCTGCTTGTCGAGGATACGCATGACGACGCCTTCGCCGTGGTTGAGCGGCGCGGTGGAAACGCGCAGGTCGACGTCGATGCCTTTTTTGGTGAAATGCTTGAAGACGATGCGGCCGTCCTGCGGGAGACGACGCTCGGCGATGTCGAGATTGCACATGATCTTGAGGCGCGCGATGAGCGCGGGCCCGACCTTGTGCGGAAGGCGGAGCTTTTCCTGGCAGACGCCGTCGATCCGGTAGCGGACGACGATCTCCTTCTCCCAGGGCTCGATGTGGATGTCGGAGGTGCCGGAGTAGTAGGCGTCCTCGATGATGCGGTTGGCGAGCTGGACGATCGGGGCGGAGTCCTCGGTGACGTCGGCCTCGGCGGTCTCGCCCCCCTCCTCCATGCCATACTCGGCGCCGATGGCGCCGACGACGTCGTCGAAACCGGCGGGACGCGAGGCCTCCTTGGCGAACTTGTCCTTGATGTCCTTCTCGCGGGCGAGAAGGCGGACGACTCGCTTGCCGGTCAGCTCGGCGACCTTTTGCGGGATGGCCAGGTCGAAGGCGTTGCCGACGGCGAGGAGGATGGTGTCGCCGGCGTAGCCGACGGGCAGGCAAAGGTTCTCCTCGCAGAATTCCCGGGGAATCCGTTCGTAGGTCGAGGAGGTGACCCGGAATTTCGCGGCGAAGAAAGGAGCGAGGTGGTAGGCGCGGGCCTTGGCCACGAACAGCTGGGTGGCGGTGACGCCGTGCTGTTCGAGCAGGAGCTTGTCGAGTTCGTCGCCGGATATCTCGTCGGGGCGCGAGGCGAGCTCGCCGACCTGCTCGGGCGTGAGGCGGCCCTGTTTTTCGAGTTGTTGGACGATCTGGAGCTGAAGTTTGCCGAGCGGCATCGCGGAAAGGGGATTTTTTCGGGGGAGTGGCTAGGGACCGGCGTTGTCAGGATTTGGGGGCGGAGAGGCGTTCCAATGCGTCCGAGATCGTCTCCAAGGTGGCGCCATACCAGATGATCTGCCCGCCGAGTTGCTTTTCCCAGAAGGTGCGGACGGCCGGGCTGAGATAGTAGGCGGTCGCGACAAGCACGAAATCTTCGTCGCGATCGAAGGGCAAAGTCCAGGTGGCCCAGCAGGCGGCGTGGTTGAGGCCGACGCGCACCTCCTCGGAGCCCTCGTAGGCATGGAGGTCGATCAGGCCGATGCCGTGTTCGTCGACGCAGTGCTGGAGCACGTCCTCCTCCTTCACGGCCTTCAGGTCGTAGGCGAGGACGCCGAGAAGGGTGCACTGGCGCGGGGTGCCGTCGGCGATGAGTTCGAGCAGCTTTTCGTTGGCGTTCTCAAGCTGATCGACGGACACGAGGTTGGCCTCGACGAGGCTGGCGCCGAGCAGGCGGTTGGCGCGCATCAACAGGGAGCGGATCTCGGCGGGAGCGGGAGCCGTCGGGGAAGGAGGAGTGGGTTCGGCCATGCGGGGAAAAAGCGGGGGGATTCGGGCAACCGAAGCGAGAAACGGACCAAGGGAAACGCCGATCAGGCGACGGCGCGGGGTCGCGACATCAGGCGGGGTTTGCCGCCGTGTTTGATGACGCGGGTGCGGATCGCGGTCTTGAGTTCCTCGAGTCCGTCACCGGTGAGGCAGGAAATTTTGAGGATATCGACCTTATACTTCTTCTTGAAGGCGGTGAGGTTTTTCTTCGCCTCGGGCAGGTCGACCTTGTTGGCGACGACGAGACGCGGCTTCTTCAGCAGCTTCGGATCGTAGGCCTTCAGCTCGGCCAGGAGCGTGGCGTAATCCTCGCGCGGATCGCGCTCGTCGACGCCGGCCATGTCGATGAGGAACATGAGCAAGGTGCAGCGCTCGATGTGGCGGAGGAACCGATGGCCGAGACCGCGGTTCTCGCTCGCGCCGGCGATGAGGCCGGGCACGTCGGCAAGGAGGAGGCGGTCGTAGGTTTCCGGATACTCGATCACGCCGATCTGGGGATGGAGCGTGGTGAAGGGATAGGCGGCGGCCTTCGGGCGGGCCTTGGTGATGGCGCGGGTGAGCGAGGATTTGCCGGCGTTGGGGAAACCGACGAGACCGACGTCGGCGATGGATTTGAGGACGAGCCGGAAGGTGCCCGACTCGCCGGGCTTGCCGGGCAGGGCGATGCGCGGCGCGCGATTCACGGACGACTTGAAGTGCGGGTTGCCCCAGCCGCCGTTGCCGCCGGCGCAAAGCACGATGCGCTGGCCGTCCTCGGTGATCTCGGCGACGACCGCGCCGGTTTCCTCGTTGATGACGACGGTGCCGAGCGGCATCCGCAGGATGGCGGATTTGCCCTCGCGGCCGTGGCACTCCTTGCCCTGGCCGTGTTCGCCGCGCTCGGCGTTCCAGTGCGGCTTGTATTTGTAGTCGATGAGATTGTTCGTGTCGTCGTCGCCGACGAGGATGACGTCCCCGCCCTTGCCGCCGTCGCCGCCGTTGGGACCGCCCCAAGGCTCGTATTTCTCGCGCCGGAAGGACACGCAGCCGCGCCCGCCGTCGCCGGCTTTCACTTTGATCACGCACTCGTCGATGAACATCCCGCCGGATGGTGCACAAAGCCCGGCGCTTGCCAAGGGGTCGCGCGCGTTCGGAGGGCGGAGCGGGTGTCAAAGGTCCGCCAAAACGCCCGGACGGCGGGCCGGAGCGGTCTTCCGGCATCCGCGCCGGCCCCGTTGACAGCGTCCGGGAGCCTTCCCAGCCTTTCGCGTTTCTCCCGCCACTTCATGGAAGCCACCACTTATACGCTCGAGTTCGAGAAACCTTTGCGCGACCTCGGCGCCCAGCTTGAGCAACTCCGCAAGCAATCGCTCGAGAACAACTTGGACCTCGGCAAGGAGATCGCCGCCATCGAGAAGAAGATCGCCGCCACCCAACGCGAGATCTACTCCAGCCTCACCCCGTGGCAGCGCGTCCAGATCGCCCGCCATCCGAAACGCCCCTACGCCCTCGATTACGTCGCGCTCATGTGCACGGGTTTCCAGGAGCTGCACGGCGACCGCCAGTTCGGCGACGACCGCGCCCTTGTCGGCGGCACCGCCTTCTTCGACGGCCAGCCGGTCATGATCATCGCCCAGCAAAAGGGCCGCGACACCAAGGAAAAGATCGCCCGCAATTTCGGCATGCCGCAGCCCGAGGGTTATCGCAAGGCCCTCCGCCTGATGAAACTCGCCGAGAAGTTCGGCCTGCCCGTGCTCACCTTCATCGACACCCCCGGCGCCTACCCCGGCCTCGGCTCCGAGGAGCGCCACGTCTCCGAGGCCATCGCGGTCAACCTCCGCGAGATGGCGCTGCTCGGCGTGCCCACCATCTCCATCGTCGTCGGCGAGGGCGGCTCCGGCGGCGCCCTCGGCATCGGCGTCACCGACCGCGTGCTCATTTTCGACAACAGCTACTATTCCGTGATCTCCCCCGAAGGCTGCGCCGCCATCCTCTGGAAAGATCCCGCCGCCGCGCCGAAGGCCGCCGAGGCGCTCAAGCTCAACGCCGACGTCCTCGAGAAGCTCGGCGTGGTCGACGAAGTCATCCCCGAACCGTTCGGCGGCGCGCACAACGACCCCGAACAGGCCGCCTCCACGTTGAAGTATTCCATTCAGAAACACCTCAACGACCTCCGCGCGTTGAGCCCGAGCAAGCTCCTCGACGCCCGCTACGAGCGCTATCGCCACCTCGGCGTCTATCAGGAGGCCGACGCCACCCACAACTGATCCCCTCCCCTCGCCTCCCGTCGCCGCCCTTTTTCCCCGGGCGGCGTTCTTGTGTCCGGCCATGAGCAAAGATCCGTCCCTCGCCCGCCTCGCCGAACCGACCTCGTCCAACCGGCTCCGCTCCCTCGCCAAAGGCGACCGTCCCCAGGAACGCGCCCTCGCGCACGGCGTCGGCTCGCTCGCGGACGCCGAGTTGATCGCGCTCCTGCTGCGCAGCGGCACCCGCGGCCACGACGTCGTGAGCCTGTCCACCCGCCTCCTTGCCGAGGCCGGTTCGCTGCACGCGCTGACACGTTGGCGCGACGCGGATTTTCGACGCCTCAAAGGCATAGGAAAGGTCAAGGCCCTCCAGCTTTGCACGGTGATGGAGGTCGCCCGTCGCGTGCTCGGCGCCGACCGCCAGCTTCCGCCTGAGCTCAACTCGCCCGACGATATCTACGCCTACCTCCGCCCGCGGGCCCTCGGCCTCGAAGTCGAAAAATGCTGGGTCGTGTCGCTCAACACCCGCAACCGCATCCTGCGCTGCACCGAGATCACCTCCGGCACCAGCCGCCAGACGCTTGTGCGACCCGCGGAGGTGTTGCGCGAAGCGGTGCGCGAGGGCGCGAGCGCCTTCGTCCTCGCCCACAACCACCCGAGCGGCGATCCGCAGCCCAGCTCGGCCGACGTCTCCGTCACCCGCCAGCTCCGCGCGGCTGCCGAGCTCGTCGACATCTATTTTCACGACCACGTGATCCTGGGCGAAACAGCCAAGGACCCGATCGGCGTCGGCTACTACAGCTTCCGGCGCGGCGGGCTCTTGTGAGGGTGTTCTGCGACTACGGAAAATCCGCCCAAAAAACTCCTTGAACTTCCCGGTGAGCATCGCGAAGTTCCGCCTCCCGTTTTTGGTGCGATATCCAAGTGGCCAAAGGACGTTGACTGTAAATCAATTCGGCTTCGCCGTTCGCTGGTTCGACTCCAGCTCGCACCACCACTCTAAAACCCCGGTCGCCACGCCGGGGTTTTTTCGTGCCCGAGCCCGGTGGATCGGACGCGCGCAAGCCTCGGCATCCAAAAGCGGCACGGAATCGAAAGCGCTCCGCGCTTCCGCTACACAACACATCTAGCGTAGCGGAACGGCGGAGCCGTTTCGCCGAATATCTTTCCCCACGGCGCCATCACCCATCTTCCCGGATCTGGACTCACAAAAAAACTCCGACCGAAACCGGTCGGAGCTCGAAGAGAGAACCCAGAGGAAGGGCACCAGCCCGACGGCGATCTCAGCTCGCCGCCGGCGGATTGCCGGTCTCGGGCCGGTTCTCCGTGGAAGATTCGGGTTCCGACTCCGGTTGCGTCTCCGCCGCGGGTGCTTCGGCCTGCTCGGATTGCCCGGCGGGGTCGGCCGCGCCGGCCTCGGGCTCCGTGGTCGCGGGAGCGGGCTGCGGCGCTTCGGGGAAATTCTCCGGATCGATCTCGGCGGATTCGATCTCGCGCTTGCGCGCCTCGACCATCGGCGGCGGGCAGAACAGCGAGCCGTCGACGAACTCGGTCACGTAGCCCTCCTTCACAAGGTAACGCAGATCGCCCTTCAAGCGGGTGATCTTTTCCTGCTCCTCGGGAGGCACCGGCTCGGGCGGCTGGCCTTCGGCCGGCGCGGGGCGCGGGGCGAGATTGAGCATGCGCTGCGGCAGTTCGCTCTCCCTCACCATCGGATTCGCCTCGATGAAGGAGATCAACGCGCTGAGCGATTCGGAGAAAACCTGTCCCGGCACGCGGAAGCGGCGCTTCACGGCGCAGACGTAGCTGATGCCCTTCGAGCCCTTCTTGAAGATCGTGAAGTGCTCGCGACGCAGGCGACCGCGGAGCGCGTTGGCCGTATCCAACGGGAAACGACGTTGCGCGGCGAGGGCGCCCTCGACGGCGCGGCGGATTTCGCTCGTGGGAGGAATGTTTTCCAGGATACGCCCCGGGAAACGCAGTTGCTCCACGGTGCGGACGACCCGCTCGCGGGCGGTCGTCAACAGATGCTGGCGCGCTTCCTCGAGGGTGTCGAAGGAAGGGCCGGCGGGAACGGCCTCGGGCGCGGGAGCCGGAGCGGTTTCCTCGGCGGCAACGGCGGGCGCCTCCCCTTCGGCGGCGGGCGCCGTCGGAGCCGGGGACTCGGCCGATGCCGGAGATTCGGCGGCGGCCTTCGCCGCGGCGGCCGCCCCCTTCGCGGGAGCGGGCTTCCACGTGTAGCGCGTGGCCTTCTTCATTTTTTCCAGCCACTGCGCGACGACCTCGGGATCGCGCACCGTCTCGATCTTCGCCTTGTAGGCCTCGAGCGGCATGCGGATGTGGGCCGCATGATGCTGCGCCACGATCTGATTGTAACGATGGTAGTTCGGCGGCCCGAGCAGCGTGCCGGTGATCGTGCAACGGTTGACCACCTGGAAGTTGCCCTTGGGCGGATCGACCTCGACCTCGGAGGTCTCGAAAAACAGCCCGAGGTGGTTGTCGAGCACGTGCGCGATCGCCGCGTCCTCGGTCTCGAAAGGAATGCCGTCCGGCACCGAGATGAAGAAAGGCGCGGGCTTCACCGAGGGCGTGGCGGGCGCGGCGCCTTCTTCGCCGGTGGCCGACGATCCGGGTTTGGCGCCGGGCGCGATGCGCTGCACCACCGCGACAAAGCGATCGTTTTTCTCGACCACCGACTTCGCGATGTAGAACAGCTCGAAGGTGCGGCAGGACTTGCGGATCGCGTCGGCCAGGATCTTGAAGCTACTGTCCTCGGGATAGAAGGTGACCGTGAAATGGGGGCTGACGTAGGGCCCGGCTTCACGAGGTTGTCCCCGAAACTCCCCGCGTGCCCCGCCCGGATGGCCGCCTTCGCGACGCGGGCCGCGAAATTCGCCCCGGGAACGCTCGCCGCGCGGGCCGCCCCGATCGTCACGGCGTTCGAAACGCGAAGCTCCCCCGCGGGTGTCCGGGGAACCGGACGCATCGCCTTCGCCGCCCGATGCGGGAGACGAGGCGGGACGACGGAAATCGCGCCGGTCACGACGGACCGGACCGTCCCCGTCCTCGCGACGCGAGCGGTCGTCGCGGCGGTCGGATCGACCTCCGCCCCCGCCGCCAGGCGAAGCTTTGTCCTGGGTCCAGGAGGTGCCGAAGCTGAACCCCTGCAGTTGCGAAAGGTCTAGCTTGTTGAGCCCTTGTTCGGGCGTTTGCGGTGAGGGCGTCTCGTCCATGCGGTAAAAGCGGGCGTCGCGAAAATGCCTGCGGGCGTTGGTGGGCTGGAGGGCGGAATGGCCTGCGCGTAGAGGCACAGGTCGTGCCAGCTTCGCGGCGACTTTTGCACAGGCAAGCCGTTTCCCGGGGCACACCGCGCCGTTTTGCGACATATTGAAGACGATGCATCCGACTCCGAGCCCCCGCCCCGCCTTCGCTCCCGCAAAATCCGCTTCCCATGCCCCCCGCCCGGCACACGATGGCGACCCCGATTTTCCTCGATTGTGACCCAACCCGCCGCTCCATCCTCCTCCGCCGCCTCGCCCGCGGGTCTCGGCCGCTACCGACGACACCTTCATCACCTGAAGGGCGCGCGCATGAGCCTTTTCCTCGGGCTGGTCTCCGGCGCGGTCTATTCGGTCAGCAGCGGCGCGGGTTTGCCGCTTATTTTCAAGACGCTCCTGCCCATTTTCTTCGGACGGGAAAATGAGGCCCCCGCGGTGCTCGTGGAGTTTTCCAAGCGTCTCTTCGGCGACGCCTATGTCGAACGCCTGATGCTGGTGGCCTGTTTCGGCCTCCCGCTGATTTTCGCGGTGCGCGGACTGGCCGCCTATGCCAACCGCTACTTCGTCAACAAGGCCGGATTCATCGTCTTGGAAAGCCTGCGCACGGAAGTTTTTAACCGGCTCCTGAGCCTGCCGCTGGGCTTTTATCAACGCCACAAGGCCGCCGATCTCCAAAGCCGGCTCATGGGCGACACCGAGCGCCTGAAGATGGTCGTCGTCAACGTCAGCAGCGAGATCATCAAGCAGCCCCTCACCCTGCTTTCCGCCCTCGGCTACCTCACCTACCTCTCGATCACCGAACGCAGCGCTCTCTTCGCTCTGATCGCCATTCTCAGCGTTCCGCTCTGCATCCTGCCGATCCGGGTCGCGGCCAAACATCTCAAGCGGCGCTCCGCCCAGCTCGCGGAAAAAAGCAGCGACCTCGGCGTCGCCGCGATGGAAACGCTTCAGGCCCCGCTCGAGATCCAGGCCTACAACCTCCAGGAACGCCAGCGGCGGAAGTTCGTAAGCCAGATCCGCGACATCTTCCGCGTCTCCCTGAAGACGGTGAAATACCAGTCCATGGTCACCCCCTTGATCGAGGTCGTCTCCGTCTGCGGTTTCGTCGCGGCGCTCTACTTCGGCACGAAGGGCGGCATGGACTTCGCCACCTTCAGCTCCCTCGCCATCGCCCTCTACATGTCCTACGAGCCCGTCAAAAAGCTCAGCACGGTGCACGCCTTGATCAAAACCGGCGAGGTCTCGCTCGAGCGCCTCGCCAAGGTGCTCGACGCCGAGGACACGGTGCCCGCCGCGAAAAACCCCCGCCCCTTCCCCGCGGGTCTCCCCACCATCACCCTTCACGGTGTGTCGTTCACCTATCCCCCCCGGGTCGGCGCGACCGAAAACCCGCCGCCCGCGCTCGACAATGTGGACCTCGTGATCCGGCCCGGAGAAACCCTCGCGCTCGTCGGTCGCACCGGCGCCGGCAAGTCGACATTCATCGCGCTTATCCCCCGCTTCTACGATCCGCAAAAAGGCGCGGTCCGCTTCGACGGCGTCGACGTGCGCGAACTGGACAAAACCGAGCTGCGCTCGCGCATCTCCGTCGTGCAACAGACGCCCGTCCTGTTCGCCACCACCTTCGCCGAAAACATCCGTCTCGGCCGACCCGACGCCTCGCTCGAGGAGGTGATCGCCGCCGCGCGCCGCGCCCAGATCCACGACTTCATCGCGAGCCTGCCCAACGGCTACGACACCATGGTCGGCGAACGCGGCTCCACGCTTTCGGGAGGTCAACGCCAGCGCGTCGCCATCGCCCGCGCCTTCCTCAAGGACGCTCCCATCCTCATCCTCGACGAGGCCACCAGCGCGCTCGACTCCGAGAGCGAGTCCCTCATCCAGCGCGCCCTCGCGGAACTCGTGCGCAACCGCACCACGATCATGATCGCGCACCGGTTCAGCTCGATCAAACACGCCACGCGCATCCTCGTGCTCGACCGCGGCCGCCTCGTCGGCGACGGCGACCACGCCACCCTGCACGCCACCAACGCCATCTACCGCGAGCTCTACGACCGGCAGGCGCTCGAAGGCGAAAAAGCCTGAACGACCCCGCTCCGCCCCGCCGCATGCCCGCCGCCCCCCGCGTCGCCATTCTCGAAAAGCAAGGCCGGTTCCTCTCCTGGCACCGGGATCTCGTGGCCGGCTTCCGCGCCCGCGGCGCAAGCGTATCCTCCTTTCAACTACGCCCCTTGGACTGGCGGGAATACCGCGCGAAATGGCGCACCCGTTCCCCCTCGCTGGAGAACCCCGCCGTGATCGCCCGCGTCGCCTCCGAGCTGCGCGCCTTCCGTCCCGATCTCGTCCTCGTCCTCAAACACCCCGGGCTCCCTCCGCAGGCCCTCGACGCCTGGCGGACGGCCGCCCCCCGCGCCCCCTTCGTCGGCTGGCTCTGCGATCACCTCGCCGCGTGGCCGGCGACGCTCTCCCCCGGCTTCGACGGCGTCTGCCATTTCGATTCGGCCACCCGTCCGATCCTCGAGCAGGCATACGGGAACAGGGCGGTCCGGTTCGTCCACCTGCCCCTCGCCGTCGACCCCGCGCGCTACCCCTTTCGCGACGTTCCCGTTTCGCTTCGCCGCCCCTCGCTTGTTTTCGCGGGGAAAAACTCCCCCGATCGGAAAAAACAGCTCGCCGCCTACCGCGCGGCCGGAGGCCGGGTGGAGGTGCATGGCCCGCGTGCCGACGTCGGCTGGCGCCTCTGGCGCCGACGCCTCCTCGACGCCCCGAGGCTGGCCCGCCTGTATTCCGGGCATTTCGCCGTCCTCAACCTCCTCCAATCGCCCAACACCGTCCACGGCCTCAATCTCCGCGCCTTCGAGGTGCCCGCGGCCGGCGGACTCTCCACCTACCCGCTCGTTCCCGACCTCGCGTCGGCCTTCGTGCCCGGCGAAGAAGTCGTCGCCTACCGCGACCTCGCCGACCTGAAGACGCAGATCGACGCGCTCCTCGCCGATCCCGACCGGGCCGCCGCGATCGTCTCCGCCGGACGCGCCCGCGTGCTCCGCGAACACACCTTCGCCCACCGTGCCTCCCGGCTGCTCGCCGACTGGCTGGGCTGATCATCCCGTTTCCCGCCGCTCCCATGTCGTCCGCCGCTCGCATCCGAGTAAAGTTCCTCAGCCGGATCAAACTGCCCGACGCCAATCTCGGCCGCGACTATCTCCGCCGTTTCCCCGGACGCTCCCCCTCGTTCGGTCGCTGCGACTTCGTCTTCGATCCCGCGGCACGCGACTACGACTGGCTCGTGGTGTATGACGACCTTCCCCGTGCCGCGCCGCGGGAGCCCCTCGCCTGCGCGCAACAAAACACCCTTCTGCTCACCGGCGAACCCTCCTCCATCACGGTCTACGGACGCGCCTTCCTCCGCCAGTTCGGCCACGTGCTCACGAGCCAGGAACCCTGGGCGCTCAAACATCCGCGCACGATCCGCCGGCAAGCCGGACTCTTCTGGTATTATGGCGGCACCCGTGAACGCGGCTCGTTCGACGCGCTCGCCGCCGCCACCCCGCCGGCCAAGACCAAGCTCCTCTCCACCGTGTGCTCCACCAAGGCGATGAAGCACACGCTCCACTCGCTCCGCCTGGAATTTACCCGGCGGCTCAAGGCCGACCTCCCCTCGCTCGACGTCTTCGGCTACGGCATGGGCGAATTGAAGGACAAGGCCGACGCCCTCGATCCCTACAAATACCACATCGCGATCGAAAACCACTCCTGCGACCACCACTGGACGGAAAAACTCGCCGACGCCTTCCTCGGCCACTGCCTCCCGCTCTACTTCGGCTGCACCAACCTCGACGCCTATTTCCCGCGGGAAAGCTACGTCTGGATCGACATCCGCGATTACGCCAAGGCCCGCGCCGAAATCGAACGCGTGCTCCGCTCGCCCGACGAATACGAACGTCGCCTGCCCGCCATCATCGAAGCCCGCCGCCGCGTGATCCACGAATACGCGACCTTCCCCCAGCTCGCCCGCCTGATCGAGGAGCGGCACAATCCGGACGCCCCGCGCGCCCGGGCCGGCAAGCTCCTCCGTGGCCGCCGCTCCCTGCGCCTGCGCCATCCGCTGGACGCGATGCTCGACGTATTCGACAAAGGCCTACAAAAAACCCGGCACCTTTGGAGCCCGCGATGAAGTTCAGCGTCCTGATAAACAACTACAACTACGCCCGCTTTCTCCCCGAGGCCCTGGACAGCGTCTTCGCGCAGACCCATCCCCCCCACGAGATCATCGTCGTCGACGACGGCTCCACCGACGACTCCCTCGCCGTTCTCGAATCGCTTCGCGCCGCCCATCCCCGGCTCCGCGTCCACGCCCAGCCCAACGGCGGACAGCTCTCCGCCATGCGCGCCGGCATCTCGCTCGCCACCGGCGACTGGTGCGCATTTCTCGACGCCGACGACACCTGGACGCCGGAGCACCTGGCCAAGGCTGCCGACGCGCTGCAAACACATCCCGAGGCGTCGGCGTATTATTCCGGTCACCGCGAAACCGAGGGCCCGCCCCTTTATCGCAGCAAATGGCCGGCCGGCGCCGCCGGCCCCTTCGCCGGCCTCGTGTCCGTTACTGGCGTGCGGATCGGCACGATCACCTCGACCATTCTGCTGCGCCGCGACACGGCCCGGCTCGCGGTGGACCTCCCGCCCGAACTGAACCGCGATTGGCGCGTGCGCGCCGACGACGTGCTGCTTTACGGGGCGAGTTTCTCCGGAGCGGTCTTCGTGCACGAACCCGCGATGACGGTGAACTACCGGATACACGGCTCCAACGCCTTCGCCAACCAGCAGGACGACGAGCGCGAGCGGATTTACCTCGTCCACAAACAGCGACTCTTCGCCATCTACCGGGAACGCTTCGGCCTGCGTCCCGGCGAGGAACTCGAACGCCTCCGGAAAGAACTCCTGGAGGTGCCGCGCAATCTCGCCAGCCCGGAGGCCCGCCGCCGTTATCGGCGCGCCATCCGCCGCGTCGACGCCCCGCTGTTGGACCGGGCGCGAACCTTCATCGGCAGTTATCTCTGACCGGACAAGCCACGATCCCCCTCCGGACACAGCCTCGGCTATCTGCGCCTTTTCGCCGCCAAATCGCTCGGGACTTGTCTAAATCTCCCGCGGGAAAATTGTCGTGGCGAAGCATTGCGCACACCCCGCGTTCCATGAGGCCAAGCGTCCTGATCAACAACTACAACTACGCACGCTTCCTGCCGGAAACGCTCGCATCCGTCGCCGCGCAGGAACACCCCCCACACGAGATTATCGTTGTGGACGACGGTTCCACCGACGACTCCCTCGCCGTTCTCGAATCCCTGCGCGCCACCTATCCGAAACTCCGAATCCACACCCAACCCAACGGCGGACAGCTCTCCGCCATGCGCGCCGGTGTCTCTCTCGCCACCGGCGATTGGTGCGCTTTTCTCGACGCCGACGACCTCTGGCGCCCCAACCATCTCGCCGAAGCCGCGCGGATCGTCTCCGCGCATCCCGAAGTCGGCGCCTACTGCGGCGAACACAAGGAAACCTCCGGACCATCCATCGGACACACCTTCTGGCCCGAAGGTCCGCTCGGCCCCTGCGCCGGCATGGTCGCAGCTTCGGCGTCCCGCCCCGGCAGCCTCACCTCCGCGATGCTTCTCCGCCGCGACTTCGCCCTCCGCGCCTTTTCCCTCGGCCCCGAGTTTGACCAGGACTGGATCACGCGTGCGGATGATTGCATCGTTTATGGCGCCGCCCTGGCCGGCGCGGTGTTCTACCACAACCGCGCGATCACGCTCGATTATCGCATCCACGACGCCAACTCCTACGCGATCCAGTCGCTCAGTCCCTACCAGACCTACGTCTACGAGCTGCGCCGCTGGCGCCTGATTAAAGGCTACGCAGCGCGCTTCGGCATCGCCGAGAATCTCCTCTTCGACCTCATCCTCCGTGAACTGGAGGACTTTCCCGCCAACCGGTCGAACCGGCTCGTGTTCAAACATTTTGTCCGCGCCCTGCGCCGCGCCCCCGCCCCCTGGTCGCGGCGTTGGCGCGTCCGGCGCCGCCTGCGCGCTCTCGCCCCGGCCGAATCCTAGGCCGAGAGCAGTTCCCGCAGAGCCGGGTCGAGCCGCGCCACCGAGTGCAACTCCCGATACTCCTCCCATCGCGGCCGCATGCGCTCCCGCCACGCGGCCGGATTCGTCGTGATCGTCCGGATCGCCCGCAGGGCCGCCTCGGCGTCTCCCGCCGGCACCACCTCGCCCAAACGGTATTCACGCACCCTCGCCGCCATCAGATGCCCGTCGCTCACGATGATCGGCTTCTCGAACACCGCCGCCTTGGTCAGCGTGTTGCTGCTGTGCGGGAAATCCACGTAGGCGGCGAACAACACGTCGCACGCCTCCACCAACGAATTGTAGGCCCGCTCGTCGGGCACCCGTTCGCAGTGGAAGATCGCGTGCGGCGCCTCTGTCATCGCCCGCAAAAAGCAGGCCCGCTGCCCAGGATCGAACACCTGCCAGATCACGTTGCCCGCAAATAAAAACGCGAGATCCTCCGCGTCCGCGCGCAACGAGATCTCCGCCAGTGTCACGCAGCCCTTGCTCGGCTGCAGATGCCCGAGCGACCCCACCAAAGGTCGTCGTCCCGCGAACGCCCGGTAGCGGCGTCCGAGCGGATGACCCGCCCCGGCCGTCACGTCCGTGAAATCGGGCGCCACCACGACCGGGCGCCCGGTGTGCGCGCGCACTCGGTCCGCCATGCTCTCGTCCAACATCAGCAGTCCGCGCAGACCCGGCGTCGCCAGCAGCCGAGGGATCGGAAAATCCCGGTGCGCCCCCAAAGGAGGGCGCGTCGGATCATGAAACCAATGCGCCTGCAGATACATCCCCGACCACGGCAGACCCAGCCCCTTCACCACCGCCAACGCGTTCTGCACCTGGCTGTCGTAGATGCAGGTCAGAAAAACCTCCCCGCATCTCCGCCCCAGCCGCGTTTCCAACGCGTTCAGCGCCGTCCGAACCTCTCTCCCGTGCCGACGGGCGCGCCACCAGTTCGACCACCGCTTCCGTTTGCTCCGAAATGTCACCCGGGGGATGCGCCCAATCGCCAGGCGCCCCGGCTCCGCCCGCATGCTCGCCTCCAACCCCTCCGGGTTCGCGCACAGCACCGCCACCGAACAACCCAGCCGCAGCAAAGCCTCCACATAAAGACCGAGGTGCGTGTCGTGGTGCCCCCCCTGGTTCCACTCCAGCACCGCGATCGCCGAAGTCATGGCGCCGCCGTCCCTCTTCATGCCGGATTCCCGGGCGCGTCGCATCCAAAGATCTCGCGCGACAGCTCACGCACCTCGGCGTTTCCGCAGAGATCACGCATCAAGGGATGATCCGCATATGCACGCCACCGCTCACTCACCTTCATCGCCTGCGCACGTCCCGTCATCCGCTGCCCGTCGAAAGAGCTTCCTCCCCCGAAATTCGCCACCACGTTCAGACCGGAATCGGTCGGCTCCACGCCGAGACGCGCCGCCAGCTCCACGCGATACGAGGCGTCGGAAAACCACTTCGGATACGACACGGACAATACCTCCCCCTGCTCCGCCAGGCGCCGCGTGCGGCCCGCGAACTCCCGCGCGTAATCCAGCCACGCCGCCAGAAACCCCTCCGGAGGGATCACCCGCGGCGGCCGCGATGGGGGATTCTTGATCAGACTCGCCAACTGGTTCCACGGCTCGCGCATCGGCTGCACGATTCTCACCCGGGGCGCCGGCACCATTCCCAAAGTCGCGAGATAGGGCCGATACACTTCCTCGCGCCAGCGCGCGTGCTGTCCGACGAACTCGTCGATCGACATGTTCTCGATCACGAAAAGATTCGTGTTCGCCAAAAACGACCGGTTCGCCGCGTCGTATGGAATCGGGACGTAACGCTCGAAACCCGTGCGGCGAAAGCGGCGATACTTCCGCATCACCGACGCCACGAACGGGCGCAGGATCGCCGGCGTCTGCTCCAGAAACCGCATCGTCGTCTCCGCGATGTAATCGTTCGCCATACGCTCCACGTCCGGACCGGGCAGGAACTCCTCGGCCTTCCCCGCCCGTGATTGGAAATATGCCGTCGGCAGGCCTTCGATCGGCGCGAGCTGACCATCGAAATGGAAATCGTGGTCGTTGATCAAACGCGTGACTCCCGACAGATGCGGGATCAGCCACGAGACGATCGCGTGGATGCCGGAACGACGCAGGCCGATGAGAAACAAATCGGTTTCGGCGACCGGAACAACTGACGAGCCGGAGGTTGGAGTCATGAGTGGCCGTAAAAGCAGGACAGAAGTCGAACGGTTACAATCCATTTGAAGCGCCGATCCCGCACGGAGATCGAGCCGCCCTCACTCGCCGAATCGATACCCGCCCCACTCGATTTCTTCCGCAAATCGACGTTTCACCAGTTCCACGAGTTCCTCGTCATAGTAGCTCGTATAGTGAGCCCGGCTCGATTTGTTTCGATGCGGCAGATCATACGCCGGAAGACCGACGCGCTCGCACACGCGACGGAAATCGGCTTCGAGCGTTTCGTAACGTATGATGAAATCCAGATCATGGTCGAGCGGCGTCGAATAGCCACGACCGGTGAGCTTCCTCAGCATGCCCGGCTCGGCTTCCAGATTCACATAGTGACGAAACACCGGCGTCTCCCCGACGAGCGCGGCGAACGTCGCGCGATCCCACTCCTTCCTTCCCGCGTGCGGCGAAAAATAAAAGGAGACCATCACCTCCCAAGGATTCCTCAATGTGGCGAATTTGTAGAGCCTCGCGAAAAAATCCGGCTCCAGCTCGCGTTTGTAGTCACGGAGCGTGGAATGCTTCACAAGATCGTATTTCCGGTTTCTAACCTCGAAACGCTCCACGCCATCCTGATGCGCCGCCAAGCAAACCAATTCATCATCCGCATGCTCGCGCAGGGCGTCCTGAATGCTGTTCCCTCCGGTCTTGGGCACATGGACGAATAGAAACTGATACTTGGTCGAGATCATCGAACCGTCATCACTGAGATCCAGCCCATCGCTCGCAAGCCCGGAGGTCTCCGTCGCTCCTCCGGTTGATCCTTCGGCGGCTCCGCGACCGTCCACTTCGTCCGACAGGGAAAATTGACCTTGCAGACGAAGGTCGGGCTCATGGCATCCGCACCATGTTGTTCAGATGCACCCCAAAAATATTCTGCGTGGGCCGCAACAAGACCGGCACAACGTCCCTGGGGGCCGCCCTTCGAAATCTCGGTTTCAAAGTCGCCCCGCAAGCCCCCGCCGAACTCCTCACCCCCGAGTGGGCTCGCCGAGACTTCAAACCCCTCATTCGTTTCTGCCGCAAATACGACGCCTTCCAAGACGCCCCGTTCAGCCTCGATTTCACCTATGTCGCCATGGACCAGGCGTTCCCCGGCTCGCGCTTCATCCTGACGGAACGGGACAGCGCGGAGGTTTGGTATGAGTCTGCCGTGCGGTTCAGCGCGAAGCTTCTCGGCGTCGAGAGAGTGCCCACCGCCGAAGATCTCGGGAACTTCGAATATTGCGGGCAGCCCGAACGGAAGGGGGAGTTGTTGCGCCGCTGCCAGCTCGTCTACGGAATCACCCCGGACAAGGTATTCGACCGCGACATCTACATCGCCCACTACGAGAATCACAACCGATCCGTCCGGCACTACTTCCGCTACCGTCCGGACGATCTTCTAATCCTCAACCTCAAGCAACCAGACGCGATGGAGCGGCTGTGTCGCTTCGTGGGTCGCCCCTACAACGGCCAAAAGATGCCGCACGAAAACAAATCCTGCTAATCTCCCGGCGACCGGGTGAAACAAACCGTCACGCGGAACGTCCGCCGCCCAACAGTTCCGCCACGCTCACCGTCGCCGTGCCCATCTTCGAGACCACCACGCCGGCGGCGAGATTCGCGAGACGGGCGGCGTCCACCGGGCTCGCGCCGCAGGCGAGCGCGGCGGTCAGGAAAGCAATCACCGTGTCGCCCGCGCCCGACACGTCGAAGACCTCGCGCGCCTCCGTCGGCAGAACCTTCTCCACCTTCCCCCCGCGCGACACCGCCATGCCGTCCGCGCCCAACGTCACCACCAACACCCCGGGCGCGAACTCCGCGTGGATGCGCGCGCAAATCTCCTCGAGCGGATAAGGCTCGCCCAGGGCCGGCTCGGGCAAACCCGCCAGTTGCAGGGCTTCGTGACGGTTCGGCGTGATCAGCCCCGCGCCGCGCAGGTCGAGCTGGCGCGAAGGCTTCGGATCGATGGCGAGCAAAGTTCCGCTCTTCGCCGTCAGCTCGCGCACCCGGTCGAGCAAAGCCTGCGTGACCACACCTTTCGCGTAATCGGAAACGATCACCGCGTCAGCCTCGGCCACCGCCGCGGCGAGCGCCGCCTCCCCCGCCGGATCGGCGAGCGGATCGTAAAGCCCGCGCGGTCCCTCGTGGTCGATGCGGCAAAGTTGCTGATTACGCGCCACGACACGTGTTTTCACCACCGTCGGGGTGGAGTTCCGGCGCAGGCAACGTCCGGCGTCGACACCGTGCCGGCCGAGGATGGCCGCCAGCATGCGGCCGTTTTCGTCGGCGCCGAGCGTGCCGAAAACCGCCGCCCTCGCTCCGGCCGCGGCAAGGTTGTGCGCGACGTTGGCCGCGCCGCCCGCTACACGCTTCTCCTCCGTGGCCTGCACGACCGGCACCGGCGCCTCGGGCGAGATGCGATGCACGTCGCCGAGGATGTAGTGGTCGAGCATCAGGTCGCCGATCACGAGGATGCGGCGGGAGGGGAATGCGGCGAGGAGTTCGGCGGTGGTCATGCGCTCGGCGGCTGGACGGAAAACGACGGGGTCGGATCGGACGGTCGGAAGAAAACTCAGTCCCATTGCTCGGCGTCGATCGCCTCGAGCCACTGGTGGAGAACAAGCGTATGCACTTCCTGGATACGCGCCGTGTTGCTGCTCGGCACGACGACCTCATGGTCGCAGGTGCCGCGGGCCTTGCCCCCGTCCTTGCCCGCGAGGAGCACGGTGGCGACGCCCTTCTTCCTCGCGGCCGCGAAGGCGGCGAGGACGTTGGCGCTGTTGCCGCTCGTCGTGAAGCCCACGAGCACGTCGCCGCGGCGGGCGAGCGCCTCGACGCCGCGCGAGAAGACGTGCTCGTAGCCGTAGTCGTTGCAGATGCAGGTGATCGCGGTCGGGTCGGCGTTGAGGCAGATCGCGGGCAGGGCTCGGCGCTCGCGCGAGTAGCGTCCCACGAGTTCCTCGGCGAGATGGAGCGCGTCGGCCGCGCTGCCGCCGTTGCCGCAGGTGAGGAGCGTGCCGCCGGCCTTCAGGCTGGCGAGGATCGCGGCGCCGGCCGCCTCGACCGCCGGGCCGAGCGCCTGAGCGGCGGCGAGGACGGCGCGGAGCTCATCGACACTCTGGGCGAAGGTGGGAAAGGAGCGGGATGCGGAGGGCATGGCGCGAGGACCGGTATGGTTCAAAATCCTTCGACCTCGCCGAGGCGACGGCCGGGCACGAGATAGTTGGAAACATAGTCGCGCACCGCGGCGTCGAGCGAGTGGCGCGGGCCGGTCCAGCCGGTCGAGTCGAGCCGCGCGGTCTCGGCGCAGGTGTAGTATTGGTATTTGCCGCGCAGCGCGTCGGGCAGCCGCACGAAGTCGATCTGCACCGGCAGGCCGAGCGCGCCGAAGATCGGCGTGACGAGCTCGATCCAGGTCGAGGCGCGGCCCGAGCCGATGTTGTAGAGGCCGCGCGCGGCGGGCGTCTCGGCGAGATGCAGCGTGGCGGCGACGGCGTCCTTCACGTAGAAGAAATCGCGCTTCTGCTCGCCGTCGCGGTAGTCGGGATGCTCGCTCTTGAAGAGACTCACGCGACCGGTCTCGCGAATCTGCGCGGTGGCCTTGTGGACGACGCTGCGCATGTCGCCTTTGTGGTCCTCGTTCGGGCCGAAGATGTTGAAATACTTGAGGCCGACGAGCCCTCGCTCGAACCAGCCCTGGCGTTTCGCGTGCTGGTCGAAAAAGTGCTTCGAGTAACCGTAGGCGTTGAGCGGACGGTAGAGGTCGAGTTTGTCCTGGCCGTCCTGCATGCCCTGCGCGCCGTCGCCGTAGGTCGCGGCGGAAGAGGCGTAGACGAAACGGCGTTCGCCGGCGAGCGACCACTCCGCGAGGCGACGCGTGTAATCGTAGTTGTTCTCCATCAGGAAACGCGCGTCGCGCTCCGTGGTCGCCGAGCAGGCGCCGAGGTGGAAAATCCATTTCACCGAACGCAAGCCGGGGCCGTCGAGGCGCGACCAGAGCGCGTCGGCGTCGACGTAGTCGGCGTAGCGGAGCGCGACGAGATTGCGCCATTTCTCGTCGGTGCCGAGGCGGTCGACCGCGATGATGTTTTCGCAACCGCGGCGGTTGAGTTCCCAGATGACGGCGCTGCCGATCATGCCGGCCGCGCCGGTGACGAGGATGGTGTCTTGCGCTTGGATCATTGCGGTCGAAAAAGGGCGGTGGATCGGTCAGCCGGCGACGCTCGCGCCCTTCGCGATCAGGGCGGTGGTGGAGTGGCCGGCGACGAAGGGCATGATGCGGATGTCCGCGCCGACGGCGAGCAGCGCTTCGCGCTCGGAGGCCTCGAGCGTCTCGATCGTGTAGTCGCCGGCCTTGGTGTAGATATCGGGGCGCAGGGCGCGGATCTCCGGCGCGAGGCGCGGGCCGGCGAAAACGAAGGTCGCCGCCACGCAGCGCAGGCTGGCGAGCGCGTAGGCGCGGTCGGCCTCGGTGTTGAGCGGACGCGTCGGGCCTTTGAGCGCGCGCACGGAGGCGTCGCTGTTGACCGCGACGAGCAACAGGTCGCCGAGCGCGGCCGAGCGGTGCAGATACTCGATGTGGCCGCGGTGGAGCAGGTCGAAGACGCCGTTGGTCAGCACGACCTTTTTCCCGGCGGCGCGCGCGGCCTCCCGCCAGGCGACGGCGGCGGCGAGGTCGAAAACTTGAGGCGCGGGGATCTGGCTCATTCGGACCACGACAACACGTGGTCCACGGCCTCGCGGAAAGACGGAAATATCGGGTATTGCCCGAGCCCGGCCTCGCGTAACTCGGCCGCGAGGTCGTCCAGACCGGTCGCGACCCCGACCGCGCGGGTGCCGGCGGCGTGGCCGGTCTCCACGTCCGAGCCGCGGTCGCCAATGTAGCAAATCTCCTGCGGCTGGAGGCCAAACTCCGCCATGATCTCGCGCGCAAAACGCGGGGAGGGTTTGCGATACACCGCCGGGTCCTTCGGGTGCTCGGGCGCGGTGCAGATGCGCGCGAAAAGGTCCGGCCCGAGATCGAGCAGCTCGACCATCCTCGCGGTGCAGGCCTCGGCGTCGGCCACGGTGAACAGGCCGCGCCCCACGCCGGACTGGTTGGTGTGCAGGAAAAGTTTCACGCCCGCCGCCCGTGCCGTCGCCAGCGCCTCGCGCACGCCGGGCAACACCCGAACCTCCTCGGGTTTGTGCAGATACGGCACGTGCTCGATGAGCGTGCCGTCGCGGTCGAGGACGAGGGCTTTGATCGCGCTCATGGCAAAATCAACCGGCGCGCAGACGCAGCGCGACGACCACCCGATCCACCGAGAGATCCGCCAGTTCCTGCTCGCGGACGTAACCGACGTCGGGACCACGCGGGATCATCCGCACCGGATCGGTGTGACCCGACATGAGGACCAGGGTCGGCGCGCCCACCGACGCGGTGATGTGAATCGGCCCGGTGTCGTTGCCCACCACGCCGCGCGAGCGCCGCGCGAGCGCCGCTACCTGAAGGATGCTGGTCTTGCCGAGGAGATTCACGACCGAGGGCTCGTCCGCGCAGATCGCGTCCACCGTGTCCGCGTCCACCGGCGTGCCCACGATGACCGTCGCCAATCCACGCTCCTTCGCCAGACGACGCGCGAGCTCGGCGTAGTGTTTGGCCGGCCAACGCTTGTAGGGCCGGTGCGGCGCGCAACCGGGCGCGATCAACACGAAGTCCTTCGGCAACTCGAGCCCGTCGAGCGGCGCGTCCAACCACGAGAGATCGACCTCGCCCGCCGCGGGCACGCCGGCCGAAGCGATCATGTCGAGCTGCCGTCGCGGCACCGGCGCGTTGTCGCGGCGGTAGCGCGGCCAGGGATGCGAACAACCGCGCGCCATGCCCACCCACTCGGGGCGTTTGCCCGGACCGATCAGATGAAAATACGTCGCGGTTCGGTCGTTGCACTGGAGGTCGTAGACGCGCGCGAAGGCGCCGCCGCGCAGCAGCCGTCGCGTCGCGAGCCAGCGATCGATCCGCAGACCTCTCGGATTGAGGTCGGTCAACACCTCGTCGAACCACGGCATGTGCCCCGCGAACTTCACGTAAGCGGGACGCGTCAGCAGGGTCACGCGATCGGCACGATGGTGCGCGCGGATGGCCTGGAACGCGTCCATCGAATGGAACATGTCGCCAAGGGCGCCCAGCTTGATGACGAGGATGTTTCGCGGCATGGGAAACCGTTCAGCTCAGGCGCCGCGGGGCGAGGACACAAGTTCGCGATACACGCCGAGCGTGCGCGAGAGCATCGCCTCGAGCGTGAAGTCGACGTTCGACCGCGGCCTCGGGGCCGACGTGCCGCCGTCCGCCAGCCAACGCGTGAGCAGATCCGCCATCGCCGCGCGATCACCGGGCGTCACCGCGCCCTCGGGCAACATCGCCGCGAGCTGTTCCCCCACCCCGCCGTGCGCGTAGCCCGCCACCGGACGCCCGAGCGTCAAGGCCTCGATCGTCGTGCGACCGAAGGCCTCCGGATCGAGCGACAACGAAAGCACCGCAGCCGACTCCGCCATGATCTCGCGAAGGTCGCTTCGCACGCCGGTGAGCGTCACGTGCTCCGCCAACCCCGCCGCCCCGATCTTCGCGCGCAGCTCGCCTTCGTAGGCGCGCTTCCGAGGATGCGTCTCGCCCACCAGCGCGCCGTGCACCGGCAGACCGCGACGTCGCAGCTCCGCGACGATCTCCACGAAATCCTCCGCGCCCTTCCAACGCGTCAGGCGTCCCGGCAGCGTGACGAGCAATTTGCCGCGGGTTTCGGGAAACTGTTCCGCCCACGCGCGCCTCCACTCCTCCGGCGCCCTCCAACCGGTGGGATAGGCCGCCGGATCGACGCCGCGATGGATCGTTGTCAGACGCGCCGGGGCCACCCGTTTGTAGTTGTCCAGCACATACGCGCGCACGCTTTCGGAGACCGCGATCACGCGCTCCCCGCGCGTCATCACCGCCGAGTAAGCGTTGACCGAATAAAAACCGTGCACCGTGCTCACGAGCCGCGGACGCGTGAGCGGGTCCATCTTGCGCCACGCCAGCCACGCCACCCAGCCGGGCGCGCGCGAACGGATATGCACGATGTCGGGCCGCTCCGTCTCGAGCAAACGCCGCAGCGGACGCACCTGCAGGAGCGTGCCGAGGCGCTTCTTGTGCACCGGCATCGCGACGTGCCGCGCGCCAAGCTTCTCCAACGCGGGCACCATCCGTCCGCCCGCGGAGACGACGAGCGCCTCGTGTCCCTCCTCGACGAGACGCTGCGCCACCTCGAGCGTGCCGCGCTCAACGCCGCCGGAATTCAACTCGGGCAGGACCTGAATGATTTTCATCGAAAGCGCCTTCGTCGATTCAATGACCCACCGCGAATCAAAAGCTTTGACCCTTCAGTTAAACACATTGAGAGGTGCATCATTCACCGCATGACGCGGTGGCTTTCGCATCGCGCCTGGGCACTTCGTGCCAGCCGCCAATCCACCACCACGAAAGACCCGAAAACGTAATGCTCATCAGCCACTCGCGCCGCTTCATCTACCTGAAGACCGTCAAAACCGCCGGAACCAGTGTCGAAGCTTATTTCGAAAAACACTGCCTTCCTCCCGATCAACAGGAGTTCAAGCACTTGCGCGAGTCCTATGAAGGGCCCGCCGGCGTGGTGGGGTTCCGCGGACCAGTCCCGAAAGGTCGCCGTTGGTTCAATCACATGGACGCCGCATCCATTCGCGAAAAGATTCCCGCAGCACAGTGGAACGATTACTTCAAGTTCTGCGTCATCCGAGACCCTTTCGACAAGCTCGTGTCCGGATTCCACATGTTCGACGCCAAGCTCCGCAGCAAACCTTGGTCGGAACGACTCCGGACGTGCTGGCGCCGTTTTCGAGGCATAGGTTCTCCTATCGAACGAGCCGTCGGATCGACTCCGGTGGAACGGTTTCGAAGCTGGATCAAGCTCGGGGGCATGATCGACGATCGAGCCATCTACACCCTCGAAGGAGAATACTGCCCCAACTACTTTATCCGGTTTGAGCAGCTCACCGACGGCCTGCGTGAAGTGTGCCACCGCCTCGGCATCGAGTTCAACGCCGGCCAGCTACCCCAACTAAAATCGGGGTTTCGAAAAGGGGATATCTCGCTCGCCGATTATTACGATGACGAGTGCGTCGCCGCGGTGGAGCGTGTCTATTCTCGAGAACTAAAAGACTTCGGCTACCACGATCCTCGACTAACCAGGACAAGCACACCGGCACATTAAGCACCGGCATCCCCGCCCGATAGCACGCCCGCGCCGAACCACCGCGCGAGGATCAGCTCCGCGCAGCGCGCCGCCTCGTGGAAACGCGTCGCGGGCGCG